>Ga0079997_116843_pt1 | contig 131820 bp, 110 predicted proteins | sample PerSpoCPS_CMetaG_FD_69200 | JGI IMG/M metagenome (GOLD analysis project Ga0079997, IMG submission 69200) | Archaeal communities from Yellowstone National Park, Wyoming, USA - Perpetual Spouter C (PS_C) MetaG (SPADES assembly) (version 2) | ecosystem: Environmental > Aquatic > Thermal springs >...
CCCCACACGGGGGGAGGTCATTCAGATTCGGGACGGCCGGGTCGTCCCGCCGGACCGACCCATCGTCCCCTTCATCGAGGGGGACGGCATCGGCCCCGACATCATGCGGGCCGCCCGCCTCGTCCTGGACGAGGCCGTTCGCCTCGCCTACGGCGGCCGCCGAGAAATCGTCTGGTTCGAAGTCTACGCCGGCGAGAAGGCCCAGGCTCTGTATGGTGAGCTTCTTCCCCAGGACACACTGGAAGCCATCCGGACGTACCGAGTCGCCCTGAAAGGTCCGCTGACGACGCCCGTCGGTGGCGGGTTCCGGAGTCTCAACGTGACCCTTCGGCAGATCTTTGACCTTTACGCCTGCATTCGGCCGGTTCGGTACTTTCGGGGGGTGCCATCGCCGGTACGGCATCCGGAGAAGGTGGACATGGTGGTGTTTCGGGAGAACACGGAGGACGTGTATGCGGGGCTGGAGTGGGCGGCGGGGAGTGAGGGGGCGGTTCGGTTGCGGGCCTGGCTGAAGGAGGCTTTGGGGGTGGAGGTCCGGGCGGATGCGGGGATGGGGCTGAAGGTGATGTCGGCCTATGGGAGCAAGCGGCTGGTACGGGCGGCATTGCGGTATGCGGTGGAGCGGGGGCGGCGGAGTGTGACGCTGGTGCACAAGGGGAACATCATGAAGTGGACGGAGGGGGCATTTCGGGAGTGGGGGTACGAGGTGGCGCGGGAGGAGTTTGGGGGTGTGGTGGTGATGGAGGCGGAGGTGGGGGAGGTGTATGGGGGCGTCGTGCCGGCGGGGAAGGTGGTGGTGAAGGACCGGTTGGCCGACAACATGTTCCAGCAGGTGTTGTTGCGGCCGGAGGAGTACGACGTGCTGGCGACGCCGAACCTGAACGGGGACTACCTGTCGGATGCGCTGGCGGCAATGGTGGGGGGCTTGGGGATGGCGCCGGGGGCCAACGTGGGGGACGAGGTGGCCGTCTTTGAGGCGACCCACGGGTCGGCGCCGAAGTACGCGGGCCTCGATAAGGTGAACCCGACGTCGCTGATCCTTTCGGGTGTGATGATGCTGGAGTGGCTGGGGTGGGGGGAGGCGGCGAGACGGGTCGTGCAGGGGTTGGAGGCGACCTTTGAGGAGCGGTATGTGACGTACGACCTGGCGCGGCAGATGGAGGGGGCGGTGGAGGTGCGGACGTCGCAGTTTGCCGAGCGGGTCGTCCGGAACATGGGGGGATGAGGGGATCGAGGGTTGAAACTTACACCGGTTATGGGGTGGACCGATGACATGGGAAGGTCGAGCGGCGATCGTCACCGGGGCCAGCCGGGGCATCGGTCGGGCTATCGCCCAGGCCCTGGGTCGGGAGGGAATGTGGGTCGGTCTCTTGGGTCGGCGGGTTCCCGACTTAGAGACCACGGCCGAGGAAGTCCGTGGAGCCGGCGGGCGACCCGTCGTGCTCCAGGCCGACGTGCGGGATTATGCCTCACTGGAACGGGCCTTCCAGGCCTTTTGGGACGTGACGGGCCGGCTGGACGTCTTGGTCAATAATGCCGGTATCGGCATCTTCCGACCCGTCGAGGAGATGACGCCCGAGGAGTTCGACGACGTCGTCCGGACAAACCTCCACGGCGTCTTTTACTGTTGCAAATTGGCCATTCCCTTGATGAAACGGACGGGCGGCGGCTACATTATCCAGATCGGCTCTCTGGCCGGGCGGAATCCCATCGCCGGGGGAGCGGCCTACTGTGCGTCCAAGTTTGCGGTCCGGGGTTTCTCAGAAAGTCTGATGCTGGAGGTCCGCTACGACGACATCAAGGTCACGACGATCGCCCCCGGGTCGGTCGATACTCACTTCGGGGGCCACTCGGAGGGCGAGGCTTGGAAGCTTCGACCGACGGACGTGGCCCAGGCCGTCGTCGACCTCCTTCATACGGCCCCCCATGCCCTGACGAGCTATGTCGAATTACGTCCCCTAAAGCCCCGTCGGTAGATAGGGCAATCCGGTAGTGGGGGCACCCTCGAAGGACCCGACCGCCTTCATCGCTTCTACCCCAAAGCGGGCGGAGTGTTTCGCCATGACCCGACCGGATGGACGAATTTGGATCGACGTCGAGGTCCGATTTCGGGACTGCGACCCGATGGGACATGTCAACAACGCCGTGTATCTGACCTACCTTGAGGAGGCTCGCAAGCGATACTGGCGGGAGGTCCTGGGCATTGCGGATTACCGACAGGTCGATTTCATCCTGGCGCGGGCCGAGATCGATTTTCGGGCTCCGGCCTTCCCCGGCCAGGTCCTACGGGTATGGATCCGGGCCGGCGAACTCCGCCGATCCAGTTTCGACTTTCACTATGAGATTCGGGATGCGGCGACCGACGCCCTGGTGGCCGAGGCCCGGACCGTGCAAGTCATGTACGACTATGCCCGTCAACGACCCAAGCCGATCCCCGACGCCGTCCGGGACCGCATCAGGGCCTTTGAGGCGGGGCTTTCTCCTGCCGGTAGACCCTGATCAGGCCCTGACACTTGGGGCAGAAGGCCGGGCCCTTAGCGTCGGTTTCCCGGATCGTGTTGGAGAAGAACATCGCACAGCTTCGAGTCGGGCAGTGCTCCAGGCCCATCAGATGACCGAGCTCATGAAGGACTTCCGTCAGGACTCGGTGACGCCATCGTTCGGCGTCTGGGTGTTGCAGACGGGCGAGGCCGACGATGCAGGTCCTGTAGGCCGGTTCAGCCAGGCCGAATACGAAATTAAAGCCGGGCACATAGAGGTCGCCCGGATGAAGGACGACGTTCAGAGCCGTCGGGGCTGGGTAGTGTTCGACGACCCATCGAATCAGGTGGACGGCGTCCCACTGATGGCGGCGGGCGTTATAGGCCTCAGGGGGTTGGGGGATGGGTCGGGCGACGCTGACTTCCGCAGGAGGCGGTCCCAAGTAGCGGGGGACCTCGTCCCGGACCCAGGTCGTCGTGGCGTCGACTTGCAGGGGTTCGAAGGGGGTGATTACAATATGCATCGGCGGTCCAGCTCCTCGAGGAGTCTGTCGGCGGCGACGGCCTGGGCCCAGGGGCCCGGCGGCGACGGACCAGAGTATCATACCTCCACGTGAGTCGCCAAAAAGATGGAGGGACGGAAGCTCGACGGACGGTGGATTGCGGTCCTGGGTTCGGGGCAGGTCGAACCGGGGCATCCGGTATATCAGTTGGCGGAGGCATGTGGCCGGGTGTTGGCCGAAGCCGGCTGGGGTGTCGTGACGGGCGGCTACCTGGGCGTGATGGAAGCCGCCAGCCGAGCGGCTCGGGCGGCCGGCGGCCAGGTCGCCAGCGTGCCGTGTCGGGAGTTTCGGCGGGCCCGGATTCATCCCTATGCGGCGACGGTCCTGTGGACCGACCGATACGAGGACCGGATTCGGACGTTGTGTGAGGTCGCTCAGGGGTACTGGGTCCTGCCGGGGGGAATCGGCACGATGGCCGAACTCTTCTACACGTGGAGCATGGCCCAGCTTCGGTACCCCCGCCATAAGCCCGTGATCCTCGTCGGGCCGCAGTGGCCGGTCATTTTGGAGGGGTGGCGCCAGCATCTGATGATTCCGGAGGAGGACTGGCGTTGTGTCCAATGGGCCAGCGACCCGACGGAGGCTCTGACTTTGCTGGAACGCCAGCTCGGCGATGCCTCGGCCAGTCGTTCCGATAATGCCGACATCCTGACGTGAATGGGAGGAGACACGATGAACAAACGAGACCTCGTGCGTGAGCTGGCCGCTCGAACGGGCCTACGCTTGGCTCAGGCTCAAATGGTCGTAGAAGCACTCTTTGGCGTTCAAGACGAACCCGGGATCATCGCCTCGGCCCTCCGTTCGGGCCAACGCATCAGCCTGCCCGGGTTCGGGGTCTTTGAGGTCCGGCCGCGTAAACCCCGCAAGGCCCGGAATCCCCGGACCGGCGAGCCGGTCGATATCCCCAGCCGGCGGGTCCCGCGCTTTAAGGCTGGCCGGCACCTGAAGGAATTCGTGGCCGGATGAGGCCCTTTCGGTCGCCGGACGGGGTCCGGCGACCGATCTTTCCCGTAGCGGCCCGCATGAGCGGGTCAGACCCTACATCAGCGGGCGGAGGCAAGCATTTTTCATGAAACGGCGATGGCCCGAGGTCTTGTGGGGACTCAGTGGCCCCATCGGGGTCATCTTTTGGTGGATGGCCTTCTTCTATGCGCCGCGGGAGCGTGAGATGGGGGACGTCCAGCGGATCTTTTACATGCACATGCCGATGGCCTGGACGTCCCTGCTGGCCTATGGGGTCAGTGCCATCCTGCACGGCCTGTACTTGTGGAAGCGCCAGGTCCGATGGCTCTTCTACGGATGGTCGTGCGTATGGGTGGGCGTCGTCACCAATGCCCTCGTCTTGTTCACGGGCATGTGTTGGGCCCGCCCCATCTGGGGCAGTTGGTGGCCCTGGGAGCCCCGGCTCACGACGACTTTCCTGATGTTTATCATGTACGCGGCCTACCTCGTCCTCTTCGCCGTCCTCCTGCCGGAGGGCCGCACGCTGGGCATCGTGGCCTATAACCTGTTCAGCGCCGTGAATCTGCCCATCGTGTACCTGGCACCCCGCCTGTGGCGGGGCCTTCATCCCGTCGTCATCGAGGCCGGACAAGTCCGCCTGGAACCCGCCATGGTACACACGGTGCTGGTCGGATGGCTGTGGTCCCTCCTGCTGGCCCTCCTCCTCGGGTTCGTCGCAGACCGAGTCCAGTGGGCCCGCTTTCGCTTGGCCCAGTGGCTCTGGTCGGGTGGGACATCCGATGCGTGACCCCCGAGTCTTCTACTTGTTCCTGGCCGGTCTTGGGTTTTGGCTGGGTCTGTGGCTGGCCCTCGGCTGGCTCCTCTGGCAGACCCGCCGGTGGACGCATCGGCTGGAGACCCTCCTGACGTCCCCTCCGCCCGATGGAGGTCGGCATGGAGAAACGACGAAGCGGTCCTAAAGTGGACGTCGTCCAGATCGTCCAGCAGATCCGCCGTCAGATCGAAGCCCAGCATACCGAGCAGGCCACGGCCAGTCAGGTCCGCCAGGAGGTCCGGGACCGGCTCCTCATCCAGTGGCGCCAGCTTCCCTTCCCGGAAGACGTCAAGAAGGACGTGGCCGACCAACGGCTCCAGTGGCTCTTTGACCCCGACGCCTTCTGGTTCTCCCGAAGACCGGGATGGGGCCCCATCATCAACTTCTTCCGACGCCTGTTCCGACCCCTCGTCAAGCTCTTCTTTAACCCGGACCCCCTGCTCCACCATGTCCACCGGCTGAGCTACCTCGTCCAGTTCCAGACCCAACTCATCGAGGACCTCCTGGTCGAGCGGGAACTCCTCCAGCGGAAACCCCCCGACGACCCGGGACGGCCCCGACGGTTCTCCCGCGCCCGGTCCCGACGAAAGCCCTCGGACCGGGGTACATCGTGAGACACCGGAGGACCCGATGCGCCTGGCCATCGTCGTCCAGCGTTACGGGGCGGACATCGTCAGCGGGGCCGAACTCCACGCCCGCAATCTGGCCGAACTCCTGCACGGACCCCACCACGTCGAGGTCTTCACGACCTGCGCCCAGGACTACGTGACCTGGCGCAATCACTACCCACCCGGGTCGACGTTCGTCGGACCCGTCCGGGTCCACCGCTTCCCCGTCCGCCGGCCCCGAGATCCCCGAACCTACGGCCGCTGGGAACAGTACCTCCTGACACATCCCCACTCGGAGGCCGACGAATATCGGTGGCTGGAACTGGAGGGCCCCTATGCCCCCCGCCTCATCGAGGCCATCCGCCGCCGGGCGGCCGACTTCGACTTTTGGCTCTTCTTCAGCTTCCGCTATTACACGACCTTCCATGGGGCCCGGGCCGTCCCCGACCGGGCCATCCTGGTCCCGACGGCCGAAGAGGACCCCATCATCGGCTTCTCGATCTTCCGCCGACTGTTCCACGGTGTACGGGGCATCGCCTACAACTCCATCGAGGAGCAACGTCTCATCCAGGGCATGACCCGTAATTACCAGGTCCCCGGCGTCGTCGTCGGCATTCACGTCCAGCCGCCCCCCGATCCGCCCTGCCCCGAGCGATTTCGTCAGCAGTGGAACGTCTCGGAGCCTTACGTCCTGTTTGTCGGACGGGTGGACGTCAACAAGGGCGCGCCCCAGCTCGTCGAGATGTTCGCCCACTACGCGGCGTCCCGGCCGAACTCGCCCCTGCTGGTCCTCCTGGGGCCCATCGTGGATTCCGTCCCCCCTCATCCCCGTATCCGCCTCCTCGGCCCCGTCGACGAACAGACAAAATGGGACGCCCTGGCCGGCTGTGAGTTCCTGATCAACCCCTCGCCCCTGGAGAGCCTCAGCATGGTCCTGTTGGAGGCCTGGAAGGCCCGAAAGGCCGTCCTCGTCAACGGCCAGTGTGCCGTCCTTCGGGGTCAGTGCATCCGGAGCAACGGCGGCCTCTTCTACACGAGTCCGGCCGAATTCCACCGGATGATGGACTGGCTCCTCGAGCACCCCGACCTCCGCCAGCAGTTGGGCGAAAACGGCCGGGCCTACGTGGACGAACATTACCGGCCCGACTCGATCCTTCGGAAATACGAGGAGCTCTTCGAGCGGGCCCGTTCCGTCCCCGAAACCCGGGTTGCCTGACGCGACGATTCGGAGTGGCGAGTAACAAGTAACGAGTGACGAGTGACGAGTAATAAATCATTGCCCTATTGCCCTATTGCCGTACTGCCCTACTGCCGTGCTCGTTGACCGTCCATGCGCCTTGGAGGTCCCACCTACGTTTCGTCCGACGGCATCGCTGGCGTCGACGAGGCCGGACGGGGACCCGTCATCGGACCGATGGTCCTGGCCATCGTGGGCCTCGCCCCCCAAGACCTCGCCGACCTGCGGTCAGCCGGCGTCCGGGATTCCAAACGGCTGACGCGGTCCCGACGGGAGGCCTTGATGGACCGCATCGTCCAACGGGCCCGATTCTGGGACGCCTTCTTTTTCCTGCCCGCCGCCATGGACCGGGCATCCTTGACGGCCCTGACCGTCGACGTCCTGGTCACCTGGATCGACCGCTACCGACCTGGGGTCGTCCTCGTGGACGCCCTGACGACCCCGGCGGCGATCCCGGCCCTCGTCGGGTCGATCCGTCAGCGGCTCCCGGACTGGACGGGTCGGCTTCGGATGTGGCCGGCCGCTGAGCGGCATCCGGCCGTAGCGGCCGCCTCGGTCGTCGCCAAGGTCCTACGGGACGAGGCCGTCCGATGGCTTCGGGAGCAGTACGGCGACTTTGGGTGGGGCTACCCTTCTGAGGTTCGGACCCGCCGGTTCCTGGAGGCATGGTACCATCGATACGGCCGCTGGCCCGTGTGGGTCCGGACGAAGTGGCGGACCTGTCGGGAGATCGAGGCGAGCCGTCGGGCCATTCGGGAGTAGAGCAATACGGCAGTACGGCAATAGGGCAGGAGGGCGATTCCGGAGAGGGGTTAGGGGCGAGTCCAGACCTTCGCTCGGTGGGCGTGCGCGTTGGGTTCGGTCCTCGGTGCCCGGTAACCGGCCCTCGGCGCGAATCCGGTACCCGATGCCAGGTAGCCGGTACCCGACACCTGGTACCCGATACCTGGCACCGTGCCGTATTGCCGTACTGCCCTACTGCCGTATTGCGGAGGTCGGTTCATGCGAGCCGTCGTCATCCGAGAACATGGAGGCCCCGAAGTCCTGCGTATGGAGGACCGACCTGTGCCCGACGTCGGTCCGACGGACATCCGTGTCCGGGTCCGGGCCGTCGCCCTCAATCACCTGGACCTCTGGACCCGGCGGGGGATTCCGGGCGTGCGCCTGCCGCTCCCCATCGTCCCGGGAGCCGACGTGGCCGGCGTCGTCGACGCCGTGGGCGACCAAGTCCGGCACGTGAAGCCCGGCGATGAAGTCGTCCTCCACCCGGCCGTCAGTTGCGGTGTCTGCCGGTTCTGCCTGCAGGGGGCCGACAACCGATGCCGGGAGTACAAGGTCCTGGGCCATCGGCGGGACGGGGGCTATGCCGATTTCATCGTCGTCCCAGCCATTAACGCGCTCCCCAAGCCGGCGGCCCTGACGTGGGAAGAGGCGGCTTCCATGCCCCTGGTCTTCCTGACGGCATGGCACATGCTCGTAACCCTGGCCCGACTTCAGCCGGCTGAGACGGTCCTCGTGATGGCCGCCGGGAGCGGCGTCGGGATTGCCGCCGTTCAGATCGCCCGGATGATCGGGGCAAGGGTCATCGCCACGGCCGGGACAGAGGCCAAACGCCAGCGGCTTCAGGCCTTGGGCGTCGACCACGTCGTCGACCACACCGACCCGGCGTGGCCCCAGCGGGTCCTGGAACTGACGCACCGGGCCGGCGTAGACGTCGTCTTCGAGCACGTCGGCGAGGCCGTCTGGGACAGCGTCTTACAATGCCTCGGCTGGGGCGGCCGTCTCGTGACCTGCGGGGCCACGACGGGGGCCGAGGTCCGGTTGAACCTGCGGGTCCTCTTCGCCAAGCAGTGGCAGATTTACGGCTCCTACATGGGCACGCGGGGGGAGCTCTTGGCCCTGTGGCCCCTCGTCGAGCGGGGCGTTTTCCAGCCCGTCGTCGACCGAGTCTTTGCCCTGGAGGAGGCGGCCCAGGCCCACGCTTACATGGAAAGCCGCCAACACTTTGGCAAGGTCGTCCTTCGCGTCAGCGAATAGGGCCTCGGCCGGTTCTGCACGGGGCTTGGCGGCGCCGGGGCCTTTCGATAAGATGAAAGGCGAGCGTTTCTTGGAGGGGGGCCTGCATGGACCGAAAGGCGAAATACGTCTACTTCTTTGGGGCCGGCCGAGCCGAGGGCTCGGCGCAGATGAAGGACCTCCTGGGGGGCAAGGGGGCGGGTCTGGCCGAGATGACGAACTTGGGCCTCCCCGTCCCGCCCGGCTTCACCATCACGACGGAGGTCTGCCGGATTTTTTACGCCAACGGTGAACAGATCCCCGAGCCCATCTGGGAAGAGGTCGAAGCGCATCTGGGCCGTCTCGAGGAGGTCAGCGGCAAGCGCTTCGGCGACCCGCGGAATCCCCTCCTCGTGTCCGTCCGGTCGGGGGCAAAGTTCTCGATGCCCGGCATGATGGACACGATCCTCAACCTGGGGATAAACGACGCCGTCGCTGAGGGCCTGGCCCGGCTGACGGGCGACCGACGCTTCGCGATGGACACCTATCGGCGGTTCCTTCAGATGTTTGGGAGCATTGCCCTGGGCATCCCGAAGGAGAGATTTCACGAGGCCCTCGAGGACCTCAAAGGCCGGCGGGGTGTCCGTCAAGACGTCGAGCTGACGGCAGATGACCTGGCTGAACTCGTCGAGGTCTTCCAGGACATCATCCAGCAGGCGACGGGCGCGCCCTTCCCGCAGGACCCGAGGGCCCAACTGAAGGCGGCCGTCACGGCCGTCTTCCGGTCCTGGAACAATCCCCGGGCCCAGTACTACCGCAAGATCCACGGGATTCCCGACGACCTCGGGACGGCCTGCAGTGTCGTCATGATGGTCTACGGCAACATGGGGGAGGATTCGGGCACCGGCGTCGGCTTTACCCGCAATCCCTCGACGGGCGAGAAAGTCCTGTACGGCGAGTTTCTCCCCAACGCCCAGGGCGAGGACGTCGTCGCCGGGATTCGGACCCCGCTTCCCCTGGGGGAGTTGGAGCGGCGGCTCCCCCACGTATACGCCCAACTCCGGGACATCGCCGAGAAGTTGGAGCGGCACTATCGGGACATGCAGGACTTTGAGTTCACCGTCGAGCGGGGTCAGCTCTACCTGCTTCAGACACGGGTCGGCAAGCGGACGGCGCAGGCGGCCGTCCGGATCGCCGTCGACATGGTGCGGGAAGGCTTGATCCGAGAGGAAGAAGCCGTTCTCCGGGTCGACCCAGCCCAGGTCGAACAGCTTCTCCACCCGGTCATCGACCCGGCCGTCCGGGCCCAGCACCGGCCCATCGCTCGGGGCCTGCCGGCCTCGCCGGGAGCGGCTTCCGGACGTATGGTCTTTACGGCCGACGAGGCCGTCGCCCGGGCCGAGAACGGCGAGGTCGTCCTCCTGGTCCGGGACGAGACGACGCCGGACGACATCCACGGGATGCACCGGGCCGTGGGGATCTTAACGAGCCGGGGTGGCATGACCTCCCACGCGGCCGTCGTTGCCCGTGGAATGGGGAAACCCTGCGTCGTCGGCTGTGAGGCCCTCCAGATCGACCCCCACCGGCGGGAACTCCGGGTCGGGGACACGGTCCTCCGGGAGGGCGACTGGCTGACCATCGACGGCTCGACGGGGGAGGTCTTCGTCGGTCAGCTCCCGACGGTCGAGCCTCATCTCAGCGACGAGTTTGCGACCCTCCTGGAGTGGGCTGACCGGTTCCGCAAGCTGGGCGTCCGAGCCAACGCCGACACGCCTCGGGACGCCGAGGTCGCCTACCGCTTCGGGGCCCAGGGCATCGGCCTGTGCCGGACCGAGCACATGTTCTTCGGGGAAGACCGTCTGCCCCACATGGTTCGGATGATCATGGCGGCCACGCCGGAGGAGCGCCGGGCGGCCCTGGAGGAGCTCCTCCGCTACCAGGTCGAGGACTTCGTCGGCATCTTTCGGGCCATGCAGGGCTATCCCGTCACGATCCGGCTCCTCGACCCGCCCCTGCACGAGTTCCTGCCGAAGCGGGAAGAGCTCATCCAAGAGATTGCCGAGTTGAAGTTTCGGCTCGCTCGGGCCAGCGACCTCAAGGCGATGGACCCCCTCCTGAAGGCCCTCCACGAAAAGGATCGGCTCCTGGCTCGTGTGAACCAGCTCTACGAGTTCAACCCCATGCTGGGCCATCGGGGCGTGCGTCTGGCCATCACGTACCCCGAGATCGTCGAGATGCAGACCCGGGCCATCATCGAGGCGGCCATTCGGGTCAAGCGTCAGGGCCTGCGGGTAGCACCCGAGATCATGGTTCCCCTGGTCAGCACGGACACGGAGCTCGAGCGGGTCCGCCGGGTCATCGAGGCGACAGCCGAGCGGATCATGGAGGAGCAGGGCGTGCGGGTCCTCTACCAAGTCGGGACGATGATCGAGGTCCCCCGCGCCTGCCTGGTCGCCGACCGCATCGCCGCCCATGCCGAATTCTTCTCCTTCGGGACCAACGACCTGACGCAGATGACCTTCGGCTTCTCCCGGGACGACATCAATAAGTTCCTCCCCGACTATTTGGAGAAGAAGCTCCTACCGGCCGATCCCTTCCAGACGCTGGACACGGAGGGCGTCGGGGAGCTCATCCGGATCGCCATCCGCAAGGGACGGTCGGCCCGGGGCAACCTCAAGGTCGGCATCTGCGGCGAACACGGGGGGGACCCGGCGTCCATCGCCTTCTGTCACGAAGTCGGCATGAACTACGTGAGCTGTTCCCCGTACCGGGTCCCGGTCGCCCGCCTGGCGGCGGCCCAGGCGGCCCTGCGGGCCCAGGCCGTGGCGGCCGAATACGCCACTTCCGTGTGAAAAAGGGACGGAGTGACGAAGTGATGGAGTGACGGAGTCAGGGAGTGACGAAGTAACGAGGGACGGGTAACGAGTAATCAATCATTGCCTTATTGCCCTATTGCCTTATTGCCCTATTGCCGTATTGCCTTATTGCCGTACTGCCGTATCGCCCTAATGCCCATTCATGGACCGCTTGACCTGGCTGAGTCAGTTCGTCCTGTGGGTGTGGCCGGCGATGTTCCTGGTCGTCGCCGGCCTGTTCTATCCGGGTTTGGCCTTGGGCGGCTGGACGGCCGTCGGGGTCGGCCTTCTGCTCATGGAGGGCTTCCGTTGGGCCGAACGTCAGCCGGGTCCCTGGCCCTTTAAATTCCTGACAGGAACGGCAGTCCTGGTCGTTTTGAGCGCCGGCTTGGTCTGGCGGTGGTCCCAGGGAACGGTCGCCACCATGCTGGTCCAGGCGGTCGTCTTGGTCGGCATGGGAACCGTCTTTCGGTGGTTTCAGGTCCCGACGGTCTTCCCGGCGGCGGGCCGGTGGCCGGTCCTGTTCTTGACCCTCGGGGAGTTCCTGTATTGTGCGGGATGGCTGGCCCTGGCGTGGCTCTATCGGTACATGCCCGGGTACGGCCCTGCCCTGACGTGGCGGCACTGGGTGGCATCGCCGCTTCCCCTGGCCGTCTTCCTGCTGGCCTTTCAGTTTATCGGTCTCCAGGCCCTCTTTCGGACCAACCCCGAGCACCCGTCGGGCCGGGCGTGGCTGAGGTCGGTTCGACTCGCCGTCGTCGTCGGGATGGTCGCCGGACCCGTCCTGGGCGTTCACTTCTTTCGCCTGCCGCCCCTCTGGTACCTCGTCGGCCTGCTGTGGCTGTACACCTATCGGACGTATGACCGAGTCCGGACCTGGCTTCAGCAGTGGGAAACCGGCGAGGCGTCCCCCCTGAAGTACATCGAACTCCAGCACCGGACCCTGCGGGAGACTCTCTACTACGGCCTGGTCCTCCTGGGCCTCGTCGGCAACAGCTTCCTGCATTGAAGGGCTTTTTCACGGAGTCGGTCGGACATTCTACTGCCTTGTTAAGATATGGATGCAGGATACAGGATGCATACCCGGTGTGCGGGTTTTCCAGTAGCTGGGCTCGGTCTTCGGTACTCGGTATTCGGCCCTCGGCGCGAATCCGGTACCAGGTATCGGGTCCCAGGTGTCAGGTACCGGGCACCGGATTCGGTGTTCGGCCTTCGGTTCTCGGCCTTCGGTCTGGATAAAGAATGCGGGAAGGTCGTATCTCCCTTGCCCCTCATCCCTCCATGGCCGAGGACCGAACACCGAGCACCGAAGACCGAGCCCGGCCCCTGGAAAACGCGCCCATCGGGTTTGCATCCTGCATCCTGGGAGTCCCGCACCCAGGCCATCGCCTATTGCCCTACTGCCCTACTGCCTTATTGCCTTACTGCCCTATTGCCTTACTGCCTTACTGCCCTACTGCCCTACTGCCTCCCCGCCCCCCATCGGTTTGACCCGGCCGACGGGTCTGGCTATGATAGGGGTAGAAGCCAGCCGGGACCAGGTTCCCCGTATCGGGGTGAAAAGGGAAAGGGGTGCAAATCCCCTGCGGTCCCGCCGCCGTGACCGGGGACGAAAGCGCCGGTACGCCACTGGGAGCGGCCATCCGGTCCCTCCCGGGAAGGCGGCGCGAGTAGGACGATCCGGAAGCCGGAAGACCTGCCTGGTCCTGCTCACCGGTCTTCTCCGCGGAGAGAGACCGTGAGGCCGTGAAGGTGCGCTGGGGTGACCCGCCAACCTTCACCCCTCCCGTCGAATCCCTCCGTGGACACCGGACCCGATGACGTGTCGCATTGGAACACCCCGGGAGTCTGCCCGGACGTGGGGCCGGTGTCCGTCCCGAGAAGATCGGCCTCCTCGGCTGGCCGTTTCTGAACCTGCCGGAAGGAGGTCGAACGATGCGCTTTCCCATAAGCGTCTTCAGCGTGAGCAGTGGCCGATGGACGGTCCTCCTGGCCTGGAGTTTCGCCCTGGCCGGGAATGGCGTGTGGGCCCAAGCGCCCGCTTCCTCGGACATTCCCCAACCCTATCCCCTGCCGATCCCCCATGAAACGGTCATCGTCGTCGCCCAGGACGCGCCCGACGACGTTCGGACGACGGGCCGGGACGTCTTGGTCATTCGGGCGGCCGACGCCCAGGCGGCGGGCTTCAAGACGGTCGCCGACGTCTTGCGGTTTTACGGCGTCCTGAACGTCGTCACGACGGGCACGACGCCGGGCTCCCTGACGTCGGTGTTCATCCGGGGCGGGGACGCGAACTACACGCTCGTCGTGGTAGACAACGTGCCCGTCAATGAGGTCGGGGGCTTCTATGACTTTGCCCACCTTCCGTTGGAAAACATCGAGCGGATCGAGATCCTCAAGGGTCCGGGGAGTAGCGTTTACGGCTCCGAGGCCGTGACGGCCGTCATCCGGGTCTTCACCCGCCGGGGGACGGGCCGCCCAAAGGTCCGTCTATCCGGCCTGGGCGGGAGTTTCCAGACCTTCGGTGGGACGGTCGCCTCCGACGGTGCCCTCGGCCGGGGCTGGCACTACAGCGTCAGCCTCGGGGGCCTGCGGAGCGACCGTCAGCTCCCGGTCAACGACGAATACAGGGGTAGAACGGCCTCTGTCCAGGTCGGAGCCGACACACCGGGCGGTCATGGCTGGGCGCTACGCTATCGGTTCGGCGACTATGAGGTTCACTTCCCGACGCAGGGGGCCGGCGACCGCTTTGACGTCCTGGACCCCCAGCAGTTCCAGCGGACCCGGGAGCACATCGCCGGTCTGGAGTGGACGGCCGCCTGGTCGACCCGGTGGACGACCCATCTGGACCTGGGTTTCTATCGCCGTTCGAGCCACTACGACGACCCCGACGACGGACCCCCCGTCGACTTCTTTGGCCCCTACTGGAGCGACTTCCGGGACCAACGCCTCCGGTTCAACGCCTACACGGCTTACTCGACCGGCGGCCACCGCCTCCTGCTCGGCGGCACTTACACGGTCGAGACGGGCGGCAACCGGGACATCTACCAGACGGCGTGGCGACAGCACACCCGCAACACCGGAACCGTCTACCTGCGGGAAGACTATGAGGCCCCGGACAAGCGGTTCGGCCTGACGGCGGGTGTTCGGTGGGAGCACCATTCGGATTACGCCAACGCCGTCTCCCCGGAACTGAGTCTGGCGTACTGGCCCGTCCGCACGCTGAAACTGCGCGGCTCGCTCGGATTCGGCTACAAGGCCCCGGCCTTCCATGAGGTCTACGGCCTGGGCGGCTTCGTCACGGGCAACCCGAACCTCAAGCCCGAGCGGAACGTCGGCTGGGACGTCGGCGTCGAATACTGGGGCACCTTCGCCTGGCCCCTCCTGCGGGTCACGTACTTCGACAACCGCTTCGAGGACATCATTACCTTCGTCAACCGGCGGGACCCGACCCAGCCCGACTACGAAAACCTCCGGACGGCCATCGCCCGGGGCCTCGAGGTCGATGCCGAATATCGGGTCGGCGGCCTCGTCGCTCGGCTGAGTTACGCCTTCACGCATACGGCGGCGACGGACGTCGGCCTCGCCTCGGACCTCAACTTCGTCGAGGGCCAGCCCCTCCTGCGGCGGCCCAAGCACCGGGCGACGGCTTCCTTGGGTTACCAGACCCCCCGCTGGGGCATCGGGGCCGATGTCCTGTACCAGGGTCGCCGGTGGGACCTCGACTGGAGCCAATTCCCGGCCCGGCGGGTCGAACTACCGTCATACGTGCGGGTGGACCTGCGGGCCCGGTGGACGCTGTGGCGGCAGGTGGCCCTCGTCGGTCGGGTCGAGAACGTGTTCAACACCCATTACGAGGAAGTCTACGGCTATACCGGCCAGAAGCGGGCCGTCTATGCTGGCCTCGACATGACCTGGTAAAGTGCGGCCCCCCGCCCTGGCAAGCGGCGTGGGGGCCATCGGAGCCCGTGCATGGCGTGGCAGATGGGACTGATCCTCGGCGGTGCCCGGAGCGGCAAGACTCACCTGGCCCTGCGGGTCGGCCAAACGTTCCCGCCGCCCCGGTTTTATCTGGCCACGGCCGTGGCCGACCCCGACGACCCGGAGATGCAGGCCCGCATCGAACGGCATCGTCGGGACCGTGGCCCGGCGTGGCACACCGTCGAGGCCGGTCCTGAACTCGCCGAAGCCCTGGGGCGTCTGCCCCGGACGGCTCGCGTCGCCGTCATCGACTGCCTGACTCTCTGGCTTGGCCGATGGATGGAGCGCGAGCCGACCGACGAGGCCGTCCTGGACCGGGCGGAGGCTCTCCTCGAAGCGGTAGTCCGGTGCCCGGCCCCGGTCATCCTGGTGTCCAATGAGGTCGGTCTCGGCATCGTGCCGATGACTCCCGCCGGAAGGCGCTTCCGGGACCTGGCCGGATGGCTCCACCAGCGGGTCGCCGAGCGGGCCGACTGGGTCGTCTTTACGGTCGCCGGTCTGCCGATGTTCCTGAAGGGGAGGGCGGAGCATGTTTTGGGACCGTCCCCCGACCTGCCGGACGCCGGACCCCACGGCCGTTGAAGAAGCCCGGGTCCGGACCCGAGAACTCCTGATGCCCCTGGGGGCCATGGGGCGGTGCCACGAGGTCGTCGAGCGTCTGGCGGCCATCCAGGGTACGGCGACGCCCCATATCGACCGTCCGGGCCTGCTCCTGGCCGCCGGCGACCACGGCGTCGTCGCCGAAGGCGTGACGGCCTATCCCTCGACCGTGACCCGGGTCATGGTCGAGGTGTTCCTCCGGGGCGGCGGCACGTGCAATGCCCTGGTCCGGGCCGTTGGGGGCCGAATGGCCGTCGTCAACGCCGGAGTCGCCGAACCCGTCCGAAGTCCGCCGGAGGCCCCGGAGGTCGTCCTCTTCGTCGATCGTCCCGTCCGGTCCGGGACCCGCAACTTCCTGCACGAACCGGCCCTGACACCGGACGAGGCCGACCGGGCCGTCGAGTTGGGGTTCGAGGTCGGCCGGTCGTTCATCCGGCGGTACGGCCTGGACGTCCTGGCCGTCGGCGAGATGGGGATCGGGAATACGACCGCCGCCAGCGTCCTGACGGCGTGGCTGACGGGCGCGCCCGTCGGGTCCGTCGTCGGGCGTGGGGCCGACTTGCCGGCCGACCGCCTCGAGCGGAAGCGGGTCGTCGTCCGTCGGGCCTTAGAGCGATGGGCCGACCGAGTGGGGAACGTCCGGGATGCCCTGGCGTACTGGGGCGGCCTGGAGATCTGCGCCATGGTCGGGGCCTTCCTGGCCTGCGGGACGGAGGGGGTCGCCGGCTTGGTGGACGGCTTCATCTCGACGGTGGCGGCGGCCTGTGCCGTTCAACTCATGCCCGGCCTTCGGGCGTTCCTGATAGCGAGTCACGAGAGCGCCGAGCCCGGCCACGGTGCCCTCCTCCGATGGCTCGGCTGGGAGCCCCTTCTCCGGTGGGACATGCGCCTGGGCGAGGGGACGGGGGCCCTGATGGCCGTGCCCCTCCTGCGGCTGGCCGTCGGGCTCCATCGGGACGTGTGGACATTTGCGCAGGTGGGACTCAGCCGTGGGACATAGGGTCTGGCGATTCCTTTGGGATGCCTTCTGGACGGCCTGGACGTTCCTGACCGTCGTCCGACTCCCCGTTCCGTTTCGGTGGAATCCGGACGGAGCGCCGGCCTTCTTTGGAGTCGTCGGTCTGCTTCGCGGCGCTTTGCTGGGGGGCCTTGCCGGCGTCCTGATGACCGTGGCCCCGGGGCGGCCCTGGGTGTGGGCCCTGACGGTGACGGTCGGGGAAGTCGTCCTGACGGGTGCGCTCCACTTGGACGGCTGGGCCGACTCGTGGGATGCCCTGTTCGGCCATCGGAGCCGGGATGCGGCCCTCCGCATCCTCAAAGACGTCCATTTGGGAGTCTGGGGCGGGACGGCCCTGACCCTGGACCTGACGGCTCGCGTGGTCCTGACGGCGACCCTGCCGGAAGACCGTTTTCGGACGGCCTGGCTCCTGGCCCCGATGGCCGGGACGCTGGCCGTCCTGTGGACGATGGCCTGGCTTCCCTACGTCCGGGGTCCGGAGGGCCTGGCCTACGAATTCGGACGCCGTAGGGTCCCCGCATGGGTCGGCCTCGGGGTCAATCTCCTGGCCTACGGCCTTACGGCCCATATCCGGGACGCCGACTTTCCGGCCCGGGTGGGTCTTATGGCCGTCGGGCTTGCGGCGACGGCCTGGGTCGGATACCTGGCGTGGCGGCTCGGAGGCTACACGGGGGATGCCCTGGGGGCCGCCCACGAGGGGGGTCTGCTGGCGTGGCTGTGGGCCGTGCATGTCAGCGGCTTCCCCGGCGGACCGTGACTCCGGGGAACTTCGAGTCCCAACGCCGTTCGCAAGAACGGGGTTGCTCGATCCCGCTCCATACGAGCGTAAGGGGCGGGGACCGGAAACCCCGCTCGGGCGTACTGCCCCACTGCCCTAAACGAGGTTTATCGAACATGGCCGGCTGGCGCGTGCGCCGGGTCGAGCAGGCCCACATCATCGAGCACCCGCGTCCTCACCGCATGCTGAGTTCTGCCCCCGTCGGAGGTGGCTGGACACGAACCCGGACGGTCCTGATCCATTACGTCAGCCGGGACTATGATTGTACCGACCCGGTAGCCAACCTCCGGATTGTAGCCCGCGACCTGGGCATCGAGGAGCCCTTCGTCGGTTTTCTGACGGCCGTCCATCCCTCCCGCCTCTTCCGGGCGACCGAACGCCAAGGGTCTCTCGCCGTGTCCGTATGGGCTACGGTCGGCTTGAGGAACGCGACGGCCGCTGGCCTCAGCCGTCCCGTATGTCTGCCCCGGACGAATACGATCAACCTGTTCATCGCCGTTCATCGGCCGCTCCTTCCGGGGGCCATGGTGAATGCCGTCATCACGGCTACGGAGGCCAAGGTCGCCGCGTTGGCTCGACGGGGCGTTCGGACGCCCGAGGGATGGATCGCCACGGGAACTTCCACAGATGCCGTGGCCATTGCCTGTCCGCCGGGCCGACACGGTATCCCCTATGCGGGTCCGGTCACGCCCGTCGGATGGCTTATCGCCCGAGCCGTCGACCGGATCCTGGAGAAGGCAGTTCTCTTATGACATCCGAAGAATCTTGGGCGCTGGCGGTTTGGCTCCTGGCGATCGCCTTCGACGTCATCCTCGGCGACCCACCCAATCGGTGGCATCCGGTCGCCTGGATGGGGCGCACGTTGGCCGTCTGGGAACGGTGGGCGCCGACTCGGGGACCCGGGGCCCGTCTCGTTTACGGGGCCGTCGCGTGCGGAGCGGGCGTGCTGGTATGGGGGGCCGCCGCCTGCCTCTGGGAGGTCGGGACCCGCCGCCTGCCCCTCCTGCTGGGGGTCCTGTTGCAGGCCGTCGCTCTGAAGATGACATTCTCGGCTCGCGGTTTGGTCCAGGCTGCCCGGGAAGTCCGAGAACTCCTGGCGGCCGGTGATCTGCTATCCGCCCGCCGTCGGGTCGGCTACCACCTGGTCAGCCGCTCGACCGACGACCTCGATGCGCCGCACGTCGTCAGTGCGGTGGTCGAGTCGGTGGCCGAGAATGCCTGCGACGGATTCATCGCGCCGGCATTTTATTACGTCGTCGGGGGCCTCCCCCTGGCCTATGCTTACCGCTTCGTAAATACGGCCGATGCCGTGTGGGGCTATCGGGATGCCGTTTACGAGTGGCTGGGCAAGGCGGCCGCTCGCTGGGACGACCTGATGAACTGGGTCCCGGCCCGCCTGACGGCCATCCTGACGCTCCTGCTCGGTGTAAGGGGGTTCCATGTCTGGCGCCGGGACGCTCGAAAGACGGCCAGTCCCAACGCCGGTCACCCGATGAGCGCCATGGCCGGTGTCCTGGGCGTTCGCTTGGAGAAGGTCGGACATTACACGCTGGGGGCCGAATTCCCGTGGCCCCGGGTGGAAGACATCGACCGGTGCTTGAGCGTCTTCAAGCGGGTCGTCGGACTGGGGACGGTCGTCCAGGTAGTCGCTCTTTCCTTAAAAGGGTTTATCCTTGCCGGTTTGGGATTCGGACGATGACCCTGAAGCCCCGACGGGAGGTCGAAATCCTTCCGCCGGTCGTTCACGGCGGGGTCCATGAGGCCGAGCTTGAGGCTCTCGGCATAGGACCGGAAGAAGTCCTTGACTTCAGCACGGGAATTAACCCCCTGGGGCCGCCCCCGGCCGTCTGGACGGCCCTGCAGGACGTCCCCATCGGGCGGTATCCCGACCCCTCTGCCATCCGGCTCCGCCGGGCCATCGGAGCCGTCCTGGGAGTTTCCCCGGACGAAGTCCTGGTCGGTAATGGAGCCTCCGAACTCATCATGCTCGTCGCACTGGCTTATTTCCGCCCTCGACGGCGGGTCCTGATTCTGGGACCGACGTACGGCGAGTACGAGCGGGTCACCCGACTGATGGGGGCCTGGCCGGTAGTCGTCCACAGGGATGTCGAGGACCCCACGGCCTGGGACCCGGGGGCCGTAGACCGGCCTCTGGCCGACTCCCGCCCCCACGCGGTCTTTATATGCAATCCCAACAACCCCACGGGCCACCGATTCGACCATTCGGACATCCGGCGTTGGGTCCGGCGCTATCCCGATACGCTGTTCGTCGTGGACGAGTCCTATGCTGGCCTGGCGGGTGGTTCGGACTTCCTATGGCAGGCCCAGCCACTTCCGGCCAACCTCATCGTCGTGCGGTCCCTGACTAAAGATTACGGCCTGGCGGGATTACGCCTGGGATACGCCGTGGCCTCCGTCCCCGTGATAGCCCGTCTGGGCCGGTGCCAGACGCCTTGGAGCGTCAATGTCGTCGCTCAAGGGGCGGGACTCGTCGTCTTCACGGACCCGACGGTCCCAGTCTGGCTTCGTCAGGCTGTTCGACGTCTGCAGGAGCTCAGCGACAGTCTGCGTCGGGCTCTCGTGTCCGCTGGCTTCCGGGTCCTCCCGACGGCGACGCCTTTCTTCCTGGTCCACGTGGGAAATGCGACTCGGGTTCGCCAGACTCTCTTGCGCGATCACCGCATCTTGGTCCGAGATTGCACTTCCTTTGGCCTCCCGGCGTGGGTCCGGGTCATGCCGGGTCTTCAAGAGGCGAACCTCCGCCTGGTTCGAGCCCTCACGGAGGTTCGGGAAGCGTACGGGATACCGGCTTGACCGTTCCCGGTTCCAGAGGAGGAAGTCTACGATGCAGGCATGGCACCGCTTCCTGTACAGTTGGATCGTCGGGGTCGTCGTCCTCGCCATCGGGGCTCCCACCCGCCCGCTGACGGACCGGATGGGCCGGACCGTGACCGTCCCGGCCGGGGGACCCCGTCGGGTCATCGCCATGAACCCGTCCATCGCCGAGATGCTCGTCTGGCTCGGCCTGACGGACCGCATCGTCGCCGTCAGCGAATTCACCGACCTTCCGGAAGTCCGGGACCGACCCCGGGTTGGCGGCCCCCTGACGCCCAACGCCGAACAGATTGTCGCCCTCCGGCCCGATATGGTCCTCCTCGACCGGCATCACAACCCGAAGACCCTGGCCGACCTCCTGGACCGGGTCGGCATTCCCTACTTCGTCCTGGCAACCCAGGGAATCGAGGACGTTCGGGAAAACTTGCGGCTTCTCGGGGAGATGTTTAACCGGTCGGAACGGGCACAGGCCTGGTGGGACCGATGGACGGCGACGACGCAGTGTCTCGACAGGGCGGCCTGGAGGCGGAAGCCCCGGGCCTTCTTCCTCCTCTCGGAACGCCCCGTCTACACCGTCGGACAGGGCTCGTTTATCCTGGAAGTCCTGGAACATGCCGGTCTGGACGTCGTCACCCGGGCGGTCCCCCGACCGTGGTCCCCAGTCGACATCGAGGCCGTCGTCCGGTGGGACCCCGAGATCGTCCTCGTCCCGGAAAATCAGTACAAATCGGTCCGGCGAAGCCTGGAAGTCCTTCCGGCGTGGCGGTCCGTGACGGCCGTCCGGACGGGTCGGGTCGTTGCCGTGCCGACCCGCATCCTGCACCCGTCCCCGTATCTGCTGGACGTCCTGCGGACGGTGGTCGAGCGATTTCATGGACCCGGACCGTGGACGACGTGTTTCCGGTAGGTCCGGGATGCATACACGGTGTGCACGTTTTTCGAAGACAGGTGGCGGTACCGGGTTTCAGGTGTCAGGTACCGGGCACCGGATTCGGTGTTCGGCCTTCGGTTCTCGGCCCTCGGTCTGGATGAGGTGCAAGGGAAGTTCACATCTCCCTCATCCCCCATGCCCGGAGGCCGAACACCGAAGACCGAGCCCGGCCACCGGAAAACGCGCACACCGGGTATGCATGTCACCCCGCACGGGCGTGCGGGGCTGGGATGAGAACCCTGTTCTCGTCGGAGGTGCCGATGAAGATTTACACCCGTCGGGGAGATACCGGCGAGACCCAACTCATGGGACCGACCCGGGTCCCGAAGGCCCACGTCCGGGTCGAGGCCTACGGGAGCGTCGACGAGCTCAACGCCTGGGTCGGCTATGTCCTGGCCCTGGGCATCGAGCCGCCCTGGGATGAGCGTCTCCGCCAGATCCAGCACGACCTGTTCGTCCTCGGGGCCTACTTGGCGATGGACCCGGCCGTGGCGGAAACTCACGCCCATCGACTTCCGCCGCCGCCCGAGGACCGGGTCACCGAGATGGAGGCGTGGATAGACGCCTGCGAGGAACGGACGGGAACCATGCAGTTCTTCATCCTCCCAGGGGGGCACCCCGTCAGCGCCGCCCTTCATGTCGCCCGGACCGTCTGTCGTCGGGCCGAACGCCGGGTCGTCACCCTGCACCAGCAGACGCCCGTCCCCCCGTGGGTCCTGGCCTACCTGAACCGACTGTCGGACCTGCTGTTCATGCTGGCCCGATGGGTCAATGTCACGCGCGGCGTCGCGGAGGTCCCCTGGGACCAGTCCCCCCGGTTCGGATAAAACGGGTGACGGGTGACGAGTAACGGGTGACGGGTTAACAAGGCCCCTAATCCTTCATTGCCGTACTGCCGAATTGCCGTACTGCCGTAAAAAGCCCCTGCCAACTGCGCTCTTGCAAGCAAGGCTTGGATTGTATATAAAGGGCATGGGGTGGAGTATTACAGCCTATCCTGGGTCTATGCGCTCCCCTACCTCATTACTCGTTACTCCTCCCTGTAAGAGATGTGGGAATGGGGAGGGGTGCCAGGTCCCGGGTACCTGGTAACCAGAATTTGGGCTCTTCCTATCCTGCATCATGCATCCTGTATCCTGCATCTTTTTAACAAATCAGTAGGATGTGGCAATGCTTCGGTCCTTTTTCCTATACCTCAGTCGAAATCCGCAGGTTCAGGACTGGGTCGTCCGTCTGCCCCTTTCCCGGCGGTGGGTCCGCCGGTTTGTGGCCGGGGAGCGTCTGGAGGAGGCTCTCCGGGTCGTGCAGGCCCTTCAGCGGTCGGGGGCCAAGGCGGCCTTAGACTTTCTGGGCGAGCATGTCCACTCGGTCGAAGTGGCTCGGCAGGCCCAGCAGGCGTATCAAGCGGCCCTGGACGAGATCTATCGGCGGGGCCTGGACTGTAATATTTCCATCAAGCTGACCCAGATGGGCTTGGACCTCTCGCCGGAGCTGTGTCTGGAGCTCGTCCGTCCTATCGTAGCCCAGGCGCATGCGTATGCCACGGACGTCGAGTTCGACATGGAGAGTAGCGCTTACACGGACGCCACGCTGGCGATCGTGCACCGCCTGCGGGACGAGTTTGACCGGGTCGGTGTAGCCATTCAGGCATACCTCTACCGGAGTGAGCAGGACGTCTGGGGTCTGATCCGGCGGGGTATCAAGGTCCGCCTCGTTAAGGGGGCCTACCGGGAGCCGTCCGGCATCGCCTTTCCGACCAAGCGGCAGGTGGACGAGAACTTTATCCACCTCATGGAGATCCTGCTGGACTCGGGCCAGTATCATGCCATTGCGACCCACGATGCCCGCCTCATCGCCCGGACCATCGACTATGCTCGTCGGAAGGGCCTTTCCCCGAGGGCCTTCGAATTTCAGATGCTCTATGGTATCCGGCAAGACCTCCAGGCCCGCCTGATCCGCGAGGGCTGGACGCTTCGGGTTTACGTTCCCTACGGGACGCACTGGTATCCCTACTTCATGCGGCGGCTGGCCGAACGACCGGCCAACGTGTGGTTCCTGCTTCGTCACCTCGTCCGCTGATGGTGGGTCATCCCGCAGGGCCACCAGACGCGGAACTCGACACCCCGGGGCGTCGCAGGATGGGCCTCGATGCGGCCCCCGTTCTTTTCGACCAGGTAGCGGCAGATGGTCAGTCCCAGGCCAAAGTGACCGGGTCCCGACCGGGTCGTGTAAAAGGGCTGGAAGATGCGAGCCCGCTGGTCCGGCGGGATCCCGGGTCCCGTGTCTCGTACGACCAGGGCGACCCCGCAGGGGACCCGTCCCGAGGTCGTATCGGCGTTCAAGCCCCACAGGGACGTGAAGTGATTGAGGCGGACCTCGACCCGCCGGTCTCCCGTCGGGACGGCTTTCAGGGCTTCCAGGGCATTCATCAAGAGATTCCACAAGACGTGCTCCAGCTCCTCGCCCCGAATATACACCAGCGGCAGATTCGGTCGCTCGAACTCGACCCAGACCTCTTGGGCGGCCGCCAGTCTTCGAAAAGCCTGAAGGTTCCGCTCCAAGAGGGCCCCCAAGTCCGTCCATTGGGGGGCATGGGGGGCCTGCACCGGGTGACGGCGGATTTCCTGAATGTAGTCGAAGACCCGCTGGAGCTGGGCGTATGCCGCCTGGAGGTCTTGCCGGGCGGCCGCATCGGTGACTTGGGCCTCCAGGAGCTGGATGTAACCCTGAACGACCGTCAGGGGTTGCTTGATCTCGTGAAGGACCTCATGGAGCAGGGCCTGGAGCGCCGTCTCGTAAGGGGCCGAGTAGACCGTCTCCTTGACTTCTGCGGGATGGAAGGTCTGGGAATCGACCTCGGCCCGCCGGGTCTGGCCGAACTCTCGACGGACGAGGGCACTCCCCAGAAGGGTGACGGCAGTTCCCACGGCGAACCAGGCGGCCAGGAGCCAGCGCCGGTCCGGGCTCACGGGAAGCCAAAGGATGAGGGGCCCATTCAGAAGCAGGTTGACGCCCAGCCAGACGGCCAGCCACCGGAGGACTCCGCGGGGCCCGACCATAAGTTTCCTACTATGGATGCGGGATACAGGATGCAGGATACACGATGCAGGATGCAGGATGGAAAGGGACGGTGAGCCGTTATCCCGTATCTGAAATTAAGACATGGATGGGTGCCCGGTACCGGGTTCCGGGTATCTGGCACCTGGGACCCGGTACCGCATCAGCGCCGAGGACCGAACACCGAGCACCGAAGACCGAAAACGCGTACACGGGGCCTGCATCCATGCGCCGTCGGGATTGAGAAGGGGAAACCTGGGCGTGACCGCCACCGAGCCAGGATAGGGGAAACCCGCCATGAGCGAAGGCGGGCCGAATCGCATCATGGCGGGCCTTGGCGGGGAAAGGTATGTCAAGACGTGCGTTTGGAGAGCTGTTTCATACGCCGCAGACGGCGACGCAAGCGTTTCCGGGCGAGGGCTTCTTTGGCCCGACGGCGCTCCCCGGGTTTCATATAGACGGAGTGCTTCTTGATTTCCTTCATGATGTCTTCTTCTTGGACCTTCCGCTTGAAACGCTTCAGGGCACTGTCCACCGACTCGTGGGGACTCACGATGACCGTGACCAAAGCCGACCCTCCATCCCGGTCCTTGTCTTCTATTTTTAGATCTTAAGCACCCCTCTCCCCTTTGTCAATGTCTCAGACGACGGCCCGGAGCTCGGGTAGACCCCCCACGGGGGCCCTGCCTATCGGTCCACGGATTCCAGGATAGACCGAACGCGGGTATCCAGGGTCGGGTCTTCGACCGCCGGGGTTTCCACCGGAACCGGCGGGGCCGGTCGGGTCCGGCGACGCAGGTAATAGGCGATCAGGCCGCCCCCCAGGGCGAGGGCGATGAAGGGGAGGACCCAGGCCGTGACGAAGAAGCCCCGCTTGGGCGGGGCCGCCAGGACGGTCGGACCGTACTTTTCCTGGAGGCGCTGGAGGATCGCCGGCACGTCCAAGCCTTCGTCGATCAGGCCCTGAATTTCGGCGTTCATCCGCCGGGCAAACTCACAAGTGCACCCGTGGAGGACCATATTGCAACCGCATTGGCAGACCACTTGGCGGTTGACGTCCCCGACCGTCGGACGGGTCTTAGAGACGGGCGCCGCCCTCAGGAGCAGGCTCCCGGAGAGGGCGCACACGAGGATAAGCCCGAAGAAAGTTCTGATAGACGGCATCTTTCAGGTCTCCGATCCGCATACCCCGCAGGCGGGCGATGGCTTCGACGACCTTGAGGACGTAGGCCGGTTCGTTCCGTCGCCCCCGGTAGGGTACGGGTGCCAGGTAGGGGCTGTCGGTCTCGACGAGAAGACGGTCCAGAGGCACGACGCGGGCGGCCGCCTGGACGTCGACGGCCCGGTCGAAAGTGACGATGCCCGAGAAGGAGATATAGCATCCCAGGTCCAGGTAGCGTCGGACGGTCTCGGCGTCGCCCGTATAGCAGTGGATGATGACCGGAATCCGTTCGACGGGTGCCTCTCGCAGGAGGGCCAGGGTCTCGGCATGAGCCTCCCGCGTGTGGACCACGAGGGGGAGAGCCCGCTCGACGGCCTGGGCGATGTGCCAGGCAAAGACGGTCCGCTGGACCTCTCGGGGACTATGCATGTAGTGATAGTCCAGACCCGTTTCCCCGATGGCCACGACGCGGGCGTGGGTCCAGTACTGGGCCAGTTGGTGGGCGACCGTCTCGTCCCATCGCCGGGCCTCGTGAGGGTGGAGGCCAAAGGCCGCCCATACGAAGGGGTACCGCTCGATAAGGTCCAGCGTGAGTTGCGCCCGCCGGGGCTCCAGGTCGCAGTGGACGGTCAGGATTGCCCGGACGTAGTTTTCCCAGGCCCGCTCTAAGACCTCCGACCGGTCTCCGTCGAAACGGGGGTCCTCCAGGTGGGCGTGGCCGTCAACGATCATGGCGTGCCTCGTGCCAGGCTCGGTAGAGCCGAAGAAGCTGTTGGGCTCGGAAATGCTGGGGCTCCTGGCGTAGGACCCTTTCGAGGGTCTCGATGGCCCGGTGGATGTGGCCCATGTCTTTGTACAACACGGCCAGTTCAACCCAGTAGTCCCAGTTGAGGGGCTCCAGCTCGAGGGCCTTCCGAAGGCAGGCCTCGGCTTCTGGTTGGGTCTCCCCCTGATGAGCCAGGACCTGGGCCATAAGGTAGTAGAAGCGGCCGTTCTTTTCAAGGACGGTCCGGTACTGGGTCAGCAGGTGACGGGCCTCCTCCAGGCGGCCCTGTTCGATGAAGTTCTCGGCCCGCTGGAGGAGGGCATCTGTAGATAAGTCCCCAATAGAGATGCCAAAAGCCGGGGTCCGCATGTCGAAGGCGCGTCGGATTTCCCGATAGGCACCCTCGATTCGCTGGAGGAGGCGCTCGATCTTGGCCTGTTTCTCGGGACTCAAGTCCCTCCGGTATCGAATGGGCAGAAGCCAATCCCGAAACTGTTCGTACCGTTCCTGAACCCGCTCCCAGGGCGAGTCCGGCGGCAGGGCGAAGAGCTCCCAGGCCGTCATGTCGGCCGACCGGTCGGCCAGGACCTCCCAGTCCGGCGGCAGGGGGTTCAGGTACTCACTGCCGGCCGACCACAGTTGGGGCGCTACTTTTTCATACCGCTCGGGCGGATGAGCGGCCAGGTATCCGAACAAAAGTCCCAAGTACAGGCGTCGAGCCGACTCCTCGGCCGGGAGGCCGCTTTGGGCGAGGAGGTCCTGAACCCGGCGGGGATGAACGACCTGACTCCGCAAGAGCTGGTCCTCGACGTGGAAGAACGCCCGTTGAAAGACGGTCTGGTCGCTCTGGATGACCCACCAGGAGGGCGGCGGGAGTCGCGTCGGGTAAGTTTCCGGATGAGGGTCGTTGAGAATGACCTCCTCCAGAAGGGCGTTCAGGTCGACGGGTACGATGAGGTCCGGCAGGACGGGCTGGGGGCGCTCCTCCCACTCGAAGGGGGCATCGTCGTAAAAGCACGCCGTAAAGATCGTCCGTATCTGAAGCTCCAGCAGTCGCTGGAGGTCTTGCCGGGTGAGGGTTCCCTGCTGGACCAGATAGGAGCCCAAACGTTCTGCGCCCTTCGCCTGTAAGACGGCCTGGAGTTCCGCCTCCGAGGCCAAGATGCCCTGCTGGATGAGCAGAAAACCCAGCTTCTCCCGTTTCACATTCGAGTGAGCAAAGACCAGACGGCCCTCATGAAAATACAGACTCCGCCGGACCGGCGGACGCCCTCGGCGGACGATACCGGAACACTTCTGTTGAACCCGGGTCCGGATAAAGAACCCGAAGTCGTCACCGGATGGCCACATTCGAGAGGACCTGCGGTCGGGAGTGTGCTTTCATTCTACCGAATTCTACCGAAGGGAGCCCCGGCGGTCCAGCGATGACCCACCCCGCACCCGTGCGGTCGTGCCTCCCGGGTCTTCCCATCGCCCATGGCAAAGATCTGCCCCCGGCCTTAAAATAGATAGGGCCCATCCGATACCGGGTTCCAGGTGTCGGGTACCGGGTTTCGGTCTTCGGTCCTTGGTGTGGAAGAGGGGCAAGGGACTCCTCATTCCTCCATGGCCGGAGGCCGGATACCGAGGACCAGATACCGGGTCTTGGGTCCCGGGTGTCAGGTACCCATGCCCAATGGATAATGACTCGACGATCGATCCCACGGGTCCCGCACCCGGATCATCACCCTATTGCCGTACTGCCCGATTGCCTGACCGACAGCACAGCCCATCGTGTCCGTCCCGCCCCCAATTTGACAGCCCGGAGGGGTCTTCTATAATGACCCGGTAATTCCGGGTGGAGGTCGGCAATGGCGTACATCATCTGTGAGCCTTGCATCGGCACGAAGGATACCGCCTGCGTGGACGCCTGCCCCGTCGACTGCATCCATCCCAAAAAGGGAGAGGCAGCGGGATATCGGCCGGACGTCCAGGTCGCCTACGATGAGGTCGATCAACTGTACATCCATCCTGAGGAGTGCATCGACTGCGGGGCCTGCCAGCCGGTATGCCCGGTTTCGGCCATTTTCCCGCAGGATGAAGTCCCCGCCCAGTGGGAGTTTTACATCGAAAAGAACAAGCTTTTTTATCAACTCCCATGGCCGGAATTCAAAGAGAAGTATGGCATTAAGTGAAGGCCCGGTCTTTGGGACACGCCCCTGGACCTGGAATCGGTGGGAGACGACCCGGCTCCCCCTTAGCCCGGATGTGGGAGGAATTCCCGATCTTTTCGCTGGCGGCGTATGACTATGAGCTCCCCCGGGAGTTGATCGCCCAGACGCCTGTGGAGCCCCGGGACCAGGCTCGCATGATGGTCCTGTGGCGTCGCCGGGAGTGCTGGGAACACCGGCGGTTCTTCGAGTTACCGACCTTCCTCCGGGAGGGGGACGTCGTCGTCGTCAATAACAGCCGGGTCCTGCCGGCCCGTCTTTACGGTCGTCTGGACCGGGGCGGCCGGACCCGCCTCATCGAGGTCCTCCTCCTTCGCCCTCTCCCGCCGGAGGCGACGGGTCCCGAACGATGGCAGGTCCTGCTCCGACCGGGTCGGCGGATTCGTCCCGGCGACGTCCTCCGGTTCCCGGCCGATGTTCGGGCTTCCGTCGTCGACCGGACCCCCGAAGGCGATTGGGTCCTGGCCTTTGAAAGCCCTCGGCCACTCCGGAACATGCTGGACGACATCGGATGGATGCCCGTCCCGCCCTACATCGTCCGCCGGGACCCGGCCCTGGCCGAGCAGGACCGCCAGTGGTATCAGACCGTATATGCCAAGGTGCAAGGATCCATCGCCGCACCGACGGCCGGCCTTCACTTCACGTCTCGCGTGATCCAGGCCCTGCAGGACCGAGGCGTCCGATGGTGTGAGATCACGCTTCACGTCGGACCCGGTACCTTCCGGCCGGTCCGGGCCCCCGACATCCGGTGCCATCGGATGGACCCCGAGTGGTACGAGATTCCGCCCGACGTGTGGGATACCCTCCAGGATGCCCGCCGACACGGTCGCCGCGTCCTGGTCGTCGGCACGACGACGACCCGGGCCCTCGAATCGGCCGCTCAGCACGACCCCCCGCGGCTGTCCGGTTGGGCCGACGTGTTTATCTATCCCGGCTACGAATTTCGGGTCGTCCGGAATCTCCTGACGAATTTCCATCTCCCCAAGAGCACCCTCCTGATGCTGGTCTGCGCCCTCGGCGGCTATGAGTTCGTCCTCCGGGCTTACCGGGAGGCCGTCCGGGAGCGATACCGCTTCTACAGCTATGGGGACTGCATGTTAATCCTGGACGAATGACAGTCCCGCTCTGGCAAGCGGGTTCGCGTCCATGCGGCCCTTCGGCCTTCCTGGGTCGTCCCTCCCCGGGGGTAATCTGGGGCCCCGCCCCATACGTCCTCCTGCAAACGACGGATCGCCGCCGCCCTTTACGGCCCACCGCACGGGTTTCGTGAACGACCCTTTTACGGAGGTGGGCCATGCTTCCCATCGTCGCAACCCTCGCCAAGTTAGCCCCCGTCGTGGCGCCGATCGTTCAGGACGTGGCCGCCAGCGTCGTCCGGGGCCTCACGAAGCAGGCTCCTCGGGGCCTGCCGGAGATGGCCGACCAGTTCTCCCGGCTTTCGGGAGGCTTCCTGAGCCGCCTCACGGGTCGGAGTGAGCTTCCAGGGAGCCTCCCGGCCATCATGCCCGGCGGGTGCATTCCGCCGCCGGGGTGGTCGAAAAATGGGCCCTCCCCCATCGTCTTCCCACCGGACCGATACCTTCCGATTCTGGACCGTTGGATGCGACGGGTCGACCAGCTACTCGAGGGCTTTGGTCGAGTCCTGGACCTCTTGAAAGATCTCCTGGGCCAGTTTCCCGGAGTGACCCCCGAGTCGGTGTCCGCCCCGCAGGGTCTCTATTCCCAGATGGCTCGGACCGAACTCCCGCTGGCCGCCGGACTGACCCGACCGCCGGAGACCCCATCTCCGTCCGGACCGGCATCCCCGACGACTCCGACTCCCAAGGCACCGGCTCCATCGCCCCCCGTCTCCTCCGAGGGTCTCGGCACCCGAACCCTGGAACGCCTTTTCGACGACATGCACGGCGTCGAGTCCCAGATCAACGGCCTCGACCCCAACGACCCGAAGGCCCAGTTCCGGCTCATGCAACTCCAGCAGAAGATGCACCGGATCACCCAGATGATCAACCTGATCGCCGAGATGCGGAAAGCCCTCCATGACACGGCCATGGCCATCATTCGCAATATCCGGTAGCGGCCTATTCCGAGAAGCGCTGGCGAATTCGGACTTACCGGGAGTGATGAAGTGACGGAGTGACGAAGTGGGGGGGGGGGATCCACGCCCCTATGGGGACCGGACTCAACCCCCGTTCGGGCGAATGGAGCTGGGTTAGACACTCTACGACGGAGGGAAGCCATGAGTGCCCAAGCATGGCAAGAACTGCAGACGACTCTGGAGACCGTCCTGGGAGACGGTTCGTGGAAGGAGGCCCTCGGCTTGGACTCGGAAGCCGTCTCGGTCCTCGTCCAGACGGCCTACCAACTGGCCGAACAGGGACGGCTCGACGAGGCCCAGACCCTCTGGGAGGGACTGGTTGTGGTGAACCCCCAGGAGGCCTATTTCCATACAGCCCTGGGGTGCGTCTACATGCGAAAGGGCTGGGTCGAAGACGCCATGGCCGCCTTTCAGTGCGCCCTGGCGCAGGACCCGACGGACGTCGTGGCCCATACGTATCTGGGGGAATTGGCCCTGAGCCGGGGGGACGTCGAGACGGCGTTACGGCACCTGAGCCGGGCCGTAGAACTCGACCCGACCGAGACGAACCCCTATGCGAATCGGGCCCGTCTGCTCAGCGGCCTCGTGGCGGTCCTGGCTCGGGAAGACGTCGGTACTTCCTAAGAATGGGCCGACAAAGGTCCTCGGTATCCGGTCTTCGGCCATAGGGGGATGAGGGGTCCCCGCCCCTCTTCCAGGCCGAGGACCGAAGGCCGGACATGATGGACCTTCGTGTTGTCCAAGCTCGTAGGAGTCGGCTCGAAGAGGTCGGCATGATAGAAGGGACGGAGGGACGAAGGGATGGAATAACGAGTGACGAGTAACGAGTGACGAGTGACGGGTAATAACTTATTGCCGTATTGTCATACTGCCGTATGGCTCCGTTGGGTACACGGGGCGAGGCACTACCCGCTCTTCATGGGGAATCCCAGAGGTCCATAAACCCGGTACCCGATACCTGGAAGCCGGTACCGGGTACCGGATACCCACGAAGGCCTGCCCGCAAGGGATCCGGCGACGGCACTTGGAAAGACCTTGCAGATATGGTATCATTATCGGCCTACGGAGCATTTCAGGTCATGAGGCACCGACGTAGCCGGGCCGTCGAGGGGGAACTCCTGGATGAGCTGGCGGCCCGGGTTCATGGGGGACTGGATGTAGACGCCCTCGGACAAGCCGTCCTGGAGGTCCTGGTACGCCGGACGGGTAGCGGCGGGGGCTGGGTCTGTATGAGGTCGCCGGACTCTTTCTGGCAGGTCGTAGCCCGGCAAGGTCCGGGCGCGCCGGAGGCCTGCCGTTGTCGGGTCCCGGAAACGGCGGGGAGTCCGGTGTGCGCGTTTCGGACCCGGGTGGGTCATGGGACCTCTCGGTCAGACGTGGAGATCCCCCTTGTATCGGGCGACTCGCTCGTGGGGGTCGCCGTACTTTACGGCCAGGGACGTCGGAGGCCTCGGCTCCCGAAGTCCGTTCAAAGGCTCCTTTCGGGATGGCTGGGGGCGGTCCTGGCCGGGGCGGCCGAGACGACGGCCCTCCGACGACTGTACCGACATCTCTTTGAGCGCCTCCCCGTCGGGGTGTACCGGTCGACCCCCGAGGGTCGGATCATCGCCGCCAATCCGGCCCTCGTTCGGATGTTTGGGTACGAACGGGAAGAGGAGTTCTGCGCTCTCAATGCCGCCCAACTGTATGCCGACCCCGAGGACCGGCGGCGGTGGCTTCAGATGATGCAGGAGCAGGGCGAGGTCCTCGGCCTCATTGCCCCCATGCGTCGGAAGGACGGCCAGGTCCTGTGGGTTCGGGACAGTGCCCGGCTCGTGCGGGACGAAGCAGGCCGAGTCGTTTATCTGGAGGGCATCCTGGAGGACGTGACGGCCATCCGCCAGGCGGAAGAAGCCCTGCGGGAGAGTGAGGCCCGTTATCGGCGCCTCGTCGAGCTGTCTCCGGAGGGGATCGGCGTTCATCTGGACGGACGGCTGGTCTACGTCAATCCGGCGGGCGCTCGGCTCCTGGGAGCGGCCTCTCCCGAGGAGATCATCGGACGACCCGTTCTGGACTTTGTCCATCCGGACTGTCGGGACCTGGTCGAGGAGCGGATTCGCCGGATGTTGGAGACCGGCGGTTCGGTTGAGTGGATCGAGGAAAAGTTCGTCGGTCTGGACGGACGGGTCATCGACGTGGAGGTCGCGGCGACGGCAGTCCCCTATCGGGGACGGACGGCCGTGATGGTCGTCGTCCGGGACGTCACGGAGCGGAAGCGGGTGGAGGCGGAGCGGGGCCGGCTCCTGGACCGAATGCAGGCCCAACAGAGGGCCCTCGTCCGTCTGGCTACAGAGCCGGCCCTGGCCGAGGGCCGGCTGGAGGACCTGTGGCCCGTCCTGACGGCCACCGTGGCGGACGTCCTGAGCGTCGACCGGGTCAGCGTGTGGGTCTTCTCGCCAGACGGGACCGAACTTCGGTGTCTGGCCAACTTTGAGCGTTCGACGGGTCGATACTTGGCGGGAGACGTCCTTTCCATGCACCGGTATCCCCGGTACGTGGAGGCTCTCCGGTCGGGCTTGGTCATCGAGGCCGTTGACGTACATCAGGACCCCCGGACGGCCGAACTGACGGCGGACTACTGGGCGCCTTTGGGGATCGCTTCGTCGGTGGACGCCCCGGTCCGCCTGCGGGGCCAGGTCGTCGGGGTCCTCTGCTGTGAGCACGTGGGCGTACCCCGGACGTGGGCTCCCGACGAGGTGGCCTTCGTCACAGAGATCGCCGACCTCATTGCTCAGGCTTTCCTCCATGCCGAGGTCCGTCGTCTGGCCGAGGAGGTCCAGAAGCGGGCCGACCGGGCCATCCGACTCCATCGGGCCGCTGAGGCCCTCAGCGTACCCCGACCCCTCCCGATGACGGCGGAGGTTATCGGTCGGGAGGCGGCCCGTCTGGCGGACACGGACCGGGTGGCCGTCTATTGGGTCCATTCGGACGGCACGGTCACGTGCGCATGGTCCCAGGGCGTCTCGGAGGTCTGGACCCGTCATGGTGCCCAGTGGCACTCGCAGAGGATCGGCTCGACGGCCGAGACCGAGCCTCTCTGGGCCTCCTTCGACACGGGATGGCCGGCCGAGACTTTCCCGACGGTGGCCCGCCGGGAGAATATCCGGGCAATGGCCGTATGGCCCGTCGTCTATGAGGCTCGAGCCCGGGCGTTCATCGAGTGTCTCTACGACCGTCCCCGTCCTTGGTCCGACGACGAACGGGAACTCATGCAGGCCTATACCCGGCAGGCGGCCGTCGCCCTGGAGAACGCCCGTCTGATGAGCGAGCTCCAGCAAAAGGCCATCCGGGACCCCCTCACGGGTGTCTACAACCGTTGGTACCTGGAAGATGCCCTGGAACGGGCCTTGGCCTCGGCCCGTCGGGGTGCCGGCCCCCATGCCCTCCTGTATATCGACCTGGACAAATTCAAGGTCGTCAACGACGTCCTGGGCCATCTTGCGGGAGACGACGTCTTGCGGGACCTGGCCCAGCACCTCCTCCAGCGGACTCGGAAGAGCGACCTCCTGGCCCGCGTCGGCGGCGACGAGTTCGCCGTGATCGCCTACAATCTGGACCTTGCGGCGGCCGAACAGGCGGCCGAGGGCTTCCGTCAGGCCGTCGAGGGCTACCGATTTCGGACGGGAAACTACGAATTCCGCTTTACGGCCAGCATCGGCGTCGCTCCCATCACGCCCGACGTCACCTCGGTCGCCGACGTTCTGATGCAAGCCGACCTGGCTTGCTACGTCGCCAAGCTGTCGGGCCGCAACCGGGTCCACCGCTATACGCCCGAGGACGTCCGGTGGTCCCATCAGGTCATGGACGAGGTCCGGCAGGCCCAGCAAATCCGGGAGGCCCTCCAGCGGGGCCGCATGGCTCTCGTCTTTCAGCCGGTCATTCAGCTCTCGACGGCGACGCCCGTATTTTACGAGGTCCTCGTGCGAATGGTCCGGGACGACGGGACCCTCGTGCCGGCCCAGGAGTTCTTGCCCCTGACTGAACGGCACGACTTCATCCACGAGGTGGACCGATGGGTCCTGACCCGCTTGCTCGATGAGGTGCCCCGATGGTCGTCCCGCCGGCTGTCCGTGAACATATCGGGTGCCCTGTTCGGCGACCCGGCGGGCCTTGAACTGGTGGAGGCCCTGATCCAGCGGCGGAGACCGACTGATCCCCTCATCATCGAGGTCCCCGAGGCGGTCTTCCTCCAGCGGGCGTCTCACGTGCAGTCCCTGATTCGGAAATGGCACGAGATGGGGAGCCGCTGGGTCCTGGACGGCTTCGGGGGTCAACTTTCGCTCCTGGAGTCCCTGCAGTCGACGCCCTTCGATTACGTGAAGGTCGACGTCCGCCCCCTACAGGCCCTGGGCTGGACTCCGGCTACTCAAGCCGCCGTCGAGGCTATCGGCCGCGTGGCCCGGGCGCTGGGCCTGCAAGTCATCGCCAAGGGCGTCGAAGACGAGGCGACGGCCGCCGTCTTACGGGAGCTCGGCATCGATTACGCCCAGGGCTTCCTGTGGGGGCCGCCCCGGCCCCTGTAACGAAAGACGGGTCCCACCGGTACTGGAATATCCCAGGCGCAGTAAGGCAATCGGGCAGTCCGGCCGTTGGGCAAGATAAGCCTGCTCCGGCTCGGTTCTCGGTGCTCGGTATCCGGCCTTCGGCGTCGATCCAGTACCGGTTCCGGGTACCAGGTCCCAGGTGCCTGGGGCGCAGTAGGGCGATCGGGCAATAAGGCGGAATCTCTGCCTCACGCTTCGAAAAACACGCCCATGGGGTATGTAAGATGCAAACCCGATGGACGCGTTTTCCAGTAGCCGGACTCGGTCTTTAGCGTCGAACCGAATCAGGTACCCGGTATCCGGAACCTGACACCTGGAACCCGTACCGGATCAATGCCGAGGACCGAACACCGAGCACCGAAGACCGAGTCGGGGACCGGTTATTGGAAAACGCGCACACCGGGTGTGTATCCTGTATCCTGCATCTTGCATCCTGCATCCCGCAGCTATCATCCCTGCTGGAGGTGGACCATGAAACGATGGACGGTCCTGGGCTTCAGTGCCCTGTGGGTCGCTTCGATGGTCTTCCTACCCGTCGTTGGAGGTTGGGCCGCCGAGAAGGGCGGCAAGACCGTGACGATCACGGGGGAAGTCATCGACGTAGCCTGCTTCTTTGCGAAGGGCGCCAAGGGAAGCGGCCATGAGAAGTGCGCGAAGATGTGCATCGAGGGTGGTGTCCCGGCCGGTCTCCTGGCCGACGACGGCAAGATTTACATCCTGGCCGGAGACATGATGGAGAATCCGGAAGCCTTCCAGAAGGCAAAAGAATACGCCGCCAAGCGGGTGTCCGTCACGGGCACGGTGATCGAAAAAGACGGGGCCAAACTCTTACTGGTCCAATCCGTTCAGCCGGCCCGGTAAGCCCGATGGACTTGGGGGTGGGCCACCCGGCCTGCCCCCTGTCAAGAGACGCTCTGCGGGGCCGGACGATGGGCCGGTGTCTTTCCCGGCGGATGGGATTCGGATGGGTCGTTTGGGCGTTCACCCTTGTGGGGTGTTCCTTCCGTTCCAGTGCACCGCTTCAGCCGGTGGCCTTCAGTCATAAGGTCCACGCCGGAGACTACCGGATTCCCTGCCTGTACTGTCATACGTACGCCCGCTGGTCCCCGGTCGCCGGCGTCCCCTCTGTGGAGCGATGTATGGGTTGCCACGCCTCCATCGAGTCGGACCATCCCGAGGTCGGAAAGCTCAAGGCTTACTGGGAGCGGAAGGAGCCCATCCCCTGGGTCCGGGTCTACGCGCTTCCGGCGTTCGTCCGCTTCAGTCATAAACAGCACGTGCGGGCGGGTCTTGCCTGTGAGACCTGCCACGGGGCCGTCGAGCGGATGGTCCGGGTCCGGCAGGTCCCATCTCTCGGGATGGGCTGGTGTATCGAATGTCATCGCCAGCGGCGGGCCTCGACGGACTGCTTGACGTGTCATTATTGAGTGACGGAGTGACGAGTAACGAGTGACGAGTAGTGCTCTGTTAAGCTATGGATGCAGACCCGGTGTGCGCGTTTTCGGGTGGCCGGGCTCGGTCTTCGGTGCTCGGTGTTCGGCCCTCGGCGTCGGACTGGCTCCGGTGCCGGGTACCGAGTCCCAGGTGCCAGATAGCCGGTACCCGATACCTGGTACCCGGTACCTGGCACCTGTCTTCGAAAAACCCGCACACGGGGTATGCATGATGCAGGATAGGAAGGGGGCGATCCTGGCTATCAGGTACCCGGAACCTGGTACCTGACACCGGTCACCCATCATAGGAGTGACGGGGTGACGGAGTGACGAAGTGTCGGAGACCTTTGGGATGCCTTTCTTACACGAGGCTCCATAAAGGAGGGCCGTAGCGACCATGGGCGGCTCGATGCGCCGGCGGGACTTTCTGAAGGCTCTGGGCTTTACGACGGCCGCCGCCACCCTGGACGGCTGTCGGCGGCGCGTCCAGAGGTTGATCCCCTACGTGATCCCGCCGGAAGACGTCGTCCCGGGGGTGCCGGCCTGGTATGCGACCGTATGCCGGGAGTGCCCGGCCGGTTGCGGTCTGCTCGTCAAGACCCGGGAGGGCCGGGCCGTCAAGGTCGAGGGGAATCCGGCGCATCCCGTCAATCGGGGCCGCCTCTGCGTCCGGGGCCAGGCCGCCCTGCAAGGTCTGTATGACCCGGACCGCATCCGTCAGCCCTTACGGAAAGGACCCTCTGGCGAATTCCGACCCATCCCGTGGGAGGAAGCCGAGCGGCTCCTCACCGAACGGCTGTCTGAACTCCGGCGTCCGGGCCAGGCCGACCGGATCGTCCTTATCACGCCCCTCCTGACGGGGAGTCTGGACCGCCTCCTTCAGGACTGGATGGAGGCCCTCGGCGTCCGCCGCCGCATCGTTTACGAGCCCTTCTCCCACGAGGCCCCGCGGGCGGCCGGCCGGGTCGCCTTCGGCCGGGACGCCATCCCCGACTACCGTATTGAGGCGGCCCGCGTGCTCATCTCCTTTGGGGCCGACTTCCTCGAGACGTGGCTCTCCAACGTTCGCTTTGCTCGAGCCTGGGCTGAGGGCATCCGGTCCGTCCGGGACGGCACCCGGAGGGGCCGTTTCATCCACGTCGAACCCCGTCTGTCCCTGACGGCCGCGAACGCCGACGAATGGGTCCCCATCCGGCCCGGTATGGAGGCCTTCCTGGCCCTGGCGATGATTCACGTGATCCTCACCGAGGGTCGGGCCGCGCCGTCCCTGCCGGCCGATGAAGTCGAACGTCTGACCCGGCTCGTTCGGCCTTACGACCCTGAGACCGTCGCCGCCCAAACCGATGTCCCGCCGGACCGAATCCGCCGGCTGGCCCGGCTCTTTGCCGAGGCCGACCCGGCGCTGGCCATCGGGGGTGGTGTGGCCGGGACGGGGTCAAACGCGACGGCCACGCTCGTGGCCATCTATCTCCTGAACTACGTCGTCGGGTCCATCGGCCGGACCGTCGTCTTCGGCCCGAACCTCTACCCCGGTGCGGTCAGCCGATTCAGTGAACTCTGCGACCTGATCGCGGCGATGGAGGCCGGTCAGGTCGAGGTGCTCCTGCTACTGGATGTGAATCCCGTGTTTACGCTTCCCCGAAGCCTGGGCTTTGAGTCAGCCTTGGCGAAGGTGCCCCTGGTTGTGGCCCTGACGAGCTTCATGGATGAGACGGCGGCCCGGGCCCACCTGGTCCTGCCGATTCCCACACCCCTGGAGTCGTGGGGAGACTTCGAACCCCAGGTCGGCATTCACGGCCTGCTTCAGCCCGTCGTCCGGCCTCTCTTTCGGACTCGGGCCCCGGGAGACATCCTCCTGACGGTCGCCCGCTGGATGGGCGAGGACGTCGCCTCGAAGCTTCCCTGGGCGGACTTTCACGCCTACCTCCGGGAACGCTGGCAGGAGCTTCACCGGCGGCTGGCCCCGGACCGGGACTGGGAGGCCTTCTGGCGAGACGCCCTTCGGGAGGGTGGCGTGTGGGAGGACGTTCCGTCCGAACCGGTTCGGCTCTCGCCGGAGGTCTTCTCGGTGAGGTTCGAGCCACCGGTCTTGGAGGGACCGGCCGAAGGTTGGACGCTTCTGGCCTATCCGTCCACGCATCACTTCGACGGCCGAGGCGCCAATCGCCCGTGGCTTCAGGAGATTCCAGACCCCGTGACGAAGGTCGTCTGGGACGCCTGGGTCGAGGTCCATCCCGAGACGGCTCGCCGCCTGGGCGTCGCCCCGGGAGACGTCGTCGAAGTAGCCTCACCCTATGGGCGAGTCGAACTTCCCGTGTACGTATATGAGGGCCTTCGGCCGGACGTCGTGGCCGTTCCCATCGGACAGGGCCACACGCACTACGGACGCTACGCGCAGGGACGGGGAGCCAACCCCATCGAGCTCTTGTCGCCTCATCCGGAGGCCATCTCCGGAGGCCGGGTCTGGCTTTCGGTCCGGGTCAGGCTGACAAAGACAGGCCGGCGACACCGCCTGGTGTCTACGGCGGCTCGGGACCGTCAGCTCGGACGAGACATTGCCCAGGCCATCGTCCCGGGAGAAACTCAGCCGGTCGGGCGGCATCCCACGGCGGTGGGAGGGGCGCCGGACATGTACCCCGGGCACGAGCATCCGAATCATCGGTGGGGGATGGTCATCGACCTGAACGCCTGCATCGGTTGCAATGCCTGCGTGGCCGCCTGTTATGCCGAGAACAACATTCCCGTCGTCGGCCCGGCCGAAGTCGCCCTCCGGCGAGAGATGGCCTGGATTCGGGTCGAGCGCTACCTCGAGGCCGTCGGAGACCGACCCGACGTCCGGTTTATCCCGATGCTGTGCCAACACTGCGACCGTGCGCCCTGCGAGTCGGTGTGTCCCGTCTATGCGACGTACCACAATCCCGAGGGCCTTAACGCCATGATTTACAATCGGTGCGTCGGGACCCGATACTGCGCCAACAACTGCCCGTACAAGGTCCGCCGCTTCAACTGGCGAGACCCCTCCTGGCCCGAACCCCTGCACCTTCAACTGAATCCCGACGTGACGGTCCGGTCCAAGGGGGTCATGGAGAAGTGCACCTTCTGCGTTCAGCGAATTCAGGCGGCCAAGGACCGGGCCAAGGACGAGGGCCGAGCCCTACGGGACGGGGACGTCGTGCCCGCCTGTGCACAGACGTGTCCGACCGACGCCATCGTCTTTGGCGACCTCCACGACCCCACCAGCCGGGTTGCCCGGCGGGCTCGGGACCCGCGCGGGTACCACGTCCTGGCCGAGTTGGACACCCGGCCGGCCGTCACGTATTTGAAGAAAGTGACGGAGTGACGAAGTGACGGGTGACTGCTCTGTCGAAGACCTCATGGGAGTGGGGATGCCGTAAGAACTTCTAACGACCGGCTACCTGATACCTGAGCGGCGGTGGCTACTTACAGTCGCATCCATACTGACGTCCTGCGGACTCTGGCGCCCCCGGGTCGGGGCTACTACGTGGTCCTGGCCCTGCTTGGGGCCATCCTGGCGGGAGCCGTCTATGCGTGGTCGGTCCAGCTGGCCCAAGGCCTTGGCGTCGCCGGCTATTGGGGGTCCGTCCAATGGGCCGTCTACATCACGAACTTCGTGTTCTGGATCGGGATCGCCCACTCGGGGACCTTGATCTCGGCCATCCTGTACCTCTTCCGGGCCCGTTGGCGGGCGGCCATCTCACGAACTTCGGAGGCGATGACCGTCTTCGCCGTCCTGACGGCGGGCCTGTTCCCTATCATCCACCTGGGCCGGCCCTGGTACTTCTACTGGCTGATTCCCTACCCGAACCTGCGGGGTCTGTGGGTCAACTTCCGGTCCCCCCTAATCTGGGACGTGTTCGCCGTCGGGACGTACCTCACGGTGAGCGTCGTCTTTCTGTACGTCGGCCTGATCCCCGACTTGGCGGCAGTCCGGGAGCGGATGACGGGATGGCGACGCCGGGTGTACCGAATCCTGTCGCTGGGCTGGCGGGGCACGCAGGAAGAATGGCGCCACTACCGGAGTGCCTATCTCTTGCTGGCCGCCCTGGCGACGCCCCTGGTCGTGTCCGTCCACAGCGTCGTCTCCTGGGACTTTGCGATGGCCCTGGTCCCCGGCTGGCACAGTACGATCTTCGCCCCCTACTTCGTGGCAGGGGCCATCTTTTCAGGCCTGGCGATGGTCCTCACGCTGACCATCCCGCTCCGCAGGCTGTTGGGCCTGGAGGCCTACATCACGGACCGGCACCTGGAACGGGTGGCCCAGCTCCTTGTCGTGACTTCCCTGGTCGTGACGTACGCATACGCCTGCGAGTTCTTCATGGCGTGGTACAGCGGAAATGCCTTCGAGCAGGCCGTCTTCCGAGAGCGGGCCTTCGGCACCTATGCGCCTCTATTCTGGCCGATGGTCTTTTGCAATTCGGTCCTTCCCCTGACGCTCCTGGTCCGCCGGATACGGACCGACGTGCGGGCCCTGTGGGTCGTCGCCCTGCTCGTCAACGTCGGGATGTGGCTCGAACGGTTCGTCATCATCACGGGGTCCCTCTCCTTTGACTACGAGCCCTGGTACTGGGCCGATGCCATTTACCGGCCCCGGTGGGTCGAGTACGGCATCACGGCGGGCAGTTTCGCCTGGTTTCTCTTGTGGTTTTTCCTATTCGTGAAGCACTTTCCGGTCCTCCCGATGGCCGAAGTGCGGGAGGTTCTCGCCCACGAAAATTCCATTCGGGGGCAGGTGACATGACCGGCGTCCTGGGTGTTTTTCTCGATACAGAGGCCGTCGTCCGGGCCGTCCGAGACTTGCGGCGGGCCGGCTTCTCCGACGTCACGGTCTTCCTGCCCGCGCCGGACCCATCGGTCCTGTCCGTCCTGGGTGAGAAACCCAGCCCCGTCCGGCTGTGGGCCCTCATCGGCGGCCTCCTGGGTTGTATCGGCGGCTTTGCCCTGACGGTCGGGACGTCCCTGGACTGGCCGATCCCGACGGGCGGCAAGCCCATCGTGGCCATTCCCCCCTTCCTCGTCATCGCCTTCGAGTTGACGATCCTCGGGGGAGCCTTGGGGACCCTGTCCGGATTCTTGGTTTACAGTCGTCGGTCGGGCCGGGCGGTCCCGGCCGTTTACGACCCGAGACTGGCCGAGGACCGGTTCGGCGTCTTCGTCCACTGTCCACTGGAGCGTCAGCCCGTCGTGCAAGCCGTCCTGTACGACGCCGGTGCCGAGGAGGTGCGTCTTGCGGCTCCGTAGGCTCATCCCGATCGGTCTGCCCGTCGTCGGCGTAGGCCTGACAGCCGGCCTCGTTTTCGGCTGGCCCTGGAGTCGAGACATGGTCGAACAGCCGGCCGTCCGACCCTTTGAAGTCCCCATGCCCCTGCCGCCGGAGGGGACCGTGCCCCAGCCGTGGGCCTGGCATCGGGGCCCGACGGCCGTCATGCCGGAAGCCGTCGAGACGGGCCGCCGGCTCTTTGAGACCTATTGCATCGTCTGCCACGGACCGGACGCCAAGGGGACGGGCCCGGTTGCGAAGAAGCTGAAGTCTCGGCCGTATGACATCACGGGTTCGTTCGTCGCCCGCAAGAGGGACGCCTCTCTGTATGAGACCGTCCGGGGTGGGGGTGTCGTCATGCCGCCCTACCGGGAGGTCCTATCGCCGCCGGAGACCTGGGCCGTGCTGAGCTACATCCGGTCCCTTCAACGACGGCCGTGAGGCCCCCGTCCTCGGCTTTGGGGGCTTGACCCCAGACGCCGAAAACCCGCACACCGGGTACGCCATGCATCGGCAAGTCCAGTTCTTATCGGCATCCCAATGGCCGGCTGGAACGGTCGGCGGCCTACTGGTTTTGCTGGCCGTGGGGACGACGGCCTTCATTGCCGGGGCGACGGGACCGGACCGCCTACGGGCTTGGCAGGCGTTCCTCGTGAACTTCCTCTTCTGGTCGGGCATTGCCCAGGCCGGCGTCGTATGGGCCGCCGTCTGGCATCTGACGGGTGCCCGATGGAGCCGCTTCGTGCAAAGGGTGGCCGAATCGCATGTGGCTTTCCTGCCGATATCCCTTCTCCTGTTCGGAGTCCTGTATCTGGGTCGGACGGTCCTCTTTCCCTGGGTCCAGACGCCCGTCCCCGGCAAGGCCGGGTGGCTGAACGTTTCGTTCCTTTTCCTGCGGGACGGACTGGGGTTACTGGTCCTGTACGGCGGGAGTCTGGTATGGGTATACCGGAGCTGGCTTCCGGTCATGGCTTTCCGGGCCTCCGCCGGCCTCGACCCCCAGACGGAGGCCGCGTCGGGCGTGGAAGCCCTCTGGGAAGCGGAGGTCGCTCGGGCCTTGGACCGAACGGCGGCGCGCCGACGCCGACAGGCCTCGGTCCTGGCCGCGGCCATCCTCATTTTATACGGTGTCGTTTTTACCCTCCTGGCCTGGGACCTGGTCATGTCCCTGGACCCCGCTTGGTCGAGTACCCTCTTCGGGGCTTACTTCTTCGTGGGGAATCTGTACGCAGGCCTGGCCACCGTCGGCTGGACGACCGTCGGGCTCCATCGCCGGATGGGCCCCGCATCGCCTTTCACGGCCGAGCAATTCCACGATCTGGGGAAACTGGTGTTCGGCTTCTGCCTGCTGACGGCGTACCTCGCCTGGTCTCAGTACTTGCCCATCTGGTATGGCCATCTGCCGGCAGAGAGGGGGTTTGTGGTCTTACGGACGCAGACGGCCCCCTGGTCGCTTTGGGCGAAGGCCGTCCTGGCGCTGGGCTTCGTCGGGCCCTTCGTCGCCGGTCTGAGTCGGGCGCTGAAGCGCCGGCCGGGAGGACTCTTTGTCCTGTGCGCCTTCGTAGCCATCGGGATGTGGATGGAGCGATACCTCTTGGTCGTCCCTTCCCTATGGCGTTCGTCCTCACTCCCTCTGGGGTGGCCGGAGGTCTTGATCACGCTGGGCTTCCTGGGGGCCTATGGGCTGGCTTATCGGGCCCTCCTCCGGTGGGCACCCTTCCCGCTTCCGGATACGGGGCCGACGGATGAGGGGAAAATCGGGCCGATGGGTAGGGACCCTTTTCCGATGGACCGATGACGACCTCCCGTCTCGCCGAATCTCGCCGGGGTTTTCATTCAGCGTCTTCAATAGCCAAAGCCGATGGCCCAGGCCCCGGCGTATCGTTCGGGGGCTTCTCCTTCCATAGAGTCGCCCCCTTTTCGCCCGCGGGCCCTCCCCCGCCGCCACCGCCGCAAACCCTAAACCACCACCGGCAGATACACGCCTCCCGCCCACCCACGTCCGGGTTCCGGCGTACGGCCACCCGCCGCCTCAGCAGTCCCGATGCGCGCACCCGCCGCCTCGACCGGCGGAACGTCCGACAACCTCCAGCAAACTCCGTGCCACTCCCGTAACCCACCTACCCCTAAAGGCCATCCCGCATTCTGGGCTCCCCATCCTCCCAAAGGTCTCCCGTCTCCCGTCGCCGGACGTGTCTATACCGTTCGACACGGTGTCGACTCGGTTAGACACGTTCTCTTCCAAGCCACCACGGGGAAAGCCATGTCCCACGCCCGGCGGGTGTCGACTCTGCCGTACACTTCGCCCAGGCTCGCTCAACAAACCCTGTTACGGATGCAGGAGTGAGGCGCCTTTCCGGTCATAGCATGGTTGGACATGAAAGCGATGAGGCAGTACGGCAATAGGACGACGAAACGGCTACGGGGCCCCGTGGATACCTAAGGCTTGCGGCCGAAGAATCGGGCCGACTGGACGCGGGACGATGAAATGAGGAGTACCGGGCCCGAGGGAGGTCCCGATCGGACGACAGACCGATGGGGTGAGCCCCTGGGCCTGCATCGCCGCGTCCCCCGGCCGGAGCCTTTAGATTCCGAGCGCCGATGCGCTCAGGACCGCCGTGACCTCATCCCGGAGGGGCGGCTGACGGAATTGGGTCTCGACCCACGCCACGGCCCGGGCCAGGTCCTCCGCGGCAACAGCGTCCTCCGTTCGGAAGGGGACGACCCGTCGGAAGTCCGCCAGGACGGCCTCGATACGGGGGCTCGAACGCAGGGGCCGCCGAAGCTCAATCCCCTGGGCGGCCGCCATCAGTTCAACCGTCAGAACCCGGCGGGCGTTCTCGACGACCTGGAGGGCCTTGCGGGCGGCCCACAGGCTCATGCTGACGTGGTCTTCTTGGTTGCCGGAAGTCGGGATCGTGTCGACCGACGCCGGATGGGCGAGGGTTTTGTTCTCGCTGACGAGGGCGGCCGCCGTGACGTGGAGCATCATGAATCCGGAATTTAAGCCCGGCTCGGGCGTCAAGAAGGCCGGGAGACCCGACATTTCGGGCGTCATCAGGTGGAAGACCCGCCGTTCCGAGATGGCGCTGAGGGTCGTCATGACGGTCGCCAGTAGGTCGGCCGCCATGGCGACGGGGGCACCGTGGAAGTTGCCGTTATAGATAGGGGTCCCGTCGTCCAAGAAGATCGGGTTGTCGGTAACACTATTCATCTCCGTTTCCAGGACCTCCCGGATGAAGCCGAGGGCCTCCAAGACGGTCCCGTGGACCTGAAGCATACAACGCAGGCTGTAGTTGTCCTGGATCTTGCCGCATGCCCGATGGTGTTCCAAGATCTCGGAACCCTCCAGCCAAGCCCGAACCTGACGGGCGACGATCCCGAAGGCCGGATAGGGTCGGGTCTCGTAAACGGGCGGGTCCATCGGGTGGACCGAGCCCTGAGCGGCGTCCAGAGTCATGGCCCCGGCCAGGTTGGCGAGGGCCAGGTTCTCAAAGGCCCGCTGGAGGGCCACGGCCAGGAGGGCCGTCGAGGCCGTCGTCCCGTTGATGAGGGCAATCCCCTCTCGGGGCTCCAGGGCAATGGGTGTCAGGCCCCGGGCCCGCAGGGCCTCCAATGTCGGCACGGGCCGACCCTCGACCCAGCATGCGCCCTCGCCCATCAGGGCAAGGGCCATGTGAGCCAGGGGAGCCAGATCCCCGCTGGCCCCGACGGAGCCCTGCGCCGGAACCCAGGGGACGAGGCCGGCCTCGAAGTAACCCAGGAGGTGCTCGACCAGTTCGGGTCGGACGGCCGAGTGGCCGAGGGCCAGTGTATGGGCCCGGAGGACCAGCATCGCCCGGACGACCGGTGGAGACAAGGGCTCGCCGGTCCCGGCCGCGTGGCTCCGGATAAGGCGGACCTGAAGTTCCCGAAGGCGGTCCTCAGGGACTCGCCGGTCCTTCAACTTCCCAAAGCCGGTATTCACGCCGTAGATGACCTCGCCGCCGGCCATCCGTTCCAACAGGGCCTGACGGCGACGCTCCAAGAGGCGCCGGCGTTCGTCGGACAGGACGGTCCGGTCCCGACCCTCCAGGAGGTCGAGCAGGCGGGGGAGTGTCATCCGGTCTTCACCAAGGCGGAACATCATTGGGGCTATCCCGGGTCGACGATAGACCGCTCGGCCTGGCAAAGGAGCTGAGACACAGCGTACAGGATGAGGGTACGGGATGCAAGATACGGGATGCAGGATGTAGGATGCAGGATACAAGATGCAGGATGCAGGATAGAAAGAGCCTGCATTCCGGTTACCTGGTACCTGGCACCTCTTAGCGCCGAGGGCCGGATATCGAGGCCCGAGTCAGAAACGTGCCCATCGGGTCCGATGGCCTCACCGCCCCATTGTCCTACTGCCGTATATTGCCCGTTGCCGGACGGTCACCCCGAGCGTGGGTCAAAGGGGATAGACCTTAAAGTGAGCGTCGACGGCAGGGGCCGAGTGAGTCAGAGCTCCGACACTGATGGCGTCGACACCGGTGGCGGCATACTCACGAATGTTGTCCATCGTGATGCCGCCACTGACTTCCAGCCATGCCCGGCCTTGGGCCATCTGGACGGCCTGGCGGACCTGGTCCGGCGACATGTTGTCCAGCAGGATACGTCGAAAGCCGAGCGCTAAGGCCTTCTGGAGCTCCTCCAGCGAGCGGACCTCGACCTCTGGCTCCAGGCCTGCCGCATCCCGCAACAGAGCGTCCCGGTACGGGGCCAGACCCTCCAGGCCCCCGAGAAGGGCCAGGTGATTGTCCTTAATGAGAAGGCCGTCCGAGAGGCTCATCCGGTGGTTCGTCCCGCCACCCACGCGGACGGCGTACTTTTCGGCCCACCGCCACAGGGGCGTCGTCTTGCGGGTATCCAGGACGGTGACCGGGTAAGGTCGGATGGCCTCGACCATCCGGCGAGTCAGGGTGGCGATGCCCGACAGGCGCTGGAGGAGGTTGAGGGCCGTCCGCTCCCCCATCAGGAGGGCATGGGCCGGGCCTTCGACATGTCCGATCTCTTGGTCCGGGAGAACGGCCGACCCGTCTTCGCAAAACCACCGGGCCTGCACGTCCGGCGTGATGAGGCGAAAGACCCGCTCGAAGAGGGGGAGGCCCGCTAAGACGAAAGCCTGTCGGGCTCGCAAGACCCCGCGCGCCCGGAGGTCCGGCGGGATCAGGCGCCGACTCGTGACGTCCCCGTAAGGGGCATCCTCGATGAGGGCGGCCCGGAGGATGGCATCGATCTCGGCGACGGTCTTTCCAAAGAGGGCGACGTAATCCCACATAGTGCCTTGTTAAGATATGGATGCAGGATGCATACCCGATGTGCGCGTTTTCCGGTGGCCGGGCTCGGTCTTCGGTGCTCGGTGTTCGGCCCTCGGCGTCGGACCGGCTCCGGTACCGGGTACCAGGTCCCAGGTGCCAGATAGCCGGTACCCGATACCGGGTACCCGGTACCTGGCACCTGCCTTCGAAAAACCCGCACACGGGGTATGCAGGATACAGGATGCAGACCCGATGTGCGCGTTTTCCGGTGGCCAGACTCGGTCCTCGGTGCTCGGTGTTCGGCCCTCGGCGTTAATCCGGTACCGGGTATCAGGTGCCAGGCGCCAGGTAGCTGGTACCCGACACCTGGTACCCGGGACCTGGCGGAATGCCTGGCTCACGCTTTGAAAACCCGCACACCGGGTATGCAGGATAAAAATGGCTCGGATTCCGCTTACCTGATACCCGGAACCTGGTACCTGGCACCTGGGACCCGGGACCGAATTGAAGCCGAGAACCGAGCCGGAAGACCAGGCACCCGGAACCTGGGACCCATGCCCCATTCCCCCGTCCCAAATCTGAACAAGGCAGTCGTAAATCATCCCCCCCTGCCCTATTGCCCTATTGCCTTACTGCCTTATTGCCCTATTGCCTTACTGCCCTATTGCCCTACTGCCCTACTGCCGTTCACAACTGGAACTGGGCGACCTGGGCATTCAGGGCCGCGTTCTGCTCCTGGACGTTCCGGACGATATGACGAAGCTCCTGGACCATCGAGGTGCTGATCTCGCTGACGCGACGGATCTCCTGCATAACCGTGACGAGCGTCTGCACGCTGGACCGCTGGGCCTCGAGGGCCTGGGCCACGCTGTCGATCAGACGGACGATGCGCTCGATGGAAGCCGTCATCTGACGGCTCTCCTGGGCTTGGGCCTTCATCGTCCCCTGCAACTCCTCGGCGAAAGACCGGAGTTCGCCGGAGGACGCGTCGATGGCATGGGCGACCCGGTCCAGGTCGTGGATGACCTCGTTGAGAGCCGAGGCGACCTCGTTGACGTGGTGGGTCGCCTCGCGAATCTGACTGCTCCCCCGGACTTGCTCTTTGGTGGCCTTGGCGATCTTGAGGACATAGTCGCCGACCTGGCGGGTCGAACGGAGGAGGGTCTCGAGGGAGGCCTGGGCCTGCTGGGCGACGGCCAGGCCCTGCTCGATGGCCGTCCGGCTCTCGGTCATCGCCTGGCGGGTCTCAACGGAACGGGTCCGGATTTCCTGAAGGAGCTGATTGATTTCCCGCGTATATCCTGAGGTTTGGTCGGCCATCGTCTGAATCTGGCGGACAATGACGACGAAGGCCCGTCCGTGCTCGCCGGCCTGAGCGGCCAGGATCGACGCATTGATGGACAGGATGTGGGTTTGGGCGGCGATGGCCCGGATGTTGCCGGATATCCGGTCGATCACTTCCGTGAGCTCCAGGAGGCGGCTCATCGTCTGCTCGGTGCGGTCGAACGTCTCTTGGATCTGGACCATCCCCTCGAGGGTCCGCTGAACAGCCGCCTGGCCTGCCCGGGCGTCCTCGACCATTCGGTCCGCCAGTTGAGCCGCTTCCTCGGCACTGGTCTCGATCTCCCGGATCGACATATTCAATTCGGTGACGGCCGTGACGGCCTGCATGGCCGACGAGGAGAGCTCCTCGGCCGTGTGGGCCACGTTCGAGACCGTGGCGGCAATGTCCGAGACGGCCTGCGAGTTCTGCCGGATGGCCGTCGTCAGACGCTCGACGCCCTCATTGACCCGATCGGTGGAGACCTCCATCTGACGGAAGTAGGCCGACGTCTCCTCGGTGAACTGAGTCAGGATGGCCATGTCCTGACCGATGGCCTCGGTCCGCTGGGCCGTAGCGTCCAAGACGGCGTGGGTCATCTCGACAGACCGGATCTGCTGGGCCGCTCCGTCCATCAACTGCTGGGCATAGCGCTGGAGGTCCTGACCGATCTCGTCCATGTGCTGGGCCGTCCGTCGCAGGTTCTGAAGCGACCCGTGCAGGAACTCCAGGAGGATGTTGAAGGACTCCCCCAGGGCACCGATCTCGTCCTGCCGGCGCACGGGCACTCGGACCCGCAGGTCCCGGCGTTCCAAGACCCCGTGAATGGCCTCGGACATCCGAAGCAAGGGCTGGAAGATGCTCCGCCAGGTGAACGCGTACAGGAAGCCCGTCAGGAGGCTCATCAGGAGGACCGTCCAGCCGACCGAGGTCCACTGAAGCCGCCGCTTCAGGCTTTCATAGCCCTCCAGGGAAAGGCCCGTCACGATGCCCCCCATGAAGTCCTCGGGCCCCAAGACGAACATGGGATGGTAGTACAGAATGTGCGGCGTCCCGTCCCAAACGACCCGGGCCGCATGAGGCGCTTTCTCGCGTCGGAGCTCGTCCCACATCGACTCTGGCAGGGGGCGACCTTCCATCGAGGCATCCGTCGAAGCGACGACCCGTCCCGTCCCGTCGACGACGTGGGCAAACGACAGGACCGAATCCTCCCGCAGGCCCTGAACCGCCCGACGGATGTCCTCGGTCTGACCGATGAGGAGGGCATTGCTGATACGGGAGACGACACCGTGGACCGAAAGCTTCAAGATCAAGCCATACCGCTGGCGGACCTCCGCATCGTACTGGCGGGCCTGCCGGTTCAGGAGTAGCCCGATACTCAGACTCCCGATCAGGGAGATCAGCACGGTCGAAACGATGAGTTGAGTCCGTATGGACATAAGCGGACTCCACCTCGAGTCTGTGGTGCCAGATTCCGGATACCGGATTCGGTGTCCGGCCTTCGGCCTGGACGAGGGATGCGGGGAAAGTCGTATCTCCCTTGCCCCTCATCCTTCCATGGCCGAGGGTCGGATACCAAGCACCGAGAACCGAGCCGGAAGGCCGGGTACCTGGCACCTGGGACCCGGGACCCGCTATCGGATCAACGCCGAGGACCGAAGACCGAGCCTGCCGTCACTCCCATTATGGGGGACAGGTGAGATACCACCCGACATCTTGGAGCAGATCCCCACGGACTTTCTTGGACAACCCATATTCCCTGACCCCCGTGATTCCTCGGGCTAAGGACAATGGAGTACGAAACGGGGCCCTCTTGTCCCATGGCCGTACTGCCGACGGATCACGCCCTTCAGGACCCAAACGGTCTCCACCCTTCCTATCTGGAAGGATCGGTAGAATCGAGGACCAACCCCTCAAACCGCTCGATGGCCTCCTCGACCCGTCGAACGGACAGGACGCGAAGGTCGGCCGGCGTCGGACCCGCGGTTCGGGATGGCGGCGCAAAACAAGTCTCGACACCCAGACGGGCTAAGGCCTGCAGGCGTTGCTCCGTGTATGGTACGGGGCGGACCTCGCCCGTCAAGGCCAGCTCTCCCAAAGCGGCCCACCGCACGGGGATCGGCCGGTTGCTGTACGAGCTGGCCATCGCCAGCGCCACGGCCAGGTCCAGGGCCGGGTCCCGAGACTGAAAGCCGGCCGTCAGCTTGGCGTACACGTCGAACCGGGAAAGGGGATACCCCAGCCGCCGTTCCAGGACGGCGCTCACGATGTGGAGCCGTCCGAGGTCGATGCCCAGGGCCGTCCGCCGGCCCGCCGCGTAGACCGTCGGGGCGACCAGGGCCTGGACCTCGATGATCAGCGTGCGGGCACCCTCCAGGATGGGACAGAGGACGGCCCCGACCCGGGCCTGGAGGGCTTCCATGTCGAGCCACATCAGGGACGGATTCGGGACCTCCCGAAGGCCCTGCTCGGTCATCTCGAAGATACCGACCTCCTGAACGGGGCCAAAGCGGTTCTTGACGGCCCGGAGGACCCGAAAGCTGTAATAGCGGTCGCCCTCAAAGTACAGGACGCCGTCGACCATGTGCTCCAGGAGCTTCGGACCCGCCAGGAAGCCCTCCTTTGTCACGTGGCCTACGAACAGGAGGGCCATCTTCCTCTGTTTGGCCTGCTGGATCAGGGCCAAGCCGCACTCCCGAATCTGCCGGACGGTCCCCGGCGGGGACGGCCAGTTCCGGGTGTACAGCATCTGGATGCTGTCGACGACGACGACGTCGAACCGGTTCGAATCCAGGACGGCCAAAACGTCCTCGAGGCAAGCGTCGGGAAAAACGAGGAGGCCCTGCAAGTTCAGGCCCAGGCGTTCGGCCCGCTGGCGGATCTGCTCGGCCGACTCCTCACCGGCCACGTAAAGGCACGCGAGGGGGACGGCCAGGTAGCGGTCCAGGACTTGGAGCATCAGCGTACTCTTGCCGATCCCGGGGTCCCCACCGATGAGGTAGACGCTCCCCGGCAGGAGGCCCCCGCCGAGGACCCGGTCCCACTCGCCGAGGCCCGAGACCCACCGGTCTGCCGTCGAGACCTGGTCGAGCCGCTGGACGGCCGCCCGGGCCGCCTCGGCCGCGACGGCGGTCGCCTTCGCCGGGGGCGTCGCGACGACTTCCTCGAAGGCGTCCCACGTCTGACAGGCCGGACACCGGCCGAGCCACTTCGTGGCGACGTATCCGCAGTTCTGACAAACGTACTGTTTTTTCAGACGAACCATAGGGCTCGGTCTAAGGGATACAGGATACAGGATGCAAGATGCAGGATGCAGGATACAAGATGCAGGATGCGGACCCAATGGGCGCGTTTTCCGGCTCGGTCCTCGGGGCTCGGTGTCCGGCCCTCGGCGCGAATCCGGTACCGGGTATCCGGTACCCGGTGCCAGGTAGCCGGTACCCGACACCTGGTACCTGGCACCGGATACCTGAATGAAAGGCCGGGACCTCGACAGAATTCCCGGTGCATGTCCCGAAAAACGCGCGCACGGGGTATGCAGGATACAGGATGTAGGATGGGACGGTGTCCCCCATTTCTATCCTGCATCCTGCATCCTGCATCCTGTATCCTGCATCCCGCATCCCTCTACACCGCCGTCACCGCCGGTTCCAGGGGCTTGCCGACGACGACCCGGGGCGCATTGCCCAGGATCAGGCGGGCATCGACGGCCCAGGCCGGTTCCCCCGGGCCGCCGACAAGGAAGGGATTGACCTCAACCTCCCGAATGCCGGGAAAGTCCGTCACCAGCCGGGCCAGCCGCACGAGGGCGTCCTCCAGGGTCGCCAGGTCCACGGGCCGGCCCCCGCGGACGCCGGCCAGGATCGGGTAGGCCTTGATGGACCGGATCATTTCCCGGATGTCGTCCCGATACACGGGGAGGACCCGAAAGGCCACGTCTTTGAGGACCTCGACATAGACCCCGCCGAGGCCAAACATCAGGACATGCCCGAACATCGGGTCCGTCGCCACGCCGAGGATGACCTCGACGCCGCGAGCCATCGCCTGAACGTAAACGCCCTCGAGGGCGATGCCCGCCCCCTCGGCCCGGCGGACGAGCTCCATGTAAGCGTCTACGGCCTCCCCGTCGTTGCGAACGTCGACGATCACGCCCCCGACGTCGCTCTTGTGGACCAGGCCGGGGGCGACCATCTTCATGACGACGGGATAACCGATCTCCCGACACGCCAGGACGGCCGCTTCGAGGCTCCGGACGACCCGCCCCGGCGGGAAGGCGATGCCGTAACACGACAGCACGGCCTGAGCCTCGGCCGCCGTCAGGACCGTCCGCCCCGCCTGCCAGGCGGCCTCCAGGATGGCCTCCGCTTGGGCGACGTCGGCCTGAATCGTAGGTAGGGGTGCCCGCTCGGGCCGGCCCCGGAGCTCGGCGTACCGCGTCAGGCCCCACAGGGCCCGGGCCGCCGACTCGGGGAAGGGATACAGGGGGATCAGCTCGACCTCCCGTCGTTGGAGCTCCCGAAAGATGGCCTCGACGCCCATAAAACAGCCGACGACGGGCTTGTCATACGCCCGGGCGATCTGGGAGATCTCGACGGCTACCTGGAAGGGGTCCTGCATGATGGGAGGAACGTTGACGACCATCAGGCTGTCGACCTCCTCAGCCTCCAGCAGGACCCGCATAGCCCGGCCGTACATCTCCGTCGTGGCACTGGCGATCATGTCGACGGGGTTCTCGACGCTGGCTTCCCGCGGCAGGAACGACCGCAGGGCCGTCTTCGTCGAAGACGATAACTCGGCGATCTCTAAACCCAGGCCCACACAGGCGTCGGCCGCCAGGATGCCGGGCCCGCCCGCATTCGTCAGGATGGCGACCCGACGGCCCCGGGGCAGGGGCTGACTGACAAAGGCCATCGCCATGTCAAACATGTCCCCGATGGACAAGGCCCGGATGACCCCGCATTGCTCAAGCAGAGCGTCCACCGCCACGTCCGTCCCGGCGACGGAACCCGTATGGGACAGAGCCGCCCGAGAACCCGCCAGGGTCCGACCCGACTTGACGGCGATGACGGGCTTTCGCCGCATGACCCGCCGGGCGATCTCGGCAAACCGCCGGGGGTTTCCGAAGTCTTCCAAGTACAGCAGGATGACCTTCGTCCGCTCGTCCGAGTCCCAGTACTCCAGGAGGTCATTGCTGGAGACGTTCGCCTTGTTGCCGATGGAGGCGAACATCGAGAATCCCAGGTTCAGATGACGGCTCAGGGAGAGGATGGCCGCCCCGAGGGCCCCGCTCTGGGAAATAAAGCCGATCGAGCCCGGCAGGGGCCGCTCGTAGGCGAAGGTCGCATTCATCGAGACGCAGGGGTCCGTGTTGATGACCCCCATACACCATACTGCCGAACCCGTTGGAACAGCTGACGTTCCCGCTCGGCCCCCTCGGGGCCCGTCTCCCGAAAGCCGGCCGTGATGACGACCAGGCCCCGAACCCCCTTCCGGCCGCACTGGTCGACGACGTCCAGGACCTGTTCCTTCGGAACGACGACGACGGCCAGGTCGACGGGGTCCGGAACGTCCAAAACGGTCGGATATGCCTTAATACTGTGGACGACGTCGGCCGTCGGGTTGACGGGGAAGACCTTCCCCTGGAATCCAAAGTCCAGAAGATTTCGGACGATCTCGTAGCCGATCTTCCCTCGGTGACGGGAGGCCCCGATGACGGCAATGCTCCGGGGATAAAACAACGGCGTCAGTTCATGATGTTGCGACGAACGGTTCATGCCATCACCTCACGCCGAATGGCCGCCCCCGCCTGCCGGAGCTTCTCTTCCATACGGACATAGCCCCGGTCCAGGTGGTGAACCTGGGTGACGACAGTCACCCCCCGGGCGACGAGACCCGCCAGGACAAGACATGCCGAGGCTCGCAGGTCCGACGCCGCCACGAGCGCCCCCCGAAGAGGCGTCGGACCGTACACGCGGGCGACCGGTTTGACCAGTTCGATGTGCGCGCCCATCCGCCGAAGCTCGGCCACGTGGTGGAAGCGGTCCGGAAAGACCGTCTCGACGACCTCACTGACACCGGCCGCTTGCGTCATCAGGACCATCAGCTGAGCCTGCAGGTCGGTCGGAAACCCCGGATAGGGCTCCGTCCGAACCCGCAGGGGTCGAAAGGCATCGATGCCCCGGGCGTCGACGAGGACGCCGTCCGAGCCCGCCTCGACGACCGCGCCCTGCTCGGCCAGGACCCCGACGAGGGCCGTCCAGTGGTCGGCCTGGGCACCTCGGAGAACGACCCGTCCCCGCGTCAGGACGGTCGCGATGGCGTAAGTCCCCGCCTCGATGCGGTCCGGGATGACTCGGACCGCCGCTCCCCGAAGGACGGACGTTCCCCGGACGACGACTTGCGCCGTGCCGGCCCCCTCGATGTCAGCCCCCATCGAGCGCAGGAGCTCGGCGAGCTGGATGACCTCCGGCTCCCGGGCACAGTTCCGCAGGACCGTCGTCGCCGGGATGGCCGCCGCCGTCATCATCAAGTGCTCCGTCCCCGTGACCGTCACCTTGGCGAACTCGAAAACGGCCCCCCGCAGACGGCGGGCCCGGATGCGGACCCGGCCCCCCGTCGGGTCGACCTCAAAGCCCAGAGCCTCCAAACCCGCCAGATGGAGGTCCACAGGCCGTTCTCCGATGGCGCACCCGCCGGGATAGGCGACCTCGGCCGAGCCGAATCGGACGCCCAGGGGGCCTAACGTCAGGAAGGACGCCCGCATACGCCGCGTCAGGTCCGACGGGACGACCGTCGAGACGACCCGTTCGGCCCGAAGCGTCCACTGGTCCCCGTCGACCTGCACGTCCACGCCCAGGCGAGTCAGGAGTTCCCGCAGGGTGAAGACGTCCTGGACAGGGGGGACATTCTCCAAGACCAGGGGTTCCGCCGTGAGCAGGGCGGCCGCCATGCAGGGCAGAACCGCGTTCTTGGCACCGGCGATGGGGATCTCACCGCATAGGGTTGAGGGTCCCTCCAGGACCAGGACGTCGGACATCTCGGGACTCCGCGAGGGGAGCATGCGGTTCCATTATAGGCGTTCGGATGCCGACGGGCTATAGGGCCGAAGGGGACGGAATGCCACAGGCCCCGGCCCGCTCACCCACCCCATTTCCCTGAGGGACCCGACCTGGCAAAATAAACGGCGTCCGGGTCTCGGACCCCTCGGCCAACTCGCTATGGGGAACGAACATCGGGACCTCTTGATTATCATCGCGTTCGGCCTCGTCTTTTTCGTCCTGGGGAACGGGGTCCTTTCGATCACGTCCCCGGACGAGGGCCGTAATCTGGACGCCACGCGGCGGATGCTCGAGACGGGCGATTTCCTGGTGCCCTACTACAATTGCCGCCTGCGCTTTGAGAAGCCGCCCCTGCTGTACTGGACGACGGCCTTCTGGTTCTTCCTGCTCGGGCCGGGCACCTTCAGCGGCCGGCTCGTGTCAGGCCTTTCGGCCATCGCCTTAAGCTGGGCGACGTACCGGATCGCCCGGGACTTCTGGGACCCGGGCCGGGCGCTGGCGAGCGCCCTCGTCCTGATGACCTTTCCCCACCTCTGGGTCGAGGCCCGGGCGGCCGTTCCGGAACTCCTGATGACGGCCTGGATGACCTGGGGGCTGTACGCCTTCCTGCGGGGCCGATGGGTCCTGGGGGGACTGGCCCTGGGTCTGGCCTTTTTGGCGAAGGGTCCCGTCGGCGTCGTCCTGCCCGTCGGGGTGTACCTTCTGTGGCGGCGGGACTTCCGGTGGCTGAACGCCCGGGGCTGGGCGGCCTTTGCCGCCGTGAGCCTGCCGTGGTACGTCTGGATGGTCCTCCGCTTCGGATGGTCATATTTTTACAAATTTTTTATTTATGAAAACATATTTCGGTATACGGGAACCTATCGGGTCCACCTCTACCCCTTCTACTACTACGTCCCCGTCGTCCTCGTCAGCTCCCTCCTCTACCTGCCCGCCCTGCCCCGCCTCGTCCGAATCCTCCGACCCCCCATGCGGCCCCTCCTCGCATGGTTCCTCTTCGTCTTCCTCTTCTTCAGCCTGAGCCGGAGCAAGCTCCACCACTACATCCTGTTCCTGTACCCGCCCCTGGCCATCCTGTGGGCCCACGCCACGTCCGACCGGTACCGTCGGGTGGCGATGGCCGTCGCCGTCCTCCTCCTGACGGCCCTCCTGGTCGGAGCGGACCGATACGAACGACGTCGGTTCGTCCCCGTCGCCGTCGCTCTCCTCCGGTCGGCGAATCCCCCTCACGTCTACTTCTACAAGACCGAAGAGTCGGCCATCGTCTACTACACCCGACGGTGCATCCCGGACCTGCCGACGCCGGCCCAGGCCCGGCCCGGCGACTGGGTCATCCTGGAACGGCCGCACTTGAAGGATTTTCCCCGCCATCGGCGTCTGGCCGAGGGTCGGGAATTCGAGGGTGAGTACTACCTCATCGCCGTGACGCCCTGAGCCCGGCCTCTACAGGCCGAGCGGGAGGGTCCCCTTCTCTCGCCAGATGAGGTAGAGGTTGCGACCGTAGATGAAGAGGCCCAGCGACTGGCCCAGGATGAAGACGGGGTCCCGACGGTGGACGGCGTAGATCAGCAGGATGCTCGAACCCAGGATACTGAGGACCCAAAACAGCGTCGGTACGACGCTCCGGTGGGCCCGCTCGCTGGCCAGCCACTGGATGACGAATCGGGCCGAGAACATAGCCTGTCCGACCAGGCCCAAGATCAGCCAGAAGTCTTTCATCGGGTCCCTCCCGGGGCGGGGCCAGAACTCGAGACTCACGGCGGGTGGGACCTCCGACATGGGCGGGCCGGTTACGTCCGATGAGGCCGTGTGTAGGGAGGCCGACGGCGACGTTGCTCGGGACGTTCCCGGGACGGACCGCCGGGCCGGGGTCGTTCCGGACGGGCCGGACGCGGCGGGGCGAAGTCCCGATGGGAGAGGCGGATGCGGTTGTCCTCGACGTCCAGGACCTTGACGAGGATCTCCTGACCCTCGCCCTGGATGATCTCCCGGACGTCCCGGACCGGGTAGGGGGCCATCTCGGACTTGTGGAGAAGGCCGACGATACCCGGCAGGATCTCGACGAAGGCCCCGAAGTCGGTGATCCGGGTGACCTTTCCGAGGTAGGTCCGGCCCTTTTCGACGTCGGCCGTCACGTCCCGGACCATCTTGAGGGCCGCCTCACAGGCCTCGGCCGTGTCCCCGGCGATGAACACCCGTCCGTCGTCCCGGATGTCGATCTTGACGCCCGTTTTCTCGATGATGGACTTGACCATCTTCCCACCGGGACCGATAAGGGTAGCGATCTTATCGGTCGGGATATAGGTCACGACCAACCGGGGTGCCCGGGGGGAGATGTCCGGCCGGGGCGCGGGCAGGACTTCGGCCATCCGGTCCAGGATGAACAGCCGTGCCTCCCGAGCCTGATAGAGGGCCTCCCGGAGGACGTCCGCCGAGAGGGCCGGGACTTTGATGTCCATCTGCAGGGCCGTGATGCCCGTCCGGGTCCCGGCAACCTTAAAGTCCATGTCGCCCGTGTGGTCCTCCTCGCCGGCGATGTCGGTCAGGATGCGGTACCGGCCCTGGTCCGTGAAGAGGCCCATGGCGATCCCGGCGACCGGCGTCCGGATGGGGACGCCGGCGTCCATGAGGGCCAAGCTCCCACCGCAGACGGTCGCCATCGACGACGACCCGTTGGATTCCAGGATTTCCGAGACGACCCGGATCGTATAGGGGAACTGCTCCTCCGGAGGAATGACCGGCAGAAGCGCCCGTTCGGCCAAGGCCCCGTGACCGATCTCCCGGCGGCTCGGGGCCCGCAGGGGCGAGACTTCTCCAACCGAGAAGGGCGGGAAGTTATAGTGGAGCATGAACCGCTTGAAGGACTCCCCCGTCAGCTCCTCGATCTTCTGAGCGTCCTCGGCCGTCCCCAGCGTGCACGTGACGAGCGCCTGGGTCTCCCCCCGGGTAAACAGGGCCGACCCGTGGGTCCGGGGCAGGAGGCCGACCTCGATACGGATCGGCCGGATCTCGGTCATCCCCCGTCCGTCGGGGCGAAGGCCCTCCTCGAGGATCATGCGCCGTACGATGTCTCGCTTGAGTTGGTCAAGGGCCCGCTTCACGGCCTGCTGACGTTCCTCATCCTCTTCGGGAACCTCCGCCAAGGCCTCCTCCAAGAGAGCTTCCACAGCCCGATGGGAGGCCTGCTTGCCCGGCGTCTGGAGGGCGGCCCGCATGCGTTCCCCAAATCGGGCCCGCACCTCGGCCATCAGTTCCTCGGGCACGACGGGGGGCTCGACCTTCGGCTTGTCCGCCTCCAGACCCGTCTGCCGGTAGACCTCCAGGATGCGCTCGGCCTGCTCTTGGATGACCCGCTGGGCCAACAGCAGAGCCTCGGCCATCCGGTCTTCGGGATACTCGCTGGCCCCCGCCTCGACCATGACGATCCCATGGACGGTCCCAGACACGAACAGGGACAGAGGGCTCTTGTGGAGGACCTCCAACGTCGGATTGATGACGAACTGGCCGTCGACCTCGGCGACCCGGACGCCGACGACGGCCTCGGAGAAGGGGATCGGCGAAAAGAGCAAGGCCATCGCCGCCGCATTCAGAGCCGCCACGTCGGGGTCATAGACGGGGGAAGCCGAATAGACGGACACGATGACCTGGGTATCCCATCGGTACCCCTTCGGAAAGAGGGGTCGCACGGACCGGTCGATCAGTCGGCTCGTCAGGATCTCCTTCTCGGAGGGTTTTCCCTCCCGCTTGATAAACCCGCCGGGGAATTTACCGGCGGCATACGTATTCTCCCGATAGTCGCACAGCAGAGGAATAAAGTCCTCCCCCCGTTCGGAGTCGACATTCATACAGGCCGTAGCGATGACGACCGTGTCCTCATGCTGGACCATGGCCGCCCCGTGGGCCTGGCGGGCGACGTCTCCCACGGTCACGACCAGGGGATGAGCGCCGATGGGGATTTCAATCCTTTGGTGAATGCGCGGAGCGACGATGTTCATGATAGGCTTCCCTTCTCATACGCAAGATGTTCGGTCCCCCTGGGCCGTCAGGCGCCCGAAGGCCGGCGTCCCCCGAGGACTCCAGACAGTCCCGCCCTACTTCCGTAGACCTAAGGCCTGAATGACCTGCTGATACCGCTCGAAGTCCTTCCGCCGCAGATACGCCAGGAGCCGACGGCGACGACCGACCAGGCGGAGCAGACCCCGCTTGGAGGAAAAGTCCTTCGGATGCCGCCGGAGGTGTTCCGACAAATGCTGAATCCGTTGGGTCAACAGGGCAATGACGATTTCCGTCGAACCCGTATCTGTCTCATGACGCCGAAATTGCTCGATGACAGGTGCTTTGTCCTGACGCGTGATCGGCACGGTCCAACCTCCCAGGGAACGGGCCCAGGGTGCAAGCCCGATGGGCGCGTTTTCGACTCGGTCCTCGGTGCTAATCAGGTACCGGGTATCGGGTCCCAGGTGCCAGGTAGCTGGTACCTGACACCTGGTACCAGATACCTGGATTGAAGGCTGGGACCCAGGCGGAACGCCGGGCGCATGCTTCGAAAAACACGCATTGGGTAGGTAAAGGGGCAATGCTCAAGTCCTATTGACCTTCGCTTTGAAAAAGTTCGTAGAACACAAACCCCTCGAATCCAGACTCCCTCACCGTCACTCCGTCACTTCTATTTATGGGTGGCCCGTGAGATGCCGCCCGACATCTTGGAGCAAACCCCTCCGACCTTTGGCCACGCAAGTCCAATCATGGATGATGGGTTCATTCAACGCTTCTACGAGTCCCTATCACCGTATGGACCTATTAAGGACATCCATGACGACGGGGCCGACGCAAAAGCCCCCTTCCAGGGTAACCCGACGACTGGGGTCTGGACGTCCGGTCCCGCCCGGGGGGCTCCGAGAGGACCCGGGCCAAGACAGCCTGCGACGTCTTGGCTGACCCTTTCGCTCATACAATTTACACCGTCCCCCCGAAAAACGCAAACACCCCCACGTACATTGGTCGTCCGGTCCTCGGGTCGGACCCGATCGGGCATCGGGTCCCAGGTACCCGATAGCCCCGTCAACGGAGTCACACAGTGGACCGGGCGCTCCTCTTCCGTTACAATGAGAATGGGCGTGCCGGTAAGCGGCCGACGCGGTCAGAGGCGTGTCCCCATGGGGGAAGTAGGGACGACCGGCCGGCTGTCCCGCCTCGGTGGCCTACAGCCCGAGACAGGGGTCGGTACCCGTCTTCGGGCCTCTAACTCCTGTCGAGGCGCCCGAAGCCACAAGGGGGAATGTGTAGGCAACTCCGAACTGGGGAGGCAGCCCGGGCCTGGTGGCCTGCCCGGACTTCAAATCCGGTGGCCCGTCGGGAGGCCGGCGGGCGGTGGGTTCGATTCCCTCCTGCCTCCGCCACGTCTATCTATGCAAACCCGGTGTGCGCGTTTTCCGATGGCCGGGCTTGGTCTTCGGTACTCGGGGTTTGGCCCTCGGCGTCGGACTGGCTCCGGTGCCGGGTACCAGGTCCCAGGTGCCAGGTGCCAGATAGCCCGGTACCCGATACCTGGTACCCGGTACCGGGCACCGGGCGGAATGCCCGTCTCATGTTTCGAAAAACCCGCACACGGGGTATGCAAAATCCCCGATTCGGCCTTTCTGTAAATCATTTCCATACTCCGATATGATTTGGTATACCGGCTCATAGTGTCCTGTTTATTGACATTCGTTTTGAAAACGTTCCGGGTTTCTCCACGGTAAAACATGCCCCTGGCATCTGCGACTCCGTTTCGACTCGTAACTCCTGCGGATAAAATATTGCGGCGGAAGTCGCCAGCTTCGGAGCCGTCGGGATGAAGCGGGCCGGACGGTGGGTCTTGGCCGTCTTGGGGAGCCTGATGGCCTTGGGACGGGCCCAAGTGCCGGACGACTTGCGGCAGAGTCTGACGGCCGAAATTGAGGCCCTGACCAAGGAATACGAAGAGATCCAGCGGCTCCAGTCGGCCGTCATGAACGACCTGGAGCGTCTTCGGGTCGAGGAGCGCCTGCTGACCAAACAGCTCACGCTGATGGAGCTCAACCTCCAGGAGACCCAGACCCGGCTTCAGGCCCTCCAAGCCCGGGTCGACCGGCTCCAGCAGGAGCGGGCCGAGTACGCGCGCCATCTGGAACGGCGGATCGTCGCCATGTACCGGATGGGCTCCCTGTATCCCTTAAAGCTTCTGCTGAGCCTCCAGGACGCCCGTCGAGTCCTTCAGGCCTCGGCCTATGCGGGGGCCATCGCCCGGCTGGACCGGGTCTACGTCGAGCGCTACCTCCAGACCGTTCAGGCCCTGGCCCAGGAGATTCAGGACCTCCAACAGTTGCAGGTCGCCTACCAGCAGGCCCTCGAGGCGGTCCGCCAGAAGCATCAGCGCCTGGCTGAGGTCCGACGTCGGCGGGAGCTCTACCTGGAAGAACTCCAAAAGCGGGGCCACATGTACGCCCGGGCCCTGACGGAACTCAGTCTGGCCTCCCGGCGTTTAGACGACTACGTGCAAGACTCCGATTACCGTCCCCTCCTGGACATCCGGAAGTTCCAAGGCCTGCTGGACTGGCCCGTCATCGGGCCCGTCACGCGTCCCTTCGGGCGGGTGCGTCTTCCCGAGACGGGGACCTACATCCTGAGTCGGGGCATCGAGATCGCCGTCCCGGAGGGCACGCCCGTTCGGGCCGTGTTCGGGGGTCTGGTCCGGTACGCCGGCTGGTTTACGGCTTACGGCAAGTTGGTCATCCTGGACCATGGGTACGACGTTTACACGTTGTATGCCCACAACAGCGTCCTGCGGGTCCGGGTCGGGGACATCGTTCAGAAGGGTCAGGTCATCGCCCTCTCGGGAAGCACGGCTTCGCTCCGGGGTCCATCCCTGTACTTTGAGGTTCGGTTCCATGTGCAGGCCCAGAATCCGTTGGACTGGCTGAAGGTCCTGCCGGGCGGGGTCGACGTGCGCACGGCGGTCGATGGGGGTGAGCCGCCGGTCGTCCCGAGACCGGCGATCGTAGGAGGGGATGGACGGTTTTTGCGGCCGTAGGGCAATCCGGTACCGGGTTCCGGGCCCTCGGCCTGGACGAGGGGCAAGGGTACTACGGCCGAAGGGCGCGCCCATCGGGTTTCCGTCCTGCATCCGGACGGCCCTATTGCCTTACTGCCTGATTGCCCCATACGGGTTCCTCCCTCAGGCCCGATGGATCTGAACGGTGCGGAGTGGCGGGCGATGCAAAGGAAAGCGTGGCAAGAACTCCTGGACCGTTGCCTGGACTTCCTCGAGGGATGGCGTCAGCGTTGGCCGGCCTTTGAACCGGACCCCACGGTCGACGTCCCCGTCGAGCGCCTCGCGGAAGTCTTAGACGCCCTCTTTCGACGGCTCTCGGACACCTATCCCTTCTTCCATCCCCTGTATGCCGGCCAGATGCTGAAGCCCCCTCATCCCGTGGCCATCCTGGCCTATTTCACGGCCCTTCACATGAATCCGAATAATCATGCCTTAGACGGTGGACCGGCCACGTCCTACCTCGAGAAGGAGGCCGTCGCCGAGCTGGCCGCCATGCTGGGTTGGACGACCCACCTGGGCCATCTCACGGGCGGCGGGACCGTCGCCAACCTGGAGGCCCTCTGGGTCGCCCGCGAGGTCCACCCCGACCGGTGGATCGCCTTCAGCGAGCACGCCCACTACACCCACCGGCGGGCCTGTGAGCTCCTGCGGGTGCCCTACGTCGTCGTCGCCGTGGACGAACGGGGGCGGATGGACTTGAATCACCTGGAGGACCTCCTGCGACGCCATCCCATCGGGACGGTCGTGGCGACGGTCGGGACGACGGGCCTCGGAGCCATCGACCCGGTCCACGAGATCTGGACTCTCCAGTCCCGCTATGGCTTCCGCATCCACGTCGACGCGGCCTACGGTGGGTTCTTTAGCCTGCTGGCCCAGCGCACGCCACCGGAGGTCGAGCCGGCTCCCTTCCAAGCCCTACCCCTCTGCGACAGCATCGTCGTCGACCCCCATAAGCACGGCCTTCAACCCTACGGATGCGGCTCCGTCCTATTCCGAGACCCGTCCGTCGGCCGCTTTTACAAGCACGATTCTCCCTACACGTACTTCACGTCCCCCGAACTCCACCTCGGCGAGATCAGCCTGGAATGTTCCCGGCCAGGGGCGGCCGCCGCCGCCCTGTGGGCGACCCTGCGGTGTTTCCCGCTTCGACCCTACGAGGGCCTCGGGCCGGTCCTCTCCCGATGCCGGACGGCCGCCCTTGAGGCCTATCGCTGGCTCCAGACGTCGGGGTCGTTCCAGCCTGTCCTGGCACCCGAGCTGGACATCGTGGCCTTCTTTCCAGCCGACGACCCCCGGGTCTCGCGGGTCAGTGCGGCGACCGAGCGCATCTTCGAGATGGCCCTTCGGGATGCCACGAGCCCCATATACCTGAGCAAGCTCCGCTTGACGGCCGCATGGCTGAAGCGGCGGTTTCCCGACCTGGTCATCGACCAGCCGGAAGTGACGGTCCTTCGGAGTGTTCTGATGAAGCCCGAGCATGCGACGGCCGTCCCGGCGTCCTGGGCCCGTCTGCAGACGGCGTCCCGGAAAGGGGAGTAGGGGATGGAGTCCACGGTGAAGCGCCCTGTGGGACCGATCGTCGTGGTCGCCGCCCTCATCCAGCGGGACGGACGCCTTCTCCTCATCCAGCGTCAGCCCGGCCAGCCGTGGGCCGGCTACTGGGAGTTCCCGGGCGGGAAGGTCGAGGCGGGGGAAGACCCCCGAAGGGCCCTCCAGCGAGAGGTTCGGGAGGAACTGGGCTTAGTCGTCGAGGTCGGAGACGTCTTCGACTACGTCAGTTACGTCCACGAAGGCCGTCACTGGCTGGTCCTCTTCTTCTGGGCCCGCCTGGAGCCGCCGGATCAGGTCCCGAGGGGTCCCTGGCCCCACCGGTGGGTCCTTCCGGCCGAAGTCGAGGACCTGCCGGTCCTGCCCTCCAATGGGCCCGTCGTGCGGCGTCTCATCGCGGGGTAGGGTTTCGCCCCGTGGGTTCAACGGGGCAATACGGCGATACGGCAGTACTGCTTTGTTAAGATATGGATGCAGGATACAGGATGCACGATGCAGGATAGGAAGGGTTCGGATTCTGGCTACCTGGTACCTGGCACCCGTGCCCCATTCCCCCATTTCAAATCTTAACAGAGCACTACGGCAATAAGTTATTACCCGTCACCCGTCACTCGTTACTCATCACTTCATCACTCCGTCCCTTCGTTACTTCGTCACTTCTACTGTGGATAGCCGGGAAAGTACCGCTCGACATCTTCGAGCAGAAGCCTACGAACTTGGACCACGCGAAGTTCAATCCGTCGGGTCAGTCGGGTATAATGAAGGAGAATACGCCTATGGGGAGTAAGGACGACGGATGAACTTGCAGGTTCATTTGGACCGAGTCCTGACCGACCTGCCGGCCTGTGAGAGCGTGTGGCTGATGGGCATGGACGGCCTGGCCGTCGCTCGAGCCCTCCGGGACTCCCGTATGGCCGACGAGATGGAGTCCTTTGCGGCCGAGTACACGAGCCTGATCCAGGCCCTCCACCGGGTCTTTCAACGGATGGCGGCCGACGCCCCTTTGTTGGAACACATTCACGCGACGGGCCGGTACTACGTGCTGACCCGGTTCGTGACGCCTTCCTATTACGTCCTCATGCATGTCCGGCCGGACGGCCTGCTGGGTCAGGCCCGCTATTACCTCCGGCGACTCTGCCATCGGCTGGCGGCGGAACTCGAGTCTCTTTAAAGGCTGGCCGGTACTGGGAATCCACGGGGTCCGGTGGCCGGATGAGCACCGCAATGTCCCATTGCCGAACTGCCGAATTGCCCTATGGATGGAGTCCCCGATGCGTTGGCTCCGGTGGGCCCTGGCGAGCGGCGCGGTCCTCATCTTGAGCGTCCTGCTGGCCGCCTACTGGTGGCACCAGCGGCGGATGGAGCGGAGCCTGCTTCCGCCAGCGTCTCCGGGGGCGGACGTCTTTGAAAACTTTCAGGACGTGCGCCTCCGGGACGGTCGACCCGTCTTTCGATTCCAGGCCCGGTGGTACCGTCTTCACGCCGAGAGCGTCGTCGAGGGTCAAGACGTCCGCATCGAACTCCCGTCGGACGGGGATCGGGCGACGGAGATTACGGCCCGGACCGGCTGGTGGTATCCGGCGGAGAATCGGGTCGTCCTCGACGGCCAGGTCCAGGTCGACTGGCAGGGGCTTCGGGTCGAGACCGACCGCCTGACTTATCGGGTCGGAGAGGCCGTGGCCGATACCGAGACCCCTGTGCGGTGGGAGTGGCCGGCCCGGCACTGGACGGGAGAGGCCCTGCGGGCCCGCTACGAGTTTGCGTCGGCCGCCGTGACGATGGAGGGACAGGTCCGGATGACGACCGGAGATGGGGAGGCCCGATACCGTCTCGAGACGGAAGCGGTCCGTTGGGATGTGCGGCGGGAGATCATGGAGTTCCTCCAGCCCGTGCGGGTCGCTCGTCTCGACAGGCCGGGGTGGGACCTGGGGTGCGGTCGATTTCGGCATGTGCGGGAACCGGACGGCACCTCGGTTGGGTCCGGCTGGGAAGCCTGCGCCGGTGCTTTCCAGTGGGGAGACCACCTCGTGAAGTGGATGGCCGACGACCTGACCGGGTGGATTCGGGAAGCCGAGCGCCGGTGGGTCCTGACAAACGGGCAGTTCAACCTGGACGACCGGTGGTGGGTCTTTGGCCGGCGGCTGTGGCTGTCGGAGACCCCCGGTCGGGGCCTGGCGATGTGGGCCGACGAGCGCCTGCGGGTCGAGCCCTTGCAGGCGTCCCCCTTTTACGGGCGCTTTCAGTTCATGGAGGCGGACCGCCTCGTATGGCCGTCCTTGGAGGCCCTGGACCGTATGCAGGTGCCGGGTTCCCTGACGGTCTACATGAGCGACGGTCGCCTGCGGGCTCGAGACGGCTTTTACGACGGTCAGCGCTGGCAAGCCCGGGCGCCGGTCTTCGAACGGACCGACGGCTGGCAGGTCACGGCGGGTTCGATGGTCCACGACGGCACGGTCTTCACGTTGGAAGGGACGGCGGCCGAGCCCGTGCGGGGGACCGGTGCCGAGCAGGGCCGGGACTGGCACGTCCGGGCCCAGCGGGCCGAACTTTTACCCGACTCGACGCTTCGGTGGTCGGGTCACGTCGAGATCCGGAATCCGGACCTCCTGCTGACGGCAGACCGCTGGGAGCGCCGAGCGGACGCCTGGCAGGCCGAGCCGGTCCGACGGGGCCGGATGTGGCATCGGGCCGGTGAACGGTCGTACGAAGTCATCTTCCAAGCCCGGCGGGCCGAGCAGGTCGGGGGGGCCTGCGTCCGCCTCGAGGGGGACGTCCACATGGAATTCCACGAGCCGGACCGACCGGGGACCCTGGCCGTCGAGGCCCGGGAGGGGCATTTTTGCGAGCAGACATGGCGGTTTGAGGGAGACCTCCGGTTCCGGTACCGGGACCTTTCGGGGACGGCGGCCCGGGCCCGCATCGAATGGTCGAAGGAGTGGCTTTACGCAGACGGGCCGGTCGACCTGCGGGACGCGCGGGGACGCCAGGCGCAGGCCCAGGCTATGAGCGTAGACTTGAAGACGGAGCGCATCGAGCTGGTCAATCCCTCTCCCCGGCGGGGGCGTCTGACATGGACGGAAACCACTCGACCCTGAGGGCAGAAGACCTCTGGAAGCAGTTCGGGTCCCGGTGGGTCGTCCAGGGTGTCTCCCTGGTCATCCGCGGTGGAGAGATCGTCGGACTGCTGGGACCCAACGGGGCCGGTAAGACGACGTCGTTTTACATACTCGTCGGCCTGCTGACGGCCGACCGGGGCGCCGTCTACCTGGACGGGCAGGCCATCACGGAGTGGCCGATGTACCGGCGGGCGCGCCGGGGCATCGTGTATCTCCCCCAGGAGCCGTCCATCTTTCGGCGGATGCGGGTCCAGGAGAACATCGAGGCCATCTTGGAGATGCGGGGCCTCCCGCCCCAAGAGCGGCGTCGGCGGGTCGACCAGATCTTGACCGAGCTGGGTTTGACCCATCTGGCCCGGTCGTGGGCGTATACCCTCTCGGGGGGCGAGCGCCGGCGGGTCGAGATCGCTCGGGCCTTGGCCGCCGAGCCCCGGTTTCTGCTTCTGGACGAGCCCTTTACGGGGATCGACCCCATCGCCGTTCGGGAGATTCAGCAGATCCTGCAAAAACTGAAGGCACGGGGAATCGGCATCCTGGTCACAGACCACAACGTGCGGGACACCTTGAAGATCACGGACCGGACTTATATTATAACGGAGGGCCGCATCTTGGCCGACGGCCGTCCAGACGAGGTCGCCGCTCATCCCGAGGTCCGGCGCTCCTTTTTAGGGGAGGATTTCCGTTGGGAAGCATAGGGGGCCGAGCATGGAGCTCCAACAGAAGCTGGTGCCGACGATTCGCCTGGACCTGCGTCCCCTGCTGATTCAGGCCGTCCGGCTCCTGCCCCTCTCGCAGATCGAACTCCGTCAGTACCTCCTCCAGGAGTACCTCCAGAATCCTGCCCTGGAAGTTCAATCGGATGAAGAGGGTCCTTCCCTGGACGAACTGACCACGCCCCCGGAATCCCCGGAAGGTGAGCCCTCGACGGGTGACGACGACGAGTGGCTCTCCCAGCTTCTCGACGAGACCCACTATGAGCTTCCGAGCCCCATAGAGGAAAAGGAGCCGGCCGAGGAGGAAGATTGGATCTGGGAGCGCCGCATCGAGAGTCCCCGGACCCTGCTGGACCACCTGCGGTGGCAGATCGCGATGGCCCCCGTCGACGAGACGACCCGGTCGGTCATGTACTTTCTGGCCGAATTCATCAATCCCTCGGGCTATATCGAGGAGACCGAGGAAGAGCTGGCCGGTCTGGCCGGTGTCCCCCCCGAGGCCATTCACCAGGCCCGCCAGCATCTTATGCGGTTGGATCCCGTGGGCGTCGGTGCCCATACGCTCCGGGAGTGTCTGACGGTCCAGCTGGAAGCCCTGGGCCAGACGGACACGGACGCGTATCGTATCCTGCAGGAGGCGTGGGACGAATTCGTTCAGAAACGGTGGGACGACGTGACCCGGCGGCTGGCGATCTCTCCGGAGGCCCTTCGAGCGGCCCTGGAGGTCATCTACCACCTGGACCCGAGGCCGGCCCAGGCCTATACGGTCCATCAGCTCCTGTACGTCCATCCGGACGTGATCGTGCGGGAGCAGGACGGCGAATACGTCGTCGAACTGAGCCGGGAAGTCGTCCCCCGGGTGACCATCTCCCGGCGTTACCTGCGGCTCTTGCGGGACCGACAGAATCTGTCCCCGGAGGAGCGCCAGTACATCCGGGAGCGCGTCCTGGCGGCCCGTCGCCTGCTCCGGACCCTGAACTACTGTGAGAACACGCTCCTCCGCATCGCCCGCTACATCGTCCAGCACCAGCGGTCCTTCCTGGAGCAGGGCCTGTCGGGCCTCAAGCCCCTGAGCCTCCGGGACGTCGCCCGGGCCTTGAACCTCCACGAGTCGACCGTCAGCCGGGCCGTCCAGCACAAGTACATGCAGACCCCCCGGGGGACCTTCGAACTCCGGTTCTTCTTCCAACGACGGGTCTCGACCCAGTCGGCCGCCCAGGAGGTGTCGGCGACGACGGTCAAGCACCGTATCCGAGAACTCATCCAGTCGGAAAGTCCCCAGAAACCCCTGACCGACGAGGCCCTGGCCCGCCTCTTGCGGTTTGAGGGCATCCAGATTTCCCGTCGGGCCGTCACCAAGTACCGTCTGGAGATGAACATCCCCAGCGCTCGACAGCGCCGTCGCATGCAAACGGTCTGAGGAGGCCGCCCGACTGGGTTCGACGACGATACTCCCTGCGGAGGTCCTGGATGAACATCGAGTATCAAACCAAGGGTGTCGACGTCTCGACGGCCCTGACGACGTGGCTTCAGAGACGTCTCCGGAAGCTGGAACGGTACGACCCCGGCGTTCGGGTCGAGGTCGTCCTCCGACGGAATCAAGACAAGGGCCCCGTTGAGGCCGACCTGATCATTCATACCCACTGGGGCACGATCCAGTCAACCCGGGCCCAGGGATACGACGAGCGGACGGCCCTCGCCCGGGCCCTGACGAAGATCGAGCAACAACTCCGCCGCTTCAAGGACCGACGGACCGTCGGCCGACGGCGGGCCACGGTGGAAGCCATCCAGACCCTGGAACAGCAAACCATGGCGGCCGAGACGCTGGAGCCGCCCGTCCGACGGGTGCCCCTGCCGGCCGTCCCCTTAATGACCCAGGAGGAAGCCGTCCAAAGCCTGCTGGACCGTGAGGAGACCTTCGTCATCTTTCGAGACCTGGACAACGATGAGGCCCTTACGGTGGTCTATCGGGACAAGGACGACGCCATTGCCCTGGTCTCTTCCCGCCCGTGAGGCGAGTGTGCCCCTGAGCGAATGGCTGACGCTCCCATCGATCCGTTTCGGCCTTCGGGCCGACGATGTCCCGACGGCCCTGGCGGCCATCGTGGACCACCTGATCGCCGTCGAGCCCCGACTGGCGCCCCATCGTCGGGAACTCCTCCAGCGGCTCCTGGACCGGGAACGGATGGAGTCGACGGCCCTGGACAACCAGACGGCCCTGCCCCACTGCAAAATGCCTGGCCTTTCGGCCCCCGTCGTCTGCATCGACCGTTCGGAGGACGGCGTCCCCTTCCGACCCGGATCGGACGAGCGGACGCACCTGTTCTTCACGATCGTGTCGCCCGAGGACCAGCCGGCGACCCACTTGAAGGTTCTGGCTACGGTGGCCCGCTTCCTGCAGGATGCCCAGAATGTCCGGGCCGTCTTGACGGCGGCTTCCCCGGCAGAGGTCCTCGCCTATATCCGAGCGTGGGAACGGCCCGTATGAGGTTGGAACCCTATCTGGGTCGCGTGTCCGTCCGCACCCTGGTCCAGGCCTGCCCGTACCCCCTTCGGCCCCTCGTGGACGTGGACCCGGAGACCATCGTCGAGATCGAAAGCTACATGCACCGGCCGGGTCTCCTCCTGGCGGGCTTCCGGCCGACGGACGAGGTCGAGCGCCACGTCCTCGTCTTCGGACGGGAGGAGTTCCTGTTTCTGCGACGACAGACCCCTGAGACCCAGCAGGCGTGGCTCCGCTTGATGTGGTCGTGTCGCCCGCCCCTCGTCATCGTCGGGTCCGACGCCGAGATGACCGACGCCTTCCTGGACGGGGCCGTCGAGTACGGGGTCCCCGTCTATGCGAGCACCAGCTCCTCCCGGGCCATCCTGGCCGGCGGATTCCGCTGGCTGGAACGCCTGATCGTTCCCTGGTTCCGGATCCCGGGTAATCTGGTCGAAATCTTTGGCCTGGGCGTCCTGATCACGGGCGAGAGCGGCATCGGTAAGAGCGAATGCACTTTGGACCTCCTCGGCCGGGGCCATCGGCTCGTTGCCGACGACGCCATCGAGGTCGCCTGCTTCCAGGACGGCACCCTCATCGGCCGGGCCCCTCGGGCCAGCTACGGCCTCCTGGAGATCCGGGGCCTGGGTATCCTGGACGTCCGGTTCCTGTTCGGCGTCCTGGCCGTCTTGGAGGAAAAGACGATCGACCTGGTCGTCCAGCTCGTGTCCGCGCACACCCTGGGGGACATCGACCGTCTGGGGACCGAGGTCGAGTTTTACACGCTCCCCCATGACCTGGGGTCCGTCCCCATGATCCGCCTACCCGTCGTCCCGGGCCGGAACCTGGCCGCCCTCATCGAGACGGCCGTCCGATGGTACATGCTCCGTCAGCGGGGATTTCAGGTCGGTCAACGCCTGATCGACTACTGCGACCGGATGGCCCGGGGGGAGCCATCCGGCGAGGATCCCCCATAGGCAGGGTCCCACCGTCATGGATTCAGCCGGCTGACCGGCTCGGGACACCCAGGACGTGTCGGAGGGCGCTCTCCAGGTCGGGGAATTGAAACGTGAAGCCGCTGGCCAGAAGCCTCGTCGGTAGGACCCGCTGACTCGATAGGAGGAGCTCGTCGGCCACCTCGCCCAAGACGAGGCGCAGGACCGAGGACGGCACCGGCAGGACCGTCGGCCGCCGAAGGACCCGCCCCAGGGTCTTGGTGAACTCATAGTTCGTAACGGGATGGGGCGAGACGGCATTGACGGGACCCTGCAGGGATTCCGTCTCGATGACGTGGAGGATGGCTCGCACGTGGTCGTCGATGGCGATCCAGCTCCAGTACTGCGTGCCGTTGCCGATGACCCCGCCGAGGCCCAGCCGGAAGGGGAGGAGCATCGTCCGGAGGGCCCCCCCGGCGGCGCTCAGGACGATCCCCGTCCGGAGACGGACGACCCGCAGACCGGCCTGAGCGGCTGGCTCCGTTGCCGCCTCCCACGCCTGACAGACTTCGGCCAGGAATCCCCGACCCGGCGGGCTGTCTTCCGTGAGGGTCTCATACCGGCGGTCTCCGTAATACCCGACGGCCGAGGCGACCACGACGACCCGAGGGGGCCGAGCGAGTCGGGCCAGGGTCTCACACAGAAGTTGCGTGCCCCGCACGCGGCTTTCCCGAATCCGGGCCTTCTTGGCCGCCGTCCAGCGGCCCTGGAGCGTCTCGCCGGCCAGGTGGACGACGGCGTCGTGGCCCTCCAGGCCGGAGGCCTCGATCATGCCGGCCTCGGGGTCCCAGCGGACGACCGGCTCATCGGGTGTCGGCTGGAGTCGGGACGCGGGTCGGACCAGGCGGGTCACCCGGTGGCCTTGCGCCCTGAGAAAGGCGATAAGGGCAGAACCGACAAGGCCCGTCGAGCCCGTGACCAAGACATTCATGGGTACCCTCCCCGGAGGCACGGGATCAGTGTAGATAAAGCCCCCGCGCGTCGGCAAATGCGGGGGAATCTGCGGCGGGGCTGTTTTTACGGCAGTACGGCAGTAGGGCAGTAGGGCAATAGGGCAATCGGCTATTACCTGTTACCCGTTACTCGTTACTCGTTATTCGTAGCTGGCATGCGAATAGCTTGGATCCACTTCCCTTTCAACTGCATAACTCCTATAGGTATTGCTCGTTACTCGTCACTCGTTACTCGTCACCCGTCACTTCATCACTCCGTCACCCCGTCCCTTCTGAAAACCGCCGTCTTGCATCGGTAGCGGGCATCCCCTATCCTTAGGAGCGTTTCAGGTTTCTGGGACGGAGGGTGCCATGAACGTACCGCCTTTTCGGAACGAGCCGTTCACGGACTTTTCCCAGCCGGAGAACCGCCGCCGCATGGAGGAGGCGCTCCGGCAGGTCGAATCCCAGTTGGGACGGGAGTACCCCCTGATCATCGGGGGTCGGGAGATTTATACATCGGAGAAACTTTATTCCTACAATCCATCCCAGAAGGACCAAGTCGTCGGCATCTTCCAGAAGGCTCAGCCCGAGCACGTGGACATGGCCCTCGAGGCCGCCTGGTCGGCCTTTGAGAGTTGGCGGTGGCTCCCGCCGGAAGAACGGGCGGCCGTCCTCTTTCGGGCCGCTCGGCTGGCCCGGGATCGGAAGTTTGAACTCATCGCCTGGCAGGTCTTCGAGGTCGGCAAGAACTGGGCCGAGGCCGACGCGGACGTCGCCGAGACGATCGACTACCTCGAGTTTTACGGCCGGGAGATGCTCCGGTACGGTGCCCCCCAGCCCCTGACGCCCTTCCCGGGTGAGGTCAACGAATATCATTACATCCCCCTCGGGGCCGGGGCCGTCATCCCGCCGTGGAACTTCCCGATGGCCATTCTGGGAGGGATGACGACGGCGGCCGTCGTCACGGGGAATACGGTCGTCCTCAAGCCTTCCAGCGACTCGCCGGCCGTCGGGTACCAGTACGTCCGGCTCATGCAGGATGCGGGCCTGCCGCCGGGCGTCATCAACTTCGTGACGGGCTCCGGCTCGACCATCGGGGATTACCTGGTGTCCCATCCCCGGACGCGCTTTATCGCCTTCACGGGGTCGATGGAGGTCGGATGCCGGATTTACGAGCTCGCCGCCAAGGTCCAGCCGGGTCAAATTTGGCTCAAGCGGGTCATCGCCGAAATGGGCGGCAAGGACGCCATCATCGTCGACCGGGAAGTCCCCGACCTGGACGAGGCCGTCCGGGCCGTCATCGTGTCGGCCTTTGGCTTCCAGGGCCAGAAGTGCTCGGCGTGCTCCCGCCTCATCTTGGACGAGGCCATCTATGACGAATTTCTCCGGCGGCTCGTCCCTCAAGTCGAGGCCATCGAGGTCGGCCCGGCCCGGGACAACTACTTCATGGGGCCGGTCATCAACGCCGCCGCCGAGAAGAAGATCCTGGAATACGTGGAGATCGGTAAAAAGGAGGGGCGTCTCGTTGCGGGCGGCCGGAAGGCCGAGGGGAACGGCTACTTTATCCGACCGACGGTCTTTACCGACGTCGACCCGAAGGCCCGGATCGCCCAGGAAGAGATCTTTGGGCCCGTCCTGGCCGTCTTGAAGGCTCGGGACTTTGACCATGCCCTGGCGATCGCCAACGACACGATCTATGGTCTGACGGGGTCTGTCTTTACCCGCAATCGGGAAAAGATCCTCAAGGCCAAGCGGTACTTCCACTGCGGGAACCTATACATCAACCGCAAGTGCACGGGGGCGCTGGTCGACGTCCATCCCTTCGGGGGCTTCCACATGTCAGGGACCGACTCGAAGGCCGGCGGGCGGGACTACCTCCTGCTGTTCTTGCAGGGCAAGTCGATCTCGGAGAAGCTATAACGGAGTGATGAAGGGATGGAGGGACGGAGGAACGAATCGGGATGCAGGATACAGGATGCAGGCCCGATGTGCTTGCTTTTCGAAGCATGAGCCAGGCATTCCGCCAGGTCCCGGCCTTTATGGACCTTCGTGTTGTCAAAAGGGCGTAGGGGTCTGTTCTAAGATAGTGACGGGGTGACGGAGGGACGAAGTGACGAGTGACGGAGTGACGATGAGGAGGTCGGATGCCAGGGGTGGGTTCTACCGTGGAGAACCCCAGAACTTTTTCAAAAGGAAGGTCAATAATCCAGGTATCCGGTACCAGGTGTTGGGTACCAGCTACCTGGCACCTGGGACCCGATACCCGGTACCGAATCGACGCCGAGGACCGAACACCGAGCACCGAAGACCGAGTCCGGCCACCCGAAAACGCGCACACCGGGTTTGCATCTTCATATCCTGCATCCATGGAGGGGAACATCCCATGAAAGGACACCGGAAAGTCCTGGGACTCATCCTGATGGGTCTGGTCTTGGGGGTCGCGGCCCAGGCCCAGGAAAAGGCCAAGCCGGAGAAGAAGCCCACCGAACATGTGCAGGGCAAGGCGGCCGTGAAGGGCGCCGTCGTCGACCTTCAGGATCGGCCGATCCCCGGCGTACAGTTGACATTCCAGCTCGAAGACACCGTGACCGTCACGGTCCAGACGGACGAAAAGGGAGAGTTCTTCGTCGATAACATCACACCCGGCATTTACACCGTGAAGGTCGAAAAGCCGGGTTACAAGACCTTCATCGAGACTCAAAAGCTCGAACCGGATACCCTCCTCACGTATCGGGTCAAGCTCCCCACCGAGGCGGAGGCGAAGGCCATCCGGGGCGGGGACGACTGGAAGAAGGCCGACGAAGCCTTCAAGCAGGCCCAAAGTGCCCGTGCCCGGGGTGACCTCCAGCAGGCTACCCAATATTATCAGGAGGCCAAGACCTACTTCCAGAAGGTCGTCGAACAGGACCCGACTTACGCTCAGGCCTACTTTAACCTGGCCCTGACGCAGGCGCTTCTGGGCGAGTGTGAGGGGGCTCTCCAGAACTTCCAACGGGCATTGGACCAGCAGTTTCAACCGGCAGACAAACTCCTCCTGACCTACCATGCGGCTCGGGCCCGTTGCTTCGAACATCTGGGTCGGTGGGCCGAAGCCGCCGCCGAGTATGAGGCCCTCATCCGACTGATGCCGGACAATGGGACTTTCTACCTCAACATCGGCCAGGCATATGTCCGGAGTGAGCAGTACGACAAGGCCTTGGAAGCTTACCGAAAGTTTCTCCAGCTGGAGCCCAACGCCCCGGAGGCCAAGCAGGTCCGGGTCGAGATCGACAAACTGAAGCGACTCCTCGAACAGCAGAAGAAGCCGAAATAGGACGCTACGGGGTCTTACCGGGGGAGGGGATGGGGAGAGGCGCATACCGGGTATGCAGATCGTCGAGTGCGTCCCGAACGTCAGCGAGGGCCGGCGGGCGGAGGTTCTCGATCAGTTCGTTCGTCTCCTACGAGCCCAGCGCGGTGTCGTGCTCTTGGACTACCATACCGACCCAGACCATAATCGGACCGTCTTTACGCTGATCGGCGACGGCCCCTCGCTCGTGGCGGCCATGCTGGCCCTCTATGAGAAGGCCGTCGAGCTCATCGACATGCGTCAGCACCGGGGCGAGCACCCCCGGGCCGGTGCCGTGGACGTCTGTCCCTTCGTGCCTATCGCCGGGGCCACGATGGAAGACTGTGTAGCCCTGGCCCGAGAGCTGGGCCGCCGGGTCGCCGAGCGATTCCAAATCCCCGTCTTTCTGTATGCCCACGCCGCCACCCGGGAGGACCGCCGGGAGCTCCCCAATATCCGAAAGGGCGAATTCGAGGGTTGGTTCGAGAAAATCAAGGACCCCCAATGGAAGCCCGACTTCGGGCCCGACCGGGTGCATCCGACGGCCGGCATCACGGTCATCGGAGCCCGACCTCCTCTCATCGCTTACAACGTGAACCTGGGGACGGCTGACCTGGTCGTCGCCGACCGCATCGCTCGGGCCGTCCGCTTCTCCAGCGGCGGCTTTCGGAATGTCCAGGCCCGGGCCGTGAAACTGGAGGCTCGGAATCAGGTCCAGGTCTCCATGAACCTGCTGGACTTCCGTCAGACCCCCGTCCATCGGGTCTTTGAGGTCATCCGGACGGAGGCCGAGCGCTTCGGCGTCCCCGTCGTGGGCTCCGAGATCGTCGGCCTGGTCCCCCTGGAGGCCCTCGTCCAGGCGGCCGACTTCTACCTCCGACTGGAGAACTTTTCCATCGACCAGGTCCTGGAATGGAAAATTCAGCAAGCCCTCGCCGAACGTCCGGCCCGGCCGGCGGCTCCGCCGGCGGTCCCCGCGCCTTGGCCCCGGACCCTGCGGCGGGTCCTGATGGGCCTGGTCACCCGGGCTGTCGAATCCCGCCTGGCGGACGCCGAGCTCCTGGAATGGCTCCGAAGCTTCCGATGGCCCGACGGACGGGTGCACTGTCCCCACTGCGGAAGCGATCAGGTCCGGGCCTATCGGTCCTCGTCCCATCGCCGGGAGGTCCCCACTTATCGGTGTGGGTCCTGCCGTCGACGGTTCAACGACAGGACGGATACGGTTTTCGCCCAAACGCGTCTTCCGATGACCCGTTGGTTTGCCGCCGCCCTTCTCATCGAGCTGGGAGCCGGCCGCCGGAGCCTTCAGCGGTACCTGCAAGTCGACCGAGCCACGGCTCGGCGGATGTGGAACGGCCTGACCCTGAACGCCCGGCTCCGCCGAGCCATGGTCCGCTATATGGAGAGCCACTTGGCGTAGGGGGATTTCCTGCTGACGGCTTCGGTGGCGGAAGCCCTTGACTTGGACTTGGCACGATGCGGGTCCGACCCGGGCGGTCGTGGATCGGGCAAGGCGGGGCTGTCGCGGGCGCGGCCGCGGCAGTCCTCCTCTACTGGGGACTCCAGGGGTTCGTCCCCGGGCGGGCCTGGCTCCGGGCCGACGGAGACCCGACGTTGATCGTGGCCCTCCTCAAGTGGCCCGGGCGGGCGATCGCCGAGGGCCACTTCCGGCTGGCCGACCCGCCCTTCTTCTATCCCTACCGTTCCGTCGCCTTCTTCACCGAGAACTTTATCGGCCCGGGCCTCCTGCTGAGCCCCCTGCGCCGGGCGCCGATGGAGGTCGTTTACACGTGGGCCCTCTTTTTCGGACACGTCACGACGCTGGCCGCCTGTATGTACCTTTTCCGGCAGATTCCGGTCTCATGGCCCCCGGCCTTCCTGGCCGCCTCGCTCCATACGTTCAATTACACCCGTCTCCTCCTGGGCTATTCCCACCTCCACGTCGTGTATGACGCGCCGGCCCTCCTGGCCGTCGCCGAGCTCCTCCGGTGGTACCGGAGTCGCCGGCTTTCGGCCGCCGTCTTTGCCGGCCTGGCCCTGGCCGTCCAGTTTTTCTTCAGCGTTCACATGACCTTCTTTGGGACGGTCGTCATCGGCCTCTTAGGCATCGTGGCCCTGGTCTATCGGCGAGAGGGGTCCTGGTGGCTCTCGACCGCCGCCTGGAGTCTGGTGATGGGCGCTTACCTGCTGGGGGTCTCCACCCCGTATCGGCAAATCCAACGGTGGGTCGGCTACTGGCCGGACCTGGGGCCCTCGGCCTCGGCCCACCTCTTGACCTTCCTGGTTCCGCCGCCGGGATCGTTCTGGTATGAACATGGGCCGGCCCTATTCCGGCGCGTCGATGCCCGGGTATGGGAGGAGGGCGGCGTGGCCTTTCCCGGCTTCCTGTTGATGGGCCTGTTTCTGGCCAGCCTCGTCTGGGGGTGGCGGCGGCCGGCCGTTCGATGGGGGGCGGCCGTGGCCGCCTTCTGTATGTTGGCCGCCCTGGGGCCCGTCGTTTTCTGGGACGCCCGCCATCCCCTGGGACGTAACCCGCTCTACATCGCTTGCGAGGCCGTCCCGGCCCTGCGGGCCTTCCGAGTTCCTCAGCGATGGTACTACGCGGCGACGGTCCCGATGGCCTGGAACGCGGCCATCTTCTTGGAAAGTCTTTATCGGCGGTGGGACCGTCGGAAAGTAGCGGCCGGTCTGGCCCTGACCTGGCTTGGCCTGGCCCGCACGGATGCCCGGATCGTCCCGCGGACCTATACGACGCCCCTGTACGAACCCGTCCACGCCACCGTCCGACCCGGCGAGGTCGTCGCCGAACTGCCGATGGGCCATCCCGCCTTTATGCAGTGGCGGAACCCCTACCTCACGACGGTCCGGGCCGTGGACCGGGGATTCCAGACGCTGGACGGCGTGGCGGCCTTCGACCCACCGATTCCGGCCGAGCTGGCCCGGCACTACCGGCTGGACGACTATGCCCTGCAGGTCCTGGCCGCCTTAGGGGTCCGGCGGGTCATCCTCCACTGCCACGACTATCGACGGGTGGGCATGCCGGAACTGTGCGACCACAACCGACGGGTCCTCCAGCGGGCCGGGTACCAAACGGAATGGACGGAAGACCCGGACGTCTCGATGGTCGCGTCGGAAGCGCCGACTCGACCCCGCGTCGTCCTGGAGCGCCTCGAACTTCGAGACGTTCAGGTCACGGCCGGACCCGTGGGACCGGCCTCGACCCGATGGCGCATCGAACTGAAGCCGGTCGTTCCCTACGTCGTGGCCTATCCCCGACGGTGCTATTCCCTCACGGTCCAGGGCCTGGACGGGGCCGACCGCCCGACGGCCGAGGTCCGCACCTGCTTGTCTTTTCCGGGCGGGATCCTGTGGGACGGGCCGCAGAGCCTGACGGTCGACCTGCCCGTCGAGACCCGTCGGGTACGGGTCGGTGAGGGCCGACGGCCTCGGCAGTGGCAATGGGCCGCCCCGTCGGACCTACTCTTCCCACAGGGTGAAGATCAGCGGGACCCCCGGAGCGGCGACGGCCGCCACATCCAGCCGGACCCACCGGGCAACGTCTTCGGGCCGCCGGACTCCCCGACAGGGACCCCGGTGCCACTCCAGCCGTTGCCAGGCCATCTGGACTCTTCGACCGCCGTCCTCCCATGTCCCGGCGATGGCGACGGGGAACGGCCGGTCGTCGGCGTATGTAGCGACCCACTGGAACCGAAGGCCGGCCGGGTGACGCCAGGTGCCTCGGCGAATGGCACCGTCCGAAGTCTGGACCTCCAACTCAAACTGCCATTCTTCCCACTGCCCAATACGATGCAGGCGCCCCGGGTCTTCCGGGTCGGGCCGGTCCTCCCAGACGGCACCCCCGGCTCGGAGCCGGGTCTCGTCGGGCCAGCGGCCCTGAAGCCATTCCCAGAAGGCCTCGTCGGTTAGCGGTAGGCCCAGTACGGCCCGCCAACCTTCGGGGGCATTGGCCCACGTCCACCACCGACGCCGGTCCGGCATCAGCAGGTCGACCCCGTGGGCGTCCATGACCAGGGCAAGCCGACCCTGGCCGAGGTCGTCGGTCCAGACGGCCGACCCGAGGGTACGGCTCCAGCAGGCTTCCCACCGCAAGCGGACCGGCGGGCGAGCCGGCTCTTGCCAGCGCCACCGAGCCTGAACCTGCCAGCCGGGGACCGCCGGACTCAGGGGAAACCGACGGGCCCACGGACAATGGACCGTCGTTAGGGCGAACCCGATAGCCAGTCCAAGTCGGAGAACGGTTCGGGAGGGGACGTTCCGCACCGGCGATGCCATCTTCCGACTACCCAACGTCTGCGGCCGGGGTCGTGGCGACCGTAAGGCCGTAGACATGGCGGGCACCGGCCCGCTTGAGGGCCTGGGCGCACGCGTGGAGGGTCGCCCCCGTCGTCATCACGTCGTCCACGATCAGCCATCGTTCAAAGGCCCGGGGATTCCGACGGCGTCGGACGGCAAAGGCACCCTGAACGCTGTCCCACCGCCGGGCGGCCGTCTGGCCGACCTGGGGTCGCTCGTAACGTCGGCGAACCAGGACATCCACACAGGGTCGGTCCCATCGGCGGGCCAGGGCCCGGGCCAAGCGCTCGGCCTGATTGAAGCCCCGTTCCCACCGTCGCCGTCGGTGGAGGGGCACGAAGGTGATGGCCTCGGCACCGGTCTCTTGAAGCCAGGGGCGCATGTCCTCGGCCATCCACTCGGCGAGCCGGTCGGCCACGCGGGCCAGACCTCGGTATTTTAGGGCGTGGACCCACTCCCGGAGGGGCGACTCCATCCGGCCCCAGGCGCGAACGCCGTCCAGGGCCAGGGGCCGCTCCAGACACGACGGGCAGAGTCCGCGGAATCCGGCCGAGAGGCCGGGTGCTACGACGGGGCGCCCGCACTTGATGCAGAGCGGGGGGACCACCCGAGGGGCCGCATAGCGGCAGTCGTCGCACAGATGGCGGTAGGGTCGGACCCAGCGGTGGCAGTGGAGGCACGTCGAGGGAAACCACCAGGCCAGGGGAATCGTCAGGGCTCGGAAGACGGTCTCACCGATCAGTCGGAGAAGGGGGCGTCCATCCATTCCTCCTCCAGACGGGTCGGGGACGGGGAGAGAGAGGGCGGGGGCAGTCGAAGATTCAGCGTGCCCCGGCGGTGGCAGTGGGGACAAAATTCCCACCAACGGACGATCCCAAAGCCGCAGACCTCGCAAACGAAGGGGTGGACGTGGTCCGGCGTCCGACGGACCAGATACCAAAATTGCCGCCAGGCGGCCGAGGCCTCGGCCTGTAGACCCAGGTCCTGGGCGACGTAGCCCAGCCACATCCAGTAGGGCGGCCATTCCTGAAGGCGCTCCTGGAGGCTCTCGAGGAGGGCCCGGGCCGAGTCCAGCTTTTCCACGTGAATGTAATGAAGCAAGAGCATCGTCTGGGTCCGGAGGCTTCCGCCGGTCTCGTGCACCCGGCGGACGTAAAGGCTCTGCACGGCTTGAGGGTCTGTCCGGTCCAGCCACCAGCCCTCCAGCGTCCGGTACAGCCAGTAGTGATCGGTGCGCTCGATGCCCTTGACGAGGTGTCGTTCCGGTCGGGTGAAGCGCTGGGCACGCTCGACCTGAAAAGCCAGCCAGTAGCCGAGGGGATGGTCGGGCCGATGGCGCTGGAGCCAGTCGGCCATGGCCCGGGCCTCCTTCGTCCGCCCTGCTTCCAGGGCCTGGGGGCCGGCATGACGGAGGATCTCGACGGGGTCGGCGATCCGCCAGGCCGAACTGGGGTCTGCCGCCCAGAAAGCATGCCAGACCCGCCAGGCCAGGTCATGGCGCCCGGCCTGCGTGATGCGCTCCAGCAATCGTTTCGTAAAGGTCGGCCCCCACGCCGTCTGCCAGCGGTCCCAGGCCGACATCCACGCCTGGAGGTCAGCGTCCTGCGTCCGGAGACGCCAAAAATCGGCCTCCGGGTGAGGTTCCGGCCAGGGTCGGTTCTCCAGGGCCCGCCGGAGCAGGACCGTGTCGTCCTGGACGGCCGCCCACCGGGCCAGCCACCGGTGCAGGACCTGCCGCTCGGCGTCCGGGACGGGCTGGGCCAGCCGCCGATGGGTACGGTCCAGACCCTCCGCGTAGCGGCCCTGAACCCAAAGGCTGGCCAGCAGGTCGGTGAACTCGACCCCCTCGGTGGGCTCCGGCAGGTCGGCCGGCGTCGGTCGGCGTCGGCCCCACAGACGGAGTAGGAGCAGGCCACTCCCTACCAATAGCCCCAGGGCCACCCCGATCAGCCACGTGGGAATCATCGGCCTCGCCTCAAGGTCAGCGGCTCAGGAGGCGCCGGTCGGCCAACGTCAGGCTCTTACGATAGGCCAGCGTGAATACCCGCAGACAATACAGGTACACGGCCGAGGCGAAGAGCTTCGGGTCTTCCACGAAGAGCTTCAGCGCCTCCGGCCGGATATGGTAGTGGACCTGCAGGATCGTGTCGACCATCTTGCCGGTGACCTTGCTGGCCGTCTTCTTTTCCTTCCGGACGATCCGCAGGTCCCGGTCGAAGTCCAGGTCGAAGAAGGAGGCAAAGAGGAGGGGGTTCTTGGACTTCTGGACGTAGGCCTCATCCCGGACGGTCATGAAGTTCTGGATTGTCTGGACGACCCGTTCGGGACGGTACTCCTCCATGAGACGCTGTTTGAAGCGCTCGGGTTGGAATTCGTCGCTGTAGACGTTGACGCTCACCTCCAGGATCGGGGGGGCGTCTGGGTTTTCGTCAGCCAGGAGGCGGACGCCGTAAGTGTGACCCATGACGGTCACGAGGGGCGCGACGAACTCCTCCCGCTGGCGGAAGGGGACGGCCTCCTCGCGCATGTTGACGCCGGGGCCGATGAAGAAATTCCGGAACCGATTCATGACCTCGGTCAGGGCTTCATTGAGGACCTGCCAAGCCTTTTCATCCATAGGTCCAGACTCTATGGGCATTCGGTATAGGGTCTGGGAGGCTGGCGGCCGGTGGGGTCCAACATCCCAGACCCGACACCCTTATTCTCTGCAGGGACCGGGTCCCTGACACCCATACCGGGTCAACGCCAAGGGCCGGATACCGAGCGCCGAGGACCGGAAAGGGCGCATATTCTTAACAGGGCCCTTGCCTGCCGCATTCTCGCCCTATCGCCCTACTGCCCGATTGCCTTACTGCCTTATTGCCCGATTGCCTTGTTGCCTTATTGCCTGATTGCCTTACTGCCTGACTGCCCCACCCACTTACAGTTTGGACATCGCCCTTAATTTCTCCATTTTTTCAATGAACATCATATTATCCTCGGGCCGGCCGACCGTCACCCGCAGGGCCGTCGGCCAACCAAAGGATTCCAAGGGGCGGACGATGACGCCCTCCCGTAAAAGGCGGTCCGACCACACCCGGGCGTCCCCGCCGACCGAAAAGCACACAAAGTTGGCTTGGGATGGGTACGGTGCCCATCCCAGGTCGGTCAACCGCTGGGTCAACCACGCCCGCTGGGTCCGGGTCGCCTCGACGACGGTCCGCACGTGGGCCTCGTCGGCCAGAGCGGCCCGGGCCGCCGCTTGGGCTACGTGGGACACGTTGAAGGGAGACCGCACGGTATCGATGCCCCGAATGATATCGGGATGCCCGATGGCGTAACCGACCCGCAGACCGGCCAGGCCGTAAACCTTCGAAAAGGTCCGCAGGACGACGACGGGGGCGCCCCGCCGGTAGTACGTGAGACCGTCCGGGTAGTCCGGACAGTCCACGTAGTGGACGTAGGCTTCATCGTGAACGACGACCACCCGGGGCGGGAGGAATTCCAGCAGGCCCTCCAGCTCCGTCCGGGGGATATAGGTCCCCGTCGGGTTGTTGGGATTCGCCAGAAAGATCATTTTCGTGTTCGGTCGGACGGCCCGGGCGAGGGCCTCGACGTCGTATCGGCCGTCCCGCAAGGGGACGACCGTATAGGGGACCCGAGCGACCTCCAGGGCCAGTCGGTACATCGGGAAGGTCACGTCGACGACGACGGCGTGGTCGTCGGGGGTCAACAGGGCGTACACGAGGAGCTGGACGAGCTCCGTACTGCCGGCACCCAGGGCGATCTCCCGCATCGACACGCCGTGGTATGCGGCCAGGTCCGCTCGCAGGTCGTATCCGCCAGCGTCGGGATACCAGTGGGCCGCCTGGAGGGCCTGATGGGCGGCCGCCAGGGCCCGAGGGGAGGGGCCGTAGGGACTTTCGTTACTGGCCAGCTTGACGACCCTCGAGAGGCCCCATTCCCGCTGAACCTGCTCGATGGGTTTACCCGGCTCGTAAGGTCGGAGACGGGCGATATGGGCCGGTAGCCACTGCGTTTGGGTCATTCGGATCCCACCGTCGCCGCCGGAGATGTCAGGGCTCGGAGCTGGTCCACCTCCCGGGGGAGCAGAAAACGGTACTGACCGGGCCGTAGGCTCCCGATCCGGATGGGCCCGATGGCCACACGGATCAACTTGAGGACCGGATGCCCGACCCGCTGGAACATCCGGCGGATGTGGTTCTTGCGGCCCTCCTGGAGGACGACCTCCAGCCACGTATTCTTGGGGGCGTACCGGATAGGAGCGACCCGAAGAGGGGCTCGCCGGCGACCGTCCAGCCAGATACCGGCCCGGAGCTGAGCCAGGGCCGCCCGACTCGGACGCCCCCGGACCTTCACCCAATAGGTCTTGGGACAGCCGTAGCGGGGATGGGTCAGACGGAAGGCCAGGTCTCCATCGTTGGTCAGGATCAGGAGACCTTCGCTGGCATAGTCCAGGCGGCCGACCGGGAACAGCCGCACCCCCAAGGGCCGGATGAGGTCGGCGACCGTCTTCCGACCCTGGGGGTCCCGCAGGGTCGAGACGACGCCGGCGGGCTTGTACAGAAGGACATATATCAACGGGGGATTCGGGTCGATGCGGTGGCCGGCGACCTCGATGACGTCCTCGTCGGGTCGAACCCGTGTGGCCGGGTCCGTCACGATGCGGCCGTTGACACGGACGAGGCCTTCTCGGATCAAGCCCTCGGCCTTCCGGCGGGACGTATAGCCCGACCGGGCGATGGCATGGGCCAGGCGCATGGCCTGGCGCGTCGGCGAAACGACGTCACTCGACGAGGACGTCTTCATAGGCATTGGGCCCGAAAGTCTGCCAAGGCGGGAGCGCCTCCGCCCCCGAAAGACCCAGCGCCTGCCAGAAGGCGTCGCTGATCCCGTACGTCCGAGGACGGCCGGGGGCTTCCTTCCGTCCGACGACCCGGACCCATCCCCTTCGCAAAAGGGTCCGCAACGCCCGACTGGAGTCGACCCCCCGCCAGTGGGTGATCTCGGCCAGCGTCACGGGCTGATGATACGCAATGACGGCCACCGTCTCCCAGAGGGCTCGGGACAAGCCGTCCACCCGGGCAGGCCCCTGCAGTTTTCTAATATAATCGGCGTACCGAGGATTCGCAACCATCTGAAAGGCGTCCCCCGCAACGGCCTGGAGCTGGATGCCCCGCCCCTCGGCGGCCCACTCGGCCCGGAGCGACTCTAAGGCCGCCCGAACCTCCTCGACGGACCGATTCGTGACCTCGGCCAACCGACGGACGGAGACCGGCCGTGGGGCCACAAATAGGAGAGCTTCCAGGAGATGGGCCAAGGGAGCTTGCTCGGACATGATGGACCCCGGCCTACGCCGCCGGACGGGCTACCCCCTGGGCCGCCGCCAGTCGGCGGGCGATCCGAGACTTGTACCGGGCCGCCGTGTTCCGATGGAAAACGCCGACCTTTTCGGCCTTGTCAATGGCCGCATAGGCCTTCGGCAGGAGCGACCGGGCCGACTCGACGTCGCCAGCCGCCAGGTACCGCAGGACCTCCTTGATGAGATTCCGGGCCCGCGTCCGGTAGAACCGGTTCCGAAGCCGACGTTTCAGACTCTTCCGAAGCTGTTTCTCAGCCGAACGTGTATTGGGCATAGACCTCCATCCTGTGAAGACGTCCGGTCGGTGCAACCTTGGGACCGCATCTCGCCCTATCCCGGGCAGAGCCGGCCCCTCAGCACCGCATCCGGGCCCCGAACTCGGCTTCCCTCCCATCCTCTTCAAAAGGCCTGAGACCGGGGCCCCCGCCGCGGGGTATTTCCCTTCCCCGCCGGGACGGATTTTATCTTACGGCCCGAGGGGCCTTTCCGCAAGGGCCAGGGTCTGGGACCGAATTCCGGCCCTCGGCGTCGATTCGGTCCCAGGTCTCAGATGCCAGGTACTCAGAACCTGAGACCTGGCACCCGTACCGAATACCGATACCGGAAGGGAAGGCCGGGATACGGGCGGGATTCCCGGTTTATGTCCCGAAAAACGCGCCCACGGGGTCTGCGACGTTCCCCGTATTTAGGACCACTGCTCTGGGACGGTTCCGAAATCGGCGGGTAGGGTTAAGAAAGTTTCAGTAGGTCTGGCAGGACGGGCCGTCCGGGGTCGCTCCCGGGCGTTCCGACATCGGGACGGGGCTTCTCGGGTATTCGCCCACCCCATGGAACCGTCACGGGCCCACCGTCCGGATTGACGGGGCGTCCACGGGAACCTATCCTATCTTTGACATCCGGGCGTGGGTCCTCGGAGGACCCGTCCGCCTTTCGTAAAGGAACCAGCCGACCGAGCCCCCGGCGTGGAGGTAGGCGCATGATCCAAGTCACCGAAAAGGCGGCCTCTGTCATCAAGGAAATGCTGAAGGAATACCCGGACAAAGACTTTGCCCTCCGGCTGATGATCGTCCCGGGCGGGTGCTCGGGCTTTCAGTACCAAATGCTGTTCGACGACGAGATCAAGCAGGACGATCAAGTCTTCGAAGTCCACGGCATCAAGGTCGTCGTCGACCCCGTGAGCTACCCCTTTGTACAGGGGGCTGAGATCGACTTCGTCGACGGCCTCATGGGCCGTGGATTCACCGTCCGGAATCCGAATGCCACGGCGACCTGCGGGTGCGGTCACTCCTTCTCCGTCTGAGGGCCCGGCGATACGGCGATAGGCCAATCGGGCCGTCGTCCATGATGTATTCCCCGTCCCTTGAAGTTTGGACCGGCCGATAGGGGGAGCTACCTGAGCATTGGGATGGGCCGGCCTGGGGACGGAGGCATCGATGCGGCGGATCGGACGCTTGTGCCTGACGTTAGGCCTTCTTCTGAGCGTCCCGGGGGCCGTGACGGGGGCACCGGACTGCCTGGTCCGGCTGGACGGCCGTGCGTTGGAGGGGACTCTCCGGAAGGTGACCGGCGGCTACCGACTGGAACGAGAAGGCCGGCCAGCCCTCTTTTTCCGACCCTCGGAGGTGACGGCCGTCCTGTGGGGCCGACCCTGTAACCGGCCGGACGCAGGGGATGCACGGCCCTCACCGGCGGACCGGGAAGGGGTCGCCGAACGCCCCGACACGGCAGTCCCTCGGACGTTGTCGGCCCGGTCGGCTTTTCGGGGCACGCCGGTGTCTCTGGAAGTCGTCGACGCCGACCTTCGGGACCTCTTGGAAACGTTGGGTCAGATGGGCGGCCTGAACGTCCTGATAGCCCCGGACGTGCAAGGGAAGGTCACCCTTCGGGTCAAGGACGTCCCTTGGGACCAGCTCCTGGACTTGATTACTCGGATGTACCACTTGGCCTACCGGGTCGAGGGTAAGGTCATCGTCGTCGCCTCGCCGGACCGGCTCCAGAAGATGTACACCATCGACCCGTAAGCAGGAAATGGAGTGACGAGTGACGGGTGATGGGAGAGAGCCAGGGCGGGGATGCGCCACGGTCTACGCTCTTATTGCCCTACTGCCTTACTGCCTTATTGCCCTACTGCCTTATTGCCTTATTGCCCTACTGCCTTATTGCCTTATTGCCCGATTGCCCTGATCGCCCCTCCTGCTATGCCCTGCCCACTGCATAAGTCCTCCCATCATTCGTAACGATGAGGGGTCGGGCACCGGGTACCCGGCACGTGGGACCCGATACCCGGCACCGAATCGACCCCCGAGGGCCGAACACCGAGGACCGAGCCTGGGGACCGGGTAACGGAAAACGCGCCCATCGGGTATGCATCCTGTATCGTGCATCCTGTATCCTGCATCTTGCATCCCGCATCCACCTGCATGCCGACGGCATCCGTGCTCCGTATCGGTACCCGGGGATCGGCACTGGCCCGACGTCAGACCGAGATGGTGGCTCAGCGTCTGCGCGCCCTGGGCCTGGAGACTCGGGAAGTCATCATCCGTACTCACGGCGACCGCTTCCACCAGCCCCTCTACGGGATGGGCGTCAAGGGTGTCTTCGTGAAGGAAATCGAGGAGGCCCTTCTGGCGGGTGACATCGATGCCGCCGTGCACTCAGCCAAAGACCTTCCGACGGAACTCCCCGAGGGCCTCATGATCGGGGCTTGTCTGCCGCGGGACGTGCCCTGGGATGCCTGGGTCAGCCCGGTCGGCTCGTTAGAATCCATCGCCCCTGGGGCGCGGGTGGGTACCTCCAGCCTCCGCCGGATGGCCATGGTCCGTCACCGGCGACCCGACCTGGAGCTTCTTCCGATTCGGGGTAACGTCGATACCCGTCTCCGCAAACTGGATGCGGGCGAGTACGATGCCATCGTCATGGCCGTCGCCGGTCTGGAACGCATGGGCTGGTCGGACCGGATCGTGCAGGTATTGCGTCCGCCGGACTTCGTGCCGGCGGCCGGACAGGGCGTCATCGTCGTCGAGATCCGTCGGGACAGCCCATGGCGCGCCTGGGTCGAACGGGTGAACGACCGGCCGACGGAGTTGGCCCTCGAGACGGAGCGGCGGGTGGTCCGCCTCCTGGGCGGTGGGTGCCACTCACCGGCTGGGGTATATGCGGAGGCCCGACCGAGTGGGGACGCTTACGTCATCCACGTCGTCGTCCGTCTCTGGACCGTAAGCGGGGGCGACTCCCTGTATGCGGAGGCTGAGGGGCTGTCGCCGGAGGCGGCTGCAGACGCGGTCGTGGGCCGGCTTCAGGGGGAACCGGCCTTTCGCCGCTGGCGGGAAGCGGTCGACGCATGAGGGCTGGGGAGTACCGATGGCTTCTGCCGATTCCATGCGTACGTTCAACGCTTGGGTTCTCCCATGGGACGGTCGGTCCCACCGCCTGGGTGGCTGGGCCCTGCCCTATTTTCAAGAGGCTCGACTCCTGATCTGCGAATCGGCCCCCCCGCCGGTCGAGGCCCTGGGGAGTCCCCTGGACGTCCCCTGGGTCGAGGTGCCTCGGAAGGCACCTCAGCTGGCGTCCATGCTGAGGGTCGACGGCCGGGTCCTGTGGCTGGCGGCGGTGCCGGCCCGGGTCGTCCGGCGGCTCCGGCAGGTCGGTGCCGTCGACGTCGCCGTCCTCGACGTTCCGGAGGAGGTCGCGCCGGCGGCGGTCGCCGAGGGGTGGGTCCTCGTCACACGACCCTGGCCGGAGGCATGGGAAATGAGCGAGGCCCTGGAGACCCGGGGTATCCCGGCGGTCCCCTTCCCGACGATTGCCTTTGAGGCGGGTGACGCGCCCCCGGACGTCTGGATTCAGGCGCCGGAGGCGTTTACTTGGGTCGTGCTCACGAGTGCCCGGGGGGTCGACTTCCTGCGGGCCTGGACAGAAGCGCATGGGTGGAGGCCGGACCGCCTTCGGTCCCTGCGATGGGCGGCCATCGGTCCGGCTACGGCCGAACGTCTGCGGGCCTGGGGATTCGAGCCGGACCTGACACCGCCGGACGTCTATCAGGCCGAGGGCCTCATCGAGGCCTTTCGCGACGTCGACGTGGCCGGACGTCGGGTCCTCCTGGCCCGAGCCGAGGGCCGACCCGTCTTAGCCGAGGCCCTGCGGTCGATGGGGGCCGAAGTCTGGGAATGGCGGTTGTATCGGACCGTAGCATACCCGGCGGATCGTCTGCGTCGACTCCTGCCCTGGCTGGAACGGACGCGCTGGGTCACCTTTACGAGCCCGTCCACGTTCCGGAGTTTTTTCAACTTCTTGCGTTCGGTCTATTCACCGGAAGCGGTCGCCCGGTGGCCCGAGACCCATCGCATCGTCGTTATCGGACCCGTGACGGCCGAGGCCGTGCGTCAGGCCGGCTGGCCCGTCCACATCCAGGCCGAGCAGGCGACGCAGGCGGCCCTGGTCGAGGTCATCGCCGACCTTTGGGGACCGACCGGTGGGCTATGAAGAAAAGTGACGGAGTAATGAAGTGACGAGGTGACGAAGTGACGGAGTGACGATACGGCAGTAGGGCAGGAGGGTGATTCGGTACGGGTGCCAGGTCGCAGGTCCCGGGTACCTGGCACCGGGGAGCCGGCACCGAATTGACGCCGAGGGCCGGACACCGAGTACCGGAGACCGAGCCCAACGCGCACACCGGGTCTGCATCTATTGCTTCCCATCCATCGGACGGTAACTGCGCACCTTCCGACCGACCCATGCGCTTTCCTAAAAAGGCGCGACACCGATTGCCCTACTGCCGTATTCCGACGCCTCTTGGGGTTGTCGTCCATTTCCGGTATGATGAACCGACCGGGATCCCGTCGACTGGGGGAGGTGCCATGGCCGTGGACGGGAACGTCCTTCAGCAAGCCCAGTGGCTATGCCGGCCGATGGAGATCCCGCCCCTGGTCCAGAATCCCCACGGCTACCGGTTCTCGGTCGATACGGTCCTGCTGGCCCAGATGGTCCGCTTGCCGCCGGACTCCACGGTCGTGGACCTGGGGACGGGTTGCGGCGTCTTACTCATCACGCTGGCGCTTCAAAACCCGACCCTCCGGCGGGCCGTCGGTATTGAGATTCAGGCCTCGCTCCTGCGCTTGGCCAAGCGCAATGCTTACCAGTGGCGGCTGAAGGAGACCCTCCAGTGGATTCATGGGGACGTGCGTCGGATCCGTCGGTACCTGCCGGCCAGCGTGGCGGACGTCGTCGTGACGAATCCGCCGTACCGCCCGGCGACCCAGGGTCAGCTCAGTCCGACGACCGAGCGGGCCATCGCCCGTCACGAAATCAGCGGTCGGCTGTACGACTTCCTGAAGGCGGCCCGCTATGTCGTCAAGCCCTCGGGGACGCTGTTCATGATCTACCCTTACTGGCGTCGATACTACTTGGCAACGCAAATCTTGCTGGCCCGGTGGGCCTGGCGATGGATCGACTTCTGTCAGATGCCCCATAAGGACCGTCCTCAGTTTATACGGATGGAGCTGGTCCCCCAGTCGGCGGAGCGGACCCCCTGGTTGGGCCTCTCCCGGACCTGGTTTTCCAGCCCGCGCGGTGGATTTCAGACGGAAATCTTTGACGACGTCGAGGTCCTGAAACATTACTGGCCAGAGGCTTACGCGGCCCTGCCCCAGGTCTTTTCCTGGCCCGTCGTCCCGGCCGCACCGGAGGTCCCGGCCGAGGCCGACCGGCCGGAACAGGTCGGGTGAGGCATGAAACGATACCCCGCCTTTAGCAGGCGGGGCTGGGATAAAGCCACAAGGACTTGAAGGGGCCGACGATGGAGGAACGACATTATCCCTTCCACGAGGTCGAACCCCGGTGGCAGGCGTTCTGGCAGGAGATCGGCCTGTACCGGGCTCCGGACCGACCCGAACGACCGAAGTTCTATGTCCTCGAGATGTTCCCCTACCCCTCGGGGGGCGACCTCCACATGGGCCACCTGAAGAACTACGCCATCGGAGACGTCGTCGCCCGCTGGGCTCTCATGCAGGGTTACGACGTCCTCCACCCGATGGGATGGGACGCCTTCGGCCTGCCGGCCGAAAATGCGGCCATCAAGTACGGCATCCACCCGAAGACCTGGACGGACCAGAACATCGTAGCCTACCGTCACCACTTGCAACTCCTGGGCATCTCCTATGACTGGTCCCGGGAGCTGGCGACTTGCTGGCCTGACTACTACCGCTGGACCCAATGGCTGTTTCTGTACCTCTACCATCGAGGACTGGCCTACCGGGCCAGCGAATACGTCAATTTCTGCCCCAACTGCAAGACGGTCCTTGCCAACGAGCAGGTCATCGACGGCCTCTGTGAGCGGTGCAAGACGCCGGTCGTCAAGAAGGCCCTGGAACAGTGGTTCTTCCGGATCACGGCCTACGCCGAACGCCTCTTGACGGACCTCCAGAAGCTGGAGGGTAAGTGGCCGGACCACATCCTTCGTCAGCAGGCCCACTGGATCGGGCGCTCGGAGGGGACGGAAATCCACTTCCGCCTGGCCCACCGACCGGACGTCCGCCTGCCCGTTTTCACGACCCGGGCCGACACGTTGTTCGGTGTGACCTTCCTGACGATCGCCCCCGAGCACGAGCTCCTGGACACCCTCCTCGAGGATATGGACGGGACCCATCGGGCGGCCGTCGAGGCCTACCGGCAGTCCGCCCTCCAGAAGACGGACGTCGAGCGGACGGCTGTCGGTCGACCCAAAACGGGCGTGCCGACGGGTCTGGCCGTCGTCCACCCCTACACGGGGGAAGCCCTGCCCCTGTGGGTCAGTGACTACGTCCTGGCCCACTACGGGACGGGCATCGTCATGGGCGTGCCGGCTCATGACGAACGGGACTTCGAGTTCGCCCGTCAGTACGGCCTTCCCGTCCGACCCGTCGTCCGTCCGGTCGACGGCGTCTTGCCCGACCCCCAGACGATGGGCGCCGCCTGGGTCGAGAAGGGCATCATGGAAGCCTCGGGCCCCTTCAGCGGCCTGCCCTCGGACGAGGGCATCCGTCGCATCCAGGAAGACCTCCGGGCCCGAGGCCTGGGCGGTCCGGCCGTCTCGTACCGTCTGCGGGACTGGCTGATCAGCCGCCAGCGCTACTGGGGTGCCCCGATCCCCGTCGTCCATTGCCCCCAGTGTGGTATCGTGCCCGTTCCCGAAGACCAGCTCCCGGTCCGCTTGCCGGAGAACGTCCAGAACTTCCTGCCGACGGGCCGCTCTCCCCTGGAAGACGTCCCAGCCTTCATGGAGACGACCTGCCCCCGGTGCGCCGGCCCGGCCCGTCGGGACCCCGACACGATGGACACCTTCGTCGATTCGTCCTGGTACTTCCTGCGCTTCATCGATGCCCATAACGACCGGGCCCCCTTCGACCCGGAGAAGGCCAATGCCTGGCTTCCCGTCGACCAGTACATCGGCGGGGCCGAGCACGCCACGAAGCACCTCATCTACGCCCGCTTCATCACGAAAGTTCTCTACGACGGCGGCCTCCTTCAGTACGACGAGCCCTTCGAGCACCTGTTCACGCAGGGCCTCGTCCTGAAGCGCTTCTGGTGGTGCGGCCACTGCCTGCGACCCGTCGAGGAGACCGAGGCCCGGAAGGTCCAGGAGGAGACGTACCTTCACACGGTCTGTGAGACGACCCTGGAGTCCCGCCTGGAGATGATGAGCAAGTCCCGGGGAAACGTCGTTCCCGTCGGACCCTTTGTCGAAAAGCACGGCGCCGACGTAGCCCGCATCGCCATCCTGTTCGCCGGCCCGCCGGAGAAAGACTTCGAGTGGACGGACGCCATCGTCGAGGGCGGTCGCAACTTCTTGAACCGTATCTGGCGGCTCTTCCTGGATACCCCGGCGGGACCCGTCCCGACGGAAGTCGACCCCGCCGACCTGGACGCCGAGGCCCTCCTGTTTTACATCCGCCTCCAGAAGACCGTGCGGTCCGTCCGCGAAGACGTGGCCCAGTTTCGATTTAACACGGCCGTCGCCCAACTCATGGCCTTCCTGAACACGATGTACGAGTTCCCCGACCGGAGCCACCCCGTCTTCCGTCACGCCTGGTACGTATACGTCCGACTCCTGGCCCCCTTTGCCCCTCATCTGGCCGAGGAGCTGTGGCACCGACTCGGCTACTCGACGACCGTATTCCGGTCACCCTTCCCCGTCGAAAATCCCGACTATCTGGTCGAGACGGTCGTCGAGATCCCCGTCCAAGTCAACGGGCGGGTCCGGGCGACGCTCCGAGTTCCCGTCGACACTGACCCGGCGACGGTCGAGGCGATGGCCCGGTCGCATCCGAACGTGGCCCGGTACCTCGAGGGCCGCCACGTCCAAAAGGTCGTCTACGTCCCGAACCGCTTGCTGAACTTCGTCGTCTCCTGAGCATACGTAGAAGTGACGGAGTGACGAAGTGACCGAGTGACGGAGTGACGAGTAACGGGTAACGGGTAATGAATCATAGCCGTATTGCCGTACTGCCGTATTGCCGAATTGCCCTACTGCCTTATTGCCTTACTGCCTTATTGCCCGATTGCCCTACTGCCGTATGGCCACGCCGGACACCCGGGGCGAGACACGACCCGTTCCACCATGGAGAATCCCAGAAGTCCTTCAAAGCGAAGGTCCATAGAGCCCACTTCCCATAGGACCTTTCGGACCGTCCCAGCTCAGGAGGGCCCGCCCACCATTCCCCCCGCCCCTCCTCGTTCCTCCGTCCCTTCGTCCCTCCGTCCCTTCGTCCCTCCATCCCTCCGTCCCTTCATCACTCCGTTCCTCCGTCCCTTCATCATCAGCCTGGCCGCCCTCGGCACCGGTTGGACTTATGCGGCTACGTTGTTTCCGCCCGGCATCCGGTGGTGGCGCTTGGACACGCCCCACTTTTCCGTCTTCTACCCCGAGGGGATGGGGCCGGCCGCCGAGCGGGCCGCCGCCTGGGCCGAGTGGGCCTACGAACGTCTGGCCGGTGACTTCGGCAACCGCCCCGGCCGGATCCGGCTGGTCCTGACCGACCATGCCGACGTCGCCAACGGCTTCACGACGGTCGTCCCCGAGCGCCTCGTCGTCGTCTTCTTGCCGCCGCCCGACAGCACGGAGACGATCGGCGACTACGACGACTGGCTCAAGACCGTCCTCGTCCACGAACTGACCCACCTCTTCCACCTGGAACAGGCCCATCCCCTGTACCGTGGCCTTCGCTTTGTCCTGGGGCGGTCGCCCCTGCTGTTCCCCAACCTCCTGGCCCCCGACTGGTTCACGGAGGGTCTGGCTACCCTCGAGGAAACCCGCTGGACCCGAGGCGGACGGGCCTGTAGCGCTGAAACCGGTACGATGGTGTCGGTGGCCCGCCGTGCCGGGAAATTCCCCGGCGCCGATGAGGCTTGGCTCGCCCGGGCTCCGTGGCCCGGCGGGCGGACGGCCTATCACTTCGGTGCCGCCTTCCTGAACTCCCTCTACCGACAGTCCCCCGAGGCATTTTGGACGGCCGTCCGGGCCAAAAACGAATCCCTGTGGCCCTTCTTCCTCGACGGTCGGGAGGCCCGTTTCCTGGGAGCCCGCTTCGGTCGGCTCTGGGAACGCTGGGCCCGGGAAGCCGGGGAGACGGAAAACGGGGAAACCCTGCCGGAAATCGTCGCCCGTCGGGGCTACGTCGTGTCCGGCCTGCGAACGGTCGGCCCCGAAGTCTGCTACGTCCATGAAGGGGCTCACGAGTTTCCCGGCATCTTCTGTAGCGACCCCCAGACGGGCCGGACCCGCCGGGTCCTGGAAGGCGTGCCCGCCGGTTCGTTCGGCGTCGACCCCCAGGGCCGCATCGTGGCCAGCGTCCTGGAATGGCGGCGTTCCTTCTGGCTCCGAAGCGGTCTGGTCCGGGTCGACCCCCGGACGGGCCGTCGGACGTGGCTGAACGTCGGTTCCCGCTGGAAAGACCCCGACGTGAACGCCGAAGGCCGCATCGTGGCCGTCCGTCACGGGGACGGCGGCGTCACGGACCTCGTCGTCATCGAACCCGACGGCACCCTGCGAGTCTTGGCGCAGGACCCGACCGTCCGATGGAGCCAGCCCCGATGGCGCCCATCCGGGAACGACCCGACCTTCGTCGTCGTCGCCCATCATGACGACGCCACGTGGAGCCTTGAGTTGTGGACCGCCGACGGTCGTCGGCAGGCCGAATGGCTCCGGGACCGGGCCCGCAAGATGGACCCCGCCTGGTCGCCCGACGGACGATGGCTCCTGTTCGTGGCCGACTACAGGGGCCGGCTGGACGTATGGGCCTGGCAGTCGGAGACCGGGCAGATAGGTCGGCTGGCCCTCTCGGGAGCCGGTTTCCGGTCCCCGTGGCTGACGCCCGAGGCCCTCTTCGTTGCCGTCTATGAGGCTGACGGCTATCACCCTGCCCGCGTGCCGTTTGCGGGTGACTGGACTTCCGTCCTTGCACCGGTCGAGCCGAACGGCACCGGAGACCCGTCCAGCCCGAAAGGCCCCGAAGTCCAGAAAGAGCCGTGCACCCCCCGCCCCCCGGAAGCCTATACCTCGACGCCCCCGCCGCCGACCATCTGGCATAATCGCCGGCATCGGGTCCTCCCCGTCCTGAGACCCTTCACGTGGTTGCCCGTCGTGCAGTCCGACGAATCGAGCCGGCGTGTGGGCGTGGCCCTCCTGGGAGCCGACCGGTGGGGCTACGCATCGTATCTGGCCGTCGTCGACTACGGCCTCGAGGACCGTCTCGTCCGTTACGACGTCCTGTACCGCCTGGACGTGTGGTACCCGACCCTGGCCCTCCGAGCCCGCCGAGAGGTCGCGCCCCTGCAGGCGGGAGTGACCCTCATCGACGATACTTACGGATTCTCCACGCAGTGGCTCTTCCGCCGGACGCGGGCCTTCTATATCGTAGACGTCGGCTTGCGTTACCGTCCCCTATGGGAGCACACGCCGGACGGTCGGTTCCAAAAAGTCCGGAACCGCTGGGACGTCCCCTGGGCATTCGTATATTCCCGGGCCCTGCGGTTTCCCTACTCGGTCAGTCCCGAGGACGGCGGGACCGTCATCCAATGGGGCCGCTGGGGATTTCACGACCGGCGGTTCGTGACCGTGGGCGGCGACCTCCGGTGGTACGCCCCGGGAGGGCGACGGCATCACGTCCTGGCCCTACGCCTGGCCGGGGCCCTCTCGACGGGTCCCGCGCCCGAAGCCCTGACACTGGGCCTCGAGTCCGACGACCTCGGGCCGGTCCGGGCCCTCGTCGAGTCCCGCCTCGTCCGCCGGAGCCTCGTATGGAACGTCGAGTACCGTTGGCCCGTATATGAAATCCAACGGAGCCTGGGGCTCTTTCCCCTCTACCTGGAACGGTTGAGCGTGGCCCTGTTTTACGACGGCGCCCGCTTCACGCCCTTCTGGGAAGGAGCCTCGGCGCAAACGGTTCATGCCGTGGGGGTCGAAGCCCGCCTCCACGTGAGCGCCGCCGGTCTCCGGACCGTCGGCCGGGTCGGCTGGGCCATCGAGGTCGGGGGACAGCACCGACGCCGGGCCTATGTGGCCCTGGCTCTGCCCTGGTAATCCGGCAGTAGGATAGCCCGGCAATCCGACGATGAGCCGGGTGCCGGTTGCCGTATCGCCCTACTGCCCAATACTCCGGTTATCCTGCCACGGGGAGTGGTAAAAATGCCGGAAACGGTCGTCGTGATGTTTTCGGGCGGCCTCGACTCGACCGTGGCCCTCTGGTGGTCTCTCCGCCAGGGTTGGAAGCCCGTTCCTCTGAGTATCGAATACCCGGGCCGCCCCCGGGGTGAGCGGGCGGCGGCCCGCCAGATTGCGACCGCCGCCCGGTCGGAAATCCTGGAAGTCCCCCTCCCCTTTTATCGAGACCTTCAGGGATGGCGCCAAAACGGCCTTCTTCCGAACGACCTAACCGAGGCGAATCCCGTATACCTGCCGGCGAAAAACCTGCTGTTTTACAGCGTCGCCGCCTACTACGCCGAAGTCCTCGGGGCGACCCGCATCGTCGGCGGCCACTACCGACACGACGGGACCCGTTTCCCGGACGCCTCGGCCGCTTACCTCGCTCGCCTGGGCGATCTCATCACCGAGGGCCTGTACACCCATCGGCCCCGCCTGGTCTTTCCCTTTCTGGACATGACCAAGGCGGCCATCGTCCGCCTGGGCCTCGACCTGGGCGCGCCCCTCGACCGGACGTGGAGTTGCTACTGGGACGGCCCGACACCCTGCGGTCGATGCGAGGGCTGTCGGGAGAAAGAAGCGGCCTTGCAGGCCGTCCTGTCGAGGGGAAAAGCGTGACGGCGTAGGGAGCGTTCAAATCGGTGAGGCCATTAGGCAGTAAGGGCAGTAGGGCGATGATCCAGGTTCAGGACCCTGTGGACAGAATGCAGGATAGAAATGGGGAACACCGTCCCATCCTGCATCCTGTATCTGGCATACCCCACGGGCGCGTTTTTCGAGGCATGAGCTGGGAATTCTGTCAAGGCCCAGCCTTCCACTCTCAGGCATTCGGTCCCGGGTGCCAGTCCCAGGTACCCGGCACCTGGAACCCGATACCCGGTACCGAATCGACGCCGAGGGCCGGATACCGGGTACCGGAGGACCGATCCTGGGACCGGCCACCGGAAAACCTGCCTGTGGGGTCTAATTAGTGTTCAAATTCGATCTTGTCGGCAATCCAGGCATTCCCGGAAGGCCGCCGGGACTTGACCTTGACCCGAACCCCATCGACCAGGTTCGCACAGGAACCCCGCTGAAATCGTGTCTGGGCATCGACCAGGATCGTCACACCCTGCGGCTGAAGAACAAACGACGCCGAACCCCCGCACGGATTTCCGCTCAGATTCGTCACCGTCCCCTTCGCCTCAAACTCGGCTTTCGGTCCCTGGGGAGCGTGAAGCCGGACCTTTCGCGCCAGCACCGTGAAGTTCCCATTGTACTGGCCTTTGACTTCCAAGGGGTCGTCCGACTTCAACTGGGCCGGACTCGTGTTGATCCAGTTTGTGCTGTTGTCATATTGGATCGTGTAAATCTGGTCGAACACCTGGAGCGTGAACTGATTAGGTCCCGCATTTGGATTCGCGACCCTCCCCATGAGGTCCGCCTTGCCGGCAGGGTTGATGTGAATCTTTTCGACCAAGTTGCCCACACGGCCCTGAATGACGATGCGGACTTCGACCTCGCCGGTGTCCTCGACCTGAACCTCAACTTCGGCCTCCGAACCCTGGGAGTGCCGAAAGACGAAGTGGAAGGTCCCCGGCTGGGGAAGCGGGACACGGAAGGACCCATCGGGATGAATGGAGGACTGCGCTTGCGTCTCTCGAACCGTCACAGACCCCGAGGGGACCAGGGACTGGCCCCCCTCGTTGACCCACTGCAGAATCTGACCTTTCAGAGTGACCGAACCCGTGGCCGCCCCATCGCCCGGCATGGCGATCTGGCGGGCCGATTGGCACCCCGTCATCCAGGGGATGATCCCCAGAAACATCAGGGTGACGAAAATCCCACGTCGCATGTCCGACCTCCTTCTCATTCAAAGGTGAGAATAAGACCACGGGGCTTTAGAACTCACGGGGTATACGGCGGGGGAGATGTGGATACGGAAGGGCAGTACGGCAATTCGGTAATACGGCGTTACAGCGATAATTCCGCGGAGGGGACGGTCCGTCAGAACTTGAGCACCACCCGCACGTCTTAGGCATACGGAGCTTATGCTTATATGCAACTCCTGTGCCAAACCTCAGGGCTGGTTAGGCCGGGGATCGGCCTTCCCCGATGTGTTCTAAAATTATACACAGTGCAAAAAGTATACAGTAGCGTTAGTCGGTGCGGAGTTCGGCTATACGGCTATGATTCGAGCCCATAGCCCCGCGGATGGATTGGATCCGACGCCGTTTCAACTGCGTAACTCCTATAGGGAAAAGGAGAATAAGGGGGAGGGGCCCGCTCCGGGGGGCAGGAGCGGGCCCACCCGTCAGGGGGCTTCAGGGGGGTGGCGAAGCGGGTGTGAATGAGGGCAAGGGCTCTCCTCCTCGTTCCATCCGCAAGTCATAACGAATGACGGGTTCACGGAGTCCCGCACCCGAACCATCGCCCTATTGCCGTACTGCCTTATTGCCTTACTGCCCCATCGCCCCACCCCGCCTCCCGTAGGGCCATAAAAACATCCCATCCCCTGCGTCCGTAACGACACTTCCACCCCCGTCCCTCCGTCACTTCCCATCAAGAGCACCCCATGGAGTTCCCGCAGTTCAGACATCGGTAGCAAGAACCGTTCCGAATCGTGATGTGGCCGCACTTGTCGCAGGCCGGGGCGTCCATCATAAAGGACCGGGCCTGCTGACTGAGGGCGCTCGCACCCCGAACGGCTGGCGAGGGACCCTCCGTCGAGGGGGGAGTCGTCTCCAGGTCCGACGTTTTCAGGGCCTCCTCGGGGGGGACGTGGGCCAGGTCGTACCGCTTCAGGTACTCGATGCCGAGGACCCGGAAGATGTAGTCGATGATGGAGGTGGCGAACTTCACGTGGGGGTGACCCTCGACGGGGCCCTGGGGCTCAAATCGGGTGAAGACGAAGGCGTCGACGAACTCTTCGAGGGGGACGCCGTATTGGAGGCCCAGGGAGATGGCGATGGCAAAACAGTTCAGCATGCTCCGGAAGGCGGCACCCTCCTTATGCATGTCGATGAAGATCTCGCCGAGCGTCCCGTCCTCGTACTCGCCGGTCCGGAGGTAGATCTTTTGACCGGCCACGCGGGCCTCCTGCGTGAAGCCATACCGCTTCTTGGGAAGGCGCCGACGCTGAAGGCGCGGCGGTTCCGACCGGGGGACCCAGAGCGTCGGATCGGTAGCTGACGGGGCTTCGGAGGGTTCGACCCTGCGGCCCGTGTTCAGGGGCTGGGACGCCTTACAGCCGTCCCGGTAGACGGAGATGCACTTGATGCCCATCCGCCAGGCTTCGACATAGATCCGCTCGATGTCCTCGACGGTCGCCTCATGGGGCAGGTTGACGGTCTTGCTGATGCCCCCGCTCAGGAGGGGCTGGACGGCCGCCAGCATGCGGACGTGGCCCATTGGCTCGATGAACCGCTGGCCGTAGGGGCCGCACTTGTTGGCGCAGTCGAAGATGGGGAGGTGCTCGGGGCGCAGGTGGGGAGCCCCCTCCAGGGTCTGCCGGCCGCAGATCCAGTCGTTGGCCTCCTGAATCTGGCGGGGTGTCCACCCAAGGGCCTGCAGGAGTCGGAAGCCGGGCGCCCGGTACTGCTCGGGCGTGAAGCCCAGCCGCTGAAGCGTCGCTTCCGGGACGCTACCGGGCGCGAACAAGCCGTCCAGGTCCAAGACCTGGGGGAGTCGGGCCTCGAGTTGGGCGATTTCCTCATCGGTGAAGCCCTTCGCTCGAAGCGTCTCCCGGTTGATGTGGGGGGCTCCGTCGAAGGTCAGGTGACCGAGGAGATACTTCAGCATGTCCTGGATTTGGGCCTCCGTGTAGCCCAGCCGCCGGAGGGCCAGGGGGACGGCCCGATTGACGATCTTGAAGGAGCCGCCACCGGCTAGTTTCTTGAACTTGACGAGGGCGAAGTCGGGCTCGATGCCCGTCGTATCGCAGTCGAGGAGAAGCCCGATCGTGCCGGTCGGGGCGAGGACGGTGGCCTGGGCGTTGCGGTAGCCGTAGACCTGGCCGAGTTCCAGGGCCCGGTCCCATACCCGGCGGGCCTCTTCCACGAGGTCGGCCGGTGCCTTCGTCGCGTCGATCCCGTAAGCCGCCTGGCGGTGGAGTTGAATGACCCGCAGGAAGGGCTCCCGATTTTTGTAAAACTCCTCAAAGGGACCCTTGCGGGCGGCCATCCGGGCCGACATCGTATAGGCCTCCCCCGTCAGGATGGCCGTCAGGGCGGCGGCCCAGGCCCGGGCCTCGTCGCTGTCATACGGAATCCCCAGGACCATCAGGAGGGTCCCGAGGTTGGCGTAGCCGAGGCCGAGGGGCCGGAGGCGGTGGCTGTTCTCGGCGATCTTCCGGGTCGGATAGGACGAAAAGTCGACGAGGATCTCCTGGGCCAGGAAAAAGACCCGGATGGCATGCTTGTAGGCCTCGACGTCGAAGGTCCCGTCCTCCCGGAGGAACTTCATCAGGTTAAGGGACGCCAGGTTGCACGCCGTGTCATCCAGGAACACGTACTCACTGCAGGGGTTGGTGGCGTTGATGCGGCCCGTATTCGGGCAGGTGTTCCAGCGGTTGATGGTCGTGTCGAACTGGACCCCGGGGTCGGCACACCGCCAGGCCGCATAGGCGATCTTCCGCATGAGGTCCCGGGCCCGGTACGTCTTCCAGACCTCGCCGGTCGTCCGGAGGCGGGTCTGCCACTCCCCGTCCCGGAGGTAGGCGTGCATGAACTCGTCGGGGATGCGGACGGAGTTGTTGGAATTCTGGCCCGAGACGGTCCGGTACGCCTCGCCGTTGAAGTCGGCCGAGTAACCGGCCCGGATGAGGGCCCAGGCCTTCTCCTCCTCCCGGACCTTCCAGAGGATGAAGTCCTCGATCTCGGGGTGGTCGATGTCGAGGATGACCATCTTGGCGGCCCGTCGGGTCGTCCCGCCCGACTTGGTCGCACCGGCCGCCCGGTCAAAGACCTCCAGGAAGGACATCAGGCCCGACGACGTCCCCCCACCCGACAGTTTTTCCATATAACCCCGGATCTTCGAATAATTGCTCCCCGTACCTGAGCCATATTTAAATACACGGGCTTCATTTTTAACGAGCTCAAAGATGGACATGAGGTCGTCCTCGACGGACTGGATGAAGCAGGCCGAACACTGGGGGTGCTCGTAGGCCGTGCGGGTCATCTCGACCTGATTCGTCCGCAGGTCCCAGTACCAGTTCCCCCCGCTCCCCTCGATGCGGTAAGCGTGCCACAGGCCGCAGTTGAACCAGACGGGCGAGTTGAAGGCCCCGATCTGATGAAGAAGCATGTAGGTCAATTCGTCCTCAAAAGTCTGGGCCTCCTCGGGGGTCGCGAAGTACCCGCCCTGCTCCTCCCCGGCCAGGCGGATCGTGTGGGCAACCCGCCCGATGACCTGTCGGACACTCCACTCGTGGCCCCGGCCGGGCACACCGGCCTTGCGGAAATACTTGGACGCCAGGATGTCCGTCGCCAGCTGGGACCACGTCTTGGGGACTTCGACGTCGTCCATCTCAAAGACGACCCGTCCGTCGGCGTCCACGATGCGGACCGTCCGAAGCTCGTACTCGACGGTCTGGAAGGGGTCCTCCCCCGGCCGGGTATAGAAGCGTCCGACCAGGGGTTCCCGGCGGGGGATGTCCACCGAGGCCGGGATCTCCGGCATCCACGGACGTTCCTCGACGCCCCCGCCCGTTCCATTGCCGCGAGAGACGACGATGCCCTCCAAGTCCTTCATGAGACCCTCCTCCTACGTAGAAGTGACGGAGTGACGAAGTAACGAAGGGACGGAGTAACGAGGGACGGGTGACGGGTAACAACTCATTGCCGTATTGCCCCATTGGACGTAACTTGGCGAGGCACGCCCCACTCTCCATGGAGAATCCCAGAACTTTTCCCAAACGAAGGTCCATAAGGCGGTCCGGCGAGCCTCGGGGGGGCGGAGCCCTATGCATCATCCGCCATGCCCCGAGCCCTGCCCCGGCTGACCCATGGGGCCCTTGGGGTCCTGCATCCGGCCCAGAACCGGACCGCCCGATTGCCGTACTGCCCTACTCACCCCGCGCCCACCGCTTCAGCTATAGTTTGGGTATTCCCGAACTTTATACCTGTAGACCCCATCCCGGAGTCCCCGGCCCTGCCGAATATCTGTAAGGACTGACGCATGTCCATGAATCCAACCCTGGGGCTCATTATACCCTTAGAGCGGCCCTTTGTCAAGATATAGGGGGTCTTCCAAGATAAGCCTCAAGATGTGGAAAACATGTGGAAAGGCTGTGGAAAAGGGAGGGGAAGAACCAACGAATGAGCTTTCGATTCCGACCGGCGGGCGGAGAGGATACCCCGTAGCCGGTTCTCCAGCCGGCCGGTCATCCCACGGGCACCCCTCGCGGTCCGGCGCGACGCGGCCCTCGAGCCGGGATTTCCCGCCGCCGGGACCCTGGGGATCCCTACGCCTCGGGGCGATGCGCGCGGTACCACTCGATGGTCCGTCGGAGGCCTTCCCGTAAGGACGTCCGAGCCTCCCAGCCGAGCCATTCCCGGGCCCGGGTCGTGTCGATACGTCGGCGGGGCTGGCCGTCGGGCTTACTGGTGTCCCACTCGACGTCACCCGTATAGCCCGTCAGCTCTCGGATGAGGTCGACCAAGTCCCGGATCGAGATTTCCTCCCCGGAGCCGATATTGATGGGCTCGGGGCCGTCATAGCGTTCGGCGGCCAGGACGATGGCCTCGGCGGCGTCCTCGACATAGAGGAATTCCCGAGTCGCCTGGCCGGTCCCCCAGACGACGATCTTGGGGTCGCCCCGTTCCTGAGCTTCGATACACTTCCGGATGAGGGCCGGGATGACGTGGGAGTTTTCCAGGTCGAAGTGGTCTCGGGGACCGTAAAGGTTGGTGGGGATCAGATAGATCCCCGGAAAGCCGTATTCCTGACGGTAGGCCTGGAGTTGGACGAGGAGCATCTTCTTCGCCAGGCCGTAGGGGGCATTTGTTTCTTCGGGATAACCATTCCACAGGTCGGTCTCTCGGAACGGCACGGGCGTGAACTTCGGGTAAGAGCAGACGGTCCCGACGCAGACGAACTTGCCGACCCCAAACTGGCGGGCCAGCTCGATGAGTTGGATACCCATGATGGCGTTGTCGTAAAAGAATCGTCCCGGATGACGCCGGTTGGCGCCGATGCCGCCGACGACGGCGGCCAGGTGGATGATGACGTCGGGACGGGTCTGCTCGTACAGACGCCGAATCGCGGCGGCCTCCCGGAGGTCATACTCCTGACGGCGGGGGACGAAGACGAATTCGGCCCCTCGTTCTCGGAGTTTTTCGACGACAAAAGAGCCCAAAAAGCCGGCGCCGCCGGTAACGACCACCCGTCGGGATGCCCAGAACGACATGCGGACCCTCCTCATCCATAGGACCTATGGAGTCGGCGAGGCTATTTTACAGCCATTCGGCGGTTCGGCAATGGGGCAATAAGCCAGTACGGCAATCCGGCAGTAGGGCATAGGGTGTTGATCGGGACCGGGGATTCGCCATAAAAACGTGGATACAGGATGCAAGATGCAGGATAGAACACCCTGCATACCCCGTGTGCGCGTTTTCCGGTATCTGGCCTTCCGGCTCGGTCCTCGGTGCTCGGTCTCCGGCCCTCGGCCCTGATCCGGTCCCGGGTCCCAGGTGTCAGGTACCCGGTACCTGGTACCCGGCACCTGAGCCAGCCAATCATAGCCGTGTTGTCCTTTAATGCCATACTGCCGTAAAAGAGGCGGCGATGCGGAGGTCCCGGGCGTAGGGGCCGTGGACGTAAGCGGCCGATAGGTCCAAGGCGTCCCATCGGAGTGTCAGGCCGGCCGTTCCGTGCCAGCGGGCGCGGTCGGGCGGCCATACGGACGTGAAGAGATCCCGCAGGGGGGCGTCTTCGGGTCCCGTCCAGACCGGCCGCAGGGCCGGTCGGTACCACAGGCCCACGTGGGGGATGACCCGGGGCTTTCGTCCCAGGGCGTCGTAGGCGACGCTGAGCCGCCAGTCCCAGTGAGCCTCGTAGACAAGCCGTTCCGATGGGCCCAGCTGGAGATATAGGTCGGGGCCTCCGTTGAGGCGGCCGGTCTTCCACCGCCAACCCTCGACGGCGACGGTCCAGCGACCCTGGACGACGTGTAGGCCCAAGGCCAGAGCGTGGGGAAAGGCCATCCGGAGGACGTTCGTCTCCGTCTGGGCCGAGCCGTCGAGCCGGGTCGTCTCGACCTCGACGGGCATGTCAAAGGTCGGGAGCCAGTGATAGGCGATACCGAAGACGACGTGGGGATAGACGGCCCATTGGGCCCCGAGGGTCCAGTGCCAGGCCCGGTCTCGGGCGTCCTGGCGGAGGCGCCATTGACGGGCGTCGGTCGGCACGGCCGCGGCCATTCGGGTCTCCCCGGTGGCCGAGAGCGTGCTCCGAGCGACGCCGAAGCCGACGACGAAGTCTTCTTGGAGGCGGATGGCCAGGCTCAGGCCCCATTCGGACCATCGGACCCGCTCGTCGGTCTGCTCGGCCCAGAGGCGGCCGACGGGTCGCGGCTCTTCCGGGCGGACGCGGACCGTCCCGTCGTCCAGGGGACGGTGGTAGAACAGGGCCAGACCGCTTCCCATCCCGCTGAAGGCGACGGCCCATGCCTCTAAGCCTTGGGTCGTATCCCGGTCGAGACGTTCACCGGCGCGGGGGACGGCGTAGCCGACACGGTACCGAATCTCCGTTCGGGCACCGGGTCGGCTCAGCAAGGCGGCTGGATTCGCCGTCGTCCCAAGGGTCGAGGCGGCGAAGGCCACCGACGTCCAGCGTCCCCCGAGGCCCCCGTCTTGGCCGATCATGGGCAGGAGGGACAGGGCCGACCAGGGCAGAGCCTCGGTCCCGGCCCCGGCGGGCGATCCCCTCCCGACGGCGATGACGAATACGACGACCCACCTGGGAAGGCGGCTCATAGATCCTCCAATGAAAGTGACGGAGTGACGAAGTAACGGAGTAACGGGGTGACGAGCAATGAGTAACAACTCATTGCTCTACTGCCCGATTGCCACGTTGGACACACGGGGCGACACACCACCCGTTCTATAACGAAGGTCCATAAAAGGGACTACCTTAAGGTGGACCTCTCCTCCCGTCTACACGGGCCATCCGGTTCAATCCTTCAGGAGGAGGTCCAGTCGGAGCTGATACTCGGCCTGGGAGATGGGCCGGGTCCCCGCCAGCCGGTCGTGCAGAAACCAGTGCCGCCGGTCCAGGAGAGACCACCAGAGGCTGAAGCCCCCGAGGCCCATCAGGACCCACAGGCTGAGCCACCGGGCGGCCACGCGCCCGGGCGACAGCCACGGATGCGGCCCCGTGACCGGCACGAGGGCCAGGCCCATCATCCAGTATCCCGGCGTGGCCGAAAGGAACGTCTGGAAGACAAAAGTGTACAAAAAGTGTAGGAGCAAGAAAACGAGGCCCGTCTGGACACGAAGCGACAGGCGTCGCCAACCCGTGGCGATGGGAAAATCCGTGAGGAAGACGGCCGTCAGGGCGATCAGTCCGAAGACGCCGACGACCAGTAGTTGGTCTACGATGGCCGCGAAGACCCGGCGGGCCCACACGGCCCAAGGCGACCGTCCATCCGGCGCGCGTCGGAGGCGTTCCAGCATGTCGGCCTTTTCCTGCCAAATCCAAGCCGGTGGATCGGACGTTCCGGCCAGGGACGGGCCGACCAGCGGATAGTGACACCGGAAGCACCGGGTGGCTTCCGGTCGGTGGATGGCGTAGCACCGCGGACAGCGCATGACGGGCCACTACTTCAGCAGGACCGGTTATGCCGCAAGGGGCCGCAGGGCCGGATGGGAGACTCTTCAGGATGTGCCGGGCGAACCGTCCTCATCCGCCTTCCAGAGGTAATGGGTACGGGAGCTGTTGGACCCTCTCCCGGTCCTCGGGGGAGGCCAAGCCGTTTTCCTTCAAGCACTTCCGGATCAGAGGATAGGGCTCCTGAAAGCGTTTCTCTTTGGGGTCCAGCAGGGAGATCACGTCCAGACGCTCCTTGGCCAGGGCGCACCGGTACTGGCGGAGGTAGTATACGGCCGCATTGTAGTACGTGCGCTTCAAAAGCTCCAGGAGGTCCCGGCGCTGGGGAAATTCCTCCCGCAGTTTATTCAATACGAAGACCGCCCCGTCGAAATCGAAGCTCCGGTAGTAGCCCTGGACGACCGCCATCCGCTCGGCGATGATTTGATTTTGCTCCTGGATCTTCGCGGCGATCTCCGCGCTTAGACGACGGACTTCGGAATGGTTGGGGTCGATTTGAAGGGCTTCCTGGAGTTTCGCATGGGCCTGCTCCCAATCGCCTTGGGCGTAAAGCTGTTGGGCTTCCCGGAAGAGCTGGTCCCGTCGGCGTGCCATAGCCGGCGTCAGCTCGACAGGGGGTGGCGACTCGACGGTCGAGACGGGGGGCGACGGAGTGGGACTCGGCGGCGTCGCAGACGGCTCCGCCGGCGGGGCGGTCGTCGGCCTCGGCGACGGGGCGGCCTTCGACCCAACAGGTCGGGTGACGGATTGCCCGTGGGTATCCGGGGTCACCGGCTTCCCAGAGGAGCGGAGGAAGAAAAGGGTTCCTCCCGCCAACCCGAGGAGGCCGACCAGGAGGCCGGCCCAGAGGGTCCACCGGAAGGAGGGCCTTGACGGCCGGACGGCCGTCTTCGCCACGGGTGCCGGCGTCGGGGCCGTGGGCTCCAGGACCGATAGGTCGATATGCCATTCCTCGGCAAGCTGGCGCACCTCCAGGCTATCGGGTCGGAGGCGATACGCCTTCTGAAGGGCGTGAACGGCCGAGTCGGGCTTCTTCTGAAGCCAAAAGGCCCGGGCGTCCTCCAAAAGCTTGCGAAATTGGCCCTCGATACGGAGCTGACGCAGGGCCTCGCTGTACTTCGTCTGGGCACCAAGGTTTTCGGGGTCCTCCTGAAGGACCTGTTGCCACAGGCGCACGGCGTCTTCCCACCGACCCTCTCGATGAGCTTGAAGGGCTTGGGTGACCAGATGTTCGCCGTAAGCCGCCGAGGCCGCTTCCTCGGGCACCGGGACGGAGGGCGTCTCCAGAGATTCCATGAGTCGGCGGGCCTCCTCATGCTGGGGGTCTGCTCCAAGGACCTGCGTCAGGAGCTGACGGGCCCGCTCGGGCTGACCGGCCTGGAGAGCCGTCCGGGCCTCCTCGACCCAAGCCTCAATCTGGGAACGGGACTCGGCGATCTTCTGCTGAGCCCGTTGAATGAGGTCCTGGACCTCCGTATTCGTCAGGTCGTATAGGAAGACGTCCATCCACGTCTGGATGGCCTCATGGTACCGGCCCTGGTCGAAGAGCGCCTGGCCCTTCTGGATGAGCTGGCGGACGGGGTCGGAGGGCGGCGGAGCCGAAGCGGACGGGGTCGGAGGGGGCGAAGGGGCTGCACCCAGCCGTTCGCGAGCTCTCTGGATCCAGTCCTGAACGTCCGGATAGGTCGGGTCGATGGCGGCGATCTTCTCAAACTGTCGGAGGGCATCGCCGTAAAGACCGCTCTGAAACAGGGAAATGCCGCTGGCCATGAAGCTCTGCAGGAATGGCTCGGCTTCCATCCGGTCCTGCGCCGTTTGGCTGAGGGCCTCCAGCTCTTCGTCCCCACCGTAAACCGCCAGGGCTTCCTGGGCGACCTGGAAGGCCTCCTGAAAGGCCCGGCGTTGGAGGGCCGCCCGAATTTGCTGGACGTACTCGTCCCGCCTCTTCATGCGTTGCATCTCAGCTTCAGGGGTCGGGGGTCGAGAAACCGAGCCTCCCGTTCCCCGACCCCGGATCCCGGTCCCTCCCAAGTCCCGACCCACCGCCCCCGGGGCTATCGTACTGACTCCGTACCGGGATTGCAACAGCCCGTATTTCCTCGCCAGATCGCCGATAGGAGGCTCCCGAGAGACGGGCGCCTCGGGTTGAACCGTCCTCAATCCCACGTGTCGGGCTCGATGGATTCGAGCCAGGGGAAAAGGACCTGCGTGACCTCATCGGGCGAGTCGCAGTACACGAACAGACCCCGGTCCCCGGGATCGATCAGGCCGTGGGCCGTCAGGAGGTCCCAGTCGATCAGGCGCTCCCAGAAGGAGCGGCCGTACAGGATGACGGGCAATTGCTTCTTCAATTTGCCGGTCTGCTTAAGGGTCAGGACCTCAAACAGTTCGTCCAGCGTACCGAAGCCGCCGGGGAACAGGATCACGGCCTTGGCCAAGTAGACAAACCAGAACTTGCGCATGAAGAAGTAGTGGAAGAGGAACAGGAGCTCCGGCGACACATACGGATTGGCCGTCTCGGCCACATTGTTCAGCTCGATGCCCAGCCCGATGGAGGGCCCTCCGGCCAGGGCCGCTCCCCGGTTGGCGGCCTCCATGATGCCGGGTCCAGCGCCCGTGCAGACGAGAAAACGCCGGTGGGGCGGCCGCTGAAGGTTCCACTCGGTGATCCGGCGGGCGACTTCGACGGCCTCGTCGTAGTAGTGCGCCAGTTCCAGCTGGGCCCGGGCAACCTCATACCGGTGGCGGAGCGCCGGATTCGTCGGGTCCGCCGCCAACGCTTGCTCGGCTTCCTGAAGGCGGGCCCGGGCGACGTCTGGGGGATGGAGCCGGGAAGAGCCCAAGAGGACGACCGTATTGGCGACCTGGTAGCGTTCAAACCGGCTCAGGGGTTCCAGGTACTCGGCGAGGATCCGAATCGGTCGGGCGGCCCGACTGTGAAGGAAACGGCGGTTCTCAAAGGCCTTTTCGATCATGGGGACATGCTCCCGACGGAAGCTCCCTGGAGACGGATCAGATATCGCGCCAGGGCCTCCCGCTCGGCTTCGTTCCCCAGCCAGGGCGGCATCGCCGGGTTGGTCCGATGCAAGTGGCGGACGGCCTCTCGGATGAGCTCGGGCGTCCAGGCCTGGATGATGGGCCGGATCCCGTTGTAGCCCGTCAGGGCATGACAGCCGGCACAGTGGTACCGAAAGATGGCCTCGCCGATGCCCACCTGCTGTTCGTCCGTCCACCGTTCCGGACGACCGAGGTCGAGGTCCGGCCAACGGTGACGCAGGTAAAAGGCCAACCAGGGGGTCCGGGCGATGAAGCCCTGCTCGAGATACAGCGGCACGTCCGAGACCCGCACGCCCGGCGATAGGATGTACCGCTCGATCTGATAGGGCTTCCGGGAACCCTCCCGGATGAACTCCCCCGTCGTGATGGCCAGGACGCCGGCCATGAACAGCAGGACGGCACTCGGGGGGGTCACCCACCGGTGGCCGGCGATGTAGCCCAGGGCCAGGGCGATGACGACGACCCACGTGACCCCAAAGTTCAGGGCCGTCATGATAAGGAGCATGGGAGCCCGCACCATGTTGAGCCGGGCGTGGTCTGGCAGGACCAGAAGATAGCCCAGGGCCCCGAGACCGATGCAGACCATCCCGGCCAGGGCCCACCGGGAAATCCACCGGACGAGACGGTCCCGCCAGGCACCGTCGGCATGGAAGGCCGCATGGAGGCCGATCCCCAGGGCGGCGATGGCCAGGGACCCGCCCGTCCGGACCAGGACCTGAGGGACGAAGGAGGGGTTGAAAAAGGCTACGAAGAAGGACTTTTCCGGCGTCCACGAACCCGACGTCAACATGAAGGCCGTGATGCCCGTGATGAGGACCAGGCTCATCCAGGCCGAAAGGGCGTAGACCCAACCCAGGGCGACGTGCGTCCGGGGCGGGAGCCGGTCCCACAGGTAGTAGAAGGCAAAGGCCGATACGATCTCCAGGACGAAGAATACCCATTCGGTCGCCCAGCCGAAGACAAAGACGTGAATGAGGGCGCTCGTCGCCTCTGGACTCGTCAGGCCGATGGTCCACCAGATGCCGAGCCCCGTGACGGCCCCAAAGACGATCGTCAGGAGGATGAAGAAACGGGCGAACCGCCGTAAATACGCCAGAAGCCCCGGGTCCGAGGTCCGGTAGGCCCGTCGAGTCAGGTCCGCCAGCAGAAACCCTCCGCCCACGGCGAGCTGGGCGACGATCACGTGGGGAATCGCCACCAGGGGAATCAGCATGGGAGCCGTCAGAAACGGTACATACCAGCGCAGGTACTCCATCGCTCTTCCGACACACAAGGACTTCCCGGCAAGTCGGGATTCAAGATACAAACATGGGGCACAGGAGACAAGATGGACCCCGGGTCCCTTGTGTCCTCATCCCTTATCCTGCATCCTGTACCCTACATGCGACCTTTCCTGTCACTTCCCACGGCGGAGGCGGTCATGCGGATACCGACGGCATTGACCATTGCCGGGAGCGACTCGGGCGGAGGAGCTGGCATTCAGGCCGACCTAAAGACGTTTACCCTCTACGGCGTCTACGGGATGACGGCCATCACGGCCGTTACGGTCCAAAACACGGAGGGCGTCTTCGGCGTCGTCGAACTGCCGCCGGACGTCGTGGCGGCTCAGATCGACGTCGTCGTCCGCGACATCGGGGTCGATGCGGCCAAGACGGGCATGCTGGCAAACGCCGGCATTGTCCAAGCCGTCGCCGAAGCCGTTCGGCGGAATGGTATCGAGCGTTTGGTCGTCGACCCCGTCCTGCGGGCCAAGAGCGGCGATCCCCTTCTTCGGCCGGAAGCCGAGCGGGCCCTCATTGAGGACCTGCTTCCCCTGGCCTGGGTCGTCACGCCGAATCTCTCCGAAGCCGAGCGCTTGGCCGGCTTTCCGGTCCGGACCCGGGCCGACATGGAGCGGGCGGCCCGAGCCATCCGAGACCTGGGCCCCAGGGCCGTCGTCGTCAAGGGCGGCCACCTGGAGGAGGGAGCCACGGCCGACGACCTGCTCTACGACGGCGCGACCCTTGCGTGGCTGACGGCTCCCCGCATCCGGACCCGCCATACCCACGGTACGGGATGTACCTTCTCGGCGGCTATCGCGGCCGGCCTTGCCCGGGGGTGGGACCTGCGGACGGCCGTCGAGAAAGCGAAGACTTTCGTGACTCGAAGCCTCCAGCGGGCCCCGGGCCTCGGCCACGGCCACGGACCCTTGAATCACATGTGGAGCGGCCGCATCCCCTGGGACGAGCCCTAATTTCCGACCCCACGGCCCTATAGCCGAATCGCTACCCCGTCATAGCGGGGGCCACCGTTCCCCCCGTAAGTCGGCGACGGCCCGCCGGACGGCCATCAGGTGGGCTCCCGGGACATCCGGCGGAAACGTACATTCGGCGCTGACGATCCACCGGTGCGGCCGGTGGATCCGATGAATGTAATCGTAGATTCGGTCCGGAGGCCCAAACCGAAGGATGCCCCGGCTCAGGAGACCCCCGACGATGACTTGGGAAGTCCGACGTTCGACGACTTCCGGCGGCGGATTGGAACCCCCGACCCAGTCCCAGTGGACCATGTCGGTCGGGTAATCCAGCATGTCGAGGACCCGTGCTCGGGCCCCGCAGACGTGGAGCACGATCCACTCGGCTCGCCGCCGGACGGCCCGCAGGAGGGCCAGGTCATAGGGTCGCTCGAAGTGCTGGAAGACCTCATCCGGGACGGTCTCCGTCGCCCACTGGGTGGCGAAGAAGATCCCGTCGGCCCCGGCTTCGAGGCAGGCGAGGGCAAATCCCGTCAGGACCTCCGTGATGACCTGCAGGACTTCATGGAAGAGCGACGGGTGAGTCCGCAAGAGGGGGAGGAGTTCCTCCTTCTCGGGGAGGAAGCGGCTACAGACCTCGATGGGGGCAAAGACCGTCTGGAACACGGGGACTTCCGGCCCCAGCCGGGCCCGGACCTGGCGGATGGCCTCCAACTGCTCGGCCCAGACGCCCTCGGTCGAGGGAATGGGCCGGACGACGCGCGACCAATCGGCGAGGGACTGAATGGGGGTCGAGACCATCCGGGGGCCCGTTCGGGGGTCGCCAGAGGGTTCAAAGCGAGCCCCCCAGGCCTCGACGTAGTAAGTCGAACGGGGGTTCAGCTTGAGAAAGTCCCATTGGTAGGTCTCATAAAAGAGGGCCATCGCCTGGACGTAAGCCGGCAGGGAGAACTCATGCTCGTAGAAATGTCGCCACAGGCTGACACCGACGGGCGGCTCTCGAGCCGTCCGGACCTTCTCTAAGTATGCCCTGGGGGACATCGATACTCCGACCCTCCTAAGTTAGGAGGATACAAACCCGATGTGCGCCTTTCCCGGTGCCCGACTCGGCCCTCGGGGCTCGGTATCCGGCCTTCGGCGTCGGACCGGCTCCGGTGCCGGGTACCAGGTGCCGGGCATCCGGGACCCGATCCGTTTCTATCCTGCATCATGCATACCCCGTGTGCGCGTTTTCCAGCGGCCGGGCTCGGTCTTCGGTACTCGGTGTTCGGCCCTCGGCGTTGATCCGGTACCGGGTCCCAGGTGCCAGGTACCCGGGACCTGGAACCCGGTACCAGGTACCTGTCTTCGAAAAACCCGCACACCGGGTATGCATCCATTCTTAACAGAGCATTCGCCGTCCGGGGCCAGGCTCAGGGCGTCCCTGGGGTCATCGTCAGGTGCGGTGAGGTGACTTCGACGGCCCAGTCTTCCCCGGCCCGGGTCGGTGGCAGGGCAAGGCCGATCATGTGCCGCTCGGGGACCGTCCAGACGGGTGTCCCGGCCAGGAGGCCGGGGGCCGTGGGTCGGACGATCAACCACCACCGGGCATCCCGATACTCCCAGGTCACGATCGTCAGGGGGATTTCCTGCCAGTCCGTATCTCGGAGTCCGTAGCCGGCGATGGACTTACCGGGGGTAGCGATCGTTTTGTAAGTGATGTATCATAAAGGGAATCCTCCCTCGGAGGGGTGCCATGATTCAGGAGACCCGGACTTACCGGTGCCGTCGATGCGGGAGTGTGGACATCGTCAAGAACGGACGGAATCGATACGGGAACCAGCAATATCACTGCAAGGCCTGTGGGGCCTATGGGGTCCTGGAGCCCAAGGTGCGGTATACGGAGGCGCAGAAGGAGCAGATTTTGCGGGCCTATCAGGAGCGGGTCAGCCTGCGGGGGTTGCATCGGCTGTATGGGGTCTCCATCGGGACGGTCCTGAGGTGGATTCAAAAAAAGCCGCCTCTCTCCCCCCGGTAGCCGAGACCTTGCGGCCGGCCGAGGGAGGGGACGTCCTGGAAGTGGACGAGTTGTGCAGTTTTGTGGGGCGGAAGGACCGGAAGGTCTGGACGTGGACGGCCCTATGTCGGCGCACTCGACAGGTCGTGGCCTGCGTCGTGGGGGACCGAAGTGAAGCCACCTGTCGGAGGCTTTGGGAGGCCATCCCGGAAGCCTATCGAGGTTGTCGAAGCTATAGCGACTTCTGGGCGGCCTATGCTTCCGTCTTCCCCCAGCCGACCCACCGCTCCGTGGACAAGAAATCGGGCCAGCTGGCTCATATCGAGCGCTGGCATAACACGGTCCGTCAGCGGTTAGCCCGTTACGTGCGGAAAACACTGTCTTTCTCCAGGTCGTTGGCTTTCCATGAGGCGGTGACTCGATGGTTTGTCATCGAGTACAACCTGGGACTCCTGCCATCAGTTACAAGTTGATCACCACCCCCGCATCCTTCGTCCAGGCCGAGGGCCGGACACCGAATCCGGTACCCGGAACCTGGGACCCGATACCTGGTACCGGATTCGCGCCGAGGGCCGAATACCGAGTACCGCAGACCGAGTCCAGCTACTGGAAAACCCGCACACCGGGTCTGCATCGTGCATCCTGTATCCTGCATCCATATCTTAACAAAGCAATAGTAAATCTCGTTTTGAGGAAGTTTAAAGTTTCCGACTGGGAAGGTTTTCTGTCCTGCCCGTCCGAATAGGCTCAGGCGGCACGCAGAGATGAGTCCTCCCGGCTCCATGCTACTCCCTCGAGGGTCATCAGGCCCCGGATGTCCTCCCGCTTCATTGCCGCCGTCGGTCGGTTCGGGGGCGAGGACTCGTCATGCCCCGGGAGACCGGTGGGCCTCGTCGCCGGACGCCGTCGGCAGGGCTTTTCCATCGGAGGCCCTGGATGACGTCCGGCTCGAGGACGCATCACCTTCCAACTCCCGCTTAGCCTCCCGGAAGGCCCGGATGAAGTTAGCCACGCCCTCGCCAAGACCCTTGCCGATGTCGGCCAGACGGCCGGCGCCAAAGATCATCAGCACAATCAGGAAGATCAGCAAGAGCTCCCAGAGGGAGACACTTTCGAACATACCCGGCTTCTCCAATAGGAGTTACGCAGTCGGCCGGCATCCGGGGACGCCGTGCCAAACCATGGCCGTATTGCCGGATGACCGTAGAAACAGCCCTACCGACTGCGTAAGTCCCGTTGAGGGAATCTCGCTTTGAGTCTGTTAGGATCTGAAATGGGGAATGGGGCACGGGTGCCAGGTACCAGACGGGTACCAGGGAATCGGAATCCGGGCCGTTTCCATCCTGCATCATGCATCCTGTATCCTGCATCCATAGCTTAACAGAGCAGTAGAACGCATCCCCTGGGATTCTGACGATATCGGGTTCTCTCATTTTAGACCCACCGATTTGTTCCCGCCGTTCGACGGCTGACGGGTGGGGAGTCCGAGTATCGGGGCCGGCGCAGGGGTGAAAGGGAGGACCGAGCCGGAGACACGCCCATCGGGTTTGCATCCTGGGGTCTGCATCTTGTATCTTGCCCTTCGACCGCCTGAGGAATGGTCCCACAGGACGGGGGTGGCCGTGGCGCGGGCCCCGACCCGATGGACACCGCCGGTGGGCTTTGTGTGGCTGGACGGCGCTCAGCCCCATCTGGGTTCTCATCGGTCCTTCTGGGCCGTCGAGCCGCTCGACACCGTGACAGACCCGGCGGCCCTGGAACGGTATGTCGGCCGCTTCTTCCTCATCGGCTACCTGGGGTATACCCTCCGGAACCGCTGGGAGCGTCTTCCGGTCCCGTATGATCCGCCCCTGGGGTTCCCGCCGATGTGGATGGGCGTCTACGATCGGCTCTGGGTCCGGACGGGCGAAACCCTGGAGGAATGGCGGGCCGATGGCCGCCGGTGTGAAGTCGCCTCGCTTCCCTTCCCGCCGCCGACGCCCGAGGGTCGTCTTCGATTCGTTCGGTGTACAGTCGACCGGACGACCTACGTTACGGACATCGAGTGGGTCCGGGAACAAATCCGAGCCGGCGAGTTCTATCAGGCCAACTACACGGTCGGCGTCGAGTTAGAGCTGACGGGGTCGCCCTATGAGCTCTACGGACGGCTTCGGGCCAAACAGCCGACGGCTTATGGGGCGTACCTGCAGGTCGACGCCCGTCGGGCCGTCCTCTCGATGTCCCCTGAACTGTTTCTTCGTTGGGACCACCCCCGTCTGGTGACGGCACCGATGAAGGGGACCCGTCCCCGGGGTCGGACGCCTGAGGAGGACCGGGCGTTCTATGAGGAACTCCGCACGTCTCGCAAGGACCGGGCCGAGAACCTGATGATCGTCGACCTCATGCGGAACGACCTCGGCCGGGTCGCCCGTCCGGGCACGGTCCGCGTCCCGGAGCTGTTTCGGGTCGAGCCCTATCCGACCGTTTGGCAGATGATCTCCATCGTGACGGCCGAGGCCCGGGACGACGTGACCCTACTGGACCTCCTGCGGGCGACCTTCCCGCCGGGTTCCGTCACGGGTGCCCCAAAGATTCGAGCGATGGAGCTTCTGGCCGAGCGGGAGAAGGCCGAGCGCGGCGTCTACTGCGGGGCCATCGGGATCGTCTTTCCCGGCCGGTCGGCCGTCTTCAGCGTGGCCATCCGGACGCTGGTGACCTGTGACGACCGGGGCTGGTACGGGACCGGCGGCGGCATCACCATCGATTCGGACCCCGAGCGGGAGTGGGACGAGGTCTTCTGGAAGACCCGCTTTCTATGGGACGACCCGGAGTGGCACCGCGTATGGACGCTGGCCCACTCATGAACCTGACCCTCCGGTACGGGGAGGGCCTCTTTGAGACCCTGCTGGTCCGGCCCGACCGACGGCCTGTTCTCTGGCCGTATCACCGAGACCGCATGACAGCCGCCGCCCGCCGTCTCGGCTATCCCCTCCGACCCGACCGACTCGACCGCTACCTTCGACGGTGCCTCCGGCGAATGGACCCCGGCCGGCCGTACCGACTCCGCATCCAGGCCGTCGTGTATGGAGACCCTCAGCCTCGGCGGGTACGCCTTACTGCGGAGGCCCAACCCCTGGCGGCCGAGCCCCCGACGTGGCAGGCCCTTCGCCTCCAGGTCCAGACCTTCCCCGGGTGGGTCCGATGGCCGTGGAAGACTTGTGACTACCTATGGTTTCACTGGACATGGCGACAGGCCGTCGAGGCCGGATTCGACGACGTCCTACTCGTCAACCGGGCGGGCCGACCCTTCTCCCTCGGTCGGGCCAATCTCTGGGTCGCTCGGGGGACGACCCTGTGGACGCCGCCCCTCTCGGAGGGGGCTCGGGCGGGGACGATGCGACGATTTCTCTTAACCCATCTGCCGGGTCTCGGCTGGCAGGTCCAGGTTCGCCCCCTCGAGTGGGACGACCTCCGGGAGGCGGACTTCGTGATGGCGACCAACAGCGTCCGCCTGGTCATGCCCGTCGGGTCCATCTCGGGCGTCGGGACCTGGGACGACGGGGGCCGACTCCGGGCCCTGTGGGACCGACTCGGGCCGATCCTCTTCGGTCTCTAAACCGCACCCCGCTGGGACGGTTTACCGGTGTAGTCGCCTCCACGTGCGGCGGCTGAAAGAACGGCTCCTGGGGAGCGGTGTAAGTTTGGACACTTCAAGTTTCCGTGGGAAGTCGTCGGGGGGAGGGGGTCCGCCCTAAGGGGCGGCCTATGGATCACGGCGGGGGAGGGCCCCCACGCCAAGGGGCGGAGCCTGCCCCGAGTTTCACCGTATCGGACGACTATCCCGGAGCCGCCCGGAAAGCGGGCCTTCCCTGCCTTCTCCCGGCCTCCTCAGGGCTTTTCGACCTTCACGATTTCGCCACCCAGGACCTGTAAGTACCGCTGGGCGTCGGGGTCCGACTCGACGGCCCGACGGGCCTCTATCTGGGCGTCCGGTGACGGCGCCTCCGCCGACTCCGGAGCCACGGGTTGTAGCTCGATACGGTAAACCCGTCCGAGACGGTCGTGCATGGCCTGCCGCAGGATGGGCATCCGCTCGGCTAAGGTCGTCTCGGCGATGGTCTTCCAGGCCGGGGGCATCTTGAGATAGATGCAACCGGCCGCATCGTCGACTTGCCAACCCTGCACGTGGGTAAAGAGCAGGGCAAACTCCTTCTGGGACCGGAGCCACTCGATGAAGTCGTCGACGGTGGAAGCGGCCGCCGCCGAAGCCAGGGGACTCAAGGTCGTCCGCCGAGGGTGAGCCGTGGACGGCGGCGGAGCGGTGGCCTCAGCCCCACCGGTCGGCGGTGAGATGGGGATGGCCGGGGCCTCCGGGTTCCACTGCCAGGGTCGGCCCTGGACCCAGGTGTCCAGGAGCTTTTCCAGCTCGACGAGCCGGGGAAGCTGACAGATGCGGGCCAGGGTCATCTCGGCCTGCAGGAGCGGGAGCTCGCTGTAGCGGAGACGCTCGGCGCACTCCAGGAGTTGCTGACAGATGCGAAGGACGTCCTCCTCTCGAAGAAGCGGTAGGAACTCGTCGATTAGGGCTTGCGTATCCTTGTCCCGGGCAACGGCGACGGGCTCGTCGGTCTTAAAGCGGGCCCACAGCAAGGTCCGAAAGAAGGTCAGGAGCTCGTCGATGATGTTCTTCAGGTCATAGCCCTCCCGCAGGAGTTCGTGAAAGTACGTCAGGGCCTCGCCCGTCTGACCCAGGGCGAGCCACCGGGCCAGGCGCAGGACCTTGCCCGGCTCGGCAAGGCCCAGGATCTCGGCGACGACCGCCGCCGTGATAGGGCCCTCGGCATACGTCCGGGCCTGGTCCAGCAGACTGATGGCGTCCCGGAGGGAACCGTCTGCCGCCCGGGCAAGGAGCCGGAGAGCCTCGGCCTCGGCCTCGATCCCCTCAGTGTCGCAGATGAAGATAAGACGCCGATAGATGTCATCCTCGCCAATGCGGTGGAACTCCATCTGCTGACAGCGGCTGACGATCGTGAGGGGGACCTTGCGGAACTCCGTCGTCGCCAGGACAAAGACGACGTGAGGCGGCGGCTCCTCCAGGGTCTTCAGGAGGGCATTGAAGGCCTCCTGGGTCAGCATGTGGACCTCGTCGATAATGACGACCTTATAACGGCCGCGCAGGGGCCGATAGCGCAAAACTTCCTGGAGATTACGGATCTCGTTGATCCCCCGGTTGGAGGCCCCGTCGATTTCCAAAACGTCGGGTGAGCGGCCCTGGGCGATCTCGACGCAGGAGACGCACGCCTGACAGGGCTGAACCGTCGGGCCCCGCTCGCAGTTCAACGACTTGGCCAAGATGCGGGCCAGGCTCGTCTTGCCGGCCCCGCGGGGGCCTGAAAAGAGGTAACACTGGGCGATGCGACCCTTCTCGACGGCGTGCTTGAGCGTCTGGACAACGTGCCGCTGACCGATAACCTGGTCAAAAGACTGGGGTCGCCATCGAAGGGTCAACGGCATAAAGGTCGGCACACTCGCCAAGGCCGGACCCCCTGGAAAACACTCCACGGTCGGATTGGAGTCGTTACGGACCCGGTGAACAGGGTGTTTTTACAGTCGTCGGGCCGTGGGCAATCGGGCAGTACAATGTGGGAATGGGGCACGGGTGCCAGGTACCCGGTTCCGGGTACCAGGTAATCCGAACCCTGGCCATCTATACCTGCATACCCGGTGTGCGCGTTTTCGGTCCTCGGTGCTCGGTATCCGGCCCTCGGCCATGGAGGGATGAGGGGCGAGGGAGGTACGACCTTCCCTCCTCCTTTGTCCAGGCCGAGGACCGAAGGCCGGCCACCGAATCCGGTACCCGGTACTGGGTACCTGTCTTCGAAAAACCCGCACACCGGGTCTGCATCTTGCATCCTGCATCCTGTATCCTGCATCTTGCATCCTGCATCTTGCATCCTGCATCCATACCTTAACACGGATGCCTGACACCGATAAGGGGGGTACAGGCACCCCCGCGGCGCATGCCGGACACCGCTTACCGTTGCTCCCTTCCGGGCCTGGCGGGGTTCGCGGGCCGCCATCGCACGGGACCCATACCCCCGAGCCGGTGCCGTGGCGGAGAGGGTGGGATTTGAACCCACGACCCGCCTTACGGCGGGTACACGGTTTCCAGCCGTGCTCCTTCGACCGCTCGGACACCTCTCCGGCCGGTCCGCTTTGAAATTATAGTCTCTCCCCGCCGCTCTGTCGAACGGCTGTAGGAATCCGGCATAGGTCCCGGGTTCCAGGTGTCGGGTACGGGTACCTGGATGAAAGGCCGGGACCTTGACAGAATTCCCGGTGCCTGTCCCGAAAAACGTGCACACGGGGTCTGTTAAGATTTGGAGACGCAGACTCCATGTGCTCGTTTTCGAAGCATGAGCCGAGCATTCCGCCAGGTATCGGGTCCCGGAGCCAGTCCACCGCCGAAGGCCGGATACCGAGCACCGAGGACCGAGTCTGAGACCCGGTACCCGAAAATCCACTCCTCGGGTGGGTGTCCTCATGTTCGTCGGCCTTGAACGTCCAGACCTCTGGCGACCCCTGATCCGAGGCCGCCGCGTAGCCCTTCTCAGCCATCCGGCCGCCGTCGACCGCCAGGGTCGCACGGCCCTCGAGTACCTCCGGGCCGAAGACGACTGGCGACTCGTCGCCCTGTGGGGGGCCGAGCACGGCTTCTGGGGGGTCTTTCAAGACATGGAGACCGTCGGCGACGGCCTCGACCCCTGGGTCGGCCGGCCCGTTTACAGCCTGTACCAATCCGGCCGCCTTCGGCCCCCGGAGGCGTGGCTCCGGGACGTGGATGCTGTCGTCTTCGACATGCAGGACGTCGGGAGCCGTTACTATACGTTCCTCTCGACGCTCGCTTACGTCCTTGACGCCGTCGCCGGGACCGACCGCCGGGTCGTCGTCCTCGACCGGCCGAACCCCCTCGGGGGAGTCGCCGTCGAGGGACCCCTCCTCGAACCGACCTACCGGTCGTTCGTCGGGATCCACGCCGTCCCCGTCCGGCACGGTCTGACGGCCGGCGAGTTCGCCCGTCTGTACGTAGCCGAGCGAGGACTTCCGGTCGACCTCCACGTCGTGAGACTCCGGGGATGGCGCCGTCGCATGACGTGGCCCGATACGGGCCGCCGCTGGGTGAACCCCTCCCCCAATATGCCCCAGTGGACAACGGCCCTCGTCTATCCCGGGATGTGTCTGCTGGAGGGGACGAACGTCTCCGAGGGCCGGGGGACGACCCGACCCTTCGAACAGTTCGGGGCACCCTGGGTCCATCCCCTCGAATTGGCTTCGGCCCTCAACGACCTCGGCCTGCCGGGCGTACGCTTTCAGCCGACGGCCTTTCGGCCTCAATTTCATAAATATGCGGGTCAGGTCTGCGGGGGCGTCTGGATTCACGTGACAGACGTCCGGCGCTTTCGGCCCTTCCGGACGGGCGTCACCGTCGTCGCCATGCTCCGACGGATGTACCCCCAGGCGTTTCGATGGCGGACGGAGGCCTACGAGTTCGTCACCGACCGTTTGGCCTTCGACCTCCTGTGCGGGACGTCGACCGTTCGGGAAGCTATCGAAGCCCCCCCGGACTTAAGCCCCGGGTCTCCCCTGGAGCGTCTGCTTCGGAAGTACGACCGCCAAGCCCGCCGCTGGCAGGCCCGCATTCGGCCCTTCTGGATGTATCGGCCCTGATCGGGCCATTCGGCCATAGGGCCGTCCTCACGTCGGGTGTCGGCGGCGGAGCCAGGCTTGGAGCGCCTCGGGGATGCGGTCGAGGGGGAGGACCTCGTCGGCCAGGCCGGCCTCGAGGACGGCGCGGGGCATCCCATAGACGGCGGCGGTCTCTTCGTGCTCGACGATGATCCGCCCGCCGGCGGCCTTTACGGCGGCGGCGCCCCGGAGGCCGTCGTCACCCATCCCGGTCAGAATGAGACCCAGGACTGCCGTTCCACAGGCTTCGGCCGCCGAGCGAAATAGCCGGTCTACCGAAGGCACATACTTCTCCCGTCCGTCGGGGCTTCGAAGCCGGATGCGGAGCCCCCCACGGGCGCGACGGACCTCCATATGGCGGCCGCCGGGGGCGACGTACACATAGCCGGGCCGGATGGCCTCATCGTCCCCGGCCTCTCGGACCCGCAGACCCGCAAGTTGGTTCAGCCGCTGGGCGAACATCGTTGTAAAGACAGGCGGCATGTGTTGGGCGATGAGGAGGGCCGCCGGCAAGTCCGGTGGGAGCCTCTGCAGGAGGTGGCGGATGGCCTGAGGACCGCCCGTAGAGGCCCCGATCACGACGACGCCGGACGGGACATCCGAGGTTTCCCGAACAATGACCACTCCCCGACGAACCGCTTCCGACGGGAGCGGTCCGACGAGCGGCCGGAGCTTACCCTGAGCGGCGACCCGGACCTTGGCGATGAGCTGTTCCTGAATCGTCGGGAGTCGGGGCGATATGGGGCCACCGGGCTTGGCGATAAAGTCGAGGGCACCCATCTCAAGGGCTCGGAGGACATTTTCGTCGGCCTCATACGCGCTGATGACGATGACGGGCTTGGGTCGCTGGGCCATCAGCCACCGCAGGAACGTGAAGCCGTCCATGTTCGGCATTTCCAGGTCCAGGGTGATGACGTCGGGGTCGTGTTCGAGGACCTTCTTAATGGCATGCTGACCGTCGTAAGCCGTATCGACGACCTCGATGTCCGGAGCCGAAGCCAGGAGGCGGCTGATCGTCCGTCGGTTGTATGCCGAATCGTCGACGACGAGGACCCGAATCTTGGACGTCCGCATCGATAGAACTCCCTTCACCTGGATGACCGCGCCCGACGCCTGTCCGGGGATCAGGTTCGGTGTCCGGCCTTCGGTCCTCGGCCTGGATGAGGGATGATCGCTCACCCATCATCCTCCTTCTATGGCCGGAGGCCGGATACCGAGCCCAACGCGCCCACCGGGTTTGCGTCCTGCATACCCCCTGTGCGCGTGTTTCGAAGACAGGTACCCGGTACCGGGTTCCGGGTTCCAGATACCTGGCACCTGGGACCCGGGACCGGATCAACGCCGAGGACCGAACACCGAGCCTGACCACCGGAAAACCCGCACACCGGGTCTGCATCCATTTCTAAGCACTACTTCCGGTACACCATGTCATTCTGAAGATGGACAAGTTGGAAACGACTGTCCAGCCCGAGGAGGGACTCGGAGTGGCCGAGGAGCAGGAAGCCACCGGGGCGGAGGCGCTCGTAAAAGTTCTGGATGGCCCGCTTTTTCGCCTCGGTGTCGAAGTAGATCAGGACGTTCCGGCAAAAGATGACGTCGAGCCAACCGTACAGGGCCAGGCTCGACGAATCCAGCAGGTTCACCCGCCCGAACAGGACCATCTGGCGGATCTCGTCCCGGATGCGGAGTTTCCCGTCGGGGGTCGGCTCGAAGTACTGTCGGACATACGTCTCGTAGGCGGGCTCCATGTCCCGGAACGAGCTGGGGCCGTAGATACCCTGGCGGGCGACCTGGAGGGCCCGGCTGGAGATATCGCTGGCGAAGATGAAGAGTTGCCATCCCGCCAGGGCCGGGAGTCCTCGAAGAAGCATGGCGATCGAGTAAGGCTCCTCGCCGGTCGAACAGCCGGCGCTCCAGATGCGGAGAACGCGGTGGGGGTCGGCCCGCCTTTCCTGGACCAGGAGGGGAACGATCTCCTCGACAAAGCACTTCAGTTGACGTTTCTCCCGGAAAAAGTAGGTCTCGTGGGTCGTCACCAGGTCGATGAGGTGGTCCATTTCCCGTTCCCGGTCGGGATGATACAGGAGGTGGTAGTAGTAGCGTTCCAGGGAGGGCAGACCGAGGGCCCGCATGCGATGGACGAGGCGTCGCTGGAGAACGAAGCGGGATTCCTTGTCAAAGCGGATGCCCGTGTGCCGGTAGATCAGGTCCACGAAGGCGTAAAACAGGTCGTCACTCAGGACCTCACCGGTCTGAGACGAATCCAGGGGCGGGTACCGCATGGGTTCAATCCGTCGGGGTGCCCGGTCCGATGAAGAAGTCGACCCACTGCCGAAGACGGCTGGGGGCATAGCGGTCCAGGGTCGAGCGCCAGGCGGGTCGGGCTTGGACGATTTCGATCCACTGGGGCCAGGTCTCTTCCAGATAGAGCCACGGTCGGGCCCATCCGGGAACGTCGGGCAGGTCCAGATGGGCGAGGACGCTCATCCACTCCGGCGGGGTCAGCCACTGCTCGATGGGGGGCGCCGTATCGGTCAGCCAGGCATGGAACCGTCGGGGGTCCAGGACGGCCATCGTCGTCAGGGCTCGGACCTTCAGGCTGACCTCCATCTGGGGGTCGAACCGCTGGAGGACGAACTCAAAGGCGGCGTCGGCCTGACGCCGCATGGCGGCCAGGCCCTCGAGGATCATGCGTTTGTGGATCAAATCCCTGAAATCATATTCTCTGTTGTAAAAGGCTAAAACCTCAGGAATGTCGAGCCGGCCGACGTGGCGCAAGACCTCCAGACGCAGGGGAAACTCCGCATGGTCGTAATGCGCCATGAGGATGGACCAGGCAGACGGATGGCCCGACCCGGCAAGCCGCCGGACGGAAGCGACCTGCCCCCAGAGGTCCGAGCCGGCCAGGGTCGCCCGCAGGACGTCGAGGAGGTCGGGGGCGTCCACAGGGTAAGCCCGAATGGCCTCTTCCCGAACGGCCGTGTGTTCGTCTGCCAGGGCCATCCGCAAGAGGCGGTCGGTCACGTCCCGGGGAAGCCGTCCGGCCGACGTCGCGTGGTGCAGGACCCGAAGGCGGACCCAGGGGTCCGGGTCCTGCATCCAGGCAACGGCCCGTTGGCGGAACTCGTCAGGGGCCAGGGCGGACCGCACGTCGACGGAGGCCGCTCGGCGCCACGCCTGGGGGTCTTCGATCCAGGAGGCCGTCCACTGGAGGAGTTCGGCGACCCGCTCGGGCTCGGCCTGTCGCTCGGCCAGCCAGGTCCAGACGACGTCTTGGAGCTCGGGCGATTCAAGGGCCCAGGCGCGTTCGAGCCAGGTCCGGACCTCGGACCAGGGAGCCTGTTGGAGAACGGCGGGCAAGACGAGGGTCCGAGTCTCCGGTGCCAGTCGGTCCCAGCTGTCCAGAAGGGCCGACCGGACGTCGGCGTCCGCCAAGGGAGGGGTCTGCCAGTAAAGCCAGGCGTGGCGGGCCTCCGGTCGTTCCAGGCGGGCCCAGATGGAGCGCCACCGGTCCGAGTCGAGGGGCGGGAGCCAGGGTAGGACCGTCGTGACTCGCTCCATTTCCAGGGGGTCGTCGAGTCGGTCCGGAAGGGTCTCCAGAAATTCAGGCCGCTGAAAGACGCAGGCCCAGAACTCGGCGCTCCGAGCTACCTCTTCGGAGGCGTGGCCGAGCCAATCCCGCCAGGGCCGGGCGTCCAGGCTCTCGGCCGGGGGCGCGACCCGAGCGAGCCATTCGTGGAACCGGTGAACGTACTGGCGAAGCCACTCGTCTTTCCAGGGCACGTGGAACCACCGGAGGGTACCCCGGAGGCCGTTTTCCGCCAGGTCGGGGTGCTGAAGCGCCTCGACGGCGAGGGCCACGGCCCGGCCGTCGAAGAAGTAACCCAGCGTCTGGAGAGCCGGCAGGTACAGCAGGGAGTCCCGGAAAAAGCCGGGCCAGAGGTCCAGGACGTCCGGGTGGCCGATCTGACCCAGGGCCTGCACGGTCTGGTAGCGGATCCAGGGGTCGTCGGCGTTCAAGAGAGACCGAAGGGCTGGGATGGCCGAGGCATGGCCCAGGCGGCCAAGGGACTCGATGGCCGTCGTGACGACATTGGGATTCGGGTCGTCCAGACGCGCCTGAAGCTCCGGCAGGAGGTCGGGGTTCCGGGCTGTCCGGGCCAGTTGGACGGCAAAGAGGCGGACGTCCGGATGGGGCGACTCCATCAGGCGGCGAAGGACGTCCGGGATATAGGGACTCTGGGCCGTCAAGACCTGAAGGGCCGTATTCCGACGGTTGGCGTGCTCGTCGTCCTGAAGGGCGTCGACGAGGATTTGGACCAGCCGGGGGTGGTGGAGCCGCGTCAGCCAGGCGGCCAGTTGGCTCCGAAATTGCCAGTCTTCCGAGTCCAGGGCCTCGTACAGGACGAGCCAGACTGCGTCGGGCCACGTCGCCGGGGGGCCCTGGGCCTCCCACCATTCCATTTGTTCCCACTCGGGTCTCATACCTCAGCGTCCTTTAAGAGATTCTGGACCTGGCCGGTTTGTTCGATCTCCCGAAGAAACTGTTCGAAGTAGTCCTGGCGTTCCCATATTCGGGGGTCGACCCGACGCCGGTAGTAAGCGTGGAACTCGGCGATTTCCCGGCTCAAGACCGTCCGCAGATTGCCGGCCGACAAGGCCGCCCGGACCCGGTCCATGTGATACAGGACCAGGTCCGTCAGGAGGAGTCGGGCCAGGCGGCGGGCCTCTTCTTCGTCGTGGACCGTCGTTTCTTCCGACTCGCCAGCCGCCGGTCGTCGGAGCAGGCGCCGGACGACCTCCTGGAAATGGGGGATAGGGACATCCGGCTCGATGTACTCGTCGGCGCCGTGGAACTGGACCGGCGGGCGGCGGTAGCGGCCTGGGTGGGTTAGCGAGGCCAGTAGGATCACAGGCAGGTCCCGGAGGGCCCCGTCTTGACGGATCCGCTCGATGACCTCGTAGCCCATCAGACCGGGAAGCCAGGCCTCGACGATGACCAAGTCGGGGGGACTCCGGCGGAGGGCATCCCAAAGGGACCGGCCGTCGGTAAAGATTTCTGCGTCCGCGCCCATTTCCTGGACGAGGGGAGCCGTCAGGCGCTGGGCGACGCCCAGGTCGGCCACTCCCAAGTAGCACAGGAAGGTCCGGGCCGGTGCCGTCTTCGGGCGCATATAGTGAAGGACCCCCTGGAATTGGACGGGGGCCCCCGCCTCCGACCGCCGGACGACCAGGACATGACGGCATACCGGGCATATGAGACGGACGCCCGTCGCCTGAGGCTTCCAGGGAATCCGCAGGCGCCGACCGCATCCGGTACACGTGACGGCGATCCGGTCGGAGGACTCCATGTCCCGTGAACCCAGTCGCTCCGTCACCCTATTCATGGGGGATCATACAGAACGTGGGAATTGGGCACGGGTGCCAGGTACCAGGTTCCGGGTACCGGGTAGCCAGGATCCGAGCCCTTCCTATCCTGCATACCCCGTGTGCGCGTTTTCCGGTACCTGGCCTTCCGGCTCGGTCCTCGGTGCTCGGTATCCGGCCCTCGGCGTTAATCCGGTACCGGGTATCAGGTACCAGGTAGCTGGTACCCGGGACCTGGCACCCGATACCTGGCGGAATGCCTGGCTCACGCTTCGAAAACCCGCACACCGGGTATGCATCCTGTATCCTGCATCCGATCCCGCACTCCGCCGGGCATCGTGGATTATAGCACAAGGGCGGAACGAACGGAACGGACCAGGTCGGCGTCGATCGCGGGCCGGTCCTGGGCAAAGGCTTCCATCAGGGCCAAGTGGGCCAAGTGGTTGATGACGCGTGGGTAGCCCTGGGAAAGGGCGGCGATGGCTTCCAGGGCGTCCGGTCGGAAGGGGCCTGGCCAGGTACCCCCGGCCTGCTCCCACCGGTGGCGGATGTAGGTCGTCACCTCTTCATGCTGTAAGGGTCTTAGGCGGAGGTGCATGCTGATGCGCTGGCGGAAGGCGGCATAGGCCCGGCGGCGGAGGGTCGTCTCGACCTCCGGCTGGCCGACCAGGACGATGCCCAGGAGGTTGGCCGTATCCAACTGAAGGTTGCTGAGGAAACGGATTTCGTCGAAGACGGCTTTGCTCGGCAAGAGGTGGGCCTCGTCGAGGACAAGGGCCACGCGACAGCCTTCCTGCCAGAGGTCGACGAGGCGTTCGGCCAGTTGATTCATCAGGGCGTAGCGGGACCGGGCGGGCGGGACTTCCAGGGCCGTCGCCAGTTGGGCCAGTAGCTGATAGGGCGTCATCCGAGGGTAAACGAGGACGACGACCCGGGCGGTGGCCGCCTCCACTTGCTGGAGGGCGGCCCGGATGACGGTCGTCTTGCCGACGCCGATGTCCCCCGTCAGGAGGACCGTCTCCCGTTCTTCGATGGCATACTCGACCATCGCAAGGGCCTGTTCGTACTGGGGGAGCCAGCATACGTACCGGGGGTCCGGTGTATTCCGGAAGGGCAGGTCCGTCAGACCGAAGTGGGCTTCATACAGCATTGTCGAAGCCGGCAGTACGGCAATGATCCAGCCCCGCTCGTTGGAGCAGGTCCGCACCATCCGGCAGTCGGGCCAAGGGGGTCACGTGGGCGTATGCGAACCCTCCCGAGAAACACGCGGGGATCCCCCTGCGGACCCTCGCAAGAAGACCCGGGCCGTCAGGCCGATGGGGTCCAGGACCAAGACGGGCCGGTCCTCGCCGATCTCGGCGGCCCCGCTGATGCCCCGGAGGTCCTGAAGACGAGCCGAGATCCGTTTGATGACGATCTCCTGCATCCCCTCGATCCCGTCGGCGTGCAGGGCGAACCACTGTCGACCGGCCCGACTGACGACGGCGACGCCCCCGTCCCGATCGTCCGACAAACGAAAGACTCGGCCGAGTCGGATCAGGGGCACCGTTCCCTCGTGGTATTGCAAGAGCTCTTGACCCTCGACCTGTCGAAGGTGCTCGGGACGAACCTCAACGATTTCCTGGACCAGGGCCAGGGGAATGGCGAATCGTTCCGGGCCGACCCGGACGATCACGGCCGGGACGACGGCCAGCGTGATGGGAAGCAGAATCTCAAAGGTCGTCCCCCGGCCCGCCTCCGTATGAACCGTTATGGTCCCGTTCAGCCGTTCAACCGTCCGCTTGACGATGTCGAGACCGACGCCCCGGCCCGAGACCTCGCCGACCCGCTCGGCGGATGAAAACCCCGGCTCGAAGATGAGCCGGAGGACGTCCTGGACGGTCACCTCCGTCTGTTCGTCGATGAGGCCCATCTGAATCGCCCGCCGGCGGACCCTTTCCAGTTGAATGCCTCGGCCATCGTCGGTGATCCGAAGGGCGATCCGCTGGCCGACCTGGGCCGCCTCCACGCGGACCGTGCCCACCTCGGGTTTCCCCCGGGCCCGTCGCTCGTCGGGTGCCTCAAGACCGTGATCAATGGCATTCCGCAGGATGTGGACGAGGGGGTCCATCATGTGATCGATGAGGGTCTTGTCGAGACGGGTCTCACCGCCCAGGAAGACGGTCTGGACCTGCTTACCGGCCTGACGGGCCAGGCGGCGGACCATCCGCTCCAGACGCCCGTAAACCGTCCCGATGGGGACAAGCCGCATTTCCAACAGGTGGCGTTGGGCTTCTCCCAGGCGGACGGCCATCTCCTGGGTCAACTGCAAGAGGACCGCCAGATAGGCCGCCATCTCGGGAAGTCGGCTCTGGAGGTCTCGGATGAGGCTCTCCTGGCGGGACCGGAGGACACCGACCTCTCCCACGACGTTCAGGACGGCGTCCAGGGCCTGGAGGTCGACCCGCACGAAGCGGCTGAGGTCTCGCAGGAAGACCGGTTCGGCCTCGACCTCTGCCGGTTCGGCCTCCGCCTCGGCGACCGGGCGCTCCGGCTCGGCCGGGGTATACAGCAGGTCGACTCGGGTCGGGGCAACCGGGAGTAGGTCTCGGAGGGCATCCGGCGACGCCGACGAGGCCCACAGCAGACGAAAACCGATCTGGTCCGGGTCGGTCCCGACCTCGGGGAGCGTGCTGATGAGCTCGCCGTGGCGATTCAGGACGGCGTTGGCCTCCCGAAGGACTCGGTCGAAGTCGGCAAAGGTCAGACGAAGGTGAATCGAGTAAACTCGCAGGCCTTGGCGGACGGCCTCCCGAAGGCGGTGCTCTTCGTACTCGGTCAGGGACTGGCGGGTCGCCGCATCTAAGGCCAGGCGTTCCAGGGGGTCGGTCCCGACCGGCGAGGTCTCCCGCTGGGCGCTTTCGACGAAGCGGTCGACGGCCTGGAGGGCTTTGTCCAGGTCGACACCCTCTGTTCCCTCGGCCATCTCCTGAAGCAGGCGCTGGAGCGTCTCCAGGGAATCCCACAGCAGGTCGACCAGGCGGGGCGACACGGGGATTCGGCCCAGGCGGACCCGGTCGAGGACGTCCTCGAGTCGGTGTGTGTAGGAACTCATCCGGGTGTAGCCCAGCATGGCCGAAAGGCCCTTGAGGGAGTGGTAGCTTCGGAAGAGCTGATTCACGAGGTCGGCCTTAAACTGGCCGGCCCGGGCGTACTGCTCGAACTGCCGGAGGACGTTCCCGATGGCCTCCAGGATGTCCTGGGCCTCGGCCAAAAATTCGGGGTTCACCTCTCGGGCGGCCACGCCGGCTTCTCCGAAGGTACCGACGGTGGGTTCTGCTCGTAGCGGAGCCAGATCGTCCGGACGACCTGGGCCAGATGGTCCGGTCGGAAGGGCTTGACGATGTATGCGTCGGCGCCCAGGGCCAAGCCCCGCCGCTGGTCCTCGGCGGCACCCTCCGTCGACACGATGACGATGGGAATCCGACAGTACACCGGGTGGGCCTTCAAGAAACGGATGAGCTCCAGGCCGTTCATGTCCGGCATGTTGATGTCCGTGATGATGAGGTCGACGGCCAAGCCCGGCAGGAGACGAAGGGCATCAAAACCCGTGGGAACCTCCAGGCTCTGGACGCCGGGGAAGAAGGCCTGGAGGCACGTCCGGATGTAGCCCCGCATCGCCTCCGAGTCCTCGATGACCATCACCGAACGGAGGGGTCGCCCCGTCGTCATCGGAACACCGCCTGGCTCAAACGTCGGTTTAGGATGGCGTTCTCGATGGCGAAACTCGCCTGATGGAGGAAGATTTCCAGATACGTCAAGTCGCCCAGGGGTCGGCCCGTGACGGCATTGTCTCCGTAAAAGAAGCCGACCGTCTGGTCCTGGACGACGAGGGGGATGATCACGTACTCGGAAGGTCGAAAGCGACCGATCGTCTGGACGAAGGCGTCGAACCACTCCTGGGCCTCGGAGGCCGACCGCCGGATAGGCTGGCCCGTCTGGGCGACGACTGCAAAGTCGCCGACCGGTTGAGGCAGTCGGATCCGCCGGACCTTGAGGGGCATCGGCTCCCCCCCCCCCCCCCCCGCCGCCCCCCCCCCGCCCCCCCGGCCGGGGGCGGGGGGGGGGCCCCCCCCCCCCCCCCCCCCCCCCCCCGGGGGGGTGCCGGGGGCGGGGAAGAGAAAGCCAAAAAGCCTCTCCCTCGTGTGGACGTGGGC
>Ga0079997_133359_pt1 | contig 129666 bp, 132 predicted proteins | sample PerSpoCPS_CMetaG_FD_69200 | JGI IMG/M metagenome (GOLD analysis project Ga0079997, IMG submission 69200) | Archaeal communities from Yellowstone National Park, Wyoming, USA - Perpetual Spouter C (PS_C) MetaG (SPADES assembly) (version 2) | ecosystem: Environmental > Aquatic > Thermal springs >...
CATGAAAGAAGGTAAACCAAAATTGATACCGAGATTAAGTTTTTTGATTTCCCACTCTTTTTGTTTTTGTGTGTTATCTTTGCCGCAGACAAGGAGGAAGAATAAGATGGAAATAGATAGGATAAATTTTTTGTTTGTGAGTAAAAAGGGAATAGGAAATTTCATACCAAGAGTGGAAAATTTCATAACAAAAATATAATCATTTGAAGAAAGAAAGTCAAGAAATTGAGCGAGTTTTAGGAACTTATCAATAAGATAGGAATTTTTTCAAAGAATAAAAAAGTTTATCAAAATAGTAAAATATCTATGAATTATGCGATATTTTGTTCTGATACCAGATGGAGCAGCGGAGAAGTTTGAAAAAGGAACCCCATTAGAGAAAGCAAAAACAGAAAATTTGGATTACCTCACAAAAAAATCTTTTTTAGGCATTGCAAGAACTATACCTCACGGACTTCCTCCCGGATCAGATATAGGGACATTATCTATTTTAGGTTATGATCCGTACAGGTTCGCAAAAGGTAGAGCTCCACTTGAACTTTCAGCAAAGGGAGTGGATATCCCAGAAAAAGCTCTTGTTTTCAGAATGAACCTCGTCTCAATAAGAGATGGAGTTATTTTAGATCACTCAGCAGGACACATAAAAGACGAAGAAGCAAAAAAAATTATTGAGAAATTAAATCTGAACTTAAAAGATTTTCTCCAATTTAATAAAATGAAGATTTTTTTTGGAAAGTCTTATAGAAACTATCTACTTTGGGAGATAGAAGATAAGAAAAAACTGAGTGAATACGAAAAAATACCTCATACGCCTCCACACGATATTCTTGGACAGAAAATAGAAAACTTCATAACTCCAATAAAAGAATTAAGAGAACTTACAAAACTTTGTGAGGAAATACTCAAATCAGAATCAAGTTCAGCAAACAGCGTTTGGTTCTGGGGACAAGGCAGAAAAATAGTCTTACCACAATTTGAGAAGATTTACGGTAAAAAGGCTCATCTTGTATCAGCAGTTGATATATTGAGAGGTATAGGGAAACTCGCAGGAATAAATGTTATTGATGTTCCCGGAATAACAGGATACCTTGACTCAAATTTTGAGGGAAAAGTAGATTATATTCTTGATAACACAAAAGATGGTGAAATAGGTATAATCCATGTTGAGGCAACAGATGAAACAGGACATGAAGGAGATCCAGAAAAGAAAAAGTACGCAATAGAAATTTTTGATAAAAGAGTTTTAGGGAGATTGCTTGAAAAAACAAAAGGTGAAGATATAAAAATTCTCATAATACCAGATCATCCAACTCCGTGCGATATTAGGACTCACTCATCAGATCCTGTTCCATTTTTGACTTATCCTTGCATATGCAATAATGGAAAATGTAGTTTCTGCTCAAAGCAAAGATTCACCGAAATTTCAGCTCTTTCAAACAGAATATTTTTTGACGGCAGAGCCGTTATGAAATTTTTCCTTTCAACTTAGTTTATTCTTTGCGCTCGCTCATTTACTTGCCTTCTCTATTCTTTATCAAATCTCTCTTTATTTTCTACCAACTATATTCTCCCTATTTTACTTGAAACAAATCCGAAAACTGTGTTTGTACTCCATACCAAAATTGAGATGAAAATGGCAGGAAGTATGATAAGGCGCGGATATATAGAAATTGCTCTAAAACCCTCTTCAGCTAAAACTCCCAAAGACGATGCAGGTGGTTGAAGTCCCAATCCTATAAAAGATAGTCCAGATTCTGTAAGTATTGCAACAGGAACCCGAAGTATAAGCATCGTGAAAACAATAGGAATGATATTAGGAATTATATGTTTTCTTATCACATCAAAAGTTGAGTTTCCCAAAATAATGGCAGATTCAACAAATTCTGCATTTTTTATTTTCAAAACTTCCCCCCTCACAACCCTCGCAACAGATGTCCATGAACCCAAAGCAATAGCAATTGCAATTGCAACCTCTCCCCTACCAACTATGAAAGAAATGAGAACTATAAGTATTATATCCGGGATTGCAAGGAAAAAATCTATAAACCGCATTATAACTATGTCCAAAGTCTTTCCAAACCAACCAGAAATTATACCTAAAATTGTGCCTAAAATTGTTGCTATCACAGATGCCAGAAAAGCAACCCTTAAAGAAACCCCTATACCATATGATATCCTTGCGAGCATATCACGCCCAAGATCATCTGTTCCGAGCACATGATTTTTTGATATAGTTACTAGAACCTCATTCTGATCTTGTTCATAATATGTGTAAGGTAAGAAAGGATAAGAAACAGCAAGTAATACAAGAAAAATTAGCAATCCAGCTGCAATCTTTACATCAGTATGCATAAAAAGAATGAGTTAAAAATAAAAATAAACTTCTTTAATCCACAAATTGAAAAAATAAAAATAAAGGAGAATTGAAACTAAAATTAAAATTTATGCCTGAAAAAATTCTTATATATGACACAACATTAAGAGACGGTGCTCAGGGATTAGGTTCATCCTGGACGCTTGAAGATAAAATAAATATTGTTCGCATACTTGATGAATTTGGAATAGACTACATAGAGGGAGGATGGCCGGGGTCTAATCCAAAGGACGAAGAGTTTTTCTCAATAATGAAAAATGTTAAATTGAAACATGCAAAACTTTGCGCTTTTGGTTCAACATGTAAAGCAGGGAAAAAACCAGAAGAAGACCAGCAAGTCAAAAAATTAATAGAAGCACAAACAGAAGTCGTCACAATATACGGAAAATCATGGGACCTTCATGTGAAAAAAGTAATAAAAACAAACCTTGAAGAAAACCTGAGGATGATAAAAGATACGGTTAGATTCTTGAAGAAAGAAGGAAAAGAGGTTATCTTTGACGCAGAACATTTTTTTGATGGAGCAAAAGCAAATAAAGAATACGCCTTCAAATGCGTAGAAAGTGCTCTTGAAGGAGGAGCAGATTGGATAGTTCTTTGCGACACAAACGGAGGTTCTCTTCCCTGGTTTATAAGAGAACAAATAGAGGAACTAAAAAATCTATTCCAAAATATAAAAATAGGAATACATGTACATAATGACCTTGATCTTGCGGTTGTAAACTCAATAGAAGCGGTAAGAGCAGGAGCAAGGCAAGTTCAAGGCACAATAAATGGACTCGGAGAAAGATGCGGAAACGCTAACCTTACATCTATAATTCCAATTCTCAAATTCAAAATGGGATATGACCTTTCACAAGATACAAAGAAGCTAAAATTCATCTCCGACTATATATGGGAGCTTTCAAATATCTCTCCTCCAAAAAATCAACCCTTCGTTGGAGAATCTGCTTTCGCCCATAAGGGAGGAGTCCATATCGATGCGATGATAAAAGATATGAGTACCTACGAACATATGTCCCCAGAACTCGTAGGAAACAGAAGAAAAATAGTAATTTCAGACCTTGCAGGAAAAGCTGCTATAAAGCTAAAATTAGAGGAATTGGGTTTTGAACCGGATGATAACATAGCAACAAAAATATTAAACAAAATCAAATTTCTTGAAAAAGAAGGTTATGACTTTGAAATGGCTGACGCTTCCCTCACATTACTTATATTAGAGGAACTTGGCAAAAAGCCTAAATTTTTTGACTTTGAAGGATTCACAGTCATCATTCATAGAACCGAAAATGAAAAAGAAGATATACACTGCGAGGCTATGGTAAAATTGCGAGTAAATGATGAAATGGAACACACAGCAGCTGATGGCAACGGTCCAGTAAATGCACTTGATAGAGCTTTAAGAAAAGCTCTTGAGAGATTTTTTCCAGAAATAAAGGAGATAGAACTTTCAGATTTCAGAGTGAGGGTTGTATCAGGAAGTCAAGGCACAGGAGCAAAAGTAAGATTATTTGTAGAATCGAAAGACAAAAACTCCGACTTACGATGGGGAACAGTAGGTGTTTCAGAAAATATAATTCAAGCCTCATGGAAAGCACTACTTGAAAGCATAGAATATAAACTCCTTCTCTCACGAACCAATATCATAAATACAAAGAAAGAAAAGAACGAAAAATGAAGTAATAAAATGGTGAATTGAGATTTCAGATTTGATTGTTTCAGTTCTTTTATTTTTGTTCCTGTTTTCCTTCCTGCTTCTTCTCTTCTGCTTCTCTTTTTTCCTTTCTTCTCTTTTCTCTTTCTTCTCTTATTTCCTGTGCTGATTTTATGAGTTTTAGCCCTCTATAATATCCACATTCTAGACAAATCTTATGAGGCTCTTTCAGAGCTCCGCACTGGGGACAAACTTCAAGGTTCGGAGGTATAACTTTAAGATGAGCCCGCGTTCTCTTTGCTCTCATTCTACTCCTCTTTGATTTCGGAACACCCATTTCAGTCTCTTTTAGCTATTTTTGAATTAGGTTTCAAAAAAACAGGAAATTTCTTTTTGATATTTTATCCTCAAAAAATTATTATTTTATGGTTGGAGTACAGAGTTTGAAGGTTTCCCCACAAATTAAATTCCAAGCAGCTTTCAAAGAATGGAACTCAGTAATTGAAGCACTTGGGTCAGGAGAGCAAATAATCATATTGAGAAAAGGAGGGATAATTGAAGACGAAGGAGATTTCGTTCCTAAAGAAAAATTCTTCTTCCTGTTTCCGACAAAAACGCATGAGAAACCAGAGCTACTCAAAAAAACTTTCCCACAAGATAACCTTGGAGAAAATGAAATAAAAATAAAGTACTGGGCAGAGGTTGTTCTTGTAAGAAAAATCAAAAATAAGGAAATACTAAAAAAAATAGATGATTTTCATATATGGAAATATGAGGTTGTTGAGGAAAGATTTCACAGGTGGCAGAACGATGAAGTTTGGGCACTCGTTGTCAGAGTATTCAAATTAAAAAACCCTGTCATAATTAATAATCATCCAGATTACGCAGGATGCAAATCTTGGATAGAAATAAAAGATGAAATAGACATAACACAATCCGAACCTGTCCTCCCAGACAAAGAATTTGAAAAAAAATTAAAGTTACTGAAGGAAATACTTGAAGAGTAAGTTTAAAACCTCAAATTTTTTTACCCTTTTCTAAAATCAAAACCCTATCTTTTTCGGCTCCTTTCTCCTTCAACATAACCTCTACAATCTCGTCATCGCTTACTTTCAGATGTGCAGAAAAAAAGTCAGGATGAATAGGCAATTCCCTCCCTACCCTATTTATCAAAGTAAATAACCTTACCTCCTTTGGTCTCCCAAACTCAAAAATTTCAGATAAAGCTGCCCTCACAGTTCTACCTGTATATATAACATCATCAATAAGATATATTTTCGCATCATCAACAGGAAAATTCATTTCGGTCCCCTTAACTATTGGATGAGGATTTCGTGTGAGGTCATCTCTCCAAAATGTTATATCAATTGAACCAAAGAAAAAATTTATATTTTTTTGTTCAGTTTCAGATTTCAATCTCTCATAAATTCTTTTAGCTAAGAAAAATCCGCCTGTTTTTATACCAACAATTGCTATGTTATCTTGATGTTTGGCATTATCTAAAATTATATCTTTTGCCTCTGAAACAAATTTCTCAATAATTTCTGGTCCGAAAAGAACTCTCATGCTTTCTTTTCCCCTGACTTTTTCACTTCAAGGGCTTTTTTGAATTCGCTCACCATCTCATCATCAATATCTACTAAAATAACTTTTTTGAGTTTTTTTGCTTTGAAGCTGAGTATTGTTTCTACCATAGCCTCAGCGGCGTCTTTTTTGCTCACACCTCCAACACCCGTTCCCATTCCAGGCATAGCTATGACTTCAAATCCCATATTTTCCGCCTCTTCAAGTGCAGCTTGGGTTGCTTTCTTTACATTCTCAACCCCTATCCTCATCGCAGGTCTTTCCATAGTTGGAGCATGAATTATACCCTTGAATTTATCTCTGAGCTTACCGGCAGAAGTCGTTACAGCTTTTCCAACTGGGATTGGTGCTTTCTCAATTGCTTCTTTTTCAACTTCATCTCCGCATGTTCTTTTGAGGAAACCAGCAACACCACCTCCCATATATCCGAGAGAGTTTGCAGCATTTACAACAGCATCTGCCTCACACTCAACTATACTTCCCCTTCTTACTTCTATCTCCACCATATAAAATCACAAGTAGGAAATCTTAAACCGAACAGAAAATAGCCAGAATTTTATTTTTTAATTTTATTTTTCCTACTTTATAATTTTATGGGATTGGCAAGAGAAATTGCAGAAAAAGCAAAAAAGGCTCAACCCCAAATAGCGAGAGCCAGTTCAGACAAAAAAAATAAAATATTGCAAAAAATAGCAGGATACCTTGAAGAAAATATAGAGAGCATACTGAGTGCAAACCAAAAAGATTTATCTAATGCTGAAAAAAACGGAGCAAACAAAGCTTTACTTGATAGACTTAAACTTGATGAAAAAAGAATAAAAGCTCTGATAAAATCAGTAGAGGAAATAATAAAATTGCCAGATCCGGTAGGACAAATTATAGAAATGAAACCAAGACCAAATGGACTCCTGGTAGGAAGAATGAGAATACCGCTCGGAGTAATTGCTACTATATATGAGGCAAGACCCGGGGTCACAATAGATATAGCTTCTTTGTGCATTAAATCTGGGAACGCAGTCATTTTGCGCGGAGGCTCCGAAGCCCTTGAAACAAATTCAGTACTTGTTCAATTAATAAAAAAAGCAGTAAGAGACGAAGGTATAGATGACAATATAGTTGGCTTCATAAATGATCCGTCAAGAGAACATATTTTTGAACTTCTAAAACTTGAAGAACTTATAGACCTTGTGATACCACGAGGAGGAGAGGGACTTATAAGATTTGTTGCAGAAAATTCAAGAGTGCCCGTTCTGAAACATTACAAAGGAGTATGCCACATATTTGTTGATGAATTCGCAGACCTTGAAAAAGCTTATAAAGTTTGCCTTAATGCAAAGGTTCAAAGACCATCAGTATGCAACGCTATGGAAACTTTACTCGTCCACGAAAAAATAGCAGAAAAATTTCTGCCAACTATGGGAAAAATTTTCAGAGAACATGGAGTTGAACTGAGAGGATGCGAAAAAACAAGAAAAATAATCTCCTACGCTGTACCTGCAACGGAGGATGATTGGTATGCAGAGTATCTTGACCTTATTTTAGCTGTAAGAGTTGTACCATCAATTGATGAAGCAATAGAACACATAAAAAAATATGGTTCATCTCACACAGAGGCAATAATAACGGAAAACTTAGAGAATGCGATGAAATTCATAAAAGAAGTTGATTCATCATCTGTTATGGTCAATGCTTCAACAAGGTTCGCAGATGGATACGAATATGGACTTGGCGCAGAAGTTGGAATATCGACAACAAAACTCCATGCCTACGGTCCTATGGGACTTGAAGGTCTTACAACACTAAAATGGATAGTCTTCGGAAATGGACACATAAGAGAATAAGAAAACAATAGAGAAAAAAAGAAAAGGAAAAATAAAAAACAAAAGCATAAAAAAAGAAAGGAACAAATAAATAAAAAAGAAAAATGACAAACGGAGAAAAAAGATATAAATCTCTGAACGATTTTTTGAAAGAATACTTTGGAGAAAAAGTTTATAGAGTATCAGTAGATGGTGGTTTTACATGTCCTGTAAGAGATGGTACAAAAGGTTGGAGAGGATGTATATTTTGCAACATAAAAAGCTTCACTCCACCATATTCGGAAAGATGGAAAAGTGTAAAAGAACAAATATTATACGGAATTGACATCGTAAGAAAAACAAGAAAAGCAAAAAAATACATGGTTTATTTCCAGCCTTACACAAATACCTACGGAGAAGTAGAAAAATTAAGAAAACTTTATTATGAAGCTCTGGAAGCTCATCAAGATATAGTTGGTTTATTCATAGGAACAAGACCAGATTGCCTTCCTCAAGATGTCTTAGATTTGCTTGAAGAAATAAATGAAAGAACTTTTCTTGTTGTAGAATTGGGACTTCAAACCGCAAACGACAAAACACTTGAAATAATAAAAAGAGGACACACAGTTGAGGATTTTATAAAAGCAACTCAGGAACTTCACAGAAGAAAAATCAAAGTTCTTGTACATGTTATAATTGGATTACCAGGAGACACAAGAGAAGATTACATCAACACTGCAAAACTTCTCTCTGAACTCGGAGTCTTTGCAGTAAAAATTCATCCTTTGCATGTTGTCAAATTTACTGAGCTTGAAATATGGTATAAAGAAGGTAAATACACCCCATTAACTCTTGATGAATATGCAAACTATACCGTTGATTTTCTTGAACATTTAGATGATTCAATTTATATTGCAAGACTCACGGGAGAAGCCCCTGATAAACTTTTGTAGCTCCTGAATGGTGTAAAAATAAATTCAAAGTTCTTGAAAAAATAGAGGCAACACTTGAAGAAAAAAATACACATCAGGGAGCAAAGTGGAAAATAGAACTCAAGAAATCAGAAAGATTTGCTTTTCTTGCAAATTCTTCAAGTACCTCATAAGACACTATATCTTCAAAGAAATCCTCTATTAGGAAAACTTTATAATTTTTAAGTTCAAGCTTACTTTTTATTTCTTGTCTCTGCTTCTGCGATAGCAAAAAAAGTTTTTTATGGAATTCTTCCACACTTTTTGGAGAGTTTATAGGGACACCATTTTCTGTAAAGTTCAAAAACCTATTTATTATAACAAATTTTATTTCTAACCCTCTTTGCTCTGTTTCCTTCATTATAGATATGAGTTCATCTATTTTATTATCATAAGGTATTGATACACCTACAAAGTATGTTTCATCACTTTGCAGTATTTTTTCAGCTTCATAAGATATTTGCTGCATTTTGTCAAAGACACTTCTTAGATTTCCAAGAAACTTTGCGAACTCAACAATAAAATCTAAACCTAAAATTTTTCCAGCCAAAGATAATGGACCTGCTAATCTTTTCCCACCAAAAGCCGCTATATCTAAAAAATATTTTATAGCATCTGTTTCAAACAAATTCAAAATTTTTCTTGGAGCATCCAAAAAAGAAATGAATTTTGAAGAAGGTGGAGTATCAACAACCATAAAATCAAAATCCTTCTCGTATAGTTCCTGAATTTTCAAAAACGCAGAATACTCCTCAGAGGGGAGCATTCCAGCTGCTATATCAAAAAGCCTTGAATTTTTCAAATCTGAAATTCCGTATTTCTCTATGAACCTCAAAAACTCATCTTTTTTGCTAACCTGCGTTACCCAGAGGTTTTTGTTTATCTGCCTTATTTCATCTATTTTTATAGATAGAGCAGATTTTAGCCTTTGAGCAGGATCAATAGTTATAAGTATTGTTTTATACTTTTTACTTATCTCAATTGCAGCAGCTGCTGAAATCGTTGTCTTTCCAACACCACCCGGTCCCAAAAAAATCAAAACTTTCATTTTTCTTTTTTTCTATTATAATATCTATTGTTTTTTGTTTTCTCGTTTCTCCATATTTTTTTATCTTTTCATTTTAGTTGTTTATTTATTTTGGCATTTCACATCTTTGTGTTTGAATTGATTGAGATTTTCGGTTGATTAAATTTTGAAATTATTTTTCAAGCGCCAAAGCTTTACCTCATTTCCGTCAACTTCTGTAAAAAAGCCTTCAGCATCAATTTTATTTTCCTCAATAAAACTTTTTACATCAGATAAATTGTAGAGTTCATCAGATATAATTATATCGTCTCCCTGTGAAAACTTTGGCAACCTCGCTGCAAAGTTTATATTCCTACCAAAGTAGTCCAAATTATCTTTCAAAGATATAGCGATACAAGAACCAATATGTATTCCAACTTTGAGTTTGAGCGGAATATCAGGATGCAAATTTAATAATTCCTTTTGCGATTTCATAAAAGAATATATAGCTCCTGATGGACTTCTAAAAACAGCCATTACGGCATCACCTTCTGTCTTGACAATTGCTCCTTCGCCTTCATCTATATTTTTTCTGAGTATATCAAAGTGCTTCATAACAAGATCAAAAGCCCTCGCATCACCTAACTTCTCATAAATCCTTGATGAATTTTTCAAATCTGTAAAAGCAACAACTAAACTTTCAATAGATACACTTTCACCATACTTTAAAAGTTCACCTGAGAAAAGTTCTCTGAATCGCTGGAATGTAAATATTTCATTAGCTGTGAGTATCTTATCATCCCATCCAAACTCCTCTACTATAAACAATTGTTCATCAGATGTAGAATTTATCAAAGTTATGGAAGATTTAGGTCTCAAAACAGGCATATCTTCAAACCATCCATTATCCCTTGCAATAAAAATAGCTTCAGGACTACCTTCGTCTTCAACTTTGAAAAACTGCCCACCACGAAGTTTTAATGTTCTCACTCTATAAATTTTCTTTTTGAGGCTTACTTCAACTGTTCTTTGCTCACCAGACTTTATCAATTCTTGAACCACAATATGCGGAGTAATTGCAGGACCGCCAATACAGAAAAATTTTTCATTTACTTTCTTTATTTTTGGATCAAGCTTGAATATAACCTCAACAGATTTATCAAAGTTTACATCAAAATCAATCAGACAACTTGAACAGTGAGTTTTTGCCTTTATATCCTTCAGAGATGTTAGAGATTCGGCAGGACCTCTACAAGAAGGGCAGATAAGTTCCCATCTTAACCCCATAAAGCCAGCCCTTACCGCAGCAAGAAAAGCCTCAACTACTTTCTTTTTAGGTAAATTGAGATACTCCGCAACTGCATAAGGGCGCAACCTCATAAGAGTTAGATCATCAGCCCGCTCAACAAATAAAGCCAAATTCCTTGCGAGATTTTCATCTACACCCGATTTTATAAGCCCGTAGAAAAACTCTTGAAATTTCTTCTTCCCTAAACTACTCGTTTTTTTTATAGATATCCACTTAGCTTCTCCTCTTACCTGACTTTCATCATATTTTCTGAATACCTCCTCAAATCTCTTTTTTATCATAGACATAGCAATTGGAACAATCAGAGTTCCCAAAAAGTTTCTGGTTTTTACTATAATAGAACAAATGAGTTTTGTTCCCGAAGTATTTTTAGGCAAAAGTTCAACATTCACTATCATTTCAGATATTGGTCCTCTGCTAAATTTTCTCAATACACCAAATCTAAATGGTTTTATCCATTCAAAAGGAGTTTCCTCAACGCTTAATCTAAAAAAAGGTATCGCATAAGCTATTTTTCTCCTTTTGTTTTCAAAAGTTAAATTTTCTTTTATAAAAGGTAACCCAACATCTTTACTTAACCTGTTTGTATCTGCAATCCAATCCCATATAGCTTCTGGATCAGACTTCAAATCCCACTCCCACTTGTAAACAAAAGTTGCCATAATGAAAAATAATTTAAGCCTTCGCTTGATATATTTCTACTGAAACCAATTCTTTACCTTTTAAAAAAATAAAATCTCAAAACAAAAATACGAAATAAAATGTTTCTCCTTTCCTAAAAGGAATATAAATAATTCTATTTTTATTTGTTTTATTTGAAAGTGGAAATAAAAATGCCAAAATAAATAGAATTATAAGCAAAGATATGAAAATTCTCATTTTTAAAATTTTAAAGTGTTTTGATATCATTAACCTTTAAACTTATCAAAGTAGCTTATGAAAATAGCGTTTATATGCACAGGTAATTCAGCAAGAAGTCAAATGGCAGAGGGTTTTGCTAAATACTTTGCCAAAATTTACAATAAAAATATAGAAATATATTCAGCAGGCTCAAATCCAACAGGTTATGTTCATCCCCTTGCTATAAAAGTTATGAAAGAGATTTCCATAGATATTTCAAACCAATATTCAAAATCCTTAAATGAAATTCCATATAAGGAGTTAAATTTAGTTATTACTGTTTGTGGGGATGCTAAGGAAACATGTCCAGTAATTCCAGGAATTAAAAGAGAGCATTGGGAAATTCCTGACCCTGGTAAATTTGAAGGCTCGGAAGAGGAAAAATTAAATTATTTTAGAAAAATAAGGGATGAGATTAAGGAGAGAGTTGAGAGGTTGATTTTATCTTTGTAGAAATTCTCCCTTAAAATTTTCAAATGTTAGCTGAAAACTACAAAGCTAAAATTGTTCAGCACATAAAGAAAATTGATTATAATGAGAGATTAAATATAGCAAGAAAATATAATTATAATCTCCATAAAGCACCTTCTGAATTTTTTATTTTAGACTTTTATAATTGTCCTAATGCTTTAAGCGAAGAGCAATATAGTGCTTTATTTAGAGGTGATGAATCGTATGCGGGCAGTGAAAATTTTATAAATATCTTAAATAATGTGAAGGAGATTTTTAAGAGAAATTCTGTAGTTCCTGTTCATAATTTAAGAGGAGCAGAGCATTTAATTTTAAAAGTTAACGAAAATCAAACAAAAAAGTTTAATTTTTGTTTTATCTCAACATAAAAAAGATAAAGAATAAATTAAAAGAAGGAAAATAAATTAAAAGTAAGGAGGTAATTTAAGTCATGGCAGATGAGAGATCTCAAATCCTTGAAGCTACAATAAAAAACCTTGAAAAAACTTACGGCAAAGGAATAATAATGAAACTTGGAGAAAAAGAAAGTTTAAGAATTCCCGCTATAACTTCTGGCTCTCTTTCAATAGATATAGCAATAGGATGTGGAGGATATCCAAGAGGGAGGTTCATAGAAATTTTTGGTCCGGAATCATCAGGAAAGACAACAATAGCTTTGCACGCAATAGCATCAGTTCAAAGGAAAGGAGGTAATGTAGCTTTTATAGATGCAGAGCACGCACTTGACCCGATATATGCACAAAACCTAGGCGTAGATGTAAACTCGCTTTTGATATCTCAACCAGATTATGGTGAGCAAGCTTTGGAAATAGCAGAAGAACTTGCCTCATCCGGAGCTATTGATCTTATAGTAATTGATTCAGTAGCGGCACTTGTGCCAAAAAGCGAACTTGAAGGCGAAATGGGGGATGTTCAAATAGGTCTGCAAGCTCGTCTTATGTCCCAAGCTCTCAGAAAACTTGTCTCAATAATAGGTAGAACACAAACAATTATAATTTTCACAAATCAACTCAGACAAAAAATAGCAACAGGTCCGATGTGGGGGGTTCCTGAAACAACAACTGGTGGTACAGCACTAAAATTTTATGCCTCCGTAAGACTTGATGTAAGAAAAGTGGACATTATAAAAGAAGGTGAAAGAGCAATCGGTTCGAGGGTAAAAATAAAAGTTGCAAAAAATAAAGTGGCTCCGCCTTTCAGAGAAGCTCTCGTTGATATCATATATGGTCAAGGAATATCTTATGAAGGAGAACTTATAGACCTTGGAGTTGAATATGGAATAATAGAAAAATCAGGAACATGGTACTCATACGGAGAAAAAAATTTAGGACAGGGAAGAGAACAAGTTAAAAACTTCTTCCGAGAAAATCCTGAAGTAGCAAGAGAAATAGAGAAGAAAATAAGAGAAAAAGCAGGAATTCCAACTGACGAACTTATTGCTGACTACATATTTGACCAAAGGAAAAAAATGATAATAAAAGAAGAAGAAACATCAGAACAAACCGAAAAAAGAGAAAGGAAAACTAAAAAATCAAAAGAGAGCGAATAAAAAGTTAATAGAGAATAATTTAGAAGAAAGTAAAAAAATTCCAAATAAAAAATAAAAATAATAACAAGGCAAAACCAAAATATGATAGTAAGAAAGCCAGCAGTCGCAGGTCTATTTTATCCGTCTGACCCATCAAAACTAGAAAAGAAAGTAAAAGAGCTTCTTGAACAAGAAGAAAACGATAAAGAAGAGATTGAGGCTTTTGGAGTCATATCTCCGCATGCAGGATATATATACTCAGGAAAAGTAGCAGGTAAAGTTTTTTCAAAAGTAAAAGTTCCAGACAAAGTTCTTATATTGTGTCCAAATCATACAGGATATGGAGCAGATGTTTCTTTGTTTCCAGATGGTGTATGGGAATTCCCTGGATTCTCAGTAGAAACGGATAATGAAATAAATTCATTTCTAATAAGACAAAGCGATATTTTTGAACTTGACACAGGAGCACACTTCAAAGAGCATTCAGCAGAAGTAATAGTTCCATTCCTACATTTCAAAAACAAGAAAGTAAAAATTTCAGTTATATGCATAAGAACACTTAACCTAAAAAAACTCAAAAAAATAGGAGAAGCTATTTCAAATCTAAAAGATAAATACAAAGTACTAGTCGCCGCATCCTCTGACATGAATCACTATGAAGTAGATGATGTTTCAAGAAAAAAAGATATGATGGCAATAGAAAAAATAAAAAACATAGATCCGGAAGGATTATATGAAGTGGTTTTGGAGAAAAATATATCTATATGTGGAATAGCTCCTATTTTATCTTTACTGTTTTCAGCAAAAGAAAAAGGCATAAGAAAGGCTGACCTTGTGGCATATAGTAACTCAGGAGAAATAACCCTTGATCTATCATCGGTTGTTGGATACGCGGGAATAGTGATTTATTAAGACTTTAAGCAATTCGCATTGATTAAGACTTTAACCATGTTTTCAAAGAAAGGAAAATCTTCAGACCATCATCACTCCCTAAAAATTTGTAAACAGCTCTTTCCGGATGAGGCATAAGCCCCAAAACATTTCCAGATAAAACACCGGCAATACTATCAAAAGAACCATTTGGATTCTCAAGGTATCTGAATGCTACATTTACTTTATCTTCCCTTTCTATAAAATAGTTTCCAAACTTATGAGCAATAGGCAATTTTATTCTTTCACCTTTCTTAAAAACACAGGTAAAAGGAGAATCAGTATTCTCTACTTCAAGTTCAACCCACCTTGATATAAATTTCGTATTCACATTCATAATTAAAGCCCCCGGTAAAATACCCAATTCGCACAGAATTTGAAAACCATTACATATTCCCAAAACAGGGTACCCCTTATGAATGAACTCAATCAAACTATCTACGACGGGAGACAACGACGCAAGCTTACCTGCTCTCAAATAATCTCCATAGGAAAATCCTCCTGGTATTATGAATGCAGCAAACTTATTTAGATTTTTATCTTCGTGCCAGACATATTGAGCGTCAAAGCCTACAAGCTCAACTGCTCTTTTTGTTTCAATATTACAATTTGTTCCTGGGAATACTAATATTGCAACTTGCGGCTTTGCCATATCAAATGAATCAAATTATCTTGCCATTCTCCTGAGCAGCCCTGATAAGCTCACTTACAAAGAAATCTTCTGGAACAGCTCCTTCTATCTCAATCTTTTCATTTATAATAGTTTTAGGAACTCCATAAACAGAGTATTGAGAAGCAAGTTCAGGAAACTCGGTTGCTTCTATCATTTCAGCATATATGTTCTCATTCAAGAGAGCAGCAGAATGAGCATACTTTACCATTCTCGGACAATATGGACAAGTTGGAGTTACAAAAACCTTTATGTTTATAGGAACTTTCAGAGAACGTATCTTTTCTTGCGAAGATGTTGAAAGAAAACTTGACTTCCTTGAGACCTCCACTATATCCTCTATAAGAGCAGCAAATTCATAGCCTGCTGGGATCCCAAAATATCTTATTCTCTCATTTCCGACCAAAATAGCTGGAACTTTATCAATCTTATACTTTTGAACCTCTAACTTATCAACAGCAAAATTTTTTACTTCAAGCTGGATTTTCTCTGATGTCTCGGCAAGCTCCCTCAAAAGTTGTTCGGTTTCCGGACAATACTCACAATTTATATTCTGGGTAAAGAGAATTATTTTAACAGGTTCCACGAGTTCATTTCTAAACCTCTGTATAAGAAAGTTTCTGTCTTTTTCATTCAAGAACATAATATAAAACCTCCTACATTTTTATTTTAGCAATTTATCTCCAAGAAAAAAGTATTTTCGGTCAACTTAACATAAATTTTGATATAAATTACCGCAGAACATGTAAAATTTTTGAGGAGACTTTAAATTTAACTTTATCAGATAGATTTTTTCAAGGAGACATGCGCCCGTAGTTCAGATGGAAGAACGCCGGGTTGCGGACCCGGAGGTCGCGGGTTCAAGTCCCGCCGGGCGTACCACCTTTATTTTCATGTTTATATTCATAACGGGAAAAGGTGGAACTGGTAAAAGCTTAATAAGTATTATACTATCAAACTTACTTGCCGACAAAGGTAAAACGATTCTCTACTTCCCTCATAATTTTGTCTCCCCTCTCTACTCTCTACTCTCAAATAAAGTATTACTTTACCCATTAGACTATGAAAAAGAAGCTAAAGAATATGTTAAATTAAAACTCAAATTATTTGTTTTATGGATGCCCCTCGTTCGCTCACAAGTATTCAGAGCATTCCAAAAAGTAATTCCTGGATTTACTGAGCTTATTTATCTTGGAAAAATGTGGTACGATTGGGAAAAAAGAAAAGCAGATTTTTACATATTTGATGCTCCACCAACAGGTCAAATTTTATCTATGCTGAATATACCAAAAGCTGGACTTGAATCAGGAGCAAGTGGTCCTGTTAGATCTGACCTTCAAAGTATGGCTGAATTTGTAAAGAAAATAAACATTATAATAGTTTCACTACCCGAACAACTCCCATTAGAAGAAACTCAGGAAACAATAGAACATATGAAAGAGAATAATTTTCTCCCGAGAGCTATTATTCTAAATAAGTTTTACAAAAGCCAAATCCCAGAAGAAGATAAAAAATGGATAAACTCAATTTTAGTAGAAGGCAAACTCAAAACCAGAGAAAAAAAAGAGCTATCATCTTTGCTAAGATTTGATGACTTTTATTCTACAAACTCTCAAAAACTTCTTTTAGAATATACCAAATTTGGAATACCAGTTTTCACAGTAGACCTTTCTCTAAATGGGATTACTCCTGTATTTGTTCGGAGTTCTGGAGAAAGTCTTGTTCGAGCTTCATTATTTTCTCATCTTTCCTGACCCACCCAAATTTCCTAAATAAATATTCAAGATATTCTCTATCAAGCACTTTTATAAGTTCTATCTTCCTTTGGAGATCTTCTATTTCTGATTTGAGATTTTCCTTTTTGATTTCAAGCTCTTGAACCTCTCTTTTCTGCAAAAAATAAGTGTATATACCATCAGAAGAAAAGACAAGAAAATAAGCAGATAAAGCCAAAGAAACAAAAAAAGTAAAGAAAAAAATTTTTGGAATCCTCATATAAAACAATTATAAAAAAAATCAACATCCCATAACAATAAAAAACAACAGCAAAAAATTACTCAATACTCAAAACAGGTAAAATTAGTCATTAATGAAAATTTTAGAACAAATAGAGGATATCTCCAAAAGATTTTTCAAAATGCTATAAATAGCAAATTAGATTACAAAATAATTTCTGTATGCTTGAAAAAGTAAATTATCCAGAAGATATAAAAAGATTGAACATAAAAGATCTCGAAGAATTAGCAGAAGAAATAAGAAAAAAAATTTTAGAAGTCGTATCTAAAAATGGCGGACATCTATCTCCTTCTCTTGGTATGGTAGACCTCGTTCTTGCATTACACTATGTTTTTGATATGCCAAAAGATAGAATAATTTTTGACGGTGGATACCAAGCATACTCCCACAAACTCATAACAGGTAGAAAAGAATATTTTGATACACTAAAAATATTCGGAGGATTAGGTGGATTTTTAAGACCGGATGAATCCCCCTACGATATATTTGGAGCAGGACATGTCGGAACATCAATTTCAGTAGCTCTCGGTATCAGAGAAGCTCTAAAACATAAATCGGAAGAAGGGAAAGTTATAGCAGTTATAGGCGATGGAGCTATGACATGCGGTATGGCTTACGAAGCTATGAACCATGCAGGAGACCTAAAATCTGATCTTATAGTGGTTTTGAACGACAACGGCATGTCAATCGCTCCGAATAGAGGAGCAATAGCTTCTTATTTCTCTAAAATTATGGCAGAACCAATCTTTTATAGAGCCAGAGAAATAACCAAAAAACTTATAAATGAAACAATCTCAGAAAAAAGTCAAGATATAATAAGAATCATAAGAAGAATTGAAGAATCAATAATATCATTTTTTACACCAGGAATATTGTTTGAAGGTCTTGGATTCTACTATTTTGGTCCAGTTGACGGACACAATTTAAAAGAACTTACTCAAATTTTTCAGAAAGTAAAAGGCTGGAAAGGCCCTGTACTTGTTCATGTCAAAACAAAAAAAGGAAAAGGCTACAAACCGGCAGAAGATAATCCTGAATTCTTCCATAGAGTTGCACCATTTGATATTGAAACAGGAAAATTAAAAAGTAAATCTAAAACTCCAAACTTCTCCTCCATTTTCGGAGATTTCCTTGTAGAACTTGCAAAAGAAGACAAAAGGATAGTAGCTATAACAGCAGCTATGGCATTGGGAACAGGTCTCAATAAATTCCAAGAGCATTTTCCTGAAAGATTTTATGATGTCGGAATAGCTGAACAACACGCCGTCACTATGGCGGCAGGACTTGCAAAAGAGGGAATGCGACCATTCGCAGCAATATACTCAACTTTCCTGCAAAGAGCTTATGATCAGATAATTCACGATGTAGCAATCCAGAATCTCCCAGTAATCTTATGTATAGACAGAGCAGGAATAGTTGGAGAAGATGGTTCAACTCATCACGGAGTTTTTGATATAACATATCTGAGACCTATTCCCAACTTTGTTCTTATGTCACCTGCTGATGAAAATGAGTTCAGAGATATGATTCTCACAGCTTGTGATCTTGGACATCCTTGCGCAATAAGGTATCCGAGATCAAATGCTTTTGGTCTTCCACAAAGGCCACCCAGAATTCTCAAAATAGGTGAAGCGGAACTCAAAAAAGATGGGAAAGACCTCGTAATAATAGCTTATGGAACATTAGCTTATTCTGCATTAGAAGCAATAGAGGAAGCTGAAAAAGAGCTCGGATCAAAGATAGCTCTAATAAACGCAAGATTTGCAAAGCCCCTTGATGTAAATCTTATTTGTGAGTATGCAGATATGACAAAAAAAGTAATAACAGTTGAAGAAGCAAGAAGAGACGGAGGATTTGGCTCAGCTGTTCTTGAACTCCTCGCAGATAAAAATATAAAAGCTAATTTGATAAGGTTGGGAACCCCTGATGAATTTGTAGAGCAAGGTTCAAGAGAAGAATTACTCAGACTCATAGGACTTGACAAAGACGGAATAAAAAGAGCAATTTACAAGGTATTGCTTGACTAACTGAAAACCTCACGAGCTGTTTTTCTTCTCATAAGGAGAATAAATTCCTCCTTCTGACCATAAAAATCTCCGCTTGACATAAATACTACTCCTACCTTTTTCCCCCGAAACATATTATTAGATTGAATAAAGTCAAAGAGCTTCAAAGCTACATCCTCTGAGTATTCCGCGTAAATTCCCCTCCTTTTCAGAAAATCAACTACATCTTTTACATCAAGCTTTCTTCCAGCAGGAACTTTCTCTTCTCTGTATATTTTCCCGATAAATACAGCATCAGCAAGCTGGAAAACTCTTTTGTATCCTTCCTGATGAATATTTGTGCGAGATGTAAAAGACCGTGGTTCAAAAGCTAATAATATAACATCAAAAAAATCTCTCAGAGACCTTATGCCAGATTCTATCTCTGTTGGATGATGGGCAAAATCATCTATAACACAAAAATTCTGAATCTCATATATAATTTCAAGTCTCCTTTTTACTCCTCTAAAACTTCGGATTATATCTGATACTTTATCATAACCTATAATATCAGACACCAAAGATATTGCTGCGATTGAATTCAAAATGTTATGTCTTCCAAAAAGGTGTATGGAAAAATCCCCCTGAAACGGTATATTTGATATTTTAAATTTATATCCAAGATCAAAAATTGAAATTTCAGTTGGGAAAAAATTGGCTTTGTCATCAAATCCGTAAGAAACTTTTTCTTTCGCTCCTGATCGTTCAGCTACTAAATTTCCATGTTCAGAAAAAAAGAAAACAAGCTTATCTTTTATCTTCTTTGAAAACTCATAAAAAGCAGAAATGTAATGCTCAAAATCTGCATAAATATCAGCATGATCAAACTCAATAGGACCAATAATGGCTCTTTTTGGCTCAAAATGCCAAAACTTCGGTTTCTTATCAAAGAATGCTGTATCATACTCATCACCTTCTATGACAAAAATATCACCATCCCCTACCTTGGCACTTACTCCGAAATTTATTGGTACCCCTCCTACGAGGAACGAAGGTGAAAGACCTGCAGAATTAAGAAGGTAAGCAACCAAAGATGTAGTTGTGGTTTTACCGTGCGTCCCAGCAATAACAAAAAAATCTTTTTTTCCAAAGAACTCATTTATAACCTCAGGATAAGACATTATTTTTTTCCCTTTTGCAATAGCCTCCTGTACCTCAACATTATCACGGCTTACAGCATTGCCCACAACAACAATATCTGCATCCTCAACATTCTCTTCAGAAAAACCATATGTTCTTATGCCAAATTTTTTGAGCTGATCAGAGATTGGAGGATAAAAAAGCGAATCCGAACCTGAAACTTCAAACCCTAAACTTTTCAAAAGGACAGCCACTCCACCCATCGCTGTACCACAAACCCCAACGATATGCACACGCATGATTTCAATTTGAAAATAATCTACGAAGTTCTGATGATCAAAAATTCTACAAACTTGCTCAAATTTTCCTTTTTACTATTCTCTATACCAATATCATCAATTATGTCAAAAATCTTCCGAGAAATGTTTCTTATCTCATCTTCTGCTCTTTCTATTCCTTTTCCATTTTTGACAAGATAGAACACAGCATCACATATATCATCTGGGACTTCACCATCAACCATATTTTTTTTGAGTATATCTTTTATTTTGTCAAAGTTATCAGACAAAATCACAGGTAGAGTCAATTTTCCCTCCTTCAAATCTTTAAGATGAGGTTTTCCCGTACCGTCTGGGATGAAATCTATTATATCATCTTTGATTTGGAAAATGATACCAAAATAAAATCCAATTTCAGAAAACTTTGAGAATAAATCTTGATTTGATAAACCAAATTCACTTTTATTTTTGTGCTCACCATCACAAATTATAAGTGGTATTTCTGTACTCAATCTAAATAAAGCTGCTGTTTTTTTTGATATAACCTCATAGTAAAAATCCAAAATATTTTCTCTCACTTCATAAGATGGAACATTTTCAGCTACAATTTTAAATTCAAGGATTTGACCTTCTGCCATTTGCCTTGCAACCTCAGAAAACCTTCTTATAAGATGAACATTACCAATTTTTGCAAGCTCATCTGAAATAACTCCAAGCAAAAAAGAAGCAGATATAACCGCAATTTTGTTTCCCACAACAACATTCAAAGATGGCTTACCTCTTCTCATCGTTGAATTATCTACAACATCATCTAATATCAAAGAAGCCCCATGTAAAAGTTCAACACATGCAGACGATGAAATCAAATGATCAAAATTGAGTTTAAAATCAAATCCATCAACTAAAATATCTGCGCATAACATAGTTAAGGAAGGTCTTATTTTTTTTCCTCCGCCATCAAAAACATATGTCAAAGCAGAATATATTACATCGTTTATCTTAGATCTCTCTAATATATCTATTATTTTTGTTTCTACCTTGTCTATGTGCCTGTGAAACACATAAAAAAATTTATAACTTTCAAAATACTTATGAAACTATCAAGCAAAAACAAGAATAAATACAAAATCATCAAAATCCAAAGCTCCAAAAACACAAAGCTAAAAAACCATTAAAAATTCAATCATTAAAATCTCCCGAAAAACTTATTAAGATCAAAAGCAACAGAAGAAGGCTCAAGTTTCTCCCTGAGATCAAAAAAAATTGCTCTTTGATTTAAAGGTCTCCATCTCGGAAAATCTTCCTTGTAATACAAACCTGCTGATGGAATATCGAAAAAAGATGAAATATGAACTGGTCCAGATGATGTAGAAAATATACCAGATGAAAATTTTATAACGGAACAAAGATGACTGAAATCTGTCAAGTTTATAAGAGAAGTTCCTTTCGGCTTTGGCAAATTTGAGTCAATATTTTTTTTCCCGATCCACACCACATCAAAATTGATTCGCCTCTCAACCTCAATCCAAAAATCAAAAGGTAAAGTCGGAGAAGACCCACCAGAAAAAGGATGAAAAACTATATATTTTTTGTTCAGAAGGTTGAATTTTTTGAGAAAATCAAAGTCAGGCTCAAAATCTAACTCCGGTTTCAAGTTATAAAAAAGCTCGTCCTGTGGAGGTAAATCATGAACAAAATCTTTGAGGAGCATAAGATTGTAATAAGCTTCGTGAAACCTATTTTCTTTTCTACTTATATTGACCCGATGAGTGAATAAGAAAGAGAAGAATCTCCGAGAAGTTCCCACAACAATTTTTGAAACCAATCTGCAAAGCAAAGCAGTAGAAAGTCTTGGGAAAAGGACAAAAGAAAAATCAAATTTGATTTTCGATAGCTCAAAAAGCAAAAAAACGAAACTCTCAATTCTTATTTCTCCTCTATCACCCGAAATTTCAGCTTCAAAAACTCCATCTACATATCTATTTTTTATGAAGAAAGCATTTCCTTTTTTCACAAGGAAAAAAATCTTTGAGTTTGGAAACCTTGATTTTAAAAACTTAACGAATGGTATTGATAAAATCAGATCACCTATTTTATCTGTTCTTGAAACCAATATCTTTTTTCCATTAAAATTAATTCCATTATGCATATACACAACAAGCTATCATTTAAAATTTCCAATTTATTTTAAATTTACGATTTATTTTAAACTTCCGATTTCATTCATAACTCTTTTTTCAAAGTTGTAGTAAGAAAATCGGGAGATAAGATGAGTAATACTGCCTTTGAGCGCGCGCCATCTATTTTCTAAAATTCTCATTTTCTCACGAACAAAATCAGGATTGGTACTTTGGGGAGTTCTTTTTACTCTCAAAGATTCCTCAAAAGTTAAATTCTCAGGTAATTTCTGATGTATCTTGATGTGTTCGCCTATAAATTTATGAACTTCTCTATAACTCATCTTTTTTTCTCTGAAAATTTTTTCTGCAACATCTGTTGCAAGTATGTAATATGGCAAATTTCTCTTTTTTGCAGAAATATTCTTGAAGACCTGTGAGATAGCAAAGAGGATTGAATAAAACTCGTCAAAGGCTTCAAAAAGAATTTTTTTATCTTCCTGAAAATCTTTTGAATATCCTGATACAACGCCCTTTTCAAGAGCAAAAAAACTTGCAAGATATCCCAAAAATTTTGAAGCTTTACCTCTTATGAGTTCAAGGGTATCTGGATTTTTCTTCTGAGGCATCATACTTGACCCAGTACAAACTTTATCTCCAATTTCAACAAATCCTATATCTTCTGCTGAAAGGAAAATGAGATCTTCTGCTATTTTAGAAAACAGCAAAGCGAATGTAGAGAAAACGAAAATAAGCTCATAGAGAGTGTCCCTTCTTCCGGTTGAATCAAGGCTGTTATCAGAAATGCTCGAGAATCCGAGCAAAAAAGCGGCTTTTTTGATATCAGATATGATTGAAGTTCCGGCTCCCGCTCCACTTCCCATATGACAAATATCAAAGCGCAAAAGCACATCTTTAAATCTTCCCACACACCTCAAAAATCCAGTTATATAAGAAAGTATAAGATGAGAAAAAAGTATAGGTTGAGCATATCTCGTGTGGGTCATAAATGGTATTATCACATCTTGATATTTTTGAGCACATGAAAGCATAGAATAAAAGACATTTTTCATTTCATCTAAAATCTTTTGAGACTCTCGCATGACCCAAAGATAAACAGCAGTTATGACCTCATCATTTCTTGATCTACCTGCTCTGATATTCGTCCCTATATCTTCTCCACACTCTCGGGCTATAAAATACTCAACAGCGGAATGAACATCTTCAAAATCATCCGGTTTGCTTGAAAGAACTGCTTTTATAACTTTTTCTCTTGATAAAAAAATGTTTTTTAATTTATCTTTTGGAATAAATCCTTCATCAGAAAGCAGTACCGAATGAACAAATGTGATATCAAACACCTCAGGAGCAAGACGAGAATCAAAAGAAAATGAGTCAAGAAATTTTCTCAGTGTGCCCTCAACATCTTCTTTGAAAACTCCTCCCCAGAGCCTCTTTTCCATAATAGATTGAATTTACCCAAACGTATCAAAAGTTCCGCAAAGCCAAAAATCTCAAAACAAAAGTAAAACAAGTGAAAAATAAAAATTAGTCAAAGAACAGAATGTAAAAAATCAAAAGATCTAAAATAGCTGAAACACCAAACCTTCGCTGATTCAAAGATTAAAATAAGTTATTAGTTTATTGTTAAAAATTTTTGAAAATTGGGAAATTATTTTTAATAATTATAAATAAAATTGATGATAATTATTTATTCCTTTCCTCGCACCTCCGCAAAGGGCGAGCAAAAATAAATAAAGGGGGGAAGGAAGGAAAAGGGATGAAAAAATAGAAAGAAAAAAGGAAAAGAAAAGAGAAGAAGGAAAAGTGAAAAAAGAAAAGGGAAAAGAAAAGAAGATAAAAAAAGAAGGTAGGTCGGTAAAACGGGTAGATGCGGTGGCAGGCGCTTGGGGAAGTAAGGTTTGCATGAGTTAAAAGCTCATAGCAGATAAACCTTCCCCGAACCCATTGTTTTTTCCGGATGGGCTGTTATAAGAAGATATTCTATATGTGCAATGATAAATTATTTATTGCAAATGGCTATGTGAATATTTTCAAAGTACTGAAAAATGAAAACGAGATATATTGCCATATCCAAAAATGGCGTGCCAATTAGATTAACGGAAGAAAGATGGTTCCATATTACAGAAGAACACTCAGAAATGGCAGGTTACTATTTTGAAATCCTTGAAGCAATAGAGAATCCAGATGCAATTTATGAAGGCAGATCAGGAGAATATATAGCATTAAAAGAGGCAGAAAAAGGAAAATATATTGTTGTAGTTTATAGAGAACTAAGCAAGGAAGATGGATTTATAATTACTGCTTTTATGACGAGAAGATTAAAACAATTTGAAAAGAGGAGAACAATATGGGAGCGCAAGAAATAAAAAGTATATTAAATCTTGTACCTGAGTTATTGAAAGTACCATTTCCAAGAATTTGGACATACTATGATGAAGAAGCTGATGTTTTATATATTAACTTTAAAAAGCCAAGCCATGCGGACGACTCAGAACTTACCGACGACGACATAATAATCAGATATGAAAAGGGGAAAGTTGTAGGAATTACAATCCTTAACGCAAGCAGATGGGAAAAATTTTCAAAAAAGTACAATATACCAGGGTATCGGAAAAGAAAGAAAAGCATCTGAAAAAAGCAAAGAGTAAAAACCAAAAAATAAAAGTGTAAAACCAAAAAGTAATCTTATTCAAGTAAAAAAATTGCAAAAAACGGAATTTTTATTTTTCCAAGATTAAAATAAAAAATAATAGTAATCAAGTAAATTCCCCGGTAGCTCAATTTGGCAGAGCGGGCGGCTGTTAACCGCCAGGTTGCAGGTTCGAGTCCTGCCCGGGGAGCCACCTAAATTACAAGCAAAAAATAATAAGTAAAAACAGTACCTAAAAAAGTTTCAAAGGAAAAATCTTCAATTTACAGCTATCTTTGAAAAAAATGAAGATGGTGGCTATACAGTAATTGTGCCTTCTTTACATGATTATATTTCCGAAGGTGATACTTTTGATGAAGCTTTAAAAAATATCAAGGAAGCCATAACCCTATATCTTGAAGTTATAAAAAAATAAATGAAGGACTTGAGAGAATTGTTCAAACTCATGTCTATGGTAAAAATGAAACCACAGGAAAAGAATTTTTGAGAGGTTATTATACTGAACTCACCGATGAAACTTTTAACAACGCTAAAATGAAAAGGAATAAAAAGGGAAACTCAGAAAAAAGCAAAAGAGCTAAAAACAAAACATAAGAAGATAAACAGAAAAAAAGAACAAAAACTGTCTTTCACAAAACAAAACTTCAAAGAATAAATAAAAAATAAAATGAGAATTCTTGTTATCGGAAGCGGAGGGAGAGAACACGCAATAGGCTGGCGGATAAAAAAAGATTACAAAGAAGCTGAAATATTTTTTGCTCCCGGAAACGGCGGAACAGAAAAAATAGGAATAAACCTTACAACAATAAACCCAGAAAATCCGTATGAAGTTGCTTCAATATGTGCAGAACTCAAAATAGACCTCGTAGTTGTCGGACCAGAAAATCCGCTCGCTTACGGAGTAGTAGATGAACTTCAAAAACAAGGAAGACTCTGCTTTGGTCCGCAAAAGGAGGCTGCAAAACTTGAAGCTTCAAAATCATTCGCAAAAAAAATAATGGAAGAAGCAGGAATTCCAACAGCAAAATTCCAAATTTTCTCACTTCAAGATTTTCAAAAAGGAAAATTTTCTCCTAAAAAACTCAATCCACCAGTTGTTATAAAAGCATCGGGTCTTTGTGCAGGAAAAGGAACTTTTGTATGCAAAAACGAAAAAGAAATTGAAGAAGCGATAGAGAGAATCTTTATAAAAAGAGAATTTGGAAATGAAGGAAATGAAATTGTGGTTGAAGAGTTTTTAGAAGGGAAAGAAATCTCTTATTTTGCAATTTGTTCAGAAAACAATTTCAGAACACTCGGATTCGCAAGAGACTACAAAAGATTACTTGATAACGACAAAGGTCCTAACACAGGTGGAATGGGTTCATACACCCCAGTTGAGTACGGAGATGATAAACTCAAAGAAAAAATTGAAAAATCAATAGTTGCACCTCTTATGAAAACACTAACAGAAAAAAACATAGTTTTTTCAGGAATTCTATATGTAGGAGTGATGCTTCATAATGGAGAACCATATGTTCTTGAATTTAATGTAAGATTTGGTGATCCAGAAGCTCAGGTTTTACTCCCATCAATAGAACAAAATTTTTTTGACCTCATAATAAATGCTCTTGAAGGGAAACTACCAGATAAAATAGAGCAGAAAAAACATGCCCTGTGTGTAGTTATGGTAGCAGAAGGATATCCACAAAAATACAAAAAAGGAATGGAGATAAAAATTAAAGGAGATGAAGAGGGAGAAGATTTTATTATCTTTCACGCCGGAACAAAGAGAGAAAACGGGAAAATAATATCAACAGGTGGCAGAGTTTTGAATGTAGTTGGACTCGGGGAAAATAAAAACAAAGCACGAGAAATTTCATACAAGATGATCAAAGAAAAAATAGAATTTCCCTCCTCACATTTCCGAAAAGACATAGGTCTATAAAAAAACAAAAAGCTCTAAACCTGCATTCCCTCAAAATCAATCCGTCCAAGGGCAAAATAAAATAAATTTGCAATGTCCATTTCTCATACTACCCAAAGAAAACAGTCAGCAAAATTTAGAAATCAGCAAAATAAACTGAAAGGTCCATGCCTTTAAGTAATCGGGAAGCAGAAATCACACATCCGAACAAAAGTAAAAAAATCTGATTTATTCTCATTATTTATAAATCCTTTATTGCCGAATAGCTCCGATAATTTATAGGGTAGAGCCAACTGAAAAAAGAAGAGAAGAGGTAAAAAATATTACCAAAGAGTGATTAATTAAAAGAAAAAGAAAATCTCCAAAAAATGACAGAATTATTAAAATATAAAGTATAGGGGGGGCTTTTTATAAAGGATAATTTAAACAATTTAGCCCCCCTTATTTATTATTTATTTTTTCTTTGCCGCTGATTTTTTTGCTGCTGGCTTTTTGCCTTTTGCTGCTTTTTTTGCTGTTTTCTTCGTAGCCATAGCTTTTCCACCTCCTTTCCCTCTTTTTATTTCCCGGGAGATACCTCTCCCGGGTGAAACTTTACTCCCCTTACTTTTACTTTCCCTACTCTTCTTTCCTACCTGAAATTCTTTTTTAACAAACTTTCTTCCCCCAGATTTACTCGTACCCAACTTCAAATTATTAGTCGATTCCCTGACCGCAGATATGACATTTTGCAAGGCTTCTTTCAGCTTACCACTAACTTCATAACCAGTCTTCTTGAATGTCTCTCTCAAATCCTTCATAGTACCTCTAACTGTTTTCTTTACATCTTTTATAGTTCTCCTTGCAGCCTTTTTCGCTTCTTTTGCAGCTCTTTGAGCGGATTTTTTAATCTTTTTTTGACCTTTCTTCACTACATCCTTTATTACTCCCTTTGTCTCCTCAACCTTCTGAGAAATATCCTCTGAAATTTCTGCTATCTTTCTTTCAGCCAAGCCTTTTATTTCTTCAATCTTTTTTGACAAGACTTCTTCCTTTTCAATGTCATTAAAACTCATAAGTTTTGCCCCCCTTTGTTTCATCTCTTCTATCGCCCTCTCTGAATCTCCTGGATTTGCGTCAATTCCTTTTATAGCATCGGTAAGGAGAAATGTTTCAAATCCTCTCGAAATAGCATCAAGGACCGTGTTTTTTACGCAATAATCTGTTGCAAGTCCACAAATGAAAACCTTCTCTATACCGTATCTCCTTAACCTCTCCTCAAGGTCAGTCCCTTCAAAGCCAGAATAAGCATCCTTGTCCGGTTCATATGCCTTTGATACTACTTCAATATCTTCTGGAAGTTTCAGATCTGGATGGAACTGAGCTCCCTCTGTATTTTGGATGCAGTGAGGTGGCCACGGTCCCCCTCTTTCTTTAAAAGAAATATGGTTTTCTGGATGCCAATCCCGTGTAGCAAAAACCTTTCCTCCAACTCTCTTGAATTCACCAATATATTTATTTATTACCGGTATTATTTTATCACCATCAGGAACTGCCAAAGCCCCCCCAGGTGTAAAATCTTTTTGGACATCAACTATTATTAATGCACTTCTGTTATCTATCCTAACTTTTCCCTTTTCCTCATTCATAAATATATATTAATAATTTTATTAATCATTTTTGCAAAAAAAAGTGTGAAATTTTGACAACTTTTATATAAAAATAATTATACAAAATACATTAACTCTTTTACATTATAAATTAGCTATTTTGCATTATAAAATAAAAAAAATAATCAATCAAAAAATTAATTGTACGCGCACAAAAAAAAAGAAAAAATAAGATTTTTTCTCTGACTTTTACTACTTTTTATAAAACTTTCAAAATGAAGCAATTTTCTGCTTGAAAAAAGAAAAAAGAGAAAAAGAAATTTTTTGGAAATTTTCTCTATTTTCCATCTTTTGTCCCCAAAAATTAAAGCAAAAACTTGAAAAACCCTTATCTGAAAATTGTGTAATCTTCACATTTTTCCAGTTCCCAAAAATCAATATACAACCCTCAACCATAAAAAATTTTCCGGACCTTGCAGAAGATATTCCAGCTATTTTAATCCCGTTAAAAATAACATCTCCGTTTTCTCTAACTTCTAACGGATGTAATTTAAACTCACTTAAAATAAATTCACCAACGATATTCCCAATATTATGAAAAATACTTTTTAATGGCTTTGAAGATTCAAAAGTAAAAGCAAAACTTAAATCTTTCATCTCCCCATGAAATACAGCCCCCCCTCCCGTTCTCCTTCTAAAAATTGGTAGATTTAAATCTTCACTGATTATTTTCACATTCCTCCCAATACTCACACAGTCCAAAGAAAAAGAGAAAACATGCAAAAACCTCATTTTCTGATCAAAAAGCCTTGAATTTATATCTAACGGTTCTGATGATTCGCTCAAAAGACTCAAAATATATAGCATAAGAAAAAATGGTATAATTATATTTGTGAAATACTCTGTAATAAAAAAATTTTCTGGAAAAAACTTACTAAAAATTTTTGAGAAAATAAAAGAAGATACTGGAGGAAACGGAGTACTACTCGGCTACGAAGAAAAACAAATAGGTGGAGAAAAATATTATGAGGTCATAGTCGGTATAGTATCAGCTTACCAAAAACAAGAAGAAAAAAGAAAAGATGAAACGGAAAGCAAAAAAACAATAGATAACAGAAAATTAAACTTATCAGAAGATGACTCAAAAAAAGAAAAAAATCAGAATGAAAGCACAAAGAAAGAAAACTACGATATAGCTCTACTTTCTGAAATATCAGAAAAAATAGAGGAGATAAAGAGAGAATTTTCTAATCTCAAAACCTATGTTGAGTTCATGTCAAAAAAAGAACTCTCCCCTCCAGAAATAAAGCTACCAACTTATGGGCTCCTTCTGTTCAAAAAACTTATATCAAAAGGAGTTCAAAGAAATATTGCTTTATCTATAACAGAGGATATATCAAAATTAGGAAGAATTGATGAAATATCATTCGCAAAAATTATTCAAAATTATTTATCATTTAAAAATCCGCTGATAGATGTTTTTAGAGGAGAATCAAAGTTTTTAGCACTTGTTGGTCCAACGGGTGTGGGGAAAACTACAACAGCTGCAAAAATATCTGCACTTTATCTTATGTCTGGATTTAAAAAAGTTGCACTCTTAGGCACAGATAGATATAGAATCGGTTCAGTAGAACAAATAAAAAAATACGCAGATATTATGGGAATACCTTTATTTGTAGCTGCAACTCAAGATGAAATCAAAAAAATATGGAACGAACTCACAAAATTTCAATTCATAGTTGTTGACACGATGGGAAAAAGCCAATACGATATAAAAAATATAAAAAAAATCTCATCCCTAATAAGAGAAATAGGAAATAAAGCAAAAGTGGAAACTTGCTTACTTCTTTCCACATCACAAAGAGAAGAAGAAATGATAAATGTTATGAAAGGATTTTCAGAAATCGGAATTGATTATCTGATATTCACAAAAGTAGATGAAACATCATTTCCTGGCACAATAATAAATATTGGAACATTTTTAGAAAAACCCATCGCTTTTTTTACAACAGGACAATCTGTACCAGATGATATCAAAACAGCTTCTCCAAAAACCCTCACAGAATTAATCCTGGATCCAACCTTTCTAACAGAATATGCAACAAAACAATAAGATAGATATACAACAAAACAATAAGATAGAACAAAACATTAAAAACAGCCGAAACAAAAACAACAACCTGAAATCCTTATATTTCCAAAATGCTAAAAAGAGAACTATATTCTTATGTAATGAAACCAGAATCTTTCAAATACACGCTCAAAATTATTCTCTCTTTTATTTTTACTTTCCTTTTTATATCAAACAATTTGAATTGCTCTAAGGAGAACAAAAAATCTATTTCAGAAGAAACTATATCCAAAATATCTTATTCTATCCCCACAGTAGCATACTTCATAAGAAATCTTCAAGGTGCAATTGAAAACATAATCTCTGCCGAAGAAGGAGAATGTATAAAAAAAGAAGGCAATAAAAAAATTTATGATAAATGCAAATTTCAAGATTCACTCTTGATGGAAGGACAAATAGAAATACAACCTCAGATTTCAAAGTATATAATAAATCTCAAAGTATCATCCATCTCTCCCCCTCAAATCAATGCAGAACTTTCAGGTGAAATATCTCTAAAAGGAGGAAGATTTGTATTTGAGAATATATCACTTCATATAAGAAAAGAAGATGGACTACCACAAGATTTTTCACTTTATCTCTCAAATATATCATCCATCAAATTTTCTGGTGGATATGCATTAAGAAATGAGCAAGAAAAAGTAGGTAAAATAAATATGGAGTTTGGAGATAAAATAGAATTAGATCTACAAAACTTTGAATACGCACACTATCAGAAGAAAAATACAAACACAATTGATATAACAATAAAAGGTGAAATAACATCTTATGGTAGATGCATTGAAAGTTCCACATATAATGCCGACATCAAAGTAAAAAGCGAAGTAAGAGAATCAGGAGGAGAATTCCAAATAATAACTCCTGTTTGTCCAACTGAAATCACTGGGAAGATAAATTCCACTAATATAGAAATAAAAAAAGATATATGCTCTATCCCTCAAAATATTTGTAAATTTTCACAGTGAAAATTTTGATTAAATCAAATCCCCGTTCCAAAATTAACTTTGAGTTTTTTGAGAATAAAAGCTGATGAGGATTTCTGCAACTTCTGGTCTCATAAACTCAGAAGGCGGCTTTTCACCACGAGATAACATAGCTCTTGCCTGAGTCCCCGAAATTGATATTCTACTTTCTGCTGGATGCGGACAAGCCTTTTCAGTTGTCATCTCCCCACAAATATTACACCAGAAAGCATTATCAAAAAATAGCGGTGTGATTCCAAGAGCCTTTGGATCTATCTTCTCAAAAATTTTATGAGCATCGTATGGTCCGTAAAAATTCTTGTATCCAGCGTGATCCCTACCTATGATAAAATGAGTACAACCATAATTTTTCCTTATTATAGCATGATGGACAGCTTCACGAGGTCCCCCATATCTCATAGCAGATGGGAGAATCCCAAGAAAAACCCTACTTTTGTTATAATACTTTTCTATCAAAACTCTATAAGTTTCAACAACCTTATCAGAAGGAACATCATCTGATTTTGTTTCTCCTACAAGAGGGTTTATAAAAAGTCCGTCCACTAATTCAAGCGCACACTTTTGAATGAATTCGTGTCCTCTATGCGGAGCATTTCTTGTCTGAAATCCTACAACTTTCCTCCAACCTTTCTTTAAAAATTCTTTCCTCACTTCCAAAGGAGTAAAAAATTCATTTGGAAAACCAAAATTATCAATCTCAAAAACATTTACTTTTCCCCCAATATATCTTGAGCCAGACTTTTTAAGATAAGATACAGATGGATGCTCTTCTGATGTAGTTCCATAAACTTTTAAAGCTTCCCTTTCCTTATTAGGTTTGTAGATTTCTTCAACCAATATTTCTCCCCATATTTTTCCCTCATATTGAAGATATATAACATCAGATTTTTTAACCTTTGCGTAGTTTTCATCATCAACAGAAAGTGTTATCGGAATGCTCCACAAGGTTCCACCCGAAAGTCTCATATTATCAACACAGATTTGATAATCTTTTTTTGTCATAAACCCTGAAAGAGGAGAAAGAGCCCCAATTCCAATAAGTTGGAGATCACACCACTCTCTCCGAGATATGTTTATTATAGGGTAATTTTTTTCTGGTTTCTTTGGAAAATGTCTTATTACGAGTTTCCCTCCGTGAGGCTCTATTGGATAAAGTTCTTCCTTCAAACCCTTTTGTCCTTTTTTAGTTTCCACCTGTGCAGTTTTTCCTTCTTTTCTCACATTTTCATTTTTCTTTGCTTTTTTCATATCAGTTATTAAAGAATAAAAAAACAAAAAATATATTTCATTATTTTTTGAAAAATAGTTTCCTTATATCTGCTATCAATATGAAAAAAGTTCTTTTATATTTATAAGATAATTTACCATTATGCGGAAGATTTCTTTCTCCAACGATTCATCTCTTTTACTCCCATAAAAAGAAATATCAAAAAGATAACTTCTTATCATCTCTTTTTTTTCTGGGGATAAATTCAATTCGTTTCCTTTTTTGATAAAAAATTTCAAAACTAAATCAGGTCTTCTTTCAAGAGTTTTTTTTACAGATTGCTCTATCCTCCATCTTCTTATATTTTCATGATGACCAGAAAGTAAAATTTCTGGAACTTCCATATCTTCAAAAATTTTCGGATGTGTGAATTGAGGAAAATCTAAAATACCGAAGGTAAGTTCTTCCTTTGCAGGAGTTGTCATAAATCCTTCTTTTAGCCTTGCGACACCTTCTATGATTACAAGAGCCGCTACATCTCCCGAATGTATAACATAATCTCCGATTGAAATATCTTCATTTATGAAATTTTTTACTCTTTCATCTACTCCCTCGTACCTCGGACAGACAATAACTATATCTGAAAAAGAAGAGAGTTCTCCAAGCTTTTCTTGTGTGAGAAGATTTCCGGAAGGAGACATAAGAATAGAGATTCTTTTATCTCCCCTAAAACTTACAGACCTTAAAGCAGAAACAATAGGTTCAGGACGCAAGACCATTCCTGCTCCTCCTCCGTACGGTCTATCATCTATCACTTTATGTTTGCCAACACCAAAACTTTTCAAATCTATAAAAACAAAATCTATTATCCTTTTTTCTCTTGCTTTCTTTACGAGTCCAACCTCTAACACAGAAGAAAAGAATTCTGGGAATATAGTTATTATGTGAAAAGTAGTCACGAAAAATAAAATTAACCGGCGTGAAATTTAGCAATCAAATTCCAAATAAGCAAACAAAAGAAAATCAAAAACAAAATATTCTTATATATATTTATAAGAAATATTCATTCTTACATTTATATAAATGTATGTAAGAGTCGCTCTATGTCAGATTAATTCTTTCGTTGGAGATATAGAAGGAAATACGAAAAAAATTATAGAGTTTGCAAAAAAAGCAAAAGAAGCAGGAGCAAAATTAATCTGTTTTCCTGAGCTTGCACTATGTGGATATCCCCCAGAGGACTTAGTATTTAATACTAAATTCATAAGAGGGCAAAGAGAAGCTTTGGAAACAATAAAAGAAGTTTCAGACGGGGTTATAATAATTTTAGGATTTGTTGATCTTGAAGAAGATATATACAACAGCGCAGCAATATTGTGCAACGGAAAAATATATAAATACAAAAAAATCCATCTTCCAAACTACGGGGTCTTTGATGAGATGAGATATTTCTCCTCAGGAAAAGAGAAATTGATTTTGCAAACACAAGATAATGTAAAAATAGGCGTGTCAATATGTGAAGATATTTGGCACCCAACAGAACCTCTTTTTTCTCTCACAATAGAAGGAGGAGCTGAAATAATTGTAAATATATCTGCATCACCATATCACATCTCAAAACCAAAAATAAGAGAAGATATGATGAAAACAAGAGCAGCAGACTACTCATCATATGTACTTTTTTGTAATCTTGTCGGAGGTCAAGATGAACTTGTGTTTGATGGAACTTCATCTGTAATATCGCCATGGGGTGATACAGAAGCGAGAGCTCCCCTTTTCAAAGAGTATATACTCATAAAAGATATAGATACAACGCAAGTTTATCTCAAAAGAGTTCATGACCCAAGAAGAAGAACAGAAAAACCTTCAACCGATTCAAAACTCAAAGTTATAAGTTTAGATTTATCTATAACCCAAAAAGATGGAGAAATAAAAAATGAAATTTATGATTTTCCAAAATGGGAAGAAGAAGTATTCCAAGCACTCGTTACAGGAACCAGAGATTACATTTTAAAAAATAAGTTCTCAAAAGCCCTTATAGCACTATCCGGTGGAATAGATTCATCTCTTACAGCATGCATCGCAACAGAAGCAATAGGACCAGAAAATGTTCTTGGAATATCTATGCCATCTCAATTTTCATCACATCACTCAGTTGAAGACGCAGAAATACTTTCAAAAAATCTTGGAATAAAATTTTTGAAGATTCCAATAATGAGAATTTATGAAGCTTTTATGAATGAGCTTTCAGAACTTTTCGCCGGAACACCATTTTCATCCGCCGAAGAAAATTTGCAGGCAAGAATAAGAGGGAACACAATTATGACAATCTCAAACAAATACGGTCATATAGTTTTAGCTTGCGGAAACAAAAGCGAAATGAGTGTAGGATATGCTACACTATATGGAGACCTTGCGGGAGGATTTGCAGTCATAAAAGACCTCTACAAAACAGATGTTTATAAAATCGCAAAATTTTACAACGAAATGAAAGGAAAAGAAATAATACCTAAAAGAGTTTTTGAAAAACCACCATCAGCTGAGCTCAGACCAAATCAAAAGGATGAAGATGACCTACCACCTTATAGAATCCTTGACGCAATTTTAAAACTTTACATAGAAAAAGATACTCCACCCGAAATCATAGAAAAAGTAGTAGGTGTAGACAAACAGACGATAAAAAGAGTTATAGAGATGGTAGAGAAAGCAGAATATAAGAGAAGACAGGCGCCACCGGGAATTAAGATAAGCTCAAGGGCCTTTGGGAAAGATAGAAGAATGCCAATAACAAAAAAAATAGATTGCATCCTGAAATTCTGAAAAAAGCAGAATAAAAAAGAAAGCAAAATTAAAAAATTACCCCGGACTTTTCACGATAAGAACTGGTACTTTACTTTTTACAGCAACTTTCTGTGCAACTGAACCAAGCATAAATCCGAGATGAGTTCTTGCTTTACTTCCAAGAACTATAAGGTCGCACTTTTGTTTTTCCGCAAATTCTATTATTCTATCAGGTGGATACCCGACATCATATGAAAGTTTTACGGCTCTACCTTTCTTTTTTGCTATCTTACGCGCTTTTTCCAACAACCTTTCGGCATACTTTTTGTGAATCTCAAGGATATTATTTTCAAGCTCAACTATATTTCCCGACCATATCAAAGATATATCAATCCTTGAGGGCCACCTTACATCATCTTCATCTATAACATAGAAAACAAAGATTTTGGAGTTTTTCGGTGCAAAACTCAATACCTTCTGTAAAGCAAGTTCTGACGCTTCTGACCCATCAAAAGCAACAAGAACTCTCCTCATACTGAAAAATTTTGGATTGGATAAAAAAAATTCAATTTATCTGGAATATTCAAAAAATAAAAAAAATTTGTTCCAAAAAAATAAAAAAATTTGCCAAAAAGTTGAAAAAAATTTTTCTTTTTTTTATAATTTGTTCATAACGGGGTAATAAAAATGGTACGGGGTGATTTTTTATTTACACCTTTATTATTTTTTTATAATATTTCGGGTTGGGGTTTGATATTCCATACTTTCAAATTACCCCTATACTATCTTTCCTGTAAATTCAGCTTTTCCATACTTTTTCCGATTAATTTATATATTATAGAGAGAAAAAAGTTAGCATTTAAAAGCAATTTTGATAGAGAAAAAGGAAAGTTTTTATTAAAAAATTTTTATGTTTTGAACTGAAAAAAAATGATGAGAGTTATAAAAGATATAAAGGGATTAGTTGATATAATTTTAGAAAAAGAAAGAAGGGGAAGAATTATAGATTCTTTACTACCAGCATGGAAAATATCAGACGAAAGCTACTCCCTCCTGAGAACCGGCAGAACCCCCGTAATAGTCATACAAGGTTATCTTATGAAAAGAGAATCCATGCAAGAGATAGATAATGCTCTCAAAGATGCAGGATTTGCTCCCATATCTTTTGAACTCAAAAGACTTGGTAAAGATAAAGACCTGAAAACTCTGGCAAGTGAGTTGAGACTATTTCTTGAGATATTCTTCAAGAACAATTTCAACGGAACAAAAAAATATGCAAGAATACCGGCAATAGGTTTCTCTATGGGAGGAGTTCTACTCCACTATGTTATCAGAGCTATGGATGGAGCATCTTTTATAGACCGCCTCATAACAATAGCATCACCTATCAACGGCTTAAAATATGCTATACTTGCTGCTCCGCTTAAAAATATAATAAGAACCCTCAGATCTGCATATGACCTCTGGGAAGGTTCAGATTTCATAAGGGGACTGAAAAAAAAGCCTTTTCCTCCATCATGCTACTTTGTTTCAATTTCATCAGAACACGACTGGATGGCTCCACCTGAGTCTTGCCGTCTCCCAGAGCTTCCAAACACAAAAAATATATTCTTATCAGGCATGTTTCATTCAGATTTGCCTTTCTCAAAAAAAGTAAAAACACTTATTATGGAAAATTTAATTGAACTTTCCTATGAAAAACTCATAAAGTACTTTTAAAACAAAAAATAAAAACTAAAACGAATTTTCTTTTTGATTTCACATCTTCTCTGATTTTGAATTTAGTATTTTGCATTTTTCATTTTGTTGAAAAACCTCAAATCTTTCAACAAGCTGTTAAAAAACCACCAAAAATATATAAAAATGTTTGAAATTACATCCCGAAACGATTAAAATATTAAAATAAACATAAAATTGATTCCACCCATAAAAAAAGAGTAGAAACAAGAAAGAGAATTTGTAAAATATAAATAAGGAGGTGAAAGTTTATGCTTAACCTTACATTCCCGATAGATAGGAGGTTCACATTTTCAAATTATGTGACAGGAGAAAACAACAAATTAGCAAAAGCAGCTGCGATGGAAATTGCAAAAGGAACATCAAGAACAAACCTCCTTTTTATATGGAGCCCAAGCGGTCTTGGAAAAACCCATCTTCTTCACGCAATAGGAAACGAAGTTTTAGAGTACGGATTTGGGGCAAGAGTAATTTATATACCTGCAAACGAATTTATGAGAGAATTCATGACAGCATATCAAGAAAACATACTCACAGAATTCAGAAGAAAATACAGAGATATGTGCGATGTTCTACTGATTGATGATATAAACCTACTTGAAACCGATTCAAGGTCCGCAACACGCGAAGAAATTTTTGAAACAGTAAATTACCTTCTTATAACAAAAAAAAGAATAGTTATAACAGCAGATAAACCACCTCACACACTTAAAAATTTTGAAAGCAAACTTATATCAAGATTCCAGTGGGGAAGAATAGTTGAAATAAAACCTCCTCCGTTTGATGTAAGGGTAGCAATCCTCAAAGCAAAAGCATATGAGAGAGGATATAAAGTTCCCGATGAAGTAATATATTATATCGCAGAGAGAATTTCTGGAAATGTCCGATGGCTTGAGGGAGCTCTCGAAACAGTAGTTATGTTCGCAGAAATAGAAGAAAAAGAGCCAAACCTTGAACTTGCTGAAAGAGCACTTTCTCAACTTAATGTTCCACTGAAAAATGTTGATGCAAAAAAAATAATAGAAATAACAGCAAAGTTCTTCAACCTTGAACCTAAAGAAATACAAAGTCCCAGACGAAAAAAGAATATTTCAATGGCACGACAAATAGCAATATACCTTTGCAGAGAAATGCTGAACTTATCAACTACACAAATAGGTCAAATCTTTGGAAATAGAGATCATTCAACTGTAATCTACGCAATAGAAAAGGTAAAAACAGAAAAAGAAAAAGACTCATCTTTACAGATGATTTTGACATCAATAAGAGAAACCATCCTTGGAGAAGCGTCAGGAAGCGGGAAGAATGGCAAACACTGATTTTTCCTTGTGGAAAACCTGTGGAAAACTTGTGGAAAAATTAGGAAAATCAGTGGAAAAATTTGTTGAAAAATACCCCAATTTTTCCACAAAAATTTTCAACAATCTTTTCAACATCTCTTTCAACAACTTTTTCACATCTTTTTCAACAGCGGAAAACCAACACTGTCAAGGCAAAAATAAGTTTTCCATAAAAAATCAAGAGGTATTATTTATATCAAGAAAATACCTTTAAAGTATATATTTATGTATCTTATAATATTATATGGAGGAAACATTTTGAACAAGTCAAATAAATAAATTCAAAGATTAAAGAATAAAAGCTTAAAAAATAGATATAACCTATGCATATTACATTTTTTTTAAATCCATTTTCGGGGAAAGCATTTTACGGATTTTTCTCGGAGGAAAGGATCAAAGATATTCTTCAAAAATACCTTTCCCGCTCGCATACTTTTGAGATCATCAGCGGTGTTCCCCCTGATTTACTTCAACAGAAAATAAGAGAAATTGCATTAGTCTCAGATGTGATAGTCATAGTAGGAGGAGATGGTACAATAAAAACTTTTGCCGACTTTTTTATCCCTCTTTATGATGAATTGAAAGCAAAAGGAAAAAATATACCTTTTTTGATACCCATAGGAGCTGGATCTTTGAATGTTGTCGCAAAGAACATAGTAAAAAATCAGACCCCCGGTACTGCTCCACGCATAGTTTGCGATATAGTCAATAATTTCAACTCCTGGTCTGATGTTGACCCTTTGTATATACGGAAAGTTAGACCCCTGAAAGTTGAAGAAGAAGGGTTTTCGCCTCATTTTGGATTCATGTTCGCAAACGGGCTGATATTTTCTGCTATGGAATACTATTACTCAAAAGGTTTCGGTCCAGAAAAAGCCCTGTCGCTTATGGTGAAATCTATTTTATCTATAATTTTTGGGGGAGAACTTTCTCATATATTGAAAAGGTTCATAGATTGCGAGGTTCAAATAGATGATTTCACTTTCCCTCATAAAAAAGTTGTATCCTGTATTATATCTGTTTTCAGAAAAATGATTCTATTTACAACACCTTTTACGCATAATTACCAAAAAGACAAATTTTTTGTAGCTGTTTTTGCTGATCCGCATATTAAACTTGCTTTGAATTTTTTGTGGATAGCCCTTGGCAAGAAAGTTCTTGAAAAATCATTTAATGGAGTTGCTCAAGATATAAAAATGACCTTTGAAGGAGGATATACATTAGATGGAGAAGTTTTCAAAAGAGAGAAAACCACTCTTAAAATATCTTTGGGACCTGAGCTTCTATTTCTTACAAACGAAAAACAAATAAGGTAGGCAGTAAAAGTAAGGTAAGCAGTAAAAGTTCTTCTGAGCTTCATTTTTTCTAAATATCATATCCTAAGTATTTTATATCTGCAAGGTATAGAGCATGTGGTGGGGCTGTAAATCTTGCCTTTTCTTCTCCTTTTAGAATTTTTTCAAAATCCTCTTCTTTGAGCTTTTCAAATCCAACAAGAATAAGTGTTCCAACGATATTTCTGACCATATATCTTAAAAAGCTTCTCCCTTTTATTTCATATATTATGAATTTTCCTCTTTTTGTAATTTGAGATTTGAAGATTATTCTTTGTGTATTTGTTTTTTCCGGGGTGAATCCTGCAAAATCTTTTTCTCCTACTAACATCTCTGCGCACCTTTGCATTTTTTCTATATTGAGCTCTGATTTTATGCTTAAAACAAAATCCTTCAAAAATGGAATTATTTCTCCCTGATATATGATGTATTTGTAGGTTTTCTCACAGGGGGTGTGTCTTGCGTTAAAGCTCATATCTACCTCACACGATTTTAGTATTCTTATGTCATCTGGTAAGACTGTGTTTAGAGCGTATTTGAACCTCTCGGGAGGGATTTCAGATGAAGTTATAAAGTTTGCAATTTGGCACAAAGCATGAACTCCCGCATCCGTTCTTGAAGCTCCTATAACTTTTATCTTATCTTCTCCTGTTATTTTTTTTATGGCTTTTTTTATCTCACCTTGTACGGTAGGGACATCTTTTTGGATTTGCCATCCTGCATAATTTTTCCCTATATAAGATATTTTCAGAGCTATGTTTTTGAGCATGGTTTCACGTGAAACACAAAAACTTTTATCTTCCAAATCCAAAGAAAATAAAAGCTATTGCAAAAAATGAAGGTAAGAGAATAAGGAAAGAATATAGGAGGTATGCTATAAAGTTTGGAGCTTTTATTCTCATCTCTTCGCTTATGCTTTTTACCATAAAGTTCGGCGCATTACCTATATATGTGTTCGCTCCAAAAAATACGCTCCCACATGAGATAGCTTTCAAAAAAGGTTCCCAAACCCCAGCAACTTGGGGAGTAAGTCCAAATTTATCAGAAAGACCTTGTGCAAGAGAAAAGAATGTAAGATAAGTGGGAGCATTATCAAGAAATGAAGATAAAACTCCTGCCAGAAAGAAAAATTGCCAAGGCTCGCTTATTCCGAATTTATCCGCATTATCTTTGAGGTAATCTAAAACGGGGGTCATAGTTGCAAATATACCTGCAAAAACTATCGCTACCTCTTCTGCTGGATGAAATGTAAATTCATTATCTTCTCTTATTCTCTTTGGAGTGGTTTTCAAAGATAAAATTGCTGCTGTCCACTGAACTATCTCTCTGAAAGGAAAATGTAAAAGTATAACTGCTAAAAGTATCAAACCAAGATAGATAAAGTTTCTTTTCCCATATATAAGAATTTTTTCTTCTTCCTTCGCCAAAGCCTCAGGATATTTTTCGTTTCTCAAAGTTATTGAGTCCCAGATGAAAAATATAAGAAGAACGACAGAAATTTCAAAGAGCCAGATTGGAAAAAGTTTGAGCGACCAAAAAAAAGGAACCCCTTTTAAAAATCCCATAAACAAAGGAGGATCTCCGATAGGTGTAAGTCCTCCACCTATATTTGATACTATGAAAATAAAAAATACTGGGATATGAAATGTATTTTTTCTCCATCTGTTGAGGCGCAAGAATGGACGAACTAAAATCATGCTTGCTCCGGTTGTTCCGACAAAATTTGCAAGAATTGCTCCTGAAAATAATATTGCTGTGTTAAGTAAGGGAGTTGGCTTTTTTCTTATATAAATGAATATTCCTCCACTCACTATGAAAAGAGAAGTCACCAAAGATATGAATGAGATAAATTCTTCTCCCACATGAAGAACCTTCCCGGGAGATTTTGCAATAAGATATATAAGAACTGGAACGCCGAAGATTGCAGAAACTATCGCTTTGGTTATATTTTTTTCCCAAAGATGCGGATTTATAAGTGGAAAAACAGCTATGGTTATAAGAAGTCCAAAAAACGGAAATAAAAATATGCTGTTCAGTATATCCATATTGTTTTTTGATTATAGTTTGAAGCATTGATTTTTCGCCTTTTTCTGGTTTTTGATTTTTGTTTTTTTATTTCATTTTTATATTATAGCCATCTTAGAGATTCTGCCTGAGTTGAAACTATCGCTACTCTGAGACCTATGCCAAATCCCTTTACTTTATCCATAAGGAGTTTTAGAAAGTAGCTTCCTGTGCGGAGGTCTGAAAATTCTGTGTAACCTATTACAGTTCCAAATTTTGTATCATAAAAATCCCAACTGCAAAAACCACCTTCTATATCTCTTTTTTCTTTTCTGTCTATCTCACATTCAAGTCTTGTGTTCCCTACCCAGTTATATATTTGAGTGTATTCAAGTTCTATTGGGAATACTACCTTGTATTTTATTTTGAATTTTACTTTGTATCCATTTTCTGTTTGAGTTGCTTTTGCGTCTTCAATTATTCTGAAAACTCTTTTCCACCCCTCAAAATTTGTTATTTGAGATTTGACATAGTTTATATCTTTTTTCAGCAGAGAGTAAGAGGAAAAAAATCTCACTCCGTTTTCATCCGGGTGCCACGAAACAATTATTGTTCTATATGTTCTGAGTATGGGAAGCAAAGATTCAATTGGAAGCCTTTCGGGTAACTTTATTTTATCATAATCCACATTTTTAGGTTCCACTATTATTTTTTTGCCTTCTATTCTTTCTTTTACTGCTTCCGGAAACAAGGTAGAGACTGCGACTAACGCTGGAATCTGGAGTTCAGGAAAAGCTTTGAAAACAAGTTTTGAAAGCAGTCCGAATGAAGCAAGATCTGCATAAGCTGAATATATCATTACGGTTCTTCCATCTTCTGTTGCGTAATACTTTTCAATAAATCTTACATCTGAGAAAGCTTGTTCTTTACCTTTGGCTGGAAGTCCCCAGATCAAATATTCCTTTTCGTTATATTTTTGCTCCAAAGTATAGGTTATTTTGAATTTTACTCCAAGGGCAACATCAAAAGCCAAGTTATATTCAACTATCTCTGTTCCATCTTCTTTTTTTTCCAATATTCTTATTTTTGAGACATTTGGGACGAACTCGTGATATTTTTCAAAGTCTCTGACTACTTTTACTACATTATCTATTTTTTCGTTGATGAGTAAGATTCCGGTTATAAAGGGGGGTTTGTCTTTCTCTTTCTGAATTATAACAACCGAAGCTTTTTCAAGAATTGGAATGAGAGTTTTTATTACATCGTATGAGGGGATCTGAGGGAAGCCTTCGGGTATTTGAGTTTGAGCTTTTACTGAACCAGTTGTTATTAAAAGAGAAGCTAATAAAACAAATAAAGCCTTATAATTGTAATCTTTCATTATCATACTTTTATTTTTAATTTTCAATCTTGTTTTTTTCCTTATTTTTGAACAACCATTCAATTTTTGGTTATTCTATTTTGGGGATTGATATAGAAACTTTCATTTCATTTTTATCTTTGAGTATAGATATTGAGCCTCCGAGTTTATCTATTATCTCATCTAATTCATCTTCTACAAATTTTATTTTAGATCTTCTTCCTTCTTGTTGGAGCTCGCATTCCACAGAGATTTCATCTGATATTTGACCTATTTTCATTTTCGCTCGGCATTTTTCACGGGTTTCTATTGATATCTTTATAAGATTTGATATGATGAAGATAAAAATAAGAAGAAAATTTTTGGGTAAGCTTTTTTCATTTTCAATTGCGGAGTCCATATCAAGTTTTCCTTCAAATTTATTTTGAAGTGATAAAACGACCTCTTTCAATTCTTCCGGTGTAAAAGGTTCTTCTCTTATGGACCTTTCAAGAAGACTCAAAAGAGTGCTTGTTGTTTTTTGAGTTTTTTCTATTTCTAATTCTTTTTCCGATATGTTCAAAATTAGGTTTATTATTTTTCTTATGAGTTGTATTTTGAGTAGCATCCTTTCCGTACTTTCTTCCTCTTCTTTTGTTATTTCCTGAATTTCTACTATGATCTTATCATCTTCCAGAGGTTTTGTGTATATACTTATATTTTTTTCTTCTAAATTTAGTTTTTTGAACCCCTGAATTCCAAATACAGAGAGAAAGTTTAGTTCCGACATAACTATCTCTTTGACTTTTTCTATATTTTCTATGAGCTGGTGATATTTTTTGTTTGAAAGCAAGATCTTGCGATCTAATTTATGTAAAATGGCTATTCCTGTTTCAAGTTCTTCCAATATTTTCTGCAATTCATCTTTAATTTTTTCTTCCTGAGTTTTTTGGAATTCATAAATTTTTGGGATTGAAGAAAAAACTGCTGTAATTATTTTCAAGTTTTCATCTTCTACTTTCTGGGAAAATTTGAGCCCTACAAGTCCTGATAATTTTTCACCTTTTATTTCAACTATATATATAGGTGAGGTTTCGGGGAGATCCGGATTTTTGAGTTTCATTTCAAGAAATTTTTTGAACTCTTCATCTTTCTCATCTAAAAAAGTTTCTATCATTTCATTTTCAAACAAAATTACTGCTCCTGCATTTTCCACAGGAATTAATTTTTTTATGGAGAGAATTATCTCATTTAAGAAAGTTTTTTTGTCGCTGTATTTTTCGTAGATTCTGTGCCAAAGATTTGAGATTTCCGTAGCAGATTTTATCAGGTTATCGCGGGCGATTCCTAAATTGTGAATATCTGCGAGTTTTTTTCTTCTTTCAATTACTATTTCTGCTCCGCAGGATATTATGTTCAATATTTCAGAAAATCTTTTCCAAGAGAGTTTTACTTTGGGTTTGTACTTTATGAATGCTTTGTTTGGGAAAAAGGAGGGGACATCAAGGAAAATTATTTTGTATCCGTTTTCTTGGATCTGGGGTTCGCTTTCGTATTCTGATTTTTCTATCTTGTTTCTTCCTATTTTTTTCAGGTGAAAAAATTTTTGTCCCTCCGGCCAGATTATCTCACACTTTTTGCAGAAATCTTGTGAGAGGAAAAAAATTACTTTTGTGAAGTATTTTTCAAGGTCTATTTCTTTTGATATAGCGTCAAGTAATTCTGTTATTTCTGTTTGCATTAAGAAAATTTTATTTTTTGCTTATTTTGTTTTCAAAAAAAGAGCAAATTTTCCATTTTTTTATTGCAAACCAGAAAAAATTTGAAGTTTACAAAATTTTTGGAATTTTGCAAATAATTTGAGTTTGTGTTAGGGAAATTTGATTATATCTTTCACAAACTTGAAGATATAAGAAAGCAAAATTTGCTCAGAAAAATTCATTTCCCTTTTATTTCTTATGATGTTTCACATGGAACAGTTTTGGTTGATGGAAAAGAAAAAGATGTGTTTATTTTTTGCTCAAATGATTATCTTGGAATGACAAAAAGTAAAGAGGTCCTTGAGGAGCTGGAACAGGGGGCAAAAGACTTTTCTTCCGGATCAGGGGCTTCTCGTCTTGTATGTGGAAACTTTTTACCACATATTGAATTTGAAGATTTTATAAGAGAGTTTTTTGGACTTGAAAAGAAAGGGAAAGATGTTCTTATTTTTAACTCTGGCTGGTGTGCAAATGTGGGAGTAATTTCCGCACTGGGCGATCAAGAAAGCGAAATTTTCTCAGACGAACTAAATCACGCTTCAATAATAGATGGATGTAGATTATCAAAAGCAAAAATAAGTGTTTTCCGTCACCGTGATCCAAATCACCTTGAGGACATTCTGAAAATGTCTCGCGCAAAATTCAAACTTGTCATCACAGATGCGGTTTTTTCTATGGATGGTGACATTGCACCTCTGCAAGAGATAAGTTTTTTATGTGAAAAGTACGGAGCAGCTTTATATGTAGATGAAGCTCATGCATTTGGAATTTTTGGAGACGGAGGACGGGGATTAAGTTATGAGCTTGGAGTGGAACCTGATATAGCACTTTTTACTTTATCAAAAGCTGTTGGGGTATTCGGCGCTTTCGTTATAGCTCCAAAAGATATAATAAAATTTTTGATTTCCCGAGCAAGGAGTTTTATTTTCTCTACTGCACTGCCGCCTTTTATCTTATCTGCTGCGAAAAAATCTATTCAGATTTTCAGTCAAAATCATGAGCTAAGACAAAGAGTTTTAGAAAATGCGTTTTTTTTGAGAGAGGAACTAAAAAGACATAATCTTGACCAGTTTTTTCCTCCCAATATAACTACTCAGATAACACCATTTATTATAGGAGATGAGGTAAATACTATGAAAGTTTCTTCTTTGCTTTTTGAGAGGGGGTTTTTTGTTCAGGGAATAAGACCTCCATCTGTTCCACGTGGAACCTCAAGACTGAGAATAACTGTTACTGCAAAACATACAAAAACCGAGATTTCAGAATTTGTCAAAAACCTCAAAGATGTAATTTTAGATTTAAAGGTTTCACGTGAAACTGAAACTTAATTTTTTGTTTTTGTAAAACTTATGGCTTTATAAAGATGTTTCATGTGAAACTTTAAGAAGGGAGGAGACAAAATGAAGGAAAAAAAGATAAGAGAAGAAAAACATATGAACTTCAAGGAGGAAACTTTGAGAAGGTGGGATGTAAAACATTTCTGGCATCCATACACTCAAATGAACTTTTACAAAAAAATAAAACCACCAATAATATGTAAAGGAGAAGGGAACTGGATTATTGATATAAACGGGAAAAAATATCTTGACGCCGTATCCTCTATATGGTGTGTTTTGCATGGTCACTCAAAACCTGAACTTGTGAAAGCAATAGTTTCCCAAGCAAAAATACTACAACATTCAACAACCTTGGGACTCGCAAATGTACCCTCAATACTTTTGGCAAAAGAACTTTCCGGACTTATGGGGCTCCCAAAAGTCTTCTTTTCAGAAGACGGAGCAGAAGCAGTAGAAATAGCTATAAAGATGGTTTTCTCTTTTGCAAAGAGAAATAGTAAAAAATTCGGAAATAATAATAAAAAGATAAAATTTGCATGCGTCAAGAATGCATATCATGGAGATACACTCGGGGCTATGTCTATATCTGGCAAGACTCAATTTACAAAAGAGTACTCTCAACTTCTTTTCAGCCCAATTGAACTCCCACCAGTTCTCTGTTTCAGATGTAGTTGGAACAGAGCAAAAGAAAAAGGAGAGAGAATTTGTTCCTTTGAGTGTATGGAAAAAGCCATGGAGATTTTGAGAAAAAAGAGACCTTCAGCTGTTTTCGTTGAGGGAGGAGTGCAAGGTGCAGGGGGGATAATACCTTTGCCTCCCGGATACCTCAAAATGCTAAGAGAAGAAACAAAAAAAATAGACGCTCTTTTGGTAGTAGATGAAGTCGCAACAGGTTTCGGAAAAACGGGAAAAATGTTCGGTTTTGAGTTGGAACTGAAAAAGAAACAAGGTGAATTGCCAGATATAGTATGTCTCGGAAAGGGGCTTAGCGGCGGATATCTCCCTCTTGCTGCAACTTTGGCAAAAGATGAAATTTTCAAAGTGTTCCTTGGGGAACAGTGGGAAGGGAAACATTTCTTTCATGGACATACTTTCACTGGCAATCCAATCTTATGCAATCTTGCTCTTGAAAATGTGAAACTTTTCAAAAAAGAAAATATATTGGAGAAAATTCAAGATAAAATAAGGTATCTTGAAAAGAGACTTTCTGAGCTTTGGGATTTAGAGTTTGTGGGAGATATAAGAGGGAAGGGGTTTATGTGGGGAATAGAAATTGTAAAAAAGGGTAAAGAAAGTTTTCCACCAAAATTTCTTGCAGGTTGGAGAGTGTGTCTTAATATGTGGAAAAGAGGAGTTTTTATAAGACCTCTTGGCGATGTAGTGGTCATAAATTTGCCTTTATCTATAAAAACAAAAGAAATAGATTTTCTTTTAGAAGCTCTCAAAGAAAGTATATCTGAGCTCAAAAAATTTACAAAAATCTAAAACATACAACAAAACACATCCGGATAATAAATGGTTTCATGTGAAACTTAAAGTCTAAAAAATCTAAAATATGAAAAGTTCATCATAAATCTGAATTTAGGCGAAAATGTTTCATGTGAAACATCAAAGTTTTGGAACATCAAATGTTTTGTTGGGTTATAAAATTTTCAAAGTTGGCTCATGCCTTTAAGTGATCGGAAAGCGGGTGCCACAAATTACCCTCTGAACAAAATCTTAAAAACCAGATTTGCCCTTGTTGTATGTTTTATAAGCATTTTTTCACTCAATAATTCCGATAACTTAAAGGGTAGAGCCTCAAAGTTTTATTGGCATGATAAGGTTTTCAGCTCCTTTGCCACCTACGGGCTGAATAAGGCAGGGGGCAGTTTGTCCAAAAATCTTTATTGATAGTAAAGGAGAGTCAATAGAAGAGATAGCATCTTGGAGAAACTTCAAAGACAATGCTATTTTCTCCTCACCAAAAGTATCTGCATCTATTTCTTCTTCTGATGAGCCAAGTTCATCTGATTCTGCGCGCAAAATGACTTTTCCTTTATCTATTTCAAGGATGACATAGGGAAATTTAGAGCTTGCAAAAATTCCTACCCTTTTTAAAGCTTTTTTGAGTTCCTGACTTTTTACTATGCAACGAGAAATTTCTTCATCTTTTGGAAAGACTGCACGCCAGTTGGGATACTCTTCACTTATCGTCTTTATCCATATTGAAATATCTGGGGAACTTATCAATACAACTCCTTCGTTCTGCTTTATTTCTGATTCTTTCTGTGAAGGAAGAATTTTTTTCAAGTCAGATACAGCATTTTTTGGAATGATAAACTTTGTCTCCTGGGAATTTTCATTTTCAACGCTATATGTCGCAAGTCTGTGCCCATCAGATGCAACAAGCCTTATTTCATTTTTGGAGATTTCAACGAGAACTCCTGTGAGAACATATCTTGATTCATCAGATGAAGCTGCAAATGCTGTTTTTTCAAAAAGCTCGTACAAAGTTGCAGAGGGAACTGATGCGATAGTAAAAAACTCTCCCTCTGGCGGATATGGAAATTGAGATGATGGTAAAGAGTGAATAGAATATCTTCCTGATTTTGTCCTGAGCTCTGTTGTACCATTTTTTACTTCTAATTCTATTTTTTCAGAATCTATTTCTTTTACAAGGTCATATAGTTCTCTTGCAGGTAGAGCGACCTCAAGATTTGAACTTTTTTCACATTTTGATTTTGCTTTCACGAAAACTTCAAGGTCTGTTGCAAGCAAAGTAAGTTGATTTTTTTCATCGGCTTTTATGAGGACAAAAGATAAAATTGGTTGATGTGCTCTTCTTTCTGTTATATGTTGAACTTGTCCCAAAACCTCCAAAAACTCCTTTCTTTTTAGTTCAAGTTTCATAAAACAAAATATAATTCTTTGATGAATTTTTTATTTGAAATTTATCAAATTTTTCAAAGTTTTTACTATCTCAGTTTTTGTTGGGGAATATGTTCCAAGGTGTGAGACTTTGCATGAAGCACAAACGCTGGCGAATGCTGCTGATTTTTCATCTTCAAGTCCTATTCCTTCACATAAGGCGAAAGCTGCTGTGGTTGTATCTCCTGCTCCTGTCACATCATATACATCTTTTGCGAAAGCTATTATGTGGAAAGCTTTGTTTTCGGAAAAAAAGCTCAAACCATCTTCTCCTTGTGTTATAACAATTTTTTTTATTTTCAGATTCTCTCTTATTTTTCTTGCCGTTTCATATAAGTTTTCTTCTTTTCCGCCTGCTACTATCTTTTTTATCTCATATGCTTCTTTTATATTTGGTAAGATCATATACACTCCTTCAAAAAGTTTTATATTTTGAGGTTTTGGGTCGCATAGAATTTTTGTTGAGTTTCGTTTTTCCTTTATTGCGTTTGTTATTTTCTCTGAAAAAAATCCCTTTGCATAGTCTGAAAGAACTATTACATCAAACTCTTCTTTTTTGAGTTCTGATATAATTTTTTCTGCAAGTGCATCTTCAATATTGTGAGTTTTTTCTGTGTCTATTCTCACGACATGTTGCCCTCTTGCTATCACTCTTGTTTTCTGAGTTGTTGGTCTGCTACTGTCTCTTATGAAAGAGACCTCAACTCCTTCCTTTTTCATTAAATCTTCAAGAATATCGCCCTCTTTATCTTCGCCTACGACAGAAAATAATTTTACTTTGCATCCGCCTATTTTCTTTATGTTTACTGCTGTGTTGGCTGCTCCGCCTGGTTTGAAATAACTTTTTGAAATTTGTACAACAGGAACTGGAGCTTCAGGGGATATTCTTGTGGTATCTCCTATAAGGTATGAGTCAAACATTGAATCTCCAAGAACTGCTACATTGAGTTTTGAAAATTCAGAAAATATTTTCTCTACCCCTTTCTCTATTTCCGCAAGGATTTTCTGTGTATCAATTTCTTGTATCTCCATTTTTTCCTATAATATTTAATTATCAAGAGAAGATTTTAATTTCAAAGTTTTATTTTCAAAGTTTTTTGGTTTTTGATGATTTTCAATTTCAAGTTTTTTAGTTTAGAGTTGATTTTACCAACCTTCATATGGCATTCCTTCTGAAAATTCCCATAGTAAAAATCCTCTTATAAAGTATTTTGGAGTTATGTTTTTCAGTTCTGAATAAATATCATATCCCAAATTTATTGCTATATGTCCTCTTTTAGATAGAGCGAAATATAACTGTGGTATAAGATGAATATAATTGTCTTTTCCCCATTGGTAAGCTGATTCAATAGCTGGAAAAATTCCTCTTTTTGTTTTTTGCGTTGTAATAAAGTTGAGAGCTCCTGATAATAAACCCCCTACTGTTTTTTCTCCCGGAGAGAATTGAATTTTAAGTGAGCTCTGAAAAGAGAGTGTATCTTGTATTCCTTTGCCGAATGCAATATATGGTATCAAAGAAAATTCTTCTTCTGACTTTATTGGAATTGCAGTTTCAATTCCTCCTGACAGAATAGTCAAATTTTCTTTGTTGTGAAATATAGCAGATTTTAGTCCGAGTTCTATTTCCCAGGAAACTCTGCTACTTTCAAAAATTTGTTTCCCTTTTATTTCATATTGGTATATGGGACCTATTCTTTGAGCAAAGTAAAGAGTGTGAGAAAAATAATTTTTTGAGATCTGAGTTATGTAAATAAATTCATCTTCTGGAAAAGCTTTTGTTGTGTAATGAGTTCTCAGAAAATTTAGTTCTCCTTGGGGATATCTTTTGTCATATCCGATGCTTTTGAGATATAAAGCTAATTCTTTTATTTTTTGGTCTGATAGTATATTCCCGAAAGCCGGCATATACTTTGAAAATCCATGTTTCGCTCCGCCATCTCTTATTACTCTTATCCAATCTGAAAGTGGTTCCCTTGAATTGAACTTTTTGTCCCTGAAATTTGCGGGCGGAGTGTCAAGACCCATTTCTTTCCAGTTAGGATTTCCTGATCCATCTTTCCCGTGACATGATGAGCATAAAGTTTCAAATATCTCTTCTGGTTTCAATTTTTCATATATACTTTCTTGTGCGAGATTTTTTGCTTCCTGATTTATAAGAATTGAACTTGCGATTAGAAAAAAATAAAACATACTCTTTTCTTCTTTTCTTTCTTTCTTTATTATTAGGTTTATTTTTTTTATTTTAATTTCCAAATTTTCCTGAGGTATTATTACAAAAATTTTTTGTTATGGAAGAAAAAGAAAAAGGAGTTTATAGTGAGAAGAACGAACAATCTTTTCTCAGCAATATAAAGCCTCTTGGACCGTATTCTCTTTTTCGTATTGAGGATAATTTTGTGTTCTTGGCAGGTCAGATAGGTGTTGATGGTGAAGTTCTGAAAGAGACCTTAGAAGAGCAGTTAGAACAAGCGCTCAAAAATATCTATAGGATTTTGGTAAGTATTGGTCTTACACCTGCTGATATCGTGAAAGCAACTGTTTTTACTACTCGTATTGATCAAGCTCAAAAAATAAATGCTATTTGGGAAAGTTTTTTCAGAAAATATTCTGATGTTTTTCCTGCGCGGACATTTGTTGGTGTATCTGCTTTACCTCGTGGAGCTGTTATAGAAATAGATGTTATAGCTCATCTGAAAGATGAGAAAGCTCTGTTTGGGGTAGGAAAACATTTTTTCCTTACAAAAGATTTTTTGAAGTCTCATGAATACTTTGAGAGAGCTTGGAGAAAAAAAGGGGAATATAATGAGTTGGGGAAAGTATTTGCTATTTTATCTGCCGGATTTATAAAACTGCAAGAAGGAAAATTCCAAAAGACTCTTTTCACAAAGGCTATGGAACTATTGAAAAATTTTGTGTCAAAAGATAAGATAAAATCTTTTAAAGATGCAGTATCAAAAGGAGATAAGGAAAAACTCTTTGATTTATCCTCTGCGATTTTAGAAGAAATTAAGATTAGTTAATCATTGTGATAAAATTAAGGATTAGTTAATTGGAGATAAAATTTTGAGTAAAAAGAGATGTAAGTTAGGTATGGTTATATCTTTTGCAAATCAGAAGGGTGGGGTGGGGAAGACGACTCTTGCTATAAATCTTGGTAGTGCCCTTGCTCTTTCTGATATTAGAGTTTTGATAGTTGATTTTGACCCGCAAGGTCATGTTACGGTTGGTCTTGATATCCAGCACGAAGGTAAAACAATTTATAAAGTTATATCAGGTGAGATAAAAATAGAAGAAGCTATATTTCCTACAAAGGTTGAAAATTTGTTTGTTGTTCCTGCTGATGAGAATCTTGCTGGTTTTGAGGTTGAATTTTTTAATAATGAAAACAGCCAATTCATTTTAAAGGATAAACTAAAAGATATAAGAGATAAATTTGATTTTATTTTTATAGATTGTCCTCCGTCTATTGGAGTTTTCACAATAAGTGCCCTTTGTGCATCTGACTATGTTATAATTCCCGTTTTACCAGATTTTTTTTCTCTTGAAGGTTTCTCAAAGTTTTTCAAAGCGATTGAAGAGGTGAGAGCAAATCTGAACCCCTCACTTGAAATTTTGGGTATAGTTATAAATATGTATGATAAAAGAGCAAAGCTTACAAAAGAAGTTGAAGAAGAGTTTATGAAATATTTTCCGGGAAAAATATTCAGAACGAGGATTGTCAAGAGCGTAAAGATAGCGGAAGCACCGGGATTTGGATTACCTGTGGTTCTTTACAAACCTTCTTCCCCTGCGTCAGATGTTTTCACTTATCTTGCCGAGGAATTTCTTGAAAGAATATCCGAAGAAAAAAAGAACAGGACTCAGATAAGTTCATAAGCGAAAGAGATAAACGAAAGAAAAAAGATTGATATAAACAAATCATCAATTTAGAAAAATAAATTCACAAGGATAAGAATAAGTAAGAATAATAAGTAATTTTCATTATGGCAAGTGGTAAAGTTTATTTTGTTGGAGCTGGACCTGGGGATCCCGAGCTTATAACTCTCAAAGGTTATAGGATTTTAAAAGAGGCTGATGTAGTTATATATACTGGTTCGCTGATAAATAAAAAAGTTCTTGATATTGCTGAAAAAGCTCAAAAAATTGACTCTTTTGGTATGTCTGTGGAGGAAATTTGTGATCTGATAGAAAAAAGTTATTTTGAGGGAAAAGTTGTTGTGAGATTGCATGATGGGGATCCATCTATTTTTGGTTCTATAAAAGAGCAGTTTGAAATACTTGAAAGTAGAGGTATAGATTTTGAAGTAGTGCCGGGAGTTTCTTCTTTTCTTGCAGCAGCTAGTCGTCTCAAAATTGAATACACTGTCCCGGAGATTACGCAAACGGTAGTTATAACAAGGTATCCGGGAAAAACCCCTGTTCCAGAAGATATCAAAGAGATTGCAAAACAGAAACCGACTCTCATATTTTTCCTTTCTGCTTCTTTGCTTCCAAAAATTGTAAATGATCTTTTTGAGGTCGGATATCCTTCTGATTTTCCTTGTGCGCTCTGCTATAAGGTAACTTTTGAAGATGAAAAAATAATTTTTGGAACGTTATCTGATATTGCTGATAAAGCAAAGAAGGAAGGAGTATCAATGCATGCTCTTTTTATAGTATCAAAAGCTTTTCTATCAAAGGGAAAGAAATCTTTTGTTTATTCTGAAAAATATGCGAGTTTGGTCAGAAAGGCAAATAAGCAAAAGTAAAATAGAAAAATAAGAAATCAGAAAATTAAATAGAAAATCAGAAAATTAGACAAGATTGGAAGATCAAGCAAGATTTAGGGAAAACAAGATGAGAGATGAGTTTAAAAATTATTATGTAGATCGGGAAAAGTATTTTGGAGAGCTTTTCAAAAAGGGAATTGGGTTAGTTGCTATAACTTTACATGGTGTAAAGATAGTGTTGAAAATTTCTGATGCGATAAAATTCACAAAAGTAAATGTTTTTATATCTGAAAAGTTGAAGGAAGATTTGAGACAGAAGGGAGAGCTTGAAAAATTAAATTATGAAAATATTTTTTGTTTCAAAAATTTAAAGGAGCTCGTTTCTGAGATTTTTAAAAGTTATGATGCTCTTATTTTTGTTGTATCACTTGGAGCTCTTATAAGGATTATTTCACCTTATTTGAAATCAAAAGAAGAAGATCCGGCGATTTTATGCATAGATGATGCCGGAAGATTTGTAATAAGTGTTCTTTCTGGACATCAGGGAGGAGCGAATGAACTTACCCAGGAAGTTGCAAAAATTATAAATGCTATACCTGTTATAACTACTGCTTCTGATTCAATTGGAACTATACCTGTTGATATATTTGGTAGGGAGTATGGATGGAAAGTTGAAGCAGATCATGATACTCTTGTTGAAGTTTCTGCTCATATGGTGAATGGAAGGAAAATAGCTTTGGTCCAAGAATCAGGTGAAAGATTTTTTTCTTTGCCGCAAAATGTCTCTTTAATTTCAACTTCTGAATTTTTTGAAAGACAAAATGAGTTTCAAGCGTGTCTTTTTATAACTCATATTCTTCATGAAAAGAGTAAAATAAAAATTCCATGTGTATTTTATAGACCACGTGTTTTGTATTGTGGGGTAGGGTTTGATAAAGGTATAAGAGCTGATGAAATTTATGAATTTTTCTTGAGACTTTTTGAAGAAAATAAGCTCTCGTATTTCAGTGTAAAAAAAATAGCGACGATAGAGACAAAAAAAGAAGATGATGAATTCAGAAAGTTTTCTGAATTTTTGAAGGAAAATTTTGGAATTGAGACGGTTTATTTTACAAAAAATGAGATTTCTTCTGTTTCTCATCTTGTAAAGAATCCATCAGCTTATGCAGAAAAATATGTTGGTGTTCCGTCGGTTTCAGAGGCTTGTGCTCTTTTGCTTGCAGGTCAGAAATCTGAACTTATTGTACAAAAGACAAAATTTAAAGGAGAAAGCGGTGCAGGAATTACTTTTGCTGTTGCAATAGATAAAAGCTTATTGTATGTATGAAAAAATTATATGGATTTGTTTTTTCTGAGTTTATAGATTTTTAACTTTAAATGAATAGTTCTGAAACGCTTCTTCCTTCGTATATTCTCATTATTGCTTCTCCAAGAAGTGGAGCAACAGATACAACTTTTATTTTCCCTCCTGCTCTTTCATCTTTTCCATTAAGGGGTATTGTGTCTGTGACAACAAGCTCATCAAGTCGGGAATCTTTTATTTTTTCCGGTGCTTGCAGAGATAGGATAGGGTGTGTGCAAACTGCTGAAACTCCTTTTGCTCCGTGATTAAGCAGCGCTTCTGCTGCTTTTATTATAGTTCCGCCAGTATCAACAATATCATCAACTATTATAGCATATTTACCTTTGACATCTCCCACAACGAATACAACTTCTGATTCATTAGGTTTAGGTCTTCTTTTATCAATTATTGCAAACCCACTTTTTAGATGTTTCGCATATGCTCTTGCTCTTGGCGCTCCACCAGTATCAGGAGACACTATAACTATGTCATCACCCTCACCCCATTTTTGCCTTATATAATCTATGTGTATTGGCATAGCATATAGGTTATCAACTGGAATGTCAAAAAATCCCTGGATTTGTCCTGCGTGCAGATCTACTGTAACTACTCTGTTTGAACCTGTAACCTGAATTAGATTGGCCACAAGCTTTGCGGAAATTGGTGTTCTTGGTTCTACTTTTCTATCTTGTCTTGCATATCCGTAATATGGTATTACTGTTGTTATTTTTTCTGCTGACGCTCTTTTTAGAGCATCCATCATTATGAGTAATTCCATAAGGTTATCGTTTGTTGGTGGACATGTAGGTTGTATTATGAAAACCTCTGCTCTTCTTATATTCTCTTTTATTTCAACCCAAATTTCTCCATCTGCAAACCTTTTAATTTCGCACTTTCCAAGGGGTATTTCTATGTATTGAGAGATTTTTTGAGAAAGCTCTGGATTTGCTGTCCCGGAAAAAATTTTTATTTCACCCTTTAAGCCTTTTGACACAGATTGAGGGTTGGGGTGGGAGGACTCGAACCTCCACGCCGGGATCCAAAGTCCCGTGTCCTGCCGGTTAGACGACACCCCAGAGTAAAGTATTTTTTTAATTTAATCATATAAGTTTTCTTTGAGCTTTTGGCAAATTTTGTTCTGAAACAGGCTACATTTTATCTGGTGCTGAGACTCCAAGAAGTTCAAGTCCGGTTTTTATTGTTTTTTTTGCCATTTCACATACAAGAAATCTTTTGAACCTTGTTTTTTCATCTTCTGTAAGAATCTTTTTTTTCTGGTAAAATGAGTGGAAAGAAGCGGAAAGAGACATAAGAAATGAGGTGAGCCTGCTTGGTTCAAAAAGCTCACACGCCGTTATGACCTCATCGTAGAACACACAGCATAATCCTAATATATGTCTTTCTTCTTCTTCAAAGTCAAAGTCTTTATCAAAATTTTTCATTTTTATTTTTTCTTTGAGGTCTTCTTTCCATTTTTCGTATCCTGAAATAAGTTTTCTTGTTTTAGCTTCTTCAAATACAGATGAAATTCTTGCATGAGCGTACTGGACATAAAATACGGGATTTTCCATACTTTTCTTTTTAGCTAAATCTATATCAAATTCAAGCTGTGTATCTGAATTTTTTGTAAGGTAGATGAATCTTGCAGCATCTTCTCCTACTTCTTCTATGAGTTCATCTAATGTTATGAATGTTCCCTCTCTTTTTGACATCTGAACTGTTTTTCCATCTTTTAGTAAAAGAACCATCTGAACAAGCTTGACTACGAATTTTCCCTTAAATCCTGCGATATTTAGAAAAGATTCTATTCTTTTTACATATCCGTGATGGTCTGCTCCCCACACCTGAAAAAGTATGTCAAAACCTCTTTTTATTTTGTAAAGATGATATGCGCAATCATTTCCAAAATAAGTTGGTTTTCCATCTCTTTTTATAACGACTCTATCTTTGTCATCTCCAAATAATGTTGTTTTTAAGAAAATAGCTGAGTCTTGTTCATATGTGTAAGGTTTTATTATTTCAAGAGCATCCTTGATATATTTTTCTGATATTTCTTTTTCTGAAACGAAATTTTCAAACCTTACTCTGAACCTCTCCAATGTTTTTTTTATATCTTCAAGAATTATTCTTGAAGCTTTAAATCCCAAAGAGAAAGTATCGGAATTTTGTATTTCATCTTGGAAGATTTTTTTTATTTTTTCTGTATATTCCCCCTTATATTCTTCACCAAATCCTTTTATTGTTTGTCCGAGTTTTTCTATTTGCTCTCCTGCGTCGTTGATGTAAAACTCTCTTACAACTTCTCCCCCACAGAATTCAAGCATTCGTGAGACCGCATCTCCAACAGCAGCTATCCTTCCGTGTCCTATATGTAATGGACCAGTAGGGTTTGCAGAAACGAATTCAGACAAGATTTTTTGTCCCTCAAAATTTTTGGGTTTAGTGAAGTTGAAAAGAAAATCAATTGAGATTTCCGGAGGGATTTTGAAATTTATAAATCCATTCACAACGGAAGGGTTGAATTCTCGTAGTTCTTTTTTTATTTCTTCTGCTATAACATTTGGAGGTTTTTTCATTATAGGAGCAAGTTTGAATGCAATATCTGTAAAGAGTTCTCCATATTCGTCGTTTTTCGGTCTTTCAGGATACTGTATAGGGGGTATTTTGTCTTTACCTATATCTTGACATATTGTGAAAAGTTTCTCTCTTATCCTTTCTCCTAATGTCTGCATTTTTGTCCTCCAATATATACCTATTTATTTTATTTTTTGCTATTTTATATTCTGTTTAGCGAATGATAATTTTTTAATCTTTCCACTTTTGGTAAGCTGTCCACTTTGTATATTTTTTACACAATTTATTTATTGGGCAACTTTTACAATTTGGTGATATATCGGTGCAAAAGCCTTCTTCAAAAATATAGAAAGCGCTGTTGTCCACATAGAATGGAATTTTTCCAAAGTCATATACTATTTTCTCTATCTGGGTTCTCATTTTGCTTGCTTGAATAATATATGGGCGATTTCTCTCATAGAGGATTTCGCTTAATAGTCCAGTTCTACAAAATACTTTACCAACATGTCCATCAACTATCATCAACGTATCTTTCATTTTCACAAATTTTTCTTTCCATATTTCGCTAAATAGGAAAATTATCCAATTGGTAAGCATTCTGCAAGCTTTTGAATCATTTCCCCCCCCAACCAGAATAAAGAATAGGATGATCATTTAGAAACTTGAACAAATCCACTGATTTTCCGTTTACCAATTTGTTTTTAGCAAGATCATAGAAAGAAATATTGTTCTCATTTAACCATCTGATAAATCCCTCATAAGCTTTAAACCTATAGGCAAATAATGAAATGGGCTTTATACCTCCCAAAGATCCAACTTTATACAAAAGCGAACCTTTGCTACCGGCTGAAGTTTTAAAAATCTCAAAAAGTTTCAATTCTGATATTTTGTAAGGTTCAAATATAAGGTAATCTGAAAATTCTTCTACTAACTTTATTGACAGTTCTCTGACTTTTTCAAATCTTGCTTGTTGATTTATCAATGCTCTTAAAAGTAGATACCTCAATATTTTCTCTTGTTCTTTCTTGTTTATAGAAAGTGGATTTAAAGTCTGTGGTATTGCCATGTGTTCTTTCCATTTTTTGAACCACTTTATTTTACCTCGTTCTTCTAATATTGTGAGTAATTCCTTTCTCTCTTTATCGGTTAGACCTTCTTGAAATTCTTTTGGCATTTTTTACCGCTGATGTTTTGTTGCTAACTTTATTTTGCAATTCTGTGCGGAGATGTTTTGCATCATCTCTTACTATTATCTCAACATCATAAAATATTGGGTTCTTTTTTAATTCCATTTTTTCTTTGACTACTTCTAATAGCTCTAAATCAATTTCATATCCAACACTATTTCTTTTGAGCATTGCTGCTACCTTATTTGTTGTACCAGAACCCATAAAAGGATCAAGAACAGTTTCTCCTACATATGAAAAGAGTTTTATAAGTCTGTATGGTATTTCTTCTGGAAAAGCAGCTATACCGGTTTCTAATCGGTTTTTTAAGGGTAAGACATTAACAATCTTCCATACGTTCAAATACCACTTTTTATCTTTATACTCCAAAATGTCTATTTTTGATTTCCCTCTCATCTCATCAGGAATACTTTTGTAATCAAATTTCCCTTTCTGAAAAATAAGAATTGTCTCTTGGATATTGTCAGGATAAAAGTACATAGGGTATGGATTTTGCAAAACAACTCCGCTTCTTCTACTTATACGAATGTAACCTTCTGGTTTTATCCATATAATTTTATCGCGGTAATCAAATCCTTCTTTTATAAAAATCTTTGTGAGATCCGCAACTATTGGAAATTTTTTGCCTTCTATTAAAATATCATCACATACTATACATGCTATCCTACCGGCACATAGTACTCTTTTTATCTCTCTTGCAACCTTTGTCATTTTATCTAGGTATGCATCATAACTTGGAAAAAGATCAGGGTAATCAAAAGGAGCATTAAAATATGGAGGACTTGTAACTACAAGATGGACACTATTATTATCTAATTCTTTCATATTTTCGCTATCTCCAAAAATCAATTTGTGAAATGTTTTCATCTTCTCTGATTAATTTTATTCCGGAGCAGAGAAATTTTCCCTTTTTTATATGTTCAAAATTAGTTCCTCTTTAAGGAAATAAAAACTATTACTTTCTTTTTGGTGTGATTATTGCTACTAAGTTTCTTCCTTCTTTGTATGGTGGTTTTTCAAATTGTGCTGAATCTGAAAGGTATTGCATAACTTTATCTATGACTTTTCTCATTACCTCATCATGTAATGCTTCTCTTCCTTTCCCTCTGACCACAAGTTTCACCTTTACTTCTCCTTCTTTCATCCACTCTATTATTTTTTTAGCTTTTATTTCTATATCATGGTCTTGGATAGTTGGAGAGAACTGCATCTCCTTCACTTCTATTACTTTTTGGCTTTTCTTAATTTCTTTCTCTTTTTTCTTTTGCTCATATAAGAATTTTCCGAAATCAACTATTTTGCAAACTGGCGGATCGGCATTTGGAACTATTTCTACAAGGTCAAGCCCCTTCTCCTCAGCTATTTTTAGAGCCTCCTCCAAAGGAAGAATACCTATTTGTTTTCCGTCCTCTCCTATTACCCTTACCTGTTTTGCCTTTATTCTTCTTCCTACTCTGTAATACATTTTGATAAAATATATTTTATTCCCTCCTCTATTGATAAAGTTTTTATTGAACCACCTTTTTCTCTTATTGTTATTGTTTTTTCTTCTTTTTCCTTTTCTCCAATAACTATCATAAATGGAACTTTTGCAACTTCCCAGTTCCTTATTCTTTTTGATAATCGTTCTCCTGTTTCCAAGTCAAGCTCGCAGTCAAGCCCATTTTCTGAAAGAAGATTATATATAAATGAAGAGTAATCTTGCGAATTTTCCTTGACACTTATTACTGCACACTGAACAGGAGCAAAATATGGAGGAAAGTTTCCTGCTGTGTTTTCAATAAATATTCCGAAAAATCTTTCAAATGACCCAAATATAGCTCGGTGAATTATATATACTGGTTTTCTCTGATTATCTGAATCTATATAGAAAGCAGAAAACTTTCTTGGCAGATTAAAATCAAGTTGGACTGTTGAGCATTGCCAAACTCTTCCGAGAACATCTTTTATTTTCAAATCTATTTTTGGTCCATAAAAAACCCCTTCTCCGGGATCTATTTCAAAGTTCAATTTGCTTCTTTCTAACGCTTTTTTTAAAGATTCCTCTGCAAAATCCCATTCATCATCTGTACCTGCTTTTTCTTCTGGTCTTGTTGATAAAAAAACCATATACTCTGAAAATCCGAACATGCTCAATATTTCTTTGATTATTTCAAGAATTTCGGAAACTTCATCTTCTATTTGATCTATTTTCAAAAATATGTGGGCATCGTCTTGTGTAAAACCTCTCACACGAAGAAGTCCATGAAGGACCCCACTTTTTTCATATCTATAAACTGTTCCAAATTCGCACAACCTGAAAGGTAAATCACGATATGACCGAGTTTTTGATTTGAAAATCATTATGTGAAACGGACAATTCATAGGTTTGAGCTGGTATGGAGTTTTTTCGCCTCCATAACCTATTGACCTTTCAAAATCTTTTGATTCTTCCTTTTTTTCTTTTTCATCTTCTTTATCCCACTCCATAGGTGGGAACATAAATTTCCTGTAGTGGTCAAGGTGTCCGGATGTTTTCCAGAGATTTATTTTTGCTATATGGGGTGTATATACGAGGTTATAACCTTTTTTTTCGTGTATTTTGAGCCAAAAGTTTTCTATTTTTCTTCTTATTTTTGCCCCCTTCGGTAACCATATTACAAGTCCTGGACCTATTTCATCTTCATCTATCATGAAAAGTTCAAGTTCTTTTCCCAATTTTCTGTGGTCTCTCTTTTTAATTTCTTCAAGTTGCTTGAAGTAGTTTTGAAGTGCTTCTTCATCTGCAAATGCGACACCATATATTCTTATGAGTTGGGGAGCATTTTCATCTCCTCTAAAATGTACAGCAGATATTGATGTGAGTTTGAATGCGCCTATCATTCCGGTTGAGGGCACATGAGGTCCTCTGCAAAGATCTAAAAATTCACCTTGCTCATAAAATGATACCACATCGTCTTCTATTTCTTTGAGTATTTCTATTTTGAAAGTTTCTCCTTTTTGTTCGTATAGTTTTATTGCTTCTTCTTTTTTAAGCTCAAATCTTCTTATGGGTAAGTTTTCATTCTTTATTTTTTTCATTTCTTCTTCTATTTTTTTTAAGTCTTCTTCTGAGAAACCTTGCGGTCTGTAAAAATCATAGAAAAATCCAACCTCTGTTGTTGGACCAACAGAAAGCTTTGTTTCGGGGAAAAGCCTCTTCACAGATTGAGCGAGAGCATGAGCACAAGAATGTCTCATAATATCTAATCCATCTAGACTATCTATTCTTATTAGCTTTACATTAGAATTTGAGCTATCTAATTTATTTTCTGCTATGGCTTTTTCTAGTTCAGCTAATACATCTTTTGGTAAAGATGTAAGTAAATCAAAAATTTTCTTTCCTACTTTAATGCCAACGACATTATCTTTCTTGATTCCTTTTTTTTCAAGGACCTCTTTGCCAGTCATATACTTCAACTTCCTTATTTTAATCCTGAATTTGTTTCGTTTTATTTTTTGAAAAATTATATTAGGCTTTCGTTTTAATTTTCGCAATATTCCTAAAATATATTTTAGATACTAAGAAAGGAATTGGGAAAAAATAAAGAAATGCGAAGTTGAAGAGTGAAATTAAGAGTATAAGATGGAAAATTTGTTAAACATAATAAAGAAGCTGTTAGTTGAAAAAGCAAGAGAAATATTATTTTTTTTGGTGGTTTTCTTTTTTGGTCTCTCATTTTCAAGGACCTTAATTTTCTTCATTAAAAACTCCATAAAGATAGAACAAAAGGGTCATGATTTGAGAGTAAATCTCGACAGGAGAACTGTAAAGGCTGATGGAAAAAGAAATATATCTCCAGAATCTTTCAACTTTCTTTGGGAGAAAGGAATACTCGGGAAAAAAATAGTTGTTGAGCAAAAGCCAAAGGAGGAAGAGGTTATAAAAGAGGTAGTTGTTTCTCCACTTTCAGATTCGTACAAACTCGTTGGAACTATAATAGGAGGGAAAAAAGAAAATTACGCTTTTATATACCATACTCAGTCTAATACTACCTTCATGAAAAAGCAGGAAGAGGAAATAGAGCCGGGGGCGAAAATAGTATCTATAAAACCAGATAGAGTTGAGATACTTCGCGGAAACAGAAAAGAAATTTTGTTTTTGTTTGAAGAAGATAAGAAAAAGTTTGAAGAAGATAAGCAAAGAGCGCAGATGCCGCAAGAAAAAGTTGATAATGTTGGAGAAAAACCTTCCAGAATTCCTCCGGGACAAGTTTTTGAATTTGAAAGCGGGGGCGGACCACTTTCTTCACAGCTTCGCCGTGTTGGGGAAAATACCTTTGAGGTCAAGCGTGAGTTTATAGTCTCAAATCTTTCTGATATGACTCAGCTTCTTATATCAGCAAGAGCTATTCCTTACATAAAAGATGGTAAAATTCAAGGGTTCCGTCTTGTAAATATATCTCCTTCAAGCTTTTATAGAGTTATAGGGATTCAGGATGGAGATATAATAAAGTCAATAAATAAGGTTCCGGTGTCAAGTCCCGAAGCCATTTTGAAGATTTTTTCAGATATACAAAATGAGACATACTTTGAAATAGTTTTAGAAAGAAATGGCGTAGAGAAAACATTTAAATACTATGTGCGCTGATAATGTATAATTTGAAAATCAAATCCTATTCTTTCAATCCCCTCTTTCATGCCAGAATTTTATCCAGAACTTTACACCTTTTTTTATATCATCATACCTTGTGATTATGTCAAATGTTTCATTTTTATATTTTTTATAGATCCATTTTATATCTTTGAAACTTCCATAATTTAAAATGCGCAAAATAAATTTTTCAAGATATGTTTTCCCATTTGGACAATCCCAAAACATAGATTTGAATTTTTTCGGTATTCTTACCGTTTGAGTGTATTTTGGTTTTATCCTCTTTGTTTCACCCGTAATTTTCATCAAAATAATTTTAGACAAGAGAAATTTTAGGTGATAGAAATAGATTTTATTTTTTACCTCTCGGAATTTGAAGTTTTAATCAGATTACTTATTTTTCTACTTCAAGATTAATAATTTTATTTTATGTCAGTGAAGATTGAGAAAAAGATGAAGAGTCTATTTTACTTTTTTATTTCTTTGTCCCTATTTTCTTTGCTTTTTGGATGTGCTAAAAAGCAACCTAAAATTTATGAAAAGAAAATTGATTTTTTATGTTCAGAATGTGAAATAAAAGAAGGAGAAAGAGGGGATAAAGCAGAAAAAGGTTATATTGAGGAGCGCACAGAAAGATCTCAGGATTTGCAGAATTATCAAAAAAATCCTGTTATTTTTGAATATGAAGCTCTCAAAGATTCTCTCAATGTAAGAACATATGACGAGATGTTTGATAAAGCTTTTGTTTTTTACTCGCAGGGAAATATAGAGATTGCTGCAAGAATATTTGAGGTTCTTGCGAACAATTCTCCAAATGAAGAATACAGAGAAATTTCTCTTTTCAATCTTGCAATGAGTCTTGAAAGACTTGGGAAAGATGATGAAGCAGAGAAAATTTATTCCGAACTTTTGAAAAGCTCAAATTATGAGATAAGGTCTGATTCTCTCTTGCGTCTTTCAAGAATAAAAATATCAAGAGGAGAGAACTTTGAAATAGATATTAATTCCTTCCTTGATGAGAAAAGGAAACTTTTTGCTTATGCTCTTTCTCTATTCCAAAAAACAGAAAACATAATAAACTCCTTGATTAAAAGAGAAATTGATCTTGCAAATTTAGAAAATCATCAACAAATTGAAGTTCAAGATTTTTCTTCTGTAAAAGCTGATGTTAAGAAAATAGAGAAAGAAATAAAAAGTATAAATCAAATAAAGATTTCAGATGAAGCAAAAACGATAGTTTCTATTTCCGAAGCTAATCTTAACTTCATTTTTGCTATTTTAGAGAAAAATTATCCTATTTATGCTGTAAAGCGTAAGGTAAAGCATATTCTTGAAGCTCAGAAAAAATATATGGATGTTGTAAGGAATGGAGAGCCTTGGTGGATTACAGCTGCCGTCTTCAAGCTCGGGGAAACTTATAGATACCTTTTTGAAGACCTCGCAATATCTCCTCCCCCACCAGAACTCAAAGATGACGAAGAGATAAAAATTTATAGGCAAGAACTTCTGAAAGAACTTGAAAAAGCTCTAAAATACGCTTCCCAAATATATGAGAAAAATATAAACTTTGCAGAAAGAGTCAAACTTAAAACTGTTTGGATAAAAAGAAGCTCAGCAGAACTTGAAAAAGTCAAATTATATATTGAAAAAATAAAAGAGATTACTGAATCATCTCAAACTCAATAAGATCAAAAGGGAAAATCAGGTGCTGTCAAATCAGATGATATCAAAAGAAGATAAAATAATTTTGAAAATACTTTGTGGTCAGGAGTTTGATGAGAAAACTTTCAAAGATTTTGAATATCAGATTTTCAGCAAAGCAAAAAGATACGGTGTTTCAACTCAAATTTTTTCTGAGCTAAAAAAGCAAAAAATTTGGTCAGAAATTTTCTACTTTGATTATCTTTTGAACCTAAAAAAAATAAAGAATAATTTTGAAACTCTGAAATTTCTTTCTAAATCGGGATTTGATTTTGTATTGCTCAAAGGTTTCTCTGTCGCTCAAAAATACTATGGTGACTTGCGAATAAGACACGCCGGAGATATAGATTTACTCATAAAAGAATCCGATAAAGATAAGTTTTTGAATTTCCTTTTTGAATCCGGTTTTTCTCCCGTTCCTCTTTCAAAGATAAAAGAAAAAATTGGACACGCAATACAGCTTAAAAATGAAGACATTTCAGTTGGAGTTCATACTTGGCTATGCGATAGATTGTTCGTTGATATAAAATATGAAGATGTTGAAACAGAATTTACAAAAATAAAGTTCAAAAATGAATATATCAAAGTGAAAACATTGTCTTCTGAGTGGGACATAATTGAACTTTCTTGTCATCTTTTTCAGCATGCTTTTCCTCTCAGAATTTTTCTTGATATATCAAAGGTTATTTTGAACTCTCACCAGAACTCAGTAAAGCTAATTCATATAGCTGAAAAATTCAAAGTTGCGAATATCCTACTTATCGGTGTTTTAGGGGCAGTAAAAGTATTCGGTTTGAAAGAGCCAAATTGGTTAGGAGAATTTGAAAAATCAAATCTTTCGTATTCTCGCATAGTATCAAGTTTTGTCTCATCCCATTTTTTTATTTTCAGGTTAAGGGATTATCTTTTCAGGATTCCATATCAAGACAAAATTTTTGCTCTATCCGTAGCCTTAAAATTTCCTTTTCGTAAAATGTCAATTTTGCTTCCTTATTTTCCGAAAGAATTTATAAAAAGACTAAAAGGTGAATACATTACAACAAATTGATAAAATAAATAATAGTAATTAACAAACATTTGTTTTTGGTTATGCAGATAGTTAATCAACGAGGACGAAAATTCCGTATTTTGATTTATCTATTTTTGCTAATTTTCCTCAATCTTTCATTTTTTTCATGCATGAAAAGAAACATCTTTTATTCTGTTGGGGGCGGTGGAGGAATACCGCCAGCAAGTGGTGTTGGTAAGATAAAATTTTCTCCCGGAGAATTTGATGAAGATATTCAAGGAATATTTGAATTTCAGGGAGTGTGGAGATTGGAGAAAAAAGATATTATTCCTGTGGCAGGATATGGATTATTTTTCAATTTTAGAGAAATAAATGATCAGATTTTTCCTTATTTAGGAACAGTTATAAATGTTATTTGGTTGAGGAAGGAACCAGGAAAGTTTGATTTTCTTAAACTTAATGCAAAAGGCGAGTTTTCCTTGATGTTAGGTATAGAGACAAAGATAAGCAAAAGTTTTTCCTTCTTTCTTGATGTTCCTATAAATATTGTTGCAGATGAGCTACCGAAATATAACATTTTCTTTGGAATTTCTCATTATATAAAAAGATTTTGATTTCTGGATATGGATGGAAAAAGAAAAATAGTTTTGTATGAAATTTTGTTTGCAGTTCTAATTTTTCTATATACTTTTGCTTTAAGATGTTATAAAGAACCTCCACCTTTACCTCCTGGACCATTTATTACTCCGGAGACAAGATACCCGATAGGACCAGGTGATGTTATCGAGATAAAACTTACTCCTGATGAAATAGGTGTGTCTGGTACATATGAAGTTGATGATGAAGGAAGAATTCTTGTCCCCTTGGTAGGTGAATATTATGTTGTTGGGATGACATCTATTGGGTTGAGAGTCCAATTACAAAAGATTTTTTCTGAATATATAAAGAGACCTTATGTCACGGTTTTTGTTAGACAAATGAAAAGCCAAAAAATTTATGTTGTCAAAGATGAAAGTATAGGCGTAATTTATGTTCAAAGACCTCTGAGTGTTTTTGAAGCTGCTATAATGGCAGGGGTTTCACCGAAAGATGATAAACTCTCTCGTGTCTATGTTATAAGATGGAATGAAGCAAAAAAATCAAGTGATATTTATAGCGTCAACATAGAAAAAATAATAAAGGGAGGAGATTTTACTCAGAATATATATCTCACACCAGGGGACATATTATATATTCCACCAAAGTATGTGAAGAATGTAAAAGAAGCCATAGGGTTTTTCTCAGGGATAGGGTATTCTCTAATTTTCGGGTTTGGGGGATTTAGAGTTTTGGGGATAGTAAAGTGAAAACTTAGTTTTACTGAGAAACTTAATTTCAAAAATTATTTTTTAGGATGAAATTTTTTATTTTGTAAAGTATGAGTTTTAAATTGAAGGTAATTCTCATAGAAGAAGGTGAGGAGTTTCCCGATATAATTGGGATTTCTCTTTCAGACATAGCTAAAATTACTGCTGAAAGGCTTAGTGATAATATAAAGAAATTTTTGGAAGTTGAGAGTGAAAGAGGCATACATATTGAAGTACCAGAGGTTTTCTTTTTTATTTTCAAAGATAGTTTTGTTCCACCACATCCGGATTTTATTGATGAGTGTTCAAAAGCTATTTTCAGTCTCATATTGAGAAAAAATTTGGGAAGAGGAGAGTTTTCTCTGTGGTCTGAATCTGAAAGTTTTATCATATCTTTGGATCCCGAACCCAAAAGAGATAAAAAAGAAGTTTTCAGAGCACCTTTTTCTTTTAGGTTAAAAACAAAGTCAGACTGGACAAGAGCCTTTCATATATCAAAAAAGATAAAAAACGATGAGGTGTCCCAGATTGCATTTTTGGTTTCCCCAGATGAAACCTTTATTTCTTTTGATTCCCAAATAGAAGAGAATGCCGTAATATTCGGGGATACTTTCATTATATCATCATTTATCGGAGAATCTTCTTCGATCTACCCTGGAAATCATATTATAAATAGTAAGATTGGGAAAGGTGTTCGTATTTTACCTTATTGCTATATTGAGGGAGCTGAAATAAAGGAGGATGTCCAAGTTGGTCCATTTGCGAGAATGAGACCTCGCGTTTCCGTTGGGAGGGGAGCGAAGATTGGGAACTTTGCCGAAATAAAGAACTCTCAAATTGGAGAAAACTCAAAAGTTCAACATTTTTCTTATATAGGTGATGCGAAGGTAGGAAAGAATGTAAATGTTGGAGCTGGGACAGTAACTTGCAATTGGGACGGGTTAAAAAAGAATCCAACAGATATAGGTGATTTTGCTTTTATAGGTTCTGGTTCTATGCTTGTAGCTCCTTTAAAAATAGGGGATTACGCTTATGTTGGGGCTGGTTCAACTATAACAAAAGATGTCCCCCCTTATTCTCTCGCCGTTGAGCGATCTGAGCAAAAAATAATCCCAGATTGGAGAAAAAGAAGGCTTGAAAAAGAGCAGAAACTTGAAAACGAAAAAAATCAAAAATGACAAAACAATAAAATTTATTTTTAAATTGGGAAAATATGAGTAAAAGGACTGAACAGCTTGAAATGCTGCGGAAGATGTCAGATACAGAGTTAATTTCAAGGCTTGCGGAATTGAAAAAAGAGCTTTTTGCTTTGAGAGCAGCTATAAAAATTGAGGGTAGAGGAAATTCAGCAAGAATAAAAAAAACAAAAAAGGAAATAGCAAGAATTCTTACTATTCTTAGAGAAAGATAATTAAGTAAATTTCAGGGTAGGTATTTCTGATATTCAATTATTATTTTTGGGTTTATGCATTTAAGTAATCGGGAAATGAAAGTTACATCTCCGAATGAAAGCTAAAAAATCTGATTTACCCTCATTATCTATAAAATCTTTTTCACTGGAAAATTCAGATAATTTATAGTGTAGAGCCTATTTTTTTTATCAATTGTAAGATTGAAAAGAATTTTAGCTTACGCCCATATATCTCTTCTAATGTTTCTTCTATAAATTTTAGGTAGGATAAATTCTCTTCTATGTCTCTTTTCACAACTTTTTCTACGCTTCTATCTATAATTTCTGTTCTGCTGTTTGTTCTATATTCTGGTAGTGTATTTATCAAACTTATATTAGTACTTGATTTTGAACTTGTTCTGCTTATAAATCCCTCTTTTTCGAGTATGCTATGAGAAAACTCGTATAAAATTTTTTCGTAATTAATTTTTAGATAATTTTCATCTTCACTAGAAATTTTTGAAAGGAACTCATAAAGTATTGTAAATGTCTCTTTCGAAAATGAGACAGCTCTGGTAATCTCAAGTGAAAACCATGCTAACATAATTTTTAAAAGAGAAGCCTTTATTTCCCCAAACAAGTTTTCTAGTTCGGCTTTTTCAATTATGATGTTTTGAGAAAATTTAGATTTGCGTAGGTAAGCTTGTATTAGTGATGGTGGTTCTAAAATGTTGAGGAATCTTCTTTTACTTTTTCTTGCATGTTTTGCGACGCACCAAATGACACCACTTTCCTCTCCTAATAAGCATATATATAAATCTTCTCCCCTATTTTTTTTTGCTATAACTAATGCCCTTTCTTTTGAAAACATAAATTGTGGGAGGGGGAGTTTTTTAGTTTTAGTTTTTATTTATTTTATACTTCTCCCCCTCCACATTAATTTTATCTCATAAGTTGAGCAAGCCTCATTATTACTCCCATATCTCCTGATATTTTAAGTAGACCTTGCATGAATGCCATCTGAGCATCAAGTTGTCTTGCTTGAACCTTTCTGAATGTATCTATGCTTTGGGTTATGGTTGCTTTTGCAGCTTCTGGTGGCTCACCTTTTCCTCCCTCCACTTTTCCACCGGATACTTTTATCCAGAATGTTCCTCCTCCTTCGCCTTCTATAACGAACTTTACGACTGCATCTACTCCTTGTAATTTTTGTTGTGTTTCTGCGCTTGCATTTGCTGCTGTTGGAAGTATTATAGTATATACTTCTTCTGGGTCTGCATCTTTTCCTATTTCGAATATTTTCTTTCTGTCACCTGCTTTTGCTGCCTCTTCTACTTCTTTTTTTAATTGCTCTGGACTTTTTCCAGTTGCCATAAGTTTTACCTCCTTTTTTATTTTTTAGATTTCAATTTTCAATTATAAGTTTTGAAAAAAGAGTGCGTTAAAAATCAGAAAAATTGAATGATTGTTCAATAAAAAATGTGCCGAGGGCGGGACTCGAACCCGCACGGGGTTTTTAGCCCCAGGAGATTTTGAGTCTCCCGCGTCTTCCAATTCCGCCACCTCGGCTAAAATATATATTTTAACAGTCTATTGTTAAAAATCTTGAAAATTAACAAAATTATTTTTATAATTATCAATAGAATTGATGATAAGAGTCTCCCGCGTCTTCCAATTCCGCCACCTCGGCTAAAATATATATTTTAACAGTCTATTGTTAAAAATCTTGAAAATTAACAAAATTATTTTTATAATTATCAATAGAATTGATGATAAACCTTAGTTCCCATCAAGAAAATTTATTTTTTTTCATGATTTTTATTATATTTTTCTTTATGGGTAAAAAACATATCAAGGAACAAATTGAATTTATAAGGCAACTCATTTTTCCTGTTGTTCAAAAACATTATCCTTCAAAAGCTAATAGAGAGAAAATGAAACTCTACGACCTCATAACATTTGCCATAGTGACTCATCTGAGGTTCGATGGAGTATACAAAAAAGCATACCGAGTTCTTATTGAAGAACTTCATCTCTTTCCAGAAGTAAAGTATAATAAGATATTAGAAAGACTTTCAAGGTATGAAAGCCTCCTTGCAGAATGCATGGAATTATTTGAGCTGGATAATTTTCAAATTGTTGATTCAAAGCCGATCCAGACTAAAAAACTTCCAAGGTTTGCAAGACATCAAAAAACTGGAAATTCCCAGTTGATAACAGAGCAAGAGGATATAGGATACAATAGATTAAAGGGGGGCACTATGTGGGATACAAGATAACATGTAGTACTGATGGGAGATTCTTGAAACTACTTTATATCTCTCCTGCTTCAAAGCACGATATAACCATAATAAAGGAAAGACATAAGGATTTCATAGATAGGTTTCGTGGTCGCATAGTTCTTCTTGATAAGGGATATGTTGATGAGAACTTTGCAAAGTTTATGAGAGCACAAGGGGTAGGATATATAGCCATGAAGAGGAAAAATATGATAAAGGATGAGAAAGAGAGGAAGGTTTATAAGGTTTTGAGTAGGATAAGGAGGATAATAGAGACAAGGTTTTCACAATTGGAGGAATTCGGATTGAGGTTCATAAGAGCGGTATCAAGGAGAGGATTAGCTATAAAGATAGTATTATCAATATTGTCTTTTAATATATATCAGCTAATGAATGGTAAAATTTGATGGGAACTAGGGTGATGATAATTATTTATTCCTTTCCTCGCGCCATCTAAAATGGCGATCAAAATATTAAAGGAGGGAAGGAAGGAGAAAGGGAAAAAATAGAAAGAAAAAAGAAAAAGAAAAAGATAAGGGAAGAAGGAGAAGGGAAAAAGAAAAAGGAAAAGAAGATAAAAAAAGAAAGGTAGCCCGGTAAAACGGGTAGATGCGGAGGCAGGCGCTCGGGAAAGTAAGGTTTGCATGAGCAAAAAAGCTCATAGCAAATAAACCTTCCCCAAACCCATTGTTTTTTCCGGATGGGCTGTTAATCTAACTCTTTTTATTTTCATTTTTCGGTTTTTTGTATTTTTTGAATTTTCCCCTATGATTATATTTGGATGTATCTTCCTGTTGGATTAAATCTTTCCTATTTTCACCGCCCAAATTATTGGTCCCTGTATAATATACTCCCAGCTAAATTTACCCTCCTTTTCTGCTTGAAATTGGTACCATAAAGGTTTTGGATCATGGTCATTTATCAGCACAAAATTTTCCCCTTTTTTTAAACCATCAAACTCAGAGAAAATAATTCCATGTCTTTGAACTGGTAGAATATCTCTCACATCAAGAACTTTTCCTTTACCTAAAATCTTGCTTTTCATTTCATTTATCATCTTATGGAACTCATCATGTTTTCCTGAACCAATTTCTTTTATTTCAAAATCCTCAAATTCTTCAAAAATCTTTCCTTGAGTTTTTCCATCAAGGTGCATATCTGCCATTACAAAAAGAACATTATTTTCCTTTTGAATGTGTCTTTCAAGAAGTTCCAAGTATTCTGAAATGTTTTCTTTTATTCTTTCCTGTATTCTTTCTTGATATTTTTGAGTTTGATTTGATTTTAAGCTTTGTAGATCATCTTTAATTTGTTTGAGTAGAGTTCTTCCGGTTTCATGTTCTTCAAGCATAACTTGTATCGGACCTCCTTCATTTGGGATACCCGATTTTTCTAACGCAGGAAAAAGTATTCTTTCTTCCTTTCCGTGATGACACTTATCTACGAAGACAGTGAAAAATTCAATGAGCTTTTCAATATCTTCTAAATCTTCAGATATTTCTGTTTTTAATATTTCAAGTAATACTGTTGCAAGCCGAATTACCTTGTGCTCTTTTCTGAGCTGTTCCGTTGCTTTCATATTATCATAGATTGTAAGTAAGTAAGGTATTTATTTTGACTTTTCCAAAATTTTTGACTTTTTACTGAATTTATGAAATTTTACTTTTGCCTCTCTCGTAATAAGGAATCTATATCGGGGAGTTCTTTGTCGTAAGGTTCAGTTCTTTTGGAGAATAGACTGAGGATTTTTTTCCTTTCTTCCGGTGGTAGTTTATCTATTATGAGTTTTCCATCAAGGTGATCTATTTCATGTTGAAAAAGAACACTTTCTAAATTTTCTAATTCATTTTGGTGTTCATTCCCTTTTTCATCAATCCATCTTACTATTATTTTTTTTGCTCTTTTTATTGGAAGCCTTAATCCAGGAATTGACAAGCAGCCTTCTTCAAATTCTATTTTTTCTTGGCTTTTTGAGATTATTTTTGGATTTATAGCGACTTGTGGGGAATTTTTCTCCTCTGAAGTATCAAAAGTAAATATTCTGAAATGGATCCCAACCTGAGTTGCTGCGAGACCTATCCCATCTGCTTCATACATAAGTTCTTTCATTTCTCCTAAGATCAGATTGATTTCTTTATCTATGAATTTTAGTTCTTTTGCTTTTATTCTTAATCTTGGGTCTGGGACCTTCAGGATTTTCAGCATTATATTGAAATTTTAGTTTTGATATTTTGAGCGTTCAACAAAATCAGATTATTTTTTATGAATAAAAATTTGGATTTAATTTTAAAAAAAGCTTATTATTTTATGATGCAAAGGGAAGAGAGCAATTTGGTGGCTAAAAAATTAGGAGATGAAAAAAAAGAAGAAAATATAAAAAAGGATTTATCGTATATCTTGCAAGTTTTAAAAGATAAGCGTATAAAACTTACCTCTCAAAGGAAAATTATATTAGATATATTTTTAAAGCTCGGTGGTCATGTTAGTGTTGAAGAAATTTTCCAGGAGATCAGAAAAAAAAAGAAAAATATAGGTCTTGCTACAATATACAGAACATTTAGTTTGCTCAAAAATTTAGGCTTGGTTTCTCAAAGAGAGTTCGGAGATGGATTTTCAAGGTTCGAGATCGTCTCCTCTCATCACGATCATCTTATATGTCAGAAGTGTGGGAAGGTTATCGAGTTTAAAGATGAAAGAATTGAAGATATTCAGGAAGAAATAGCCAAAAAATTTGGTTTTGTCCTCATAAGTCATAGACACGAGCTTGTAGGGATATGTTCAGATTGTAGAGAAACTTTGTAGCTATAAAAAGATGAATTTCCTTGAAATAAGGAATGAAAAAAATCCTATTATTAAGCTTGCAAAAAGTTGTGCTACTACTTTTGGAAAATTCAATATTTCAACCTGAAAGTACAGTAGAGATGAGAAAGCAGGAGCATTTATAAGCGATAAAATAAAGAACTTCCCATATCTTGTTGCTCCTGAAAGAGACATGATCCTGAAATTTGAGTATCCTTTGAATGTAAATTTTTTGTGTAAAATAAAATTTTGTGTCATAGATATAAATCCGGCTATCGGTCCAGATATCATATACCATACTTTTAGTACATAAGTCAAAAAAGAGAAGATTAAAAGATTTGTTGTGATACCTACTACGCCAACTGTTCCGTACCTTATAGCCTGTAAAATAAATTCTCTATTGAAAATTTTTGTTTTCAATTTCTTAAAAAATTTTTTCATTTTCTTCAAACATAAAATTTGCTTTTTAGGAAAATGCATAATATTTTCCGTGAAATATATTTTTGTGTTATATTAATGTAGTATGGATTATGAGCAGAAAATTATCAATTCTCTCAAAAATGAGTTCAAATCCCTTGAAATTGATTCTTATTTTATAGGAATTGATCAAATTTACAATATTCTTACTCCGGCGCTTGTGTTGGAATATGTTGAAAAGGCTTATAGATATACAGCTGAATGCAAGGAGCACTTGCAAATGCCGAGTAAGCTATACTTTTTCTATGAAGATGGGGACATGAGAGTAATGCCTTCTGTTGTTGATGTGGATGGTGAAAAGATAAGTGGGATAAAAATTGTAAGTGTGCATTCCCAAAACAAAAAAAGAAATCTTCCAGTGGTTATAGGTTTTTTTGTACTTGTTGATTCAATTACAGGTTCGTTGTTATGTGTTATGGATGCTACTTACCTTACGGCTATGAGAACGGGAGCAGCAGGAGCTTTATCCGTCAAACATATATTGCGTGAAAAAGATAGTATAAGCTTGGGGATAATCGGTTGTGGAGTTCAAGCAAGAACCCAGCTTGCTTTGATCTCTTATATCAAAAAAATACATGAGCTTATAGTTTATGATGTATCTACTGAGGCTATGGAGAAATTTGCAAATTTTTCTCAAGATCTTGGTTTTAAAGCCAAAAAAGCTAACTCTCTTTTTGATTTCAAAAATTGCGATGTCGTTGTTACTATCACTCCATCAAATAGACCTTTTCTTATGTTAGAACATGTTCAAAATGTGAAGTTAATAAATGCTATGGGAGCTGATGGTCCGGGGAAACAAGAACTTTCTCCAGAAATACTGAAAAATTCGGTGGTTGTTGTAGATAATAGGGAGCAGGCGATTCATGGTGGGGAAATAAATGTTCCTTTGAAAAAAGGTCAGATAGACGATTCAATAATATTTGGTGAGATTGGAGAGATAATTTCTGGAATAAAGGAGATACCTCCTGATAAGAGAGTTGTTTTTGACTCAACAGGTATAGCTATTCTTGATGTTTTTGTGGGATATGCAATTTATAAATCTGCTCGTGAGAAGGGATTACTTAGAAGTTTTAAAATACACTAACTCTGCAATTTTTTTCTCTTAATTTCGTCATTACATTTATGTGCTTTTTTTATTTTTTCGCTTTATTCTGTTTTGATTATTAATCTTTATTTTTTCTTTGATTAAATTTATGAACGGGAAAAGAATAGATCTTATAGAGTATGCTGCTCAAATGATACTTAAATCAGAGTTTGTTATAGCATTTACAGGTGCGGGGGTTTCAGCGGAATCTGGGATACCAACTTTCAGAGATAAAGGAGGATTGTGGGAAAGGTTTCCTGTTGAAATTTTTGGAACTCCACGCGGGTTGATAAGTGTTCTTTTTTCTGATCCAGAAAGATTTTCTGAATTCGTTATATCTACTGTTGATGTCCTTGGTGAAGCAAAGCCGAATTTAGGTCACATCGCACTCGCAGAACTTGAAAACATGCAAATCTTGAAAGCTGTTATAACTCAAAATATAGATAACCTTCATCAAGAAGCCGGGAATAAAAATGTTATAGAGGTTCATGGAAGCGTAACAAGATTGAGATGTATAGTTTGTGGAGAGAAGAAAAGAATAGATAAAAAAAGTTTTGTTGAAAAGGCAGTGAAATTTGCAGAAAAGATAAGAGGGTTAGATTTCTCTCGCTTCATATCGGAAAGTAAAATAAGTCTGCAAGAAATAATTCAGATTTTTGGAGATGCTATTCCTCTTTGTGAATGTGGAGGTATAATGAGACCTGATGTCGTATTTTTTACTGAACCAGTTCAAGATATGGATATTGCTTTTGATTACGCAAGGCGAGCTGATTGTTGCATAATCGCGGGAACATCAGGTGTTGTCTATCCAGCTGCATATATACCCCAGATCGTAAAAAATAATGGGGGTTTTCTTATAGAAATAAATCCAACAGCTCAATGCTTTGATTCAGATGTTTATATAAAATCTTCTTTTGCTTCTTCTATGTCAGAAATATTATACAAGGTAAGAAATTTGTTGAGTTGAAGTAATGAAGAAAATAGTTGCCTTGAAGGTTGAAGGGGAACTTGTATATCTTGATAAGAAACATGCCTATGTACTTAGGATAAGTGAAGGTGAAAAAGTAAAAGTTCTGTTACCATCTGGGGATTTTGCTCTTGTTGAAGTGATAGATTCTGATAAAATGGTTGGTCGTATTTTGGAGTTTATTAAACCAATTGAGAATAAATCAAAAATATCTGTTTTTATCTCTCTTTTGAAGAGAGAAAAGTTAGAAAAGGTTGTTGAATATCTTTCTATAATAGGGGTTGACAAGATTGTTCCAGTGATAACTCATAGGTGTGAAGTGAGACCCAGTTATGAGAAGCAGTTCAAAATAATTGAAAGATTAAAAAAGATATCCTATGAGAATGCAAGGATATCTGGTGTTGCTCCACCGAAAATAGAAAATATAGCTCAGATTGAAAAGATACAAGATCAAGATTATGAGAAGAAGATAGTATTTTACGAGTATTCTGCTAATCTTTTTTCTTATGAAGTGTTAAAGGAATTAATTTCATCAAAAGGAAAAATTGCCATTTTCATAGGTCCTGAAGGTGGTTTTTCAGAACGAGAAATTTCTCATCTTGAAGCAAATGGATGGCAAGACTTTTCCTTAGGGGAGAGAATTTTCACAGCAGAGCTTTTTCCTATTTACATCATATCTGTTTTTGATTTCTTTTCTTTGAATTTTTCATCTTAATTCATTTGTTTATTTTTTCTTTTTTTATTTTACTTTGTTCTATTTTTTTATTCTTTTCTTTCTTTAAAATCATTTGGTATAAGCCGATTATTTTCTATTTGTTTTCTTTTTTTATTTGATTTTTAATTTTTGAATTTTATTTGTTATTTTTTTATTGTTGTTTATTTGTTTTATTTATTTTCCTAAATAAATTACTAATATTATTTTATAATTTTTTATTTTTGAGTTTAAAAGTTTGCTTTTTTGGAGATGCAGATTTTATTAAAATTAGCATTACTAATTATTTCTTTCGAATCTCAAAACAGATTCAATATTTTTAGTCTTGGATTTGGGTATGTTGGAATACCTGAAAAACAAGGATTTACAATCTCTGAGCTTTCGTTAGCTGAGTTTCAAGATTATAAACTTATTCAAGAGGCCGGTCCAGTAAGTTTCGGATTACTTTTAGGTGGAGCAAAATTGTTTCCTTCTATTTTGGTTGATAGAACTGATGAGACTCGTAGATTCATAACTGAATTACGCTATGTACCCGGAGGAGGTTTGTTACCCGCTTCGCTGATGGTTTATAGTAAAAGGCTAATATTTACTGTTGTTGAAAGTAAAGATGCGAAAGTTGATATTATACCTTTCTTTAAGATTCAAATTATACCGATCTCAGATGCTTTGGTACTTACTATATTTAACCCCGCACTTTTTGCAAAGAAGATAGGGACACCTCCGCCATACCCTCATTTTGAGATATCTTCTGGTGCAAAGGGAGTTTCCGGATCTATTGTGTTCGATTTAAAATTCGGAATAAGAACATATTCGTTTTTCGTTCCAGAGCTTACACAGGCAGAAAAGAATGCAATAGAAGGATATAAGAAGACAGGGAGTAAACCCATAATCGGCAAATTATATGATCTGAGCGATGCAAAATATGGGTTTCTATTCTTTTTTAACTTGCTCATCGGTTTTGACATCCCTGGGTATTATGTGACAAAAGTTGTGACAGTTGAGGAGAAAAAGATGAGCGAAACTGTATCTGTATCAGAAGAGCTTGAAAAGAAGATAAAAGAACTGGAAGCAAAACTTGCTGAATTGGAAAAACAAAGAGAGGAAGAAAGAAAAAGATTAGAAGAGGAGTTGAGTAGGCAAAGAGCAGCTCAGGAGAAGGCCGAGGAAGAAAGAACAGTTGCAAGAGTGGAAGAAAAGAAGGAAATTGAAGATAAACCACTAGCAACTTCATTAGGTTCTGAAGTTTTGAGGGTGGAGTCATACAAAGATGGAAAATTAAATCTGAGTTGGAGCGTACCACAGAACTTACCTATTTCTAATGTTTCTATTGAAAGATGTCTTGGTTACAATTGTGAAAATTTCTCGCCTCTCTCCTCTTTTTCAGCGTCTGTTACCACTTATCAGGATAGTATAATTGAAAATCAAATATATTGTTATAGGCTCTCTGTTAGGGTAAAACGAGTTGAAAAAGTTAAAGAAGAGATCAAAGGAAAGGTGGAGGAAACGATAAATTCTGGTAAGCTTTGCACATATGTTTCGTTCAAAGGAGAAATAATAAGGGTTTATTTTTGATTTAGAACTTTATTTTTTTGAAGTTTGGTCCCTCTTTTCTGAAAAAAGAAGATATACCTTCTATAAATTCTTCTGAAAGAACTTGTTTTGCTTGTAAAACTCTCAGTTTCCTTATATGACTTTCAAGGTAAGGGAAAGCTGACTCATATGTGAGCATTTTTATTTTAGATGATGCACCCGGAGGAGCCTTCTTTATTTTTTCAACAACACTTTTTATTTTCAGGTCAAGTTCATCTTGATTTTCTGCAATTTCGTTTATTATTCCAAGTTCAAGGGCTTCTTTTGCTGTTATCTTTTCTGCAAATATTATTTTTTGTAAAGTTCTGGTTGGACCTGCAAGATTTGCCAAAAACGGTATCCCGCATGCATCAGGAATAAGTCCTCTTTTCGTAAATATCTCTGCAAAGTATGCATCTTTTACAGCGATTTTGTAATCAAACCAATATATCATTTCTGCTCCAAAACCCGCTGATGGACCATTTATTTTGCCGACAATAAATTTTGGACACTCTGTTGTTGCTCTTATTATTGAAACGAACTCTTCAACATGCCACTCAAATATATCTTGAATGTCTTCCCTTGATAAATCCTCACGAGATTCTGCAAGGTCAAGACCTGAGCAGAAAAAATCTCCTTCTCCTGTTATCACTATAACATCTACTCTTTCGTCTGATACTGAATTTCTTATCTCTTCTGATATTTTTTTTGCATCAGAAGGAGAAATTGCATTTTTCCTCTGAGGATTTGATATTGTTATTGTTTTTACACCGTCTTTTATTTCTGTCTTTATCATAAATCACCAAGATAAAAATTTTATATTTATTTTTATCTTTTCCTCTTTTGTTTTGTCAAATTTTTTGCCAGATAAATACAAAAAGATTTTTCTGATTTTAAAATATTGCTTATGGATCATCTGAAAAATCTCAAAGGCGGTAGAGTTTGGTTGTTCTGCGGTTTTGTTTTGGGTTTTTGTTTGTTGTTACCCTATTTTTCTTGGGCTGACTGGGAAATATTCGGACCAACTCGGGTGAATGCTACTGTTGGGAATGGCTCTCTATCTTGTGGGATTTCAAGATGGGGAGAAATTACTGTTTTGAGATATCCTCATACATCTCACTGGGATCAACTTGATTATAAAACAAAGGAGGGAGAAAAAAGTAGAGAAGAAAAATATTTCGGAGCTCTTGAAAATCAAGGTGCTTATTTCCTTTTGAAGATAGGAAATAATATTTTTTCTCTCCGAGACCTTGATCTTGCAAACATAAATCAAAGATATAAAGATGATGATTCAGCTATACTTATCACTGAATACAAAATTCAGCAAGGAACTATAAAAGTTTACGATTTTGTTCATCCTACCTCGGATATATTTGTTCGTAAAGTTGAATTAGATTTGCAAACGAATGAGGATGTTTATATCATTCACTATCAGAATCTTGCTCCGACTACTATAAAAGTTCCAAAATATCCCCTTCAGGATTGGCAAGATGACACTTTGAACGATTTTGGTGGCTTTGAGAAAAACAGAGCTGTATTCCATTTTACACCTTTATTTTTATCGCGGGAAGAACAATTTCAGGAGTATAAAAGGATAAAAGGGAAAAATTATGAGGAAATTTTAAATTATGCATCTGAGATAACTTACGGTATTTTCATCGGTGTAAAAGTTGTCGGAGGATATGAATTATCAGCTTATACAGGCTTTGATGGAAGATGTGGAGGTAATAGAGATTTACCTGATTTTTTATCAGAAAGTGCATTTGAAAAACTAAAAAAAGGTGATTTATCTTATAAAGAGAAAACTTTTGCTTTATGTTCTGCTGACTCTTTTGTAGCCTCAAAAGTTTGCCAAAACGGTAAATGCGAATCTCCCGTATTTGTTGTTATATCTGCTGGAAGAAATTTATCAGATGTTGAAAGAAATCTTTCTTTGTCTCAAAAAGATATTTTGTCTCTTGAAGCAGAAACAGAAAATCACTGGAAAAACATAGTGAAAAGAATGAAGGAGAACAGATGGCATTCTAAATTGACTTATCCCGAATCTCGGCTTTGTAGTAGAGCTCTTATTTCTCTTTTTCAGGTAATAGATAAGGAAACGAAAGCGGCGGTTGCTTCCATATCAACTCAGCCTCCGTATGCAGAAGATTGGCCAAGAGACGGAGCTTATTTTAATTTGTTTTTAGACCTTGCAGGTTTTCATGATATAGCAAGAGAGAGAAACTTCTTTTATGTTAAAGTTCAAAGAAAAGAGCCAGAGGGAAATATACCAGCTGGAACATGGGCGATGAACTTTTATGCAGATGGAATGGTTGGGGGTCCGTGGGATTTTGAAATAGATCAGGTGGGGTTCGTTCTTTGGAGCTGGATAAATCACATAAAGTTTGAACAAGGTGAAAATAAAAGAGAGTATATGAAGAAAATATATGAGCCAATAAAACTCTCTGCTTATGAGGTTCTTATCGGTTGTAAAGATCAGAACAATAATCTTCACTGCATAACACAAGAAGATGACCATATAGATCCGAGCCAAACTATGGGAGGAGCAGGACCTCTATACGCTGCTATGAGAATGGTGATAGATTTTGCGGGACTTTACGGGGACTATAAGCTTATGGAAGATATGAAAAAAAGATTTTCAGAATACCATGATGCCATTTTGAAAAATTTTTCACAAGATGGATTTTTTAATTTCTCGGTAACAATAATAGATGGAATACCATATGATCAGGACCCAAGAATAAAGGGAATGAGCTATGTTCTTTTCCCCGCTGGATTTAGATTTTCCAATCCTGAGCAAATAAAACAGTATGCAGAAAGAGTTATTGCTGCTCTCAACCTTAATTTTTCCCCTGAAAGAGGATATCTTCTCTATGAGGGTAAGTGGATTTTATCTCTTATATACGCTGCTGAACTTCTGAAAAATTTCAGCTATTCTGATTATCAAAGGTTAAGGGAGCAAGCTGAAAAATTTTTAAAAATTTTAGTTGAAGAAGTTCCAACAGATGGTACCTATCATATGGGAGAGGTGGCAGTTTATAAAAATGGAAAGTATGAAAATAGAATCGCTATACCTCATGTATGGGAAGCTACTTTGACATGTATGACTGCTATCGCATTTAGAGAACCGAGTACTCTCAAAGATATGGGGATGGAAATTTATACTGAAAGACAAGAAAAATCATCAAGAGGTTGCATTACAGGATTTTGGTCAGCTGGATCTGGAATAATTTTTATTTTAACTTACTATCTTTTTGTTATAATTTATCGCAATCATTTCTTATATAAAGAGCGGAGCAAGAACGAGCGTCACAGTTGAAAGAAGCTTTATAAGCACATGAATAGATGGACCAGCAGTGTCTTTCAGAGGATCTCCGACTGTATCTCCTACGACTGCTGCTTTGTGAGCTTCTGTTCCTTTTGCTCCTGATAGCTCTATTGATTTTTTGGCATTATCCCAAGCTGCACCACCGTTGTTGAAAACTGTTGCAACAAGAATTCCGGAGATTGTTCCTATCATAAGAACCGCTGCTACCGTTTCAGCTCCCATACCTATGAGTTTGAATATTATTCCTACGAGTGTGGGAACTACAACAGGGAGTAATCCTGGTATTATCATCTCTTTGAGAGCTCCTCTTGTTACTATATCAACGCAGGTTCCATACTCTGGTTTTTCTGTTCCTTGCAAAATTCCCGGTTTTTCTCTGAATTGTCTTCTCACTTCATTTATAACATAGTATGCTGCTCTACCCACAGCTCTTATAGCTAATCCTGAGAACAAAAATACAAGCATAGCTCCTATGAGTCCAGCTACGAAAACTTCTGGTTTCGCTATATCTACTGATTTTAAATCTACTCCATAGTTTCTGATCTCATCCAAATATGCGCTGAAAAGCAAAAATGCTGCAAGACCTGCTGAACCGATTGCGTATCCTTTCGTTAAAGCTTTTGTTGTGTTACCTACTGAATCAAGTTTATCTGTTATTTGGCGGACATCTTTTGGTTGGTGGCTCATTTCTGCTATTCCACCTGCATTATCGGTTATCGGACCGAAAGTATCCATTGCGAGAATGAAACCTGCTGTTGAGAGCATTCCCATAGTAGCTACAGCGGTTCCGAATAATCCCGCATCCGGAAGCCCCGTTGATCTTCCAAGATAATAAGAAATTAAAATTGCTATTCCTATTGTTATCGCTGGTAATCCTGTATTCTCAAGTCCTACTGATAATCCGGTTATTATATTTGTAGCTGGTCCGGTCTGAGAGGACCTTACTATCTCTTTTACTGGTCTATATCTATCTTCTGTATAGTATTGTGTTATGAAAACAAATGCTGCTGATGTTAGAACTCCGACTACTCCACACAGGAAGAAATTTATCCAGGCTGATGGGTAATTTGGGTGATAAAGTAGCCATCTTGATGCGATTGCAAATCCTATCATCGCAAGTACGACCGAAAGGTAATAACCTCTGTTCAGAGCTTGCATTGGGTCATCATCGTTGCTTTTTGCGTTTACCATCATTATACCTATTATGGAAGATATTATACCGAATGCTCTCGCTACAAGTGGGAACATCATAACTCCAAATATCCACGATGCTTCTGCTCCCGCTACTTTTGATGCCATAGCTGCTCCTAAAATCATTGCTCCTATATTTTCAGCCGCTGTTGACTCAAAAAGGTCAGCACCTCTTCCTGCACAGTCTCCAACATTATCTCCGACCTGATCTGCTATAACGGCGGGATTTCTTGGGTCATCTTCTGGAATTCCGGCCTCAACTTTTCCTACAAGATCAGCTCCTACATCTGCGGCTTTTGTGTAAATTCCTCCTCCAAGCTGAGCAAAGAGAGCCACAAATGATGCTCCGAACCCATACCCAACGATGAGCAGGGGTATCTTTGTTGGTTCAGCGGAAGAAAAGAGTTTCATAAGAATATAGAGCCCACCTATACCGAGCAGGCTCATGGATACGACCATTATACCGGATACAGCTCCACCTCTTAGGGCTATTTTTAGAGCGTCCGGTAGGCTTTTTCTTACTGCTGCGGATGCCGCTCTTATATTACTTCTTATGCTTGCCCACATACCGACATATCCTGCAATAAGAGAAGAAATTGCTCCTGCTACGAAAGATAGAGCTATCCAGAAAGCGAGCTCGATTGCCGATGAAACCGGATCAAACGGTTTGTGTCCTCTTATTATTCCATATCCTACAAACAGTGCTATTGCGAAAGGAATTGAAATATAGATTATGGTTTTATATTGTCTTCGTAGGAATGCTTCTGCTCCCTCTTTTATAGCATCTGATATTGCTCGCATTTCAGGGGTTCCTGTATCGTGTTTTAGAACCCACCTTGCAAGCAGAAATGAAAATATGACTCCTCCTATGCTGACTCCCATAATTACTAATATTATTATCAACTCTTTCATAGCCTCAATCCCTCCTGACAGATGTTTTAAAATATCTCTTACTATAAGAGAGAAAAAAAAAGTTGCAGAAAATTCAATTTAATTTGTTTTGTTTTTAATTTTGCAATTATGCCAACTTTACTTACGGAGTTTTTTGGGGTTTCTGGGAAAATTCAGCATATTGTTTTTGAAATCTTTGCATTTTTTTTGGTCTTATTTTTGGGTGCCTTGGCTGTAAAAAACAGAGAATCTATGATTTCAAAGATTTTTTCTCTTGTTGTTGATTTTTGGAGAAAAATGGCTTTATCTCTTATGCATGAGGAAGATGCTAAAAGGCATGTGCCGTTTGTCTCATCTCTCTTTATATTTATCTTAATTATGAATATTATGGGGCTTATTCCCGGTCTTATGCCACCTACTATGAATATAAACACGAATATCGGAATTGCTATTTTTGTTTTCTTGTACTATAACTACTTTGGGTTCAAAAAACACGGATTAGGTTATATAAAACATTTTCTCGGACCGTTTTTACCTGTTGCCTTTCTTTATTTCCCGATAGAGCTTATCTCTCATGTTTTTCGTATTGCAAGTTTATCAATTCGTCTTGCGGGGAATATGACAGGAGATCACTCGGTTCTTGAAATCTTCACTCATCTTACTTATCTTGTAGTTCCAATTGCATTTCTTATTTTAGGCACAATAGTTTCAATAGTACAAGCTTTTGTATTCTCTATCCTTTCACTTATATATGTGGCTCTTGCTGTTGGAGAGGAACATTAAGCAAATTTGAATTTTTGACAAATAACTAAGCGAATATGGATTTTTGGCAAATAACTTTGAAGCTTTTGAATTTTTGGGCAGATTACGGATGTACAATTTTGCAACCTTATGATGTTGAGGTTGGAGCTGGAACATTTCATCCTGCAACCTTTTTTGGAGTTTTAGGTAAGGATAGCTGGAATGTAGCGTATGTTCAACCTTCACGCAGACCACAAGATGGAAGATATGGAAAAAATCCGCAACGGCTTCAACATTATTTTCAGCTTCAAGTAATTTTAAAGCCAGCACCGGAAAATGTGATTGATTTATATATTCAAAGTTTGAAATATCTTGGTCTTGAAGTAGAAAAAAGAGATTTTAGATTAATAGAAGATGATTGGGAATCTCCGACCCTTGGAGCGTGGGGGTTAGGATGGGAAGCAAGAATTGATGGAATGGAGATAACTCAGCTTACTTTCTTTCAGCAGATGGCGGGAATTGACCTTGATCCAATTTCTTTTGAAATAACATATGGTCTTGAAAGAATAGCTCTTTTTGTTTCAAAGAAAATTTCAGTTTTTGATATAGACTGGGGAAAAATAAGGTATGGAGATTTTTACAAATTAAGAGAAGAGCAGTGGAGCATTTACAATTTTGATTCAGCGGATGAGAAACTACTTTTCAAGCTTTTTGATCTTTTTGAAGAAGAATGTATGAGACTTGTTAAAATAGGACTTTTTATACCTGCTTACGATTTTTGTATAAAGTGTTCGCATGTTTTCAATATATTAGATGCTCGTGGTGTGATAGGAGTTGAAAAGAGAGCAGAATTTATTTCTCGTGTGAGAAATCTCGCAAAAATGTGTGCAACAAAATATTTAGAATCAAAAAATCAGCTTGCATAAATAGATATGGAAAGACAAAAAAAATTTCCTTCTTTGATAGGACTAAACATAGAGGGATTTTATTTTTACCCTAAAATTCACGAATCTGTCTTTATTGCTCCGACAGCTTCTGTTATAGGAAATGTTGAAATAGGTGAGTTGAGTTCTGTGTGGTATGGAGTCGTGATAAGAGGAGATGTTAATTGGATAAAAATAGGTAAAGGTACAAATATACAAGATAATAGCGTTATTCACGCAGAGACAGCATCTTTCCCGACATATATAGGTGATTTTGTCACTGTAGGGCATAAAGCAACAATACATGGTTGTATAATAAAAGATTTTTCTCTTATAGGAATAGGGGCTATTGTGATGAATGGAGCGGAAATCGGTCCTTTTTCTATTGTTGGAGCGGGAGCTGTTGTAACTGAAAACACAAAAATACCTCCGGGAACTCTTGCAATTGGTGTTCCAGCAAAGGTAAAAAGAGATTTGACCGAAAAAGAAATAGAATCTTTGAAAAGGTCAGCTCAAAGATATATTGAACTTGCAAAAATCCATTCTGAATCTTTACATTTTATCTATTATGGAGGAGGAAAAGATTGATAGCAAAATTAATAACCAAGGTCAAAATCAAAAGAAAGAAAGATTTTTTGATAAGTTAAAAACTTCAATAAAAGATAATTTCGTAGTGGGCTTGATTTTTTCTGGCCCAATTTTAGGAACGCTGTATATCCTTTATCTTCTTTTTTCTTTTTTTGATAAGATTTTTGGTCAAATTTATTACAAGATTTTAGGTTTTAATATTCCTGGTGCGGGTCTCATAACGCTATTTATTTTCATAGTTTTGTTGGGAGTTTTTGCAAGAACTTATTTTGCGAGTATATTTTTGAGTACTTTTGAAAGGATCATAAATAAAATTCCGCTTGTAAGTTCAATTTATTCTACTTTAAAGAGTGTTGGTGATATTTTCCAAACGAAGCGCTCTCTTGGAAAACCAGTATTTGTGTATTTTGGGCAATCTTATATGCCTGCATTTGAGATATCGTCTGACGATAAAGTCTCATCTGTTCTTATACCTTCTACTCCTAATCCCACAACAGGTTTTGTTTTTCTTTTCCCTAAAAAGAATTTGATATATTATCCTAATATTTCTACTGAGGAGTTTATGAAGTTTTATTTATCTTTGGGAATATACAGGTTAAAAGTGGATTTAGATGAGTTGGAAAAGTTGCGCCTTAAAATTTCGGAGGAAACTTCTTCGGGGCAGAAAAACTAGTTTTGCCGAAAAAATATAACTTTTTTTTGTTTTTTTTAGGTCGGCAGTTAATATTCTCTCAAACATAATATCTAATGCAAAAAGAATAAGATCTAATACAAAAGAATAAAAGACAAAATATATAATAGATATAAAAAAGAAAAATTTAGATTCATTTTTACTTACCATTCCAGAGCCTTTGTCAGATAAGGTAAAGCAAGGTCAGAAATATAAGAATTTTCAAGGGAAAGATAAATTTTAGAAAAACCATTGTATTCTATCTGTTTTATGTAGAAGGTTCCAACAGAAATATTTTTTTCCCCTTTTTTACACATCTACAAATCATTTGGTTTTTTTATAATTTCAGAGAAATAAAAATAATAAGGAGGTGGAAAAGCTATGAACAAGGCACAACTTATAGATGAAATAGCAAAGAAAACAAAGCAGGCAAAGGCACAGGTAAGGGCAGTAGTTGATGCTTTCCTTGGAGTAGTGGAAAGCGTTCTCAAAAAAGGAGATAGACTCTCTCTCCCAGGCTTTGGAACCTGGTATGTTGCAAGTAGAAAATCAAGAAAGGGAAGAAATCCGAAAACTGGGGAAACTATAACTATCCCAGGTGGAAAAGTCCCAAAGTTTAAAGCTGGGAACAAGCTTAAAGCAGCTGTAAAAAAATAACCATTTGTTTAATTTAGTTTTAGGGGGCCAAATTCTCAAGGCCCCCTTTTAATTCTTCTCTTCAACATTTTTCACGAAATTTACCAATCAGGATTTAAGAACATTATCATCATATTATTAGTTCTCACTATTTTTTCTCTTGTTATCATGTTAAAAAATATCAAAAAGATTTTGGGAGTTATAGGAGGGGGATTAGTGATTTTGGGGGTTTTTATTCCAATTTTGAACCTTGGTCTATTTGGTAAATATTCTTATTTTAACCTCGGTATAAATGGTAAGATTATATTTGCTCTCGCAATAATATCTATTATTTTATCTCTATTCGGTAGATTCTTTTTTCTGATTATAACATCTGTGGGAATTTTTTCTGTCTTCGCTTATGATGTTTGGAAGTTTTTCAAGCTCAAAAAAAATTTGACCGGATTTATTCAAAAGTTTGAGCAGAAAAATCCAAACAATATCTTGATAAAGCTTGCAAAGTCTGCTTTCCAATCTTTTGATGTGGGGTGGGGATGGATATTTATAGTTCTTGGAACTTTTATACTCCTGATTTTATTTTTCGTCCATATATTTGAAAGAAAGCTTTCTGCTTCTCAAATCCAAAAATGAAAAAAATAAAGGAAATTTTTCACGGGATAGATTGCGAAATTTTTGGAAACCCCGATAAAGAAGTTGATAGTGTTGAATTTGATTCCAAAAGAGTCAAAAGCTCATCTTTATTTGTTGTTTTGAAAGGTAAAAATGTAGATTCTCATTATCTCATAAAAGATATTTATTTTAAAAGAGGCTGTTCAGCTTTTGTTGTGGAAGACCTAAATAAAGTATATGGCTATGTAAAAAGTAAAGCAACTTTGATTAAAGTAGGAAACTCCCGAAAAGCTCTCAGCGAAATTTCAAAAAATTTTTACGGTCAAAAGACAAAAGTTATTGGAATTACTGGAACAAAAGGAAAATCATCAACAGTAAAAATAATTGGACAATCTCTCAATTTTTTTGGTAAAAGATGTGGAGTTCTTGGATCTTTGTGGTGGAAGCTTACAACTCCCGAAGCTCCGGACATTTTCAGAATAATGAATCAATCTTATTTTGATATCTGGGCTATGGAAATCACCTCTGTTTCCACGATTCAGCACAGAGTAGATGATGTGGATTTTGAATGGGGAATTTTTTTGGGGCTTGGTAGAGACCATCTTGATATCCACGGTACAATAGAAAATTACTTTTTAGCAAAATATAATTTCCTCGAAAAACCAAAAAATGTAATTATTTTTCTTGATGAATGGGGGAAGAAAGCATATGAACTACTGAAATCTCATTACCCAGACAAAAAAATTATAACTTTTTCTGACAAAAATTTTATTTATGAAAGCGGGAAAATTTCAATTTTCTGGGAAGGTGAGAAGATTTCATTTTCACCTAAATTTTTTGGGAGTTTCAACTGTATAAATTTTACAGCTTCTTATATTTTACTGCGTGAAATGGGTTTCGAGCCAGATTCAATAAAACTTGCTTTTGAACAAGTTTTTCCACCACGAGGTAGAATGGAACTTGTGGTATATAAACCTATGGTTTTTGTAGATTACGCTCACACTCCTGATTCACTTTCAGCAGTAATAGATGAATGTTTGAAGCTGAAAAAAGAAAATTCTTCAAAACTTATTGTTGTTTTCGGATGCGGTGGAGATAGAGATAAGGGAAAAAGACCTGAGATGGGAAAAGTCTCCCTGAAAGCTGATAAAGTTATTCTAACCTCTGATAATCCAAGAAGTGAAAATCCAGAAGATATAATAAAAGATATTCTTGCAGGAATTGATGATACCTCAAAGGTCTTGGTTGAACCAGACAGAAAAAAGGCTATTTTTAAGGCTTTAATTGATTCAAAAGAAAATGATATAGTTCTTATAGCTGGAAAAGGTCATGAAGAGTACCAGATTGTCAAAGATAAAGTTTTACCTTTTTCAGACAGAAAAGTTGTCCTTGAATTTTTTCAGGAATATGAGGATAAACTAACTTCTATTTCATAAATTAATACTATGGGGTTTCTTGCTTTTCCAAATTATATTTTGAAGAAAAGAATAAAAAGATTTTTTGAGCTTCTTCCAGATAACTCTGTTGCAATTATTTTTTCTCCTTCATATAAAATAAGAAGTAATGATGTTGAATTTAGGTTCAGACCGTCAAGCAGAGTTCTTTATCTTACAGGTATAAAAGACCCGCAAGTTATTGTTGTTTTTTCAAAGAAAAAATTAAAAGACGGCATTGAAGAAAAAACCTATGTTTTTCGCAAAAAATTAACCGAAGAAGAGAAAGTTTGGATTGGAGAGGATACGCCAGATGATGAAATAAAATCTGTTGTGGATGAAGTTTTAGATTTATCTAATTTTGAAGCAAAAATTTACGAGATACTTCAAGGAGCAAAGCACATATTTTATCCAGTTGGTGAAGAAGACCAAAAACTTGATTTGATTATTTCTTCAAATTTCAGGAAATTGAGAGGTAAAGCAAGATATGGAATTTTGATACCAAATTTTATAAGCGATGTTGATTTAATTTTAGGAAAACTTCGCATCAGAAAAGATGATTATGAAATTAATCTTATAAAGACTGCTGTTTCTATAACTAAAAAAGCTCTTTCTGAGGTAGAAAAAAAGATTCAGCCGGGAGCTCTTGAATACGAAATAGAAGCAGAAATCATAAGATATTATAGAATTTTTGGTGGTTCTGAAGCTTTCCCGACAATAGTTGCATCGGGAAAAAACTCGGTTGTTCTTCACTATTCAAAAAATTCAGATCCCGTAGGTGTTCCTTGTATTATAGATACAGGTGTAGAGTTCAATTTTTATTCTTCCGACATTACGAGAACTTTTTTGAACTATGATTTTGCGTCAAATCAGAAAGAAAAGGAAAAAATAAAAATAGCTGAGGAAATAAAAAAGGGAGTTGAGAATATACAGAAAACTATAATAGGTTCTGTAAAGGAAGGAACTTCTTTTAAGGAACTGAACGATATGGCTTCTCAGCTAATTACTGATTTTCTTATTGATTTTGGACTCTTAAAGCTTGAAGCGAGTAAAGATGAAATACTGGAGAAAAAAATTTACAAAGTTTTTTATCCGCATTCTATTGGTCATCATCTTGGATTAGATGTTCATGATGTATGTCAATACCAAGATGAAGATGGAAATCCTGTAAAGCTTCCGGAAAAAGCTGTGATTACAATAGAACCCGGAATCTACATTCCAAATAAGGGAAAAGTTGAAGTAAAAGAAGATGGTAAAGTTTTATATGAGATCCCAATACCAGAAATTATGAGAGGTATAGGAGTAAGAATTGAGGATGATGTGCTTGTTATGAGAAATTGCTTTGAAATTTTATAGTATTTCAATTTCATAGTATTTCAACATCAAATAAACAGCTAAATTTTGTTTTTTGATTTTGAGTTCTTGATAGATCTGACAAAATCTTCCCAAGTTTTCGCTTTTATTGCTTCTGTTTCTATCTTTTTCAGATATTTTATATCATCTATTTTCTCTAAAAATTTTCTGAATTGCTTTGCTTTTGAACTACTAAATTTTACTTGCACAATCCTCAAAATCGCTTGTTTCAGACCCTGTTTCAGACCTTTTACAACTCCTCTCTGCTCCCCCTCCTTTAGTCCCTCTTCCTTTCCCCATTTATAGAGGAAAGTTTTCCTTATGTCTACTTCAATTGGCATGGGTTTTACCTCTATTTTAACATCAAATAGCCCTGCTAAAAAGCTTATACTATCTATATATTTAGCTATTTCTTTCTCATCTTTCACAATTTCTACAATTCTTTTTTTGACCTTTCTTATTATTTGGGGTTTATCTTTAAATTTCCCAGCCAAAATCCCTAAAATAACTTCTGCTGGTTTTTTGCTTTTTATAAATACATCTGGATCTATTTTCTTCATATCCAAAACTTTGTATTTTAAAGTTAGCTTCGGAGTTTTGAACTCTGATGGTGGTGGCTTCCCTTTACCAACGAATAAAACAATTTGAGTAGGTTCCCTTTTATATTTTTCTACTATTGCGTAGTAATAGCGAAACATCCTTTTTGGTAAATTTTTATCTTGTTGAGCTTGTATTTCAACCTGGATTATTTCACCGTCAGCTTCAACTAAAATATCAGGACGAAAAGTTTTTACCAACCTTATTTCTGCCGATACAATTTTTACTTTTTTACCTATTTTTTACCAATAGCTAAGTAATAAATTGTTCCTATTGCCTCGGAGAAAATTTCTTTTAATATCGGGTCAAACCTTTTTAACTCTTTTTTGTATATTTCATTTTTTTTCTTTTTGTTTTCCTTCTTCTTTTTACTTTCTTTTTTCTCTCCTATTTTTTCATTTTTCATACTAACCTGTTTTTCACTTTCTCTTAACTATTTTTCAGACCTATTGAGCAAAGTATCTCATAGGTTATTTTCCCGGTTTTTTCTGCAATGTCATATACTGTGATACCATCTTCTATCCCTAAAATTATGACTTCATCTCCTGGGTAAAGTTCCACATTTTCGCATAAAACTGCGGTCATATCCATAGAAATAACTCCGGCTATTTTTAGTTTTTTACCTTTGGCATAGACGACACCGTTTTCCCACCATGCTCGAGGTAGTCCATCAGAGTATCCTATGTTCAGTATAGCTATTTTTGATTCTTTTTCTGCGATGAATTTTCGTGAGTATCCTACCGACCATCCTTTTGGTATTTTTTTTGTGGATATAACCTTTGTTTTTACCGAAAGTACTGGTTCAAGCTCAAATTTTTTATTTTTGCCAAAAGGTGATATACCGTATAGGGCTATTCCAGGTCTTGTGAAATCAAAGTGTGCGTCAGCAAGTTCAATCGTCGCTGCTGAGTTGGAAAGGGTTTTTATAAGTTTTTTGCCAAGAGATTTTTCAATAAACGAAGTCATTTCTGAAAAACTTTTTATTTGTTCCGAAACAAATTTTTTATCTTCCAAATCTGAGTATGCAAAATGAGATATTGCTCCAATTATAAGATTTTCTGCTTTTTCAGATTTTATAAGTTCTAATGCTTTTGGTAATTCTTCTTTCAGTATTCCAAGTCTTCCCATACCTGTATCTAATTTGATAAAAAGATTTTTTATTCCTTTTTTGATCTTTGTTGTGAGGTCGTGAAAATCTCTTACAGCTATCCAAATATTATTTTTTTGACAAAATTGATCTTCTTCATCTGAGAAAGTTCCTTTCATAACAAGAATGTTTTTTTGAGATATTTTTCTTACTTTTTCTGCTTCCTCAACGAGTGCGACACACCACCCATCAGCGAGGTTTTCAATTGCACTTACTACATTTGTTATTCCATGCCCGTAAGCCGCTGATTTGACAACCGGAAAAATTTTTGACCCTTTTCTGATTCTTGATTTCAAAAATTCAAGGTTTTTTTGCAGGTTCGTAGTATTTACTTCTACTATTTTCCCTTTTTCTTTTTTTCTTACTATTAATATATCTTTGCGAGTTTCTTTGGTAGGTTCTTTATCTAATTTATCTGGTGATTTGAAATTCTTTCCTGTTAATTCATCTTCTTCTCTTTCTTCTTCCATAGTTGAGAGTTTTGACATAGTTAAATAAATTTTACAAAAGCTTCTTATATGTTTTTCTAAATTTTATAGTTTTTGTTGTTTTAATGGTCTATTTTGACTTTGTTCAATCATGTATGATGCTGCATAGGAACAATTTTGTGATTTTAAAATTGAAAACACTCCAGAAAACATTTTTTCCAAAAAAGTGATTAAATTAAATTTTATGGTTGTTTGGAGAAAAACAGATATGGGAAGGAAATTTTATTTCTTGTTTCTTTCAGTTGTTTCTTTTTTGATTGTTTTTGGGTTTTCGCTAAACGGATGTGGGAAAAAACCGCCTGAGTGGGTTACAAAGGGTTCGGGAGCGTTTTCACCAAAGGAGAAAAAACTATATGGAGTTGGGGTATCCGAGCTTTCTCCAAACGAAGCTATGACAAGGATGAGATGTGATACTCGCGCTCGTGCAGATCTTGCAAGAGTTCTTGATTCCTATATTGCCTCACTTATAACAGACTTTATGGAGGAACACAAAGATTACTTTAATAAAGATGCAGAGGGTTCAGATGAATTCACTCAGATCATAATCAAATCTACAACTGAAGCTACGCTCATAGGTTCAAAAGTAATAGATAGATACATAGATGAAAAGAGGAAGGTTATGTATTGTCTGGTTGAACTTGAAACAGATAATGTCCTTCAGGAAACTTTCAATAAGATGAAAGAAGCTGCGAGACAAAGACATAGAGCCATCGTCAAGGAACGCTCGGACGAGATGCTTCAAAAATTAGACGAAGAACTTAAAAAGAGAACAGAAAGGGGCTACTAAAAAAGAACGGAAGGAGGCTACTGAGAAGTAATTGCAGCAAGTGGAAATAAAAAGCTTATCAGACAATAAAAGTTTTTTATCTATAAACTATTCTTGCCAGAGATTATAATTTGCCCTGTAAGGTTAAAGAAGACAGAGAGAAAGGTTAGAGCGAGCCCGGGATATATCACAAGTTCAGGGTGTGTTAAAATAAAATCTATTTCATCAGCTATTATTGCTCCCAAAGAAAGAGATTGAGCTGGGCGAAGTCCCAAAAATCCGAGTCCTCCCTCCGCCAGTATAAAAGCTGAGAATGAGAACATAAGTTGAGTCAAGGTTGCAGGTAGAACAAAAGGGAAAATATATCTTGCAAGAATTTCTTTTGTGCCCAATCCTATTACCTTTGCTGAAATAACAAATTCTGCATCTTTTATTTTCATAGTTTCTGTTCTTGCAAGTCTTGCAAAAGATGTCCATCCGAATAGGCTTAAAGATATAATTATTTTCTCATCTCCTTCCCCCCACAAAGCTACGATAAAAATTACGAAAATAAGGGAGGGAAATCCTTGAAAGAATTCTATTATTCTGCTTATTAAAATGTCATATATCCCACCGAAGTATCCAGCTATCATTCCCAGGCTCATACCTAAAATAAAGCATATAATGGAAGTTATGGAAGCTATTTCCATGGATGTAAGAATTCCGCCTCCTATCATGCAAGCTATGTTTTGACCGAGTTCATTTGTTCCCAAAATGAAATCCAAAGATGGCTTGAGAAATTTATTTTCTATATTTATTTCATAAGGCGAACATCCAGAAGTTAAGTAATATATCAGTAGGGAAAATGGGTATACCAGAAATACAAACGGAAGAACTATTTTTGTTTTGAATGGAATTTTTGTTTTTCCCATATTTAAAATAGAATAATTAGTTTCTGGGTATCAGAAATTAAAAAAATTGTTGAATTATAAAAAATCTGATAAGTTTGTAATTTATTTGCATGCCAAAGTATGATATACCTTCTGATCTTATGTACACTGAAGAACATGAGTGGGTCAGAATAATTGATAATGTCGCAATTTGTGGAATAACAGATTATGCTCAAAAAAGTTTATCTGACATAATATTTGTTGAACTGCCAGAGATAGGAAAAAGTGTGAATAAGGGTGATGTTGTGTGTACGGTTGAATCTGTGAAAGCAGTTTCAGATGTATTTTCTCCTGTATCGGGAGAAATAACAGAAGTTAATAAACAGCTTGAAAAAGAGCCATCTTTTATAAATAAATCACCTTACGGTGAAGGTTGGATTTTCAAAGTCAAAATTTCAGATAGAGATTTTTCTCATTTACTTACACCTGAAAAATATTTAGAGCTTCTGCAAAAAATAGAAGAAGGAAGATAGATTTTGGTTTTTATTGATAGTTTTAATTTTGCTTTTCTGATTTCAAATATACTGTTCTTATTGGGAATGGAATTTCTATTCCTTCTTTTTTATATCTTTCATGAAGTCTTTTTATAAACTCGTGAATAAGGATGGAACGATAATTAAATTCTTTTGCTCTTAGTATAACAGTGAAATTTATGCTGAAATCTCCAAAAGTATGGAATCGTATAAGAGGCTCAAATTCTGGGACCCCTCCATCTACTTCCTTCATAACTTCTTTTGCAACTTCTTTTGTGATTTGTTCAACTTTTTTGAGATCACTTTGATAACTTATTCCAACATTTACAGGTACTGCGAGTTCTTTATCTGGCATGCTGAAATTCGTTATTGATGAGTTTATGATCTTTGAATTCGGAATGAAAATTATGTTGTTCTGCAATGTTAAGATGATGATGTTCCTCCAAGTTATATCAACAACATAGCCCTCTTCTCCGGAGTCAAGTTTTATATAGTCTCCTGGTCTTATTTGCTTTGAGGCTAAAATTTGCAGTCCAGCAAAAAAGTTTGATAATGTGCTCTGTAAAGCGAGAGCAACAGCTAATCCACCTACTCCCAAAGTCGTCAGTATAGGAGTGATTGATATTCCTAAAAATTGAAGTATGATAAGTATTCCTATTGTGTATATTACAACCTTTATGACATTTTCTATAAGAGATGTAGCAGGTAGAGTGCCTATCTCTCTTTTTCTCATATATACTTCTATTATTTTTGAAATAGATTGTGATAGAACATGAGTTAAGGAGAATATGAACAGAGAAATAATGATTTTCTTTATTGCTTCAATATGAAATTTCTCAACCTCTACTTTTTTTATGTTTATTGATACTATTATTCCTAAAAGAACAGACCAAAGTATAATGGGTTTTCTTAGTGAGTCTAATATAACTTTGAGTTCAGCAAAATTTGAGTCTTTTTTTATAGATTTCAAGATACGATTTAGTACTATGTTTTCAAAAATAATTCCTATTGCAAGAAATGAAATCAATATTGAAGTAAATATGAGGATACTCTCTATTTTTCCCCAATCCATCGATTTACAAAAATATTGATTTATAGTGAATTTCCAAATTTTTCAAAAGAAAAGTTTACAGACTTCTCCTACAAAATACTAAATTTTATAGCGTTTTTTTGTAAAATTTTGGAAAAATACTATAGTTTCCTGTTTTATTTTTTATGATTTTTCTTCTTGTGAATTTATGAGTTCTAATATTTTTTCAGTTTTTATATTTTTTTGTTTTGTTTTCAATTTTTTAGTTTATATTTTTCTTTCTGTATTTAAAAAAGGAGGTATGATAAATTTATGGATGTTAGTAATTTTGGTAGTGATGTAAAGGTAGCAGTTATACCTGCTGCTGGATTTGGAACGAGATTGCTACCAGCTACCAAAGTTATTTCAAAAGAACTCTTTCCTATATATAATAGACCGGCTATACATATTACTGTATCAGAATGTGTAAAAGCTGGGATAAAGGAAATAATACTTGTTCTCTCCCAGAGAAAGAAGGATATTCTAAGATATTTTGAAAAAGATAATGAGCTTGAAAGTTTTCTTGAAGAGAAGGGAAAGAAAAACCTTTTAGCACCACTTGAAATTTTCAAGGATGTAAAAATAGATTATGTTATTCAGGAAAAGCAAAATGGTTTAGGAGATGCAGTTTTATGTGCAAGGGAAAAGGTTGGTCAAAGAAATTTTGCAGTTTTGCTCCCTGATGATATATATATTCTGTCGGATGGGCGTCCAACTGTTTCTATTTTAATTGAGAAATTTTTGGAGCTTCGGCAAAAGGGAGAAATAAATCCAAAAGCGGTTTTATTATTAAGAAATGTTCCAAAAGAGAAAGTCAAAAATTATGGTGTTGTTTATATTAAAAAAAGGATAGGGAACTTTTTAATTGTAGGTGGCGTTGTAGAGAAACCGGAACCTGAACTTGCTCCATCTCGGTTTGCTATTGTTGGAAGATATGTTTTTTCGCCGGAAATATTTGATTGGATACAGAAAGAGAAGCCAGATGAAAAAGGTGAAATTCAGCTTGCTGGTGCTATTGGAAATTGTTCCTATTCTGATACTGTTGTAGGCGTATCGGTAAAAGGCAAATGGTTAGATATAGGAAGTCCGGAAGGTTATGTAAAAGCTAATATGTTTTTTGCAAAAAATAAAAGATTTCTTTATTGATCTTCTTGATTTATTTGCTGTTTGATATAATAAAATCTTTTTTCAAGAGTAATTTAAGATGATATGAAGTTCTTGATTTTTGGAGCTGGTGCCATAGGTTCTGCTATTGGTTCAAAACTTTCGCTTGCAGGTCATGAAGTTCACCTGCTTGGGAGAAAAGAGCATATTAGTGCGATTCAAAAAAGCGGTCTTGATATAGATGGAATATGGGGGAAATATAATGTAAGGAATTTTTATCTGCATACTGAACCACCTCAAAATTCTTTTTACGATGTTGTTTTTATAACTGTGAAAACTTTTTCTACAGAAGAAGCAGGAAAGATAATTTCGCAAAACAAGATTAAAGCTAAGATTTTCATCTCTGCTCAAAACGGAATAGGAAATTATGAGATTCTTTCAAATTATATAAATCCGGTTGCTTGTGCAAGGGTTATTTTTGGGGTTGTTTTCAATTCTCCTGGAAAAATAAATATCACAGTTTGGGGAGGTCCTATTCTCTTGGGCTTTTGGGAGAAAAATTATGATCAAGGTTTGAGAAATTTTTTGATTGAAGTTTCTGAGGTTTTATCAGAATCAGGATTACCTTCCGGGTTCTGTGATGATATAAGAACTCCTATATGGGAGAAGGCTATTTATAACTCTGCATTAAATCCTTTGAGCGTTATTTTGAATTCAACTTATGGAGAAGTTGTAGAGAATGAATTTTCTTGTGCTATTGCAAAAGAAATAATATCCGAAGGAGTTTATGTTGGTAGGAGTGAGGGAGCAAATCTACCTGAAAATTTTTTTGATTATTTCATTCAAAAACTGATACCACCGACGAGGTCTCATATTTCAAGCATGATTCAAGATATAAATTTGAGGGGAAAAACAGAGATCGATTCTATGTGTGGAGCTATTGTGAGGTATGGTTTGAAACACAATTTCTTTCCGAAGATTAATTTCACGATGTGGAATTTAATCAAATCAATAGAAAAAATAAGGACTAAAAGCAAAGGATTTTTTTAGAAGGTGCATCTTTCATCTTCTTCGTTCTCTTCTTTACACAAATTTACTTTTTCTTCTATTTCTTCCATATTTATATCTTTGAATTTTGAAGTATCGCATATGGTAATGCATCTGATATATTTCCTTTTTCTGTTTATTGCTTTTTGAATGATATCTTTTGCCTTCAAGTTTTCTCTCAAAGGAATAAAATAAATTTCTTTTTTACCTTCTTCTGTTTTTATTTCCTTCACAACGATGTGTCCTATTGTATATTTTCTTTCTTTTGATAGGTAGTGAAAAGTTATAGGGAGGAAAACAAAAAATAAAGATAAAATTGCATAAAAGAACTTTGTTCTTTTTATTGAAAGGAAAAATAAAAAAATTAAAGGAATAGCTAATTCTGGCGGAAAATTTATTTTAGGATAGAAAACAAAATGTTCAGCAACGGGAGAAAAAATTTCCGCTAAAATTGAAGAAATTTTCACAAGCAGAGATGATAAGTAGAAAAGAAAAAAACCAATGGGTTCAAAAAGAAATCCGGAGATTAGACCAAATACTCCAAGTGTTATAACAACAGAGAATATAGGTACAAATATAAAGTTTGCTATTGGTGATATCAAAGAGATGGGAAGACCGGTTGATATTGATATTGGAAGAGTTCCTAATGATGCAATCAAGGATGTAACGAAAAGTAAATTGAGTTTCCCTTTTACTTTTGGTGTAAAAACTATAAGGAAGAGAACAGATGAGAAAGATAGAAGAAAAGACAGATCCCAAAGGTCAAATGGGTTAAAAAGTAATATGAAAAATCCGGATGCGAAGAGAGAATTTAGTAAAGAATATGGTTTTTTAGCTACCAGAGATAAGGAAAAAATGAAACTCATTATAAATGCCCGGACAGCCGGTTTAGTCATACCGCTTATGAAAAGAAAGAAAATCTGTAAGATCAGTGAGAAAAAAGCTTTTATTATATAAGGTTGTATTACAAATTTTGTATATCTTAAAATCAGCCAAGATACAGCTTGTCCTATAAAATAGCCTACAAGAGCTATTGTTGCAAAGTGTGAGCCAGATATTGCAATTACATGAACAACTCCAAGTTTTGAGAAATCTAAAATTACTTTTTCATTCTCGTTTTCGTTTGTCCCGAATATTGTTGCTTCAAGAATGTACCACTCATCAGTTTTTTCTTTTCCCGTAATCAAGATTTCTTGGCTTTTCTTTCTGATTTTGCTCAGAAATTTTTCTATTCCTTTGTTTTCTATTTTCCTGAAAAAAATCACACCTTTGCATAAGTACCATCCAGTTTTTAATTTTTTCACTTTTTTACATCCTAATAGTGTTCTATCAAAAACATCAAATTCTTCTTTTTCTTTTATTACACCCCTTTGGATTCTTATGTATGAAGAGCTTTTTTCCCAATCTGAGTCAAAATCTTTTTTCACATATTCTGCTTGAATTATAAAAGAGTTTGGAGTCAGATTTATGATTTTGCCTACAATGAACTTCCCTGCTCTATCTTTTTCCATAGAAGAAATAAGAAAAAGAAAAGAGGTAATGAATAGAGTTATTGAAATCTCAAATTTCTTCGTGATTAGAAAAACTAATGATGAAATAATCATTATGGCTGTGAGAGAAATAATAAAATCTTCTGATATTTTCCAGATTTCAATACCTATGATAGCTGAAAGAAATGGTACTATGAATGGGTATTTTGAGTTTAGTTTATAAACTTGTTCTCTTAATTTCTCTGTCATATCAAACATCCTTAATTTATTTTGTTTGATAGTAATTTTTCTGTCAATATAGAAATCTTACGCATTTGAAAATAGGGTTTAACTTCTGGATATTAAAATTTATCATCCAAAACAACTTAATTTTGAGAGATGAAACAAGGTGTTATAAAGAAGAAGATAGATTTCTCAAAGGGTCTTGTTCCTACTATTGTTTTAGATAGGGCAACGGGAAAAGTCCTTATGCTTGCTTTTTCTTCTCCCGAGTCTTTAAAGCTAACATTTGAGAAGAAATTAGCACATTTTTTTTCTCGCGAGAGACAAAAGATATGGCTCAAGGGCGAGCAGAGTGGAAACATAATGAAGGTCTCTCATATATTTTCAGATTGTGATTCAGATGCACTTATTTTTATTGTTGAACCACAGGGTCCAGCTTGTCATACAGGAGAGAGGTCGTGTTTTTTTGATGAGGTTCAAAACTTTGATGAAGAAAACATAGAAGTTCGAAAGTTGAAGGATAGCCCATATTATGGTGTATTATCTGAGTTAGAACATATATTGAATGAGAGAAAAGGGAAAGTCTTACAAGGGGATATACCTGAAAGAAGCTATTCTGCTCAGTTATTTGTTGAAGGTTTAACAAAAATTACCGAAAAAATAAGGGAGGAAACTGAGGAGTTAATAAAGGCTTCACTTGATAGGAATCTGGGTAATGTGGGTGAAAAGAATTCTGTAATATGGGAATGTGCAGATGTCATCTTTCATATTTTGGTTTTGCTTGTTGAACTTGGAGTATCTTTTGAAGATGTATTGCAAGAACTTCTGAGTAGAAGAAGGGAAAAAACGAAATGAAGCTTTACTGATAAATCATCTGATCGTATGGGTATCCTGCTATTTTTTCGAAGATATCTTTGTATATTTTATCGTTTGCTTTTTCTACTTGCTTCCATAAGGTAATTACATCAAGAAGCAAAAATATCCCAATAATAGTTCCAAATGATACTCCGATGAATAGGAATATGTTATCAAGATTGAAGAATCCATATATTGAAAAAATCAAGGATAGAGGTACAGACACGATGTATATTATTCCTTCTATTGTTCTACCAATATAAAATTTGTGCAAACCTATAAACCACAGGAAAACCAAGAAAATGTATGCTGTAAGAGTGTCTTTCTTTTTTCTTTTGAATTCTATATCTATAAGTTGCAATTTTTCGCGGCTTATCATAAAAATGAATTAGTTGAGAAAAAATTATACATTTATTAGTTCAGAAATCGATTTGAGAATTATTTTTATAAAATAGTTCTAAAAGATATCTTTGATGAAAATTTTATACAAAAATTTTTATATATGAGTGCTTTTGAGGAGGGAGGAATGATTAATAGTTCTAAAATGGAGAATAATTTTAAAAAGGTAAGGCATCCTGATGGTGGTTGTGTCTTTTGTGCTAGCGGGTTTTATGGTTTTTTTGATGAAAAGAATAATAAATCATATTTTTATTTCACTTTTTTGCCTGACAAACATCAAGGTCCGCCTGGGCATGTGCATGGAGGGGTAATAGCTATTTTTATAGATGAGGTTATGAACTTTGCTACTGGCAATTTCTTCCCTTGTTTTTTAGGGAAAATAGAGATATTATACAAAAAACCAGTTCCGCTCGGAGTGTCTTTGAGGCTTGAGGGAGAAGTTGTTAAAGTTGAGGGAAGGAAAATTTTTACAAATGGTTTTATAATCCACGAGAAAGAAAGTGGGGAAAGAGATATTCTTATTCAAGCTTCCGGGATATATATTCGTCCAAAGGGTAGTGATGGAACGGTGTCACTTTTCGTTGTGGAAGATTAAATTGTTTAACTTATGAGTGCAAGTTTTGTATTTTTGAGAAAATAGACAAATTTTTTTGGATTTTATAAGTTTGAAATTTATTTTTATAAATTTGCGGTATATGGTAAGAATAAGGTTGCAGAGATTTGGCAAGAAGAAAAACCCATTTTATAGAGTTGCCGTTGCGGACTCCCGCTCATCACGGGATGGAAAGTTCATAGAAATAATTGGACACTGGGACCCAAAAAGAAAAATTTTTGATCTCAACAAGGAAAGGTATTTATGGTGGATAAGTAAAGGCGCTCAACCAACAGATATAGTGCTTTCTCTTGTAAGAAATTTCAAGGTCTTTGAAGCCCAAAAAGATATAAATCAGGAACAGAGGTAATCTAACAAGTAATTTTTATTTTTTCTGTTTCTCTTGATTATGGGTTTCAAAATCACGAAAATTTCAGAAAATTAGGAAATTTCTATTTTGATTAACTAAAATTATAAAGCTTTTTTAGGTTTAGGGCAATAAAATATATATAAATTATAAATAGAATAAAAGCTATTATTTGAAGATAAAGGAGGTGTTCCGCTATGGCCGAAGTTAACTCCGCTCAGATCGTAAAGGAGATGATAGAAAAAATAGCAAAAACAATAGTAGATAAAGAGGATGAGGTTAAAGTAAATCTTGTTGAAGGAGAAAGGACAGCAATAGTTGAGCTTAGAGTAAACAAAGATGAAATAGGAAAAATAATAGGAAAAGGTGGAAGGATAGTAAAAGCAATGAGGTCGCTTGTTTCAGCGGCAAGTGCTAAGTTCAACAAGAGAATAATTCTTGAAGTTCCTGATGCCTGAAAAATTACCCCCCGTCTCTACGGGGGGATTTTCTTTTTTTCGCTTCTTTTTCTTTCCTTTCTTCTATCTATTTGCAATTTCATTTCGTATTTTTCTTTTCAAAGTTTGGGACTGATTTGTTTTTGGGTTCAATCAAAAGTCTATATTTTTTGTACTTTTATACCGCATATTACATCTGCTATGCTTTTCCATTGACCAGCAGGTATGTGAAGTAGAAATGCAGTAAGTGGGGAAATATATCCCAGTATCCACCTTAACATAAGCTTGATTTTTGGCTGGGCTTCTATCTTTATGCCGAACATTATGTCCCCTGGGGTCTGAGAGAGTAGCATTCTAAAAAGGACTTCCAGCGTAAGATCAAATAAAAGGAAAATTAAAATGAAAATTGTTATTTTGCCTTCTGAAAGGATAGAGGAAATGTAGATTATAATGGTTCTATCTAGTGCATTTGCTAAAATGCGTCTGAAAAAATTATCTGACATACAAACTTGTATAACCTTGATATTTATTATTTTATTTATTTTATTTATTTTTGTTTCTGTTTATAAAAGAACATTATGGAAGAAAAGAACATTTACGATGAGGAAATAGATCTATTTGAGCTTTGGGATCATATATGGCGTAGAAGGAAATTAATATTAGCTATTACTTTATCAGTCACGGTAGTTTCTGGTATTATATCTTTTTTTATAACTCCGGTGTATAAGGCTAGTGCAAAAATAGTGCCGTTAGCTTCCCAAAAACAAAGTTTTATACCTATTCCATCTGATATGTTAGGACTGATGGGTTTGTTTGGTACAGAATTTGGTGTTGGGCGAGGAGCTACTATAAAGGCTATTTTGCAGTCCCGAGAGCTTGCAAAAAGAGTTATTGAAAATACAGGTATAAAAAAATATCTTTATGGGAAACTGTGGGATGAGAAATCGGGTTCGCTCAAAAAAGATATACCACCGCATAAAATACCATCAGATGATGAGCTTGCAGAGAAATTTTTAAAAGAAAATTTGGTTGTGAATGAGGATAAGAAGACAGGGGTTATAGAGATATCTATATTGTTCCCGAAGGAACCAACTATCCCAGCTGTAATAGCAAATAATTATATACAGGAATTGAATAATATATTAAATGAGAAGGCTTACACAGTTGCAAAGAAAAATAGAATTTTTCTTGAAGAAAGAGTTAAACAAACTGAATTGAAACTTTCGCAGGCTGAACAAGATTTCAAGGATTTTCAGCAAAAATATAATGTTGTTGCAATTGACAAACAAATGGAGGAAGGTTTGAAGATCTATGCGGAGCTCGTTGCTAAACTTTCAGAAAAAGAGATGCAACTTGAAGTTATGAGAAGGATCACTAGCCCTGATAATCCCGATGTTGTCACATTAAACTACGAGATAAATGAGCTCAAAAAAAAGATAAGGGAACTTGAAGAGGGACAAAGGGCGATGCAGGTAAAGGGATATATATTAGATAGATCAAAAAAGCTTATTATCCCACTTGAAAATGTTCCAGAGCTTGCTATGGAGTATATAAGGAGAAGAAGAGAGCTTGAGATCCAAAATGAAATATATAAGGTGCTACTTAAATCGCTTGAGCAGGCAAGGATTGAAGAGGAAAAAGAAACTTTATCTTTTGAGGTAATAGATTATGCCTATACACCGAGGTTCAAATATAAGCCGAAAAGGAAGCTTATAGTTATGGTATCTTTTGTCTCTTCTTTGTTTGTTGGAGTTTTCTTAGCTTTGCTTTTAGATTCAATTAGGGAACGCAGAGACAGAAAAGTTTAGTGGATAACGAAAATTTTTCAAGATATTTTGTAAGATTACCGTTTTGGTGTAGGGTTGCATTTAGAGATTCTGATTTATTTATATCGTAGAAACTCCTGCCATTTTGTATAATCTTTCTATTCTCTTCTCTATTGGAGGATGAGTTGAGAATAATGATAATATTGTTGAGGATGATAGAGGGTTTACAATAAAAAGATGGCTTGTTGCTGGGTTTGCGTCCAAAGGAATTCTTTCTGCATATCCTGCTATTTTCTTTAGGGCTGATGCCAGAGCTATGGGATCACCTGATATTTTTGCCCCAGTTTCATCTGCGAGGTATTCTCGGGACCTTGAAATTGCCATTTGAATTATTAGGGCTGCAATTGGTGCCAGAACTGATAACAATATAATTCCAACTATTCCACCTATACCAGAGTCTCTTTCATTATCTCTACTACCGCCAAAGAAGAATAAGCTCCATCTTAACATATCTGCAAGGTACATAATTGCTCCCGCAATTGTTGCTGCGATAACTTGAACGAGTGTATCTCTATTTTTGATATGTGATATTTCGTGAGCTATTACACCCCTTAATTCTCTTTCGTTGAGTATTTTTATTATGCCTTCTGTTACTGCTACTGCTGAGTGAGATGGTGACCTACCAGTTGCAAAAGCATTAGGAGAAGGTGATGGGACAATATAAAGCTTTGGTTTGGGTATGCCTGCCCTTTGAGAGAGTTCATCTATGATTCTGTGTAGAGAAGGAGCTTGATCTTCTGATAATTCTTTTGCTCCATACATAGCTAAAACTATTTTATCTGAAAAGAAATAAGCTAAAAAGTTCATTATTCCTGCCATAGCAAGAGCTATGGTCATTCCTACCTTACCGCCTATAAGTTTCCCCATAAAAACTAAAAAAACTGTAAGTCCTGTAAGTAATATGAATGTCTTTAATCGCTGAACCATACTTTATATATTTTAGATAGTTCATGCTCATAGTCGGAAAATCCGAAATTTTGTTTTTTTGCAATAAATTTCCTTTAATTATGGTTTATGAAAAGGAATACTTCTTGAATTCTGATATAAAAGGTGATTTTGACGAATTATGGTCAATTATAAATATATTGAGGAAGGAGTGTCCATGGGATAGAACTCAAACTGCTCAGAGTATAAAATTCAAGCTCGTTGAAGAATCATATGAAGCAATAGAAGCTCTTGATAGGGGAGATTTCGTTGAACTTGCGAAAGAGCTTGGCGATGTGATTTTGGTTTCTTTGTTTATCACAAAAATAATGGAGGACGAAGGGAAATTTGATATAAAACTTGTTTTTTCTTCTCTTATAAGAAAGCTTGTTGAGAGACATCCTCATGTTTTTGGGAAAAAGGAGCTTAAAACCCCGGAAGATGTTCTTAAAAACTGGGAAAAGATGAAAAATAAGGAGCAGAATAATAATTCTGCCGAAACTGCGAAGATTTTTCCATCCTTGTATCTTGCTTATAGGCTTTGTGAAAAAAAAGTTAATACGGGAGATTTGAAAATAGATATATTTGAACTTAAAAATAAAACTTTTGAACTTTTTTCAAGATTGTTTGATGAGGTTCAACTGAAAGGTAATAAAGTAGGACATGATCTCGTGGCAGATATAATTTCAGAGATCTTACTCAACCTTGTTATGATTGCTCTAAACTTTAAGATAAATCCAGAAGAGGTTCTTAGGAATAAGGTAAAAGAGAAATTTAAGTAGAGTGGTTATGATAATGGAGAAGTGTAGCTGATGTATGTGTGCCAAAATTGTGGATTTTCAACTCCAAAATGGTTCGGTAAGTGTCCAAATTGTGAAAGCTGGAATACTCTAATATATGAAGAGGGTAGGAAGAAGGGAAAGAGATCAAGAGATGAGGTTGGGGCAGATTCAATTGTAATTCCAGATATAAAGCATCCACAGAGAATAGACGAAATAAAGCAAGATTACGAAGAAAGAATACAGACGGGAATTTCTGAACTTGATAGAGTTCTTGGAGGGGGTATAGTAAGGGGTTCTGTTATATTATTTGGTGGTGAGCCGGGGGTTGGAAAATCTACTCTTTTGTTGCAATCTGCTATCAACATATCTGAAAAGAATATGGTTCTTTATGTCTCATCGGAAGAATCTCATATTCAAATTGCCAGTAGGATAAAGAGAATTATTGGACAAGTTGGTGAAAATAAGTTTAAAAATAAAAATCTTTTCTTGCTTTTTGAGAATAATCTTGAAAATGCTTTTGGCTATGCAAAAAAAATTTTCAGGTCATCTGAGAATAGGAAAGGCATACTTATTCTTGATGCTGTTCAAAGTTTCTTTTCAGATAATATTGAGTCATCTGCTGGTACTGTATCACAAGTAAGAGAAATTGCGTTCAAATCTGTTGAATTCGCAAGGGAGACAGGAATACCGGTTATGCTGATAGGTCATGTGACAAAAGAGGGAATTGTTGCAGGTCCGAAAGCTCTTGAACATATTGTAGATGTTGTGATTTACCTTGAATCAGAAGGTTTTTTGAGATTTATAAGAGCTACAAAAAATCGTTTTGGATCAACGGGAGAACTGGGAATATTTGAGATGACAGAAAGAGGGCTTGAAGAGATAAGAGATCCTTCTACTGCCTTTTTAGACGAGGACATTTTAAATCTTCCGGGAGTTTGTCTTTCTGCAATTTTGGAGGGAACAAGGGTGTATATTTTAGAAGTTCAAGCTCTTGTATCAAAAACTTATTTTTCTGTACCGAGACGATCTTCGCAAGGATATGATGTTATGCGTCTTAGTACTCTTCTTGCTGTTCTTGAAAGGTTCGCTGGTATTTCTTTTTGGGATAAAGATGTTTTCTTAAATATAGTTGGTGGAATGAGAGTTTATGATGTTTCCTGTGATCTCGCTGTTGCATCAGCTATTATGAGTTCATACTTTGAGATCCCTCTGGGAAAGGTATCTGCTATTGGTGAAGTTGGATTGCTCGGTGAGATCAGATCTCCTACATTTTTGGAAAAGAGAGTTTCAGAGATTCGTAGGATAAAGCCGGATAAAATAATTACGGGTAAGATAAAGGGGAATTTTTCTCGCTTAGGAGAAGATATAGTTTCAATATTATCTGTTAAGGATCTCGCTAATTTTATCTTAAAATTAAAAAGATGAGTTTATATGGAAGTTTTTAAGAACATGTCTTGTATAGAGGTTTAGAGTTTATTTATCACGAGGAGCTTTTTATCTGAAAATAATTAGCAAAATGTAGCAAGTTTCATCAATAAAAGTTGCTGGAAATTTTCAAAGTAAGTTTTTGATTATTTATTTTGTCATTTATAGAAGGAAGGAGGATTTTGGATTATGGAAAAGATTCTGTCGCAGTTTATACCTCAATCAGCAGAGCAGGTTCAGATGGGAAATATTCTGGTTGGAATTTACATTTTTTTCTTGGCTGCTTTTTTAGGGTATCACCTTATAACCAGGGTTCCTCCACTTTTGCATACTCCTCTTATGTCTCTAACGAATGCAATTTCGGCTATATCTATTGTTGGTGCTATGACGATAGCTGGAATGAAGCATGATACATTTACTACGATTTTAGGAACAATAGCTGTTCTCGCAGCCTCAATAAATGCCGTGGGTGGATACATAATAACTGAGAGAACTTTGAGAATGTTCAAAGGGAGGGGAGGTGGTAAAAAATGAGCCCGCAGGTTATAAACTTCTTCTATTTTATTGCGGCATTATGCTTTATTTTGGGAATAAAGGGTATGACCGATCCAAAAACTGCACGGTTGGGGAATATCATAGCTGCTGTTGGAATGACCGTTGCAGTGATTGGAACACTTCTCAAAAAGGAAATAGTGGGCTATGAATGGATAGCTTTGGGATTTTTAGTTGGTGGTGTTATAGGTGCGCTGATATCTTTATTTATACCGTTGACAAGGTTACCAGAACGAATAGCTCTTTCTCATGCTTTTGGAGGTCTTGCAGCTTCTTTGGTTGGTATAGCAGAGTATTATAGATACGGAGCAGAAATGGGGTCAGTTAAGATAGCTGCAATAGGGTTTGAGGTTCTTTTTGGTAGTATAACTTTTACTGGAAGTATGATGGCATTCGGTAAGCTTTCAGAAATTTTACCTTCTCCCCCAATAACATATAAGTTTCAAAATCAAAGCAATATACTTTTATTTGTAGTGACTATTGCTGTATGGATATATCTTATTTTTTATCCAGGAGCTTCACATTTTTTCTATACGATGGTTGGTTTAGCTTTCCTTATAGGAATACTCATAGTTTTACCAATAGGTGGAGCAGATATGCCTGTTGTTATTTGTCTTCTTAACTCATATGCTGGTCTTGCAGCGTCGGCGACGGGTTTTGTTCTTGAAAATAATATACTTATAATAGCTGGTGCTTTGGATGGTGGATCTGGTTTTATTCTTGCAATACTTATGAGTAGAGCGATGAACAGATCTTTTGCAAATGTGCTTTTTGGAGCATTTGGAGCCGTTTCTGCCGAAAGCAAACAGAAGCAGGAAGAATTTTACGCTGGAAAGATAAAATCTACTACGCCGGAGGAGGTTGCTTATTTACTTGAAAATGCGAGACTCGTTGTAGTAGCTCCCGGTTATGGTCTTGCAGTCTCTCAGGCTCAATTTGTTCTCGGTGAATTAGCTAAGGTCCTCAAATCAAAAGGGATAGATGTCAAATTTGCAATACACCCGGTAGCGGGTAGAATGCCTGGGCATATGAATGTATTGCTGGCGGAAGCAGGTGTTCCGTATGAAGATTTACTTGAGCTTGAGCCTTCAAATGCTATTTTACCAGAAGCAGATGTTGCAATAGTTGTGGGAGCAAACGATGTTGTCAATCCGCTTGCCAGGGAAGATAAATCAAGTCCGATAGCTGGAATGCCAATATTAGATGTAGATAAGGCAAGAACGGTTGTTATAATAAAAAGAAGTCTTGCGCCGGGTTTTGCTGGCGTCCCGAATCCTCTATTTATAAAGGAAAATTCGTTGATGTTGTTTGCAGATGCAAAGCAAGCCCTTCAAGAGATTCTCAATAACATAAAGGGAGTTGTTTCAAGACTCCACTAAATAGTCATTCGAAAAGAGGTCGTCCTATTTTTTTGTGGGTATGCTTATGAAGTTTATATTCTACTTTACACAAATTTTTCATGCTCTTTTCTTCAAATAAAATCGGTTCATCCTTCTTTTGTAAAAAGATAGATAAGAAAGGAATAGAAAGAAGAAAAAGAAACCAATAAAAAACAAACTTATGATCAACATCATACTCTAAATAAGATATGAAATATGAAATTTATAGGTTGTCGGTTTTCTTGCATATCTTTGCTTTCTCAATATGGTTTGGTGGCATGATATTTATCTCACTTATTCTTAGACCTTCTATTATGAGAAGGCAAGATTATCCTGAAATTATAGAAGTATTGGCAAGAAAATTCAGTAAAATTACTTGGTTTTTCATATTCCCTGTTTTATTTGTTTCAGGTTTTTTCAATTCATATTTTAGAACGGGGGAAATAAATCCTTTTGAGTGGTCAAAGTATGATCCTGGTAAAATTGCATTGATAAAACTTCACTTATTCTTTTTGATTATTATTGTGAGTGCTTTGCACGACTTCAAATTTGGTCCAAAAGCAGTGGAATTGATGAAAAGTGGAGCTAATCCTGAAAAATTCAGAAAACTTTCAGGGATTGTAGGGAGAGTAAATTTTCTTCTTGGAGTTGTAATGCTCATATTAGGGATTTTGGTTGTGAGAGGATGCTAAAATAGAATAGTCTGAATATTGAACATCGCATTACAGTATAGTTATTAAAATTCATCCACATGCGTGAACTATAATGGCAGGAGCGAGGAGCATCTGAAGATGAAGTTATAGAGACTATTGAAACAGGGGAAAAATTTCCTGCAAAATTTGGTAGAATTGGATTCAGGCGTAATTTTAACTTTGAAGGAATGTGGAGAGGGAAGAAGTATAACACAAAACAAGTAGAAGTATGCGCAGTAAAGGAAAACGATGATTTTGTCGTAATCACTGTTATTGTAAAATATTTTTAGGGAGGTGGGAAAAATAATGAAAATAAGCTATGATCCTCGGTATAATATTGCGTATATACAGTTCAGAGAAAAGGCATCGGAAGTGGAAACTATGCGCATAAGTGATGAAGTAAATATAGACATCTCTCCGGATGGAAAAATCTATGGTATTGAACTATTAAATGCAAATGAGCAACTTCCAATTATCAGTGAGAAAGCTCTTATCTTTATTAATGAATCAACAGGTAAGATAATACGAATACCTATCAATATAGAATAAACTTAAAGTGTTGATCAATTGTCTAAATACAAATAGAGAATAAAAAAGAAATTTAACTTGAAAAATCAAAAATCTTTAGGTTCAAAGGAAATTTTTTAGAAAATGGGAATGACCGAGAAAGATAAAAATTTAGAAAACAAAGGAAGTAATCAAGTCAAAGATAGGGTGATACAAGGGAATTATGTTGCTCTCGTTACTCCTTTTTATGATGGCAAGGTAGATGAGAAATCTTTTAAAAGGCTTATAGATTTTGTCATAGAAAAGGGCTGTGATGGTATTGTGCCTTGTGGTACGACTGGTGAAGCAGCAACACTTGATTTTGATGAGCATATAAGAGTTATAGAGCTTGCTTTGGAGTTTTCTGCAGGTAGAGTTAAGGTAATGGCTGGAACGGGTTCAAATTCAACTCAGGAAGCAATAGAACTGACAAAAAAAGCTGAAAAGCTCGGAGTTGATTCTGTTCTTCTTATAGCTCCATATTATATAAGACCTACTCAGTTAGGTTTATTTGAACACTACAAAAGAATATCTTCTGAATGTGAAGTTAAGCAAGTTTTGTACAACATCCCTTCAAGGACGGCAGTTAATATAGAGGCAGAAACGGTATTGAAGCTTGCGCATGAATGTAAAAATATCGTGGGAATAAAAGAAGCTTCCGGAAATATAAAGCAAATATCAGAAATAATAAGAGATGCTCCTGAAAATTTTTCGGTAATTTCCGGAGACGATATTATGACTTTACCCATCTTATCACTTGGGGGTAGAGGAGTTATATCATCAACAGCAAATATATTTCCTTCTGAGATGACAAATCTTGTCAAATACTGCCTTGAGGGAGATTTTCATCAAGCAAGAAAAATTCATATGTTCCTTCTTGAAGCTTTTAATACTCTTTTTGTGGAAACAAATCCAATACCGGTTAAAACTGCTCTTTACCTTATGGGTATAATAAGATCTCCGGAGCTTCGTTTACCCCTTGCTCCTATTTCTCAAAAGAATCTCGATGTTTTGAAAAATATGCTGAAAAAATATGGTTTTTTATCTGAATAAGAAGCTTTTTATAGAAAAGGTTTGTCAAACAAAGGGTTTATTGAATTAAATAGAAAGAGTGGCTTTACTTGAGGTAAAAAATCTTTCCATATCATTTCAAGGAAAAAAGGTAGTAGATTCTGTTTCATTTTCTGTTGATAGAGGCGAAGTATTAGGAATAGTAGGAGAGTCTGGATCAGGTAAGACTTTAACAGCTCTTTCAATATTACATCTAACTCCTCCCGGGGCAAATGTTGAAGGTGAAATAATATTTGATGGCAGAGATATTCTTAAATTAAGCGAAAGGGAAATGAATAAGATAAGGGGTAAAGATATTTCCCTCATATTGCAGAATCCACACTCTGCTTTTAATCCTGTCTTTAAAGTTGGGTATCAGGTAATAGAACCTCTGCTTGTTCATCTTGGATTAGAGAGAAAGAAGGCTTTTGAACTTGCGAAAGATGTTTTCAGACAAGTGGGGATTTCTGAACCTGATTTAAGGCTTAAAGCATATCCCCATGAGCTCTCTGGGGGTATGAAGCAGAGAGCCGTAATATCTGTTTCAATTCTTATGAGGGCAAAGCTGATAATAGCTGATGAACCAACGACCGCCCTTGATCCAACTGTTGAGAGTCAGATCCTCAAATTACTAAGAAAAATAATTGATGAGCAGAGAAGCTCAATGATATTTATTTCACACGATATTTCTCAGGTGGGCTGGATAGCAGATAAGATAGCTGTTATGTACGGTGGTTGGATTGTTGAAATTGGCAAAAAGCAAGATATATTGAAAAACCCTTCTCATCCTTATACGAAAGCACTTCTTGAAGCTATGCCATATAAGAACAAACCAAAGCCTATTCCTGGTTCTCCCCTTGATATAAACTATCAGGGATGCAGATTTTCGAGAAGATGTCCAATAGCTCAAAAAATCTGCTTTGAGCAGATTCCAGATTTTAAGCAATTAGAGAACGGGACGAAGTCAAAGTGCTTTTTTTAAGACATAGATATGAATACGAGAGGAAATGTTATTGTGACTTCACCGCCTGTTGCGGGGAATTGCCATCTTCTTATCATTCTCAAAACGCAACCAACCATTTCCTGATCATCTATTGTTGAATCTTTTACTGAAACATTTGTAACTTTACCATCTGCGTCTATGACTATTTCAACAACTATTTTGCCTTGTAGGTTTGGATTCCTCATTTGTGCCTTTTGGAAGCAGTATTTTAGGGAAGCTTGGTTCTTTTGGGCTATTTTTCTTACAACTTCTTCGTCTAATTGTCCTCCTTCAATTTCTGGGCTTTCAGTTGTTATTTTTGAAGTTACAGCTGCGACTTTTTTCTCTTCAAGCTTTACTTCTTTCCCTCCTTTTGCTTCAAGCGATCCAACATCTGTTTCTCTTCTCTGTATGCCGCCAGCGAGTTCAAGGGGTTTCAACTCTTCTCCTTTTTCTGCAACTTTAACTCCGCTTATACCTCCGAGTACCTCATCTAAATTTTTGACCACTCCGCCTCCAAGAACTTCTGCTAATGGACTTGCCTCACCCTCACCCTTAGCTGTAAGAAGTGCGAGTACTCCAACTTGCCTTACTTTCTCTCTTATTATCTCTTTTTTCTGTTCCTTTGTGACCTGAGCAGTTTCCTCTTTTGTTTTTTGTTCTTCTGCTTTTTTCTCTTCTTCTTTTTTCTCTACTTTCTTTTCTTCTTTTTTCTGCGCAGCTTCTTTTTTCTCTTCAACAAGTTTTGGAACAACAACTTTTGCAAACCTTTCCGGGAGCTTCTCCACTTCTACTACATCATCTCTTATTTCAACCTGAACTTTTGAACTTATGTATACAAATACTGCCCACAGTAGGATGAAAAAAATAAAAACAGGATATGTCCTCTTTTTTTCCTCTTGTTCATCTTTTTCAGTTAAAGGAGTAAATATATCTGCTATTCTTTCCAAAGTTTCCTGTGTTTGCATAGCTTTAAATTTAATAATCGTTTTGCAAAAAAGGTTTGAAACTAAAATTTTTTATATTTCCTTTTTTTACGAGTGTGAGATATATCACATATGCATAGATTTGGAATTGCTATTTTTATTCTATTGGATGGTTTTAAAATTTGCAAAGATAAAAGCGATTTTTCCAGCTGTTGAGGTTATTGATGGAGCAGGAGTAAAATTGAAAAGATATATCGGGAACCAATATGTTAATGTTGTTGATCCGTTTCTGCTACTTGACGAATTTAAAAGTTCAGACGAAAAAGATTGGATAGCAGGTTTTCCATCTCATCCTCATAGAGGATTCCAGACTCTGACATATATGATATCCGGTAAATTTGAGCACAAAGATAGCACAGGTTCTCACAGTACTCTTTCATCTTCGGGGTTGCAGTGGATGAATGCAGGGAGTGGAGTAATTCATTCTGAGATGCCAGCTATTGAGAAAGGATTTCTTTGGGGATTTCAGTTATGGATCAACCTACCAAGAAAATATAAAATGTCTGACCCTTTTTACTTTAATTTTTATTCTCAGGTTGAAGAAGAAAGAGAAGGTATTAAGGTTATAGATCTTGTTGGTAAGCCTATGAGAGAAAACTCATTTTTTGATCTAATATATAAGCATATTGAGATGGAAAAGGGAAGTGAATTCAAACTGGAGATTCCAAAAAACTATAACTCTTTTATTGTTGTTTCAGAGGGAAAAATAAGAATTCTTCCGGAAAAAGTTATAATTCCACAGGAAAAATTGGCTGTAATTGAAGGAAATTATTTGTGGATTTTTGCTCAAGAGAAATCACATATTATATTTGCAAGTGCGCCTCCAATAAGAGAACCGATAGCAAGGTGGGGACCTTTTGTTATGAACACAAAAGAAGAAATTATACAGGCAATTGAAGATTATCAATCAGGAAGACTCGTGAAAAAGAAAGCCGAATTTTCTCAAATGTAGTTTCCTCTGATGTATAAATCTTTTTTAGAATGCATCAAATTGGATGCGATGTTTTCTTCCTATTCTTTGATAAAGTATATAGATTTGATAAGGAAAAACTGTGGATATCCCAAGCATTAGAAGAAATAGGAATAATTGCAAATGAAAGAGAGTATGTGAAGATCCCTCAACAGGCATTCTCTCTTACAAGAAAACAGCTCAATGCTGGTATTATTATGAAATTCATCTCAGGATTGGGCAAATCAGAAATTTCTCTTGGGATAACAAAGGAAGACATATATTTTGGTGATCTTAATTTTGTTTTCGGAATAGCATCCCCAACAGCTTTATCTTGCGTTGTATCTTTGTGTAGGCTTGATCCAGAATTTTACGGATTCCCACAAGATGATGAACTATACTGCTCAAGGGTTCAGAAAGAGGTAATTCATGAAATAGGACATGTTTTCGGCTTGCTTCACTGTGAAAAAACAAGTTGTGTTATGAGTTTTTCAAACTCAATATACGATGTTGATAGAAAAACTAAATTTTTCTGTGAAAGCTGTGCAAGGTTGATAAAAAGTAGAAAAGTTTAAAATAAAATGAAGAACCTTGTAGAAAAAGTGGAAAACGCTCCTGAATCTTGTGGAGTCTACGCTTTCTTAAAAAATGGGAAACCAATATACATAGGTAAGGCGAAAAACTTAAAGGAAAGATTAAAGGCTTATATTAATTTTCTTGATACAAGAGAAACTGTTCCAAAGATTGTTCAAGAGGCTGATGATATAAGATGGATAATTACGAATACGGAAGAGGATGCTTTTTTTCTTGAACAAAAATTAATATCTGAAAACCTTCCAAAATACAACATCAAGGTGAAAGATGTAAGAGGATTAAAATATATAAAGATAGATGTTTCTCATCAGTTCCCACCAGTATATTTAACGAGAATAGTCAAAAGAGAGAGTGCGTTATATTTCGGTCCTTTTTCTGCAAAGGAGACAAAAGAAATTTTCTCTGCTTTGAAGATGGCTTTTGGTATAAGAACCTGTACAGAAAATAAGTTCAGAGAATTTCAAAAAAGGCAGCGACCTTGTCTTGATGGACAAATAGGTATGTGTCCAGCTCCATGTATAGGAAAAATCGCAAGAGCCGAATATCTCAAGAATGTTTATAAAGCAATTGACTTTATGAGGGGAAGATTTACGAAGGTTATAAGGGAACTTGAAAACAAAATGTGGGAGGAAGCCGAGAAAGAAAACTTTGAAGAATCAGCAAGAATAAGAGATAAAATAAAAATAATACAAAAGGCACTTGATTACAAAAGGGTGATATTTGAAGATTTTAGGAGTGCAGATTATCTGGGGTATGATTTGGTAGAAGATAAGGTTGGAATTTTCATTTTTAAGGTTAGAGAGGGTAGATTTTTTGGGGGCTATGGAGGGGTATTTTACTATGGAGGGCAAGATATTCTTGATCTTGCCTTAAAACTTTTCTTTGAAAATTCAGGGAATGAAGGTACCCTCGTTTCTGAAATTGTTCATGCAGAACAGAATATCGGTAGTATACTAATAAGACCACCTTTTGATGATGAGAAAGAAGTTATGATGCTTGCAAAATCAAATGCAACTGAGCAAATATTACAATCTTCTGTAAGTCTTGCAAAAAAGTTTAGAGTACTTGCGGAACTTCAAAAATTCTTGCTGCTCGAAAAAATTCCACGAAGAATTGAGGTATATGATTTCTCAAATTTTGGAGGAAAAAATCTTGTCGGTGTAAAAGTTCATTTTGAAGACGGCGATTTAATACCTTCAAGACTTAGATTATATAAGGTTAATGAATTCGGATATGATGACATATCTGCTTTGAAGGATGTTATGTCAAGAAGAATAAAAGATTTCTTTGAAGGAAATGATTCTCCTTTACCCGATCTCATACTTGTCGATGGAGGCAAATCTCACTACTCGGTATTAAAGGAGATATTAAGTCGTGCCAGATTAGACATCCCTTTCGCTTGTATTAAGAAGGAGGAAAGGAATAGAAGAAATGTATCTTTGATATTTCGGGATCAGGAGTTGAAGCCTGTTGGGAATCTTTTGAGTTTTATTCTTCAACTTGTAAATTCTGCACATGAGAGAGCAAGAAGATTTTCGGTTTCGCGAACAACAAAAATAAACTGAAGTTATAAACTATTCTAACTACAAGATAATTTCTAAAATCTTCTTTGAACCATCCTCTATACTGAAACTTTTTAGTTTCTCTTTTAGTTCAGAAAGTAATGAGCCTGAAAAAATTTCTTTTAATACAACTTCAAATCTTCCTTCTTCGCTTTGTCTTACAATAACACAACTATCACCGAAAATTTTGAGGGGATTTTTTAACTGGTGGTCTCCAATTGATTTCGGTAGAGGGATAAATATCGCTGGTTTTTTAGCGTATGCTATTTCAAAAACTGTTCCTGCTCCTCCTCTTGAAATAACCAAATCAGATAAACCGATATAGTATCCTATTTTTTCTGAAAACGGGAAGATTGAATAAGCTAATTTGTTTTTCATTTTTTGTTTCAGAGAGAAGTAAAATTTTTCAGCTTCGTCAAAAAATAGATCTCCGGTCTGATGGAATATTTGGAGATAGGGTAAATTTGCGTCTGTATTCGACTCCACAATTTTTTTTAGTGTTTTTGTGAAAAGTCTATTGAGACTCAAAGCCCCTTGGCTTCCACCAGTTATGAGTATATTCAAATAACCACCATTTTTTTCTTCTCCCCTTCCTTTTTCCTTTTCTTTTTCTTTTAGTCCCTCTTCAAGGTGTTCTTTGAATTTATTTCTCAACGGGAAACCGACTATTATTGATTTCTTTTTGGAAAATTTTGGGATTTCAGAATCTGGGAAAGATAAAAGTATTTTATCTGCGAAAATTGATGATATCTTGTTTGTCAACCCCATAACGGAGTTTTGTTCAAAAATGAAAACTTTTGATTTTAATATTTTTCCAGCAAGCAAAGATGGACCAGATACATATCCTCCGAATCCTATGATTATATTTGGCTTTATTTTTTTTAGGATTTCAATAGCGTCTTTCAAAGATGAAAATGCAGATATAATTCCTCTGAAAGCTCCGAGACCTTTTCCTACTATTGGTTTTACATCTAAAAAGAAAACTTTTGATGTTGGGATTTCACTTAAAAATCTTTGTTCAGCCTTTCTTGATTTTCCTGTTATGAAAAATATTCCAACATCTTTTGGGAGTTTCTCTGCTACTGCTATTGCCGGTGTTATATGTCCGCCTGTTCCTCCAGCTACGATACAGATGTTCATATCTTTTATTTTTTCATTTTTTTATTGTGTATTTCTTTTTGGAATTATTATAGTTCCTTCTCTTTCATCTCCAAGTTTTACAGCTTTTCCTTTCATATATAAAAGAGCTGTAAATGCACAGGCGATTGCGTCTAACTCGTCCTGTGAGAAATCTCTTATTGAAGGTGGATCTAAAAATTTTTGGTTTATGAAAAAGTTGGTGATTTGAGTTCTTGATTTTCTTGGAACTCCGAATATATCATATGTTGCTCCCGGGAAGACTTCTATTACCTCTACGTTGAATTTTTCTATAATTTTTTGTTTTAATCTTATACCCCTTTCCGTGAGCATTCTCATAGGACCCAGTGTTATAGGAAAAAATTTTATTTTCATCTTTAAAAGTTCTAAATCACACTTTCTCAAGTGAAATTTGTTTCTCTCGTGGATGCTTTTTCTACCATAAGGTAAAGATAGGGGAGCATCTATTCCTACGATTTTTACATCTTCTGGTATGGATTGAAGAATCTCTTCGTCTTTTTTTACGCAGAACACATCTATGACTTTGTTTGTGCTTATACATATTCCTGTATTAGACTTTTCACTACCGCTCAAATCTATGCCTACAACTTTGTATTTTGGAATCATATGGTAGATGTATTAAATAGTCTTCTGATTGAAAGAGATAAAAATAAATAGAATAAATGATATGATTAATCTGCTGAATTTTAGATATAGGAATTTTAGATATAGGAAAATGTAGGTTAGGTGATTTGTTTTGGTTTTTTCTTTTAAGGGGCAATGTTTATTTAAAATAGTGTTTAATGTCTTGGGTTTCCTTTTTTAGAGATGTTCTTTTGCTTATGAAATTCCGAATAATTTTAGCTAATGCTTTTGCTGCCTTGTGTGGATATATTCTTTCTGGTGGGGATATTTTTTCTTTGAAAACAATTTTTCTTTTTTGTGGGGTTTTTTTTTAGCCGGTGCGGGTGCCTCCTTGAATCAGATTTTTGAAAGGGAAGAAGATAAGATAATGTTGAGAACGAGGTTGCGTCCATTACCATCTGGTAAAATGGATGTCAGAACAGCTCTCTTTATTTTCTTCTTTTTATTTTTTGCTGGAATTGTTCTTCTGCTAAAAATTAATTTCTTTTCTTTTATCTTTGCCTTTTTGGCTTTTTTTATTTACGATTTCATTTACACTCCCTTAAAAAAGAAGACAAGTTTTTCTTTGTTCGTAGGTGCATTAGTTGGAGCTCTTGTACCGATTTCCGGAGTATTTGCCGCAAAGGATTTATTTTCAGTGAATTTCTATGATTTTCTTTTACCTGTTTTCCTTTATTTTTATCAGCTTCCTCATACTCTTTCACTCTTTTATGTTTTTGGTGATGATGAATGGAGAAAAGCGGGTTTCAAACCTTTCACTATTCAGGATAAAAAGCTTTTCAAATTTTTTATTCTTTTTCTTTTGGTTTTAGCTTATTTTTTCGGACTTATAATTATCTACCGAATCGATTTTTTTGTATTTGCTTTGTCTTTGGTTTTTGCTATTTTTGGTTTTGTTAGAGCAATTTACAATACAAGAAAGATTTTTTACGATCTGAATGCTTTTGCTCTCTTTGTTTTTGTTTTCCCTGTAATATATGCTGTAATCAAAGTTTTGAAAATTAAACTTTTTTGAAAGCTACTCTGAAATTATTGTTTTTTAAAAACTATCCAGAAAGCTTTTGCAAAAATTTCTACAAATTTCTTGTTGTAGTTTGGTAGGAAGAAAAAGAGCAAAGGATCAAACGGTGTGTATAATCCTCCAAAAGAGAGTATAACTCCTCTCCTTTTTTTTATGTTTTCTATTGTTTTATGAATATCTCCAAATTCAAGAGGAGATTGACCTCGTCTTTTTTGTCTTATCCGCCATATTATGGAATTAGGATTTTGAGTTATTATAACAGCATAGGAATTTGGTTTCATAACTCTGAAAATTTCATCAAAAAACTTTTCTTTGTCTCTAATGTATTGCAGGACTTCAACTGCTATTATGAACGAGAAAGATTCTTTTTTGAAAGGTAAGTTTTCTGCATCTGAAACTAAAACATTATTTTTTTGATGTTTAATTTTGAGCTCTTCAAGAGCGCTTTTGATTATATCTATACCGAAATAATCTTGAAAGTAATCAGCAAAGTTTCCTATACCGCAGCCTATATCAAGTGTTTTCCCGCCTCTATGAAATTTCTCTTTGGCTTTTTTCACAACAAGTTTTCTCAAAAGTAAAGCAAGTTCAGAGCCATATCCACTTCTTCTAAATGGTTCATAATTTTGCAAATACAGATTTTGAAAAAACGATTTCCAATCAATTTTTCTTTTGTTGTTTTCTTTTATTTTCATCAGAGGAACTTGTTTCTTATCATATTATTACCCTTCCATTTTTATTTCTTCTTATTGTTTATTGTTTTTTTATTCTTTATGTTTATTCTGGTTTTATTTTACCTAATATTATGAGCTCGGAGGTTTTTTGTAGTATCCCATTCCTTCCTCTACAACGAGAGATTTTATCTCAAGTGAAATCAGGGTGGATAGAACTTGGGAGGGATCAAGGGAGGTTTTCTTGATTATTTCATCTATGTGTATAGGTGTTTGTTCATCAAGAACAGAAAGTATTTTTTCTTCTTCGTCCGAGATATCTTGTCTTTTTATTTCATAAGCTATGAATGGCGAAACAAATCCTATTCTTTCATTTGCTATTTTTTGACCAAGCTGTGGTACAACCCTTGATATTATGTCATCTGGTGATTCTGCTACGAATGCTCCTTCTTTTATAAGTTTGTTGGTTCCTTTTGATTTTTTAGAGGTTATATTACCGGGAACTGCGAAGACATCGCGCCCGTATTCAAGGGCGAGGTATGCTGTTATGAGAGCTCCTGACTTTTCTGGTGCCTCTGCTATGAGGACAGCTTTTGAAATTCCAGCAATTATTCTGTTCCTTCTTGGGAAGTTTTCAGGAGCAGGGAGGACTCCTGGGGGAAATTCGCTCATTATGGCTCCACCTTTATTTAATATCTCTTTTACTATCGGTATATTGCTTTGTGGATATATGTTTTCCACTGACGAACCGAGGACTGCCCATGTTTTTCCCCCGACATCAACTACGGATTTATGAGCTACCGTGTCAATACCCACTGCGAGTCCGGAAACTATGCATATTCCCATAGATGATAAGAAAGAAGAGAAAAGTTTTGTGACTTCTACTCCATATTGCGATGGTGAGCGTGTTCCAACTATTGCTACACAGAGCATATCTTTTTCTAACTCACCTTTGTAGAATATGCATATTGGGGGGTCTGGGATATTTCGGAGGAGTGTAGGATATTTTTCTTTTTCTTCGTAGCATACTATTTTCTGATTGAGCTTTTGAGCAAGTTTTATTTCTTCTTCCACTTCCTTCCATTTTGAAAATTTCTTTATGTTTTCTGCTACAAATTTTCCTACTGCTTGTTCAATCTTTACCTTATCTGTTGAGAAAACATTCTTTGAAGAACCAAAAAAATCAATAAGTCTCTTACCTATTATTGAACCTACGCCTCTTACCTTTGTTAATGCAAGTGAGTAGAATGCAATTTCAAAATCCATATTTATATCAAAAAAATATATATAAATTGAGCAAAATTAGAGAAAAAAATAAGGAAAAGTGGTAAAGTAAAAAAGGAAATGAAATAAAAGAAAAAAAGAAGTTTATAAAAACTTTTCCCGCTTTATCAAAATAATTTTGTGTTTGAAATTTCTATTGATTGTAGGGAGATAGTAATAGGTAGAAGGACAGGATTATCGCGTAATTTGATAGCTTTTTTGAAAGCTGTTGCGAAAAATCAGAAAAGTTCCTTGCTACTTGTAGATGACCAAACAGATACGAATTTTTTATCTCAAATTTTTCATGGGGTGAGCTACGATTTCGCTTTTATAAGAAAATCAGGGGTTTTCTATGACCAATTTATTATTCCAAAGCTCGTTTTTGGTAGGGCAAAAAAATTTTTTTCAATATATCCAAAGTTCCCAGTTATTTTGCCTTTTCTTGGAGTAGAAGTTTATGTATTTATTGCAGATATTATTAGTTTCTCTTGGCTACAAATAAGTTTTCTCACATTATTTGGTAGGTTACCGAAGAAAATTTTTACTCCAACAGATACATCAAAGTACAAGATAGAGAAGGTTGTAAAAAGGGAAGTCATAAGGGTTTATCAAGACCTTTCTTATATTTTGAAAGATGAGTTAAACTCATCAGTAGATAAGGAAATCTCTTTGGCTATGGAAAAAAAGGGAATAGAAAAAGGGAAATTTATCTTATATGTTGGTAACTTCAATCCTCATAAAAATGTGGAGGTTCTTATTAGAGCTTTCAATTTAATAGAGAATCTTGGTTTAGGTTTAGGACTAAAACTTGTTCTCGCAGGAGGTGGTGGAAAGAAGGGAAAGGAAATTTTAGAAGCAGATAAGATCAAGATAATTGGGAATGTAGACGATCAAGTTTTAAGATGGTTGTATAGGAACTCACTATTTTTTATTTGCCCATCTCTTGACGAGGGACATGGTTTACCACCTCTTGAAGCTTGCTGTTTTGGAAAAGCTGTTATCGTATCTGACATACCTGTTTTTAGAGAGACCATGGGAAGATGTGCCATATTTTTTGATCCAAAAAGCCCAAAAGACTTAGCTGAAAAAATTCTTCTTCTTTACAAAAATGAAACTTTGAGAAAAGAACTTGAAGTAAAATCAAAAGAAGTAGCCAAATTCTTCACAAGTTTTGATTTCGGGGAAAAGATTTTTGAACACATTTTCTCCGAATAGTTTAACCTCTCATAATTTGGTTTTTCCAAATCAAATTAGCCACCGCTCTCTTGCTTTAATTTTTTGAGTTTTTGAGTGAGTTCAGGAACTGCCTGGAATAGGTCTGCAACAAGCCCTATATCTGCTATTTGGAAAATAGGAGCTTCCGGGTCTTTGTTTATAGCTACTATAACTTTTGAATCTTTCATTCCTGCTACATGCTGGATCGCACCAGAGATTCCTATTGCAATATAAAGTTGAGGAGCAACTGTTTTTCCTGTTTGACCTACTTGGAAGTCGTTGGGGAGCCATCCGGCATCTACGACTGCTCTTGACGCTCCTATTGCTGCTCCGAGAACATCCGCAAGTTCTTCTGCAATCTTTATATTTTCTGGGTCTTTTATACCTCTTCCAACTGATACAACTATTGAAGCTTCTGTAAGTTCTGGTCTTTCTGATTTTGTTTCTTCAAGTTTTATAAATCTTTTCCTTGGATAACTTTCTTTTATTTCTTCTTCAACGATTTCGGATTTTTTATCAACTTTTCCAGCTTTATCAAAGGCAGTACCTCTTACTGATAAAACCTTCTTTTCTGATTTTATTTTCAGGGTTGCTATTATGTCTCCTGCATACATAAGTCTTTTGAAGGTCTCACCATCTATAACTTCTGTTACTTCTGATACCATCGCTGAATTTGGAATTTTGACCACAAGTCTTGGTAGCAAATCTTTACCGAAAGTTGTAGCTGTTGCTAAAATATATTTTGCATCTACTTTTTTAGCTAATTCTGATACTGCAATTGCATAGTTTTCAGCTGTGTAATTTTTCAGGTGTTCTCCTTTTGCAACGAAAAGTTTTTCAGCTCCAAGTTTTGATAGTTCCTCTTTTGTTTTGTCAGAAGGTTCAAAGGTTAAGATATTGTAGTTCAAACCTGTTTTTTCTGCCAATATTCTTGCACAAGTTACTGCAGATAAAGAAGCCTTTTTTAATTCTCCGTTTCTTGTTTCTGCCACAACTAATATGCTCATCTTTTTATACCTCCTTTTTTATTAGAATGGAAGGACCTTTGCTTCTTTTAATTTTTCAATTAGCTCATCAACATCTTTTACTTTTATTCCTGCTTTTCTTTGTGGTGGAGTTTCAAGTTTTTCTATTGTGACATATGGAGTCAGATCTATTCCAAGTTCTTCAATTTTTATTGTTTTGAGAGGTTTTTGTCTTGCTTTCATTATCCCGGGTAAAGATGCATATCTTGGTTGATTTAATCTTAAATCTGTTGTTATTATTGCGGGGAGGTCAACTTCAACTGTTTCAAGTCCTCCATCAACTTCCCTTATAACTTTTGCTTTTTTTTCTTGCGGATTTACTTCAACTTTGTATGCGAATGTTGCTTGTGGCCAGTCAAGAATTCCTGCGAGAATCTGTCCGATTTGGTTTGCATCATCGTCAATTGCCTGTTTCCCCATTATCACAAGGTCCGGATTTTCTTCTTGTATGATTTTTGCGAGAACTTTTGCTACTATAAGGTGATCTACATATTTACCACCTGTATCTACCAAAATTCCTCTATCTGCTCCCATAGCTAATGCGACTCTTATCTGTTCTGCCCACTCTTGCGTTCCGACGGATACGACCACCACTTCTCCCCCAAATTCTTCTTTTTTTCTCAGAGCTTCTTCAACTGCTATTTCATCAAAAGTGTTTATGGCGTACTTTATGTTTGAGGTGTCTATTCCGGAACCGTCTGGTTTTAATCTTACTTTTACATACGGGTCTTGCGTTCTTTTTACTGGTACAAGAATTTTCATTTTTACTATAACCTCCTTTTATTTTACATTTTGTTTATGTTTTTTGTTGAACAAAAATTCAAAAATATTTCCTGAAATTTGATGTGAAAAATAAAATTTTTATTTGTGGGAAATTTAAAAAATATATTGATTTTGTTCTTTTTTTCCCTTTGCTCGTGTTATAGCTCAAAAAATATCAAGCTTACATTTTCACCGGTAAAGGATACAAAGTATTTTATAGTTTTTCAGCGTAATTTGGTTTTGAATCAAGATGCAGATGGAGTTTGGATTGTAATAGAAACCAATTTTCCAGGGAGCGTTTCAATTGTAATCTCAAACGGAATATTTGATATAAAGACAATAGAAGACATGACTTGTGAATCTGAAAATAAAAAAGAAAGTAAAGAAGGAGTAAGTGAGAAAAAGAAAGAAAAAAAGGGAAGGGCACAAAAATTAATTTGTAAGTTCTTCGCTGATCGTAAAATATTAACTGGTAGTGATGATTTTATATTCTGGTTCATTTTAAAAACTGAATTAGGTTACTACACTGTTCCTAACTTTATACTCGTTGGAGATAAGCTCTTTGATTATGTTGGGAAAATAAGAGTGGAAAGCAAATAGATAAAAAAGTAAATGTAGAGAACAAATAGAAACAATAAATGTAATGAAAATTTCTTTTAAGGAAATAGAAATTTTGGTCTCTCAACTTTATGGATTTGATGAACCCAAAGTTTTTTTAGAACAGTACGAAACAGATGGCAAAACCGTTTCTTTCTTTTTACAAAAAGCTTATCAAGATTTAATCCGAAAGTCTGTTGTAGATCTCGGATGTGGAACCGGGATTTTGACTTTTGCGGCAGTCCTTGCGAGTTCTAAATTTGTTCTTGGTGTAGATGTAGATATTTCTGCTTTGAAAATTGCTTTAAAAAACAAAAAGATTTTGGCTGATTTGGGATTTTCACTCCCGGTAGATTTCTTGTGCGCTGATGTAAAAAAACTTTATCTCAAAAAGAAATTTGATGTTTGTATTATGAATCCACCTTTTGGAATTCAAAGAAAAGGAGCCGATAGAATTTTTCTTAAAAAAGCCTTTGAGATTTCTGATGTCGTTTGGTGTTTCCTATCTCAAAATTCAGAGCCATTTGTAAGGAAATTTTCAGAAGAAAATGGATTCTGTGTTACATCTTCATTCAAAACTAAAATCCAATTAAGGCGAAAATTTTTTTTCCACAAAAAAAATGTTGAATTTTTACCTGTTGATATTTATAGAATTGAAAGAAAGTAAAGAAAAAGAGAATAAAAGATGAGGATAGAAAGAAATAAAGATAAAAAATAAAAATAAAAATAAAATTATTTCTCTTTTTTCTTTTTTTTCTTTGATAGTTTTTCCTTTTCTTTTTACTTTTTTCTTTTTTTCTTGTTCAAAAAAAGTTCAATTTCCAACTCCGCCCGAGTGTTTAGGAGCAAGTAAGAGGTTAGAAGAACTTTTTTATGTTTTGAAGACTCATGATATAAGAGATGTAGGGACAAAAGATGTTATAAGAGATTTTTTTGAAGATGAAGAATCCCTTGAACTTTTTATAGCAAAGATGATTTACGCGGTGCGGCAAAAAGAAGTTTATTATGCAAATATTCAACAGTTCCAAATTTCATATATTGGGAACGAAAAAGGGGTAAATAGTGAAGATACAAATGAAGATAATAATGGGGACGATAATGAAAGTAAAAATAATGGAAATGAATGTGCTTTTGTTGTTGATTTTGTCGTAAGAAAGAAATATCCTATCGGAGATGTTCAAGTCAAAGTAGATATTAAGCTCTACAAAAAAGGAGATTTTTGGTTTGTAAAAAAACCCGAGATTGTAGGTGAGGTAAAAGAAAGAAAAGAATTTTTGCCTTCGACATACTACTATTGAACCGTAAGTATTTTTCGTTCCTTCTTATTGATTGTTTTTTTTCTTTTCTCAAAAAGATTTTCTATTCAAAGGAAACTTTAAAATTATTTATATGTCTGACCAGAATAGTTTTGAAGCTAAATTGAGGGAGCTGATAGAAAATCATCCATCAAAGGAAAAAGAGATAAGACCATGGGGTGGTTTTATAACGCTGTGGAATGATGAAAATTTCAAAGTAAAAATTCTTCTTGTTTTACCTCAAAAAAGATTGAGCTTGCAAAAACACAAATTCAGAAAAGAAAAGTGGGTTATAGTTGAAGGTGAGGCGCTCATAACCAAAGGAAATAAAAAGTTCATTATGGGCGAAGGAAATACTCTGATGATAGAAAAAGAAGAACCGCACAGAATAGAAAATAGGTCAAAAGATAAAATACTGAAAATTGTAGAGGTTTGGATGGGTGAAAAACTTCTTGAAGACGATATAGAAAGAATTGAAGATGATTTCGGTAGGGTATAATTGGATTGAAGTATTTTATAAGTGAAATTAAGTTAAGGTCATGTCTCAGATGCTAAATTGTAAAAGTGGGTCCCAAGAGAGAAAAGACAAAGTTTTCATTTTCTCTTTTATTCTTTCATTTTCCATTCATATTCTTCTTATTTTCTACATTCTGATTAGTTATAAAGGAGAAGATAAAAAAAAAGAGATAGTTTGGGTATCTTTTCATACAGCAGCCTCTGGACAAAAAGATATGAATGTGGGGATAGGAGGAATTACTTCAGAATCTAATGAAGATAGTTCAGCATATCAGAATAATCCTTATCATTTGAAATCTGATTCTTCTCCTCTCAAATCAAATCAAAATGATGAAATAAAAAAGGAAGAGAAAAAAGAAGATAAAGTTAAAAAAGAAAATAATAATAATAATAAAGATCAGCAAGATAGAAAAGAAGATATTACAAAAAATAAAGAAAATATTATAAAAAAGAAAGAAAATATCAAAGCAGAAAAATCAAAATACTCAAATGCTAACATAAAAAAATCATTAAACGAAAAGAAGGAAATCGCAAAGGCTGAAAAAGATATCAGATCTCAAAATAAGCAAAGCTTAAGAAAGTATGAAAAAAATAATAGAAAGGAGTCTATATCACAAACAGCTTATAAATCAGATTCTAAGAACACAAAAAGTGATAGGAATGATGTTAAAGATAAAGATTTAAAAGATAAAAAGGAAAAATATGGTACTGAGAAGTATACTGCAAAAGATTTAGATGAGTTAGAAAAGGCTCTGCGCGAACTCGCAAAGTCATATACAGGTGGAGGAGGCAGCAAAGGTGATAGCAAGGGAGGAGAAGGTTCGGGCGGGGGTTCAGGTGGCGGTAATATGCAAGGGGGAACGGGAAATGGGGGAGCAGCTCAAACTTTCATCTCTCTTTATGCACAGCTTATAAGGGAAAGTATAAAAAAGAATTTTGTTATTCCGCCGTCTCTTAAAGGTGAATTCCTTTCTTGTGTTGTATATCTCAAAATAGGTCAAGATGGTTCAATTCTTGATATGGATTTGGAGGAATCATCAGGAAATAGAAACTTTGATATCTTTGTTATGAAAGCTATAAGGAGCTCTTCTCCTTTCCCTCCACCACCATCAGAATTAGAAATTTATGTCAGGTTCTCAAATAGAGATTAAAAAAATTTTGGCGATTACTCAAAATTTTCCACTTAAAACTTTATAAAGCATTGCATCCAATTTCTCCCTATTATTATACCTAAATTCAAGCTCTTTTAGGTAATATGCAAAATTCTCCCTACTTACACCATCAAACCTCAAAAGTCTTTCTTTTGCATATCCCCAAAACCCCTCTATCCCGTTTATATATACTCTCCCATTTGCAAACCTTTTGCTGTGATCTATCCTCTCATGCCTAAATCCATACATGACT
>Ga0079997_117092_pt1 | contig 125427 bp, 136 predicted proteins | sample PerSpoCPS_CMetaG_FD_69200 | JGI IMG/M metagenome (GOLD analysis project Ga0079997, IMG submission 69200) | Archaeal communities from Yellowstone National Park, Wyoming, USA - Perpetual Spouter C (PS_C) MetaG (SPADES assembly) (version 2) | ecosystem: Environmental > Aquatic > Thermal springs >...
GCCAAGATGGCCAGCAGCCACCCTCCCACCGTCAGGGGCATCACCGGCGGCCCCCCCTGGGCCCGACGGCGCCGTCGGGCCTCGCCGATGCCCACGGCCCCCAGGGCCCCCGTCAGGCCACCGGCGGCCACGGCGGCGTGCTCAGGCTTTCGCAGCCACTCCAGTGCCCGCCCCAATCGGGGAACACGCGCCCACATGCGCCCCATGATGTCTTCCCTGGTGGGGTGATAGCTGTCCACCCAGCTATTGGCATCGCCCTTGAGGACGTAGCGGCCGCCCTGGAGATCGATGATGCGGTGGAGCACCACTCGCCCCATCTCCCGGTTCTGGTAGGCCACCACGTCCCCCACGTGGTAGAGGGGGGCGCCCCGCACCAGCACCAGGTCGCCGGCGTGGATGTGGGGCTCCATGCTGGCCCCGGCCACGATGATATATGTCACAGCGCCACCCACCTGGGCGGGAGCCAGGGCCAGCCAGGCCGCCACCGCCCCCACGAGGGCCATCATAGACAAGAACAACCTCCTGGGGTGCGGCCACCTCATCCTGGCCCCCTTATACGCCCTGGGCCCCGCGGCGTCAATGCCCAGGGCCCAGGCAGCCAAACAATACCCGTCCTACTGTACAGCCACCACCCGCAGCTCGTTGGCCGGCTGGACGCCCTGGCCGGGGGTGTCGCAGCTCCAGTGATTGCCCGAGGTGTTGGTGCAGATGTACCACGTGCCGCCCGGCGTCTGGAGCCGCACCTTCACCGTGCCGGCGGCAGCGTCCAGGTCGAACTCTACCCTGTCCAGCTGCTGCGGGTTGGAAGCGTTAAGAGTGTAGGCCACGTTGCTCACAGTGTAGCCGCTGATGGTACCTGCCCCATCGCCGGCCCGGCGGTCGGGCACGGTGTTGGTGGCGGCAAAGCCGTAGGCGGCGGCCATCACCGCCACCGCCAGGAGCAGCACGGCCCCCAGCCTGACCACGCCAGAACGCAACACATGCATAGCGCATCACCTCCTCACTGGTGTGATCCACATGACCCATTAGTCAGACCTGATCGAAAATTAATCGTTACACTTTTCGCCCCTAGCGTCAATGGGGGCGTGCGCGGTGACGGTATGGAGGGGCCGGCCCTATACTGGGTGGGAAAGGAGGTGGGAGCTCATGGCCCAGTTCCAGAACATCATCTACGAGAAGAGGGGGCGGCTGGCCTACGTCACCATCAACCGCCCCGAGAGGCGAAATGCCATCGACCCCCAGACCAGCAAGGAGCTGTATGAGGCCTTCTGCGATTTCCGCGATGACCCGGAGGTGTGGGTGGCCATTCTGACGGGCGCTGGCGACGTGGCCTTCTCCGCCGGGGCCGACCTGGTGGCCATGGCCGAGGCCTTCCAGAAGGGCCAGGCCCCCGCCTACGACGTCCCCTTCGCCGGCATCACCAGGGGTTTTGAGTGTTGGAAGCCCATCATCGCCGCCATCAACGGCTACTGCCTGGCCGGCGGGCTGGAGCTGGCCCTCTGCTGCGACATCCGCATCGCTGCCGAGCACGCCACCTTCGGTCTGCCCGAGCCCAAGCGGGCCATCATCCCCGGCGCCGGGGGCACCCAGCGGCTGCCCAGGGCCATACCTCTGGCCTACGCCATGGAGCTTTTGCTCACCGGCGAGAGGTTCGATGCCCAGTGGGCCCTGCAGGCTGGCCTGGTCTCCAAGGTGGTGCCCAAGGAGAAGCTGATGCCCACCTGCGAGGAGGTGGCGGAGAAGATCTTGGAGTGCGGCCCCCTGGCCGTGCGGGCCATCAAGCAGGCAGCCTTGCGGGGCCTGGAGATGCCCCTGACCGAGGGGCTGGCCCTAGAGGCGCAGCTGGCGGCGGAGGTATTCCGCTCTGAGGACGCCCGTGAGGGGCCCCTGGCCTTCGCCCAAAAGCGGAAGCCCGAGTACAAGGGGCGCTAGTTCCAATGATGATAGGCGGGGATGGGCACCAGCCCCGCCAGCACCTCTAGGCTCAGCTCGTCCAGGTGAGGTATCCACGCCTGCCAGTCCTGGCGGGCCTGTTGCGCCTGGGGGCTGTTGAGGGCCTCCTGGAGGGCATCGTCGTCCCGTAGCTCATAGAGGGCTGCCCAGGTGACGCCACGGCGGTGACACTCCGCCCGGTATGCCCGCACCACGCCAGGAATGGCCAGGACATGGGGCAGATGGACCTCCCGGTACCAGCGCTGAAACTCGGCCAGGGCCTCCCGCTGCAAGCGGGCCCTCACGACGATGATGGGGGGCCAGCGCTTCCGTGCCATCCCATCTCCAGTGTATTACTCCCCTCGCCCCTGGGGCGAGGAGAGGGCCGCCACCACCTCCTCCAGGGCTGGCCCCAGCTCACGAGAGGTGTCCACCCGAATGTAGGGACGGCCTATGGGCTCCACCTGGGCCTGCATGCGCTCGTAGACCTCCACGCCAGCGTCCGACCAATCGTCTATGGGGCGTAGCTGCTGCCGACGCTGGAGACGCTGACGTACCACCTGTGGCGGGGCCTCCACTTGCACCACCACCAGGCGGGCACCGTGGCGCTCGGCCATGGCATATAGAGGGCGACGGTGGGCCTCCCGCAGGTTGGTGGCGTCGATGAGCACCGGGATGCCCCGTGCCAGGAGACGGTCGGCCAAGGCGTGGATGGCCTGGAAGAGGCGACTACTCTCCTGCGCCGAGTAGGTGGGGCGGCCAAAGAGGAGCTTGCGCAGCCGGTCGCTCTCCAGCACCGCTAGGGGCACCCGCTCCCGTAGGAGACGGGCGAAGGTAGACTTGCCAGAGCCTGGAAGCCCACACAGGACCACAAGAGCCGGCGGATCCATGGGCGGGGGTAGAGGGCCCAGCCCAGCCTCCAGCTGGGCCACATCGGCCATCAGGGCCTGGGCAGGGGCCTCCACAGCATAGGCGATGCCCACAAAACCCGGCCCTACGTGCACCCCCATGACGGGGGTGAACTCCACCACCAGGAGCTCCCGCGGCCGCCACTCCTGGCGCAGCTGCTGGGCCAGCTCCTCAGCCACCTCAGGGGCAGCGGCATGCATCACCCCTAGCTGGAGGGGTAAGGAGGGGTCCAGGCGCTGGCGCAGGGCCACCAAAAGCCTCTCCAGGGCACGGCGGCGGGTGCGCACCCTCTCCACAGGCCGCACCTCGTCGCCATCGGCGGCCATGATGGGCTTGATCTGCAGAAGGGCGGTGGCCCAGTGGACCACCCACGGCACCCTCCCTCCCCGCGCCAGGTAGCGGAGGGTGTCCACCATGCCGATGAGGCCCGCCCGCTGTGCGACCTGCTGCGCCTCCTGTAGGCAGGCCTCCATCCCCTCCCCCCGATACGCCGCCCGCGCCGCCGCCAGGACCACGAACCCATGCGCCAGAGCCAGGTTGCGGGAGTCCATCACTTCCACCGCCACCTGGGGCCGCTCCTGATGGAACAGGCGCGCCCCCTCCCGCGCCACCTGGAAGGTGACGCTGAAACGGGAGGAGAAGACGATACACAGTACCGACTCGGCCTCCTGGGAGGCCCGCCGATATGCCTCTAGGAAGGCCCCCGGGGGCGGGGCGGTGGTGGTGGCCGGAGCCCTGCCCCTCTCCAGCAAGGCATAGAACTCAGAGGGGGAGATGGCCCCGTCCTCCAGCGTCTGGCCCCCAAGGTGCAACCGGTGGGGCACCACCAGGATGCCTAACTCCTCTGTCAGCGCCGACGGCAGGCAGGCGGAGCTATCGGTGACGATGGCCACCTTGCGCATAGATCACACAAAGACCAGTGCATGCCAGGCATCAGTATACGCCAACACCGTTGTCCCAGGGATGGGCGCCGATGTATACTTGCAGGACGGGAGGAATAGACCAGGAATGCTCAGGAGGCGGGAGCGTCAAGAGATCATATCGACATACCGCATCCACGAAAGGGACACGGGTTCCCCTGAGGTCCAGATCGCCCTCCTGACGGAGCGCATCCGCCGCCTCACCCAGCACCTGCAGGTCCACCGCAAAGACCACCATTCCCGCCGGGGCCTGATGATGATGGTGGGACGGCGGCGGCGCCTCCTGCGCTACCTGGAGAGGGAGGACCCCCAGCGCTATCGGAAGATCGTGGCCCAGCTGGGGCTCCGCAAGTGATGCCCGGCGGGCGTTATAGCTGAAGACACAACCCATCAGGAGTGACAGCCCATAAATGGGGGTGGCGGAGGAATGGAGCTCACCGCGGTAAAGACTTTCCGACGTCGCATAGGCGACCGCGACCTCATCATCGAGACGGGGCACCTGGCGGGGCAGGCCAACGGGGCCGTCACCGTGCGCTACGGCGACACGGTGGTGCTGGTGACGGCCTGCATGGGGCCCCCACGGGAGGGGGTCGATTTCCTGCCCCTGCTGGTGGACTTCGAGGAGCGGCTCTATGCCGCCGGCAAGATCCCAGGCAGCTGGTTCCGCCGCGAGGGGCGCCCCAGCACCGCCGCCATCCTCACCGCCCGCCTCACCGATCGCCCCCTCCGCCCCCTCTTCCCCAAAGGGTTCCGCAACGATGTGCAGATCATCGTCACCGCCCTCTCCGCTGACCAGGAGAACGACCACGACATCCTGGCCATCATTGGGGCCTCTGCCGCCCTGAGCATCTCCGACATCCCCTTCCATGGGCCCGTAGGGGCCACCCGCATCGGCTATCTGGATGGGGAGTTCCTTATCAACCCCACCTTCGAGCAGAGGCGTCACAGCTCCCTAGACCTGGTGGTAGCCTCCACCAAGGAGGCGGTGGTGATGGTGGAGTGCGGGGCGCGGGAGCTGCCCGAGGAGCTGGTGGTGGAGGCCATGACCATGGCCCACCAGGTGAACCAGGAGAGCATCGCCCTCCAGGAGGAGATGGTGGCCCAGGTGGGCAAGCCCAAGGCCTCTTGGACGCCTGCCCCCCTCGCCCCGGAGGTGGTGGAGGCCGTGCGCCAGCTGGTGGCCCAGAAGGGCTGGGACCTGGTCTGGGCGGCCAAAGACGAACGCCAGGCCTTCATGGACCAGGCCCGGCAGGAGGTATTGGCCAGCCTGGGCGACACCTTCCCCCAGGACCAGCTGCTGCGGGCCCTGGAAGAGGAGGTGCGCACCGTCGTCCGCCGCCGCATCTTGGAGGAGGGAAGAAGGCCCGACGGCCGTCTCCCTGATGAGATGCGGCCCGTATCGGCGGCGGTAGGGCTTCTGCCCCGCACCCACGGCTCCGGCCTCTTCACCAGGGGGGAGACGCAAGTGCTCACCATCGCCACCCTCGGCTCCCTGGGGGAGAGGCAAGAGCTGGACACCATCGAGCCTGAGGAGTCCAAGCGGTTCATCCATCACTATAACTTCCCACCCTTCTCCACTGGCGAGGTGCGGCCCCTGCGCACCCCCAGCCGGCGGGAGATAGGCCACGGCGCCCTGGCCGAGCGGGCCCTAGAGCCTGTCATCCCTAGCGAGGAGGAGTTCCCATACACCATCAGGCTGGTCTCGGAGGTCCTCTCCTCCAACGGCTCCACCTCCATGGCCAGCGTCTGCGGCAGCACCCTCTCCCTCATGGACGCCGGAGTGCCCATCAAGGCCCCCGTGGCGGGCGTGGCCATGGGCCTGGTGATGGAAGGAGAGCGATACGTCATCCTTACGGACATCGCCGGCCTGGAGGACCACTACGGTGACATGGACTTTAAGGTGGCTGGAACCGCCGAGGGCATCACCGCCCTACAGCTGGACATCAAACGAGAGGGGCTGCCCATCTCCATCCTGGAGCAGGCCATGCGCCGGGCGCGGGAGGCGCGCATGCACATCCTACGGGTAATGCTGGATACCATCCCCGAGGCCCGCGCTGAGCTCTCCCCCTATGCCCCCAGGATGTTCCGCATCCAGATCCCAGTGGACAAGATCGGGGCAGTCATCGGCCCTGGCGGCCGCGTCATCCGCTCCATCATCGACGAGACCAAGTGCACCATCGACGTGGAGGACGATGGCACCGTATACGTGGGCTCTCCCAGCGAGGAGGCCGCCCGTCGGGCCATCGAGATCATCGAGGGCCTCACCCGAGATGTGCGGGTAGGCGAAGTTTATACTGGCAAGGTGACCAGGATCGTCCCCTTCGGGGCCTTCGTGGAGATCCTGCCAGGCAAGGAGGGGCTAGTGCGCACTGAGGAGCTGGCCGACTACCGGGTGCGACGCCCTGAGGATGTGGTGCGGGTGGGGGACGAGATCATGGTCATGGTCACCGGCGTGGACTCCTATGGCCGCATCAACCTCTCGCGGCGGGCGGTCCTAGAGGGTCGCCAGCCCCAGCAGCAGCCGCCGCCCCAGCTGGGGCGGCGCCCCACGGAGATGCGGCCTAGGGCCCAGCCCACCCCACCACGGCCACCGCGCCCCCAGCCCCCCAGGCGCCCACCGCCCCCGCCCCCTCCGCCACGCCCGCTGAGGCCGTGAGGCGCAGCCATGGCCATCAGAGTGGCGGTAAGCGGCGTGGGGCGCATGGGCCAGCAGGTTCTGCTGGCCCTGGCCCAAGCGCCTGACCTAGAGCCCGTGGCCGCCGTGGCCCGCACACCCCGCCACCGGGAGCTATCCCTTCCCGATGGTACCCGCGTGCCCTACGCCACCGACCCCTTCTCCCTCTTTCAGGCCACCAGGCCACAGGTGGTGGTGGACTTCAGCCACGCCGATTTTACCCCCAAGGTGACGGAGGCAGCCCTAGCGGTGGGAGCCCGCCTTGTCATCGGCACCTCTGGGCTCTCCCAAGACTTCGTCGCTCGCCTACAGGAGGAGTGCCGGGCACGGGGCGTGGGAGGGGTAGTGGCCGCCAACTTCGCCATCGGGGCAGTGGTCATGATGCACCTGGCCCGCATAGCCGCCCCCTTCTTCGATGTGGCCGAGATCATCGAGATGCACCACGATGCCAAGGCCGATGCCCCCTCGGGCACAGCCCTGGCCACCGCCAGGGCCATGGCCCTAGCCCGTGGCCGCCCCTTCCGCCGCCCCCCCACGGAAAAGGAGAACCTGCCCGGCAGCCGCGGTGGGGAGGTGGAGGGGATCACCATCCATAGCGTGCGTCTTCCGGGGTTAGTGGCCCACCAGGAGGTCATCTTTGGCTCCCAGGGCCAGACCCTCACCATCCGCCACGATTCCACCAGCCGCGAGTCCTTCCTGCCAGGGGTGCTCCTGGCCGTGCGGCGGGCCCTGACCCTGCAAGAACTGGTGGTGGGCCTGGAGCCCCTCCTGGGCCTGGCATGATGTGATATGAGGTGGTGAGATGAGGGGGAAGACCATCGCCATCTTCGGCGGAGGGGTGGGAGGGGTGGTGGCCGCCCACCGCCTGCGACGTCTCCTGCCTCCCGAACATCGGGTGGTGGTAGTGGACCGCAGCCCCATGCATGTGTTCGCCCCGGGCCTCACCTGGGTTATGCTGGGCCTGCGCCGCCCCGCCCAGGTGGTGGCTGACCTGCGCGCCCTCCGCCGACGGGGCATCGAGGTGATCCTGGACGAGGTGACGGCCATCGACGTCCACCAACGCCGCCTAGTCATGACCCAGGGGGAGTTGAGCTTCGACTACCTGGTCCTCTCCCCTGGGGCGGAATACGGCACAGGGGGCATTCCCGGGCTGGCCCAGGCCTGGACTTACTACCACCTGGACGGGGCCGAGGCCCTCAGAGACCAGCTGGCCGGGCTGCAGGAAGGGAGGGTGATCATCCTCATCCCTTCCCTCCCCTACAAGTGCCCCGCCGCCCCCTACGAAGGGGCCCTCCTCCTGGACTGGTACTACCGACGCCTGGGGCGCCGCCAGCAGGTGGAGATCCACATCGTCACCCCTGAGCCCCATCCCCTGCCGGTGGCCGGGCCTCAGGTGGGCGCCCAGTTGGCGGAGATGCTGACTGCCCGCCAGATCATCTTCTCCCCCAATGCCCAGGTGCAGGCCGTGGACCAGGACCGGAAGGTGGTCCAGCTGGCCAATGGGGCCGAGGTCCCCTTCGACCTCCTTATCGCCGTGCCGGTGCATTCGGCGCCGGCGGTGGTGCGGGAGGCGGGGCTCACTGGCCCCTCCGGATGGGTGGAGGTGGACCCCCACACCATGGCCACCTCTTGGGAAGGGGTCTTCGCCATCGGCGACGTTACGTATATCCCGTTGGCCCACGGCCTTCCCCTGCCCAAGGCGGGGGTCTTCGCCCACGGCCAGGCGGAGGTGGTGGCCCGCAACCTGGCCTCTCACCTCCTGGGGAGAGCAGCCGGGTGGGCCTTCGACGGCCGTGGCCAATGTTTCCTGGAGACGGGGTTTGGGAGGGCGAGCCTGGCCTACGGTCACTTCTACGCCCAGCCGGCCCCCCAGGTGCGGGTGCGCGGCCCCAGCCCCCTATGGCACTGGGCCAAACGGGGGTTCGCTTGGTGGTGGCTACGCCATTGGTTCTAGCCCTTGCCCCGCCCCGCGCCTTGCGCTACCATGGGGCCGACATCTAAGCCATGGCGAAGCGCCTCAACGTGGCCATCGTAGGGGCTACCGGCCTGGTGGGCCGAGAGCTTCTGCGCCTCATGGAGGAGAGGGATTTCCCCGTGGCAGGGCTCCGCCTCTTGGCCTCCTCCCGCTCGGCTGGGAGCTCCCTCCTCTTCCGGGGCCAGCCCTATACGGTGGAGGAGGCCACCCCCCACTCATTCCGGGGCGCCGACCTGGTCTTCTTCTCGGCCACCAGCGAGGTCTCTCGCCGCCTCGTTCCCCACGCCGTGGAAGGGGGGGCGGTGGTCATCGACGACTCCAAGGCCTGGCGTCTTGAGCCCCACGTCCCCTTGGTGGTGCCAGAGGTAAACGGGGAGGCCCTCTCTTGGCACCGGGGCATCATCAGCACTCCCAACTGCGAGGTGACGCCCCTGGTGTTGGTCCTCTGGCCCCTGCACCGGCGTAGCCCCGTGCGCCGCATCATCGTGGACACCTACCAGTCCGTCTCCGGCACGGGATGGGCGGCCATGCAGGAGCTGAAGGAGCAGACGCAGCAGGCCCTGGCCGGAGAGGACCCCAGGCCCCAGGTCTATCCCCACCCCATCGCCTTCAACCTCTTCCCCCATGTGGAAGACTTCCTAGATGGCGGCTACACCAAGGAGGAGGCTGCCATCGTCAACGAGACGCGGAAGATCATGGGGGACCCGGACCTGGCCATCTCTGCCACCTGTGTGCGGGTACCGGTGATGGTGGGCCACTCGCTGGCCGTCCATGTGGAGTTCCAGGAGCCGTTACCGCCCCAAGAGGCGCGGGACATCCTCCTGGAGGCCCCGGGGGTGAAGGTGGTAGACGACCCCCAAAAGGCCCTTTATCCCACCCCCCTCATGGCCGCTGGGGGTGACCTGGCCCTGGTGGGGCGCATAAGGAAGGACGCCTCCTGTCAGCGGGGCCTGGCCCTCTGGATCTCCTGCGATAACCTGCGCAAGGGAGCGGCCCTCAACGCCCTGCAGATCGCCCAGGAGCTTCTAGCACGCAATCTCATCTAGCATCGGGGAGGTGGCGCCCATGCAAGAGATAGGGAGGCTGCTGACAGCTATGGTGACCCCCATGGACGACGAGGGGAAGGTGGACTACGCCCAAGCTCGTCGCCTGGCCCAGGCCCTGGTGGAATCGGGCTCCCATGGGGTGGTGGTCTCGGGCACCACTGGCGAGGCCCCCACCTTGTCCGACGAGGAGAAGGTGCGCCTGGTCCGAGAGGTGAAGGAGGCCCTGGGCCACCGGGGCACGGTGGTGGCCGGCACGGGCACATATGACACCGCCCACTCCATCGAGCTTTCCCGAGAGGCCCAAAAGGCAGGGGCCGATGCCCTCCTCCTGGTGGTCCCCTACTACAACCGCCCTAGCCAGGAGGGGTTATACGAGCACTTCCGCGCCATCGCCCAAGCTGTGGACATACCCTGCATCCTCTACAACATACCTGGTCGCACCGCCCTCAACATGACCGCCGATACTACCATCCGCCTCTCGCAGGTGGACAACATCATAGGCGTCAAGGAGGCCTCCGGCGATCTGGTGCAGATCTCCCGCATCCTGGCCGAGGCCCGCCAGGGCTTCCTGGTGTGGAGCGGCGACGACGCCCTCACCCTCCCCATCATGGCCGTGGGAGGGTATGGCGTTATCTCCGTCACCTCCCACTTGGTAGGTGGTAAGATGCGAGCCATGATGGAGGCCTATCTGGAGGGGAGGGTAGAGGAGGCGCGGCGACTCCACCTGCAGCTCCTCCCCCTCATGCAGGCCCTCATGACGGTGGCGCCCAACCCCTGCCCCATCAAGTGGGCCCTCAACCATGTAGGGTTCCGGGTGGGGCGGCCCCGTCTCCCATTGGTGGAGCCCGACCCCCAGGGTCAGGAACGGCTGCGGCGGGAGCTGGCGCGCATCCAGCTGGACCTGAAGGTGCCTGTCTGAGCCAAGGACTTACTGGCGCCTGGCCGTGAAGCGCTCCCAGCGACGGCGGAGGACGGCCTGCCCCCACCTGTAGCCGAGGGCGTCGCCCAGGGTATTGGCCAGGTTGGCAGCCCCTACATAGGCCACACCCAGGATGGTGAACAGCAGCAGCACCGTCCACCAGCGCACATCCCAGAGGACAATAGGCAGCAGGGCCAGCACCACCCCGGCCACCAGCCCCCCATAGGCCAGGCCACGCACCGCCAGGGCCTCCCGCAGCCGCTGCGCCTGGAACATGGATATGACCTCCCAGGGGATAAGCTCCACAGGGGCCACCTGATCGGTGCTGGCGCCGCAGTGGGGACAGGACCTCTGCTGGGGCCTCAGGGGGTGGAAACAGGCCCCGCAAAACCGCCCAACGTTGGGGGCCCGCCCAGCCAAGACATCGGCCATCAGCTCCTGTAGCCTGGCGGAGAAAGGGTGTCTCTCCTGCTCCATGGCCCTAAAGGGGGCGGTTGGAGAAGGAGTAGTCATGGAGAAGAACAGCAGCCAAGAGGATGCCCAAAGAGGCCAGCAGGCCCACCATCCCTAGGAGCACCGTGGCCCGCCTCACCCTCCTCTCCTCCAGAGGGTCGGCACCCCTCAGAGCGGCCTCCATCAGCCTCAGCTGCCGTGGCCCTACCAAGAAGGAATGGACGGCCACCGCTGCCAGGGCCACCGCCAAGAGGGCCATCTTGGCCACGAATATCCAAAGGTACCGGAACTCAGGGTCGAAGATGAGGACCCCCTCTGAGGCAGCATGCCGCAGGTTCTCGATGCCCGTGAGCACTAGCACCACCACCGCCCCCCACCCCAGCCAGCCGAAGCGGGAGGTGAGGACACGAAGGGCCAGCACCCGCCCCTCAGGGGGCAAAAGGCGGAGCCCAGGCACCACCAGGGTCAAGAAGATCTGGGGGCCCACGAAGGCCGTGGCGGCCACCACATGCAGCCAGAGCAAGACATCGTCCCTCATGGCCCTCACCAGATGTCGCCGAGGACGATAGCCTGCTCCCGCTCCGGCCCCACCGATACCAGATAGATGGGCACCTCCAGCAGCTCCTCGATGCGCCGCACATAGGCCTGGGCCGCCGCTGGCAAGTCCTGGAAGCGTCGAATGCCCGAGGTGTCCTGCTCCCAGCCAGGCATCTCCTCATACACCGGCTCCGCCTCCCACAGCTCGCGGGTGCTGGCCGGGAAGACATCCGTCACCCGGCCATCGATGCGGTAGGCGGTGCAGATGCGCACCGTGGGGAACCGGTCCAGCACGTCCAGGCGGGTGAGGGCTACGGCTGTGAGCCCATTGGCCCGGGCCGTATAGCGGGAGGCCACGGCGTCGAACCAGCCACACCGGCGGGGGCGGCCAGTGGTGGCCCCATATTCGGGGCGGGGGCCGGCCTCCCTCAGCATGTCTCCCGTCTCGTCCAACAGCTCCGTGGGCATGGGCCCGCCGCCCACCCGCGTCATGTAGGACTTGTAGACCCCCACCACCGCCTTGATCTGGGTGGGGCCGATGCCCATCCCCACACAAGCCCCTCCAGCCAGGGATGACGGGACAGACGAGGTGACGTATTCATAGGTGCCCAGGTCCAGGTCCAGGAGGGCACCCTGGGCCCCCTCCAGCAGCACCGTTTCCCCTCGGCGTAGGGCCTCCTGGGTCATCACCGATGTGTCGGCCACAAAGGGGCGCAGCTGGGCCCCCAGCTCAGCGTACTCCGTCCACACCTGCTCCAGGTCCAGGGGCTCGGCCTCATAGAGCTTGCTCAGGACGGCGTTCTTGATGGGCAAAACCAGGGAGAGACGCTCCCGCAGGGCATGGGGGTCCACCAGGTCCACCATGCGGATCCCCAACCTCCCCACCTTGTCCACGAAAGTGGGGCCCACCCCCCGCCCGGTGGTGCCGATGGCTGCCTTACCCCGTGCCTTCTCCTCCAGACGGTCCAGCAGGGGATGCCAGGGCATGGTGACATGGGCGCGGTTGGAGACGAAGAGCCTCCCCCGCACCTTCACCCCCCTCGCCTCCAGCGAACGTATCTCCTCCAAGAGCACCTTGGGGTCCACAGCCACCCCATGGCCGATGAGGCAGAGCTTATCGGGGTAGAAGATGCCCGCCGGCACCAAGTGGAGACGGAACTCCCCCAATTCGTTGACCACCGTGTGGCCAGCATTGCTCCCTGCCGAGTAACGGGCCACCACCTGCGCCCGCTGGGCCAGCAGATCCACCACCCGCCCCTTCCCCTCATCCCCCCACTGGCCCCCGACCACCACCACAGCTGGCATGCTTTAACCCCCCATCATCAGCGTTATGTATCTTCGTAGGCCGCACTAAGTGTAAATGGGCCCTCCCCTAGGATCAAGGGGACGTCACCTATGCTACGATGGTTGAAAAAGGGGAGGTGGCCCATGGCCCAGCAGCGGCTGGTGATAGTAGGGGGCGACGCCGCTGGGATGAGCGCTGCGGCCAACGCCCGCCGTCGACGCAGCCCCCAGCAGTTGGAGATCATCGTCTTCGAGAAGGGGCCTTTCGTCTCCTATGCCGCCTGTGGCATCCCCTATTACCTGGGCCGGGAGATAGAAGAGCCCGATAGGCTGGTCGTCCGTTGGCCCCAGGACTACGCCCGCATGGGCATTGAGGTGCACCTGCACCATCAAGTGCAAAAGGTGGACCTGCAGAGCCGTCGCGTGCTGGTGGAGGACCTGCAGACGGGAAAGGAGCGCTGGGAGCCCTTCGACCATCTGCTGCTGGCCACAGGGGCGGTGCCCCTACGCCCTCCCCTGCCAGGCATGGATGCCCAAGGGGTCTTTGGTGTCAACTCCCTGCATGAGGCCATAGACCTCCATCGCTATCTGGAGGCGACGGGGGCCAAGAGGGCCGTCATCGTGGGAGGGGGGTACATCGGCCTGGAGATGGCCGAGGCCCTCTGCCACCGCGGCCTGGAGGTCTCCCTGGTGGAGAAGGAGGAGCAGGTGATGCTCACCCTGGACCCAGATATGGCCGCCCCCATCGCCGAGGCCCTCCGCCATCTAGGGGTGGCCGTGTACCTGGGGGAGCCGTTGCAAGGGCTGGAGGTGAGCAATGGCCGCGTGCAGGCGGTGGTCACCGCCGCCCGCACCATCCCCGCCGATGTGGTGGTCCTGGGCCTGGGGGTGAGGCCCAACTCTGACCTAGCCCGCGACGCCGACATCCCCCTGGGGGAGAGGGGGGCCATAGTGGTCAACGAGCGCATGCAGACGCCCCGCGAGGGGGTATGGGCAGCCGGTGACTGTGCCCAAACCTTCCACCTAGTCTCTCGCCGCCCCTTCTGGTTGGCCCTAGGCACGGTGGCCAACAAGCAGGGCAGGGTGGCGGGCATCAACCTGGGGGGCGGCTATGCCACCTTCCCCGGCGTGGTGGGCACGGCCATCACCAAGGTCTGCCATCTGGAGGTGGCCCGCACCGGCCTGCAGGAGAGGGAACTGCGGGCCCTCGGCTGGGAATGGATAGCCGCCAGGATAGAGGACAGGACCAGGGCCCACTATTACCCTGGCGCCGCCCCCATCACCGTCAAGCTCCTGGCCGAGAAGGGCACGGGCGTCCTCCTCGGAGGCCAGATCGTGGGCCACGAAGGGGCGGGCAAACGCATCGACGTCATCGCCACCGCTCTCCACGCCGGCATGACGGTGCACCAGTTGGTGAACCTAGACCTGGCCTACGCCCCGCCCTTCTCGCCAGTCTGGGACCCCATCCTCAACGCTGCCCGCCAGCTCCTGGCGAAGCTTTAGGGGGCACACGTCCCTCCCCAGGTGCGGCCTCCGGCAGGAGGAACCTCCGTAATTTGGGCCAGGGGATCTTGCCCACCCACTCCCCTAGCCGGGGATATGCCCAGCGATGCAGGGCCACCGATATGGGCACCCCCAGGGCTGATACCACCGCCCCGGCCAGGGCGTCCAAGAAGAAGTGGTTGGCAGTGACGGTGATGGCGAAAACCTGGGAGATGGGCAAAAAGAGCCCCACAGGCACCGCCACCCACCGCAGCCTCGTCCGCCAGAACACCCAGATGATCCCCATCCCCAGGAGCATGTCCCAGCCGAAGTGGAGGCTGGGCATGGCGGCATAGGGGTTGACGAAGGCCCCTGTCTCCTGTGTCTGGTAGGCGTAGCCCAAGTAGACCTGCATGGTGTCCACAAAGCCTCGCACATATTCCGGGGCGTTGGGTTCAAAGCGGGCGGCCAGCTCGGGCAGGGCCCGCGGCGGGGCCACCGGGTAAAGCCAATATACGATGAGGGATATGGCCCCCGAGGCGAGAAAAGCGTCCCGCAACCGTGTGTAATGGGAGCGCCGGCGGTAATAGCACCAGATGCCAAAGACGATGATGAGGGGAAAGTGGAGCCAGAAATAGATGATGTTCATGGCCTGGACGAGGAACAGGTTCCCCAAAAGGGCCTTATGCACCTCATACTCCCAGAAGATGCCCAAGGAGCGCGCCAGCTCTATGATGTCCCGAGCGTTCCAATAGGCGGTCGCCGGGCGGTCGATGACCGCACCCCGCACACCGAAATAGGCCAGGAAGCCAGCCGCCACCAGCCCCGCTTCCAACAGGTCACGGCGCTGAAAGGGGCTGGTGAGCCTCCGCCAAAGAAAGGACACCCTTCCCATCACAGGCCTCAGGCCCCCCTGGACATCTGCCGCCACCACCGGTTCAGGGGCCCCGCAACTTCGTCCACCTCACCCCTGCCACGAGAATCCTAGAGGCACAATCCCATTAAAGCACCGCCCTTTCGGCATCAGCAACTTGAGGGTGGGCAGGGATGGCCATATCATAGCCCTTGGACTGGGAGGTGACGCCCTTGGAGATACGTGTAGAGGCAGGAGACATCACCCAGCTGAAAGCCGATGCCATCGTGGTAGGGCTCTTCGAGGGGATAAAGACGCCCGGTGGCGCCACGGCGGCTGTGGACCGGGCCATGGACGGGGCCATCTCTCGCCTCATAGAGGACAGCGAGATCAAGGGCAAGGAGGGGGAGGTGACGGTCATCCACACCCTGGGCCGCATGCCCGCTGCCCGGGTGGCGGTAGTGGGCCTGGGCAAGCAGGAACAGTTCTCCCTCCAGAAGGTGCGGGACGTCACGGCCACCGCCCTCCGCCATCTGCGTCGCCTGAGCTGCCAGAGGGTGGCCTCCGTGGTGCTGGGCGCTGGGGCGGGAGGGCTGGAACCCCAGCAGTGCGCCCAGGCCATGGCCGAGGGGGCCATCATGGGCCTCTACCGCTTCCGTCGCTACAAGGCAGACGAGGACGAGAGGGAGGTGCAGGAGCTGACGCTAGTAGAGATGCAGCAGGAGCGGCTGGAGGCCCTGCGCCGGGGCGTGGAGCTGGGCATCATCCTGGCACAAGCCGCCAACCACGCCCGTGACCTAGCCAATGAGCCGGCCAACATCCTCACCCCTGTGGAGATGGCCCAGCGGGCCCAGCAGCTAGCCCATGATGCCGGCCTGGAGTGCGAGGTTTGGGAGGAAGGGCGCATCCGGGAGATGGGCATGGGGGCCCTCTTGGGGGTGGCGGCGGGCTCCACCCAGCCCCCCCGCCTCATCATCATGCGTTACCGTGGGCGCCCCGACTCGCCAAAGGCGGTGGGCCTCTTGGGCAAGGGCATCACCTTCGACTCAGGTGGCATCTCTTTGAAGCCCGCCCAGGGCATGGAGGAGATGAAGGGGGATATGTCAGGGGCAGCGGCCGTCATCGCCTGTATGTGGGCCCTGGGGAAGCTACGCCCACCCATCAACGTCACCGCCATCCTGCCCGTGGCCGAGAACATGCCCTCTGGCTCGGCCATCAGGCCCGGCGATATCTTGCGCGCCCGCAATGGCAAGACCATCGAGGTCATCAACACCGATGCCGAGGGTAGGCTCATTCTAGCCGATGCCATCTGTTACGCCCGCGAGCTGGGCCTCTCGCCCCTTATAGATGTGGCCACCCTCACGGGAGCCATGGCCATCGCCCTGGGCCCGGCGGCCACCGGCTTCTTCGCCAACGACGATGCCCTGGCCCAGCGCATCATGGAGGCGGCGGAGAGGAGCGGGGAGCGCATGTGGCGCTTCCCCATCATCCAGGAGTACCGGGAGAGCCTGCGCAGCGACGTGGCCGACATCAAGAACGTGGGCGACCGCTACGGCGGGGCCATATCGGCCGCCGAGTTCCTCCGCTTCTTCGTAGAGGAGACCCCCTGGGCCCACATCGACATGGCCCCCACCGATAATGTGGACCGGGACAAGGGGATCTGGGTGAAGGGGGCTACTGGCATCCCCGCCCGCACCTTGGTGCACCTGCTCCTGCAGATGGCTCAGGAGGGGTGATGTGTCCTACGCCTCCCAGGAGGAGCTCCTGGCCCTGGCCCAGGCCATGCGGGAGCGCTGCTTCCGCCGCGGGGAGTTCCGCCTCACCTCCGGCCTGGCGGCCCGTTACTACTACGATGGCAAGCAGGTGACCCTCCACCCCCGCTGGGCGGAGGTCATCGGCCGCCTCCTCCTGGGCCCCATAGTGGCATGGGGCGCAGAGGCGGTGGGAGGCATGGCCACCGGTGCCATCCCCATCGCCATGGCTGTCTCCCTAGCTGCCTTCCATGGCCAGGGTAGGGTGCTGCCCGTCTTCTACGTGCGCGAGGAGCGGAAGGAGCATGGGGTGCGGGACACAGTGGCCGGCGAGGAGCTGGTGAGAGGGCTGAAGGTGGCCATCGTGGAGGATGTGGTGACCACTGGCACCTCCTCCCTGCGGGCCATCAGGGCCGTGGAGGAGATAGGGTGCCGAGTGGTGGGGGTGGCCGCTCTGCTAGAGCGCCACGAAGGGGGTGGGGAAGAGATCAGGCGCCGCGGCTACCCCTTCTTCCGCCTGTTCTATACTGACCCCGAGGGCAACCTGCATATGGCCTAGCAGCCTCCAACATCGCCGCCATTTACAAGCGCCACCTCCATGTCATGGCCTTACCCCCCTGGCCACCTTGAGCACCTCATCAAACGGCAGGCCTTCTCCTATCACTACCGTTATTCCAAAGGGCTCAGCGACGATCACCATGGTATGGGCGAAGAGGGGGTCATCCACCTCGGGGAGGACGAAGACGGCCTGCCGCCCATTGACCTCCCCTGCCCTCACACGCTCGGCAGAGGCATTGATGAGCCACTCATGAGCGGCGCGGTTCCGAAAGATGTCCAGGCTTCCAGAAGGCCACCGGTAATGCTGCTGTGCCCCTATCACCTCACCGGAGCGCTCACAGACTCCGGCATATGTACCTCCGGGGTTCATTTGGGTGCTAAGGACGGCTCCCTTGGGCAAGTAAGTGGGCTCGAAGTAGAGGGGGGTCCCCTTGGCCGCCTCGAACTCCACAATTTGCACCTGCCCACAGGCCGCCCGGTCCACCCACCAGGGGATCTCCACCTGGTCGCCCACCTGGTGCAAGCGGATGCCGTTAAGGGTGCCCCGGAAAGGCGGCTTCTGCCGCTCGGCCTCCGCGGTGGCCATGGCCCTCTGCCACCGCTCCATAAACTCCTGCTGGGGCGGTGGGGCCGCCTTGCCCACCTCTCCCCCGGCACCCCCCAGCAGACGGGTCACCACCAGGAACGCTAGGGCCCCCGCCACTCCTACAAGTCCCACACCAATGGCCCACCGCATCACGGCCTCACCCCTTTTCATCGCAGCCGGTCTGGAGCCAAGGAGTAAGCTTGTTTTACCTCTGCAGTCGGGGCCGAGTCAAGATTCTACGCTCGACTTTCCCCCCAACCAATAGGGCAGGAGACCTCTGCTGTTATAAGGTCGCGCCTACTCCAGGCTGAAGAAGAAGATGCCGGGCGCCACGCCCCCCACGCCACGGGTCTCGCCGGTGGCCCCCAAAAGGGACATGACCAGGGCGAAGAGAGCGAGCCCTACCAGGTTGGCCATGGCCGCCTTCCCTGCCTCCACCCCGGTGGTAGCCTGCAGGGCCGCCTGCGATAGGATGGCCGTCCCCGCTACCGCCAGTACCCCCAGCCCAATGGCCAGCGGCTCTATGAACATGAGCACGGCCAAGGCCATGGGCACGAAGGCCAAGGCCATAGCCCGAAAGACGGCCATCAGTTCCCCCGAGCCCCCGAGCATCTGGGTGGCCACGAGGTAGGAGACGTAGACCCAGCCCAGCCAGACCGCCACCTGCAAAAGCCCACCGATGATGACCCCCTTCAGGAACACCTCCCCCTTGTCGGGGAAGTCCTGAAAGGTCCACCACAGCCACGGTCCCAGCCCCGAGACAAGGCTACAGGCCACCACCAGCCCAGTCAAAGGCCCGCTGGCAGCAGCGGTGGAGGCCGCATCCTGCAGGACGCTCATATCCAGACGGGCCAAGCGTAGCAACCAGCCGCTGAGGGTCCTAACGCTCATCGCTCACCTCCGGCACACGGCCCTTGCGGATATGCCTACATCATACATAGCTCAGGCGCGGCCGGCTACCACCAGCAACCAGTTACGGGGGGAAAAGGCGATGCCCAGCTCATGGAACGTATCCCTCACGCTCTCCTTCAGGACGGCGCTGCCCGTCTCCAGCGGTATCCCTGGCAAGATGCCCTCGATCCAGAGGGCATACTCCGATATGTCTTCGAAGCTCTCCAGGTCCATCTGCACCTGCACGATCTCCTGGTGGCGGATACGGAACCCGTTCTCCAGCAGAAGGGAGGCATACTCCTCGCAGGAGAGCCGCTCCCGCGCTGGCGCCCGCTCGGGGAGGGGGGAGAGGCCATAGCGGGAACGCAACAAGCGCAAGGCCTTGCTCAGCCACCGCCGATAGAACTGGTGGCTCTCGGGGGGCTCAGCCCCCTTAAAAAAGGTGGTGTTGAAGGAGAAGACGCCTTCCTCCCCTAGCACCTTGCGCACCTCCTGGAGCACCTTGGCCTTCTCCCGCACCAGGTGGATGGCGTTGCAGAAGAAGACGGCATCTACAGGCCGCCGAACCAACTGGGAGAGCCTCTCCGCCTGGCCCTGCACGAAGCGGACCACCACTCCCGACACCTGGGCTAGGCTGCGGCGGGCCACCTCCAGGGCGGAGGCTACGGGCTCCACTGCGATGACCTCCGCCCCCTCCTTGCCCCTTACCTCCTCCACCAGGAGCCGCGTTACGGCCCCCGTGCCTGCACCTAAGTCCACCACCCGTTGGCCAGGACGGAGGCCGGCCAGCTTCACCAGCCGCCGGTTCACCTCCTGATAGAAGGGGTGACGGGCGAACTTCTCCAGCCCAAACCTCTCCTCCGTCGTCTCCATCATGGCTCCCCCTTCTCAGCCAGGATACGGGCCACATGATCTAGGACGTGACATCCCACCTCGTACTTGCTCATGAGGGGCAGCTCCTGAGCCCCATGGCGCCCCACGATGACCACCTTGTTGGTATCGGTGCCGAAGCCGGAGCCAGGGGCGGTGACATCGTTGGCCACCACCAGGTCCAGCCTTCGCTCCACCAGCTTGCGGTGGGCATTGGCCAGAAGGTCCTCGGTCTCGGCGGCAAAGCCCACCCGCACCAGATGGGGGAAAGAGGCCGTCTCGGCCAGGATGTCGGGGTTGCGCACCAGCTCCAGGGTGATGGCCTCCCTCTCCCCACGCTTAATCTTGGCGGGGGCAGCCTGGGCGGGCCGGAAGTCGGCCACGGCGGCGGCCATGATGAGGGCGTGGGCCCCGCGGCAAGCCTCCATGACCGCCTCTCGCATCTCCAGGGCCGTGCATACCCGCACCACCTGCACGCCATAGGGGTCGGGGAGGGCAGTGGGGGCCGTCACTAAGGTCACCTGCGCGCCACGGTCGCGGGCGGCCTCCGCCACCGCATAGCCCATCTTGCCAGAGGAGTGGTTAGAGATATAGCGCACAGGGTCGATAGGCTCCTGGGTGCCGCCAGCGGTCACCACGATGCGCCTCCCTATTAGGTCGCCATAGCGCTGGCCCAGGACATAGCGCACAGCGCCTATGATGGTCTCCCTCTCAGCCAGCCTCCCCATCCCCACCTGGCCCGATGCCAGCCGCCCCACCTCCGGCCCCACCACCACAGCCCCCCTCTCCTGAAGGGTGCGCACGTGCCCCTGAGTGGTTGGGTGCTCCCACATGTGGGAGTCCATAGCCGGACACACCACCAGAGGGGCGCGAGTGCACAGGACGGTGAGGGAAATGAGCTCCTGAGCTATCCCCAGGGCCAGCCGGGCCAGGAGGGAGGCGGTAGCCGGGGCCACCACCACCACGTCCGCCTCCCGGCCCAAACGCACATGCACCTCCGGCTCCCTAAGGGAGGCCTCGAACATGTCCACATAGGCGGGGCGGAGGGTGACGGAGGTGAAGCTGAGAGGGGTGACGAAGCGGGTGGCAGCCTTTGTCAGGACAGCGTCCACCTGCGCCCCAAGCCTGGTGAGCTGGCTGGCCAAGTCCACCGCCTTGTAGGCGGCCACGCTGCCCCCTACTCCCAGCACCACCCGCCGCCTCTCCAAGTTGTACATGGCCCCTCAGCCCCTGTTCAGCTCATGGATGATGCGCAGACCGATGAGGGTGAGGTCGGGGTTTACGTGGTCGATGATCTTCGTCTCGCTGGCGATGAGATGGGCATAGCCGCCTGTGGCCACCACCGGGGCGTCGTCCCCCAGCTCCTCCTTGAAGCGGTGCACCAGCCCCTCCACCAGCCCCACATACCCCAGCACGATGCCCGACTGCATGGCAGCCACAGTGTTGCGCCCAATGGCCGAGCGGGGACGGGCCAGCTCCACCCGGTAAAGCTTGGCCGCCCGCTGGAAGAGGGCCTCGGCTGCCACCCCTAGGCCAGGGGCGATGGCCCCGCCAAGATAGGAGCCATGGCGGTCCACGGCGTCCAGGACGGTGGCCGTCCCCATGTCCACCACAATAACCGGCGCCCCATAGAGGTGAATGGCGGCTACGGCATCGGCCACCCTGTCTGCCCCCACCTCCCGCGGCGAGTCGTAGAGGATGCGCAACCCTGTGCGCACCCCCGCCTCCACCACCAGGGGGACCACCCCCAAATACCGGCGGCATACGTCGTCGAAGACGGGGTCCAAGTCCGGCACCACCGAGCAGAAGACAGCGTCCTGTACGTCCCCAGGCCTCAGGCCGCGATGGGCCATGAGGTGGAGGAGGAGGGCAGCGTATTCGTCGCTCATCCGCCGGGCATCGGTAGCCAGACGCCAGGTGGCCACTAGCTCCTTCCCTTCAAAGAGACCAATGGTAACGTTGGTGTTCCCTACATCGATGGCCAAGAGCATGCCCATGACCCGGCAGTGCGATTATAGCTTAAAGCTTTTAGCCCAATAAGGCGAGGCCATGTCGAAAAGGGGTGGACGATCCTGGCCTTCGATTTGTCATAAAGTCCATTGCCAACGCAGTTCTGGCGTGGTAATTTTCCACTGCGCCCCGCAGGTGCCAGCCATGACCCAGGATGATGCCCGCAGGTTATGGGATGCTGTTCTGGGGGAGCTTCAGCTCCAAGTGACCCGTCACAACTTCGAAACCTACCTGCGCGACACGGTGGGCCTTGAGTTCAGCAACGACCGGCTTACGGTGGGTGTCCCCAACGATTATGCCATCGCCTGGCTTTACGACCGCGCCTACCCCCTCATCACCGGCACGGTGAGCAAGGTGCTGGGCCGAAGGGCGGAGGTGTCCTTCCGCCTATACAGGCCTTATGGCCGCCAGTCCAACGACGGCGCCATCTTCCGGGCCACCTCCCTTGCCCCCGCCAACCAGCCCAGTGTGCGCCTCAACCCTAAGTTCACCTTCGAGAGGTTGGTGGTGGGGCCTCATTGCCATTTGGCAGTCCACGCTGCCGCAGATGTGGCTGAGAGGCCTGGAGAGGCCCCCAACCCCCTCTTCATATTCGGACCCCCGGGTATGGGCAAGACCCATATCCTCCATGCCATCGGCCATCGCCTCCTGGCCAAGGGGCGGCGAGTCCTCTACGTCACGGCCGAGCAGTTCACCACCGACTTCGTGGCTGCCCTGAGCCAGCGGCGGGTGGACGAGTTTCGCGCCCGATACCGCGGGCTGGACGCCCTCCTGGTAGACGATATCCACCTCCTGGCAGGGAAGGAGCGCACTCAAGACGAGTTCTCCCAGACCTTCAACGAGGTGCTCCTCGAGGGGGGGCATATCGTGGCGACGGCCGACCGCGCGCCGCAGGCCCTCACCCAGCTGGAGCCCCACCTGCGATCCCGCCTGGAGGGGGGACTGGTGGTGGACATCGGAGCGCCAGACATAGAGACCAAGACGGCAGTGGCCGCCGCCAAGGCCCACGACCTGGGTGTCCAGATCCCTCAGGATGTGGCCCGCTTCCTCGCCGAGGCCGCCCAACGGAGCATCCGCGAGCTGGAGGGATACGTCAACAGGCTGGTGGCCTATGCGCGTCTCGTCCAGCGCCCCATCGACCTGGAGGTGTGCCAAGAGGCCTTGAGGGCCCTTACTGCCGCCAGCAGCACCGGCGCCCCAACCCCTGACACGGTCCTGCGGACCGTCGCCCAGTTCTTCAATCTTCCCCTGAATTCTTTGGCAGGGAAGGCCCGCTCCAAGATGGTGGCCGATGCCCGCCACATCGCCATGTACCTCCTGCGCGAGGAATGTCAACTATCGCTCAAGGATATCGGCCGCCTCCTAGGCGGGCGGGACCATTCCACCGTCATCCACGCCATCCACAAGGTGGAGGTCCTGATGCGCACCGACCCCCTCCTCCGCCGCCAGGTAAGCGAGATCCGTTCCCTCCTATCGCCAGGGTACGCCGCCCAGGCCAGCGCCTGAGTTTTCCCCTCTCCTCCCCCTTCTCCACCGCCTTTCCCCTAGCGCCGCACATCCCTATCCACGTCCTCCACGTGCCATCTGTTACTTCAAGCCACCGTTATACAATGGCATAGAGGATGATCGATAGGGCGCGTATTTGGGTGAAGGGTGGGGACGGTGGCAATGGCTGCGTCTCCTTCCGGCGGGAGAAGTTCGTGCCCCGCGGCGGGCCTGACGGCGGCAACGGCGGCGACGGGGGGAACGTGTACCTGGTGGCCGATCCTCACATGCGCACCCTGTACGTAGTGGCGCGGAGGCACCGCTATGAGGCAGGGCGCGGCCAGCATGGCAAGGGGAAGAACATGCACGGCCGCCGTGGTGAAGATGTCTACGTGGCGGTGCCCGTGGGCACTGTAGTGCACCGGGTGGAGGCTGATGGCTCGCTGACGTATGTGGGGGACCTAGACAGGCCGGGGAAGATGTTGCTGGTGGCCCGCGGCGGCAGGGGCGGCCTGGGCAACGCTGCCTTCGTCTCGCCTACGAGGCGGGCGCCGCGCATCGCCCAGCGGGGCGAGAAAGGAGAAGAGGTGGAGCTCCAACTAGACCTCAAGCTCCTGGCCGATGTAGGCATTGTGGGGCTCCCCAACGTGGGCAAGTCCACCCTCCTGGCGGCCCTCACCAGAGCCCGGCCGAAGATCGCTCCCTACCCGTTTACCACGTTGGAGCCCCACCTGGGGGTAGCCACGGTGGACGGCGGGGAGCTGGTCATCGCCGATATCCCTGGTCTCATCGAAGGGGCCCATGAGGGTAAGGGCTTGGGCTTGGACTTCCTGCGGCATATAGAGCGGACCCGCCTGCTGGTGCACCTCCTGGACGGCACCCGCCCCGACGTGGCGGCAGATATGGATGTGGTCAACAGAGAGCTGGCTCTGGCGCCAGGCAACCTGGCGTGCAAGGAGCAGGTGGTGGCGGTCAACAAGGTAGACCTGCCAGAGGTGCGGGCGCGGATCCCTGCCCTGTGGGAGGCCCTGAGGCGACGGGGAGTGGAGCCCATCTTCATATCGGCTGCCACGGGAGAAGGCACCCGCCAGCTCCTGGAGGTGGTATGGGAGAGGTTTCGAGCTTTGGCCCCTCCTGCCCAAGTGGCGGCCGGCGAGGCGCTTGTGGCTACAAGGGGGCCGCGCTTCCGTGTGGCCCGAGAGGACGGTGGTTTCCGCGTGGACGGGAGGGACCCGGTGGCCCTGGCCCATATGATGCCGTTGGAGGACGATGAGGGGCGCCAGGAGTTCTGGCGACGCCTGGCCCGCATGGGGGTGGTGCGGGCCCTGCGGCGGGCGGGGGCCAAGCCCGGCGACCCCGTGCGCTTCGGGGACGTGGAGGTGCCATGGCTGGGATGAGGGTGGGGGTGCTGGGGGGCACCTTCGACCCCATCCACCTGGGTCACCTCATCCTCGCCGATACGGCGTGGGAGCTCCTCTCTCTGGAGCGTCTCCTCTTCGTGCCGGCGGGCAACCCTTGGCGCAAAGCGGGGCAACCTATAACCCCTGGCCATCACCGGTTGGCCATGGTGCGCCTGGCCCTGGAGGGCTCCCCCTTCCAGGTGTGGACGGGTGAGCTGCAGCGTCCCGGCCCCTCCTACACCGTGGACACCCTCCATGAGCTGCGGTTGGAGCTCCCCGGCGCTGAGTTCTTCCTGGTGATGGGCTACGACTCCCTCCTGGACCTGCCTCACTGGCACCGGCCCCAGGAGATCATCTCGCTGGCCTTCTTGGCCGTGGCCTCCCGCCCCGGGGCGGAGGACGAGGGGGCCTTGGCCCGGGTGGAGGCTCTCCTTCCGGGCCTGAAGAGCCGACTGGTCTGGCTGGACATGCCGCCGGTAGGCATGAGCGCCACCTTGGTGCGCGAGCGGGTGCGGGTTGGGCGGTCCATCCGCTACCTGGTGCCTCCACAGGTGGAGGAGTATATACGCAGCCAAGGGCTCTATCGCCAAGGGTTCACAGCAGATAGGTGAGGCGGATCTTGGCCCCCTGTTGGGCTGCCCACTGAGCTATGGCCGCCAGCTCCTCTAGCCTCTCGGGCAGGGTGGGGAAGTCGGCCGTGAGGGCCCTGAGGCGAGGATGGTGGCGTAAGGCGTGGGCTATCTCCTGACAAGTGCGGGCTAAAGGGGCTGGGTCTTGCCACAGGCCCTCCAATTCCTCCACGTCCTCTGGCCCCTCGGGCAGGGCGCTGGTGAACCGCATGAGGGGGGAGATGTCCACGCGGAGCTGGCGGCGGAGCAGAGATGCCGCCTGCGCCAGGGGGTGAAGGGCTCCATATCTCTCGGCGACGGCGAAGGACATGAAGTAGACCAGGGGGGCAGTGTCGCCCTGGAAGCCCAGGGGGCACGGCTCGGAGGCGGTGGTATCCACCAAAAGCATGGTCATGGGGGCCCTTGACATAGGTAAGTGTAGACCGGCAAGGTGGGCGAGTCTACAATGGGGCCATGCGCTGGCTTGCCCTGGTCTCCATGGCGGGTGCCCTGTTGCTGCTGGCCTGTCAGGAGGAGCGGACGCCCGTGTTGGCGCCCGTGCCTCCCGTTACCCCTACCCCCGCCGCCACCGCTAGAGAGGTCGTCACCCCCACGCCTGCGTACTCCCCCACCTGGTCGGTGCAAGTGGTCAAGGAGGGGAGCCAGTTCCAGGCGAAGGTCAGCGACGGCCGTGGGGACCTCGTTCTGGCCACCTCCCCTCTTGACCCTAGGGCGACGGCTGAACCGTGGGAACTGACAGCCACCGCCGACGTGGACGGCGATGGGCAGGAGGAGGCCATCGTCCTCCATTACACAGGAGGGGCCCACTGTTGCTTCGAGTACTTCGTCGTAGACACCGGGCCCCAGGGCCCCATCGTCCTAGACTCCTTCTCGTTGGGCAACGGGCGCATCGACAAGGTCATGGATATTACGGCCGACGGGCGGGCGGAGTTGCTCACCTGGGACGACCGGCTGGCCTACTTCGGCGACCTGTCCTTCGCGCACTCCCCCTTCTTGCCCCTGGTGCTATGTTGGCAGGAGGGGGCCTTCCGGGACTGCACCACCCGCTTCCCCGACCTGCTGTGGGAAGAGGCCCAAAGGGCCATGAGCGCGCTCTCAGCGGCGATGCAAGAGGGAGGGAAGGATGACGCTGTCAAGAGAGGCCGCGCCCTGAAGGTGGCCGCCCTCTATTACCGCATGGGGCGGTGGCAGGAGGGGCTGAGGAAGGTGTCCGACGTGTGCCCACCCTGTGCAGACTGGCTTGAGAGTTACAGACAAGCGTTGATGGATACCCTCTCCAGAGAGGTCCCGTACCGGGTGCGATAAGTGCTCAGACGTCCAGGTTGCGCACTTGGTGGTAGTGGCTCTGGATGAAGGCCTTCCTGGGGCCTACCTCCTCCCCCATGAGGTGGCTGAAGATGCGGTCGGCCAGGGCGGCGTCCTCCACCGTCACCTGCAGGATGGTGCGGCGTTGGGGGTCCATGGTGGTCTGCCAGAGCTGCTCAGGGTTCATCTCCCCCAAGCCCTTATACCGCTGCACCACCACCCGCTTTCCATCTTTCAGGCGCTTGAGGAGCTCGTCCTTCTCCCGCTCGGAATAGGCCCAGTGCTCCTCGTTGCCGCGGGCGATGCGGTAAAGGGGCGGCTGGGCGATGAACAGATGCCCCTCCTCGATGAGAGGGCGCATGTGGCGGAAGAAGAAGGTCAGCAGCAGGGTCCGGATGTGGGAGCCGTCCACATCGGCGTCGGTCATGATGATGACCCGATGGTAGCGGAGCCTCTTGAGGTCGAAGGAGTCGCCGAAGCCAGCGCCTAAGGCGGTGATGATGGCCCTTATCTCCTCGTGGGCCAGGATCTTGTCCTGGCGGGCCTTCTCCACGTTGAGGATCTTGCCCCGCAGGGGGAGGATGGCCTGGAAGCGACGATCCCTTCCCTGCTTGGCTGAGCCCCCAGCCGAGTCCCCCTCCACGATATAGAGCTCGCGGCGGCGGGGCTCCCGCTCGGTGCAATCGGCCAGCTTGCCTGGCAGGGTGGTGTCCTCCAGGGCGCTCTTGCGCAGGATGAGGTCGCGGGCGCGGCGGGCGGCCTCGCGGGCCCGGGCGGCGGTGAGGCACTTCTCGACGATGCGGCGGGCGTCGGCGGGGTGCTCCTCCAGCCAGCGGGAGAGCTCCTCCCCCACCACCGACTCCACCTGCCCCTTCACCTCAGGGTTCCCCAGGCGGGTCTTGGTCTGCCCCTCGAACTGGGGCTCGGGTAGTTTGACGGATACGATGGCTGTGAGCCCCTCCCGCACGTCGTCGCCAGTGAGGTTGGGCTCGTCCTCCTTGAGGAGCTTTTGCCTACGGGCGTAGTCGTTGATGACGCGGGTGAGGGCGCTGCGGAAGCCGGTGAGGTGGGTGCCGCCATCGATGGTGTGGATGCAGTTGGCGAAGGCGTAGGTAGAGTCGTTGAAGCCATCGTTGTACTGGATGGCCACCTCCACGATGGTGCTGTCCACCGTCCTCTGAAAGTAGATGGGCTCGTGGAGGGCCTTGCGCCCCTTGTTGAGGCGCTGGACGAAGCTCCTTATGCCCCCTTCGAAGTAGTAGTTGACCTCCCGGCCTGTGCGCTCGTCCCGGAGGCGGATCCAGACCCCTTTGGTGAGGAAGGCCATCTCCTGGAGGCGTTGGGCCACGGTATCAAAATCGAACTCCCGCTGGGGGAAGATCTGGGGGTCTGGCCGGAACCAGGTGGTGGTGCCCGACTCCCCCTCTGGGGCCTCGCCCACCACCTCCACCTCGGTGATGGGGCGGCCGCGGGCGTAGGCCTGCCGGTGGACCAGGCCATCTCGCCGCACCTCCACCCACATGGCCTCCGAGAGGGCATTGACCACTGCTGCCCCCACACCGTGCAGCCCGCCCGATACCTTGTAGGCCTGCCGCCCAAACTTCCCCCCAGCGTGGAGATATGTCATTACCGTCTCCAGGGCCGAGCGGCCGGTGCGGGGATGAGGCTCCACCGGGATGCCACGGCCGTTGTCTCGCACAAGGGCTCCACCTTGGGCATCCAGCACCACCTCGATGCGGTTGCAGTACCCGGCCATGGCCTCGTCGATGGAGTTGTCCACGATCTCGAAGAGAAGGTGATGGAGGCCACGGGCATCGGTGGAGCCGATGTACATGCCGGGCCGGCGGCGGACGGCCTCCAGCCCCTCCAAGACCTGGATATCGGCAGCGGTGTAAGTGCTGGACTGTTTATCGGCCATAGGTGTTATTGAGCTTCGCAGGGGTCTGTCGTTTTTATTGTATCATCCTGTAGGGCTATCTGCACCCCTGGCATGGCCCATGCCCTTGGCTAGGGCCATGAAGAGGAGGGCGGCAGCCACCTGGGCGGCGGCAGCCAGGGATGCCAGGGCGGGCAAGGAGATGTCGTACAGCAGGCCCATGAGGGCGCTGCCTGCAAACCAGGCCAGGCCATAGATGGCGTTGAGGAGACCGAAGGCGAGGCCGCGGCGTCCTCTGGGCACCATGGTCACCACCGCTGCCCTCATGATAGATTCCTGGGCAGCCATGCCCACCCCCCATTGGGCGGCGGCCAGGGCCCAGAGAGGAGGGGAATCGGTCAGGAAGAAGAGGGGGCCGAAGGGGGCGGAGATGAGGGCGGCCAAGGCCATGGCCCTGAGCCCCACATAGTCGAAAAGGCGCCCCAGGGCCAGGGCAGCCAGGGCATCCACCCCCATGGCCAGGCCGTATAGGAGGGGGGGCGTGGCCACCCCCACCTCTTCCTTGTGCAGGTGGAAGGCGATGAGGGGAAAGTCCACGTAGCCAGCCGCCACCAGGGCCAGGGCTGCCACGTAGGCCCAGAAGCGGAGCGGAAGGGGAGAGGGGCTATCTATCGTGTCCGCTTCCGCCCTCTCCATGGCCATCGGCTGGGGGTAGCGCAGGCGGGTCCACCAGAGGAGGGATAGGCAGGCCAAGGCGGGGGCCAGCAGGACGGCGAAGGCCCCTCGGTAGCCCAGTCCCAACTGGACGACAAGGGCCACCAGCAGGGGCCCCGCCATAGCCCCCAGTTGGTCCATGGCCTCGTGGAGGCCAAAGGTCCACCCCGGGCCGAGACGCAAGGCGGCGTAGGAGAGCATGAGGTCACGGGGGGGAGCCCTTGTCCCCCGTCCCATCCGCTCGGCCACCAGCAGAAGGGCGCCCAGGGGCCATTGGAAGACCAAGGCCAGGGAGGGCACCGAAAGCTGGTTGATGGCATATCCCCACAGGGCGAGGGGCCAAAGGCGAGGGATGCGGTCGGAGAGATAGCCGGAGGCGAGGCGCACCAGGAGGCCGGCCATCTCTCCCAGGCCTGATAGGGTGGCGATGGCCACTGCCCCCGCCCCCAGGGACCCGAGGAAAGGGCCTGCGATGCTTCTGCCCCCCTCGAAGGTGAGGTCCCCCAGGAGGTCGGCCGCTCCCAGCATCAGGACGAACCCCAGGGCCAAAGGGAGAGGTCTGCGGGCCAAGGATGTCCCCTATACTGAAGCTGTGCGGTTGCCTCAGGGTCTAGTATCGGCCAGGTTGGTGGCCCGCCTCAACCGCTTCGCCGTGGAGGTGGAGGTGGCTGGGGGAAGGGCCCAGGCCCATCTGGCCAACTCCGGTCGCCTCCAGGAGCTCATGGTGCCGGGGGCTCCTGTCCTCCTGGCCCCCAGGGCGGGGCAGGGACGCAAGACCCCCTTCGACCTGGTGCTGGTGCAGGTGGATGGGGTGTGGGTCTCGGCCGATGCCCGCCTTCCCAACCACCTGCTGCGGGAGGCGGTGGAGGAGGGGAGGTTGGAGGCCTTCGCCGGACAAAGGGTGGCCGCCACCGAGCCCTCCTTCCAGGGGGTGCGTCTGGACCTCCTCCTGGCGGGGCCCCAGGGCGATATTATGGTGGAGGCCAAGTCCGTCACCCTAGTGGTGGACGGAGTGGGGTTGTTCCCCGATGCGCCCACGGAGCGGGGAAGGCGCCACCTGGCAGCCTTGGTGGCTGCTCGCCGCCTGGGCCTGGGGGCAGCGGTGGTGTTCGTCATCCAGAGGCCTGATGTCGTCTCCTTTGCAGCGCACGTGGGCGCTGACCCGCGCTTCGCCGAGGCCTTGCGGTGGGCAGCTGGGGAAGGGGTCGCTGTGCTGGCCTATCGTTGCCTAGTGGACCCCCAGGAGGTGCGCTTGGACAGCCCTGTGCCGGTGGTCCTGTGAAGGGAAGAGATATCTGGCGGGCCGTCATGCGCTTCTTTGAACCTGAGGCCTCTGGCCCCCTTTCCCCTATCACCCTGGAGCCCATCGGGGTGGTGAGAAGCCCGGTAAGGCACCCCCGCCCCCATGGTTGGGAGGAGGTGGAGGCGCGCATCGTCCTGCGACGGGGTATGGCCCAGGGGCTTGTGGGCCTTGAGGGGTTCTCCCATATCTTCGTTCTTTTCTTCATGCACCAGGTGCCGGCGGAGATGCGGGAGGGCCGCCTGCAAGCCCCACTGGCCGAGGGCGGGGGCCTGCCCGTGCGGGGCGTCTTCGCCACCCGGAGCCAGCTACGGCCCAACCCCATCGGCCTCACCGTTTGCCGCCTTCTGCGGGTGAGGGGGCATGTCCTGTGGGTGCGAGGCCTAGATGCTATAGATGGCACGCCGGTGCTGGACATCAAGCCCTATCTGCCGCCCTATGATGCTGTAGCCCAGGCCAGCATGCCCCCCTGGGTGTGGGAGAGGGGCCGTTAATTAGTGGAACAGGATGTGTAGCACGTCGCCGTCCTGCACCAGGTAGGACTTTCCCTCGGCCCGCACCATTCCGCGCGCCCTGGCCTCGTGTAGGGTGCCCGCCGCCAGCAGGCGGTCCCAGGCGATGACCTCCGCCCGCACGAAGCCGCGGGCCATGTCGGAGTGGATCTTGCCTGCCGCCTCCAGGGCCGTGGTGCCCTTGGCGACGAGCCAGGCGCGGCATTCCTCCCCCACCACCGTATAGAAGGTGACCAGCTCCAGGAGGTCCATGGCCTGCCGCAGCAAGGCCCTGGGTCCCTCCGGGGGCAGGCCCAGCTCCTGGCGGAAGGCCACCGCCTCCTCCTTCTCCATCTGGGCCAGCTCTAGCTCCAGCTGGGCACAGAGGGAGGCGAAAGCGGTGCGGGCCCTGCCGTGGCGGCTCTCCAGGGCCTGAACCATCTCCATGCCCTGGGCAGGGTCGTCGGAGTTTACCACCACCAGCAAGGGGCGTAGGCTCAAGAGGCCGAAAGGAGAGAGGAGCTTTCTTTCCCCGGGGGACAGCTCCTCTTCCCTCAGGGGGCGTTCTGACTCCAGGCAGGCCTTGACCCTCTCCAGGGTTCGGCGCTCGCGTTGGGCGGCCTCCCTCTCACCTGGGGGGGCAGAGGTGGCCACCTTGGCCACCTTCTCCAGGCGCCGGGTCACGATGTCCAGGTCGTGGTACAGTAGCTCCAGCTCCAGGTTCAGGTAATCGCGCTGGGGATCCACGTGCCCCTGCGGGTGGGGCACGTCGGGACGGTGAAAGGCCCGCACCACCAGGATGAGGGCATCGGCGCGGGCCAGGGCGGTGGCTGCCTCTTGGGGGAGGCGTTGGCCATGGTCCGGCCAGGGGGGGAGATCGTGGAGGAGGGCCTCCGGTGGGGTCACCTTGCGGGGGCGGAAGTGGGCTGCCAGCTGCTCCAGGCGATGGTCGGGCACGGGCACGGTGGCCACCGCCCCTGCCACGGGCCCTCCCGCCAGGGCCTGGAAAAGGGTGGTCTTGCCTGCTGCGCGAAGGCCGACGATGGCTAGCTCCACGGCCTCATTATGGCACAGGCGTGGGCCTCAGAAGGGGAGCCCACGGCACTGGCTACAGAGCTCGGCCAGGCGTTGAGTGCTTACTTGTGGCCCCAGCATGGCTATGACCCGCTGCACCATCTTCTGGCTGGCCACCGGTCCCTGACAGCGTCGGCAGAGGACTAGTCGGTCTTGCGCCACGGTCTCGGGGCCTCGACGCAGGAAGGTCGTGTCCACCCCTCGCCGCAGGACGATGGCCCCCCTCTCCCGCTCTGGGCACACCTCCAGGCACTGCCCGCAGGCGATGCACACCCGCGGGTCGAAGGTCAGGGATACCCTTGCCTCCTCCTCGGTGTAGCGGATGGCGCTCGTGGGGCAGGCGCCGGCGCAGGTGCCACAGACGGTGCACGCCTCGGGGTCTATTTGCACCATGCCTAGGGGGGAGCCCGTATGGAGGAGGTAGACGTCCTGGCCATGGGACAGCTCCATTACCGCTGCGGCATCGGCTCCTGCCCCGGCCAGGGATGGGTGGGGGAGCCCTGGCCTGGAGGTGGTCGCTGCGGCAGGCCCCACGGGCGATGGAAGAAGTGTCCCTTTCTCCGAAGTCTCGGCCAGGAAGATGCGTCCCTTCCCCAGGCCCAGGGCTTCGAGGAGGGCCTGGGCGAAGCCCAGCTTCTCCTCCACCTGGGAGCGGCGTCCCGAGCGGCATAGGGCCCCGCAGTGGACGATGGCTACCGCCGGCGCCCCCCGCGAGAGGGGGGTCAGCATGGCAGCCAATGGGACGGCAGCGGCGCAGGGCACGTTCACGGCTAACCAGGGACCGCCCGGGGGAGGGCTCTGGGGGCAGATAAAGGCCAGGCCCCGTCCTCCTCCCCGTTCCAGCAGGGCGGCCATCTGGGCGGCCACCTCGGGTGGACCCCAGCCCGGCATCTGCAGGGCCTGATGGGGGCAGGCAGTGACGCAGAGGCCACAAGAGGTGCAGGCCTCCCGCCTGAGGTGAATGATGCCCCCGTCCTCGTAGAGGGCCCCATGGGGGCACTGGGACACACAATGGCGGCATCCCCGCTCGGCGGCACATAGCCCCTTGTGTAGGGTGGGCACCGGCCGGTACACAAGGGAGGGAAGGGAGAGGAGGGCCCGCCTGCTCACCCGCGGCCCCCTGGATGGGAGGGCGGGGCGGAGGTTCTCGGGGCGCGCCCCGGGGAAGGCGCGGGCCCTGGCCAAGGCCCCCGCCAGGGCGGCCTGGGCCTTCCCCATGGGGTCGGCATCGCCTTGACAGATGCGGGCCAGGGGGACCACCTGCAGGGCCAGGGGGCTGATGCCTGCAGCACGGGCGTGGCGCTCTATAGCCCCCTCGGCCTGCCATTGGTGGCAGGTGGCTATCACCAGCGCCTCTGCTCCTGCTGCTGCTCTCCGTATCCGGTCTGGATGGAGGCAGAGGCCAGGCACCACCACGGCCTGTGCCCCCTCCTCCTCCGCAAACCTGGCCAGGGCCTGAGGGGAGAGGCCATGGTGAGCCAGGTCTTGGCACAGGAGGACCAGCACGGTCACTGGCCTATCCCCCCGTCGCCTGGGCCAGCTCAGTGTCCAGGAGATGGGCCATGTCGCGGTCGTGACAGGCCAGGGCCCAGGCAGCCTTGGCCCCTTCCAGGAAGAGGGACAGGGCGTGGGCCGTCTCCAGCCTCCGCACCAGGTGGGGCAGCCAGAGGCAGAGATGCCGGTCCAGGAACCTACCCTGGCGTTTGAGCTGGCGGCGCAGGGATGTCACCTCCCCCTCCTCCCATGCCGTGGCCTCGCTCCCGCAAAGGAAGCTCATGAACTCCAGCTCGGCGCTCAGATGATCGGGCCCCTGGGAGGAGGGGCGCAGGCCCGCCCGCAAATAGGCCTGGGTGATATCCGCCACCACCTCCCCCTGGGACAGAGGGTCGAGGGTCAGATAGGCCGTTTCCCAGAGGGGCACAGGGCCCCCAGGCCCAAACAGGCGGACATGTTCGGATGATACCTCCTGAGGGTGGGACTTCAGGATGGCCTGGGAGAAGAGGCGCCACGGGCTGTAGAAGGGCAAGGGGCGCGCTATGCCATCGCCCTGGCGAAGGTAGCGTGCCCCTGCTACCATCTGGCCCCACCTGTCGTCTGCGGGGGGCAGGAAAGATAGGGCCAAGAGCCTATACATCCCCTGCCGCAGGCGGGCCAGGCGGGCCCACCGCCTCATCCCCTTCTCCTCTCCGGCCATAACTCATAGACGATGGCCGATCCAAACGCCATTATCACCCCCACGATGAATATCAAGGGGGCGAAGACCACGCGGGGGTTGGAGAAGTCCTCTGACTCCGGCGGAAAGCCCCAGGGGGTGGCCAGGAGGAAGTAGCTGACGATCATAAGGGCCACCCCCGCCGCCAGCACTATTAGGGCCATCAGGGCGCGTTGGGAGATCATCCCCTCACCTCCTCTGCGCCACTAGGCTCCGGCACCTCCATGATGGGGAAGACCTTCATGAACAAGAGGATCATGAGGGCCCCCAGCCCCATGAGCCCAGCGATGATGGATCCCTCCACCCAGGTGGGGATGTACAGCCCTGTGCGATATGGCAGGAGGGAGCCATGGGTGAGAGAGGGCACCACGATGATGAGCCGTTTGGCCACCGCCGTCACGTTCACCAGCACGCCACTGGCCACCAGCAGGGGGATGCTCCATCGGCCACTAAGGGCCTGCATGGCCAGCAGGCCGATGGCCAGCGCCAGGGCCCCCATGCCCACCCAGAAGTAGGGCGCATAATAGCCGGTGAGGACGAGTTTGGCCAGCTCCTGTTCGTGCTCTCGGCCGGCATAGCCCGCCGTTATCATCTCCACCATGGTGAAGTATACGTAGATGAGGCCCAGCACCAGCAACGCCAGCCCCAGCCAGCGGAACGCCGCCATCCCCGGCCGCTCAGGCGTCCCCAGGGCCCACCGCAGCAAGGCCGCCAGCACCACGATGTGGCCGATGCCCGAGATCCCGGCCAGCACCACGAAGCCAGGGGCCTGTAGGGCGCTGAACCACCCCGGCCTCCCCCCCATGAGGCCGAAGACCAAGCCCAGGGTGGAGTGGGCGGTTATAAGCAGAGGGATGATGCCCAAGGCCAGCCAGAAGCTGGTCCGCTGGTGCCGCTCCCGTTCCTGGGGAGTGTCCCGGTAGCCAGCGGCCCATGCTCGGTAGAACCACCGCAGGGGGGAATGATGCTGGGCCATGAGGTAGGCGTCCCTCCGCCCCGCCAGGTAGAAGTAGACCAGGCTGGCGAACAGATAGCCGGCGATGACCATGGTGAAGGTGCCAAAGAAGGGCGACTGGGGCCGTGCGTACCGGAACAGGTTGACAATGCCCCGCAAGGGCTGGCCCAAATCGGCCAGCACCGACAAGGCGGCCAGGATAAGCGATACGATGGTCAGAAGCTCGGCCACCCGTGAGATGGGCCGCAGGTAGTCCAGACGCAAAAGCCTGATGAAGGCTGCCACCGTGATGCCAGCAAAGCTCACGCCCACGAAATAGACGTCAAAGGAGATGTAGAGGGCCCAGGTTGCGCCGCCCATGGTGCCCCAGTCGCGCATCCCGGTCACAATGAGCCCTTCCAGCGCCTGTCGCGCATAGGCGAAGGCACCAAGGCCCACCAGGGCGGCGGCGCCGGCCGCCAGGGCTAACCATCCGGGCGTTATACGTCCCACGCCATAGGGGAGGGGCATGGCTCTTCCGGTCATGACTTCCTACCTCCCTTCACCGGCATTACCTCCCGCACCTCAGGGCTGGGCGGGTTGCCATTGAGGTAGAACACCCGTGGCTCCGTCCCCTCCCCTTCCAGGAGGCGGAAACGGGGGGAGGAGCGCAGCTTCTGGGAGACGACGCTATCGGGGTCGTCCAGGTCGCCGAACTCGAACACCCGCACGGGGCAGTTGGCCACGCAGGCCGGCTCCAGGCCCTTCTCAACGCGGTGGACGCAAAAGGTGCACTTGCCGATGACGCCCCGGTAGTGGGCGGCGCCGGCCGTCAGCCGCCCCTCGGGGCCGTAGCGCAGGTCCTGGTCGGGGTTGCGGTAGGGGGGCATGGCGCCACTGGTGCGGCTCTTAATCTCTGGGTCGTCGTTATAGTCCAGGTACTGGGCCTTGTTGGGGTGCTTCCAGTGGAAGTAGTTGACCCCATAAGGGCAGGCCACCTCGCAATAGCGGCAGCCGATGCACCGCTGGAAGTCGGTCAGCACCAGGCCGTCCTCCCGCTTGTAGCGGGCCCCCACGGGGCAGACCTTCACGCAGGGGGCGTTGTCGCAGTGCTGGCAGGGGCGGGGCAGGAACCAAATGCGCGTCCTGGGGAACTCGTCCTCCTCGAACCGGAAGACGTACATCCAGAAGTGGCCCTCTGGGGTGTTGTTCTCCACCTTGCAGGCCACCATGCAGGCCCGACACCCCATGCACCGGCTCAGGTCGATGGTCATGCCATAGCGGGGCATATCCCTCTACCTCCCCTCAGGCCTTGTATACCCGTACCTTCACCTGGAAGGACTGGTCGGCGGTGTTGGCCATGTAGCCAGGGCCGGTAAAGAACAGTTGGGCTGCCCCGGGGCCCTGGTTTTGGCTCCAGGGGTGACGAGCGATATCTCCATAGTGGTGGGGAAGGCCTACCGTGTCCGGCCGGATGCCCTCGGTGAGGGCCACCCTCACCTGGACGCGCCTGGTCTCCCCGGTGAAGGCGTTGTGGGACTCCACCCACACCAGGTCGCCGTCCTTGATACCCCGCTCCTGGGCTGCGCGGGGGTGCATCCACAGCCTCTGCTCTGGGGCTAGCTCCGCCACCAGAGGCAGGTTGGTGCCCCGGCCCTGCTTGAACTCAATAAGCTTGAAGGAGATGAGGTAGAGGTCATATTGGCGAGGGGAGCGCTCCATGGTGGGCTCTCGCCAGACGGGCAGGGGGGTGTAATCGCGCCAGAAGACCTGGTCCACCCCCCGCCGCCGCGCCTCCCGCTGCATCAAGAGGAGGGACTCCCCATACAGCCGGTGGCGGATGCCGCCGAAGGGAGGCTTCTGGGCGTAGCCATAGATCTTGTCTGGGGTCAGGCGGCCCTTAACCAGTACCCCGTTCTTCTCGAAGTAGGCCAGCCCCTCTGCCACCCCCTGGGACTTGGCCCACAGCTCGAACACCTCCCTGGGGGTAGGCTTGCGGCCCGGGGCCAGGACGTTGGGAGGCTTAAGGCCCAGCTCCTTGTTGAGGGCCTCCAGATAGGCGTTCAGGACGCCCACGCGCTCCGCCAGGTCCAGGTAGATCTCCAGCTCGCTGCGGCTCTTGCCTAAGGGCTCCATGACAGGGATGCGGAGGGCCACGGCGTCCACATAACCATCGGTGGCCGATGAGGGGCCCTCGTACTTCTCCAGGGTGGAGACGGGCAGGACCACGTCGGCCAGCAGGTCGGCCGTCTTAGAGAGCCAGGGGTCCAGCACCACGATGAAGGGGATGCGCTTGAATCCCTCCAGGATGTCCGGGCTGGACCCAAAGGCCACGATGGGATTGGTCATGTGAATGATCATGACCTGGGGCAGTTTGTTGGGGTCTACCTGCCATCCCTGGGGGTCTCTAAGGGCGAGGGCCACCACGGCCGAGCTATTGGAGTTGATGGGGAAGAAGGGCGAGTTCTCCAGCCAGATGTTGTAGGGGGGGTCTTTTACCGTCACCTGGCCGAACTTGTCGAAGTTGGCGTGCTTCTTCCAGCCGAAGTCCACGAACTGCCCTCCCACTGCCCCCGGCGCCCCCAGCAGCATCATGAGGATGAGCATGGCGCGCACGGCCTGAAACCCTAGCTCCTGCTGGGCGAAGTGGTAGGTGTGGATGGCCACTGGCCGGTGGGGGATCTCGACCCCGTCTACGACCACGGTGCTGCCGATAAGGGCATTGTCCACCATCTCGTCGGCCAGGCGGCGGATGTCGCGGGCGGGGATATCGCAGATCTGGGAGGCCCATTCGGGTGTATAGGGGGCCACGTGCTCCCGCAGGACTCGGAAGGCGGTGCGGAGCCTCTTCCCCTGCCACTCGAAGACGCCGTCCAGGAAGGGTCGCGTGGCGACGTCATAGGGGACTGGCTGGCCAGCCGCCTCGTCCCATACTTGCTCCCGCCCGTCCACCCGCAGGAAGGTGCCGTCCTCCTGGACCAGGAAGGGGGCGTTGGTGTACTGCAAAAGATAGTCTTTGTCCACCAGCCCACGCTCCAGAACCCGGTTTATAAGGGCCAGGGCCAGGGCCAGGTCGGTGCCGGGGCGGATGGGTATCCACCAGTCGGCGTGGGGCCCAGCGGAGTGGAGGCGGGGGTCGATGTGCACGATCTTGGCCCCCCTCTCCTTGGCCTCCACCACCTGCCGGGGGAAGGTGATCCAGCAGAGCTTGTTGCCGCCGCCGGCGGTGAGGTTGTAGCCCCAGTGGATGATGTAGCGGCAGTGCTTGTAATCGGGGTGGAGGACGCCGTTGAGGCCTAGGGTGTATTCGGAGGCCCGGTAGCCGGCGTCGGAACAGAAGGCGCCGTGGTGAAGCTTCGTTGCCCCCAGGGCGGTGGCGAAGGAGTTATCGTATAGGGCGGCCGACTTGCTGCGCCCTTTCTGCCACACCACTAACTTGGGGTCCTTGGCGCGGGCCTCGCGTATCTTGGAGGCCACCAGGTCCAGGGCCTCGTCCCAGGAAGCGGGGCGGAACTGGCCGGGTACCCCTTTGTCGTTGGTGCGGATGAGGGGGGTGCGCACCCGGTGGGGGTCGTAAAGGGCGGTGATCTGGGCCATCCCCTTGGGGCAGAGGGTCCCCAGGTTGCGGGGGTGGGCGCCGTTGCCCTCCAGCTTCACCACCCGCCCGTTGATGCGGCGCGCCCGCACCCCACAGTCTTGCTTGCCGATCCAGCAGAGGGTGGCGATCCACTCCTCGCCTGGGGGCAGCTGGGCTTGGGCCTCCCCATCAGGTCCTGCTAGGGTGTCCAGGCCGCGATATAAGAAGGTGGCGGCCGCTGCTGCCCCTCCTGCTGCTGCTGTGCCCTTGAGGAATGTCCTGCGGCTTATTTTTAGGGCCATGGCCATCACCCCACCTTAATTTGCCGCATCTGAACCCATTGTTATACCCCCCTTGTGGCTGGGCTATGGGCCATTTGGCATGAATTATCTGGGCCATAGGGGCTCATACCCAGGGGCCTCCGGTCAGCACTAGTGTAGGTCACAAGCCCCTCCTTAAGTAAGGTTTTGCCCTACAGCGATGGGGGTTCTGGTGGGGCAGGCGGTGTGGTATATAGGGCGGCAGGGAGATGTGGGCGCCTGTGCTTTTGGGCCTGGTGATGGGCCACCTGCTGGACCTGGCCTGGGATGGGGCCTTTGGGGGTGGGGTTCTTCCGCCATGGCCACGGTGTGGGGTGTGCAAGCTGGAGGCGAGGGGGTTGTTCCTGTGGCCAGTGGTAGGCTCCATCGGCTCCCTCCTCACCTGTCCCCGCTGTGGCGCTGCCCTGTCGTGGCGGGCCCTGGCTTTGCCCCTAGGCGGGGCGGGGCTGGGGGCGGCCTCATATGCGAGATTGGGGCCCTCCGCCGGGCCTGCCCTCCTAGGGACCCTTTTCGGTGCCCTTTTCCTGGCCCTGGCTCTGGCCGACCTGGAGCGAAGGCTCCTGCCCAATCGCATCATCTATCCCGGCACCCTCCTAGCCATGGCCTTCTCCTGGGCCTGGCCAGGGCGGGGGCCTCTGGAGGCCCTAGCAGGGGCGGCCTTTGGGGGCGTGGCCTTTGGGGTGGCCTATGTGGCCATGCGGGGCGGTCTGGGAGCTGGAGATGTGAAGCTGGCCGCCTTCCTGGGGGCGGTGGTGGGCTTCCCCAGGGTGATCTCGGCTCTCTTGTTGGGGATGTTGGCTGGTGGGGTGGTGGTGCTGCTCCTCCTTCTCTTGCGGGCCGTCCGCCGCGGCCAGTACCTCCCCTACGGCCCTTTCCTAGTGTTGGGGGGCGTGGTGGCCCTCTTTTGGGGCGATGTCCTCCCCCGTGGCCTGTGGGGATGATAGGCCGATTCCCTCCATTGAGGTTGTGCGTTAGACTAAGGCCACAGGAGGGGGCCAGCTATGCAGAGGGAGGATCTGCGCCAGCATAGGCAGCGGTGGGAGGAGGAGGTGCGCCGCCAGTGGCCCGAACGGGAGGGGGAGTTCTCGACCCTCTCAGGCATCCCTGTCCGCTGCGTCTACGACCCCACGGACGTGGCGGGGCTGGACTATCTGCGGGACCTGGGCTATCCGGGCCAGTACCCCTACACGCGAGGCATATATGCCACGGGCTATCGGGGCAAGCTGTGGACCATGCGCCAGTTCTCGGGCTTCGGGCTGGCCGAGGAGACCAATGCCCGCTTCAAGTACCTCCTCTCTCAGGGCCAGACGGGCCTATCCATCGCCTTCGACCTCCCCACCCTTTATGGCTATGACTCCGACCACCCCCTGGCCCAGGGGGAGTTCGGCAAGTGTGGGGTGGCCGTCTCCTCCCTCCTGGACATGGAGATCCTGCTGGACGGCATACCCCTGGGGGAGATCACCACCTCCATGACCATCAACTCCCCAGCGGCGGTGATCTGGGCCATGTACATCGTGGTGGCTGAGAAACAAGGGGTGCCCAGACATAAGCTGCGGGGCACCATCCAGAATGACATCCTCAAAGAGTACATCGCCCAGAAGGAGTTCCTCTTCCCCCCCGAGCCCTCCATGCGGCTGGTGGTGGACACGGTGGAGTTCTGCGTGCGGGAAGTGCCCAAGTGGCACCCCATCAGCATCTCCGGCTACCACATCCGCGAGGCGGGGTCTACGGCGGTGCAGGAGCTGGCCTTCACCCTGGCCGATGGCTTCGAGTATGTGCGCTGGTGCCTGGAGCGGGGGCTGGACATCGATGAGTTCGCCCCCACCTTTTCCTTCTTCTTCAATTGCCACAACGACTTCTTCGAGGAGATCGCCAAGTTCCGGGCCGCCCGGCGCATCTGGGCGCGGGAGATGCGAGAGACCTTCGGGGCCAAGGATCCCAGGTCATGGTGGATGCGTTTCCACACCCAGACGGCTGGCTGCTCCCTCACCGCCCAGCAGCCAGAGGTGAACCTCATCCGCACCACCATCCAGGCCTTGGCGGCGGTGCTCGGGGGTACCCAGTCCCTCCACACCAACTCCTGGGATGAGGCCCTGGCCTTGCCCAGCGAGAAGGCGGCCAGGCTGGCCCTGCGGGTGCAGCAGGTCATCGCCCATGAGTCAGGGGTGGTCAACTCCGTCGACCCCCTGGGAGGGAGCTACCTGGTGGAGGCCCTCACCCAGGAGATGGAGGAGCGGGCCCGCGCCTACTTCCGCAAGATCGAGGACCTGGGTGGGGTCATCCCCGCCATTCGCGCTGGCTTCTTCCAGAGGGAGATAGCCGACGCCTCCTACCGCTACCAGCAGGAGGTGGACCAGGGGAAACGGGTGGTGGTGGGCGTCAACCAGTACGTCTTGGACGAGCCCATCGAGATCCCTATCCTGAGGGTGGACCCCACTGGCGAGGGTTACCGCCGGCAGGTGGAACGGCTCAAGCGGCTGCGGCGGGAGAGGGACAACCGGGAGGTGGCCCGCTGCCTCAGGCGGCTGGAGCAGGCCTGTCGGGGACAGGAGAACGTCATGCCCCACGTCATCGAGGCCGTCAGGGCCTATTGCACCCTGGGCGAGATCTGCGATGTCATGCGGGACGTGTTCGGCATCTATCAGGAAGAAGCTATAATTTGAAGGAGGTAGCCCCATGTTCACCATCATGGCCACCCTGAGGGTCCAGAAGGGGAAGGAGGAGGAGGCGGAGGCGTTCATGCAGGAGCTGGCATCGCGCGTGGAGGCCCAAGAGCCTGCCACCCTCACCTACCTCTTCCACCGCCTGCAGAACGACCCTAACACCATCATCGTCTTCGAGGTCTATCAGGATGAGGCAGCCTTCGAGGCCCACCGACGGGGCCCTATCCTACGGGAGGCCGCTGGCAAGTTCGCATCCCTTCTGGAGCCAGGAGGGGTGGAGATAAAGGTGCTGGAGCGGTTCGCGGGGTTCCAGCGCTAGAGATGGGCTATCTTTCCACCGAGGCGACCGGCATCAATGGGGAGGGGGCTCCTTCTCCAACGTAGCCCTCGTAACCCCATTCTGACCCCCACCGACAGGTGGTGGGAGACGCGGCTGACATGCAACGCCGGGGCCGTGAAGCTGGGGGAATACGTCCACCTCCTCTATACCGCGCGTGGCCAGGACGACATAGCCCGCCTCGGCTATGCCCGCCTGCGGGGCTACGACGAAGTGGAGGAACGGCTACCCTACCCTGTCCTCGCCCCCGAGGAGTGGTTCGAGAGGGATGGGGTGGAGGACCCACGCATCATCGCTTTGGACGGCCGCATATACGTCATCTACGCCGGCAAGGAGCGGGACATGGCCCGCCCCTGCGAGGTGTCCCTATCGCCGGAGGAGCTGATGCGCAAGGAGTGGGCATGGACCAAGCACCGCCTCCTCCTGCCCACCATGGTGGGGTTCCACAACCGCAACGCTGCCTATTTCCCCCGTCGCATCGGTGAGCGGTACGCCCTCCTCCATCGCCCCATGACCCTGGCTGAGCACATCTGGCTATCCTACTCTTATGACTTGGTTCACTGGTACGACCACCAGCAGATCCTCACCCCTCGCCCCGGCTATTGGGACGACGCCAAGGTGGGCATCGCTGGCCCTCCCATAGAGCTGGATCACGCCTGGCTCCTCATCTACCACGGCGTAGAGGCCCGCACCTGGACATATCGCCTCGGCTATGTGCTCCTGGACAAAGAGCGTCCCCATGTGGTCCTGGAGCGGAGTGTGGACCCCATCCTGGAGCCGGAAGAGGAGTACGAACGGGTAGGGGTAGCCCCCAATGTGGTATTCTCGTGTGGGGCGGTGTTGGATGGCCGCACCTTGGTCCTATACTATGGGGCGGCTGACCGCGTCCTCTGTGTAGCCTGGGGCGAACTGCCCTGGTAGAGCATATCACGCCATAGGTGGGGAGGTGGTGGAAGTGAGCACGGCATGCCCTTTGGTATCGGTCACTGTGCCTACCTACAACTGCCGTCGCACCCTTCGTCTGTGCCTGGAATCGGTTCTCTCCCAGGGGTACCCTGCCCTGGAGGTGCTAGTGGTGGATGGGGGCTCCCGGGACGGCACGGTGGCCCTGGCCCAAGAGATGGGGGCTCGCGTGCTTAGCTGTCCGGGCAAGCTCCTGGCCGCCCGCATGATGGGGGCGCAGGAGGCTCATGGCGAGTTTGTCCTTATGCTGGATGCTGACCAGGTCCTCAAGCCCGGGGCCATCGAGAGGGCAGTGGCCCTGGCCCAGGAAGGGCCATATGACATGCTGGTCCTGGAGGAGGAGTCTTACAACCGCAACTGGGTCATCCCCAGGCTCTATGCCGCCTCTAAGGTCATCGTCAATGCGCGGTTCCGCACGGAGGAGGGGTTCGACCCAGCCCGTGGGGGCAACCCCCCGCGTCTGTTCCGCCGTGCCTTGCTGCTGAAGGCTATGGAGGCCATCCCGCCAGAGGTGGTGCCCCACATCCTGCACTACGACCACGACATCATCTATTACGAGTGCCGTAAGCTCTCCCAGAGGGTGGGGCTTCTGCGGGACGCCGTATGGCATGTGGAGCCCGATCTGCGCAAGCTGGTGCGTACCAACCTCCGCTATGGCGCCTCCCTTCATGCCGTAAAGGCCACTCCTTACTGGAGCCTCTTCCTCAAGGAGAGGGAAGGGGGCATCTGGTTCGGGCGGCCCTGGAGGGAGGGGGTGCTGGCCTTGCTGCTCCATCTCCTGCTAAAGACGGTGCAGATGGTGGGATACGTGGGGGCGGGGGTGGGGATCGTTTTGCGCCGCCGCCTGCCCAGGGCGCCCCGACATCGCTCGTCCAGCGGGCCGCAGGCGCGGGCACCAGCTTAAGGATAAGCCATGGGGATCCGGGGCTTTTGCCTTGGCCATGGCCCAGTAGTCCCCTTTAGTACTGGGTCCATTCCTGCCAGCGGCCCAGGGAGAGGGCCATGACGATGATGTCGTACCGTTCCCCGCGGGGCCCGCGGGCCCCTTCGGCGATGACGCCAGTGCGCATGAAGCCCAGCCACTCCAGGGCACGCAGGGCCTCCCGGTGGATCTCGTCCACCACTTCTGCCAGCAAAAGCTCCATCCCGGCTGCGGCCGCCATCTGGCACAGCTCTTGGAGGAGGGCGGTGCCAAGGCCGCGCCCGCGGTAGACGGGGGAGACGGTGGCCCATACCTGGCCTATGTGGGCATAGGCAGGGCCTTGCCGCCTAGCCACCGCTCCGTGAGCTACGATGCGCTCCTGGACGAGGCCCACTAGAGAGAGGACTTCCTCCCTCGCCCCTGCTGTGGGTAGGGAGATGGGCCGCTCCTGCAGGAAGTGACGCTCCTCTTGCGGGAGGGACATGAGATGGGCCAAAAGACGCTCCTCGTCTTCGGGCACCGGTGGGCGCAGCACCACCCTCTCCCCACTCCGGAGGGTCACCTCCTTGGGATAGACGAGATACATCTGTGGCATCTCGAGACCCAGGGTATGGGGAATGGCGCAAGGGAGGGTAGGGCCACGTTTCCCTATGGAGACTAGGCCGAAAGTCCCAATAGTTGTGGGCGCAAGGGCCGGGATTTCTTGCCTGCCCGCCCTGGTATTATGTAAATGCCGCGGGAGGTGGGGCATGGTTCGGTCGCTGCTGGTGGCCCTGGATGGCTCGCCCCAGGCGGAGGAGGCCCTCCTCTATGGCCTGACCCTCGCCTCCCGCACCGCTGCCCTCCTCTACCTGTTGCTGGTCATTGACCCCACAAGCCATCTGACGGATTTCCGTCAGCGCCGGGAGCTGGGCCGGGAGACAACGTGGGCCCACGTCTATTTGGACCGCAAGAGGAGGGAGTTGGAGGACCTAGGGGTGGAGGCGCGGACGCAGGTGGCCTACGGCCAGCCCGCCTATTGCATCCTGCGGTGGGCTGAGCGGTGGGAGGTGGACATGGTGGCGCTGGCCGATGAGCCTCCTTCTGCCCCGGCCCCTTGGGCCAAGGGTGCAGTGGCCCAGCGGATAGCCCAGTGGAGCCAGTGCCCGGTCTTGCTGGTGCGCCCAGGGCAGCGGGCCCTTTGGCCTCCTCGGCGCATCCTGCTGCTCACGGACGGCTCAGCCTTGTCTCGGGCTGCCCTGCCCGTGGCCCGGGAGCTGGCCCAGGCCCTGGGTTCGGTACTGGTGTTGGCCCAGGTGGTGGCGGTGGAGGGGCTCTCGGAGGAGGCCCATCCATGGCTGGAGAAGGAGCGGCAAAGGGCCCTGGCCTGCCTGAGGGAGGAGGCGAGGCGGCTGGAAAGAGAGGGGGTGAAGGCCATCCCTCAGGCGGTGGTGGGGCACCCCGTCTCCTCCATCCTGGCCCTGGCCCAGGAGGTGGGCGCAGGGCTCATGGTCCTTTCCACCCACGGGCGCGGCGGTGGCCCCTGGCCCCTGGGGAGCGTGGCCCATGCCATCCTCCAGCGCTCCCCCTTGCCTTGTCTTCTGGTGCGCCCACGTGAGTTATCTCACCGCCTGTCCCCTGATGTAGACTAAAGGGGAGATGGGCAGCCTGAGGGCCCTGCGTTGGGTGGCGGTGGCGGCTCCTCTGGCGTTTGTGGTGGGCCTGGGCCTCGTCCTCCATCTCGTCCTCCTCCCCGCCCTGACCGATGCCGTCGCCTTCGCCGTAGCAGGCAGCGTGGCTGCCCTGGGTATTGTGGCCTTCGCCTGGTTCATCTTCTCCATGCTGGAGAGGATGCAGGTCCAGCTGGAAAGGCGGGCCGAGGAGTGGCGCTCCCTCTTCGAGCTGGGGCAGGAGGTGACGGCTTCGCCCGATGTGGATGGCCTGCTGGAGTCGGTGGTGGAGAGAGCCTGTCACCTCCTGCAGGCCGATGTGGCCGTCCTCATGCTTCTGGACCCCACGGGGCAGGAGCTGCATCTGGCCGCCCAGCGGGGCCTGAAGGAGAGGGGTGGGGCCTGGGATCCCCTCCCAGCCAACGAGGGCCCCCAAGGCCTGGTGGTGCGGATGGCCCAGCCCTTGGTGGTGAGCGATTGTCGCCGTGAGCCCCTGCTGGAAGGGAGGCCTGCCGTCCTAGAGGGGGTGGAGCTAGGGTCTTTGGTGGCCGTGCCCTTCTCGGCCAAAGGGAAGATGCTAGGGGTCCTCTTGGTGGGGAATCGGGCCCCTACTCCCTTGGGCCGCGACCAGGCCCAGCTCCTGGCTGCCTTCGCCAACTGGGCGGCCGTGGCCGTGGAGACGAGCCGCCTTTACGACCGCATGCGCAGCTTGGCCCTCCTGGAGGAGCGGGAGCGCATCGCTATGGACTTGCACGATGGGGTCATCCAGTCCCTTTATGCCGTCGCCTTGGGCCTGGAGGCAGCTGGCGAGGAGGTGGACGAAGGCTCGCCCGTGCGGTGGGCCCTGGAGAGGGCCATCGACGACCTCGATCGGGTCATCAGGGACCTGCGCCATTACATCTATGACCTTCGCCCCGCCTCCTCTCAGGTGGGTGACCTGCGAAGGGCGGTGCGGGAGCTGCTGGAGGAGGCGCGGGCCACCGGCGGGCTGGAGGTCCGTCTGGAGGCCGAAGGGCCCTTGCCTCCCCTGCGGGAGGAGGAAGCCCTGGGCATCTATCACGTGGCCCAAGAGGCCATTAGCAACGTCATCAAGCATGCCCAGGCCAACCATCTGGTGGTGCGTTTGGCCTACCACCGTCCCACCCTTATCCTGGAGGTGGCGGATGATGGGGTGGGGTTCGATCCACAGGCCCCCCGGGACCGCACGCGCCAGGGCATGCGCAACATGGCCGACCGGGCAAGGGCCCTGGATGCCCGCCTGGTCATCGATAGTGCCCCCGGGCGGGGGACCCATGTGCGTCTGGAAGTGCCCATAAGGGAGGGGGAGGCATGAAGGAGCCCATCAAGGTGCTCATCGTGGACGACCATGAGGTGGTGCGCATGGGCCTGCGGACTATCTTAGAGCGGCGCCCCCAGTTCATGGTGGTAGGGGAGGCCGGCACGGTGGCCGAGGCGGTGGAGGCCGCCCGCCGCACCCGCCCTCACGTGGTGGTGATGGACGTCCGCCTCCCCGATGGCTCAGGAGTGGAGGCCTGCCGCGAGATCAAGCAGGAGCTACCGGAGGTGCAGGTCATCATGCTTACCGCCTTCGCCGACGATGAGGCCCTCTTCGGCTCCATCATGGCCGGGGCTGCCGGCTACATCCTCAAGCAGGCCCGCAGCCAGACCCTCTCGGAGGCCATCGAGCGGGCGGCCCGTGGCGAGTCCCTCCTGGACCCCAGCGTCACGGCCCAGGTGCTGGAGCGGCTGCGCCAGATGGCCTCCGGGGCTCGGGACGAGTTCTCTTCCCTCTCCCCCCAGGAGAGGCGCATCCTAGCTCTCATCGCCGAAGGTAAGACCAATAAGGAGATCGCCCAAGAGCTTTACCTCTCGGAGAAGACGGTGAAGAATTACGTGTCCAACATCCTCTCCAAGCTCAACCTGCGGCGGAGGTCCCAGGCCGCCGCCTTCCTGGCCCGTCGTTTGGACCAGGGTTAGCTAGGCGGCGGCTCCCTGCCGCTCCTTTAGTAACGCCCTCTCTTCTGCCTCAGTGAGGATGTAGCCGCAGATGAGGCAGAAGAAGTAGCGCCCATAGGTGTCCCATTCTTCCACCACAGGGCCTCGGCAGCGGGGGCAGGCTCCTGTCCACATCATGGCCCTCACCCTCCCCATCCCAAGCTAGAGGGCTGGCGTCCTGAACCCCAGGGCCTTATGGCACCGATCTACTAGGGCAATGGTCACGACTTTTCTTGGGTATATTGGACTAGGGGGCTAAAAGAGGGCCCCCTTGGGGGCCCTCTTTTAGGCGAAGAGGGGGCGGGCGCTAGGGCCTATCCCCTATGCGCCTTCCCTCCTCTCCATCAGGTGGCCAGCCGCGTAGAGGGCGGTGACGATGGCCGCACCCAAGATGGCCGGCACCAGGTACAAGCCCTCCAGCTCACCACCCCAGTGGCTGAAGTCACCGAACCATTCGCTCCAGGCGAAGGAGCCCAGAAGGGCAGCTGCCATCGCCCAGGGCAGGTGAGCGAGGGTGGCCTGGCCCAGCGCACGCAGGGCCGACCATCCCGCCAGCCCCACCACCGCTCCCACCACCAGCCAGAGGACGATGCCGACACCCGCCATCTCACCTCACCTCCTCTAGGTCACCCTCGGGCCGGGCCTCAGCCATCTCCCGCTGCCGATGCTCCTCATGGCCCGCCGCGCCAGCGCCCCCGGCTCCCAAGGGGTGCCCACGGCCCACAGCAGCACCCTGTCCAGGCCCCAGTAGCCAGCGATGCGCCAGGCCAGGATGATCAGGATGCCCAGGACCAGCAGCACCGGGTTAGTGCTGGCGGTGCCGGCGAGCATGAAGTTCATGTTCATGAACGCACCGGCAGCGGCAGCGATGGCTGTGAAGGCGCCCAGCACCAGGGCAATGCCCACCAGCAGCTGGCTCACAGCCACCAGCTTGGCAAACCACGTGTACCACTCCCTCTCCAGCATGAACTGGATGAAGTCGCGGTACCAATCGTAGGCGATGGGCGGCCTAGCCGGCGGTGGCGGCACCTGCACCGCGCGCTCCCAGAAGCTCTTGACGGCTTGGCCGGTGCTCATCCATGCCGGGTCGGAGAGCTTGTGGATGCTCGCCTCTAGCCACTGGTAGCCCAGGTACATGCGTGCTACCAGCCACAGCCAGGCGAACGCAGGGCTGGTGAAGATGCGGGCCACCCCTTCCGGCATGATGGATGTGGTGGCCATCTTCCTTTCGGGAGCTGTCATCGGTGGTCACCCCCCTCCTCAACCGAATACCACCTCGATATCCTTCCAGATTCACCATAAAAAATGGCCGCCCCTCCTCCCTAGGGCCTTATGGCCGTGCCCTCATGGGCCTTTAGTCCCTATCCTCCTTGGGCCCTTTGGGCTAGGAGGGAGCGGGCCCATGCCAGGTCCTGGGGGGTGTTGAGGTTGAAGAGGCTGAGGCCCTGGGGGTCTATAAGCCTTATCTCTTGAGCGGTGACGGCCCGCAGCTGGAGGCGGGATAGGAGGGCCTCCATGCTCCTCTCGCCCTTCGACAAGGCTTCCTGGACCACGGGGAGGCAGGAGCGGGCGTAGACGGCCTGGAGGGGGTGCCACCGCCCTTCCCAGAGGGGCACTAGGGCCTCGTAGTCGCGGGGGCGGGCCAGCATGTAGCCCAGCAGCCTAGGGTCGAGAAAGGGGTAGTCGCAGGCCAGGAGGAGGGCGAAATCGTGCTGGATGGTCTGGAGGCCCGCCTCCAGGCCCGCCAGAGGGCCAGCCCCGGCGATGCGGTCGCAGGCCCAGCGCACATCTAGCCCTAGGTGGCGGTAGCGGCCTGGGAGGTCTGTCACCACCACCACATCGGGGCAGAGCTGGGAGGCCAAGGTTACGGTGTGCACCAAAAGGGGGCCCTGCCCCAGGTCCAGAAGGGCCTTGTCCTGGCCGAGGCGACGGGAGCGGCCGCCGGCCAGGACGATGGCGCTAGTGGGCGGATGGGCTGTCATGGGCGACGGAGGCCCAGCTCCCTCTCCACCAGGTCGGCCAGTTGGGCGGTCTGCCAGGGCTGGAAGGTGGGCCCCTCCCAGTCTGAAGGGGCATGGCCTACCATTGCCAGAATCCTGCCTGCAGCAGGCCTGGGGGGAGGGCCAAGACCTTGGCGCCACACCTCGATGCGCGGTATGGGCTGGGCCGAATACCCCTCCACCAATATGATGTCCGCCATTCCCCTCAGCAAGGTGAGGAGTTGGGGTAGGTCCCGTCCATGCCCTCCCCGCCATCGCAGGGCCAGCAGGTCGGGGCCCACCAGGGCGACGGCCTGGGCCCCCGCCTCCCACAGGCGGTGGGAGTCCTTGCCGGGGGTGTCGGGCATGAGGCCGGGGTGGTGTGAGTGTTTGATGGCCGCCACCCGGTAGCCGCGGCGGGCCAGCTCGCCGATGAGGGCTGCAAGGACGGTGGTCTTGCCTGCCCCGGAGGGCCCCACCACGGCCAGGACGGGCAAGCGGCCCTCCTCGGCCATGCCCTCACCTGCCCAGGAAGCCCAGGACGGCGCGCGCCAGCTCCTCGGGGGGGCGGGTGGCGTCCAGGGCCAGCAATTGGGACGGTGGTATGTCGTCGGGGGGCTCCCAGGCCTCCCTTTGGGCCAGGTAGACCTCCCAGCGGGCGTCGGAGAAGTCCGTCCCTTCCTCCTCACGTCGCTCCATGCGGCGTCGCACTTCGCCTGCCGGAGCCTCGAGGAGGACGCATAGGAAGCGCACCCCCTCTTGGGCGGCCATGCGGCGGGCCATCTCCCGGTGGCGACGCCTTAGGAAGGTGGCGTCCAGCACCACCCAGCGCCCCTGGCGCAGGAGATGGCGCCCCCGCTCTATGAGGGCATGGTAGGTGCGTTCCGTCATGCGGGGGGAGTAGATGCCGGCGCCGAAGGCCTCCGGCCGGCGGGCATTGGGGGGGAGTCCGGCCAGCTCCTTTCGCACCACGTCTGATGAGATCACCTCCAGGCCGAGAGCACGGGCTAGGGTGGACTTCCCCACCCCCGCCAGACCACATGTGATGATGAGGCAGGGCCAGTGGCGCCGGGCGTAGCGACAGGCCAGCTCGAAGAAGCGGCGGGCGGAAGCAGCTGCTTCCGCCCGCTCCTGGGCCGGCACCTCTGGCTGGTGGGCGCGGATCCCCTCCACCTTGCCCCGCACCGCCGCCCGATAGCAGAGGTAAAAGTCCAGCACCTCCCACAGCCCGTGGTCGCCGGAGGCCTCCACGTAGGCCTCCACGAAGGCCCGTGCCAGGTCGGGCCGGCCCCGCCTCTCCAGGTCCATGGCCAGGAAGGCCACGTCCCCCACCACATCTGTGTAGCGGAGGCGGCGGTTGAATTCTATGCAGTCCATGATACATATGCGCCCCTGGGGCAGGATGGCGATGCTCTCCGCCCGGAGGTCGCCATGGCAATCCCTCACCCGCCCCTCTTGGGCCCGTTGGCGCAGGAGGGGGCGGCGACGCCTCAGGAACCACTCCACGTAGCCGCGCAATAGCGCGTCCTGCTCAGCGGTGATGAGCTCCCCCACCATGGGCGCCCACTGAGCGAAGTTCTCCCGCCAGGCATAGGCGATGGCCCATGTGCCCAGGCGGGCCATATGGGGGCTGGTGGGGGAGCGGGCGTGGGCCTCCGCCAGATGGCGCCCGATGCTGGCCAGCAGCTCTGGCGTGGCCTCCCCTCTCTCCACCATGTGGTCTAACATGGCTTCCTGGGGGATGCGGCGCATCATCACCGCGTACTCCACGGGCCTCCCCCGCCCCCCCACCTGCAGACCTTCACGCCCCCTGACGATGGGCACCACCCCTAAATAGGTCTCGGGACAGTAGCGGCGGTTCAGCTCCACCTCCCGCCGACAGTAAAAGTGGCGCTTGCGCAGGGTGGAGTAGTCTAGAAAGCCCAGGTTCAGGGGCTTCTTCACCTTGTAAGCGTAGTCCCCAGCCAGAAATACGTATGAGATGTGCGTCTGCACCACCTCCACCCGCTCCACCGGGTGGGGATAGGCCTCCGGCCTCTTTAGCCCTTCCAGCAGCGTCCCCTCAGCCTTCACCGCCCCCTAAGTATACCACCCCCCTCTTCATGGAGTCTTGACAATGACGTTGTAAGAAATATTGACAACATGCCTACCATAGCCTATCCTGATGAGAGGAGGTGAGGCCAGATGGGTGCCGCGCTGAGGTGCCCGCGTTGCACGGGGATGATGTACGTGGAGGTCCTTCTGGGCGACGAGGCCGACCTGGTGTGCATCCAGTGCGGGTACCGTTCACCGCTGGCGGTCCAGGCCCAGAAGGCCTCCCTGGCTAAGGCGGCATAAGGGCCTGTGCGAGAAGTCCCCGTCGTCACGGTCTTCTTGCTGCGGCGGGGGCCTGGAGGCGACCGCGTCCTCCTCCTTCGCCGCAGCGGAGCCGTGGGCACATACCGGGGCCGCTGGGCAGGGGTAAGCGGCTATCTGGAGGACGACCCCCTCCGCCAGGCCATGCGAGAGGTGGCCGAGGAGACGGGCCTGGGGGAGGAGGATGTGAGGCTGGTGCGCGCCGGGGCCCCGGTGCATGCCCCTGACCCCCGCCTGGGGCGCCTATGGGTGGTGTATCCCTTCCTGATGCAGGTGCGCCAGGGCGCTCAGATCCGCCTGGATTGGGAGCATGTAGCAGCCCGCTGGGTGCGGCCAGCATGGGTCTTCCTCTATCCGACAGTCCCCCGCCTTCCCGAGGCCTTGAGCGCTGTTTATCCCCTGGTGCCGGCGGAGGTGGAGGAGGTGGCCAGGACGCTGGCTATGGACCGCCGGCGAGGGGCGGGGGAGCTGGCGATGCTGGCCCTTACCGCTCTGCGGGAGGTGGCCCAAAAGGCCCCCAAGGCCCTGCGGGCGGCTGCCTGCCTTCTGGCCCGCGCCCGCCCTGGTATGCCGGGCATCGCCATGGCCATCGCCCATGCCTATGCCGCCGTCCGCCCCTCGCCCGACGTTGGCGATGCCCTGTCGCGGCACCTCTCCTTAAGGCGGGAGGCAGGGGCACGCCTGGTGGCTCGGGGGGCGGAGGCCCTGCCTGCGGGCACCATCCTCACCTACAGCCGCAGCTCCACGGTGGAGGCCATCATCCTGGCCCGCAGGCCCCAGAGGGTGGTGGTGAGCGAAGGGCGCCCTCTGCTGGAGGGGGTAGCCTTGGCCCACACCCTGGCCCAGGCTGGCATCCCCGTTACCCTTGTCACCGAGGCCCAGCTGGGGGAGGCCTTACGGGAGGCCCAGGCGGCCCTGGTGGGCGCCGACGCCATCCTCCCCGATGGCACCGTCCTCAACAAGGTGGGGACTTCCTCCCTAGCTCTCCTCTGTCGGCGGGCGGGCGTTCCCTTTCTGGTGGCGGCAGACTCCACCAAGCTTCTGCCCCCCTCGCCAGCTCGCCACCTCCTGTTGGAGGAGGGTGAGGCGGAGGAAGTGGCCGCCCACCTGCCCCCTCTGGTGGAGGTGCGCAATCGCCGCTTCGACCTCACCCCTGGGCGATGGGTGAGCGCATATCTCACAGAGGAGGGGGTCATGGCCCCCTCCCAGTGGCGGAGGCTCCTGCCCCGGGCAGTGAGGGCCTGGCGGGCCCTATTGGGCAGGGCCTGCGATCTGGGCTGAAGACACCTTAGGCCATAAACTTAAAGCTTGCGGGACAATGGAATCCTTAGAATCTCTCGCTGGCCAACTGGAGGCGGGCAAGGAGTCCCTTTTGGACGCCCTAGCGGGATGTGGGCTGGATGAGTTCTCTTGGGAAGGAGGGGGCTCCTCTCTGCGTCACCTCTTAGAGGGGGCGGTGGACGCTCTCAACCTGCGTTTTGGGCGCCTAGTGGCTGCGGCCTTGGGCCTTCCCCCCACCCCTTGCATCGTCCCGGCCCAACTCTCCTCGCCTCGAGAGGCGGCCATGGTCCTGCAGGTGGCCCACCGCCGCCTTCTAAACCTTCTCCACCTGGTGGGCCCTCAGGACCTGGAGCGGGCGGTGGTGAGCCCTGAGGGCGAGAGGCTCACTCTGGCCCAAGTGCTGGCCCAAGTGGTCCAGGCCTATCGGGGGTGGGCGGAAGAGGTGCGGGCCCTGCGCAAGGCCTACGCCTCTCTCCAGGGGGAGGGCGATGGCCATTAGCGCCGCCCAGGCCCTGCAGGCCCAGGGGCCCCCCCTGGCCATAGCACATGCCTTCGGCAACCGACGCGAACTGGTGGTCCGCGCCCTCCAGGCAGGGGTAGATGTGGTGGAGGTGGACGTCTGGTTCTGGGGTGGGCGCTTCTGGGCCCGCCATGAGCGGCGCTTAGGCTTCTTACCGGTCTTACTGGACCGTCGTCGCTATGCCTACCACGGCCTGGGGCCATGGGTCCTCCCCTTAGGCCCCTTCTACATCCGCCTGGACCTGGCCCCCCTCCCCCTGGAGGAAGTGGCGCAACTCATTGCCGGGCGTGCCCTCCTGCTGTGGGATGCCAAGGGCAGCCACTCCCCTGCTGCCGCGCGCCGCTATGCCCATCGACTGCGGGAGATGTTGCGGCGTCTGGACTTTTCGCCCTATGTGATGGTCTGCGGGCAGGACTGGCAGCTCCTGGAGACGATAGGTGAGCATGTGGACGGCGTCCCCCTTCTCTTCACCGTGGAGACGCCTCGGCAGTGGGAGGCCCTCTTAGGCAGCCCATCCCCGCCCCAGGGCCTCTCCCTACACCGCGCCTTGGCCGACGAGGCCCGCACATCCTATCTACGGGCGCGGGGCATCCCCTTCCTCTGCTGGACGGTGGACGACCAGGATGAGGCCACGAGGCTCCTCTCCCTGGGGGCCAGGGGCATCATCAGCAACCGCTTAGACCTCCTGGTGGGGCTCAGGAGCATCAGTGCTGCGTGAGCCGTCTCCGCCACTCCCCTTGCAGGGACTCCCGCAGGCTCCGCACCTCCCTCAAGATCTCCTCCAAAAGGCGAGACCATTCCTCGCTTCCGCCTTGGGCTGGCGAGGCCCCGGGGGCGAGATGGCAGAGCTCTTGTGCCAAAAGCCGTAGCTCCTGGCGTAGGGCGTCCACCTCCTGGTGCAAGGAGGTCAGGGATGGGGCCTGGGCACGGCGATGGGCCATCTGGCGCAGATAGGCCACCTGCTCCCGCAGCGCCGCCACCTCGCGTCTCAGCTCGGCCTCCTCCGGGGGAGGGGCAGGATCGGGAGGGGATGGGCCGTCCCCGAACCCCTGCAGGGTCATCGTCTGGACAGGCAGGACGGGCCGCTCCGGCTCCACCACGTGGGCCTTGCGCAGCGGTATCTCCTTAAGCAGCAGGCCCAGGGCCAGGCTCGGCAGGGAGAGGAAAAGGGCGATGGCAAAGGCCTCGGCGATGCCCGACGCCAGCGCCAAGCGCACCGTCCCCAGCAAGGCCTCGAACAGCTCCATCCCCCTCCCTCCTAGGGCAGCAAAGCGCTCCTGCAGGGCGGCCATCCGCTGTGGGCTCAGGAAGAAGTCGGGGTTACGTAGAATGGAAGACATCTCCGGCGGCAGGGATCGGAGCTCTGGAGGCATGCCCTGGGCCAGCTGCTGGGCGAAGACGGCATTGAGGCGTGAGCCTAGCAGCGCCACCCCCATCACCGCCCCCACCTGCCGGATGAACTGGATGGAGGAGGTGGCTATGCCCAACATCCTATAGGGCACAGCGTTCTGCACAGCCAGGGTGAGGACGGGCAGGGTCAGCCCCATCCCCGTGCCCAGTATGACCATGTTCCGTGTCACCTCCGCCCTGGCGGTGGTGATGCCTATCCGGGAGAAGAGGTAGACGGCCAGCGCCACTACCGCCAGCCCCAACAGGTTGACCAACTTATAGCGGCCCAACCGGGCTATCACCTGGCCCCCCAAGGTGCTGGATAGGGCCAAGGCCACTGTCAGGGGCATGGTGATGAGCCCCGAATTGGTAGCCGATGCCCCCAACACCCCTTGCACGAACATGGGGATGAAGGATATGGCACCAAACATGGACGTCCCCAATAGGAAGGAGATGGCTGCTGCCACGGCGAACACTTGGTTGCCCAGCAGGGACAAGGGCAGGACCGGCCAGGCTGCCCTCCTCTCAACCACCACGAACAGGATCAGCAGGAGGGCCACTGCCCCGAACATGGAGGCCATGGGCAGCGAGAGCCACTGGAACCGGCTCCCGCCCCAAGAGAGGGCCAACAGCAAGGGCACCACCAACGCCGGAAGCAAGGCAAAACCCCACCAGTCCGGCGCCGTCCCCTGGGCTACGGGCCGCACCGCCGGCAGCCCCACCGCTACCGCCAACATGGCCATGGCCCCCAGGGGGAAGTTCACATAGAACACCCACCGCCAGTGGACGTAGTCGGTAAGGGCGCCACCGATGAGGGGGCCCAGGACGCTGGCGGCGGCGAACACCCCGGTGAACAGCCCCACATACTTGCTCCTCTCGGCGGGAGGGAAGAGGTCGCCGACCACGATGAAGGTGATGCCCATCACCATCCCTCCCCCTATTCCCTGCAGGGCGCGGAAGGCGATGAGCTGGGGCATGCTGGAGGAGAGGCCCGCCAACATGGATCCCGCCACCAGCACGGCGATGCCCGCCAGATAGAAGGGCTTGCGGCCATACATGTCCGTAAGCCTACCCACTATGGGTACCACGGTGGTGGAGGAGACCATGTAGGCGGTGAAGACCCATGGGAAGAGGCCAAGTCCCCCCAGGCTCCCCACGATGCGAGGCATGGCCGTGCCCACCAGCGTCTGGTCCATGGCCGCCGTGAACATGGCCATCATGGCCCCAGCCACCGCCAGGGCCTTGGCCCGGGTGCTCAACTGGGATAGGCTCTCCACCGCTGCCATCATGGTCTCACCGCCTCCGTCCCCTCCTCCTGGGCTATAGACCGGTGGAGGATGCGCAAGGCCTCCACCACCTGCTGCAGCTCGTCCGAAGAGAGGCGGGACATGAGGCCCCCCAGGCGGGCACGGCCCGTCTGTTCCAGGCGGGCCACCATCTCCCGCCCCTTAGGGGTGAGGAGGTGACGCACCTGGCGCCGGTCCTGACGGTCGGTGACCCGCCGCACCAGGCCGTGCCTCTCCAAGCGGTCCATGATCCGAGTAAGGGTGGAGGGGCTCACCTCCAGCTCCTGAGCCAGCTGACGGGCGGAGGGGCCCGGCAGCCGCCGCAGCATGAACAGGATGCGGATCTGAGTGATGGTGAGCCCCAGCTCCGCCCACTCCTCCAGCCGGCTGGGGTCGGCCCATGCCAAGAGGCGGGCCAACAGCAGAAAGCCCTCCTCCAGCAGTTGCTCTCTGTCCATCATTTGCTCTGGATGCAACTTCTCTCGGCCATGATAACGCCCTTGGGGTGGCGGTGGCAAGGCCCAAGGGCGGCGGGATAAGATGGAAAGGCCATGGACGAGTTCCAGGAGGATGGCAGCAGAGCGCTGGTGGAGGCCCTGGCTCGTCGCATCCGCCGCTGGGGGCCTATAACGTTTCGCGACTACATGGAGATATGTCTCTATCACCCGCGGTATGGCTACTACGCTGCCCCTCGTCCTCCCATGGGCCACGGTGGCGACTACCTCACCAGCCCCGAGCTAGGGCCCGTCTTCCCTGTCCTGCTGGGGCGCCAGCTCCACCAGATGTGGGAGGTCATGGGCTGTCCCCATCCCTTTCAGGTGGTGGAGGTGGGGGGAGGGACGGGGGCCCTGGCGCGGGGCATCCTGGCCTGGGCCAGGCGGCACCGTCCACTTTTCTACCGGGCCCTGCGCTATATTGTGGTGGAGCGGAGCCCGTATCTGCGGGGCCTGGCCCGCCGCACCTTGGTCGCCGCTGGCTTTGGGGGGAGGGCCTCCTTCCCTAGGGATCTTCCCCCTGCCTCGGTGGTGGGGTGCATCCTGGCCAACGAGGTGGTGGACGCCTTCCCCGCGCACCGCGTCTATAGGCAGGGGGAGGAGCTATTGGAGGTATATGTGGGCTGGGACGGCCGGGCCCTACGGGAGGAGTTGGGCCCCCTCTCCACCCCCGACATCGCTGCCTACTTCCGGCGCCTGGGCCTTCTGCCTGGGGAGGGGTGTTATGCGGAGGTGAACCTGGAAGCTCCCTCCTTCATGCGGTGGGTGGGGCAGAGGCTTTCCAGGGGCTTTGCCCTCATCATCGACTACGGCTATGAGGCGCCCGAGCTGTACGCCCCCTGGCGGCGGGACGGCACCCTCATGTGCTTCTACCGCCACCGCCCCTCCCCTAGCCCCTACCTGCGCCCCGGCGCCCAGGACATGACCGCCCAGGTGGACTTCACCACCCTCATGGAGGCAGGGCAAGAGGTGGGGCTACGCCCCCTAGGCCTCACCGACCAGGCCCACTTCCTGGCCCGCCTGGGCATTGAGGACGCCTTGCGCGCCCCAGGGCTGGACCCAGAGGAGTTCTTGGCCCGCCGGCGGGCCATCAGCGAGCTCATGGACCCGGCGGGGCTGGGCCGCCTGCGGGTGCTCGTCCTCGAGAAGGGGGTGGGGCCGTGCCGCCTGCAGGGCCTCCACGGATAGGGAGGCCTTGCGCCCATCGCCTGAGCGTGTTAACATTTGTGAGGAATAGCCCAGGCCCAGAGGTGGGGCTCACCCACCTCTTTCAATTCTTGGGGGCGTGGTGGAGGCGAAGCCAGGATGAAGAGCGAGTTCCTGATCGCCATCACCCAGTTGGCGGCGGAGAAGAACCTCCCCAGGGAGGTGGTGCTGAGGGCGGTGGAGGCCGCCCTCGTCTCAGCCTATAAGAAGGATGCTGGCCTGCAGGGCAACATATCGGTGCGCATCGACCCCGAGCGGGGCACCGTCCATGTCTACCAGCACCGCACCGTGGTGGAGGAGGTGACGGACCCCAAGACGGAGATCTCCCTGGAGGAGGCGCGCCGCATAAAGCCCAACGCCCGCATCGGCGACGTCATCACCACAGAGGTGACACCTCAGGGGGCGGGGCGCATTGCCGCCCAGACGGCCAAGCAGGTGGTCCTGCAGAAGCTGCGGGAGGCGGAGCGGGACCGGGTCTACGAGGAGTTCTCGGCCCGCGAAGGGGAAGTGGTATCGGGCGTCATCCAGCGGGTGGAGCCGCGTCAGGTGGTGGTGGACTTGGGGCGGACAGAGGCTATCCTGCCGGCCTCGGAGCAGGTGCGGGGCGAGCAGTACCGGCCTGGGCAGCGCATGAAGTTCTACCTGCTGGAGGTCCAGCGCACCCCCAAGGGTCCCCAGCTCATCCTCTCCCGCACCCACAAGAACCTGGTGAAGAGGTTGCTGGAGCTGGAGGTGCCGGAGGTGGCGCGGGGCCTAGTGGAGATAAAGGCGGTGGCCCGCGAGCCGGGCCAGCGCAGCAAGGTGGCAGTGGCCGCCCGCCAGGCGGGGGTGGACCCCGTGGGGGCCTGCGTGGGCCTGCGCGGCCTGCGCATCCAGAACGTCATCCAGGAGCTGGGGGGTGAGCGCATCGATGTGGTGGAGTGGGACAAGGACCCCGCCCGCTTCGTGGCCAACGCCCTCAGCCCCGCCCAGGTGAGCCGTGTCATCGTGCAGGAGGAGACCAACACGGCGGTGGTGGTGGTGCCCGATAAACAGCTCTCCCTGGCCATCGGCAAGGAGGGGCAGAACGCCCGCCTGGCGGCCAAGCTCACGGGCTGGCGCATCGATATCAAGCCCGAGTCCATGGTGGAGCGGCTGGCCGCCCCCAAAGTGGGGGCTGTCGTTGAGGAGAGACGACCATTGCAGCCTTGGGAGGAGGTCATAGAACGGGAAGAGGTGGTGGCTGTGGAGGCCCCCATGGCCGAAGCCCCTGCCGAGGCCCCCTCTGAGGCCCCCGCCGAGGAGGTGGCCGCGCCTCAGCCAACGGCTCGCCCCGTCATCCGCTTCGCCGAGGAGGTGCTGGGGGAGCGGCGTCGACTGGAGAAGGAGGAGGTAAAGGCCAAGCGCAAGAAGGGACGCCGCCCCCGCCCCACGGACGAGGAAGAGGAGCTCCTGGAGGAGTGGGAGGAGCTTTAGGGGATGGCCAGAGGGAAGCATGTGCCCATGCGCACCTGCGTGGGGTGCCGAGGCGTCACTGCTAAGCGGGAGCTGGTGCGCATCGTTCGCACGTTGGAGGGGAAGGTGGAGGTGGACCCCACTGGTAAGAAGTCGGGGCGGGGTGCGTACATCTGCCCCCGCTACCACTGCTGGGAGGAGGCCCTCAAGAAGGACCGCCTGGCTCGTGCCTTGCGCACCACCATCGGCCCCCAGGAGCGCCAGGCCCTCCTGGCCTATGCCCAATCCTTTAAGGAGAAGGTGGCGTCATGACCACGCCAGTGGAGCGCAGCCAGGCAGAGACGCGGACGGTGACCCTGCCCCCCACCATCACTGTAAGGGAGCTGGGGGAGAGGCTAGGCATCTCCCCCATCGAGGTCATAAAGGGGCTCATGCGGCGGGGCATTATGGCCAACATCAACCAAGCGGTGGAATACGAAGCAGCTGCCGCTTTGGCCCAGGAGCTAGGCCTTCAGCCCCTTCCTGAGGAGGAGGCCCCCGCTGCCCTCCCCAAGGAAGAGGAGGAGGATGACCCTCAGAAGCTGCGGCCGCGGCCGCCGGTGGTCACCGTCATGGGGCACGTAGACCACGGCAAGACCACCCTCCTGGACTACATCCGCAAGACCAACGTGGCTGCCCAAGAGGTGGGCCAGATCACCCAGCACATCGGCGCCTACCAGGTGGAGGTGGAGGGCCATAAGATCACCTTCATCGATACCCCAGGCCATGAGGCCTTCACTGCCCTGCGGGCCCGCGGCGCCCAGGTGACGGACATCGCCGTGCTGGTGGTGGCCGCCGACGATGGCGTCATGCCTCAGACGGTGGAGGCCATAAACCACGCCAAGGCCGCGGGCGTCCCCATCATCGTGGCTATCAACAAGATGGACCTGCCGGGGGCCGACCCCGAGCGGGTGAAGCGGCAGCTGGCCGAGCATGGCCTCATCATCGAGGAGTGGGGCGGGGATGTCATCGCCCTCCCCATCTCGGCCAAAACGGGCCAGGGGGTGCAAGACCTGCTGGAGCACATCATCCTGGTAGCCGAGATCGCCGAGCTCAAGGCCAACCCCGACCGTCCGGCGGTGGGCACCATCATTGAGGCGGAGCTGGACCCTCGCCGCGGCCCCATGGCCACTGTCATCGTCCAAAAGGGCACCCTGCGGGTGGGGGACGTGGTGGTGGCCGGCGAGACCTGGGGTAAGGTCAAGGCCATGTTCGACGAGTGGGGGCGCCAGGTGCGAGAGGCTGGCCCCTCCACCCCTGCCAAGATCATGGGCCTGGAGGAGGTGCCCCACGCTGGCGACATCCTGCGGGCGGTAAAGGACGAGGCCTCCGCCCGTCAGCTGGTGGAGAGGAGGCGCCAGGAGAAGCAGGCCGCCCGTGCCGCCCACGCCCTCACCTTGGAGGAACTGGCGGGTCAGATCGCCGCCGGTCAGGTCAAGGAGCTCAACGTCATCGTACGGGCCGACGTCCAGGGCTCCGTGGACGCCATTCGTAACGCCCTGGAGCGTCTGGAGACGGACAGGGCCCGCATCAACATCCTCCACGCCGCCACCGGCAACGTCACCGAGTCGGACGTCCTCCTGGCCGAGGCTTCCAAGGCCATCATCATCGCCTTCCAGGTGCGGGCCGAGCCTGGGGCCCGCCGGGAGGCGGAGGAGAAGGGCATCCAGATACGCTACTACCGCATCATCTACGAGATGGTGGACGACATGCAGAAGGCCTTGGCGGGGCTGCTGGAGCCGGAGATGGTGGAGGTGGTGGAGGGGAGGGCGGAGGTGCGGGCCGTCTTCCGCGTCCGCCAGGGGCGGGTGGCCGGCTGCTATGTGCGGGAGGGGGTCATCGTCCGTGGCGCCCCCTGCCGCGTCATCCGCGGTGGGGAGGTCATCCACACCTCCCGCATCGCCAGCCTCCGCCGCTTCCAGGAGGACGTGCGGGAGGTGGCTGCCGGCTACGAGTGCGGGGTGGGAGTAGAGGGGTTCCAGGACTTCCAGGAAGGGGACACCATCGAGACCTTCCGCCGCCAGCCCAAGGGCTAAGAGGTTGGTGGGGGTGGTGCCATGACCAGGCGCACCGAAAGATTGGGGGCCCTCTTCCGCCAGGAGCTTGCTGAGCTCCTGCGCCGCGAGCTGCGCGACCCCCGCCTCCTCCAGATCATCACCATCACTAGGGTGGAGGTGACCCCTGACCTGCAGCACGCCCGGGTCTACGTGAGCGTCCTAGGGCAAGAGGAAGAGAAGGAGGCAGCCCTGGCAGCCCTTAAGGGGGCCGCTCCCTACATGCGCCACCTCCTGGGCCAGAGAGTGGTCCTGCGCCGCATCCCTCTGCTCCACTTCCATCTGGACGAATCCTTGGAGGAGGGGGATCGTCTTTTGCGCATCATAGACCAGCTCTCCCGCAAGGGCGAGGCCTAGGCCTTGGAGAGCGACGGACTCATCAACCTGGACAAACCTCCAGGCCCCTCATCCTTCGCCGTGGTTGCCCGTCTGCGCCGCCTACTGGGGCTGAGGAAGGTGGGCCACGCCGGCACCCTCGACCCCTTGGCCGGGGGCGTCCTCCTCATCCTTTTAGGGAGGGCCACTCGCCTCTCCCCTTACCTCCTATCCCTCCCCAAGACCTATCGCATATGGGTGCGCCTGGGCCAGGCCACCACCACCTACGACGCCGAGGGGGAGCCCACCTGGGGAGCCGACCCCTCCCATGTGAGCCTGGAGGCCCTGCAGGAGGCCCTTTCGTCCATGGTGGGCCGCATCCTGCAGACCCCGCCCCCCTATAGCGCCATCAAGGTAAGGGGGCGTCCCGCCTACTCGTATGTGCGGGCCGGCCAGTCTGTGCAGCTCTCCCCTCGCTGGGTGGAGGTCCACCGGATTAAGGTGATCCGATTCCAGGGCCCGGAGGTGGTGTTGGAGGTGGAGTGTGGGCAGGGCGCCTATGTGCGCTCCCTGGTGCACGACCTAGGCGTGCGCCTAGGGTGTGGCGCCCATGTGCAGGCCCTAGTGCGCACAGCCGTAGGGCCCTTCACTATAGAACAGGCCGTGCCTCTGCGCCAGTTGGAGGACGCCTCCCGAAGCGAGACCTGGCGGGCCTACCTGGTGCCATTGGAGGCTGCCCTTCCTCATCTGCCGTCCCTCACCCTGGATGGAGAGGAGGCTATGGCGGTGGCCCATGGTCGCCCCATACGCCGCCCTGGGCCTGGCGAGGGGGGGTGGGCACGGGCCCACGGGCCCGATGGCTCGCTGGTGGCCATCATGCGCTGGGATGGGGCGGCGGGCCTTTGGCGCCCTAAGACGGTGCTGTTGTCCCCCTCATGAGGGGCCGCAAACGTATTGACAAGGATGCTGATATTCATATCCTAGGGGCCAAAGGCAGGTCGCACGACCTGACCAATACCATAGTCGGGAGGTGTGAAGATGCAGGCCTACTGTCTCAAGTGTCGCGCTATGCGCGAGATGCGCAACCCCCAGCCCGTAACCCTTAAGAATGGCCGTCCCGCCACCAAAGGCACTTGCCCAGTGTGTGGGACGGTCATGTACCGGATAGGCAAGGGCTAGAGCCTCGGAGGTAGGGGGCGGTGGGGGCCCCTGCCGCCCCCATCAACGAGCTCGTGCCCGCCCTAGCGCCCTCTCCAGCAGAAGGTGGGGATTTCTTATCCCTATTTCCTCCACATCGTCCTCGGTGAGGCCAGCGCCCAGGATGACCTGGCGGATGCGTTGCGGAGTGAGGAAGTCCAGGGCGTGGTTATCGGAGCTCACCAGGAGCCTTGCCCCAGCCATTTTGGCCATGCGGGCCACATGCCCATTGGCCACAGCATGAGCCGGCTTGGCCGAGAGCTCCAGAAAGACGCCCTTTTGGGCTGCCAGCTGGGCATCCTCCCAGGTGATGAGGCCGGGGTGGGCCAGGATGTCTACCTCCCCACACTCGATGGCTGCCCGGTTGGTGCCTGGGGCCACCGGCTCGTCCACGGTCTCACCGTGGACTACCACCACCAGGGCACCGGCGCGGCGAGCGGCGGCCGCTGCCTCGGCGATGGCCCCAGGGGGCACATGGGTCAGCTCCACCCCTGGCAAGGCAACGATGCCCCACTCTCCCATGGCCACCTGGCAGTCCCGCTCCACCTCCCTTATCAGCCGCTCCAGGGAGCCGGGGCCGGCATGGTCGGTGATGGCTATGGCCACATAGCCTGCCACTGTAGCCCGCCGGATGAGCTCCAATGGGGAGAGGGCGCCATCGGAGAGGGTGGAGTGGGTATGGAAGTCGTGGACAAGGAAGGGGGAGCTTTCTCCCCGCCCTGCAGCTGATGGACGCGCCATTTGCTAGCGAGTATATCAGGGAGGGGGTCACCAAAGAAGGGGGTCGGTGTAAGGGTCTTGCCTGTGGGCCTGGCAACGCTGTACATTGTTGATGGCAGGCGGAGGGATCGCACAGTGGCCGAGTGCGCCCGCCTGCTAAGCGGGTGGGGGGCGAAAGCCCCCTCGCGGGTTCGAATCCCGCTCCCTCCGCCATCCACATAGGTGACGCCCCGGGGACCTGCAGGCCAGCCATACCCACCGCCGATTCCCGTTAGTCCGTCAGCAGCGGGTGTGGGTGGTCTCTCCCCCTGCGGTCACCCGGTGCCGCGAGCCCTGGCAGCACAGGTCGACGGGGGCGACCCGCTGGAGCCTCGCTGCCAGGGAGTCCACCAGCTCACCCAGCGTCGCTGGCACCCAGGGCAGCGTCAGCACCTCCTGCAGCCTCCGAGCCAGAACGGGGGGCAGCTGCCGCAGTCGGTAGTCCCTGCTGATACGGAAGGATCTCTCCATGACTCAGCCCCCCTATCACTCGGGTCGGGCGCGGAAGGGCCCCTGGAAGGCCTGGCTGGCCAGGATGCGCTCAGGCCCCGTCAGGGCAGGGTCGTAAGTGACCACGGCCCGCCCGGCCCGCCAGTCCACCTGCACGTCCAGCACCCCACGCTCGCGCTTGAGGTAGGCCGTCAGCGAGTGGGCGCAGCCCTGGCAGGTCATCCCTTCAACACGCAGGCTGATGGTCTTGGCCATCTCGTCTCCCCCTTACCTGATGCAGCAGGCCATGACGCTGACGTCGCGCAGGAAGGCCAGGGCAGCCAGCTTGAGGGCCTCGCTGAAGGTGGGGAAGACGTGGACGGTCTCCACCAGGTCTTCCACCTTCAGGCCCAGGCACACCGCCAGCACACCCTCGTGCACCATCTCGGCTGCCTGGGGGGCGACGATGTGCACCCCCAGCACCCGCCCGTCTTGAGGGTGGACCACCATCTTGAGCAGGCCGCGGGTGTCGCCCACTGCCACCGCCTTGGGCACCTGGGACATCTTCACCACTCGGCAGGAGCAGGAGCCCAGGCGGCGCATCTCTTCTTCCTCGGTGATGCCCACCGCTGCCACCTGGGGGTCGGTGAAGACGGCCCAGGGAACGCTCTGGTAGTCCATGCGCTCGCCGGCGCCCTCCAGGGCGTTGCGGGCGGCCACATACCCCTCCCGGGCGGCCACCGTCTCCAGGGGCATCCTGCCCACCACGTCGCCGGCGGCATAGATGTGGGGGGCCGAGGTGCGCATGGTCTCGTCGGTCACGATGAAGCCGCGGCGGTCGGTCCTGACCCCCGCCGCTTCTAGGCCCAGGTTCTGCGTGTTGGGGGTGATGCCGGTGGCCAAAAGGAGGTGCTGGGCTCGAAACACCTTCTTCTCGCCCATGACCTCCGCTTCCACCACCTTTGTCTCCCCTTCCTGCCAGACGCGCCTGATGTCGCAGGCGCAATGGAACTCCATGCCCTCGGCCTCCAGACAGCGCTGCAGCTCCTGGGAGACCTCGGGCTCCGCCCTGGGTAGCACCTGGGGCAGCTTCTCCAGCACCGTCACCTTCGTCCCCAGGCGGGCGAAGAACTGCCCCAGCTCCAGCCCCGTGGGACCTGCCCCCACCACGAGGAGGCTGTCGGGCACCTCCTTCAGCTCCATGGCCTCACGGCTGGTGATGTAGTCCACCCTCTCGATGCCTGGGAAGGGCGGGACGGCCGGCCGGGAGCCGGTGGCCACGATGAACCGCTCGCCTCGGATCACCTGGCCGTCCACCTCCACCTCATGGGGCGAGCGGAAGCGGGCCCAGCCCTGATAAAGGGTCACCGTCTCGCCGAAGGACTCCAGCACCGTCTGATAGTTGCTGTGGCGCAGGGCGGCCGTCAGCTCCTCCTTGCTGGCGATGGCCCGGGCCAGGTCAAAGGAGGGCCGCACAGCCCCCAGGGCGGGGAAGGGCGGGTGCTGGGCCCGGTGGTAGCCCTGGGCCAGGGCCAGCAGGTGCTTGCTGGGGATGCAGCCCACGTTGACGCAGGTGCCCCCCAGGGGCAGGCCGGCGTTGACCATGGCCGTGCGCGCACCCACCTCGACGGCGTGGGTGGCAGCGGCGAAGCCCGCCGCACCGCCACCGATGATGACCAGCTCATAGTCCATGGCGCATCTCCTCCTTCCTGCGCTCGAACTCAGCGATGATCTCCAGACAGGGGCACTCCTCGGCGGTGCGGGCGTCGAGGGCCACCCTGCCCTCCAGATCCCGCAGCAGCTCCTGCAGGTCGCCGTGCAGGGCGGCTAGGCGGGCCATCTGCTCCTCTAGCCGCCGCACCTAGCCCGACAAAAGCTCCAGGACGTGGCGACAGGGGGCGAGGCCCTCGTCCCGCACCGCCAGGATGCGGCGCACGTCCCGCAGGGGTATGCCCAGGGCCTGGGCGCTCTTGATGAAGCGCAGCCGCTCCACCGCCTCCTCGCCGTAGATGCGGAACCCTCCCTCGCTGCGCCTCTGGGGTCTGAGGAGCCCCAGCCGCTCGTAGTAGCGCAGGGTGAAGATGGGCACCCCGCTGCGCTCAGCCAGCCTGCCTATGGTGAGCACGGCCTCATTCTAGACTCTGAACCATGGTTCAGGGTCAAGGGGGGTGAGCCAAACCTCTAACCGGTTCGAGCTTGGTGCGCTAACGTGCGGTGGGGCTCAGCTCTTGCCCCCTATGGCGGGGCCGGCTATGGGTCCACCCCTTCTCTCTGCATCAGGCCCCACCGAACCCGCCGCATCCCCTTTCTCTCCTGGCGCAGGTGTGGGCCTCTGGTGTAAGCTCCCTCTCTCTTCTGGCTCACAAGCCATGCTCCTGCAGGCCGGCACCGAAGAGAGGCGTGAGGCTCTGGCCGGGGCTTGCTACACTCTAGGGAGCATAGGGCTTCCAGCTTAGGGTGCTGTAGCATGGCTGAGGAATGGCTGAGGATCGATATAACCACTAGCGACGAGGTGCGACGGCAAGATGGGGGCTAGTAAACGTCTACTCGTCTGGGGAGTGACTTTAGCTATCCTCCCCCTGACCCTACTCGCCTGTGGCGGGGAGGATACCACGTCCGCTCCTGCACCCATGGCGGATGGAACATCAGCCGTATCCGATACCCCTCCCTTTGGCATCGAGGTAGAGTTCCCCAAGACGGACTTCAGCAAGCACAGCGTCCCCTACCGCGAGATCATATCGGGAGGGCCACCGCGCGACGGCATTCCAGCCATCCACTCGCCCAAGTTCGTGAGCGTCCGCGAGGCCGATGGCTGGCTTGCCTCTCGGGAGGCAGTGGTGGCCCTAGAGATAGGAGGCGACGCGCGAGCCTACCCCGTCCAGATCCTCATATGGCACGAGATCGTCAACGACGTGGTGGGCGGGACGCCGGTCGCTGTCACCTGGTGCCCCCTATGTAACACGGCCATCGTCTTTCGCCGAGAGCTGGACGGGCTTGTGCTGGACTTCGGCACCACCGGCAGGCTGCGCTTCAGCAACCTCATTATGTACGACCGTCAGACGGAGTCCTGGTGGCAGCAGGCCACTGGCGAGGCTATCGTTGGAGAGCTCACCGGCAAGCGGCTGGCGATGGTCCCCGCCAACCTGGTCTCATGGCAGGACTATAAGACTGCCTATCCCAACGGGCGGGTGCTCTCAAGGGAGACGGGCCATAGCCGGCCCTATGGCCTGAACCCTTACATCGCCTACGACCAGGGCGATCCTTTCCTCTACCAGGGGCCGGCCATCGCCGGCGCCCTGCCGGCCATGGCCCGGGTGGTGACGGTGGACATGGGCAGGGAAGCGGTGGCCTACCCCTACGATGTGCTTGCCAGAGTGAAGGTGGTGAACGACACGGTGGCCGGCCACCCCATCGTGGTCTTCTGGCGCAAGGGGACTGCCTCTCCTCTGGATGTGGGGGCGGTGGGGGAAGGGCGCGACGTGGGTTCAGCCGCCGTCTTCTCTCGCCTCATGGACGGCCGCGTCCTCACCTTCGAGGCGTTGGGGGACAAGTTCCGTGACCGTGAGACCGGCAGCACTTGGGATCTGCTCGGCCAGGCCCGCGGGGGGCCCCTGGCTGGCCGCCGGCTGGAGCCCGTGACGGCCATCAACCATTTCTGGTTCTCTTGGGCCGCCTTCCGCCCCGATACCCGCGTATACGCGCCCCCATGACGGTGCCCGTGTGAAGCCCCCAACAGGGCGATTCGAAGATGAGCATGCTCGCCATCTGTGACTTCGGTGGTCCTCATCTCGCCCTGTGCTGTAGGTAAAAGGCGGCCAGGGAGTCGCGAACCCTGGTCAGGCGGCGCCTCTGGGCCCAGGCGGCGAAAAAGGGCACTAGGTGCCCGAGGGGCCCCATCAGGTGCAACATCCTCCGATAGCCTAACTCGCCCCGTATCAGGTGGCAGAGGAGACGCCAGAAGTGGCGACTATGCCACAATACGGCGACAAAGGGCGGGGGAGCGAGGTGGAACACCTCCTGCAGCATGCGGGCGGTGGCCAGCTCCGGCCCTATGTCCCTCTCCACCGCCTCAGCATAGCCAAGGAGATGGGGAGTCTGCCCACCCAGGAAGCGGAGGACGGCCTCCGCTGCCAGGGCGGCGCTGGCAAAGGCCATGTGGATCCCCTCCCCTGAGAGGGGGTCCACCAGGCCAGCGGCGTCCCCCACCAACAGAAGGCTGCGTCCCACCAGGGGCGAGTGGGGACGGCGCAGGGGGAGGTGGTGCCCTCGCAGCCCCTCCACCTTCTCCCAGGGGAGACGGTAGCGCTGGCAGAGGTGGCGAAGGCGGGCCCGCAGCAGATGGGAGGCGTACTTCCAGCCCCCCACCCCCACGTTGAGGTGGTCGCCCTTGGGGAAGACCCATCCATAGCCCCCGGCGATGCTCCCCAGGTCTAGGGCCACTAACTCCCGCCACTGGTGCAGCGTATCGGCTGGGAGGGGCACGTGGGCCTCTAAGGCCACCGCCTCCTCGTAGGTGGCGCGGGCCCCCAGGAAACGGGCGCTCAAACCGTTGGCCCCGTCGGCCCCTATCACCACCGATGCGCGGTAAGCGTCGCGGGACGTGCGCACCACCATCCCCGTGCCTTCCTCCTGCAAGGAGATGGCTCCCTCGCCGTCGTGGAGCTCGGCCCCTGCCTCGGTGGCCAGTTGGGCCAAGAAGTGGTCCAGACGCCACCGCTGCGTCATATAAGTGAGGGGGAGGTGGTGCCAAAGATCCTTATGGGGGCCAAGGGCTAGCGATACGCGGGCCCCGTAGATGGTCCTCTCCACCACCGGAAGGATATCTACCGCCGCCAGGGCCGCCGCCCGCACCGTGACGCCGCCGCCGCAGGGCTTATCACGGGGCAGAGGGCGTCGCTCCAGCAGGAGGACGCGTACCCCCGCGCGGGAGAGCCGCCGGGCTACGCTGCTCCCCGCTGGGCCCGCCCCCAGCACCACCACCTCGAATCTCTTCATGCTCCTCGCCCTGGGGAGTAGGCTGCAAGGCCTTCAGCACCAGTTGGGCCATCACCTCATAGCCCCGGTCGTTGGGGTGGATGCCGTCCTGGGCTATGAGGTCCCTACGGCCGGAGATGACAGGGAAGGCATCGGCCACCTTGGCCCCGTGGGTCTTGGCTGCCTCCCGGATGACGTCATTGACTCCTTGGGGGAGGAAGGGGTCCGGCCCCCCCTCTAGCACCAGGTCCCCCATCTGGGCCAGGGGGGAGTCCTGGCCGGCGAAGGGATTATAGAGGGTGAAGACGACGATCTCCGCCTGTGGGGCTGCCTCCCGCAGGCGGCTCAGGATGCGGCCCAGGTTATCCCCCAGCTGCCGGATGGTCGCTTCCAAGGCCTTGACGCAATCGGGGCGAGCGCGGACGGTAGGGATATCGGGGCACTGGCCAGTGAGGAAGTGGTCCTCATAGAAGGCCAGCATGTCGTTACCCCCTACGGTGATGGTGATGAGCGCCACGTCGTTTCCTGGGTCGTCGTCCCTGGCCCTGGAGAGGGCCTCCGCCACCGCCAGGTCCAGGTGGCCATGGCTCAGGATGTCGGCGCTGGTGTCCCCTGGGTGGCCCAGGTTCATATGGGCTAGGCCTAGGGCCTGGGCCACCAGCGAAGGGAAGTTGTGGGAGAGGCGGTCGCTGGAGCCCACGCCAGCGGTGAGGGAGTCGCCCAAGGCGATATAGAGTTGGCCCCCCACCTGGGTCTGGGGATGGGCCACACAGGCCACCGTAGCTAAGGCCAAAAGGAGGGCAAGAGGCCCGCGGGGCATCTCTAGGCCCTGGTTACCGCTGTCACCGCCCCTGCCATTAGAAGGAGCTGGGCCATGGCCCCTCCCATCAGCAGCAGGTAAGCCACCGTCCTCTCCCACAGATAGGAGCCAAAGGCGAGAGCCAGGTCTAGCCCTAGGATGGCCATGGCGGTGCCCGGGATGCGCAGGATCTCCTTCTTGGGCACTGGCAGCCCCGCCTCACCTAAGGGGGTGAGCTTCCAATAGATGCCCTCAGGCAGGCCGGGGTAGACCGCCATGACGTATCCCACCAACACCAGGCCCAGGGCCACTGTCAGGGCCATCATCGCTTGGCCCAGGCCATCGCCGAAGATGGGGTGGGCCAGGATGCCTCGCCGCTCTGCCCTCTCCTGGTCATCGCCCATTTGCCGCCCCAAGCGCTGGAGGAAGCGGGCCTGGGCCAGGAATCCTGCTTGGTCTCTGGGCGAGAGGAGGTAGGTGGCCTTCTGCCCCCGCACGAAGACCAGACTCTGGCTCTGAAGGGCGCAGCTCACCACCCTCTGTTTCCCCTCGTGCCAGGCCAGACACGGGCCCAAGGCCAGCCGTGGCCTCTTCCCCGTCCACCTGCCCACCTCCGCTACTGCGCTCCAGGGCACCCAGGCCCAAAGGAGAGCGGAGCGCAGGCCCATCCCCCGCGGGGTCAGGAGATAGCGCACGGTGAGACACCCATAGCCCCACAATAGGGAGGCCAGCCCCAGTAGCCCCAAGGTCAAGGCCGCCGTGCCCCCGAGGAACAGAGGCCAGGAGATGGGCCACCCCCGGACCTTCAAGGCCAAGAGGGCGGCCAGCGCTAGGGCCCCGCACCCCACTCCCACCCCCAAGGCGCCCCGCCACAGGCCCGCCGGCCTCTCCGCCCTTATCTCCTCACCTGCGAATAGCATGGCGTGCACCAGTGCCGGTACCTGGGGTGCTTGCCCCTGATGACCTGAAAGTATAGCTCCTGCAGCTTAGCCGTGATGGGCCCCCGCCGGCCATCGCCAATGGGCCGGCGGTCCACTTCGATGACTGGGGTGATGTGGGCGGCGGTGCCGGTGAGGAACACCTCCTCGGCCACGTAAAGCTCGCTGCGGTCGATGGGCCGCTCGAGGGTCTCTATCCCCAGCTCCTCCCGCGCCAGGGTGATGACTGTCTCCCTGGTGATACCCACCAAGATGTTCTCGGAGGGGGGAGGTGTGATGAGCTTGCCGTCCAGGACTATGAATAGATTCTCTCCGCTCCCCTCGGACACGTGCCCCCGCTCGTCCAGCATAATGGCCTCATCGAAGCCGTTGAGGTTGGCCTCTGTCTTGGCCAGGGCGGAGTTGGCGTATATGCCGATGATCTTGGCCCGGGCGGGGATGCCCGTGTCCTCCACTCGCCGCCAGGTGGAGGTGCAACAGCGGGCCCCCTTCTCCACGTCCAGGTAGGGGCCGAAGGGGGTCACGAACACCAGGAAGTCGTCCTCCAGGTCGTGCAGACGCACCCCAAGGGCCTCAGAGCTCTTATAGGCCATGGGGCGCACATAAACATCCTCCTGAAACCCAGACAGCTCCACCACCTTGGTGGTGATGGCGAACAGCTCCTCATCGGAATAGGGGAGCTGGATCATCATGATGCGACAGCTGCGCCGCAGCCGCCGGTAGTGGTCAGCCATGCGGAAGAGGTAGATCTGCCCCTCCTCCTCGTTCCAGTTGCCCCTTATCCCCTCGAACACGCCTGTGCCGTAGTTAAAGGCATGGGTCATGATGCTGATCTTGGCCTCCGACAGGGGTACGAATCGGCCGCGGAAGTAAGCGTAGGGCGTTCCCATGCCGACCTCCGTCTTCAAGACTAAGGCGATTATAAGCCTCCCCAACTTTGCAGGCAAACTTGTTGACCGGAGCCCCAGGGCAACAGTATCTTTTTCTCGGTTGCCCATGGGCCGTTGGCTCAAGCTAGGGAGACTGGACCTCCTGGTGGTGAGCGATGGGCCCATCGCTTTCGATGCTGGTGCCCTCTTCGGCGTCACTCCCCGCATCATGTGGGAGCCCTTGGTGGGGCCCCTGGACGAATATCACCGCTTGCGGGCCGGCCTTAACTGTCTGGTGGTGCGGGTGGCAGGCAAGACCGTCCTGGTGGAGACGGGGGTGGGCACTAAGGGTGGCAGGGCCCCTGCCGGCATCGACCTGAAGGAGACCGGCCGCCTCCTGGATGCCCTGGCTCAGGAGGGCATCAGGCCTCAAGACGTGGACATCGTCATCAACACCCATCTCCACTTCGACCATGCCGGGGGCAACACCACGTTGGCAGAGGGGCGGGTGGTGCCCACCTTCCCCCGCGCTCGCTACTTCCTGCCCAAGGGGGAATGGGAGGAGGCCCAGCGCCCCAACGAGCGCACCCGGGCCACCTACCTGGCTGAGAACTTCGAGCCCCTCATGGCGGCCCGGCAGGTGGAGCTGGTGGAAGGGGAGGTGGAGGTGGTCCGCGGCGTGCGGATGGTGCCTGCCCCGGGCCACACCGCCCATCACATGGTGGTGGAGGTGGAATCGGAGGGGGAGCTGGCCATCTATATAGCAGAGGTGGCCCAGCACCCCATCATGCTAGAACGGCTGGCCTGGCTCTCGGCCTTCGACGTGCTGCCCCTGGTGAGCCTGGAGACGAAGAAGCGGCTGGTGGAGAAGGCGTTGGAAAAGCGGGCCCTCCTCATAGCTGTGCACGCCCCCTTCCCCGGCCTAGGGCGGCTGACCTTAGAGGAAGGTAAACGCCGTTGGCTCCCTCTAGAGGGAGGGGGATAATGTCCTCCCTCCTCCTGCGCACCCCCTTATACCAGGAGCACGTAAGGTTAGGGGCGCGCATGTTCCCCTTCGCTGGCTGGGAGATGCCCCTGCAGTATCGGGGCATCATCGAGGAGCACCGGGCCGTTCGCACGGCAGCGGGCATGTTCGACGTCTCCCACATGGGCCGGTACTGGGTGGTGGGGGAGGGGGCAGCCACCGCCCTGCGCCGCCTCACCACATATAACGTGACCGCTCTACCTCAGGGCATGGGCCACTACTCCTTCCTCTGCCGTGAGGACGGCGGCATCCTGGACGACGTATACGTCTTCCGTCCAGCGCAGCAGCGCTTCCTGGTGGTGGCCAACGCCGCCAACGCCGAGAAGGTCTGGGGCTGGCTCCGGGCCCATATAACCCCATCTGTGGGGCTGGAGAACGTGCACCGAGAGACGGCCATGATAGCGGTGCAGGGGCCAAAGGCGGTGGCCATCTCCGCTACCGCCCTTTCCCTCCCCCTGGCCCACCTCCACCGCCGCGGCTGCCTGGAGACGACCTGGGAGGGACAGCTCCTGTTCGCCTCTCGCACCGGATATACGGGGGAAGACGGGCTGGAGCTGGTGGTGCCCTCTTCCCATGGCCCCCTCCTCTGGCAGCGTCTCCTAGAGGCGGGGGTCGTCCCATGCGGCCTGGGGGCCCGCGACACCCTCCGCCTGGAGGCCTCCCTCCCCCTCTACGGCCAGGACATCGATGAGAGCGTCAACCCCGTGGAGCTGGGCCTCACCTTCGCCGTCTCCCTGGACGACGATGCTGACTTCTTGGGGCGGGAGGCCATCGTCAGGGCCCTGCGGGAGGGGCCCAAGCGCGTCCTCTCCTGTCTCCGGGCGGAGGGGAGGGGCGTCATGCGCCCAGGGTGCTCTGTCCTCCACGAGGGGCGGCCAGTAGGGACCATCACTAGCGGCGGCCACTCCCCTATGCTGGGGGTGAGCATCGGCATGGCCTTCCTGCCCCCGTCCTTGGCCCAGGTGGGCACTCGCCTTATAGTAGACGTGAGGGGCCGTCCCCTGCCTGTGCGGGTGGTGCGGCGTCCCTTCTACAGACCACCCAAATAGGGAGGGATGAATGCCCAGCCCCCAAGACCGCCTCTACACTAGGGAGCATGAGTGGGTGAAGGTGGAAGACCAGATAGGGACGGTGGGCATCACCGATTACGCCCAGGACCAATTAGGGGACATCGTTTATGTGCAGCTGCCCCAGGTGGGCCAGCAGGTGCGACATATGGAGCCCTTCGGCGAGATCGAATCGGTCAAGGCGGTGTCCGACCTCTATGCGCCCGTGAGCGGGGAGGTGGTGGAGGTCAACGGGGAGCTGGAGGACCACCCCGAGCTAGTAAACCAGGACCCCTATGGCCGGGGCTGGATGATAAAGGTGCGCCTCTCTGACCCCACAGAGCTGGAGAGGCTCATGACAGCCCAGGAATATGACCACTACATCGCCCAGGAGGCACAGGCTTAGGGCTATGATACATCCCTATCTGCCCAACACCCCTGACGATGTGCAGGCCATGCTCCAGGTCATTGGCGTGGAGGATGTGGAGGAGCTGTTCGCCGACATCCCTGCTCATCTGCGGGTGGAGGGCCTGGGCCTGCCGCCTCCCCTTTCGGAGATGGAGCTGATGGGGGAGATGTCCGCGCTGGCCTCCCGCAACCGGGCGGTGGGGCAGGGGGTGGCCTGCTTTCTAGGGGCGGGAGCCTATCGACACTACATCCCGGCCACCGTCATGGCCGTGGTATCCCGACCCGAGTTCTATACCGCCTATACCCCCTACCAGCCCGAGATCAGCCAAGGCACCCTCCAGGCCATCTTCGAGTTCCAGAGTATGGTGTGCGAGCTTTTGGCCATGGATGTGGCCAACGCTGGCATGTACGACGGTGCCACAGCCCTGGCCGAGGGTTGCCTCATGGCCGCCGCCGTCACCGGGCGGCGTCGCATAGCCGTCCTGGATACAGTCCATCCCCATTACCTGGAGGTGGTGCGCACCTACGCCTGGGGGAGGGGACTGGCGGTGGACGTTCTATCCCCAGAGCACCCCGAGGTGGGGGAGGAGCACGCCTGCCTGGCCGTCCAGAGCCCCAACTTTTTCGGTTACCTGGAGGATATGGAGGCCCTCTCCCAAGCTGCTCACCGAGTGGGGGCCCTACTGGTCACCAGTACCGACCCCATCTCCCTGGGGATGTTCCGCCCGCCGGGCCAGTATGGGGCCGACATCGCCACGGCGGAGGGCCAGCCTCTGGGTTGGCCCCTATCCTTCGGCGGGCCATACTTGGGGCTCTTCGCCGCCCGCAAGGAGCTATTACGCCACATGCCGGGGCGCATCGTGGGCCGCACCACCGACCGCCAGGGGAGGGCGGGCTACGTCCTCACCCTTCAGACACGGGAGCAGCACATAAGGAGGGAACGCGCCACCTCCAACATCTGCACCAGCCAGCAGTTGGTGGCCCTGGCGGCCACCGTATATCTGGCCACGGTGGGGCGGGAAGGCCTGCGGCGCATCGCCCAGCTCTGCTACCACAAGGCCCATTATGCCGCCTCCCGCATCGCCCAGCTCCCGGGGTACTCCCTGCCTCTCCAGGGCATCTTCTTCAAAGAGTTCGTGGTGGGGTGCCCAAGGCCGCCCGCTGAGATCAACGGGGCCCTCTTGGAGATGGGTATCATCGGCGGCCTGGACGTCTCCTGGCGCATCGACAACGGCATGCTTTTGTGTGTCACCGAGATGAACACGCGCCAGGAAATAGACCGGCTGGTGGAGGCCCTGGCCTCCCTAGCGCCGAGGTGAGGGGCCATGGCATTCGTCCCCGGACGCCCAGACCCAAAAGAGGAGGTCATCGGCGCCCGCCTCACCTTTGACCGCTCCCGTCCCGGCAGAAAGGGGGTGGACCTGCCGCCCCTGGACGTGCCGGAGGCCCCGCTCCCGCCATCGGGGCTGCTGAGGGAGGAGCTACGGTTGCCGGAGCTGGCCCAGAATGAGGTGGTGCGCTACTTCTTGTCCCTCTCCCGCCTCAACTACTCCGTAGACACGGGCTTCTACCCCTTGGGCTCCTGCACCATGAAGTACAACCCCAAGGTGAACGAGGAGGTGTCCCGCCTTCCTGGGTTCCTACACCTTCACCCCTTGCAGGACGAGGCCACCGTGCAAGGAGCCCTAGAGCTCATGTTCCGCCTGCAGGAGGCCCTGTGTCGCATCACGGGGATGGATGCCTGCAGCCTGGCCCCGGCTGCCGGCGCCCATGGCGAGCTGGTGGGCATGCTCATGGTGAAGGCCTACCTGCAGGACAAGGGGGAGGGGCACCGCCATAAGGTGCTGGTGCCCGACTCGGCCCATGGCACCAACCCGGCCAGCGCCGCCATGTGCGGCTTCCAGGTGGTGACCATCCCCTCCGATGGAGAGGGGAACGTAGACCTGGCCGCCCTCCAGGAGTCCCTAGGCCCCGATGTGGCGGCCATGATGCTCACCGTCCCCTCCACCCTAGGTCTCTTCGACCCCAACATCGAGCGCATCGCGGCCATGGTGCACGATTGTGGTGCCCTCCTCTACGGGGACGGGGCCAACCAGAACGCCTTCCTGGGGCGGGCCCGCTTCGGGGACATGGGGTTCGATGTGGTGCACCTCAACCTGCACAAGACCTTCTCCACCCCTCATGGCGGGGGTGGGCCCGGGGCGGGGCCCGTGTGCTGCAAGGCCCATCTGGCGCCCTATCTCCCCGTTCCCGTGGTCACGCAGGAGGGGGGTCAGTTCCTCCTATCCCGCCCGCCGAGGTCCATCGGGCGGGTGGTGGCCTTTTGGGGTCACTTCGGGGTGCTTCTGCGGGCCTATGCCTACATCCGGTCCCTGGGCGACCAAGGGATGCGGGCCGTATCTGAGCATGCCGTGGTCAACGCCAATTACGTGCGGGTGCGCCTTAAGGGGGCCTATCACCTCCCCTACGACCGCCCCTGCCTGCACGAAGTGGTCTTTTCAGCGTCCCGCCAGCGGGCCAAAGGGGTCAAGGCCCTAGACATCGCCAAGCGCCTCATAGACTATGGGTTCCATCCCCCTACCATGTACTTTCCCCTCATCGTCCCTGAGGCCCTGATGATCGAGCCCACGGAGACGGAGTCCAAGGAGAACCTGGACGCCTTCTGCGAGGCCATGCTGGCCATCGCCAGGGAGGTGGAGGAATGCCCAGAGGTGGTGCGGGAGGCCCCCCACACCGCACCCCTCCACCGTCTGGACGAGGCCACGGCCGCCCGTCGACCCGTCCTGCGCTGGCAAGGGGAGGGGTGAGTCGGTGGAGGAGCTGAACCCCCCGGCGCGGCTCCTGTTGGGTCCCGGGCCCTCTAACGTCCACCCCAGGGTGTATAGGGCGATGATGTCGCCCGTCATCGGTTACCTGGACCCTGAGTTCCTGCGCCTGCTGGAGGACACTCAACGCCCCCTGCGGGAGGTGTTTCGCACCAAGAACGAGATCACCATCCCCCTCTCCGGCACGGGCTCTTTGGGTATGGAGGCTGCCATTTACAACGTGGTGGAGGAAGGGGACACGGTGGTGGTCTGTATCAACGGCTATTTCGGCCAGCGTATGTTGGACATGGCCCGTCGCTGCGGGGCGCAGGTGGTGACGGTGGAGGCCCCCTGGGGGTGCATCGTGGAGCCGGAGCAGGTGGAGGAGGCGTTGCGCCTCCATCCTGGGGCCAAGGCCGTCTGTGTGGTTCATGCCGAGACCTCCACAGGTGTCTTGCAGCCTTTGGTGGAGATGGCGGAGGTTGCCCATCGCTACGGTGCCCTGCTCATCGTGGACGCCGTCACCTCCTTGGCGGGGTGCCCTCTGGAGGTGGACGCCTGGAGCCTGGACGTGGTCTATAGCGCCACTCAGAAATGCCTTTCGGCCCCCCCGGGCATGGCCCCCATCACCTTCGGTCCGCGGGCCATGGAGGCGGTGGGCAAGAGGCGCCAGCCCTGTCGCAGCTGGTATGTGGACATCACCCTCCTGCGGGAATACTATGGGCGGGCCCACCGCTACCACCACACGCCCCCCATGACCATGCTCTACGCCCTAAGGGAGGCCCTGCGCTTGGTGCTGGAGGAGGGGCTTGAGGCCCGCTTCGCCCGCCACCGTCGTCATGCCCGCGCCTTGTGGGCGGGGTTGCAGGCCATGGGTCTGGAGCTGCACGTGGCCCAGGAGGAACACCGCGCCCCACCCCTCACCACCGTCCGCGTCCCTGAGGGCATCGACGAGGCCCAACTGCGCCAAGGCCTTTTGGAGCGCCATAACATCGAGATCGGCGCCGGATTTGGGCCCTTGCAGGGCAAGGTGTGGCGTATCGGCCTTATGGGCTACTCCAGCCAACCCCAGAACGTGCTGGCCCTTCTGCATGCCCTGGAGGAGGAGCTGGCCCGCCAGGGCTACCGCACCGAGCCCGGCGCGGGGGTGACGGCCGCCGCCCGCCTCCTAGCTACCGATGCGCTCTAGGAGCGGTGAGGCCCATGGGCTGGCAGGGCAGGCGCGTCGTCGTCCTAGGTGCCGAGACAGAGGTAGGCCGCGCCCTGGCCCAGGCCCTGGCCGATGCCGGCGCCCGCCTCTTTCTCGTGGCCGCCCGCAGCGAAGCCGAGGCTGCCTTCGCCGTGCAACGTCTGGCCCGTAGACTGGGCCGCCTCGGGCAGGGGGCCGTGCTGGCCCAGGCCATCGACGCCAGCAACGATATGGCCGTGCGGGTGATGGTGCGCCAGGCGGCCAAGGCCCTGGGCGGTCTGGACGCCCTCTTCTTCTGCGCCGATCTGGGGCCCCTCACCCCTGTCGCCCTGGCCCTGGCCTGGCGCCACGGCGGCCGCCAAATGGAGCGCGCGGGCGGCGGTGTCATCGTCTCTCTGGGCGTCGACCTGGAGCCGGAGCCGCTAGCCGAGGAGGGGCGGGCCAGTGGCGTCCGCCTGGTGAGCCTGAAGGGCACAGGGGACGCCAAGGCGCTGGCCTGGCAGGCGCTGCACCTGGGGGAGGGTTGAAGGGCTGCGACGTCGGCGCTAAGCTGGCCCGATAAGGAGGTGGCCATGGCCTACGAGACCATCATCTACGAACAGGAGGGGCGCAAGGCACGCATTATCCTCAATCGCCCCGAGAAGCTGAACGCCATCTCCTGGCAGATGCAGCAGGAGCTGTCGCGGGCCCTGTGGGAAGCGGACCGCAACCCCCAGGTGCATGTGGTGATCCTGAAGGGGGCGGGCCGCGCCTTCTCCTCGGGCTACGACATCACACCCCCGCCTGGCGACCGCACTCATGCCCCCACCCACACCACCCTGGAGCGGGACATGTGGAACCTGGAGCGGGGGCTGGAGCTGCGCATGGCTATTTGGGACATGCACAAGCCGGTCATTGGGCAGGTACATGGCTACTGCCTAGCCGGGGCCACTGACCTAGTCCTGCTGTGCGACATCGTCATCTGCGCCGAGGACGCCGTCTTCGGCTTCCCGCCGGTGCGGGCCATGGGCTCGCCGGTGAACCATATGTGGACCTACCTAGTGGGGCCCCAGTGGGCCAAACGGCTGCTTCTGACGGGCGACACCATCGACGGGCGGGAGGCGGAGCGCATCGGCCTGGTGCTGAAGGCGGTGCCGGCCGAGCGGCTGGAGGCGGAGGTGGAGGCCCTGGCCGACCGCATGGCCCAGATCGAGGTGGACCTGCTGGCGGCCAACAAGCGCATCGTCAACCTGGCCCTGGAGCTGATGGGGGCCCGTACTATGCAGAGGCTGGCGGCGGAGCGGGACGCCATCGCCCGGCAGGCGCCGGTGGTGCGGGAGTTCTACCGTATCGCTAAGGAGCAGGGGCTGCGGGCAGCCCTGGAGTGGCGGGACGCCAAGTTCGGCGACCGCCCCCGCCGGGATCCCAAATGAGGCAAGAACCATGGGACAGCGGGAAGAAGACGGGCACATGCCTAACCTTCACCGGATACACGTTGGTGGCACTCTGCAGCCCAGTGGCCCTAGGGGCAGTGGTGGGGTGGCGGCTGGGATTACCGTCCTTATCAGCCGTCGAGCCAGGAACGGCCTCAGAGGGCTGTATAATTGGCTGAGCTGGGAATAACAGAAGAAGGGGGGTTCCAAGTGGGCATCCTTGAAAAGCTGAGGCTGGATGGCAGGGTGGCGGTGGTCACCGGCGCTGGTCGTGGCCTGGGCCGCGCAATGGCCGTGGCCCTGGCCCGGGCGGGGGCGGACGTGGTCTGTGCCGCCCGCTCCCAAGACCAGATCGAGGAGACGGCACGTCTGGTGCGGGAGCTGGGCCCTCGCTCCCTGGCCCTGCCCACCGATGTCACCGACCCACACCAATGCACCAACCTTATAGAGACCACCGTGAAGGAGCTGGGGCGCATCGACATCCTGGTCAACAACGCCGGCGGCGCCACCCCTGGGTACGACAAGCCGGTGGAGGAGATCACGGACGAGGAGTGGCGGCTGGGCATCGATACTAACTTGTCCAGCGTGTTCTATTGCTGCCGGGCTGCCATACCCCACATGGTGCGTCAGGGGGGAGGGAAGATCATCAACGTCTCCTCGGGCTACGGGCTGCGGGGAGGGCGCAACAACTTCATCTACTGCTCGGCCAAGGCTGCCATCATCAACTTCACCAGGTCCCTGGCCCTGACCTACGCCCGCTACAACATCCAGGCCAACTGCATCGTCCCTGGCTTCTTCCCCCACGAGAATCCAGAGGTGCTCCAGTATCTGCGGGGGGGCCAGTTCATACCTATGGGGCGGGTGGGGCGCGATGAGGAGATAGGCCCGGCGTGTGTCTTTCTGGCCTCTTCCCTGTCCGACCATATGAACGGAGGCATCATCGTCCTGGATGGAGGAGGGCTGGCTGGCGGCCAGGCGCCCACTGGCCTTGCCCCCCGCATACCCCTTAGGGAGGAGTAAGCCATGCAGGAGCTGCGCCTAGATGGCAAGGTGGCCCTGGTGATAGGGGTGGAGAACGGCATCGGCCGGGCCCTGGCGGTGGCCCTGGCAGAGGCGGGGGCCGATGTGGCCTGTTGCGCCACCAGCCCCTCGCAGGAGGTGGCCGCCCACTCCTGCGCCAACGAGGTATGGGCGACGGGACGTCGCTCCCTGGCCGCCGCCGTCCGGGCCACCAGCCCCCAGGAGGTGGAGGCCCTGGTGGATAAAGTGGTGGCGGAGCTGGGGCGGCTGGACATCCTCGTCAACGCCCATGACCTGCCCTTTGCCCTCCCCCTGGAGGAGACGGGGCCTGAGCAGTTCCGTCGCGTGCTGGAGGAGAACCTAGAGGCCGTCTATCTGGCCATAAGGGCCGCCTCCCGCCCCATGCTGGCCCAGGGCAAGGGGCGCATCATCAACGTGGTGCCCCTATCGGCTGAGAGGGGCCTTGCCAACGCCACCGCCTACTGTGCCGCCAAGGCCGGGGTGCTCAACCTCACCCGCGCCCTGGCCCTGGAGTGGGCCCGCCGGGGCATCGCCATAAACGCCCTGGGCTGTGGATGGACGGAGAGGGAGGGGCTGGCCAGCGACCCAGAGGCCCAGGCGGCCCTAGAACGCTACCTGCCCTACCGCCGCCTAGCCCAGCCGCAGGAGATGGCTGGCGCGGCCGTCTACCTGGCCTCTGAGGCTGCCGATTTCGTCACGGGGCAGGTCATCTGGGTGGACGGGGGCGCCCTCAGCCACATCTAGATATTGGTGCGGCTCTGACCTCCATCCACCACCACGCAAGCCCCCGTCACCCAGGTCGCCCGCGGCGAGCAGAGAAAGACCACCACGTTGGCCACCTCTTCTGCCGTGCCGAAGCGGCCCATAGGTATGTTGTCCCGCACGAAACGGGCCATGCCCTTGGGGTCCTCCAACTGCCGCCGCCACCACGTCCCCCCGGGGTGAGCGATGGAGCCGGGGGCCACCGTTAGCACCCTTATGCCGTAGGGCGCCAAGGCGATGGCCATGGCCTTGGCATGGGAGATGAGGGCGGCCTTGGCCGCGTTGTAGGCCGGGTATCCCCCGGCCTCCCGCCCCCATATGGAGGCCAGGTGGACGATGACCCCTCCCCCCTGTTCCTTCATGTGGGGGGATACTAAGTTGGTCAGCCGAACGGGCACGAGGAGCAACGTCTCCAGGCCCTGCCGCCACACCTCCTCATCCTCCCCCGGCAGGGAGGCGTGGACGCTGTTTACCAGTATGTCCACCCGGCCGAAGGCCGCCAGGGCAGCGTCCACCAGGCGCCGACAGTCTGCGGGCCGGGTGAGGTCACCGGGCACGGTCACCGCCTGGGCGCCTAGGGCGGCCACCGCCTCTTGGGCTGCAGCCAGGTGGGCGGGGTCGCGGGCCCCTAGCACCAGCCGGCATCCCTCCTGGGCCAGCCCCAGGGCCACCGCCCTCCCGATGCCCCGGCTGCCCCCGGCCACGATGGCCACCTTTCCCTGCAAGAGCAGGTCCACGGCTCACCTCCGGGGCCAGGGTAGATGGCGCAAGCCGCACGTTCAAGGGGCTAAGGCCCCACGAAGATGGCCCTGGTGGGGCAGACCTTCAGGCAGCGGCCGCAGCGGATGCACGTCTCTTGGTCGATGCGGTAGGTGGTGGCCTCCACCACGCTATCGGTCCAGCGAGGGCCGCCCACCTCGGCTGTCACCGCTGGGTGGATGCAGTTGACTGGGCAGACGGCCACGCAGGCATCGCACATGATGCAGTCCTCGGGGCGGATCTGCACCGGCAGGCCGCAGTAAAGGCAGCGGGAGGCCTCCAGCCGCACTGCCTCCTCGCTATAGGTCATCTCCACCTCTAGGCTCAAGCGCTGGCGGCGGACGTCCGGCTCCGCCTTGGGGACCCGTGGCTGCGGCCTGGCGAAGTTGGGGCCCTCGTAGATCTTAGGGTAGAGGATGCCTGCCAGCTGGGCCGTGCGCGGCGAGAGGGGCCGCGGCTCCCCGCCCAAATAGCGGTGAACAGCGGCCGCCGCCCGCCTCCCCTGGGCCATGGCGGCCACGATGGTGCTGGAGCCAGTGACGAAGTCGCCGCAGGCAAAGAGCCCGGGCTGACCTTCCACCATCAGGGTCTCGGGGTCCACTTGGGGGTACCCGTCGCGGACGGGGAGCTCATCCCCTAGCCAGGAGATGTCAGGCCTCTGGCCGATGGCCAGGACCACCGTGTCCGCCTCTACGGTGAACTCGCTGCCCGGGATGGGCACGGGGCGGGGGCGACCGGTGGCGTCGGGCTCCCCCAACCGGTTGCGGATGAACTCCACCGCCTCCACCTTGTTTGTGCCCAAGAAGCGCACGGGGGAGGCCAGGAAGTGGAGCTCCACTCCCTCCTCCCGCGCCTCCTCCAGCTCCTCCTCGTCCACCTCCATCTCCCTGCGGGTGCGACGGTAAAATACGCCCACCCACTGGGCGCCCAGACGCACGGCGGTGCGGGAGACGTCCATGGCTGTGAAGCCGCCGCCTATGACCACCACCCGCTGCCCACAGGGGGGCCGCCGCCCCATGTTGGCCTCCTCCAGCCATGGCAGAGGTAAGTATATCCCCTCCAGATGGGCCCCCGGCACGTCCAGGGTCACGGGGCTCATGCAGCCGGCGGCGATGACTACGGCATCGAACCGGCGGCGCAGCTCCTGTAGGGACATGTCCTTCCCCACGCGCACACCGGTGTGGAACTCCACCCCTAATGCCCGCAAGGGTGCCAGATCACGCTCTAACACCTCCATCCCCAGCCGAAAGCGGGGTATGCCCAAAAACACCATCCCCCCAGGGAAGGGAGCGGCATCGTAGACCTCCACCGCGTGGCCCAGGAGGGCCAGCTCGTAGGCGGCGGCTAGCCCCGCCGGCCCCGCCCCTACGATGGCCACGCGTTTCCCCGTGGGGGGAGCCGCCTGCAGCTCCACCACCTGTCCATTGTGGGCCAGGAACCGCTTTATGCGCCGGATGGCTATAGGGCGGTCTATCTCGCCACGGGTGCAGGCGTCCTCACAGGGGGCATCGCACACCCAGGCGCACACGTGGAACAGGGGGTTGTGGTCCTGGGCTACTTGCCGGGCCTCTTGGAAGCGCCCCAGGGCTGTGAGGATAACGTATCCGCGGGCATCAGTATGTATGGGACACGCCTCCTGACAGGGAGCTGGCCAACGCTTTCGCCATTCCTCCAGCTCCCAAAGGCCGGGTCCTCCCTCCACGTCCATGTCCTTACCCCCACATGGCCGGCGGTAATCCCTAGTTATACCGGAGCCAGGCGAATGCGTCAAGCAGGTCTTTAAACCCCCTTGACACTAGGGGAGGCGGGTGCTAGCTTTGCGATTGCAAGAGGTTTCACAAAACCGACCCCGATGGTCGTAATACCTGAGACTATGGCCATCATCATGCGGCACGTGCCGGAGGGGTTTGAGTTCCTGGCCGTGCTGGCTACCGTCGTGGGTTCTATGAGCATTATGGTCCTCCTGGGCAAGTGGTGGGAGAGGTAAGGAGGCATGGCCGTATATGAAGAGCCGGGAAGGCCTCGTAACTGGCAAGAGCGCCTGACCATTTGGCGCGACCGCTTGTATGACCGGCTTTTCCGCAACTACATATGGCGCTCCATCTTCCGTTCCGGATTCCCTAACACGCCCCGCAACCAGATGCTAGTGGTGGCCACCAATATATTCCTCCATCTCCACCCCACCCGCATCCACCGCACGCATGTCAAGGTCACCCACACCTACTGCCTGGGAGGCCTCACCTTCTTCATGTTTATCATCCTGACGGTGACGGGCGTGTTGCTCATGTTCTACTATGTGCCGGACGTGCACCGGGCCTGGCGGGACATCGCCGCCCTGGAGACCAACGTGCGGTTCGGCCTTTTGATGCGTAACCTGCACCGATGGTCGGCCCACGGCATGGTCATCCTGGTGTTCCTGCACATGATGCGGGTGTTCTACACGGGGGCCTACAAGCCGCCGCGGGAGTTCAACTGGGTGGTGGGAGTGGCCCTCCTCTTCCTCACCCTCCTTATGAGCTTCACCGGCTACCTGCTGCCCTGGGACCAGTTGGCCATCTGGGCCATAACGGTGGGGCATGGTATCGGCGGCTCCACCCCCTACTTCGGCGATGAGGTGCAGCAGGTGCTCTTTGGGGGGTTCGAGATCGGGCAGAACGCCCTCATCCGCTTCTACACCTTGCATGTGCTGGGGCTGCCGCTCCTTTCGGCCATCCTCATGGCGGTGCACTTCTGGCGCATCCGTCGCGATGGGGGGCTGGCGCGGCCCTTGTGAGGTGATGTCATGGCTGTAGAGGTGAGGAGGCCGGCACCCCGCCCCGCTGCGCCGCCGCGGCCGCGGCGGGAGCGGGAGGAGGAGGTGCTGGTGTGGCCTGACCTCCTCTTCCCGGAGTTCGTATCGGCCGTCCTCTTCCTCTTCACCTTCATCCTCCTGTCCGTCTTCATCAACGCCCCCCTGCTCAATGAGGCCAACCCCAACATCACCCCCAACCCGTCCAAGGCGCCCTGGTACTTCCTGAACCTGCAGGAGCTGCTTTTGCATATGGACAAGGCGTGGGCGGGGGTGCTGTTGCCGGGCATCTTTCTTCTCTTCCTGGCGGTCATACCGTACATCGACCGCAGCAACGAGGGGCAGGGGGTATGGTTTGGGACCCGCTACTCCGTGCGCCTGACGGTGCTCACGGCCATATTCGCTATGGCCGTCACCTGGCTTTTGGTGCTCTTCGACGCTGGTAAGTTTGAGAGGCTTACGCGCTTCTTCCCCACCTGCGCTGAGGAGGCGGTCCACCACTGGCCCCCCTGTCTGGCGGGCGGCCCGGAGGGGCTGGGCGGGGCGCGAGAGCTGGAGACGCGCCTCCAGTTCAGCATCGGCGGCCTTGATTGGCCCCAGGACTGGCGCTTCCCCTTGCCCAAACTAGGAGGCATATCGGAGCTCTACTTCAAGAACTTGCACCTGTGGGGGGACATGAACATCAACGTGGCGGCGGTGATGGTGGAACAGGTGATCCCCCTGCTGATCATCTTTGGGCTGGCCTTCCTTTGGGTCTATGTCCTCTTCCGAGTGGGGTGGGTGCGCACCACCAGGGACGTTATGATCGTCCTCTTCACCGGGGCCATGGCCGCATACTTGGCCCTGACCATAGTTGGCAGCTTCTTCCGGGGTCCGGGCCAGGCCCTCCTTCCGCCTACCGATCTGAGGGTGGACTGTGGCACCGTACCCACCCCGCCAGGGTGTCCGTGAGGTTCTGCCCCGCCCTCCCTATGGGGGTGGGGCCCTGGATGGGATGACGAGAGATGGGGGCGGGCGCTAACTTGGGGAGGCATGGCAGGCATGGCTGAGGAGCAACAGGACGTAGGGCTCAACCTGGCGCCCGAGGCCCGGGGCACCATGGCTGAGAGGCGGGGCCTGGGGCCGCGGCCTACAGAGGTCTCCACCCCTGTGGCAACCCCTGCTCGGGCGGGCAAGCCACTTATATCGCGGCGCGTCTTCGTGCTGGGGGGATTTTGGACAGCACTGGGGCTGGCCCTGTTGGGCATCTTCGGGCCGCAGCTGGACTTCCTCTACCCCAGGAGGGTGCGGGGGTTTGGCGGGCCGGTGCCGGTGCCCAAGAGCGCCATCCCCGAGCCTGGGGGGGAGCCGGTGCGCATATTCGAAGGGCGCTTCTGGCTGGTGCACCTCCAGCCAGGGGTGACCCCCAACGGCGAAGAGACCCAAGGGGGAGTCTTGGCCCTTTGGTGGAAGTGCCCTCACCTGGGTTGCACGGTCCCCTGGCGCCCCGACTTCGTGTTCATGGGGCGCAAGGGGTGGTTCCGGTGCCCATGTCACGGCTCTACCTATACCAAGGAGGGAGGGGTGCTCGTCTTCGGGCCCGCCCCCCGCTCCATGGACACCTTCCCCATCGAGGTGAAGGAGGACGGCAGCATCGTGGTGCTCACGGGCCCTAACAACGCCCGCATGGGTGGCAAAGACAACCCGGCGCGGGCGGTGCGGTTGCCTGGCTTCCAGTACGGATAGGGTGAGGCATCCTCTATGAACACCAGCAAGCAGATAAACATCATGATCGGCCTCATGTTCTTGCTCATCATCACCCTGGGCATCTATTTCGTGTGGGACCAGAACGTGCGGGCCCAGGATGCCTCCCGTCGCCAGGTGGAAGAGAACGCCATCCGCGGGGGCAAGGTCTTCGCCCTTAACTGCCGCGTATGTCATGGGGACACAGGCCGGGGCTACATGGAGAACCCCAATCTCCCCGGCCCTCCCCTAAACCTGGAGGCCTACCGGGTTACAGACCCCACCAAGCTCAAGCCCCTGCAGCAGCGCCTCTATGACACCCTCCGCTGCGGGCGGGTGGGCACCCTCATGCCCCCTTGGAGCCAGGAGCAAGGCGGCACCCTCACCGATACCCAGATTTGGCAGCTAGTAACCCTCATTACCGGCAGCTGGCTGGACGAGGTAAGCCACGACCCGAGCGCTGTTAGCAAGATGGGGTGGGAGGCCATGCAGGAGCTGGCCCACGAGCTGGATACCATCCGTACCCCTCAGAGAGATGTGCTGCGCCTGGCCGCCGATGTGGGCCCCTTCGATGCCGTCCTACCCCTCAACGATGCCCACGTGGGGCTCAGCGTGGGCCAGCTTTTGCGCATAGAGGACGAGGTGGTGGAGGTGAAGTCCTTCCCTGCCTTCAGCTCCCTGGCCAGGTCCGTCTCGGCCACCGATAGGGTCCTCCCCCTGGAGTCGTCGGCCGATTTCCGGGCAGGCATCATCGTGCAGGCGGAGGGGGAGCTGATGCGGGTGGTGGCGGTGGACCCGGCGGCCAAGACCATCACCGTGGAGCGAGGGGTTCAGGGCACCACCCCTGCTGCCCACAAGCGAGGGGTGAGGGTGCAGGACCCCAGCAACGAGATCGTGGTAGAGCGGGGGGTCTTTGGCACGGAGGCGGCCTCTCACGCCGCCGGAACCCAGGTCCTCAATGGGCCCATCCCGCCGCCCACTGGCCCCCTCACGGGGGAGGGCGGCACACCGCCCTGCGGCCAGCGCCCGCCGGCCCCCGCTGCTGCCGCTGGCCCCGCGCCCACCCTTAGCCCGGGCCAGCCTGCCATCCCGCCCACCGCCCAGCCCATCCAGGCCCAGGTGACCGAGCCCACCGATGGGGTCATACAGGTGCCTATGAGGGACAACATCTTCGTAGTCAACAACCTCAAGGTGAAGGCGGGCCAGGAGGTGACCATCAGGATCATCAACGAGGGCCAGAACCCCCACAACCTGCGGGTGGCCGGCCCCGACGGGCAGTGGGGTAGTGGCGATGACTTCGCCGTGCCGGCCGACGGTTCCTTCATTCAAGGAGGGCAGCAAGCCGAGGCTGTCTTTACCCCCTATCAGCCCGGCGTATACTCGTTCCGATGCGACGTCCACCCTACAAACATGTGGGGTATCATCACTGTGGAGCAATAAGGAGGGGATAAAGGAGGAGCCGTGTGGCGTCAGGCGAAGTTCCTGCTGGTAGCTGTCGCCCTGCTGACAGGGGCGCTGGCCATCGCCTGTCAGCAGGGGGAGGAGAAGGCCCCGCCGCCGGCGGCGAGAACCCCCGCCCCTGTGGGAGGCCAGGTGACCATCAGGGCCATACCTACCCTTAAGTTCGACACTAAGGAACTGCGGGTGCCTGCCAACACGCAGGTCACCATCCTCTTTGTCAACGATGACACTGCTGTTCCTCATGACTTCACCATCTGGACCAAGAAGGACGGGAAGAAGATCGCGGGCACGGAGATCATCACCGGCCCTGCCCGCCAGAGCATCACCGTCAACCTGGCCCCCGGCCAATACTACTTCAACTGCACCGTCCACCCCACGGAGATGGAGGGGAAGGTGATAGCTCAGTGAGGGGGTAGGTTGACCTTTTGCCCTATGTAGACTATATATTGACTGGGGGTTGGCCCCCCAATAGTCAACGCTAGGTGAGGTGGCATGGCCAACCAAGTGGGCAAGCGCTACCAGTGTAGCGTATGCGGGAGCGAGTTCATCGTCACCCGCGGGGGTGAAGGTCAGCTGGTCTGCTGCGGCCAGCCTATGCAGATGAAGGGCTAGGCTCGGGGGTGTCTGTCATGGCCAACCAGTTGGGCAAGCGCTACCGGTGCAACACCTGCGGCACTGAGGTCCTCTGCATCCGGCCGGGGGACGGTAGCGTGGAGTGTTGCGGCGCTGCCATGGAGCTGCTGCAGCCCAAGGTCCTCCCCTCCGCCGACTGAGGCCAGCGCTCTATCCCCCTTGGCGTCGTCCCCTGGCGGGTTTGTGCCCATGTGGGGGTGCTGTTTCCCCAAGGGGGGAACGCTGTTATTATGGCGGCGCAGAGGCCATGGCCGAGGTGACCTTCCTGGGGACGGGCAGCGCCTTCACCAGCCCCCAAAGGTACTGGAGTGGCTTTTTGGTGAACGGCCGCTACCTGTTCGACTGCCCTCCCACCACCCTCCCCCACCTCAAGAGGCTGGGCATACCCCCCTCGCAGGTGCGGGCTGTATTCATCACCCACTTCCATGGCGACCACTTCATGGGATTCCCCTTCCTCGTCCTGGAATATTGCTACCTGAGCCCTCGTCGCGACGACCTGTATGTAGTGACGCCGCCAGGGGGCGGCCCCTTCCTGGAGGATTTCCTGGACCGCTGCTTCCCCGACCTCTCCCGTCAGGATGCTGGTTACCGCCGTATCTATCTAGAGGCAAACGAACAAGGGCCTCTGGTGGTGGATGGCCTACGGGTGTGGGCCAAGGCGGTGCAGCACGCTACAGGCAAGCTCAGGTGCTTTGGCTATCGGATGGAGCTGCCCGACCTGACCCTGGCCTATAGTGGCGACGCCGAGCTCTCTTATGACCTGGTGGAGCTCTCGGAGGGGGCAGATGTGATGGTGGTGGACTGCACCTATGCCCAACAGGGCCCCGAGCACATGGGCCTGGCCGATATCCTACAGCTTCGGAGCAGCCTCCACCCCCGCACCCTGCTGGTCCTCAGCCACGTAGGGGAGGAATTCACCACCGCCGGTCTAGCCAACACCATGGTGGCCCGCGACCTGGCCACTTACTCCTTTCGGCGGGCATGAGCTGCAAGGTATGCGTCCTGGGCACGGGGGCCATAGGGACGGCCCTGGCCCAGCTGATGGCTAGCAACGGCCACCGGGTGGCCATGTGGGGCATCGAGGAGGAGGTGGTGGGCCACATGGGCCGCTGGAGGCGTAACCCGCGATATCTCCCTGGGGTACTTCTGCATCGCCTGGTCACGGCCACCACAGGGCTTGCCGAGGCCATGGATGGTGCAGAGATGGCTGTGGTGGCCGTGCCTTCTCAGGCGGTGCGGGAGGTGGCCCGTCGCCTCGCCCCTTACTTATCGGAGAACGGCCTGGTCCTGAACGTGGCCAAGGGGCTCGAGGGGGGGACGGGGCTGCGCATGAGCCAGGTACTGGCCCAGGAGCTGCCCGGGGCGCGCATCGCCACCATGGGCGGCCCCGCCCTCTCCCATGAGGTGGGGCGCCGCCGGCCCACCGTGCTGGTGGTGGCATCTCAGGCACCAGAGGCGGCCCATGCCGTCGGGCGCATCCTGGAGGGCCAGGGCGTGCGGGTGCTGGCTACCGACGACGTCTGCGGCGTGGAGATGGCTGCTACCTTAAAGAACGTCTATGCCATCGCCCTGGGCATGTGCGAGAGCCTAGGGGCCAACGCTAAGGCCTCCCTGGTCTGCCTGGCCTTGCGGGAGATGGTGCGCATCGCCACCGCTCTAGGGGCCCGCTCCGAGACCATCCTGGGCTGGGCAGGGCTGGGGGACCTTTTGGCCTCCGGCTACAGCCGCAAGGGGCGGAACGTGACCCTGGGGCGGCTGCTGGGCCGGGGCGGCCCCTGGCAGCCCTATCTGGAGAGGACCACCGTGGAGGGGGTACAAGCGCTGGGCCCCCTACGTTACCTATTGCGGGAACGGGGCCTGGAGGCGCCTATCCTGGAGGCGGTGGCCGCCGTTCTGGAGGGGAGAGAAGAGGCCAAGGCCACCGTGCGCCGCCTCATCTCTTCACTACCCCTAGCTCTTTGAGGGCCTCCTCCAGCACATGCCAGGCCAGGGTGGCGCATTTGACCCGCACAGGGAACCGCCGCACCCCTATGAGGGCTTCCAGGTCCCCCAGATCGGCGGTGTCTACCTCCTCGTCGCCGATCATGAGGTGGTGGAAACGCTGATAGAGGTGGTGGGCCTCCTCTAGGGTGAGCCCCCGCACTGCCTCCGTCAGCATGGAGGCCGAGGCCTGGGAGATGGAGCACCCTTGCCCCTGGTAGCGCACATCCCTGATGGTCCCATCTTCCACCAGCAGCTCCAGGCGCACCTCATCGCCGCAAAGGGGATTATCACCCTCCTTCACCACCGTGGGGGAGGGGAGGGAACCGCGGTTGCGAGGATGGCGGTAATGCTCAAGGATGATGTCCCGGTAGAGCTCGTCTAGGGCGTCCTCTTGGCGCTTGAGCTCCTCCCTGTCCAGCATCGCCCTCACCGTAAGCGGGCCCTGGCCTGGCGGATGGCCTCCACCAGGATGTCCACTTCCTCCAGGGTATTATACACGTAGAAGCTGGCACGGGCGGTGCCCGCCACCCCCAGGCGGCGCATAAGGGGCTGGTTGCAGTGGTGGCCCGTGCGGATGGCTACCCCATAATAGTCCAGCAGGGTGCCCAGGTCGTGGGGGTGGATCCCCGGCAGGTTGAAGGAGATGACCCCGCCGCGCCGGTCTAGCTCCATGGGCCCGTAGATGACGATGTCCTCTAGCTGGCGCAGGCGGGCCAGGGCGTAGCGGGTGAGCTCCACCTCATGGGCCCGCACTCGCTCCATGCCCAGCATCTGCAGGTAATCGATGGCCGCCCCGAAGGCTATTACATCGGCGATATTGGGGGTGCCGGCCTCGAACTTCCAGGGCACCTCCGCCCACTGGGCCCCCTCTAGGGTGACGCGGCTTATCATCTCCCCCCCCGAGAGGAAGGGTTCCATCTCCTCCAAGAGCTCGCGGCGGCCATAAAGGACCCCCACCCCCGTGGGCCCCAGCATCTTGTGGGCGGAGAAGGCCAGGAAGTCGCATCCCAGGTCTTGGACGTCCACAGGCATGTGGGGCACGCTCTGGGCCCCGTCCACCAGGGTGACGATGCCCCGGCGCCGCGCCTCGGCCACCAACTCCTTTACTGGGTGGATGGTGCCCACGCCATTGGAGACATGACCGATGGCCAGAAGCTTGGTGCGCGGGGTGAGAAAGGCATGGGGCCAGCCCGTCAGGTCCAGGCACTGTTGGGCGTTCACCCCGATGTAGCGGAGGCGGGCCCCTTTCTCCTGGGCCAACCGCTGCCAGGGCACCATGTTGGAGTGGTGCTCCATTTCGGTGATGACTATCTCATCGCCGGGGCCGATGTGGGTGCGGCCCCAGGCATAGGCCACCAGGTTTATGGCCTCCGTGGTGTTGCGCACGAAGACGATGCATTCGGGGGATGGGGCGCCGATGAAGCGGGCCACCTTGGCCCGTGTCTCCTCATAGGCGGCGGTGGCCTCCTCGCCCAGGCAGTGGATGGCCCGGTGGATATTGGCGTTGTATCGACGGTAGAAGTCGCTCAGGGCCTCGATGACCTGGACCGGTTTCTGGGAGGTGGCGGCGTTGTCCAGGTAAACCAGGGGACGCCCGTGGACCTGCCGCTGCAGGATGGGGAAGTCCTGACGGATGCGGGCCACATCCAGGGCCCCGTCGGGCCGCACATAAGGGTTGAGGCGGGAGGGTGCGCTATCGCTCATGGCAGGGTCTTGAGCCTGGGCAGGGCAGCGACGGTGGCCCGCTCCAAGAAGGTGCGGAGCCTAGGCAAGCGCACCTCGTCCAGAACGGCAGCTGCGAACCCCTTGATGAGCAGCAGGGTGGCTGTGGCCTCGTCCAGGCCCCTGCTGCGCATGTAGAAGAGGGCATCCTGGGCCAGCGCCCCCGCCGCCGCACCGTGCCCACACTTCACGTCATCGGCATAGATCTCCAGGGATGGCTTGGAGTCCACCTCCGCCTCCCGCGAGAGGAGCAGGTTCTTGTCCTCCTGCTCAGCGTCCGTCTTCACCGCCCCTGGGCGCACGTAGACGGTCCCACCGAAGATGGCATGGGAGGCCCCGTCCAGGATGCCCCGATAGATGAGGCGGCTGGTGCAGTGGGGCTTGATATGATCGATGTTGATGTAGTTGTCCAGGTGCTCCTGACCCTGGGTGACATATAGGCCCCAGAGGTAGGCCTCCGCCCCGGGGCCGTCCAGCTCCACCCGCACATCGTTGCGGCCAATACGACATCCCCGGCCAAAGAAGAGGGAACGCAGATGGGAATCGCGCTCTTGGCGCATCCGCAGGAGGCCGATGTGATAGGCCTCTTCCTCCAGCAGGAGGCGGTAGTGCTCAAGGGAGGCCCCCTCGTCCAGGAAGACCTCCGTTACGGCAGCCGTCATATATGGCCCCGGAGCCTGGCCCACGTAGGACTCCACCAGGACGAGACGGGCCCCTCTGCCCAGCAGCACCAGCAGGCGCGGGTATTGGGCGTAGGGCAGGGGAGCGTCCGGGGCCACAAAGGCCACATGCAGGGGACGTCGCACCGCTATCCCGGGGGGCACCATCACCACCACTAGGTCTTGGAACAGGGCGGTGTTGAGGGCGGCAAAGGCGTCATCGTGGTAAATGGCATAGCGGGCCAGGTGCTCCTCCAGGGCTTGGGGGGCCTCCGCCAGGGCCCGCCTCAGGTCTCCCACCCACGGCCCCTCCGGCCGCACATGCCAGGAACGGGGGACCCCTGCCACCACCACCACCGTGTCCCAGCCAGGAGACCACGGTAGGAAGCGCCGCCAGGGGAAGCTCCGCTCCTCCTGTGGGGGCTCCTGAAAGGGGGTGGCGGCCAGGGGGCGCAGATCGGTATACTTCCAAGGCTCGTTGCCGCGACGAGCGGTGGGGAATCCCAGGCCCAGGAACCTGCCCAGCGCCTCCCAACGCATCTGCTGCAGCCAAGGGGGTAGGCGGAGGTGCTCCTCCAGCGCCCGGAACTGCTGCACATAGGTCTCATACACTGTAGGGGCCTGGGCCATGGCTAGCTCTCCACCGCCTGCCTTAGCCATTCGTACCCCTTGGCCTCCACCTCCAGGGCTAGCTGGCGGCCCCCTGAGGCCACGATGCGCCCGTCCATGAGGACGTGCACGTGGTCGGGTTCCACATAGTTGAGGATGCGCTGGTAGTGGGTCACCAGGAGGACAGCCTTCTCTGGCCCCCGAAAGCGGTTGATGCCCTGGGCCACCACCCTGAGGGCGTCGATGTCCAGCCCGGAGTCCGTCTCGTCCAAAAGGGCCAAGGTGGGGTCCAGGAGGAGGAGCTGCAGGATCTCGTGGCGCTTCTTCTCCCCTCCGGAGAAGCCCTCGTTGACGTTACGGCGTAGGATATCCTGGCCCATGCCCACCTCCCGTGCCTTCTCCTGCAGGAGGCGGTTGAACTCCTTCACCGAGAGCTTCTCCTCCCCCCGGTGCTCCCTGATGGCATCCAAAGCGGTGCGCAGGAACTCCCGCACCCTCACCCCTGGCACCTCCACCGGGTACTGGAAGGCCAGGAAGACCCCTTCCCGGGCCCGCTCATCGGGGGACATGGCCAGGAGGTCCATCCCTTTGTAGATGACTTGGCCGGCCAGGATCTCGTAATCGGGCTTGCCGGCCAGGATGTTCACCAGGGTGCTCTTGCCTGAGCCGTTGGGGCCCATGATGGCGTGCACTTCCCCCAGGCGAACGGTAAGGTCGATGCCCTTCAGGATCTCGACCCCTCCTACCCCGGCCCGCAGGCCCCTTATCTCCAGCACTACCTCGCCTGTCATGTCTCCTCCTCAGCCTACCGTCCCCTCCAGGCTCACTCGCAGGAGCTGGGTGGCCTCCATGGCAAACTCAAAGGGCAGCTCCTGGAAGACGCCGCGGCAGAAGCCGTTGATGATCATGAACTGGGCGTCCTCCTCGGTGATGCCTCGCGACATGAGGTAGAAGAGCTGCTCCTCAGAGACCTTGGAGGTGGTGGCCTCATGCTCGATGCGGGCGGTGGGGTTGCGCACCTCCAGATAGGGCACCGTGTGGGCTCCACACCGGCTGCCGATGAGCAGGGAATCGCAGCGGGTGAAGTTGCGGGCGCCATCGGCCGTGGGCATGATCTTCACCAGGCCCCGGTAGGTGTTCTGGCCGTGGCCGGCGGCTATGCTCTTGGCGATGATGGTGCTGCGGGTGTTCTTGCCGATGTGGACCATCTTGGTGCCCGTGTCCGCCTGCTGATAGTTGTTGACCAGGGCCACCGAGTAGAACTCCCCCACGGAGTTGTCACCCTTGAGGATGACGCTGGGGTACTTCCAGGTGATGGCCGAGCCCGTCTCCACCTGGGTCCAGGAGATCTTGGCGTTCTTGCCCAGGCAGATCCCCCGCTTGGTGACGAAGTTGTAGACGCCGCCCCTCCCCTCCTTATCGCCCGGGTACCAGTTCTGCAAGGTGGAGTACTTGATCTCGGCATCGTCCAGGGCGATGAGCTCCACCACCGCCGCGTGTAGCTGGTGCCGCTTGCGAATGGGGGCCGTGCACCCCTCCAGATAGCTTACGTAAGAGCCACGGTCGGCGATGATGAGGGTGCGCTCGAACTGCCCCACCTCCGCCTCGTTGATGCGGAAGTAGGTCATGAGGTCCATGGGGCAGCGCACCCCTGGGGGCACGTAGATGAAGGTGCCATCGGAGAAGACGGCGGAATTAAGGGCGGCGTAGAAGTTATCAGTGTAAGGTACCACCGAGCCCAGGTACTGGCGCACCAGGTCCGGGTACTTCTGGATGGCCTCCGATATGGGGCAGAAGATGATGCCCAGGTCCTCCAGCTTCCTCTGGAAGGTGGTGGCCACCGAGGCGGAGTCCAGGACGGCGTCCACCGCCACCCCCGCCAGCCGCTTCTGCTCCTCCAGGGGTATGCCTAGCTTGTCGAAGGCCCGCTTCAGCTCGGGGTCGATCTCGTCCAGGCTCTTGGGACGGCTGCCGTCGTCCCGCACCGGGGCGGCATAATAGACGATGTCCTGGAAGTCGATGGGCGGGTGATATACCTTGGCCCACTTGGGCTCTAGGTAGCCCAGGGAGCGCCAGTAGCGGTAGGCCCGCAGCCGCCATTCCGTCATCCACTCCGGCTCCCCCTTCTTTTGGGAGATGAGGCGCACCACCTCTTCATTGAGCCCCTTGGGCACCACCTCTTCCTTAATGGGGATGACGAACCCCCACTTGTACTCCTTCTCCTCTATTCCCGTCTCCCGCGATATGACCTTTCGCTCACGTGGCATCGCCCATACCTCCCGCCCTCAGGGGAGCGTTTGTAAACATTTGACTATCAAAATATCCCTTAGCCGTCCTCAGTGTAACATACCCCGGGGATGGGCGCAAGGCGAGCGCTTGACCGCCCTTTGGGGGCATGTTAGCCTGCCATAAGGGAAGTATGGAGCGCATTTATTTGGACCATGCCGCCACCACCCCCTTGGACCCCAGGGTGCTGGAGGCCATGCTCCCTTATCTTACCCGCCACTGGGGCAACCCTTCCAGCGTCTATCTGGAGGCCCAGGAGGCGCGCAAGGGGATGGAGGAGGCGCGGCGGGCCCTGGCCCAGGTGTTGGGGTGTCGGCCGCAGGAGATAGTCTTCACCTCCGGGGCCACAGAGGCCAACAACCTGGCCCTGCGGGGGGTGGCCTATGCCATGCGGGGCCGCGGCGACCACATCATCACCACCGCCATCGAGCACCATTCGGTCCTCCATCCCGCCGAGCGTCTGGAGAAGGAGGGGTTCCGGGTCACCTATCTGCCGGTGGATCGTGAGGGGGTGGTGGACCTGGAGGCCCTGGAGAGGGCGGTGGACCCAGGGACGGTGCTGGTGTCCATCATGTACGTCAACAATGAGGTGGGCACTATCGAGCCCATCGCCGAGGCCGTGCGCATCGTCAAGGCCCGCAACCCCAGGGCCGTTTTTCACACCGATGCTGTGCAGGCGGTGGGCAACCTAGAGGTGGATGTGAACCGGCTAGGGGTGGACATGCTGACCATAGGGGCCCATAAGTGCTATGGGCCCAAGGGGGTGGGGGCCCTATATGTGCGCTCCCGCACCCCATTGCTCCCCCAGCAGCTGGGTGGGGCCCAGGAGCGCAACCGGCGCGCCGGCACGGAGAACGTGGCTGGCATCGTGGGGCTGGCCAAGGCGGTGGAGCTAGCCTATGAGGAGCGGGAGGTCCGCACCGCCCACTACCGGGCCTTGCGCGATCGCCTCTTGGAGGAGCTGCCCCGGCGGCTGGAGGGGGTACACATCACCGGGCCCCGCGACCCTTCCCGGCGGGCCCCTCACATCGCCTCCTTCTGCATCGAGGGGGTAGAGGGGGAGGGAGTCCTCATGGCCCTGGACTTGGAGGGCATCGCTGCTTCTAGCGGCTCCGCCTGCACCTCCGGCTCCCTGGAGCCCTCCCACGTCCTGAGGGCCATGGGAGTGCCCGATGAGCTGGCCCGCGGCTCCCTGCGCCTCTCGGTGGGAAAGGACAACACCATGGCTCAGATAGAGAGGGTGCTGGAGGTGCTGCCGATGGTAGTGGAGCGCCTGCGCTCCCTCTCCCCCTTAAGGCGGGCGGCCAGCAGGAGGGAGTGAGGATGGAGCGGGACGCGGAAGCGGCCCTGCAGGAGGCCATCGGCAAGAACGTCCTCCTGACGCGGGTGGACGAGATCCTCAGTTGGGCCCGCAGCCGCTCCCTTTGGCCCCTCATGTTCGGCCTGGCCTGCTGCGCCATCGAGATGATCGCCACCGCCGCCTCCCGCTTCGACATCGCCCGCTTTGGGGCGGAGGTGTTCCGGGCCTCCCCCAGGCAGGCGGACCTCATGATCGTGGCCGGCACCGTTACGTGGAAGATGGCCGTGCCTGTGCGCCGCATCTACCTGCAGATGGCGGAGCCCAAGTGGGTCATATCCATGGGCTCCTGCGCCACCATTGGCGGCCCCTTCGCCTATGGTTACTCCACCTTGCCAGGGGTCAACCTCATCGTCCCCGTGGACGTCTACGTGCCGGGCTGCCCGCCCCGTCCCGAGAGCCTCTTGCAGGGGCTTATCCTCCTGCAGGAGAAGGTGCGCCGCTATCACAAGACGGGGATCCGCGAGCGCAAGGAGCCCACGGGCGACTTCTCCCGCTACCTGCCCGAAGGCGACCCCCTGCGCCAGGAGCTGGAGTCCCTCTTCCCGCCCCACGTGTGAGGGCGACCACCAAGACCGTCCCCCCGGTGGCCTCTACGCCACGGACTGTCGCCCCGGGCCGCCCTCAGCGGATCCTCGATTTTGGGACTATAGTCACCACCTCTTGACAGGCGCGGGGGGGCATATCATTAGTGCATAACTCGGTTGGACCCAGGGCAGACTGTGCTGGTGGGAGGTGAGCAGAATGGCTGGGGCCCAGCGCTTGCCTGCCCTATTGGCGTTAGCCGTCGGCGCGCTGGCGGGAGCTGTCTTCGTACTGTTGGTGAACAGATTGCCACTCCCAGCTGAGGCACACTTGGATCCTTGGGGCGACACACTCCCTTACTCATACCGGGATCCGAACTGCACCATCCCGGCCGACCCGATCACCGTTGTGTTCTACTACAATGCCACGATACCCAACATGCACACTCATGCCCACCACCGCGGAGGCTGGAGTTACCATGACGGTGACACCCAGTACTTCCTTTGATCATTGCTGTGGCCCCCATGATGGCCAAGACGCGAGCAACCCTGGCTGGGACCCGGGCGGGCGATACCACATGCGGTACTGGTGGTGGGCTGACCCGTACTGGGGAACATACACCTTGGCCACGCCACATCACGAGGATGTAGTTTGGTGTGGACACGCCGGCGACTCCAATTGGGACGAATGGCCCGGTGGGTTTGTGCGCGCGAGGCAAGATATAGCTAAAAACTGGCATCGCTATAACAACGGCGGATCTCATTACTTCGCCGGTAGCCAGTACTGGGGTAACACCGCTGCCATGTGGCAATGCGATGGGCAGCCAGCGTGGAGCGATGGGAACGTTGACTTTGTTCGAGTGCCGTGAGGAGGTGTGCGTCCATGGCCTGTCTACCCGGAGGGATAAGCCGCCTAGCAGCGATCGGCCTTTTGGGACTTGTGGTAGGGGCCGCCACTGCTGGCGGTGTCGGCTTGGCTTTGGGTGACCGTCCCCATAAGGGGACTGCGCCCGGCTCGGTAACTGCCCCCACGCTCCCGCCTGAGGAACGTGGCCGATATTACCATCCTGGGCCTCCATGGGACGGGAAAGGCAAGGGGCCCATGACCCAGGCCCAACTGGAGGCTTTTAGTGACTACGAGCTGCTGTGGCTTGGGCAGAGCTTCGCTGGTTACAATCTGCAGTGGGTAGGCCACCTCCGAGGAGGGCCTGGGGACGATGGTGCCCCCGCCTGGGACGCAGTGACGTTTATCTATGGCACGTGCACCCCTTAGAGCGCGGAAGAGCTGAGCTGCCCCGCACCCATTACCATCCACGTGCGCCCACTTTGCGCGCTAACCCCTGAGCGCGTGGGCCAGGGGGTGCGTGCGTCCGGCGTCGAGGTGGTGCGCGGCGGTGCCCGCTTACTACGATTCCGAGACGGCCACGTTATACTGTGGACGGGCAACGTGTCCGTTGAAGTACATCTCATAGGTGCGCCGGAACGGATAGACGAGGCGGTGCAGGCCCTGAGAGGCCTGGGCCCTCTTACCACTGTCAGGGAGGGCCAGCCCCTACCAGCGCCCGCATTTGCCAGCTGTAAAGAAGGCTAGCAGGATCGGATGAGGAGACAGCTCATCCAGTGGGCCCGTCTGGCTGCTGCAGGCCTGCTCGCCGGGGCGGTGGGCTACAGCGCTACGGGGTCTAGCGAGGGCTACTGGGCCCTGGCATTGGCAGGGCTAGTGGGCATCGTGGCAGGGACACTGGCAGGCTCCTGGGTGGTAGTTCTGCTGGCGCCAGCGGCCCTGTGGGGCGGCATCGAGCTGTGGCACCGGCTGGAGGCCCCCCACGTACCCCGCTGGGGCCCCGATGATACCCTTGAGGGCCTGGTCGTCATGCAGCTTATCCTATACGGGGCTGCTGTGTTGGGCAGCACCGCGGGCGTCCTGCTCTCGTCGCTGGCGGCTAGGGCGATGAACTCATCTCAAAACTCTCCAGGTGATTCAAAACTCTCCAGGTGATGATGAAGCAGGCCAGGTAGACGAAGGCAGTGAAGGTGGCCAAGAGGCGCTCATGGCGCAGGGCCAGTCGGCGAAAGCCTCCCTTGAGCCAGGCGAAGAGGCGCTCCACCGCACCCCTGGCAGCCTGGTAGGTCACCTGGCAGAAGCGATAGGGCCTCCCCATCTTGGGCCTCTTCCTACCCCTGGGGTTCTGGGGGATGCCAGCCTTGATGCCCCGCCGACGCAGGTAGAGCCGCACCTCCCTCGAGTCGTAGGCGCCATCAGCGCACACCTCTCCAGGCCTCGTCCTGGGCCTCCCCCTCTTGCCCTTAAGCCGTAGCCCCTCCATCAGCCCCTGGAAGGGGGTGAGGTCGTGCTGGTGGGCAGGCCCCACCAGCACCCGCAGGGGCAAGCCCCTGGCCGTCACCAGGGCGTGCGCCTTGCCCCCCTTGCGCCGCCGGAAGCCGTCCACGCCTACCCCCTCCCCCCTTCTTCGCCTCTACCGTGGTGGCGTCCACCGCCACGGCTTCCAACCCTACCTTCCCCTGCCGGTAGCCTGCCTCCAGGAGCCTCTGCCACAGCCCCTCCCACACCCCGCCCTCCTGCCATTCCTTGAGGCGCCGCCAGGCCGTCTTGTAGGACCCATACTCCCGGGGCATGTCCATCCAGCGACAGCCAGTGGTGAGGACGTAGAGGATGCCGTTCAAGGTCCTCCTGGCCTCGGCCCTGGGCCTGCCGGTGCGAGCCCTGGGCGGCAGGAGGGGCTGGACCAACTCCCACTGCTCGTCCCTCAGCTCCCGAAACTCCATCCCCACAACCTCCATACCACTCCAGCTCGTCCACCAGTCTACCATCCCGGGAGTTTCGAGACGAGTTCATGGTTAGCGTGGTAGAGAATCAGCTGATTTAAGAACGCAACCACCTTGACTTCCTTTTTTGGGGGGAGTATCATTGCTGCGCGAATCAACTCAACTTAGGGTAGTGCGTCCTGTTGGGAGAGGGAGCCACGGCTAGAGATGAGCGATTGCTCGCATTATTGGCTCTAGCCGCGGGCGCGCTGGCAGGAGCTGTCTTGCTGCTCTTTCACCCCAACACAAGCGCATACCACCCGACTATTTACGGTAGCTATGGGTATCACCTAAACAGCATCCACTCTGTCAGCGCTTATGAAGACTTTTGCGTTTGGGTGAGGGACGGCTCAATAGCCCACAGTGAGGCTCTTGGGCGTATCCGGAAGACCCTATATCTTGACAATCCGAGTGAGGATTGGGACGGCCTGGCTAACAACCATGTATACTTTTGGCCTTGGTACGACCCGTGCCCTTCCTATCCCTCCCACCAACGGATTTTGATTGAGCTGGAGTACTGGGTAGAGAGCGGCGGGTGTGATGGAGTCAGCTGTGCATGGAAATACGGCGATCCAATGCAAGCGTCAGGCCACTACGATTATCCTTACTACTACGTGCTTTTCAAGACGACACACTTGAGTGGCAGCGTGGCCCTGTATCATCACGTCGTCAACCATGAGACGGGGCACGTCCTGGGCTTGGCTGACGGCAATGGCACCTGCCCTGACAGTGTCATGCATTCTAGGTATTACGCTTGCAGTATCGACAGGGAGTGGCCCAGCTTCTACGACCGCTACAGCGTGGAGACGCTAGTATACAACTGCCCATGGGTAGGCTGTCCCTAAAAGGTGTAACAAGGTGTAGGTAAAGATGGGTCGGAACCCTTTTGTTACTAGACCTGGGTGGGCGGCGGCATTCCTCTTAGCGATAGCTCTAGTCGCGGCCGGGGCGGCCGGGGCAGTGGTGGCTGCCAGAGGTCAGGGAGGGCCGGAGGAGCCGGAGCCGTTGCGCCCTGGTGCCCTCGTCAGCCCCAACCGTGACCGCCTGCGCATCTGCGTGCAGGTGGTGCGGGTGGCCGTCGACCAGGGGCGGGCCCGTGAGGCGGTGGAAGCGGCCCTGCGCGAGACAGCAAAGCACCCCTCATGGCGGTCAGGGGGGTTGGACGTAGCGCCGCCGGTGGTGGACAGCGGCTGCCCCCAGGAGCCGGTGGTGTTGAAGCCAGGGGTGGTTTTCCAGGGACCCAAGTCCCTGGAGGGCTTCGACATCGCCTATTGGGGCTCCGTGGTGGAAGAGCCCAGCCCCTACCGTCTCTTCGTCTTCATCGTCCCCAGGGAGGAGCTGGCAGCCCACGTCATTGGCTGGGAAGACTTTCGCACCTTCATCCAGGAGGGGCTCTGCGAGACCACGCCCTACGAGAAGAACTGCGCCCAGGTCACCACTGGCCTTTACCTCCTGCCCGAAGAGGTTGGTAACGCGGCCTTCGTTAGGGCGTGGCTGGAGAAGGCCCTGGGCCTGGAGCCCCTCGTCCCCCAGACACCCATGCCACCCCCTGGCGCCTTGCCCAGACCCGGGTACTGAGAGCTGCGCCGGGCCTAGGGCAGCAGGCGCGGTGGCCACAGCACAAGGCAGGCCCGCCCCAGCAGGTCGCGCCGCGCCACCGCCCCCTGCTGGCGGCTGTCCACCCCTACGTCGGCGGCCAGGCTGAGGAGGAAGTAGCTTCCGGTGGGAAGGGGGTGGCCGGGGGGGGCCGGGCCCTGGGCGCCCGTCCACTCCAGGGGTTGCCCCTCCACCCACACTCGTCCCTCCGCCACGGCCACCGTCTCCCCTGGCAGGGCAGCTACCATCTTCAACACCTCCCTACCGCCCAGATGGGCCATCACCACCTCTCCTCGCCGCGGCGGGCGAAAGCGATAGGTGATGCTCTCCACCACCACCCACTGCCCGTGGCGCAGAAGGGGATACATGCTCCAGCCGCGCACTTGCACTAAGGCCAAGAGGCGCACACCATTGGCCTCCCCCGTGACCTGTAGTACAGTATCTTAGAAGGCATATAACTCAGAAAGGAGGGCGGAGCATGATTCGGGTCTTGCGGGCGCACGCCCACTGCGACATCCCTTGCGGCATATACGACCCTCTGCCAGCCCAGATCGCGGCCATGACGGTGCTACGTATGCACCAGCTCATCGAACAGCTCCCCAAGCCTGGCCCCGATGCCAGCAAGGAGGAATTGGACCGCTACCAGAACTCCCTCTCCCGCTACGTCGCCATCAAGGAGCAGCACTCGGAGCTGGTAAAGCGGGAGCTGGACATCCTCTGGCACGATTACTTCAAGCCCGAGCACCTGGAGAAATACCCCGACCTGCACAACATCTTCTGGAACACCATCAAGCTGGCCTCCAAGACCAAACAGGAGGTCAATAAAGAGGCAGCGGAGGAGCTGGTGCGGTCAGTACAGCGCATCGCCGAGATCTTCTGGGAGACCAAGGGAGTTCAGACTCATCGTGTCCCCACCCACATGCCCGTGGGCGGGGAGTATGTCCTGCCCGCCGCCTGAGAAGGGCCTTCGTTGAATTTAGCAAGCCCGGGGTGTAAGATCTCCCCTAGACCCCCGGAGGGGGACCATGTTTGGGCTGGGTATACTGAAGGGCATGCTCCTGACCATCAGGCACCTGTTCCGTCCCCCCTTCACCTTCCAGTATCCGGAGGAGCGGCGACCCATCCCCCCAGGGGCGCGCACCAACCTCCTCTGGTTTGAGGAGCGGTGCACCGGCTGCTCCACATGTGCCCAGGCATGCCCCGACGGCTGCATCCTAGTGGAGACCTCCCCCGAGCGCGATGGCACCCTTAGGGTGGTGCGCTACGAGATCGACTTTCGCCTCTGCATGTTCTGTGGCCTGTGCGTGGAGGCCTGCCCCTATCAGGCCATCCAGGCTGGCGGCCCCTACGACGACGCTACCTATGACTTCAACGCCCTCTACCGGGACAAGGAGGCCCTCACGGCCATGGCCCAGGAGTACCTGCGCACCCACGATTGGACTTACCCCAATGGCGAGAAGGCCCCCAGGCCCGAGGAGCGGCCCTTGCACATGGGCCGTCCGGCCAGGGGCACTGGCACCTATCATCCGGAGGTAGGCCTGGGTGGCGGGCCCTTGCCCCTGGCCATAGGCAGGATGGCCTCCCGCCGAGAGTAGCGCTATGGCTAAGGTCGTTATCGATGGGCAAGAGGTAGAAGCGCCTGACGGCGCCCCCCTGGTGGAGGTCATCAAAAACGCCGGCGTCTGGATCTCCAACCTCTGCTATGTAGACGGCCTCCCCCCGTACGCTGGCTGTCGCACCTGCCTGGTGGAGATCGAAGGGATGCGGGGCCTGCAGCTGGCTTGCACCACCAAGGTGGCCGATGGGATGGTGGTGCGCACCAACACGCCGGAGGTCCTGCGCACCAGGCAGGCCGTCCTCTCCCTCATCCTTTCCTACCACTCCGACCGCTGCCTCACCTGTCACCGCGAGGTCAAGTGCATGCCCGGCGACACCTGCCTGCGGGACAATGTGGTCACCCACCGCTGCCTCACCTGCTCCAAGAACTACCGGTGCGAGCTGCAGACGACCTGCGAGATGCTCAGAATGGCCGGCTATGAGCCGTGGGAAGGAGAGGAGCGCACCTACTACACCCTACTGCAGCCCCCGCCGGACCGGGGCAACCCCTTCCTGGAGTTCGACCCCCAGATGTGCATCATCTGCACCCGCTGCGTGCGGGTGTGTGACGAGATCCGGCATACTGGGGCTATCGCTCTGGCCGGTCGGGGCTTCCAGACCCGCATCCAGTTCGGGGCTGGGGGCCCGGTGCACGAGTCCAACTGCGATTTCTGCGGCTCCTGCATCGATGTCTGCCCCACTGCCACCCTTATGGAGCGCCCTAACAAGTGGGCGGCTGCCCAGGTAGAGCGGTGGGTGCCCACCACCTGCACCTGGTGTGCCGTGGGCTGCTCCGTCTACGCCGGCGTCAGAGGGGGGCGCATCGTCATCGTTAAGCCCGACCCGACGGGCAACCCCGTCAGTGGAGACCAGCTGTGCGTGCGGGGCCGCTTCCACTACGACTTCGTCCGCCCCCAGCAGCGCCTACACCGTCCCCTCATCCTGGATAACGGGGTGCGGCGGGAGACATCATGGGAGGAGGCGCTGGAGCTGACAGCACGGCGCCTCCTGCAGGTGCGCCAGGCCCACGGGCCTGAGGCCATCGCCTTTCTAGGCTCTCCTTTCATGACCAACGAGGAGAGCTACCTGCTGACCAAGCTGGCGCGGGGGGTGGTGGGCAGCCCCCACATCGATTCCAGCCTAGGCCCAGTGGCCAGGGCCGCTTCCCAGGCCCTACAGGAGACCTTCGGCACCCCCGTCCTCCCTGCCTCTCTGGGCCTTCTGGCCCAAGCCCGCACCCTCCTGGTGGTGGCCGATGACCTGGAGTCCACCCACAATGTGGCCGCCCTGCGGGCCAAGGATGCAGTGGTGAGGAAAGGCGCCCGCCTAGTGGTGGTCTCCCCTCGCTGGGGAGAGCTGTGCGATTTCGCCAGCGTGTGGCTACAGCCACACCCGGGGCAAGAGGCCTCCCTGCTGCTGGACATCCTACGGGGCCTGGCGGGGGACGGGCAGGTGGCCCCCCGGCTGAAGGGCGTCTCCCTGCCCGACCCCCTTCCTCACGGCGTCCCCCAGGAGCAAGTGGCCCAGGCCGTAGCCCTCCTCCGGGAGGCCATCTCCCAGGAGGCGTGGCGTCCCCTATGCCTGCTATATGCCCTGCCCCACGTGGGGCCGGGGAACGCCCGGGCCACCACCTCCGCCCTGGCGGCTCTAGCCATGGCCACCTTGGGAGAGGAGGCGCCCTCTCACCTCATCGTCCTGCCCCAGGAGGCCAACGTGTGGGGCATGTTGGACATGGGCGTGAGCCCCAGCCACCTGCCTGGCCCTCATCCCCTGCAGGAGGCGAAGGCGGTGGAGAGGGTTTGGGGCATGCCCCTGGCCGCTCAGGAGGGGATGGGCTTTTGGGAGATGGTCCGGCAGGCGGGGGGTAAGCTGCGGGCCCTGGTGGTGGCCGGCGATAACCCCCTCTTCTTCGCCCCAGCCCGCACCCAAGTGCGGGAGGCCCTGGCCCGCCTGGAGTTTCTTTGCGTTATAGATAGCATCGACACGGATACGGCTGCCCTGGCCCACGTCGTGTTGCCCGAGGCTGGCCCCTATGCCAAGGAGGGGACGTTCACCAGCGGCGATCGCCGTATCCTGCGCCTCCATGCTGCTGCTACCCCTGCTGGAGAGGCCCGGCCGGCATGGGCCATTTTGCAGGAGGTGGCCCTGCGCTTGGCGCGTCACATCCCTCTCGGGGAGGTGAGGCTGGCCTACACCTCCCCTGCCGAGGTGATGGACGAGATAGCCCAACTCTCCCCCTTCTATCGGCGTGCCACCTATATGGAGATGGAGAACGGCGCCCAGCAGGACTTCTCCCTTCTGGCCCCTTCTTTCCGCTTCCCCTCCCTGGCGCTTTACCCTAGCGAGCAGGGGACGGGCCACATCCTCATGGTGGGGAGGGGGCTCTTCACCAGCTACGAGGCGGCGGCCCTGGGCCTTGAGGATGCCGATCGCCTACATCGCGAGGAGCACCTGGAGCTGAACCCTCGGGACGCTGCTGTTCTGGGGGTGGGCCCAGGCCAGATGGTAGTGGTGAGCAACGAGCGCGGCGAGATACGCCTTCCCGCCCGCATCACTGAGGCCGTGGCCCCTGGCACCGTGTTCATACCGCTCTATTGGAACAAGGCAGCTGCCCTCTCCCTCCTGAGCCCAGAGCAGGCTTCCTGCGTCGTCCACCTCCGCAAGGCCTGAGCCGTTTTCTCCAGCACAGTACATCGCCGCCTCCTCAACGTTGGCTCCTAAGATAGCACCTAAAGGGAGGCTAAGGGCCTAGCGCCTTACTAAGCCCCTCCGAGATGGCCCCCGCAGTATGAAGGGGGCTGGGCCTCGCAGCCGCGTCCCGTCTGGGACCTGGCTGTCGTGTTAAACTTAGATCTGACATGGAGGACGAGCTGACGCTTCTCGCCTCCACCTTCGATCCCTTAGAGGCCGATATATGGCGCAAGGCCCTGGAGGAGGAGGGGATAGCCGTCCTCCTTCGCCAGGACGACCCCTTGGGCCCTTTGGGCCTCCATCTGGGCGCCCGCTACGATATCTACGTGTTCCGAGGCGAGGAGGGGCGGGCACGCTTCGTCCTGGGGTTGGGAGCCGATGGTTGAGCCATTGCGTCTGCCCCTCTTTCCCCTGAGGATGGTGCTCTTCCCAGGCGGCTTCATACCCATCCATGTGTTCGAGGAGCGCTACCTGACTATGATCGGCCACTGCCTGGAGGGGGGCCATCCCTTTGGCGTTGTCCTCATCCGAGTGGGCCGGGAGGTGGGGGGGCCGGCCGTCCCTTACGGTGTGGGGACCACCGCTCGCGTCCGTCGCGTCCAGCGTATGGAGGACGGGCGTATGAACATCATCGCCCAGGGGGAGAGGCGGTTCCGCATCCTGCGGATGAGGGAAGAGGATCCCTACCCCTTGGCGGATGTGGAGCTGCTGGAGGATGAGGATGGGGCGGATACCCGCGTCATGGAGGCGGTAGCGCGCCTTTTCCACCGGTATATGCAGCTGCACCTCATGGCCGTGGGGCAGTGGAGCCGGCCCCGTCCCCTCCCTCAGGAGCCCTCCGCCCTGGCTGACCTGGTGGCCCATCATCTGGCCATCGACCCTCGCCGCAAGCAGGACCTGCTGGAGACGCTATCGGTGCAGCGGCGGCTAGAGATGGAGGAAGACATCCTCTCTTCGTTGGTGGAAGAGGCGGAGAGGCGGGCCCGTGGCTATGTGCGTCAGCGGTGGGGCGGCTTCTGGGCCCTCAACTAGGCTCACGGCCTGGCTGGGCAGTGGAGAGGTCTTGCCTTTGCCATCGGGGGTAACAGGGTGAGGCTAGTAAACCAGCCCACCGGCTGGTGGGGATGGCACTGGGAGCCGCCCGTGCCCCTATCCATCGTCCAGATCATCGCCGCCGGCAGCATGTCCCCGCGGCTGGCCTCCTTACTGTGGCTGGCCATGGAGAGGGGGGCATCGGTCATCGTGGCCTCTAGCCCCCCCGGGGCGGGCAAGACGGTCACCCTCACTGCCCTATTGGCCTTCACGCCCCCAGAGACAGTGGGATACTTCACGCGCGGGGTGGGCGAGACGTTTTCTCTACCGCCTCTCAGCCCCCATGGCCCCACCTACATACTGGTCAACGAGCTCTCAGACCACCTGCCGGTGTACACATGGGGGCCCTATGCGCGGAAGGTCTTTGAGCTCATGGCCCAAGGCTACTCCCTGGCCTCCACCATGCACGCCGACACGGTGGAAGAGGTGCTGGACCAGCTGGCAGAGCTAGGCATACCCACCTCTCATCTGGCCTCCCTGGACCTGGTGATCACCCTATATGTGGGACGTGGGCAAGGCAGGGCGCTGGTGCGGCGGGTGCGGGATGTGGCCTTCATCCAGCAGGAGGACCAGGGATGCCGCGTCCTGCAGCTGGCCAGGTGGTGTCCAGAGGAGGACACCTTTCAGGTGGCCGAGGACGGTGAGGCCCGGCGGGCCTTCCTGTCGTGGGCGGGGCTCGATGAAGGAAAGCTAGAGGAGGAGTTAAGGGCCCGCAGCCAGTTCCTAGAGTCCTTATTGGCGCAGGGGGTGGTGGGCATCCCTCAGGTGGCGGAGGCCATCGCTGCCTTTCACCGCCCCTAGCTCAGAAGGGCCTTGAGGGCCTGCTGCCAGTCGCCCAGGTGAGGGAAGGTGATGTGGGCCCCCGCGGCCCTCAGCTCCGCCTCCCCATAGCGGCCGGTGGCCACCCCCACGGGGACGAAGCCGCTTGCCAGGGCCGCAGCCACATCTAGGGGGGTGTCGCCCACCACCAGGACCCTTCGCCACCGGCGGGGGCCAGCCACGCGCCGGGCGGCCAGAGCCACCAATTGGGCCCGCTCCCAGGCGTCCTCCCCGAAGGCCCCTTCTCGGAAGAAGCCCTCCAGACCATACCGCTGGAGCTTGAGCCAAGCTGCTTGGCGGAAGTTGCCGGTGGCCAGCCCCACCTCTACCTCCGCCTGCTCTCGCAGGGCGGCCAAGAGCTGGGGGATGCCTGGCATGACGTGCCCCTCCCGCTCCCAGAGGGTCTGCTGCAGGTGGTGGAGGTAGCGCTCTTTGAAAGCGGCCATGATGGCCTCCCTGTCGCCCTGGATGCCGTGATGGGCCAGGGCATCGGCCACGATCTGGGGGTCCAGGCGCCCAGCGTAGGGGATGCCGTCCAGGGCCTGAGGTATGCCGAACAGCTCCTGGAAGGCGCGGTTCATGGCCAAGACCCCGGCCCCCCCAGTGCGCAAGAGGGTCTCGTCCAGATCGAACAGGATGACGGTGATGGCCATGGGCTGGCTACTTCTCGATGGGGAGGCCGGCCTTGATCCAGGCCTCGGTGCCGCCCTCTAGGTTATAGATGCGGGTGAGGCCGGCGGCGGCTGCCATCTCGCAGGCCAGGGCGCTACGCTGCCCTACAGCGCACACAAAGACGATCTCCTTGTCCTTAGGCAGCTCTTCCCGGCGGGCGAACAGGGAGTTGACAGGGATGAGCTTGGCCCCCGGCACATGCCCCCGCTGGTACTCATGGGGCTCCCGCACGTCGATGAACACGACATCCTGGCGGCCCATCATCTCCGCCGCCTCTTCCGCCGTGATGCGAGTGAAGGGCTCCTGGGGGTTCTTCACAGCCATCTCCATCTCGCCCTCCCGTGCGCTGACGTTCATAGAAGTATTGTAACGTAAATCAGGCGGAAAATCGAGTTTACCACCTGCGCCAGGGGCGTTATCATGGGCAGAAGGAGGGTGCGCCATGGCCGATGAGGAGAGCATACGGGAGCTTTGGCGGAAGATGGAGGAAGAGAGGGGGCGCCTCCTCTCCCTTCTGGAGTCCATGTCTGATGAGGAGTTGAGCCGCTCCCCCAAGCCCGGGGAGTGGACTGCCAAGGAGCAGATGGCCCATCTGTGTGAAATGGAGGCCGCCTATCGGGCCTGGGTGGAGCGGGCTCTGGTAGAGGACAATCCCAACGTGGACGGGATCCGTGGCGAGCCGGTGGCCATACCTGTGGAGAGGGCCAACGAGGCCAGCAAGGAGGAGCTCCTGCAGGAGATGCGGCGCCAGCGCCAGAAGACCCTGGAGCTCATGGCCCGCCTCCGCCCCGAGGACTACGACCGCACGGCCACCAATTCCCTCTTCGGAACCCTCACCGTCATGCAGTGGCTGCGCTCTTATTACAGGCATGACCGCATGCACATCGACCAGATCCTGGGCAGGGAGCCCTCTTACCGCCCCCGCTTTCTCACGGGGCAGGAGCCCGACCAGCGTCGTCGCCCCGTCAGCCCCCAGCAGTAGGTCTTGCGAGATGTGGTCTCTGGGCCTCCTCGTCTGAAGATGCCGTATCGACGTGACCCTGGGAACCTTTGGCTGGCCAAGGTCCTCTGGGACCTTGGGGCTATCCAGTTTGGCGACTTCACCTTGGGGCGCACCACCCTTCACTCCCCGGTGTATGTGAACCTCCGCCTTCTGAGCAGCCACCCCCGGGCCCTTTGGCGCACGGCCAAGGTGATGTGGGAGATGGTGCGCACCCTCCAGGCCATGGCGCGTCCTCATATCCTGCCCTTCCAGCGGGTGTGCGGCATCCCCTTTGGTGGTCTGCAGTTGGCCTTGGCCTTCTCATTGGTGAGCAAGATGCCCCTAGTGTTCATCCATCCCGCCAAGGGCAAGGACGCCCCTGAGCCCTTCCTGGAGGGCATCTATCAGCCGGGCGAGACGGTCCTGCTCATCGACGACCTGGTGACCAGCGGCACCAACATCATCGACACAGCAGCCTGGCTGCACATCAACGCTGGCCTGCGGGTGCGGGACGTGGTGGTGCTGGTGGACAGGGGCGAGGGCGCCAAGGAGCGCCTCCATCATTACGGGCTCAACCTCATCCCCATCCTCACCCTGGAGCAGATCCTCAACTACCTGATGGCCGCTGGGAAGATCGAAAGCGAGTGGTATCATAAAAGCATTGATTACATCCATCGGCGCCGCCAGGAGGAAGCGCTTTGAGCCCTACTGGCGGCCAGGAGGTGCGGGCATGCGTTGGTTGTGGGCCGTAGGAGTGCTCTTGGCCCTTCTCATGGCCGCCTGCGGCGGTGGTGGCGAGGAGGCTCCCTCGCAGTCCCAGAGGTCGGCCTCCCCCGCCCGGAATGACAAGGGCCTGGCCTTGTCCTGTGACGCTGTCCAGGACCTGAAAAGCTTCCGCTATACCCTGTCCATGCGCCTCGATTTTCCCGGCAGCGTCCTGCCCACCCCTGAGTCGGGCATAGAGGAGCTGGGCATGCTACTCCTGGGGGCGTTACAGGACACGGAGATCCAGGGAGAGTTTGCTGCTCCCAATAACCACCGTATGACCGTACGCATAGGCGACAGCCGCATGGAGTATGTGAAGGTGGGCGACCGCGAATGGCAACGCACGGACGGCAGCTCCTGGGAAGAGGGGCCTGCTACCATTCCTCTCCTTGATATTCAGGACGTGTGCCGTGAGTTTGCGGGAGGTCTGGAGGAGGTGTTGGCCGACCTCCCCTGGGAGGGGGGAAAGCAGGACGGCCTCGCGGTGCGCCGTTACCGCCTCACTGATGAGGCTCTCCAGGCCCAAATGGAGGATGCTCAGGTGAATGGGGAGATATGGGTTGCCGAGGAGACAGGCATGCCCATCTTCTTCTCCCTGGATGCCCGGGGCCGCACTGAGGAAGGGGAGCCTGTGGCCATGAAGATAATGTTCCGCATCAAGGACATCAACAGCAAGGACGTGCAGATCAAGCCCCCGCGCTAGAGGAGACGGCGCACGGGCTTGCGCCCCGGCCGCGGGTCATAGGTGGTCTTGAACATCTGCAGATGGTCGCGCCGGATGAGGTATTTGCCGGCAAAGAGCACCGCGGGCACCTTCTTCTGTTTGATGAGCCGCCGTAGGCTTTGGGGGTGAATGCCCAGCTCCCGCGCTGCCTCTATGAGGTCCAAGTAGTCATCGAAGGGCTCGGCCATGGCCCAGCTCCTGGTCAGCCGCTAATGCTTCTGAGCTTATCTTAAGCCGAGGCGCCCCTAGATGCAATGGGGGCCTGCCCACTGGGCAGGCCCCCACCACTGCAGCGGCCTCGGCCTTAGATCTTGAGGATGTGGATGGTGCAGGCGGAGCCAAGGCCGATGACGTGGGCCAGGCCCGTCTTGGCGTTGGGGACCTGGCGCTCCCCAGCCTGGCCCCGCAGGTGCCACACGATCTCCACGATGTTGGCCACGCCAGTGGCCCCCAGGGGATGCCCCTTGGACAGGAGGCCGCCCGAGACGTTGACGGGCAGCTTACCCCCTAGGTTGGGGTGGTAGGGGCCGCCCTCGTCGATCCAGCGGCCCGCCTCCCCCTCGGGCACCAGCATGAGGTTCTCGTAGTGGACCAGCTCGGCGGTGGCGAAGCAGTCGTGCAGCTCCACCATGCTCAGGTCCTCAGGCCCGATGCCTGCCATCTCGTAGGCCTGCTTGGCGGCCATGCGGGTGAGGGTGTTGACGTCCCACATGTTGGGGTTACGCTCCGTCCACGGGTCGGAGGTGAGGACGGAGGCGGCCACCCACACTGGCTTGGTGGTGTACTGACGGGCCTTCTCAGCCGACATGAGGACAGCGGCCGCTGCCCCATCGCCGGTGGGGCAGCACATGTAGAGGGTGTTGGGCCAGGCGATCATGCGGGCGCTCAGGACCATCTCCAGGGGCGTCTCCACCTGATACTGAGCGTAGGGGTTGAGGGTGGAGTGCTTGTGGTTCTTGACGGCCACCTTGGCGAACTGCTCGATGGTGGTGCCGTACTTGCGCATGTGCTCCACGCCCGTCATGGCGAAGACGCCGGGCATGAGGTTGGTGCCCATGATCCCCTCGGGGTTGTAGGCGGGGTCGCCGCCACCGCCGCCGCCCAAGAGCCCCATCTTGCCCATTTGCTCGCAGCCGATGGCCAGGGCGATGTCATAGGCCCCGGAGGCCACCGCCAGGTAGGCCTCCCGGAAGGCGGTGGAGCCGGTGGCGCAGGCGTTGGCCACGTTGATGACCGGGGCGCCCGTGGCCCCTATCTCCTTCATGATGCGCTGGCCCACCATGCCATTGGCCTGATAGAGGTTGCCGCACACCACCACCTGCACGTCCTTGATGGTGATGCCGGCGTCCCGCATAGCCCCCACGGCCGCCTCGCTGGCCAGACGAACCACGTCCTTGTCGGCATAGCGGCCGAACTTGACCATATCCACGCCCACTACTGCTACGTCGCGCATCTCCTCTCCCTCCTTGCGCTATTTTTACTCCACCACGTAGAACTTGGGGGCGACGACGTCGTTGCCCTCCCGGTCTACGCGGATCTTCTCCGCCCTCATCCTCACCTTTTTGCCGAACCAGTGAGGGCCGGGGTTGTTGGGGTCCAGGCCATAGACGTTGGCCCGCACCGAGACCCCTTCTGGCAAGTCGATGATGGCGGCGATGTAGGGGGTCTCGATGCCAGGGAAGCTCTGGTGGATCACGGTGAAGACGTATATCTCGCCTTCGTCCGAGAGCCTCACCTCCTCCAGCTCCCCCACAGCCCCGCAGCGCCCGCAGGCATAGCGCTCCCCTAGGAAGATGGCTCCGCATACCTTGCAACGGGAGCCGAAGAGATAAGCTGGCTCTTCCGGCCAGTTATCGGGGATGCGCAGGAAGGGCACTAGGGGCTTGACCTTCTTCTCCTGAGCGGACTGTGCCTGTGCCAAGGCCCACCTCCCTTCACGTTGACGTCATCTTTTTAGCACACTCACATACCTAGGTCAAGTGGCAGACCCAGGGGAGGCTAGCGCCCTCTCCAGGGCTCCTTCATAGGCTTGGGCCAGGGCTTCTAAGGATAGGGCGATGGGCCCCAACCTGAACCCCCGCCCCCCGAGGCGCCCGAGCATGGCCAGGGGGACCCCCATGGCCTGGGCCAGGGCGGCTAGCCTCTCTCCCGCTCCAGGTGGCGTCACCAGGAGGATGCGCGACGGCGCCTCCCCGAAGAGGGAGGCATGGGGATGGGCGCCCAGCTCCACCTGGGGGGCATCCAGACCCAGTCCCTCCCGCAGACATAGCTCGGCCAGGGCCACCGCTAGCCCTCCCTCGGAGCAGTCGTGGGCCGTGCGCACAAGCCCCTCCTTCATGGCCGCTAGGGCCGCCCGCTGCACCCGCCCCTCCAGGTCCAGGTCGATGTGGGGGCGGCCGCCGGGGGAGCGGCCCATGATGGCCAGCAGCTCGCTGCCAGCCAGGGCCTCAGGGGGAAGGGCCGTCCCCGGGCCCAGGAGGTAGACCTCGTCGCCGGGGCGGGCCGAGCCAGGGCGGGGTACACGGTAGACATCGTCGATGAGGCCCACAAGACCCACCACCGGCGTGGGGTACACGGGGCGGCCGGCTGTCTCGTTGTAGAGGCTCACGTTGCCAGAGACCACTGGGATGCCCAGGGCGCGGCAGGCAGTGGCCATCCCCTCCACCACCCCCTCCATATGCCAGTAGACGTGGGGGCGCTCTGGGTCGCCGAAGTTGAGGCCATCGGTGATGGCCAGGGGGATGGCCCCCAGGCAGACCACGTTGCGGGCGGCCTCGGCCACGGCCATAGCCCCACCCATGTAGGGGTCGAGATAGCAGTAGCGGCCGTTGCCATCGGTGGTGACGGCCAAGGCGAGAGGGGTGCCCTTGATGCGTAGGACAGCAGCGTCTGCTCCCGCCTCCACTACAGTGTTGGCCAGCACCGACTGGTCATACTGGCGGTAGACCCAGCGGCGGGAACAGATGTTATGGCTGGCCAAGAGCTTTAGCAAGGTCCCGGAGGGGTCGTGAGGGATGGGGAGGGCGCCCATGTCAACAGCCCGCGCCCTTTCCACCTCGGGGGGCATCTCCCCGCGACCTTCGTATACAGGGGGGTCGGTGAGGAGGCGCACAGGCAGGCAGGCCACCTCTGTTGCCCCCTGGCGCACGCGTACCAAGCCATCGCCCGTCACCTGGCCAATGATGGCCCAAGGCACCTCCCATCGCTCCATAAGGCGGGCCACATGCTCCTCGTGCCCACGCCGGACGATGATGAGCATGCGCTCCTGGGACTCGGAGAGCATCACCTCGTAGGGGGTCATGCCCTCCTCCCGTCTGGGGACGCGGTCGATGTCCACCACGACGCCTTGGCCGGCCCTAGCGGCCGCCTCCACGCAGGCGGCGGTGAGGCCGGCTGCCCCCAGGTCTTGGATGCCCACCACCCATTGTGGGTGGTTCCAGGCCAGGTCCAGGCAGGCCTCCATTAGCAGCTTCTCCAAGAAGGGGTTGCCCACCTGAACCGCCGGCCGCATCTCCTCGAACCGGGCGGAGGGGTCGGTGCGAGATGCCAGGCCCGAGGCGCCGTGGATGCCGTCGCGCCCCGTATCCGCCCCCACCAGCATGAGGATGTTGCCCTCCCCCTCGGCGCGGGCCCGCATGAGCCTCTCGGCGGGCACGATGCCCAGGCACATGGCGTTGACCAAAGGGTTGAGGCCATAGGGCTCCTCAAAATAGATCTCGCCCCCGACGGTGGGAATGCCCAGGCAGTTGCCATAGCCGCCGATGCCCCCCACTACCCCGGTGAAGAGGTAGCGATGGTGGGGATGGGAGAGGGGCCCGAAGCGCAGGGAGTCCAGGATGGCTATGGGCCTGGCCCCCATGGCCAGGATGTCACGCACGATCCCCCCCACGCCAGTGGCCGCCCCCTGGTAGGGCTCGATGGCTGAGGGATGGTTGTGGGACTCCACCTTCAGGGCGGCACACCACCCCTGCCCCACCGAGACCACCCCTGCGTTCTCCTCCCCAGGGCGCACCACCACCCACGGGGCCTGGGAGGGGAGGCGCCGCAACAGGTTCTTGGAATGCTTATAGCCACAGTGCTCGCTCCATAGGGCGCCGAACATGCCCAACTCCACCTCATTGGGGGAGCGGCCTAGGCGGCGGACGATGAGTTCATACTCCGCCTCCGTAAGGGCGATGGTCTCTAAGAGGCGTCGGTCCAGGGCCACGGCCTTGTCATGCCCCCACGGTAAGGATGTCCCCCTCTATCTTACCTGCAGTGGTCTTAAAGGGGATGCTCCCTGCCATGGTGTCCCTTGGGGAGGCTACCCCTTGGCCCACTGGATGATGGAGCGCCAGATATAGAGCCCGTCCTCGCCCCCCAGCAGGGCCTCACAGGCCCGCTCAGGGTGGGGCATCATCCCTAGCACGTTGCCCCTCTCGTTGACAATGCCGGCGATGTTGTGGAGGCTGCCGTTGGGGTTGGCCTCCTCCGTCACCTCTCCTTCTGAAGTGCAGTAGCGGAAGGTCACCCTCCCCTCGGCCTGGAGCACCGTTAGGGTCTCGGGGTCGGCATAGTAGCGCCCTTCGCCATGGGAGATGGGCATGCGCAGCACCTGCCCTTGCCGGCAGGCGCAGGTAAAGGGGGTGTACGGGTTCTCCACCCGCAGGTGCACCCACTGGCACCGGTACTCCAGATGGGCGTTACGCAGAAGGGCGCCGGGCAGGAGCCCTGCCTCGCACAAGATCTGGAACCCATTGCAGATGCCGATGATGGGCTTGCCAGCCTGGGCATGGCGCATGACTGCCTCCATCACCGGGGAGAAACGGGCTATGGCCCCTGGCCGCAGGTAGTCGCCATACGAGAAGCCGCCAGGGAGGACGACGCAATCGAAGGACGAGAGGTCCCGCTCCCGGTGCCAGACCAGCTCCGCCTCCTGGCCTAGTATCTCGGTGAGGACGTAGTGGCAGTCGTAGTCGCTCCAGGTGCCTGGGAAGACCACTACGGCGAACCGCATCTCCACGAACCACGTTATCACATGGGCCGCCTTCCCAAAACGCCACCTGCCCGTTAACCTGGGCCTGAGGATGGGGACCTTCGAGGAACTGGAGGCCATCTTCCGCCCCCGCTCCATCGCCGTAGTGGGGGCATCGGCCAATAGGGATAGCGCGGGGTACGATTACGTCCTCTCGCTGGTGCAGTATGGGTATAGGGGCCAGATATATCCTGTCAACCCCCGCCTAGACGAGCTCTTGGGCTGGCAGGCATACCCCAATCTGGAGGCGGTGCCGGGCCCTGTGGAGTATGTCATCTCCTGTATCCCCAACACCGCCGTCCTGCCACTGCTGGAGGAGTGTGGGCGGAAGGGGGTCAAGGCTCTGCAGCTATTCACCGCCCGCTTCTCGGAGACGGGACGGGAGGAGGGGCGCAGGTTGGAGCGGGAACTCCTGGCCCGGGCGCAGCAGATAGGGGTGCGTATCATCGGCCCCAACTGCCTGGGCCTTCATCACCCTGAGGAAGGCATCACCTTTCGGCCGGACATGATCGCCCCTGCCGGCGAGATAGGCTTCTTATCGCAGAGTGGCAACCTCCTCTTTGAGCTCAACTACCAGGGGAGGGTGCGGGGGCTTTACTTCAGTAAGGCCATCAGCTATGGCAATGGCCTGGACCTGGACGAGTGCGATTTCCTGCGTTACTTCGCTCACGACCCGCAGACGAAGGTCATTGGCGCCTACATCGAGGGGGTGAAGGACGGGCGGCGTTTCCTCTCCGCCCTCCGCGAGGCGGCTCAGGCCAAACCCACGGTGCTCCTTAAGGGTGGGAGGACGCAAGGGGGAGGGAGGGCGGCCTCCTCCCATACAGCTGCCCTGGCCGGATCCTACGCCGTGTGGGAGGCGGCGGTACGTCAGGCGGGGGCCATCCCCGTCAGGAGCACGGAGGAGCTCATGGACCTCCTCATCGCCTTCGCTCGTCTGCCGCCGGCCCGTGGTGGCCGCATCGGCGTGGTGGGCGGGGGAGGTGGCAGGTCGGTGCTGGCAGCCGACCGGAGTGAGGAGGAGGGGCTTGCCACGCCTCCCCTCACCCCGCGCATCCAGGAGCACATCGCCCTTAAGGCCCCGGAGCTGGCCGGGTGGGTCACCAACCCGGTGGACCAGTCCATCTTGGCCGGCAGTGGCGTAGGCGGCGCGGAGATCTTGGCCCTTATGGCCGAGGACCCGGAATATGATGCCCTCATCGCCATCCTGGGGGAGCCATGGGCCTTGGGCCGTCCCAACGCCGAGGCCATCCTGCGCCGGGTGGCTCAACGCTTCATGGCGGTGGCCTCCCACACCAGCAAGCCCGTGGCGGTGGTGGTCCACCCGGCGGACTATGAGGAGGAGTGGCAGTGGCGCCTGCTGCAGGAGGTGAGGAGGGAGATGGTGGCCGCAGGCATGGCCATATTCCCCTCGGTGGACAGGGCCATCGTCGCCCTGGCCCGGTTCATGCGCTATTGGGAGGGGCGGGGCTAGGGCTCTTGGGGCCCTAGGGGCCCCCGCTGGAGCCGCAGCTCGGCCTCTGTAGGTTCGGGGTACTGGATGCGGGGATGATGAACGCCCCGCAGGGTGGCCTTGAAGGCCTCAGCGATGAGCTTCACGTCCCTCAGGGTGAGGTCACAATCGTCCAGCTGGCCCTCGGCCACCCGCTCGCGGATGACGCTGTCCACTAGCTCGTCCATATGCTCAGGGGAGTGGTCGTGGGCCGCCCTCACCACTGCCTCCACTGAGTCGGCCAGCATGGCGATGGCCGTCTCCTTAGAGCGAGGTTTGGGCCCCGGATAGCGGAAGCGGTCGGGCTCGGGCTCCAGCCCCTGGGCCACGGCCTTGCGGTAGAAGTAGGTCACCAGGCGGGTGCCGTGATGCTCGGCGATGAAGGCCCGGACCCTGGGTGGGAGGCGGTAGCGACGGGCCAGCTCCAGGCCGGCGATGACGTGTTGGACAATGAGACGGGCGCTCTCCTCAGGGGGGAGGGAGTCATGGGGGTTCTCGCCCGCCACTTGGTTCTCCACGTAGTAGGATGGGTTTACTAGCTTGCCCACGTCGTGGAAGAGGCAGCCTGCCCGCACCAGGAGAGGGTCGGCCCCTACTGCCTTGGCCGCCCTCTCCGCCAAGTCGCTCACCACCAGGCTGTGGTGGTAGGTGCCTGGGGCCCGCTCCTGCAGTCGGCGCAGGAGGGGGTGGTCGCTCTGGGCCAGCTCCATGAGCTGGAAGGGGGTGAGCATGCCGAAGACGTAACCTATGACCACCATGGCCCCCACGGTGGCTACGGTGGATAGCGCCCCGCCCAGAAAGGTGGTGGCCACCATCCAGGGGATGTCCCCGCCACGACGGCCCTCCTCCAGCATCCATATGGCCAGGAGGGCCAGCAGGGATGCTGCCCAGACCAGGAGACCTGCCCAGATATACCGGCCGAGGCGATCTGCCCTTTGCAGGGCGAGGACGCCGGCCATACCCCCTGCCAGGTAGACCATAGCCACCTCCATCCCCAAGGCCGTCCCCCCCTGCACCCTGACGGCGTCCACCTGCAGGGCAGCTACGGCCGCCAGGGCAGCCAGGATGGTCACCGTCATCAACGCCGCCGCCGTGTCCAACAGGGCGGTCACCAGCATGGGGATGGCGGCCATGGGCACCATGTAACGCAGGAAGAGGCCGTCGCTGTCGGGGAGGGTGAGGGAGAGGGACGCCTTGGCCATGGCCGCCCCGGCCGCCACCAGGGCCGCCAAGAGGAGGGGGCGCCAGGGGCCCGCCAGCCCCCTAGGGCGCAGGAGGGCCAGATGGGTGGCCACCGCCGCCCCGGCCAAGATGGAGGCCACCACTGCTGCCCCTACCTCCCGTGGCGAGATAGTGTCCCCTTCCCCTCGGGCCAGGCCACCTCCCCCAGGGAAGGCAGGGGCCATCATCAGGGCTAGGACGGCGGTCAAGACTATCCCCAGGGCTAGGGCCCAGCGCGGACTAAAGGCCTCAACACGCCGTGTGGCCATGACGTCGGCAACGGCCATGATAACAGGCAGGGGGCGTTGGTGGAACCTAGCCCTGGCCGGCTAGCAGCTCGCTCACCACCTCGTTGATGAGGCGGCCGTCGGCACGGCCCGCCAACCGCTGGATGAGGATGGGCATCACCTTGCCCTTGTCCCTGGGGCTTCTGGCTCCAACCTCGGCCATGACCTGACGCGCTACCTCCGCCACCTCCTCCCGGGTCATGGGTGGCGGGAGGTAGGCCTGGAGGACCTTTAGCTCCGCTTCTTCCTTCTCCACCAAGTCTGGCCGGTTCCCCTTGCGGAACTGCTCTATGCTCTCCAGGCGGCGGCGTATCTCCTTCTGCACCAGGGAGAGGACCTCATGGTCCTCCAGAGGGCGCCCTTTCTCCACCTCGGCGTTCTTTATGGCCCAGGTGAGCATGCGGATGGCCGTCTTGCGCGCCTCATCCCGCTGGCGAATGGCTTCTTTGAGGTCCTCCGCTAGCTGCTCCTTGAGGGATGGCAAAACATCAACCCCTTCTCGCCCGTTGGGAGTTTTTGAGGCTCTTGCGGAGCTTGGCGGCGGCCTTCTTCTTGCGTTTGACGCTGGGGGGCTCGTAGTGCTCGCGGCGGCGGGCTTCAGCGAGGATGCCCAACTGTTGCACCAGTTTGTTGAACCTCTTAAGGGCTTGGTCTAGGCTCTCGTTGGGTCCGACGATTACCTCCGCCACGGGCTATTCCCTCCCTCGATGGAATCCTGTTTGTGACATTCGTGGCAGATTCTACAATTGGCCTTGGCCAATGTCAAGGCAATCCGGGGCCTTCTTATAGGGAGGTGGCTTGACTTCCCATTGATAGGGAGGTAGACTCCCTGGTGGTGGCCCCCAGCCGTAGTTTGGGGGCTCTTGTGTGGTGGACGTGGCCAAGCGGTAAAGGCGCCAGGCTGTGGCCCTGGAGATCGCGGGTTCGAATCCCGCCGTCCACCCCACTAGGTGAGCTTTCCCACTAGCACTGTTCCCGCCCCTAGGAGCATTAGGAAGCCCATCACATCGGTGAAGGTAGTAAGCCAGATGGAGGAGGCCAGGGCGGGGTCCATGCGTAGGCTCCTGAGGAGCATGGGAATGGTCGCCCCTGTGATGCCGGCCACCACCACGTTGCCCACCATGGCTCCAAATACCACCGTCGCCAGCCAGATGTTCTGGTAAAGGCCCATGGCCAGGGCGCTGGTGAGGAGGCCGGCTACCGCTCCATGCACCATCCCGAAGGCTATCTCCTTGAAGATGAGGCGCAAGGTGTGACGTGGACTCACCTCCCCCAGGGCCAGGGCCCGCACCACGATGGTGGCCACTTGGGTGCCGGTGTTGCCGCCATGGCCGGCGATAATGGGCATGAACACGGCCAGGGCTGCCGCCTTGGCCACCGTCCCCTCGAAAAGGCTAACGGTAAGGCCGGATACGAAGGCGGTGATGAGGTTCACCAGCAGGTGGGGCATGCGCCGGCGAAGGGAGTCCTTGAGGGGGCTCAGGGCCCGTTCCTCCACCCCCACGCCCGCCATACGGAACATGTCCTCGGTGTCCTCCTCGGTGATGACGTCGATGACGTCGTCGGCGGTGACGATGCCTAGGAGGGTGCCATCGGCGTCCACCACTGGCAGGGCGCGCAGGCGATAGCGGCGGATGAGGCGGGCTACCTCCTCCTGGTCGGCCCCTGGGGGGACGGTGATGAGGTCGGTGGTCATGAGCTCGGAGACGGGGGTATCGGGGTCGGCGATGACGATCTGGCGGAGGTTGACCACCCCCTGCAGGTGGTTGGCGCCGTCCAGGACGTAGAGGTAATAGGCCTCGTCGGCGAAGGGCCTGTAGAGGCGCATGAAGTTGATGGCCTCCCGCACCGTCATGTCGGGGTGGAGGGCCAGGTAGCCCTTAGTCATGAGGCTGCCGGCGGTGCCCTCGGCCTGTTGCAGCAGGGGGGCCACCTGGACGGCGGTGCGCATGTTGGCCAGCACGCGGGAGGCGTCGGCGGGGGGAAGGGAGCGGATGATGTCTGCTGCCTCGTCCGTCTCCATGTGGTCCAGGACGCGGGCCAGGGTCTCGCGGGGCATGCGCTGGACCAACTCCTCCCGCTCCTCTTCAGGCATATGTTGCAGGAAGGAGGCCAGCTCCTCAGCGGACATGAGGGCCAGCATGGCCTCCCTCTTAGGGCGGGGGAGGCGAAGCCACAGGTCCACCTGGTCGGCGGGGTGCAAGGAGGAGAGGATGGAGCTTATCTGCTCCACCTGGGCGGTCTGGTCGCCCAGGAGCTCCTCCACCCTCTGGGCCAAGGCGGTGGGCTCCCGTTCAGCAGCCATGGGCGTGCGTCTCCACGAGATATTTGACCACAGGGCCAAGAGGGGGACAACGGGGGCCTTTCTGGGCGAGGGGAGGCGTGATATGCTACAAAGAGGCGCCCCCGTAGCTCAATGGACAGAGCGCCTGGCTTCGGACCAGGAGGCTGCGGGTTCGAGTCCTGCCGGGGGCGCCAGGAATCAGATACGGAAGTTAGCCGGCCCTAGCCTCCCCAACTGCGGCATAACTGCGGCACGACTGCGGCATGGGGAGGCGCAGGGGCAATCACGAGGGCTCCCTCCGGCGCCGGGGCGGCACCTGGGAGGGCGCCATCATGCTCTCGGGACGCCGCTATTACGTCTATGCCCCCACCAGGGCCGAGTGCCGGCAGAAGCTCCTGGCCCTCCTGGAGCGGCACCGGCGGGGCCAGCTCACCCCACCCCAGAGGCTCACCCTCCAGGACTTCGCCGAGCGATGGCTGGAGGGGTGTCGGGGCAGGGTCAGGCCTAAGACGCTCCAGACCTACCAGGATGCCATGCGTGCCCTCCTGCCCGTTCTGGGCAAGATGCGTTTGGACAGGCTCTCCTCCTGGCACGTGCACGAGGCCCTGGAGCGACTGCGTCGTGATGGTAGGGGCACTAGGTTTTTGCAGCTGGCCTACGGGGCCCTGTCCGCCTGCCTGGGGGAGGCGGTGCGGCTGGGGCTCTTGGGAGCCAACCCCGTGACCCAGGCGCCCAGGCCTAGGCACGAGAGGCAGGAGGGCGGGGACTGGTCGTTGCAGGACATGAAAAACTTCTTGCGAACCTGCATGGAGGACACAAGACCCTTGGCCATCTTGTTGGGATTCTTGCTCTTGACGGGATTGAGGCCTGGGGAGGCGCTGGGGCTGCGGTGGGAGGACGTCGACCTGAGGTCAGCCACCCTGGCCGTCAAAAGAAACCTCATTTGGGCGGGGAGCACCTGGCACATCGGCAAGCCCAAGACCAAAGCGGGGGAGAGGGTGGTGGCCCTCCCCGCTTCGGCCGTGGCGTTGCTAAGAAGGCTGCCCCGAAATAGCGTCCATCTCTTCTGGGCAGAAAAACCACCCTCCACCAAGCAGCTGAGCCAAGCCATGCGGGGGTTGTGTGAGAAGGCAGGGGTGCCCCCAAAACCCGTTCGCTTTTTGCGCCGTGCCCACGTCTCCTCGTTGGTCGCATCAGGGGCGGACCTGAAGAGCTTGCAAAAAAGGATGGGGCACAGCCATGTATCTACAACTTTGAACATCTACGCCTATCCCATCACAGAGATGGACAAGAAGGTGGCGGAGCTGGTGGACCGGGCGCTGGGTGCGTGAGGCGCTTCCTGGGCTCAAACGGGCAAAGGGCGCAGGAGGGTGACCAGCCCCTTGGGGCTGTGAGATGTGCACAGCCTGTGGGTAAAGCCTACCATTGAGACTTGCATAATTCGCCACCGCCCGTCAAAATGTAGAAGTAGGCAAGCAGAAAAATAAAAGGGCCGCCCCAGGCGGGGGGCGGCCAGGCGAGGGAAACGAGGGACGAGGGACGTTCATCATCATCATCCCTCGTTTCGCTCCCAGGATATAGCCTACGCCGGCAGGCTGTCAAGCCTGGTCACGGGCCTGCTAGCACCTGTCCGGCGGCACGCCCCCCGCCTGCGGTCGGCCAAAGGAAGGAGGCATAAAATGGCTGACCGCATCACCATCGCTGAAATAGCGAGACGCTACGCCGTCCCTTATTCCGTGCTCTGGCGATGGGCCCGTGGTGGCGGCTATCTACGCAAGCCAGCTCTTCCCCCCGAGCTGGAGGAACGCCTCCGCGCTGCCCTGGCGGAGCTGGAGGCGGGAAGGGGGGAGAGCGATGCGTCCTGAAAGAGGAGGCCCCCACCAGCCTGGGGGAGGCGGCGGGGGCGCAGGCAGCGGAGCCGACCTAGGTCCCGGCTTTAAGGGTAACACACTGGTCGCCGCTGCCACCACCTACGCCGCCAAGGGCTGGGCTGTCTTCCCCCTCCGGCCCTGCGGAAAAGAGCCGCTGACCGCCCATGGCTTCCGGGACGCCACCACCGACCCTGAGGCCATCGCTGAGTGGTGGCGCCGCTGGCCCGAGGCCAACGTCGCCATCGCCACCGGCTCCCCCTCGGGCGTCGTCGTCCTGGACGTGGACCCTCGCAATGGCGGCGACGAATCGCTGCGGGACCTGGAGGCCCGCCATGGTCCCTTGCCCGACACACCAAGTGTCATCACCGGCGGGGGCGGCCAGCACTACTACTTCGCCCTCCCCCCGGGTGCGACCATCCGCACCCGCAAGGTGGCCCCAGGGCTGGACTTGAAGGGCGCGGGGGGCTACGTGGTGGCCCCACCTAGCGTCCACCCCTCAGGCCAGCGCTACGAGTGGGAGCTGGGGCGGTCGCTGGACGACCTGCCCCTGGCGCCCCTCCCTGCCTGGCTGCTAGGGGAGGGGAGCGATGGGGGGCGGGAGTGGCAGTGGGACGGTGAGCCGGTTCCGGAGGGGCGGCGCCATACTCACTTGGTTAGCCTGGCGGGGAGGCTACGCTCGGCGGGGCTGGGTGTGGACGCCATCGAGGCCGCCCTCCTGCTTGAGAATAAGCGCCGCTGCCAGCCGCCCCTGCCGGAGCGGGAGGTGCAGGCCATCGCCAGGAGCATGGTCAATTACCCGCCTTATCCGAACCTGCCCAGCAACGGCAGCCCCGCCGCCCTGCTCGCTGAGCCGCTGGAGAGGGAGTTGGCCGAGGCCGCTTCCGACTTGAACCACGCCCGCATCGTGGCCGAGCGGCTGCGGGGGCGCATATGTTGGGTGGCCAGTTGGGGTTGGATGGTCTACCGTGACGGAGTTTGGCATCGTGACCCCGACGGGGCCGCCGCCGCCCGCCTGGCCGCCGAGGCCCTGAGTCAGCATTACTTGGAGTTGGCCATAGGCACCCGTGACCTGGAGCGACGGCGAGACCTCCTCCGGCAGGCCATCGCTGCCCAGGCCAGGGCCCGGGCCGAGAACGCTTTGCACATGGCCCGGGACCTGCTAAGGGCCGAGCCCCAGGACTTCGATGCCCGCCCTGGCCTCTTGTGTGCCAAGAACGGTGTCATCGACCTGACGACGGGGCAGCTTCTCCCTCCCTCCCCCGACTACCGCTTCACCCGCCAGACCGCCGTGGCCTATGACCCCGAGGCCCAGGCGCCCCAATGGGAGGCCTTTTTGCAACAAGTCTTCTTGGGCAACGAGGCCATCATCCGCTTCGTCCAGCGGCTATTGGGGAGGTTGTGTCAAGAAGTTTGTGTAGACCTCTGTGTCCGGGGGGCATAGCGCTCACAGAGCATCTCCTCCAGGGTCTCCTTGACCTGGTCAAAGCCCTTAT